>JAESGW010000077.1_pt1 | contig 261860 bp, 250 predicted proteins | sample 9269791 | NCBI WGS metagenome assembly JAESGW01 (sample SAMN16773120, study PRJNA677053) | algae metagenome | isolation source: Aphanocapsa lilacina HA4352-LM1 and co-occurring heterotrophs from near cave... | place: USA: Maniniholo cave, near Haena, Kauai, HI | collected 2009-07-28 | reverse complement strand
CGTACGCAGGTCAGCGGAATAGGGCTTCGCCATGCGTGCTGGCCTCCAGCTCCAGCACGCATCTTGAATCAGAAGCCGACTGATTTGGGAATCCCCAGATTCCAACTAACGCTGAATGGCTCTAGCTTCAGCCGAGACGGTCCGGCTATGCATCGATTGATGCAATCGTCATAGCCGATAAAAAAAGCAAGCCGTCTTGGGAGTTGACGTCGAAAATGGGAGGAATCCATGCGGATTACGCGCCGCAAGGCGTTGACCGGTTCTGCCGCCGCGGCGGCGACCATCGCAACGGGCATCTATAAACCAGCCATCGCCAACACCGATCCGATCCAGATCGGCTATCTGCCGGCCTTCACGGGACCAAGCTCGTCGACCGGCATCGGCATCGGTCGCGGTACGCAGTTGGCGGTCGATGAGATCAATGCCGCTGGCGGCATCAAGGGCCGCAAGATCGATCTCGTGATGCGCGACACGCAGAGCGAGCCAACCAAGGCCGTGAACGCCGCAGTCGAGCTGACCCGCCGCCACAAGGTGAGCGCAATTTTGGGGACCGCTCAATTCCGGCGAGACTGCTGCAGCGATCGGCAACATCGCGCGCGAAAACGTGCCGATGGTCCACCCCTGCTGGGTCGACGTCCTGATCGACGTCAAGAAGTATCCGATGGCCTTTCGCAATGCACCGAGCAATCAGCAGATCGGCGGTGCAGCCAATCACTACGTCGTCAATGTGCTCAAGGCCAAGAAGGTCGCCGTTATCAGCGACACGACCGGCTATGGCACTGCATCTGTCGATGCGTACGTGCCGATGCTGAAAAAGCTGAACGCCGATGTTGTGTACTCCGGCAGCGTGGACGCGAACAACCCAGATCTCAAACCGGAATTGCTGCGGATGCAGTCCGGTGGCGCCGAAGCGATCATGCCATGGAGCGTGAATGCCGGCTTCCTCGCACGCATCATCAACACGCGTGCCGAGCTGAATTGGGACGTCCCCATCGTCGGCCAGACCACGCTCGGTTCCGGACAGACGAAGTCGCTCCTCGCGAAGCCCGAGTATTGGGAGAAAGTCTATCCGAACAACTTCCGGAACGTTTGGTACGACGCGAACGGCAAGCTGCCGCCACAGACAGCGGAATTCGTCGAGAGGTTGAAGAAGGCCAAGGTCGACTATTCCGATACGCTTATGTGGTGGATTGCCTGCGGTTATGACGGACCACGCCTCATCGTCGAAGCTATGCGGGAAGGCGGCACGTCCGCCGCAGACATGACCGCGTACCTGAATACGAAGGTTACGGCCTGGAAGGGCATTTACGGCACCATCGCGTTCTCGGCCGAGAACCACAACGGGTTCCTGGACGAGGGCGTGATCATGGCCCAGGCGAATTCACTCAAGGACGGCGCGTTCAAGCTGGCCCCTGGGTACGCCTGATCGATGCTCGTTCAATCGATTATTACGAACGGGCTGGCGGTGGGCGCGGTCTACGCGCTCATTGGCATCACCTACAATGTCATGTTCTCGGCCTCGCGGGTGTTCAGCTTCACCGCGGGGTCGGTCGGCATGCTCGGTGGCGTATTCGGCGCCATCCTCATCGGCCAGATGGGAATGCCGGTGATTGTCGGCTTTCTCCTGACATTGCTGCTCGGCGCCATCCTTGGCATCGTCATTGAGTTCGTGACGGTCAGACCCGTGCTCAAGAGCCTGGATCAGCATCTTTACGTGTTGTCCACGCTCGCCGCCGCGCTGATGATCCAGCAGTTGACGGCGATCTACTTCAGCACCGATGCCGTACCTTTCCCCCGCGTCATACCGATCGAGTCCGGCTTCTTGGACCAAAAAATCTGGCTCCCGATCCTGGCGTGCGTCGGAACGATCGTCGGGCTGGAATATCTCTTCCGCCACACATTGGTGGGGCGTGCCTTTCTCGCAATCTCGGAGGACAACTACGCGGCTCGCGCGCTCGGCCTTCCCGAGCAGCGGCTGCGCATGACGAGTTTTGCGCTTGCAGGAATGATCGGTGTGCTGGCCGGCTTCTCGTCGGGGCAGCTGATGTTTGCCTCGTTGGCGAACGGCCCACTGCTGAACTTCTACGGATTCGTTCCGGTGGCCCTCGGTGGCATGGGATCGAACCGCGGTGCGGTCATTGGCGGGCTCCTGCTCGGGCTGTTCCAGCAGACGGCAAACTACTTCTTCGGCGGGGTTTTCTCATCCGTTGCGGTGTTCGTCGTATTCATCATATCGCTCCTCGTGCGGCCTGAAGGCCTCGCCGGTGCGGCAACCGCTCGGCGTGTGTGAGGGCTGCATCACGTGCTCCTGGAATCAAAAGAAACCGGCGTAGGCACCGGGAGATTTGAAGCGTGGTTGCCCGTCTTGCTGCTGGCGCTGGTGGGAGCGAGCCTCCCACTATGGGGTGACTCCTTCTTCGGTCTCGTTGCGACGCGCGTCTGCATCTACTGGGTGCTGGTCGCAGGCCTCAATCTTGTGGTCGGCTTCGCTGGCCAGCTCGCGATCGGCTGGGTCTCGCTGTTGACGATCGGCGCGTACACGGCGAGCGCGCTGGCGGCAGGACGCGTGACGCCAGAGATCCCCACGTTCTTCGCCCTCGGCGCAGCAGGCCTGCTCGGCGCCGTCTTCGGCCTGATCGCCGGCCTTCCCGCATTGCGTCTGCGCACGTTCTACTTCGCGATGACGACGCTAGGGCTATCGACCATCGTCACGCAGATTGCGCTCGCCTGGAAGTCGGTGACTGGCGGCGGCGTCGGTATTCCCGGACCATCGATGCCCGTGCCGCTCGACTCGCCATGGGGCTTCTACTTTTTCTGCCTGGCCCTCGCTTTGTTCGTCACGTGGATGACGTGCAACATCTCGGCCAGCCGTTATGGACGTTCGCTCGTTGCCATCCGCGAAGCCGAAGTGGCGGCCGAGGCGGTCGGCATTTACAAACCCCGGCTGCTGATGGCGGTGTTCCTGTTCAGTGGTGCGTTGGCGGGCTTCGCGGGCGGCCTGTTTGCCTCGCTCCAATCCTACATCACCCCTGACGCCTTCACCTTCGACCTGTCGGTTCTGTTCTTCATCGCCATTCTGATCGGCGGGCGCGGATCGATCCTCGGGCCCATGATCGGCACGGCCATTCTGACCATCCTGCCGGACTTCGCGGCCCCGCTCGTTCAATGGTCCACGTTCCTTTACGCAGTATTGCTCCTGGCGATTGTGCTTCTGGTCCCGGGTGGCATCGCCGATTTGCTCGATTTCAGGAACCGGCGGCCGCTCGACAAGCACCGCGAGATCCGCCCGCGGCCGGAGCTGCTGGGACAGATTTTGACCGCGCCGCGCAAGAGCGAGCTCCGCCTTCAGAACATTGTGCTGAGTTTTGGCGGCGTGCGCGCCGTCGATGGTGTCGACCTCGAAATTCATACTGGCGAGGTACACGGCCTCATCGGTCCGAACGGCAGCGGCAAGACGACGACGCTCAACGTTATTTCGGGTTACTACACGCCACAGGAGGGCACCGTCAGCCAGGACGGCAGCGACTTCACCAGGGAAGGCCCCCATACTCGCGCGGCACATCACATTGCACGTACGTTCCAGACGCCGCGGTTGATCGGCGAATCCTCTGTGCTCGAGAACGTCATGATCGGCGGCAATATCGACGCATCCGGAACGTTCGTCGAATCGCTCCTGGCGTTACCGCGTCACTGGCGTGATGAGGCGCATTTGCGTGAGAATGCCATGGCGGCGCTCACGATCGTCGGCCTGGAGCGGCTCGCGGGCGTGCGCGCCGATCGCCTACAGCACAGTGAGCTGCGCTTCGTCGAGATTGCCCGGGCTCTCATGATGAAGCCCGCCTTCCTGCTGCTCGACGAACCGGCGGCTGGCCTGTCGGTCGACGAGATCAAACGTCTCGGCGCTCTTGTCACCGCCATCAGCAAACAAGGAACCGGCGTGCTGCTCGTCGAGCACCACGCCGATCTCATCTTCGACATTTGCGATCGGGTTACTGTGCTCAATCTTGGCAAGGTGCTCGCATCCGGCAAGCCGGACGAGGTTCGAACGCATCGGGAGGTCGTCAATGCCTACCTCGGCGCGTGAGCCTCTTCTTGCGGTCAAGGGCTTGTCCGCTGGCTACGGCAAGATCGGCGTGCTCAGCGGCGTCGATATCGTCGTTTACCCCGGCGAGATCGTTGCCATGCTTGGCCCCAACGGCGCCGGCAAGACCACGCTGCTCAAAGCTGTGTCCGGGCTGCTTCCCTGGACCGGCGAGGTCACCTTCGCGGGCAAAAGCATGGCGGGCGCCTCGCCGCGAGAGGCCGTGAACGCCGGCCTCGTGCACGTCGTCGAGGGCCATCGCATCTTCACGCAGCTGTCGGTCGAGGACAACGTGCTGCTGGCCAGTTATGGCATGCCGCGGTCTCAGGGACGGAAACAGGTGGAGGAGGCACTGGACTTCTTCCCCGAGATCAAAGCCAAGCGACACGATCGCGCAGTAACGCTGTCTGGCGGCCAACAGCAGATGCTGGCGGTGACGCAGGGGCTCGTGCGCAAGCCGAAACTTCTGATGCTCGACGAGCCGTCGGCCGGTCTCTCCCCGGTCCTCGTGGATCGCGTCCTGGCTGCCGCCGCGCAACTGCGGGCCACGGGCACGGCTGTGCTGCTGGTCGAGCAGCTCATCGAGAAGTCGTTGGCGGTTGCCGATCGCGTCTATGCACTGACGCAGGGTGCGGTGGCGCTCGAAGCGTCGGCGAAGGAACCGGGACTGCCGACAAAGTTGGAACGCATGTACTTCGGGCAGAAGGATACGCCTCACTTAGCGTGACGACGGCTGCGACCAATGCCCAAGTGGGCGGTTCAATAAACCGTACCCGAGATGGACTCCATTTGAGCCATATGCGGCAGCGTAACTCATCCTCACTCGCGGCCATCCCACATCGCCCTCCAATAACGAAACGGGATTTCCCTCGGCGATAAATGTCGGGGGCTCATATCGAGGCGCGCGCATTCTTTTTGCCTGCTCGCCCCGGTCGATTATCGCGATTTCCAACTCGCTTATGAGCGAAGCGACTGTTACTTCATCGCAACATTAATCATACGAGCGATCATCACAACGCTGATCACTGCATTGGCATAAGTACGGACATGACGTAGTGTGCACACGAAGAGGCGGTAATCCGCCTCTTTTTTGCGTATCTGGGGACGATGCGCTCCGGGAGAATCGGCAATGCGTATGCTGATTGCGGTGTGTTTACTGAGCGTTATCGGCCTCGCGGGGGCGATTGCGTACACCGATATATGGCTCATGCGCATTATTCAAACTTACGCATATGGGGAATCCTGGATCACCGCCGCGCACTTTCGACAGCTTCAAATCGGCATGTCTTATCCCAATGCCCTGGAGGTATTGGGCCGCCCCGGCAAAGAGGTTTCAAGCACCCGCATCTCTACCGCGACGGGCGAAGCCGTCGTGACGACGTACTCCTGGCACAACGCGGATGGATCGAACGTCATTCTCGTTTTCGTGGACGACCAGCTCGTTGAAAAGGCTCGGATCGGTTTGCAGTGAGGATGTCCAATGAGTGAACCGGAGCATTGGGGTTCCATTCGCAACCGGACGGCCATCGCCAGGAGCCGCAAAGCATTTCTACGCGCCGTCAGCAGGCTTCGCGGAAACTATCCGCTTTCGGCGCCGAGCGCCGAAGCAATGCGCTTGATCACTGAGGCAGCCCTGTTCGCGGGGCTCCTCATCACGGCGCTCCTCATAGGCTTCGCCTTCATGATCATTTTGACCGAATAGCCCGACAACTCGGAATGCGTCGAGAAGCCAATCCGTGCCTAGGCACGAAAAGGAGGAGCCAGTGCCCACACTGCAATTGGACGGGATAGATCCCTCTCAGCAACCGCTGCACGAAACAGTAGCCGTTGAGGTGAAGGAGGCCCTCTTTGGAACCATCGGATACCCGCAACTGAAATCCGATGTCGTGATCGTGCGCAACGATCCCTTTTGCAAGGGCCCCATGTATTGCTTCGGCAGCCCGCAGGAAAGGATCATCCTGAAATCCTCGGGCAACGCACCCTGGCAATACGCCCACCAGCTGGCCCACGAGTTCGGGCATATGTCGGCGCGATCGGACCTGCGGTTTCCACGGAGGGACGGATTGTTTTGGATCGAGGAGGTCCTGGCCGATTGCCATTCCCTGATTGCGCTGCATCGACTGCGTCAACTCGACGGCTCACTCAAGACGGGCGCCGATGCTTACCTGCGGGACCTGCTTGCTGAGCCCCAAGGCAAGGCAATCGATCAAGCATGGTTCAACGCAAATCGGGGAGCGCTGCACGGCGCCGCCACCCTGACAGGCCCATGCCAGGCGATCGCCAGGCACATCTTCACCAATCTCGGACACGAGCGGATCTTGCGCGACAATCGGCTGCTGATTGAGCTGGAGACCGGGCTGGAGCTAAGTGCTTTTCTCGAGCAGTGGGAGAAACTCAGTCGTTCCAAGCGTAGCGTACCTTCGATCCTTCGCGCACTTTTGTAAGTGCCGAAGTGATGCCGCCACTTAAACACGCATAGCGTACTAGGCTGCGATACGAATCTGCCGGCAATGAGGCGATCTCTGACGGCAGACGCGTGAAACAACACGCTGCGATCGCATAGAGAAAATAATCTCGCTGAGCAGATGGATGGCCTTGGCCAACGCGTAGCCTCAGAGTCGCAGGAATGGGACGGCATCGCCATCTATGCCATCTGCCGCAGCTCTATGTTCCGCATGAGCGCAAGTGCGCGTGCTTGGATCGCGTTCGGCTCACTTACCAGCCTGATCGTGCTTGGATGGGTTCACGGCCGCGCCACCCCTCGTGGAGGGCTACATGGACGACAATCTGAGCCTGCTCACCCAAGCCAATGCTCGCGAGATCCTGGCGGCATTCAAGCTCGATCATCTCGGGCGTTTCCAACGCGTCGCGGATTGGCTGGCGCGCTTTCCGGCACGACGGCTCGCCCTTGAGATGCTGCGTTTCGATGATCTTGTCGGACTTCATGGACTGGCGGCCGGTGGCCGCTATCTCCTGCACGAGTTCACGAGCACCACTCGGATTGAAGGTCAGCAACATGTTCCTCGATCCGGGCCAATGCTCGCTGTCGCAAACCACCCGGGCATGGTCGATGCCATGGCAATCTGGGTCGCTCTGGAGCGCCGACCTGATCTGAAGATCATCGCAGCCGACCGCGATATCCTGCGCCTCATTCCGAACATCCGCAGCCGGCTCCTGCTCGTCGACCCGCGAACAAGATGCCGCACAGAGCTTTTGCGCGAGGCAACGGCTCATTTACGGCAAGGTGGGGCATTGTTGACCTTCCCGGCAGGAACCATAGAGCCCGATCCGTTAGTAAGGGCTGCAGTTCCGCTCGTGGGTTGGTCGAGGAGCCCCGAGCTGTTCGTTCGCTTGGTACCCGAGACCGTCGTATTGCCGATCGCTGTCTCTGGCGTGATCTCAAGAGCGGCTCATCAACATCGAATAGCCAAGCGTTTCACCGATCCGAAAGAGCGCGAATGGGCGGCTGCTACGTTGCAGGTTATGTGTCGCCGCTTCCGCGACACACAACCTCGCGTGCTGATCGGAGAGCCCATTTCTCCGCGGCAACTCAGCCGATGGACGGCCGTGCATGGGATCATGGCGACGTTGCTGGCGCGCACTATCTACCCCAACGATGAAGGCCTTTCGGCCGGTGGGGAAACTCTACTGCGTCGACGCAATGAGCCGGCACCCCATTTTGCGGATGTTTCGGTACTTCAGTGAGCGCCCTTCACTCCTTCGCCGACGGGCCATCGGGACGCGTCAGCACAAACGCCGCCGCAGCGCACAACACAGCAGCCTGCACGAGGAGGAGCATGCCGGAAAGGCCCATCGCCGCGCTCAATGCCAGGGTTGCCGTCATGACCACGACAGCTGCAGTCTTGGCGCGGCGAGTGATAGCGCCATGTGCGTGCCAATCTGTGATAGGCGGCCCCAGATGCGGATGCGTGACGAGCCAGCTGTGGAGGCGCGGCGATGATCGCGCGAAGGCGAACGCGGCGAGCAAGAGAAATGGTGTGGTTGGAACGAGCGGCAGCAACACGCCGGCGATCGCGAAAGCGGTCGAGAGGAAACCCAGGATGATCCATAGAATTCGCGCTGGCATATGTCTTCGCGCTCGCTTCGTCTCGTGCGACAGCAACATGATACAACGCGACCGATTGCGACATACGACGTTCCCGAGGAGCCTACCAAGAGCACGAGCGTAACGCGCTGAAGCGCCGCCACGATGGCGTCGACATGGCAGTCTATAGGGCAGCGAAGGATGTGTTTGTCGAACGGGCTCTGACCGAATCTCGATCCCGATGATCGGTGAGTAAAGCGCGCCGAACCCTCCAGGATGGAAAGACGATCCAATGCTCTAGGGAGCTTGCCATTGCAACGCCGTGCGCTGGAGCTTCGACGGCACGCCTGAAGCCGCCACGGCCTGCAACTGCACAGCTTGCCGGCGCTACGGTGCGCTCTGGGCTTACGACTACGAAGACCAGGGCATAAAGTCTCGGGTCGGACGAAGGCATATGTGCGCGGACGAGCCCTCGAGTTTCATTTCTGCCCTGAGTGTGGATGTGTCGCCTATTGGCGCGGCAGAGGACTTGATGAGCAGGGGCGCCGTCGCATTGCCGTCAACCTGAGGCTCGCCGAACCGGCCGCGGTCGCCGGCATCATCATGGAGCACTTCGACGGGCTCGACAGCTTCGATGACCTCGGGCAGGACGGCCGGTGCGTCAGGGATATGTGGTGCTAGTTGTCACGGGCGCGCCTCCACAATCGCGTCACTGGATTTGTCACTGCACTGTGCCAGCGTGCCCGGCACAGTTTCGTGCGTGCTCCCGACGCAGTGCGCCGAGAATTGGCAGGCAGCACACACCAAGTCGTTGATTTCACATAGCGAAAACTGGTGCTGCCAGTGAGGATTGAACTCACGACCTCTCCCTTACCAAGGGAGTGCTCTACCACTGAGCTACGGCAGCGGAGTCGTCCGGCGAGGCGCCGACGGCCCCTGATCTAGCCTTATTCACCCTACCCTGCAACCGACGAATTGGCGGATCCGCGAGCCCACCTTCACGTCGGGTCAATTCAGCGTGTCCACGCACCGGCCCATATTGCCGACCATTGAGCGATCACGGATGGTCCCGCCGTTGGCGCGTTATCGAATCGGCCACGCACCCTATGATCAAACGAGGAAAGTAATGGATTTTCTACGACCCTACGCGCCGCAGCTTCTGAGCGTGCTGCGGATCATGTCGGGCCTGCTCCTGCTGCAGCATGGCACCACCAAATATCTCAGCATTCCCGTTAGCCCGATGAGCAACGCCTCGCCCGCCACGATGTCGGGTGCCGCAGGCGTCATCGAGCTCGTCGGCGGCGTGCTGCTGGTACTCGGTCTCTTCACGCGTCCGGCAGCTTTCATCGCGTCGGGCATGTGCGCGGTTGCCTACTTCTATGCCCATGCCGGTCGCGGCTTCTATCCGCTCCTGAACGGCGGCGAGCTGGCCGTACTTTATGCCTTCGTCTTCCTCTATCTGGCGGCGGCTGGCGGCGGCCCTCTCAGCCTCGACCGGCTCATCCGCAAGGAAGACTAGGTCGAGCCAAGCGCATACCCGACCGCGTGGGCCGACACTTGCGCTCCACGCGCGAGCCTGTAGACAATCCCTTGGCGGCCGCGCAGGCATTCCCGCGCGGCCGTTTCCATGTTCCATCTCGATAAGCCCTAAGTAATCCAGGACCGCCCATGACCGCCCCCAGCAGCGCCGGCGCCCTCGCCGGCATCAAGGTGATCGATCTTTCGCGTGTGCTCGGGGGGCCATACGCGACGCAGCTCCTGTCCGACCATGGCGCCGACGTCATCAAGCTCGAGCCGCCGCAGGGCGATGAAGTCCGCGACTGGGGGCCTCCATTCCATGATGAGGATGCCTCCTACTTCATCGGCATCAACCGCAACAAGCGCTCGGTCGGTCTCGATCTCGCACAACCCGATGGTCGCGCAGTGCTGCTGCGGCTGCTCGAGGGCGCCGATGTGCTGATCGAAAACTTCAAGCCCGGTTCCATGGAGAAGTGGGGTATCGGCTATGAGGAGCTGGCCAAGAAGTTTCCGCGTCTCATCTATTGCAAGGTCTCGGGCTTCGGAGCGGAGGGCCCGCTCGGCGGCTTCCCCGGCTACGACGCCATCGTCGGCGCAATGGCCGGCCACTACAGCGTCAACGGCAGCCCGGAGTCGGGTCCGATGCGCATGGGCCTCGCCGTGGTCGACATCACGACCGGCCTCTACTCGGTGATCGGCATCCTGCTTGCCATGCACGAGCGCGAGCGTTCCGGCCGCGGCCAGTTCATCGACATGGCGCTCTACGACAGTGCGCTGAGCCTGATGCATCCGCACTTCGCCAACTACTTCATATCGGGCAAGGTCCCGGGCCTCACGGGCAACACGCACGGCAATCTCGCGCCCTACGGCATGTTCGCGACCAAGACCTGCCGAGTGATGATCGGCGCCGGCAACAATCGCGCCTTCAAGCGTGTTTGCGAGGAGCTCGGCGTACCGGAAATGGCGGAGGACCCGCGATTCGCCACCAACGGTGACCGGATCAAGAACCGCGACGAACTCAACCGCGTCATTACCGAGCGCCTGTCGAAGGTCGACGGCATGGAATTCTCGCTCAAGCTGCTGAAGGCGGGTCTCCCGTGCGGGCCGGTGCTCAATTCTGAGGAAGCGCTGAACCATCCGCACGCGGCTGCACGCGGCGCGATCGTCCAGAAGGACTGGTACAAGGGCATTGGTACGCCCGTGAAGCTCTCGCGCACACCCGGCGGCCTCAAGACACCGCCGCCGCGCTTCTCCCAGCACACACGCGAAGTCCTCGCGGAACACGGCTTCGACGATGCCGCGATCGAGCGCCTGAAAGCGGCCGGCGTGCTCGTCGAGAAGCGGCGTAGTTAATTCGCACCCCGCCTATTCAGAACGTAATAACCAGAAATAATTCCACAAGAATTCGCCCACTCGACGCCCCATTTCAGCCATTCGAGTTTTCAAACCTCGTCGCGCTGAGCGCGGCGGCGCGTGGGCGTCGCACAGTGCTTTCATCACGACAGCACGGGGTGAGGCGGAAGCAGACGCTCGGCGCAGCGGCAAGGTCCCGGCACGACCAGGCTGGCGAATGAGGGGTGTTTGCGTATGAGCCCGCCGAACGACACGATCAAGTCGATCCTTCCTGCGGATCGGCCACCAGAGTTACCGCCCGCTGAGGCGTACAAGCCCGTGGAGCAATTTATCTGGGACGATGTGACGCCGGAAGCCGCATCGAACGAGGAGGAAACACTTCGGCGGATCGTCGTGGTATCGGACGAAACCGATGAAACCGACGACCCCAGTGATTCCTGGCGCCGGCAACTCATCTCCGCCCTTCATGATTCGGATCGCGAGAGCGCGCATGTAAAATCCCTTCCAGCAGAACCGCCGCCCATCCATCCGTTGGAGACGATGCGTCGTGCACCGCGCGCGCTCGTGCCGAACCGCCCGCCGCGCCTCGCGCAGCCCATCCGCATAGAGCGGCGGCCGCGTCATCGTACCAGGTGGGCGTTACTCGGTGCCTCGGCTGCGGCGGGACTTCTCTCCATCGTCGTGCCCCGCGCGACGAACGCACCCGAGATGGCCGCCAATGCTGCGAGCCCGCAGCCCTTGATCACCGGCTCACTGGCGGCCGCCGTCGCCGAAGAGGACGTGTTCAAGCCCACAATGTTCAACTCGCCAGTGCTCGTCCGCGAGGTGCTGCCGCCGAAGCCTGAAGGCAAGACCACCGTACCTCCGGCAATCGAGACTGTGCGGACGGTTCCCGTTCCGTTAGAGTCGCGGCCGCAGGCGATGACTCCCGTCGCACCCGAAGTCGCGGTTATCGAACAACCGGTCGCGTCGTCGTCATCCGATCAGCCTCCGCCAGTCACGGCATCCGTTCCACACGATCGCGACGCCTTGGCGGCATTGACCTCGCAGCCTGCCATTCCGCCGCCGCAACCGCCCACCGTGCAACCGGAACCGCCGGAGGTCGAGCAGCCGCAGGCGCCGGCCAAGAGCGCCGCGCGCGGTAAGCAGATTTCGTCCTCGTACGAGCGTGCACTTCCAAAAAAGAAGCAACAGGCGCAGGCGCGGAAGCAGACGCCGCGCGCGAACCAAAAGACCGCGAGCCGGAGCCGCGAGGCACAGTGGCAGCCGAACCGTCAGGGCTTGAGCTCATCGCAACCGCAGCAGGTAGAACCATCAACGATGGCGAAGATCCTGAAGTCGCTCAATCCTTTCGCATCCAAGGACGAGCCTCAGAAGGCTCCTGCGCCCGCGAAGAATATCTTCAGGTAAGGCGCGGTTTGTCGGCGTTTGAGCCGCAAAACAATTGACCTTCGAGGCTCGTCGTACTTCGACCGAGAAACTGTCGGTCAACGACCCTTTTCCCGGAGGTACGCCATGTCGCTCACGACGCTGCTCTCAGCATTCACTGCCGCAGTCGAGAAGGGCGACGGCAGTGCGCTCGCCGACTGCTTCACTGCCGATGGCGTCTACGACGACTACTTCTTCGGCCCGAGCAAACCCGGTCGCGAGGGCATCGTCGAGATGCTCGCCCACTTCTACGAGGGCGGGAAAAATTTTCGCTGGGACTTCTTCGATGTCGTCGAGACAGGCAAGCTCGGCTATGCGAGCTATCGCTTCAGCTATACCTCGACGCTGCCCGAGGTGAAGGGCACGCGCGTCGCCTTCGAGGGCATCAGCCGCTTCACGCTCGAGGGCGGCAAGATCAAGCACTACGCCGAGGTCTTCGACCGTTCGCTCGCGCTCGCGCAGCTCGACTTCGCGCCGGAGCGGCTGAAGAAGATTGCCGCCCGCTACGCGACGCGCCTCAAAGAAACCCCGGCAATGGCGCGTCACGTCAAGGCGTAGCGCGTCAACTCACTTGCCGGCGTAGGCGATCATCTCGATCTCGACGCGCGCGCCCATGGGCAGCCCCGCGACCTGGATTGTCGAGCGCGCAGGATAAGGCTCGACCATGTAGCCGGCATATACGCCGTTTACGGCCTGGAAGTCGGCAAGGTCCATGAGGAAGATCGTCGTCTTCACGACATTGCCGAAGCCGAGGCCCGCCGCTTCGAGGATCGCCTTCAGGTTCTCGAGGCACTGCTTGGCCTGCGCAGCGATATCGCCCTCGACGAGCTTACCCGTCGCTGCATCGAGCGGGATCTGCCCCGAGATATGCACGTAGTCGCCCGAGGCAATGGCCACCGAGTACGGCCCGATCGGCTTGCTCTTCGGCGTCGTGATCGCTTTGCGTGTCATGCCTAGCATCCAGTTATGGCCGCCGCGGGCATAGCACCACGGAAGAATGCGTTAGCACCACTTCCCAGCAGCCTGCGGCAAACTAATCAAGTCAACCCAGCTGCGGCGCGATCTTTACGCACGCATCGACGAGGCCCTGCACAGAAGCGACCGACTTCGAGAACATCGCCTTCTCGGCATCGTTGAGATCGATCTCGACGATCTTCTCGACGCCGTTCGCGCCGATCACCACCGGCACACCGACGTACATGTCCTTCACGCCGTACTGGCCCGTGAGATAGGCCGCGCACGGCAGGATGCGGCGCTTGTCCTTGAGATAGCTTTCCGCCATCTGGATCGCCGACGAAGCCGGCGCGTAGAAAGCCGAGCCGGTCTTCAGCAGCGCCACGATCTCGCCGCCGCCCTTGCGCGTGCGATCGACGATCGCATCGAGCTTCTCCTGGCTGAGCCAGCCCATCTTGATGAGATCGGGGAGGGGAACGCCGCCAACCGCGGAGTAGCGCACGAGCGGCACCATGTCGTCTCCATGCCCGCCGAGCACGAACGCTGTCACGTCCTCGACCGAAACATTCAGCTCATGTGCGAGGAACAGGCGGAAACGGCCAGTGTCGAGCACGCCGGCCATACCGACGACCTTGTTCTTCGGCAAGCCGCAGGCCTTCTGCAGGGCCCAGACCATGGCATCGAGCGGGTTCGTGATGCAGATGACGAACGCGTTCGGGCAATACTGCTTGATGCCCGCGCCTACCTGCTCCATGACCTTCAGGTTGATGGTGAGCAGGTCATCGCGACTCATGCCGGGCTTTCTCGGAATGCCGGCGGTGACGATCACCACATCCGCGCCCGCGATGTCGGCGTAGGAGCTCGTGCCCTTCATCGCCGAGTCGAAACCCTCGACCGCACCCGACTGCATGAGATCGAGCCCTTTGCCTGCCGGCACGCCTTCGGCAATGTCGAACAGCACGACGTCGCCGAGCTCCTTGAGGCCGACGAGATGAGCAAGCGTACCGCCGATCATGCCGGCGCCGACGAGGGCGATCTTGGTGCGCGCCATGGTGAGTGTCTCCTTCGCGACAATCTGGAATGGATCGCGATGCGCGAGGCGCGTCGGTCGGGCCGGTGCGGCGGCATCGTCGGCGTCGGCTTAGCCGGAAACCAGCCTTCCGGCAAGGTTATCCGACGCCATTCAGGTCTGTTGCCAATGCTTTGGGCACGCTGCGGGAAAGCCGCTTCGCGGGTAGGGATTTCGCCCCACACCCCAACCGGTAGGGCCCCCCTCCCAGACCCACCCGACATTTTTTAATAACCCGAATTGAAACCTGTCTGCATGGCGGCCGCGGGCCATAGCACCGCGACAGAAGGCGACAGCACCTCTTCCCAGCAGCCCGAGGCACTCAGATCAAGCCAGCGTCTCGAACAGTCGCTTTTGCAGGATCATGCGCGGCACGAGCGACGAGATGTAGAGGTGCTCTTGGAGTGTGTGTGCACCGTTACCGTCGACGCCGAGGCCGTCGAGCGTCGGCACCTTGTGCGCCGTGAAGTTGCCGTCGCTGCCGCCGCCCGTCGAGAGATCGTGCAGCTCGAAGCCGATCTCGGCCGCGAGCCCCTTCGCGTGCGCAAACAGCGCCGCGATTCCCGCATTCTTCTCGAAGGGCGGCCGGTTGAGGCCGCCTTCGATACTGAGCTGGATGGCCGGATTGTGCGGCTTCAAGGCCTTGAGACGCTCGTCGAACTCCTTCGCGTCGGCAACCGTCAGCACGCGCATGTCGATGGTGGCCGTGCAATGCTCAGGCACCACATTGTCGGCCGTGCCGCCCTTGATCTGGCCGACGTTGAAGGTCACGCCGCGCTTGTAGTCCGTCCAGCCGTCGATGATCACCGCCTGCCGGGCGAGTTCCGTGATCGCGTTGAGCCCTTCCTGGTGCTTGCTGCCGGAGTGAGCCGGACGGCCGTGCGTCTTCATGACGTAGCGGCCGACACCCTTGCGACCCGTCACGATCCGGCCACCGTCGCGCGCCGGCTCGGTCACGAGAACGTACTTCGCGCGCTCAGCTTCCGCCTCGATGAGCCGCCGCGCGGTCGTGCTGCCAGTCTCTTCGTCCGCGACATAGAGGAAGCGGATGGGCAGGCCGTTCGGCGTCGGTCCGGCGGCGATCGCGCGATAGGCGCAGAGTGCGATATAGGCGCCGCCCTTCATGTCGTAGATGCCGGGGCCATAGGCCTTATCGCCGTCGATGCGAAAGGGGAGATCGTTCGCGAGCGTCCCCTTCGGATGCACCGTGTCGAGATGGCAGAGGACGAGAATACCGGGGCCATCGCCACCCCAGGCCGACGTAATGCGCAGGTGATCGCCGCGACCATTCGTGCCGGGAATGCGCTCGACGGTGGCGCCCGCTGCCTCATATTCGGCGGCGCATTTCGACATCATGCGGTTGACGCCTTCGACATCCGCCGTCTGGCTCTCGATCTCGACCCAGGCTTTGAGGCCCGCGAGAATCTCCTGCGCCGTCATCTCCATATGCCCGATGCTCCCTCGAAGAACTGTCCCGGTGCCTTGCTTTTTCTCTTACCTCAGCACACCGGGCCCTCCACTCACGTTTCCGCGCGGCTTTTCGGCGCAAGTGCGATGATCGAGAAATTCGCCCGTTCTCGCGGCACTGCATAGAGCGAATTTCTCGATCTGAATCGCACTTGTAAGGATCATACTTCTAGCGTCCCTTCTGCTTCCGAAGTTCGCTCGCTAGTTCCGCGTCGAGGGCAGGCGAACTTCGGAAGCGGGACGCTAGACGCGCTTCCCGCCAAGTCACAAATAACGTCGAGCCGACGATGAGCGCGGCTCCGAGCCACGTCGTCCAACCGGGAACCTCGCTGAAGATGATGTAGCCCCAGCCGACCATCCAGAGCAGCCGCACGTAGTCGGCCGGCATGAGTGTGCTGGCCTCGGTCATCCGCAGCGCCTGGACGTAGCAATAGTTGCCGACGGCGGCGACTGCGCCCATGCCGACGAGAATGAGCCATGTCCCGCCGCTCGGCATCACCCAGACTGGGATCGTCGCCAGCCCAGCTATCGGCGCGATCATGAGCGGCTGATAGAAGGAGATCGTGATCGAGCTGTCGTAGTGCGCGAGTTGCTTGGCCATGAGCAACGAGAGCGCCCAAAGAATGCTGGATCCGACCGCCGCGATCGCCGCCAGCGAGATGGTGTCGATGCCCGGCTTGAGCACTACTGTTGCGCCGACCAACCCGAGCACAACGGCGCTCGCTCGCACCGGACCGACGACCTCGCGAAAATACAGCGCGGCGCCGATCGTGATGAAAATTGGCGTCGTGAAGCTCAGCACCGCAGCGTCGGCGAGCGGCATATGTACGAGGGCGTAGTACCAGGTCGACATGGACGCCACGCCGATCCCGCCGCGCAGGATCTGTAGCGGCAGGTTGTTTGAGCGCCAGGCCATTTTTCCGGGACGGAAGACAAAGGGCGCCGTCACCAGCAGCGTGAACAAGGCGCGCAGGAAGACGACCTCGATCGACGGCAGCTCGGTCCCCACGAAGCGCACGCCGAGATGGAGCAGGGACGAGCTGAACCCCGCGTACAGCATGAGCAGGACGGCAGCGACCACAGTGCTGCGTCCGGCCGGGCCCACCGCATCGGCCCCTTGGCCGGTCATATTCCTTCGCCCTGTCTCTTGTTGGTCACCCGCCCTCAGACGAGACCAAGCACTCCGAAGAATCCAACGGCCAGCGCGCCGGCAAAAGCCAGCAGAAACAATAGCCATTTCATAGCGCGCTCCCTCCCTGGGAGACTGCCGCGCCGGCTATGGCGGCTTTGCCCCTGGCACATTCCAGGAACTGCCGCTCTATTGCCTGCCGAGCCGGCCGGCCCGCGCGGCCAATATGGTCCTGGAGGGGGTCGTTTGGGAAGCGCCGTGAAGTTGACTTGCCTCGACGGCACCCATATAAGCCCAGCACTCATTCGGAGATATGGGCGTACCGCTACCGGCGACCGGGCTGGAAAGCGGCGGCGCCGATTGGTGTTGCAGCGGCGACGCTGCACCTTTGGGATAGGCCCGGCGGCCCTGCTGCCGAGGCGAGAGATGGAGAACGTATCGTGAAGCGGACCTATCAGCCGAGCAAGCTTGTGCGTAAGCGCCGGCACGGCTTCCGCGCCCGCATGGCGACCGTCGGCGGCCGCAACGTCATTACGCGTCGCCGCGCCAAGGGCCGCAAGCGCCTGTCGGCCTGACCTGGGGCCGAGCGCTTCGCCAAGCTGGTGGGGGATCCCGCTGGAGAGCACTGGCCGGAGAGCAACGGACTGTGCAGCAGGGCGAGTGGCGACACGTCGACCTCTGCGCGGCGGCTCCTGGTCATTCGGTGATCGAATGCACCATATGGCCATCGCGACACTGAAGCGGCGTGCGGAGTTCCTCCGAGTTCGTGGCGGTCGGCGGTGGTCGACCCCCGGTTTCGTTATCGAGATGCGGGCACGTACCGGGAGCGATCGACCCATGAGGGCCGAGATGAGCGCCGACAGAGCCGGGCATGATCGGGAAGCCGCTGACCGGCTCGTACCGTCTGCCGGGAGCCCGCCACGCTTTGGCTTCACGGCCACCAAGAAGCTCGGCAATGCCGTCGCCCGCAATCGCATCCGCCGCCGCCTCAAAGAGGTCGTGCGGCTAGTTGCCCCTTCGCAGGCACGCGCGGGTTGTGACTATGTGCTGATTGCGCGGGAGGCGGCGGCGACCCGCCTCTTTGCCACGCTTGAGCGCGATCTTGCCGCGGCGTTCGCGGCACTGCATGCGCCGGGTGCTCCGGCTTCATCTCCAGCGCGCGGTAGCGTCCGCACCCCATCGACGCGTGGCCGGGCCCGAAGCCCGCGCCCCGCAAGCGAAAGCTGATGACCCGATGATGCAGCACGACGACAATCAGAAGAACCTCCTGCTCGCGATCGTGCTGTCGATCGGCGTGCTGCTCTTCTGGCAGTTCTACTATGCCGGTCCAAAGATGCAGCAGGAGCGCGATCGCGTCGCGCGCCAGCAGGAGCAGACTCAGCAGGCGCCTGCCCCCGGCACTCCGGCGCCGGGCCAACCCGCTGCCACACCCGGCAGCCCGCCTGTCGCAGCGCCGGGCACTGCCCCCGGCGCACCGGCCGCCGTACCGGGCACCGCAGCACCAGCCGGCGCCGTTTACACGCGCGAGACGGCACTCAAGTCCTCGCCCCGCGTCGCCATCTCGACGCCGAGCCTGACCGGCTCGATCTCGCTGCGCGGCGGGCGCATCGACGATCTCGTCCTCGTGAAGTACCGCGAGCAGGTTTCGCCGACGAGCCCGAACGTCACCTTGTTCTCGCCTGCCGATGCACCCCACGCGTATTTCGCCGAGCACGGCTGGGTCGCGGCGGGCGGCAACACGGCCAAGCTCCCGGGCCGCGATACGGTGTGGTCTGCCGAGTCGAGCGGCTCGCTTAGCCCGACCAATCCCGCGCGCCTCAGCTGGGACAATGGCGAAGGCTTGATCTTCCGGCGCATCATCTCCGTCGACAACGACTACATGTTCACGGTCCGCGACGAGGTCGAGAACAAGTCGCAGACGGCGCAATCGCTCTTTCCCTATGCCCGCATCTTTCGCGTCGGCATACCTAAGCTCGAGGGCTTCTTCATCCTGCACGAGGGCCTGATCGGGGTCATCGGCGAGAACGGCCTGCAAGAGATCAAATACGCCGATATCCTCAAGGAGGGCGGCAACAAGACCATCGAAAAAGCCACGGGCGGCTGGCTCGGCATCACCGACAAGTACTGGGCTGCAGCAGTCATCCCCGGCCAGGGCACGGAATTCCGAGCGAGCTTCCTCGGCATCCCAGCGAGCCCCGGTCAGCGCGAGGCCTTCCAGACGGACTATCTCTCCGCAGTCGTCACGGTTGCGCCCGGCGCTACAGCCTCAACGGAGGGCCACATATTTGCCGGCGCCAAGCAGGTGAACCTGATCGACGGCTACGCCGAGGCGCTGAAGATCAGGAAGTTCGACCTGCTGGTCGACTGGGGCTGGTTCTATTTCATCACCAAGCCGCTCTTCCATCTGATCCACTGGCTGGCCGGCTGGTTCGCTAGCCTCGGTCTCAGCGCCAATTTCGGCCTCGCGATCCTCGCGACGACGGTTCTCGTCAAGGCGGTCTTCTTCCCGCTCGCCAACAAGTCCTACGAATCCATGGCGAAGATGAAGAACCTGCAGCCCGAGATGGAGAAGCTGCGCGAGCGCTACAAGGACGACCGCGCCAAGCAGCAGCAGGAGCTGATGGCGCTCTACAAGAAGGAAAAGATCAACCCGCTCGCGGGCTGCTTGCCGATCCTTTTGCAGATCCCGGTGTTCTTCGCGCTCTACAAGGTGCTGTTTGTGACCATCGACATGCGTCACGCGCCCTTCTACGGCTGGATCAAGGACCTCTCGGCGCCGGATCCGACCTCGCTCTTCAATCTGTTCGGTCTGCTGCCGTTCGCGGTGCCCGACTTCCTGCACGTCGGCGTATGGCCGATCATCATGGGCATCACGATGTGGGTCCAGATGCAGCTTAATCCGCAGCAGCCAGATCCCATCCAGCAGAAGATCTTCAACTGGATGCCGGTGCTGTTCACGTTCCTGCTCGCCTCCTTCCCAGCCGGCCTCGTGATCTACTGGGCCTGGAACAACGTGCTCTCGCTGCTCCAGCAGTATGCGATCATGCGCAAGAACAACACCGAGGTTCACCTCTGGAAAAACCTCGGCATCGACAAGTTCCTGGCGGCCCGCCGTGCCGCCGACAAAAAGTGAGCGGCTCATCGATCGCCGACGATGCCAGTGACCGCCTCTTCCGCGGCCACTGGATCTTTCTCAAGAGCGTGCCGGATCTCGAATTCCTGCCCGAGGCCGACCGGCCCGAGGTCGCCTTCGCCGGCCGCTCGAATGTCGGCAAATCGACGCTGATCAACGCCCTCGTCGACCAGCACGGGCTCGCGCGGGCCTCGAACACGCCCGGCCGCACGCAGGCTCTGAACTACTTCGGTCCTGAGCGTCCCGAGCCCCCGTTCTACCTCGTCGACATGCCCGGCTATGGCTATGCCAAGGCGCCAAAGGACATGGTCGAGGCGTGGACGGCGCTCGTTCGCGACTACCTGAGAGGGCGCCCGAACCTCGCGCGCACGTTTCTGCTGATCGATGCCCGCCATGGCCTGAAGCCCGTCGACCAGGAGATCATGAAGCTCCTCGACGAGGCCGCCGTCTCGTTCCAGATCGTGCTGACGAAATCCGACAAGCTGACGCCGAAGGCCCTCGAGCACGTCATTGCAGCAACGCGGCAACAGCTCACGGCCCACCCGGCGGCCATGCCCGAGGTTCTGGCGACCTCGTCCGAGAAAAAACGGGGGCTCAGCGAGCTTCGTGCCGCTGTCGCCGCGGTCATTCTCAGGTCGCGGAGCTGAGCGCCCAGCATCAGACCGCCGAGTGTGCCGCGAAATGCCGCAGCGCTGCCGTTCACGCCAATCTCGCCTCGCGCCCCCGCACTCGGTAAGCACGGTGCACGGAATGCAAATGCAGCATGGCAGCCTGTGACGGCGTTGCTGATCGATTTCCGTGCAAATTGGTGCGCTGCCCAGGCTGCTGCGCTAGTTTGCACCCTTGAGACCTTCCAATGTGCGGCTATAACGTGGTCGCGACAGGCGAGGAATTTGTCGGATTGAGGGCGACCCGGGCAGGTGCACAGACGCCCGGGCGATGCTGGGAGCGGATGGGAATGAGAAACGGTCGAGGCGGCTTCGGGTGGGCGGCCAATCTCGCTGCATGGGCAGGTAGTGCGGCGTCAGCCTTGACGCTAGCAGTGTCCCCCACCGGCGCGCTGGCTCAGGCCACGGGCCAGCCGCATCACTGGCAGATGGGTCTTCAGGCCCCGGTCACCGAGATCGGCGACGCGATCCACTGGTTCCACGACGTCCTGGTCAACCCGATCATCATCGGCATCACGATTTTCGTGCTGATCCTGATGGTCTACGTCATGTACAAGTTCAGCGAGAAGCGGAACCCGACGCCGTCGGGCACGACCCACAACCAGCTTCTCGAGGTGGCCTGGACGGTCATCCCGGTTCTGATCCTGGTGATGATCGCCGTCCCCTCGTTCAAGCTTCTCTACGCCCAGTACGACTTCCCGAAGCCCGACCTGACGATCAAGGCGACGGGCAACCAGTGGAACTGGACGCACGCCTATCCCGACCACGGCAATTTCAGCTTCACCTCGGTCATGCTCAATGACCAGGAGCGGCAGGCCCTGATCGCCAAGGGCATTCCGGCGCCGCGGCTGCTCGCCGTGAACAACGAGATCTTCGTTCCGGTCAACAAGGTCGTGCACGTGCTCGTGACGGCGAGCGACGTGATCCACAACTGGACGATCCCGGCCTTCGGCTCGAAGGTCGATGCGGTCCCCGGCCGCGTCACCGCCACTTGGTTCAAGGCGCGCCGCGAAGGCGTCTACTACGGCCAGTGCTCGGAGCTGTGCGGCAAGGATCACGCGTTCATGCCGATCGCGGTGCGTGTCGTGAGCGACGCCGTCTTCAACGAGTGGACCGCAGCCGTGAAGGCGCGCGACCGCAACAAGGTCCGCGAAATCCAGGAGCGCACAGCGCTTGCACACGCCGGGCCGAAAGTCGCCGCAGCACCGGCGCACTGACACCGGCACGCGAGCACTGAGAGACAAAAGTCGAACCGGCTGCATCGCAGCCACCCACCGGCGAAGACATGGACAAGGCACGATGCCTTCCCGCGGCCGGCGGAACACAAGATGAGAACGATCAAGCTGGGGTGAAGCAGAGATGGCGACCAAGGCACACGAGGCGCACGGCCACGACGATCACCACGATACGCCGACGTTCTTCAACCGCTGGCTATTCTCGACGAACCACAAGGACATCGGGACGCTCTATCTGCTGTTCGCCATCATGGCGGGCATCATCGGCGGCTTCCTCTCCGTCATGATGCGGCTCGAGCTGCAAGAGCCGGGGATGCAGATCTTCTCCGATCCGCATGTCTTCAACGTCTTCGTCACCGGCCACGGCCTTATCATGGTGTTCTTCATGGTGATGCCGGCCATGATTGGCGGGTTCGGCAACTGGTTCGTGCCGCTCATGATCGGCGCGCCGGACATGGCCTTCCCGCGCATGAACAACATCTCCTTCTGGCTCCTGCCCGTCGCCTTCGCGCTGCTCCTCATGTCGATGTTCGTCGAGGGTCCGGCGGGCGGCAATGGCGTTGGCGGCGGCTGGACGATCTATGCGCCGCTCTCGACCTCCGGCCACCCCGGCCCGGCCATGGACTTCGCGATCCTCTCGCTGCACGTTGCCGGTGCTTCGTCGATCCTCGGCGCGATCAACTTCATCACCACCATCTTCAACATGCGCGCACCCGGCATGACGCTGCACAAGATGCCGCTGTTCGTGTGGTCGGTGCTGGTCACGGCCTTCCTGCTCTTGCTGTCGCTGCCGGTTCTTGCTGGTGCGATCACAATGCTGCTCACCGACCGCAACTTTGGCACGACGTTCTTCGCGGCAGCTGGCGGCGGTGATCCGGTCCTCTACCAGCATCTTTTCTGGTTCTTCGGCCACCCCGAGGTGTACATCCTCATCTTGCCGGGCTTCGGCATGATCAGCCAGATCGTGTCGACCTTCTCGCGCAAGCCCGTGTTCGGCTATCTCGGCATGGCCTACGCCATGGTCGCCATCGGCCTCGTCGGCTTCGTCGTGTGGGCACACCACATGTATACGTCCGGGATGGGCGTGAACGCGCAGGCCTACTTCGTCTTCGCGACGATGGTCATCGCGGTGCCGACGGGCGTGAAGATCTTCTCCTGGATCGCGACCATGTGGGGCGGCTCGATCCGCTTCACCGTGCCCATGATGTGGGCGCTCGGCTTCATCTTCCTCTTCACCGTCGGCGGCGTCACCGGCGTCATGCTCGCCAATGCGGGCGTCGACCGCGCTCTCCACGACACCTACTACGTCGTCGCGCACTTCCACTACGTGCTGTCGCTCGGCGCCGTCTTCGCGATCTTCGCGGGCTGGTATTACTGGTTCCCGAAGATGAGCGGCTACATGTACAACGAGACCATCGCCAAGGTGCACTTCTGGCTCACATTCATCGGCGCCAACGTGCTCTTCTTCCCGCAGCACTTCCTTGGCCTCGCGGGCATGCCGCGCCGCTACGTGGACTATCCGGACGCCTTCGCCGACTGGAACCGCATCTCGTCCTACGGTTCGTACATGACCGCCGTCGCAACGCTCATCTTCATCCTCGGGATGCTCCACGCCTACTTCATCTTGCGCAAGAAGGCCGGCAACAATCCGTGGGGCGAAGGCGCGACCACCCTCGAGTGGACACTCACGTCACCGCCGGCCTTCCACAGCTTCGAGACGCTGCCGCGGATCAAGGCCACGGACCACCACTGAGGACTGCTTTCCGGATGCCACGGCGTGCGGCATCCGCGCATGAGAGACTTAAAGCCGTCATGACCGATGTCAGTGCCCCCTATGCCCATGACGGCCTCACCGAGGCCGATGGCGGCACTGTGGGCGACTTCATCGCGCTCATGAAGCCGCGCGTGATGTCGCTCGTCGTGTTCACGGCTCTCGTCGGTCTCGTCGTGGCACCGGGCACGCTGCATCCCGCGCTCGCGGTCATTGCCCTGATCTGCATCGCCGTCGGCGCCGGGGCATCGGGTGCCCTAAACATGTGGTTCGACGCCGACATCGATGCACGCATGACCCGTACCGCAGGCCGCCCGATCCCGCGCGGCCGCGTGACGCCGGAGGAAGCCTTCAGCTTCGGCATGGTGCTCTCCATCGGCTCCGTGCTGACGCTCGGCGTGATCGTGAACTGGGCGGCGGCCGCGCTGCTCGCGCTCACGATCGCCTTCTACGTCCTCGTCTACACGATGTGGCTCAAGCGCCGTACGCCGCAGAACATCGTCATCGGCGGCGCGGCCGGCGCCTTCCCGCCGATGATCGGTTGGGCTGCCGTCACGGGGAGCATCAGCATCGAGAGCATCCTGATGTTCGCGATCATCTTCATGTGGACGCCGCCGCACTTCTGGGCGCTCGCGCTGTTCCGTTCCGGCGACTACGCGCGTGCGGGCGTCCCTATGCTCCCCGTCGTCGCGGGCGAGGAGGAAACGCGGCGCCAGATCGTGATCTATTCGGCGCTGCTCGTGCCGCTCGGCGTCGTACCGGCCGTCATCGGCCTCGGCGGTGCGACGTACGGTATCGTGTCCACCGTTCTTGGTGCCATCCTTCTCAGTCTGGCGCTCAGCCTCTGGCGCGCCGACGATGAGAAAAAGCGCATCGAGATCGCGAAGCGGTTGTTCGGCTTCTCGATCCTTTATCTCTTTGGCCTGTTCGCCGTGCTGCTCGTCGAGCGACTGGTGGCCGGTTTCATGAGCTGAGTTAGGAAGCGGATGTGGCAGGGCGTGACGATCAGGAGGCCAAGCGGCGTCAGCATATGCGCTCGATCGCGATCGGGCTGGCTCTCGCGGCGCTCGTGTTGCTGTTCTACGTCGCGACACTGGTGCGCCTCGGCGGCAACGTGTTGAACCGGCCGCTTTAAGCGGCGCAATGCGGGAGTTGAGCAGGAAAACCATGAGCACGACCGGGGACCGACCTGAGGACGCCACAGCTGCCATGAGCGCGCGCAACCGCCGCGTGGCGGTCGTCTGCGCGAGCGTGGTCGTCGGCATGCTCGGCCTCGCCTACGCGTCGGTCCCGCTCTACGATCTCTTCTGCCGCGTGACCGGCTATGGCGGCACCACCCAGCGCGCCGAACGCCCTGCGAGCTCGACGCTCACGCGCACCATGACCGTGCGCTTCGACGCCAATGTCGGTGGCGGTCTCCCGTGGGACTTCGCGCCCGTCTCGGCGACGCAAACCCTCCCCATCGGAGAAAGCGGCCTCGCCTTCTATCGCGTCACGAATACGTCCGACCGGCCCATCGTCGGAACCGCCACCTACAACGTCGCCCCCGAGCAGGCCGGCATCTACTTCAACAAGCTCGCCTGCTTCTGCTTTACCGAACAGCGCCTCGAGCCCGGCGAATCCTTGGAGATGCCGGTCAGCTATTTCGTCGACCCCGAGATCATCAAGGACATGGACGCCTCGCGCCTGTCGACGATCACGCTGTCGTACACGTTCTACGAGGTGAAGAAGCCGGCCGCCGCCGCGGCCGCCACCAAGACCAAGGATACGCCGACTAAACCCGGCCAAGGTACTTAGAGGATCGGGCGCGACGCCGCGCAAGACAGGACGAGACGGGGACAAGGGAGCTCAACGGAATGGCCGACGCCCACGCCAAGCATCATGACTATCACCTGCTCAATCCAAGCCCCTGGCCGATCGTCGGCTCAGTCTCCGCGTTCGTGCTGGCAGTCGGCGCCATCGTTTGGATGAAGTCCGCGGCCGGCGGCGTGTTTGGCCTCCAGGGCCCCTGGCTCTTCGGCCTTGGCGTCATGGGCGTAATCTACACCATGTTCATGTGGTGGCGGGACGTGATCAAGGAGGCCCATGCCGGCGACCACACGCCGGTCGTGCGGATCCACCTCCGCTACGGCATGATCATGTTCATCGCGTCGGAGGTAATGTTCTTCGTCGCCTGGTTCTGGGCCTTCTTCGATGCTGCGCTGTTTCCGGCCGCCATTCATCCGCTCCAGAACAGCACCGAAGTTATCGGCATGGTCGATCGCAACGCGCTGACCGGTGGCGTGTGGCCGCCCAAGCCTTCGGAAAATTTCCACGCGACCTTCGATCCCTGGGGCCTGCCGCTCGTCAACACGCTCATCCTGCTGCTCTCGGGCACGACCGTCACCTGGGCGCATCACGCACTGCTCGAGAACAATCGCAAGGGCCTCATCTGGGGCCTGACGCTGACCGTCATCCTCGGTATCTTCTTCACCGCGCTGCAGGCCTACGAATACGGTCACGCTGCGTTCAACTTCCACGGCCACATCTACGGCGCGACATTCTTCATGGCGACCGGCTTTCACGGCGCGCACGTGATCATCGGCACGATCTTCCTTGCCGTCTGTCTCGCCCGCGCGCTCAAGGGCCACTTCACGCCCAAGCAGCACTTCGGCTTCGAAGCCGCGGCCTGGTACTGGCACTTCGTCGACGTGGTCTGGCTCTTCCTCTTCGCCTGCATCTACGTCTGGGCGGCGGGCGTGCCGGCCGCCCACTAGGCGACGCCCTCAGGAGCTTGCCTCGAATTCGGGCTTGCCTCTTCACAGCCGGCGGCTGAACGTCAAAGATCGGGGCGGACAGGAATGTCCGCCCCGCATTCGTTCAACGAGCACATCGAGATCGAGGAAGACCCCATGAGCGCGAAACCCAAGGTCGCCGTCATCGGCACGGGCGGCACGATCACGGCTATGAGCAGCCTCGGCCCGCTCGATCTCATCGAGTACGGCAATGCCGGCACCATGTTGGAAGCCGATCAGCTCGTCGCGCTCTACCCCGCGGTCAACGAGGTCGCCGAGGTCATCTCCATCCGCTTCAAGGCCGTACCCTCGCCGGCCATCTACTTCCCCGAATGGAAGGCGCTCGTTCTCGCTGCCGAGAGGGCTGTGGCCGATCATCCAGACCTCGCCGGCATCGTGATCCTGCACGGCACGGCAACGCTCGAGGAGACGGCCTATGCCCTCTCACTCACGGCCAAGGTGAGCGTGCCCATCGTGGTCGTCGGCGCCCAGCGGCCCTCGAGCGCGCTGTCCTCGGACGCGGGCCTCAATCTCGTCAATGCCATCCGCACGGCCGCAAGCCCCGAGGCGCGCGGTCTCGGCGCGCTTGTCCTGCTCAATGACGAGATCCAGGCTGCACGCGAGGTCACAAAGACCTCGACCGGCCGCCTCCAGACGTTCCGCAGCCCGGACTTCGGCGCGCTCGGCCATGCCGATGGCGACCGCATTTCCTTTTATCGCCGCCCGCTGCGACGCGTCGGCCCCGATACCGACTTCGACATCCGCACGCTCGATGCCCTGCCGCGCGTCGACATCGCCTACTCCTATACAGGCGACGACGGCACGGCGACCCGCGCCTTCGTGGCAGCCGGCGCAAAGGGCATCATCGCTGCCGCCTTCGCGCCCGGCATGCTCGTGCCGACAGAGTTCGCAGCATTGAAGGAGGCGGTTGCGGCCGGCGTTGTCGTGGTCCTCGCAACGCGCGCTGGTTCGGGCCGCGCCTTTACCTCGAAGCCGGCGCGGGACGCGGGCTTCATCTCCGCTGACAACCTCACGCCGCAGAAGGCCCGCATCCTGCTCGCGCTGGCGCTCACGCGCACGAGTGACCCAGACCGCCTCCGCGAGATCTTCGCCACGTACTGAGCGGCGGCGAGCTTAGAACCCGACCCGCACCAGCCACAGCGTGATCGCCGGGAACATCACCAGGATGATCGTGCGCACCATGTCGCTGAGCACAAACGGAACGACGCCGCGATAGGTCTCACTCAGCGGCACACCCGGCGCCATCGAGTTGATGATGAAGAGATTGAGCCCGACGGGCGGCGTGATGAGACCGACCTCGACCACGATCAGCACGAGAATGCCGAACCAGATGGCCGTCTCTTCCGGATTGAGGCCGAAATCGAGCGCCATGACGACGGGGAAGAACACCGGGATCGTCAGCAACATCATCGAAAGCGAATCCATGATGCAGCCGAGAATGATGTAGACGATCAGGATGAGCGTAAGGATCGTCAGCGGCGAGAGCCCGGATACCTGCGCCCAGTCGGCGGCGGCCTGCGGAAGCTGCGTCAGAGCGAGGAAGGTATTGAAGGCCGCGGCGCCGAGGATGATGAAATAGATCATCGCGGAGGCCACTGCGGTCTCGAGAATGCACGTGGAGAAGGACGACCAGTCGAGCCGGCCGGTGAGGAGCGCATAGACGCCCGTCGCAACCGCGCCGACAGCGGCACCCTCCGTCGGCGTGAACCAGCCGACGTAGATGCCGCCGATCACCAGCGCGAAGATCAGTGCGACCGGCCACACGCCCTGCAGCGACACCCAGCGCTCGCTCATCGATTTGCGCGGCGCAAGTTCGCCTGCCTCACTCGGCGATATCCGCACTATGATCGACACCGTGATAACATAGCCGATCGCCGCAAGAATACCGGGGATCAGCGCCGCCATGAACATCTTGACGATGTTCTGCTCGGTGAGCACGGCATAGATCACGAGCACGATCGACGGGGGAATGAGAATGCCGAGTGTGCCGCCAGCCGCGAGCACACCAGTTGCCAGCGCTCCGGAGTAGCCGTTCTGGCGCAATGCCGGCAGCGCTACCTGCCCCATGGTCGCCGCGGTCGCGAGTGATGAGCCGCACACCGAGCCGAAACCCGCGCACGCACCAACTGCCGCCATGGCAAGGCCGCCGCGACGATGCCCGACCCAGTCGGCCGCAGCCGTAAAGAGTGACTGGGACAGCCCCGAGCGCGTCGCGAACTGCCCCATGAGCAGGAACAGCGGAATAATCGAGAGCGAGTGGCTCGAGAAGGTGTCGTAAGTGAGCGTCTTCAGTGCGGAAAGCGCCGGCACCATCGAGCCGGTGACGATCCAGGTACCGCAAAGGCCGGTCAGCAGCATGGCCGCGCCGATCGGCATGCGCAGGAACATCGCGCCGAGCGCTACGATAAACGCGATTGCCGCCAGTGCCGCGCCGCTCATATGTGCGCGCTCCCTTCGGTTCCCTTTGATCCGGCAATGGCCTCATTCAGGCTGCGCCAGACTGTGTAGAAACACGTGAGCACGAAGACGAGCGCGGCAACCGAGCCCGCGGCATAGCCCCACCAGACCGGCATCTGGAGAATCATACTGGTCTCGCCATAGGCGAGTTTATCGCGGAAGCCGAGCCAGAGCTGCCACGTGACGATCACGGCGATGATGCTCATCGCGATGTTGCCGATGACCGCCAGCGACGCCCAGAAGCGGATCGGCAGATAGGGCGCAAGCATGTCCACGGTGATGTTGCCTTGGCGGAATTGGCACCACGGCAGGAACGTGAAAATGGCAACTGCGCAACCCGCTTCGACGAGCTCGAAGTCGCCGGGTACGGGTCCAAGACCCATACGCGTGAAGGCGCGCCCGATAATCGATGCTACCGACATAACCGCCAGCGCCACGAGCACGATACCGCCCGCGATCGCCATTGCGCGCGCTATGGCACCGATGACACGCCCTACCGCCGCCTCTGCTGACGGAGCAATGCCTCGGCTGCTCATGTTCCTGCCCGCATGTCCTGCGCCCCCCGACGCTTCGTCGGTTACTCCGCGCCCCCGTACTTGGCGATCATGGCGCGGGCATCCTTCAGCATGTCGGCTGCGGGCAGGCCCTTCTCGGTCATCTCCTTGACCCAGGCTTCCGCAATCGGCGCCGCTGCCGCCTTCCAGCGCGCGGTCTCGGCGGCATCGAGGACGATCATCTTGTTGCCGGCGGCCTTGGCCGCAGCAATGCCCGGCGCATCACCCTCGTCCATGACCCGGCCAACCCACTTCGAGGCCTCCATGCCGCTGTTGGCATCGATCACTTTCTTGATGTCAGCTGGGAGCCCGTCGTACTTCGCCTTGTTCATCGCGAACAGGAAGAAGCTCGTGTATAGACCACGGCTCCCGGTGAAGTTCGTGTGCGACTGCACGAGCTGGGCGACCTTCAAGGGCGTCGTCACTTCCCAAGGAATGACCGTGCCGTCGATCACGCCCTTCGAGAGGGCCTCGGGCATTGCCGGCACCGGCATGCCGACAGGCGTCGCGCCGAGTGCTGAAATGAGGGCGGTCGCCTGCCTCGTCGGGCCACGCAACTTGAGCCCCTTCATATCCTCGAGCTTGGTGACGCCATTGCCCTTCACATGCAGAAGTCCTGGTCCATGCACGTGCACGGCGATGATGTGCACGCTCTCGAATTCCTTCTTGAGGTACTTCTCATAGAAATCCCAGGCCGCCTGGCTCGTCGCTTCGCCACTCGCCGGCATGAACGGCAGCTCGAACACCTCCGAACCCGGGAACCGACCGGGCGTGTACCCTGTCAGCGTCCACACGATGTCGACGACGCCGTCCCGTGCCTGATCGATCAGTGCCGGCGGCCGGCCACCGAGTTGCATCGACGGATAGATCTCGACCTTCAGCTTGCCGCCTGCTTCCTTGCTGATCTTCTCGGCCCACGGCGTAATGAAATTCTTCGGCACGGGCGCGGGTGCCGGCAGGAAGTGGTGGATGCGCAGCGTCACATCCTGCGCCGCCCCGACCACCGGCCACGCCGACAGCGCCACTGCGAGCGTCAATCCTGCCAGTCCTAATTGCAGTCCTAGTCGCAACTTCATGCGTATCCTCCCTCCGTTGCCGGCCCTTCACGGGACAGGCCGTTCTTGGTCGCCAAACTATGCTGGCGCGCGCGCGCGGACAATCGCCGGCAGGCCACGCCGGCGAAAATCACTACTAGCAAGTTGTATTGCGCTGCGGTGCGACTAGCCTATCCGCTCGGCATCGAGCTTATGAACGGTGCCCGCGGTCTCCGGCTTCCAGGCGGGATAGCGCTTGAGGATCAAAGGGTCGTGGCCCGGGATGACATTCTTGAGGCCCCCGGCCATCTTCTCCAGACGATCATAACTCCTGAGCGTCGCCTCGACATCGACGCTGATGAAGAACGGCTTCCGCTTCTCGATATTCTCGTAGAAGTGGACCACGTCGGATGCGAGCATGACCGGCCCGTGATCGGTCATCACGCGGATGGCCTGGATGCCCTTGCTGTGTCCCGGCATGTGGTGGACGGTTACGCCCGGCGCGACCTCGCCGTCGCCGTCGTGGAACTGGACGCGGCCCGAGTACACACTTTTCACCATCTGGCAGACGTGATCGACGGTGAACGGCCCGCGCATGGCGTGATCACACATGCAGCGCCCCGTGGCATAGGCCATCTCGGCTTCCTGCAGATGAAAGCGCGCGTTCGGGAAGTGGTCGAGCGTACCGGCGTGATCGTAGTGGAGATGCGTCACGATGCAGGTATCGAGCTTCTCCGCGTCAATCCCGATGCGCTGCAGCGCCTCACGCGGCTCGAGATCGATTTTGCGGCCGCGGGGACCCGCCTCCTTGTGATCGAATCCGGTGTCGATCAGGATCGTGCGGTTCTTGTTACGCAGAACAAACACGAAATAATCGATGGGCATGGGCGCCGCGTGATCGTCCGGATGGAGGAAGTTGTCGGCGCGCGTGCGGTTCGTCATGGCGCCATACTTCACGGCCAGGATCTCATAGGTCTCGGACATCGCGGTTCCTCCTCGGGGGCATCGTCGGCTGCTGGTTTCTACTTGGCGCCACAATGGCGTGCCGGCGCCCGACCGTCGAGCAAAACAGCCATGCAGGGTCATGGAACCGCAACCGTGCTTAGGGCATACTTGAGCCAAGCCCGATCCGGATGCGGATCTGAAATCAGCGAGGTAGCCCCGCGTGCCCGTCAATGTTTCGTTCTTGCAGGAGCTGCTCAGCACGGTCGCAGAGCAGGGCCGCCAGTATCTACCGCGCGCGCTCTTGGGTGATGGTCCGCATGAGGACATCACCGCTCTTTCGGCAGCCCTCATGTCCGTTCGAGGCGAAGCCTCGGGCGTCGCCATCGCACGGCGCATTCTCGATGACTACCGCAAGCTCGACGCGGACGCCCGCCGCGCTTTCTTCCGCTACCTCGTGGAGCAGATCAAGCCCGACGAGCATCAGGTGGAGCGGGCCGCCGCGGCCTATGTTGCATCGCCCGGCGAGGCGACGCTCAAAGCGCTCCAGCACGCCGTCGAGAGCCCGCGGCAGGAATTCTTCCGCCGCCTGAACCTTGCGCCCGGCGCGACGGCCGAGATTGTTGCCATGCGCCGCGACCTCCTGCGCCTGCCGAAGTCGGAGACCTCGCTCGCTTCCCTCGATGCCGACCTCATGCACCTCCTGCACTCGTGGTTCAACCGCGGCTTCCTGGTGCTGAAGCGCATTGACTGGCAGACGCCTGCGGCCATTCTCGAAAAGCTGATCCAGTACGAGGCCGTGCACGAGATCAAAGGCTTCGACGACCTGCGCCGCCGCCTCGATCCGGCTGACCGGCGCTGCTTCGGCTTCTTCCATCCCTCGCTCATCGACGAGCCGCTGATCTTCGTCGAGGTCGCGCTGATGGGCGATATTCCCGCCAGCATCCATTCCGTGCTCGGCGAGGCGCGCAAGAACGGCAATCCAACGCCGCTGCCGACGACCGCCGTGTTCTATTCGATCTCGAACTGCCAGGAAGGGCTCAAGGGTATTTCCTTCGGCAACTTCCTCATCAAGCAGGTCGTCGAGGAGCTCGCGCGCGAGCAGCCGCAGCTCAAGACGTTCGTGACGCTCTCGCCGGTGCCGACATTCGCGCGCTGGCTTGATCGCGTCATGGCGGACGACCAGGAGGGGCTCGTCAGCGACGCCGACCGCGAAGTTCTCCAGACGCTCCGCAACCCGGCCTGGATCGAGGACGAGGAGGAAGGCGAGGCGCTCCGCGCGTCGCTGCTCACACTCGGCGCGCATTACTTCCTGTTCGCGCGCGCTGCCGACGGTCGTCCCGTCGATCCGGTGGCACGCTTCCATCTCGGCAATGGCGCGCGCCTCGAGCGCATCAACTGGCTCGGTGACGTCTCCGAGAAGGGCCTGCGCGAGGCGCACGGCCTCATGGTCAACTACCGCTACGACCTCAAGGAGATCGAGCGCAATCACGAGGCCTATGCGAACGATGGCGAGGTCGCGGCTTCTCGCGCCGTGCGCCAGCTCGCCAAGACGCCGCCGAAGCCCAAGACCAAGCTGCCGGCACCGAAGGCCCTGCTGCAGCTCCCGCTGCGCGACCGCACAGCTGAGTCGACAACAAAGGAAAAGGCCGGCAGCGGCGGCGACAAGGGCGGGTGACGCACGGGCGGAACGGCCTTCGAACTCGCGATAAGGACCTTCACCACCGCAGCGCAAGGCGGCCGAGCATTGCGCCGGCCACGGTCGGCAACGCCATGCCAAGCCCGTACCAGATCAGCACGAAGGGCAATGCGCTCTCGTCGCAGGAAAACGCATAGACCAGCGCGGCTGATGCACCGGCGGTCAGCCCGGCCGCCGCGCCTGCCAGCGTAAGCCGGGTTGGCGCCATCGTGCGCAACATCCAGAACGTGATGCCCATGATCGGCACCGCCAGGAGTGCGATGAGCCACGGACAGACCGCGGATGTCGATCCCATCACCAGCTCACGATACGCACTTGCAGGCGCACGCCAGAGCTCAACGGCTGCCAGTCCCACCATGGCCAGGATCACCAGCGCCAATCCGATCCATGTCATGGGCGCGATTTGTCCGTCCGGGCGCGAGAGGCGCAGAATGGCGGCAAAACCCAGCAGAGCAAGGCCCCCGGAATAAGCGAGCTTCAGCCAGAAGGACGAAGACTGCATCGCAATGGCAATGTCGGGCCGCACACCCCAGGCGTAGAGAGTGGCAGCCAACGCGATCGCTGCACCGAGACACAGGCCGAGGGCGAGGCGCCGCGCGACGAAGCCATGGGGTGCCGCGCGCAGGCCTCCTGCAAGAGCGTCGATAAGCTGGGGCGTCGTGATCATGGTCAATCCGTCCCCCTGAAACGCTGCGCCAGAAGCTTCATGCCGCGGTGAATGGCGACTTTGACCGCGGATTCCGAGACCCCGTGCTTCGAGGAAACCTCGGCAACGGACCGCCCGTCGATCTTGACGGCGCGAATGTAGTGGCTCGTCTTCGCGGGTAGCTCGCCGAGCACCTGCTCGACATCGAGGCGGGCCGCGCTCGGCTCGGGTACGTCCGTCTCAAATGCTAGTTCGTCGGCGTCCTCGATTGGGATACTTGCTCTGATCTTATTTTTTCGAAGATGGTCAATGAGCTTGTATCGCGCGATGGCATGCAGCCACGCAGTGAAAGGGCGGCTGACCTCATATGTGAAGCGCCGCTGATGAATGGCGAGCAACGTCTCTTGTACGAGATCCTCGATATCGGCGCTCTCACGGCCGAGGCGCCGGCCGAAGTACGCGCGCAATCGATCGGCAACATCCGCGAGGAGCCGGCGATACGATCGCTCGTCGCCGGCCAACGCGCCGATCATCAGGGATTTCAGGCGTTCTTCGACCTGCTGCAGGGCTGACACGCTCCGGATCTGGCTCAACACGGCCGCGCCGCTAGTCGGCGACGGCCGCGCTCTCCACCTATCACAACGCCGTGATGCCTGTAACCTCACGGTGTGCGGCTGCGAATTCCACTGCATCGGAGCCGCACGGTGCGTCCGATGGATCAGAGTTGAGAGGATGAGCACCCCATGACGAAAACCATCGTTCGCATCACACTCGTGGCCACCGCACTGTCAATTGGTGTCCTCGCATCCGCCCAGGCCCAAGACACCATGAAAAAGGACATGATGAAGTCCGATTCCATGAAATCGGACGGCATGAAGTCCGGCGACATGAAAGCCGACGGCATGAAGATGAAGAAGTCGGATGGCAGCATGAAGTCGGATGGAATGAAGTCCGATGCCATGAAGCCGGGCGACACTAAGATGAAGTAGGGCGCGTTTGCTCCTACTCACGGATCGCGGAAAGAAACTGCGGCCGTTCAATTGAGCGTTATGCCTACCATCCGGCACTTCCCGAAGCGGGCGCATCGCTTTATCCATCAGCAGAACGACCACGAAGGAAGTACCGGCCATGCTGATCCGCTTCCGCAACTCCAGCAATGTCGTCCCCTCGGAGATCACGGATCGCGCCGTCTATTTGCGGCGGCGTGATTTTCTTACCGGCGCCGCAGCGGTCGGTGCCGCGGCTGCCCTTCCGCTCGACGCCATTGCTGCGTCTCTGCCGGCGGCGAAGAGCCCGCTCTCGACGGACGAGACGCTCACGCCACAAAAGGACGTGACGACCTATAACAATTTCTACGAGTTCGGCACCGACAAGGACGATCCCGCGAAGTACGCGCATACGCTGACGACGAAGCCGTGGAAGGTGAAAGTCGATGGCCTCGTCGACAAGCCAGCCGACTACGATCTCGACGATTTGATCAAGGATATCGCCCTCGAGGAGCGCATCTATCGCATGCGCTGTGTCGAGGGATGGTCGATGGTCATCCCCTGGATTGGCGTGCCGCTCGCGAGCGTGCTTTCGCGCGTCTCGCCGCAAGGCAGTGCCAAATACGTCGCCTTCGAGACGCTCGTGCGCCCTGCCGAGATGCCGGGCCAGAAGGGCTTCTTCCAGGCCCTCCCGTGGCCTTATGTCGAAGGTTTGCGCCTCGACGAAGCCATGCATCCGCTGACGATCCTTGCCGTCGGGCTCTATGGCGAGACGCTGCCCAACCAGAATGGCGCGCCGATCCGGCTCGTCGTGCCGTGGAAGTATGGCTTCAAGAGCATCAAGTCGATCGTGCGCATCTCGCTGACGGAAAAACAACCGAAGACGTCCTGGAGCCTGCAGAACCCGCGCGAATACGGCTTCTACTCGAACGTCAATCCGGCCGTCGATCATCCGCGCTGGAGCCAGGCCACCGAGCGGCGCATCGGCGAGGGCGGCGGGTTGTTCGTCAAGCGCCGCCCCACGCTGCCCTTCAACGGCTACGCTGAGCAGGTCGCAGGCCTCTATGCCGGCATGGACCTCAAGGCGAACTACTGATGACGGCTACGCGCGCGCGCCAGCGGGATCCTCTCTCGCGCCTCGTGCTTGGCGTGGATCCGGCGCGCCGCGCGCTCTACGTGCTGGGCATGGCCCCTGCCGTGCTCTACTTCACCTGGGGCCTGACCGATCAACTAGGCGCCGATCCGCAGAATGTGCTCGAGCGTGCGCTCGGACTCTGGGCGCTGCGGTTCCTCATCGCAGGCCTAGCGATCACGCCGCTCAGGCAGCTCGGCGGGCCAAATCTCATTCGCTTCCGGCGCGCCTTGGGACTGCTCGCGTTCTACTATGCGACACTGCATCTCTCAGTTTACCTACTGCTCGACAAGGGCCTCGACCTTTCCTCGATCGTCGCCGACGTCATCAAGCGGCCGTACATCACGGTCGGGATGCTGGCCTTCGCGGTGCTGATCCCGCTTGCCGCAACGTCCAATAGCACGATGATCCGCCGGCTCGGTGCGCGCTGGCGCAAACTGCATCGCCTCGCCTACCTGGCCGCTGCCGCCGCCGCACTCCACTTCATCATGCTCGTGAAGGTCTGGCCGCTCGAGCCGCTCATTTACGCGGCCCTCGTCGCCGCGCTGCTCCTGTACCGGCTCGCCAATTCCCTGCGCCCGCGCACACGGGCCGTCCGGCCCTAAGCGAGCCCTGCCGTGCGCATTCAACCACTTCGCTTGACGGCTCGGGCTTCCCGGGCTACCCACCATCCTTATTAGAATAATTCTAAACAGGATCCTGGGCCGTGCTGTCTCGCCTCTCCCTCATCTCCACGACTGGCAAGCGTCGCTTCGACGAGCTTACCGAGCAGGAGATCCTTGCCCTCGCCATTTCCTCCGAGGAGGAGGATGGTCAGATCTACGCGGCCTACGCGGAGAGGCTCAGGGCCCAATACCCCGCCACGGCCGCGATCTTCGAGGAGATGGCGGCAGAGGAGAACGAACACCGCCGCCGCCTGATCGAGATGTACAAGCGCCGCTTCGGCGACTTCATCGTGCCGATCCGCCGCGAGCATGTTGCCGGCTACTACACGCGGCGCCCCGTCTGGCTCGTCACCAACCTCGACCTCGACACCATCCGCAATGAAGCCGCCGACATGGAGCGGCAGGCGCACGACTTCTATGTCACTGCCGCCGGGCATTCGACCGACGCGGATACGCGCAAGCTGCTCGGCGATCTTGCCGCTGCTGAAGCCGGTCACCAAGCCAAGGCCGGCAGCCTCGAGGAAAAGCATCTCGGCGATGGCGCCCGTGAGGAAGAGGATTTCGCCGCGCGCCGCCAGTTCGTGCTCACCTGGGTGCAGCCGGGCCTCGCCGGCCTCATAGACGGCTCGGTCTCGACACTCGCGCCGATTTTCGCAACGGCCTTCGCCACGCAGAACCCGTGGACGACTTTCCTAGTCGGCCTCTCCGCCTCTGTCGGCGCCGGTATATCCATGGGCTTTACCGAAGCCGCCCACGATGACGGCAAGCTCTCGGGTCGCGGCTCACCCTGGAAGCGCGGCATAGCCTCGGGCGTGATGACGACCATCGGCGGCCTCGGGCACGCGCTACCCTATCTCATTCCCGACTTCTTCATCGCGACGATCATCGCCCTTATCGTCGTTTTCATCGAGCTCTGGGCCATCGTCTGGATCCAGAACCGCTACATGGAGACCCCATTTGGCCGCGCCACTTTTCAGGTCGTGCTCGGCGGAGGCCTCGTGCTCGCTGCAGGCATACTCATCGGTGCGTCTTAGGCACTTAAGGCATTTCTTCCCGCGCGGATTAACTGTGCACGCATAATATTGAGGACAGAATTCCTATAATACGCATAAATATGATCTGACATATCAGATGGAACTGTGAATTTGCAGTAAGCGCGGCGAGGCTGCCAATGCAATCCAGACCCTTCTTTTCAAGAGTATTTTCAGCTCACGTCATCTCGTGCCTGTTGCTCGTACCCACGGCGGCAGGTGCCCAATCGCTTTTGGAGACATGGGTTTTCGCGCAGCATCGGGCATTGATCCCGATCGATCAGCTGAAAGAAGCTAGCGACGGAACGCTTATTCCGCCCGATCATCCCGAGATCGCCAGAGAGGGAATGGAGATCTGGTCGGTTCTGAACAAGCGGGATTGCGTCATACGCCGCGAAAATCCTCAGTCGGGAACAGCCACTGAGTACTATCTGAATAATATGTCGGCGATCCGGCCGACGATCCTCAAGGCGGATGGCAGTTTTCAAATCGGCCTGATTGGCGACAAGCCGGTTCATTGTCAGTATCGGAAATCAGAGAAACACTGCGAGCACTTCGCGACAGTTGTTTCATCCGACCGAAGGGGCTACCGCGCGATCGATAAGGCCCTCAACCACATCTACGCGAATTTCTGCGGACGCGAGAGCGCCGCCGCGAAACTCCAGTGATCACCGGTATCTAGGCTTTCATCGCCAGCACATCGACGGGCAGGGCTGTCGAGACCTCGTCCGAGGTGAGCAGCCACTATTACCTAGCATGTAGTTGATCCGTTCACCGGACACGCGGATAGTGCCGGCGAAAGGACAGTTACGCATTGGCAGCGATGCACTCCAGCCTCCTGCCACGACGGACCGCTCCGCTCGGAGATCGCGGCGGGCCACCGCTCAGCGCCTCGCCCAGCCCATCTGAGAGAACCATGACAGACAGTCTACGACACTGGGCCTCGCGCCTGCCGTTCTACTATGGCTGGCTGATCGTCGGCATCGCCTTCGTGACCATGGCGATCGGCGTGACGGGGAGGACCGCATTCTCGCTTCTGATGCCGCCGCTGATCGACGAGTTCGGCTGGGATCGCGGCCTCGCGGCCGGGGCGTTTTCGTTCGGCTTTCTCGTCTCGGCGGTGCTGAGCCCGATTGTCGGCCGTGTGATCGACACGCGTGGTCCTCGCATCGTCATTCTGACGGGCGTCGCGCTCATGTCCTCAGGTTTGCTGCTCGCACCTTGGGTGACGAGTCCCTGGCACCTGTATGCTACACTCGGCGTCGCGGTCGGCGGTGGCGCCAACATGATGACCTACACCGCCCACTCGCAATTCCTGCCGAGATGGTTCGTGCGCAGGCGCGGGCTCGCCATCAGCATGGCATTCGCAGGTGCGGGTGTCGGCGCAATACTTCTACTGCCGTGGTTGCAGGCAATTATTCTCTCCGATGGCTGGCGTGCATCGTGCGTGGCCATGGGCGTGCTCGTGCTCGTGGTCATCGCACCGCTTGCCCTGCTGATTCCCAAGAGCCCTGCCGATGTCGGTCAGAATCCTGATGGCGATACGGCCTCGCCGGAAGCAGCCGCAAAGAAAAATGGCGTGACGATTGTCGATGCTGCATGGGCCGCGACCGAATGGACGCTCGCGCGCGCGGTGCGCACGACCCGCTTCTGGTGGATCGTGCTCGGTTTCTTCCTGGCGCTCATCGCGTGGTACGCCGTGCAGGTGCACCAGACGAAGTATCTCATCGAGGTCGGCTTTTCGCCGGTCGTTGCTGCGTGGGCGCTCGGCGCCGTCGCCATTGCCGCCATTCCCGGCCAGATTCTGCTTGGCGCACTATCGGATCGCATCGGTCGCGAGTGGATCTGGACTGCCGGCTGCCTCGGCTTCGTAATCTCCTACGCCGCACTGCTGGCATTGGAGCATTCGCCATCGCTATCGCTGCTCTACATCATGGTGGCCGCACAAGGATTTCTCGGCTACGCGCTGACCTCGGTCATGGGCGCGATCGTCGCCGAGATCTTCGAAGGCCCACACTACGGCTCCATCTTCGGCACCATCACCATTGCACTGATCAGCGGCGGCGCAGCCGGGCCGTGGCTCGCCGGCGAAATCTACGATGCAACCGGCAGCTACCGAGCGGCCATCTGGCTCATCATCGTCTGCTGCCTCGTAGCCGCCGTCGCGATCTGGATTGCCGCCCCACGCAAGGTTCGTGTCGTCCCTGGCCGCGCGCCGAAAGCGCTCAACTCCCCTTGAACTTCGGGCGGCGCTTCTCGCGGAAGGCAGTGATGCCTTCGATGAAATCGTCCGTCGCCATGACCGTGCCTTGTGCGAAGGCCTCGGCGTCGAGGAACTCGTCGAAAGAGGCGTCATAGGCACGCGAGACCATCTTCTTCAGCAGGCCGTAGGCGATCGTCGGCCCGTTGGCGAACTGCTCGGCGACCTCCATGGCCTTGTCCATGAGCTCTCCCGGCGCCACGACGCGCGAGCAGAGTCCGATCTGCAGCGCTTCCTCAGCGCTGACCTTGCGGCTCGTCAGCAGGAGATCCTTCGCTTTGAGCGTACCGACCGCGCGCGGCAACGTCGCGAGCAAACCGAGATCCGGCACCACACCGATCTTTACGAAACCCGTCGTGAAGTAGGCCGCCGTCGACGCGATCACCACGTCGCCCATAAGCGACAGCGATACGCCCGCGCCGGCCGCCGCGCCATTCACCGCCATGACGACCGGCTTGTCCGCCTTCAGCAGTCGGCCCGCCCAGCGGTACGAGCGACGCATGCGCTCGCGCGTGTCCGAAGGCTTTGCGCGCGCCATATTGCGAATGTCGCCACCTGCGCAGAAGGCTTCGCCCGTACCCGTGATGAGAAGGCAGCGTACGCTATCGTCCTCAAGCAGCGGCGCGATATTGGCATCGAGACCGGCCTTGATGGTGGCGGACATGGCGTTCATTGTCTTTGGCTCGTTGAGCCGGACAATGGCAATGCCGTCCTTGCGGGTCACGACGACCGATTCCTCGGACATGGGCGCACCTCCTCACATTGTTCTGCGTGCGAAGTCTAGCGATCGCACGGACCTTTCGCCAGCTTCTAACCGCCGCGATCGCCGGCGAGTCCGCTCGGTCGCATGAGCCGGAAGGCTATGAGCGCCACGAACATCAACGCGGCGACGCTACCAAAACCCGCCAACCAGCCGAGTGGCGACATACCGCCTGCCGCGTCGAGGCTCCATCCGACGACGATCGGTCCCACGAATCCGCCCGCATATCCGAGCGACGAGTGCACCGCGAGCGTCGCACCGCGCCGCGCGGGCTCCGCTGTGCCTGCCGCCCCGGCCGTGAGCGACGATGAATCGAGCCACACGACCAGCCCATAGACGAGAAGCAGCGCCACCGCGAGCCAGTAGGACCAGAGACCGACGACACCGATCGCCAGCGCAATAACGATCGAACCTGCCATCGCGAGCTGAATGAGCCGCCGCCGGCCAAGCCGAATGGCCATTTCGTTGCCGCTGACACTCGCCGCAACACCGATCAGACCGAGCAGCGTCATCACCGCCGCAGGCGACAGCAGCGACGCGCCGGCGCCCGTAGTCGCGGCCACATAACCGAGGAAGGCAACGCCCCAACCGCGCAGCGCGCTCATCTCCAGCGTGTGCACGCAATAGCCGATCGCATAGGCCATGGCCGATCGGTTGCGGAACACGGGCAGGAAGTTGAACAATCCACCGCCATCGCTCGGCTTCGCCGCAGGTGCTGTACGACGCGGCACGAAAAACGCGACCATGCACCACGCGATTGCAGCGGTCAGAGAGGCGGCGAAAAACGCGAGCTGCCATCCGCCGAGATTTGCAAGCAGGTCACCCGTCGCGAACGAGAGCGCGCCGGAGATCCCGATGCTCGCCGCGTGGCCGGTCACGGCGCGCGACATCATCTTGGCATCGACCTGATCGGCGAGCAGCTTGAGGCCGGTCATGTACGTGCCCGCCCATCCGAGCCCCGTCAGCGCGCGAAAACCCATGGCCGACCAATAACCTTCGGCGAACAGCGCAAAGCCGCCGTGGCCGACGACGGTCGCGCCGACGCCAAAGAGATAAACGAACTTCGCATCCACACGATCGGTCAGCGTCACGAGGATCGGCACGGCGAGCATGTAGGCGGCATAGAAGCTCGCCGTGATCCATCCCGCTTGCGTGTTCGAGAGGTCCCAGAGCGGGATCATGCGCGGGAGCAGCGCCGGCCAGAAAAAGGCGCCGATCTGCACGAGCACTTGGGCTGCACAGACGATTGCGACGAGGCGCTTTGCTGTCGCCTGTTCCGCGGCTGTCGGCTCCATCAAACCCCCTCTATGCGCCTCAACCAACCCACATCGCTATTGCTATCCCGACGAGTGCCAGCGCGCCAATCCAGAGAGCCACGCGCCCCCAGCGCGCGCCTCGTGCATCGGCCTGCGCAAGCCGCTCGACGGTCTCCTCATCAAGCCGCACGCCGTCCCGCGCCGCCTCCGCAAGTGCAAGTAATGTCCGCTCCGCCTGTCCGAGCAGTGCGGGCACGTCACCGAGCAGACGTCCGAGCTCGGTGGCGCCCTCGCGGGCATCCTTGAGCGCGCCCGCCGGACCGAGATTGCTCTCGACCCACTCGCGCGCGATGGGCTCCGCGGCCGTCCAGATGTCGAGGTTAGGATCGAGACCACGCGCGACGCCTTCGACGACAACCATCGTCTTCTGCAGATTGATCAGCTCGGGCCGGGTCTGCATGTCGAAGACCTCGGTATAGGCAAAGAGCTGCCCGAGCAGATCTGCCATGGAGATCTCGCCGGCCGGACGTCCCTGGATGGGCTCGCCGATCGCGCGCAAGGCCTGCGCGAAAACCTCGACAGGATGATGCGGCGGCACGTAACCCGCCCAGAAGTGCACTTCGGCGGCGCGGCGATAGTCGCGCGTGATGATACCGTGCAGGATCTCGGCGAGGAAACGACGCTCCTTGTGGCCGAGGCGGCCCATGATGCCGAAATCGACGGCGACGACTTTGCCTTGCGGATCGACGAGCAAGTTGCCCTGATGCATGTCCGCATGGAAGAAGCCGTCGCGCATGGCATGGCGAAGGAAGGACTGCAGCACCGTCAAGCCAAGTGCGCGGCAATTTTGGCCAGCCGCTTCGAGGCGCGCGGTATCGGCGATCGAAATGCCGTCGATCCATTCGAGCGTAAGCACACGCTTGGACGTACGCTTCCAATCGACCGTCGGAACGCGGAAGCCGGTATCGCCCTTGATGTTCTCCGCCATCTCTGAAATCGCGGCCGCCTCGAGACGGAGATCCATCTCGATCTCGGTCGTGCGCGCCAGCGTCTCGACGACGGCGACGGGCTTCAGGCGCCGCGTCGGCGCGTGAAAGCGCTCGATCATGCGTGCGGCGAAGAAATAGCTGTCGAGATCGCGCTTGAAGCGCCGTTCGACGTTAGGCCGCAGCACCTTGACCGCCACTTCGCGACGTTGGCCGTTCTCGATCACGACAGCCTTGTGCACCTGCGCAATAGACGCCGCTGCCACGGGCGGTCCGAACTCGACGAAGTGGTCCTCGACGCGACCGCCAAGCGCCGCCTCGATCGCGGCGCGCGCCTCGGCTTGCGAGAACGGCGCCATGCGGTCCTGGAGGCTGGAGAGGTCACGCGCGAGTTCCGGGCCGATAACGTCGGCGCGCGTCGCCAGGAACTGGCCAAGCTTGACGTAGCTCGGGCCGAGTCGGGTCAGTGCAGCGCTGACACGTGCTTCCTTGCTCTCGCCGGCACGGAACGGCCACGCCAGCACCCGTATGGGCCACGTCGCGGCGCGCGCGAGACGGAGCGGCCAGGGCACGGGCACACCCTGCGGCACGAAGCGCACGCCATGCTGGGCAAGGACCAGCCCGGCGCGCGCGAGGCGCAGGAGGTTGAGGATCGGGCCGGCCATGGAGCAGGGGCAGTCCGTTGATGGGAACGACGCGGTTTGCGGCGGACGTTTGCCGCGATCGGGCGAGGCGTCAAGCAGAATGCCTGCGTGCGGTTACGGCGACATTTTCCGTGGGGGCCCGGCTTGTATCAGCCTCGCCGCCATGGATAATCCTCCATGGGGAACTATGGGTGGCCGGTCACCGGCTGGGGATAGGAAACGTGAAGAAGAACAATGGGCGCCGCAAGGCCGATGGTCGGCGGAAGAAAGGCCGGCGCCACGCACCGCCAAAGGTACCCGTGCGCGACGCGCCGGCTGCGGCGGCCTTGCCCGCGCAGGCGCACCGGACAGAGCCGCAAGGCATTGTCCATGCCTCAATACGGCGTAACGTCGACTGGCCGGCTATTGCGATCCTCGTAGCGCCATTGGCTCTCATGGCTCTGCTGCCGGGTCATCGGATCGCCCCGGCGGGGCATCTCGCGCCGCCAGCCCCTTGGCACGGTGATCTCTCCCGCGAGGCCATGCCCATATTCCCGGAACCTGCGCGTCATTTCGCTCGTGCGGACACCGAACGGCCGCTGCCGGAGTGGCACGGGAAGCTGGAGCTCGAGGCCATGCCTCTGTTCTCCGAACCGACGAACCATGCAGCCGTTGCGGAGCCGTCGTCCGCGGAGGCCGATGCGTCACGGTCGGAAACGCCGCCTGTCGTCGCGGCATCCACCGAGCCCGCCGAGACTGACGGAACTGATGAAGCACTATCCGTTCCCGACATTGCATCCGCGGAACCCCTGCCCGAACATGCGCCTCCACCACCACCGCCCATCGCGGCACTTCCGCCGCTCATGTGCACGCCTGATGAAGCGCCAAAATCCGCAACGATCTCGCCGTCCACCAGCTTCGGCCTTGCGCTCGCCAACGCCGCGCGTGAGCAGACGAAGGGCTTCGTCATCTACAATGCACGCTATGTGAGCCTCGCCTACCCACGCGGCGATACGCAGCCCCTCTACGGCGTCTGCACGGACGTCGTCGTTCGTGCCTATCGCGCGCTCGGCATCGACCTCCAGGAGCTAATCCACGCCTCGCGCCTCGGCCGCGGCGATCCAAGCATCGACCATCGCCGCGTCGAGGTCGTGCGCCGCTTTCTCGCGCGCCACGGCACGAGTCTCGCCATTTCCGAGTTCGCCGAGGACTATCGGCCGGGCGACATCGTCACCTATCACCGGCCCGAAGGGCGCATCTCCCAGCATCACATCGCGATCGTGACCGACCGGATTGCACCTTCAGGACGGCCGCTCATCGCCCACAATCGCGGCTGGGGACCGCAGCTCGAGGATGCGCTCTTCGTCGACCGCATCACGGGCCACTACCGGCTTTCGCGCGAGCAGGTCACCGCCTTCGAGCGCACGCGCGCCCCGCGCGTAAGCGAGCGCCGCCGCCGGACGGCGGACGTGTCGAGCAGCACGCGCCGCTGAGCAGCTTTCTCGAGGCCCGGCTCTAGGGTTCCACCTAGGGCGACATACAGAATTACCCCGATTGGCGCGCTGCTCATAAGAGCGACCTAGTGCAGGCAGTCGAGGCAGGGGGGCCTGTATCGGAGGGTTCCCGTGACGCGTGCCAGCATTCGTGACGTCCTTGCATTGACCCTTTGCCTGCTGGCGACGCCAGCTCTCGCGCAACAACAGGCATCCGCGCCTGTCAGCGCCACGCTCTTCGAGAACGTACGCATCTTCGACGGCAAGAGTGCCGCGCTCTCTGTTCCCTCCCATGTGCTGGTCAGGGGCAACACGATCGTGCGCGTTTCGTCGACGCCGATCACTTCGGAAGCAGGCGCGACCGTCATTCCCGGTGGCGGCCTTGTGCTTATGCCGGGCCTGATCGACGTGCACTGGCACGCCATGCTGGTCCGGCTGACGCCTGCAGCGCTCCTTTCCGGCGGCGCCGGCTACATGAACCTCCAAGCCGGCGCTGAGGCGACGTCGACGCTCCTGCGCGGCTTCACGACCATCCGCGATCTCGGCGGACCCGTTTTTGATTTGAAGCGCGCCATTGATGAGGGCGTTTTGCCTGGCCCGCGCATTTTCCCATCGGGCGCCATCATCACGGTCACCAGCGGGCACGGGGACTTTCGCCAGTTATCCGACCTTCCGCGCATTATCGGCGGTGCGCTTTCTCGCGTCGAACAACTCGGCGGAAGCATGATCGCCGACAGTCCCGATGAGGTTCGCTTGCGCGCGCGCGAGCAGCTCATGCAGGGCGCCTCGCAGATCAAGCTCACGGCAGGCGGCGGCGTCGCCTCTCCGTTCAGCCCGCTCGATGCGGTCACCTTCAACGAAGCGGAGCTGCGCGCCGCAGTCGAGGCTGCCGAGAATTGGGGAACATACGTTTGCACGCACGCCTACACCTCGGCCGCCATCCAGCGATCGATCGCCGCCGGAGTCCGGTGCATCGAGCACGGACATCTCATGGATGAGGCCACCGCCCGTCTCATGGCCGAGAAAGGGATCTGGCTGAGCACGCAACCCTTCGTCGACCTCTCGGGTGCTGCAGCCTTGAGCCCCGCAAATCAGGCGCGGATGAAGCAGGTCGTCAGCGGCACGGAACGGATGTATGCGCTGGCAAAGAAGTACAAGATCAAGACGGCATTCGGCACCGACATTCTGTTCTCGAAGGCCCTAGCGGAAAAGCAGGGCGGCGGTCTGGTCGACCTCACCCGCTGGTACACGCCATCCGAAGTTCTCATCATGGCAACATCGGTGAATGCCGAGTTACTCGCTCTCTCCGGTGCGCGAAACCCCTACCCCGGCAAGCTCGGCGTCGTGGAGGAGGGCGCACTTGCCGATCTACTTCTGGTCGACGGCAATCCTTTGGAGAACATCGCGCTGGTCGCAGATCCCGCCAAAAGCTTCAAAATCATCATGAAGGACGGGCGTATCTACAAAAACGCGATGTAGACCGGCCGCCTGGACAGTTCTTAGCAGCGGCATCGCTTAGGTGCTGAATACCCTGGCGCGTGAGATCAGTATCGCTAAATTGGCCGCTCCGTATGCGACGCGCCGGCAGGATACTGATGCCAACACGATCACACGCTTTCCTCGCAGCTCTGTTCCTCGCAAGCCTCGCGGCGCACGCCGCGCCCGCCGACGCCTTCGAGACCTACAAGGTCGTCGGCGTTGCGGCCGGCGACAAGCTTACCATCCGCGAGGAACCGCAGGAGGGCGGCAAGCCGACCGACTGGGCGTCGCTCGGGAGCCTGTCCGCCGATGCGACCAACGTGCTCGGCACGGGCCGCTCCAAGGAAGTCGGCAAGCAGCGCTGGTCCGAGATCACAGTCGGCGCGGTCACGGGATGGGTGAATGCGCGTTTTCTCGCGACCGCCGACGATCCCGTCGACCTCAAGGAGGCGACATTCCTCTGCGCCGGCACCGAGCCCTTCTGGGGCGTCACGCTCTCACTGAAGGAGGGCGAGCTCTCCGATCCGGACTCGAAATGGAAGCTGACGACGGAGCGCGTGCAGCCGGCGATGGCGCGCTTCTTCCCGCTGCTCTATCGATTGCGTAACGACAAGGGCCAATCGCTCCGCGCGACGGTCACGCACCAGACATGGTGCACCGACGGCATGTCCGAGTACGACTACGCCTTCCAGGTCCTGCTCACGGACGATGAGAATTTCTACGAGGGATGTTGCAGGTTGAAGAGGTGAGGGGCAGCACTCACCGCATCGCGATCGGGAGGTTGTTCAGCGAGTCGATGTACCACTTCTCGGCTTCGACGATGGCCGGGTTCTCGCCATTCGCATAGATCCAGCTATCGACCGCCCAGCGCTGGCCATTGCCCTTTTCCACCAGCACCGCGGTCCAATGAGTCCAGCCCGAGACGCCTCGCAGCAGGTTCTCCTTGGACATCGGGCGCGTGATGGTGTGGTCCTTCAGTAGTCCATTGTGATCGAGCACCTTGAGGTAGCTCGTGGTGTTCGTCGCCTCGTCCACGCAGTCCTGCTGCGTCGGATCCCCGGAAGCTGCGAAATCCATTCCCGGACGGTCCTTGTCCGTTCCGATCTCCTTGCCGACCCTGGTCTCCATCCACGCAATGGCGTAGGCGACGCTGCGGCGCTCACCCTTGGCATCGTTCGAGTTGCGCATCTTCTTCATGAGGTCGCGCAGCGAGGCGATGTCCTGCTCGCTGAAGCGGACGCGCGTCTGCTCCTTGCATCCATAGGCATGGCAGACGTAGACAGTGTTGCCGTCGGGCGCCTTGGACTTGAACTCGGCGTAATGGAGGTCGAGCGGCCCCGTGCGCTCATAGGTGCAGCCCGTGAGCAGCGCGCCCGCAACCAATCCAATCAAGAGCTTAACGCGCATGCCTTAGCTAGTCCCCCGCCTCCGAGCCCAGCACCCAAAAGCGATGATTCGCCCCCTGATGCCAATGTCCTTGCGCTGACAAGATTGTCCACACAAAACAAGACGATGACGAAAGAAAGACCTTTACATGTGATCGGAGGGGGACTCGCAGGCTCCGAGGCCGCCTGGCAGATTGCCTCGGCCGGCCTGCCGGTCGTCGTTCATGAAATGCGTCCAGTACGCATGACCGAGGCCCACCAGACCCAGAGCCTCGCAGAGCTGGTCTGCTCGAACTCCTTCCGCTCCGACGACTGGGCCAACAACGCCGTTGGCCTCCTGCACGAGGAAATGCGGCGCGCGGGCTCCCTCATCATGGCCGCTGGCGACGCCCACAAGCTGCCGGCCGGCGGGGCCCTTGCCGTCGACCGCGACGGCTTCGCGGGCGAGGTCACGGCCCGCCTCGAGGCGCATCCGCTGGTCACGATTGCCCGCGAGGAGGTTGCCGGCCTCCCGCCTGACGACTGGGAGAGCGTCATCGTCGCGACCGGCCCGCTGACGTCACCGGCACTGAGCGCGGCAGTCGCCGGCCTGACGGGCGAGGGCGAGCTTGCCTTCTTCGATGCCATCGCGCCGATCGTCCACGCACAGAGCATCGACGAGACCATCGCCTGGCGCCAGTCGCGCTACGGCAAGACTGGCCCCGCAGGCACCGGTGCCGACTACATCAACTGCCCGCTCAACAAGGACGAGTACGAGGCCTTCATCGACGCGCTGCTTGCGGGCGAGAAAACCTCCTTCCGCGAGTGGGAAGCGAACACGCCCTATTTCGACGGCTGCCTGCCTATCGAGGTCATGGCCGAGCGCGGCCGCGAAACTCTCCGCTTCGGCCCCATGAAGCCCGTCGGCCTCGATGATCCGCGCACCGGCCGCTGGCCCTATGCCGTCGTCCAGCTCCGCCAGGACAATGTGCTCGGCACGCTCTGGAACATGGTCGGCTTCCAGACCAAGCTGCGCCACGCCGAGCAGACGCGGATTTTCCGCATGATCCCCGGCCTGCAGAATGCCGAGTTCGCGCGCCTCGGCGGCCTCCATCGCAATACCTTCCTCAACAGCCCGCGCCTGCTCGACACCAACCTCCGCCTCAAGACCATGCCGCGCCTGCGCTTTGCCGGGCAGATCACCGGCGTCGAGGGGTATGTCGAGAGCGCCGCCATCGGCCTGCTCGCCGGACGCTTCGCCGCCGCCGAGCGCCATGGTGCGCCACATGCTGCGCCACCGCCGACGACCGCACTCGGCGCGCTTATCGCCCACATCACCGGCGGTCACGTCGAGGCATCGGGCGAAGGCCCACGCTCCTTCCAACCCATGAACGTCAACTTCGGACTCTTTCCGCCCATCGAGGAGCCGCGCACCGGCCCCGACGGCAAGCGCATCAAGGGCAAGGAAAAGGGCTTCGCGCGCAAGCGCCTGATGGCCGAGCGGGCGCTCGCGGATATCGGGGCGTGGTTGCGTGCAAGCACATCGTGAGGATCGCGACTTTGTCGCGAACAGGGCCTCGGCCCTATAACCCGATCGGGGGACACCCCCGAACCCCCGCCTTTTTTGAATGGGAGATCGCCGCGGGCGCGACAGATCCCTTCTCCCCGTCCTTACGGGGAGAAGGCTAGGATGAGGGGCAGCGGCAAACACCGCGATGACTTGGAAGGAACGATACAATGGAAACCCTGCTCCCCATCGCTGCCGAGATCGCGGAAGTGCTCAAGGCGCGCAAGGAAACGATCTCGATCGCCGAGTCTTCGACGGGCGGCCTCATCAGCGCGGCACTGCTCTCTGTGCCTGGGGCGTCGGCCTATTACCTCGGCGGCGCGGTCGTCTACACGCGCCAGGCGCGTTCCGCACTGACCACCATCACTGACGACGACATGCGCAAGATGCGCTCGGCGAGCGAACCCTATGCCGCACTGCTCGCCAAGCAGGCGCGCGAGCAGATGGGCGCGACGTGGGCGCTCTCCGAGACTGGCGCAACCGGCCCGACAGGCAATCGCTACGGCGATGCTGCTGGCCATTCGTGCATGGCGATCTCGGGACCTGTCGATGCCGTCATCACGCTGGAGACAGGCTCGGCCGATCGTGAGGCCAACATGCGCGCATTCGCCGCCCGCGCTCTCACACTCCTCAAGGACACGCTCGCGAAAGCACTCTGAACTACTCTGCCGGCTGTGTCTGCGGTCGAGCGAGCACGGTCTCGCGCCCTGGTCCGGGATCGAGCGGCACCAGCAGCGACAGCATCAGCGATGTCGTCGCGATGCCGGCGCCGAGCCAGAAGATGATCGAATAATCGATCGTCCCGATCAGACCGAAGCTCACGGGGATCGCGACAGCGGCGATGTGGTTGATCGTGAAAGCTACCGAAGCCGTCGACGCCATGTCCGCGGGATCACCGATCTTCTGGAAATAGGTTTTCTGCGCCAGAATCAGCGTGAAGAAGATGCCGTCGATGATGAACAGCGCCGCCGCAAGGTGCGCGTTGCTCGTCATGGCGTAGCCGATGAAGACGCAGATCAGCACCGTGTTCTCGAGCATGATCGTGTTGCGCTCACCCCACTTCTGTACAAGGCGACCGAGGCGCGGCGCGAACAATGTGTTCGATGCCGATGTCACCAGCATCAGCACCGCCATGTCGGCGACCGAGTAGCCGAACTTCTTGACCAGCAGAAAGCCGCCGAAGGCAAAGAACAGCTGCCGACGCGCGCCGCTCATGAACGTCAGCGCGTAGTAAAGGCCGTAACGCTTGCGCACGACGAGCCCAGGACGCTGGCGCACCGGCCCCTGGAAGCGCTTGAAGTAGAGCATGGCGGCGACGGTCAGGCAGGCGCACGTCAAGCCGATGATCGCATAAAGCGCCTGGTAGTTGCGCCAGCCGAGCCACCACACGAGGGCGAGGCTGCCGTAGGCGATGAACTGCGCCGACGCCCCGGCGCTTATGATGCGCCCGATCAGCGACGGCGCCTGGGCCTTGGGCAAGAGCTGGAGTTGCAGCGACGTGTTGACAGTCTCGAAGTAGTGGAAGCCGACCGACATGATGAAAGTGGACATCAGCACGCCCGTGAGCGTCGGATTGGAGCCGGTCAGCGCAACGCCGATGCCGAGCAATACGAGCGCCACGTAGCCGAGCACCTGCTCGCGCACGATCATCAACCAGAAGGCCACGGTGAAGGCCAGGAAGCCCGGGATCTCGCGAACGGTCTGGGTCAGGCCGGCCTCGAACCAACCAAAGCCCGCAGCTTCGATCGTGTAGTTGTGGAGCAGCGCATTCCAACCGGCAAAGCCGATCCAGTTGATGAAATGCAGCGCCATCAGAAACTGCACGGCCGAGTGCACGGCGCGCAGATCGGTGGAGCGATGGTCGGTCATGTGGCGCCCCCAAATACGTTTTGGCGGACGCTGAGCCCCGTCGCGAAGCGCGTCAACCGGAGTTTTCGCAGGGGAGATGTCTCACTGGATCGCGCCTTACGTGCGTATGTGGCCGATTAACCGCACCGCGCCCGCGGAGCGCTGCTCAACCCTCATCCTTCATGACTTTGCGGATGACGGGCGTATAGCGATCGCCGTCCCCGGCCATGATGGCTTCGTCGAAAAGAGTTGCCACCAGATCGGCACCGCGGGCCTTGATGCCAGCGGCCTTCGCGAGTTCGCGCGCGTAGGAGAGATCCTTCTGCGCATAGCGCACCGAGAATGCGCCCGTCGGGTAGTCCTGCGGCAGGAGGTGCTTCATGCCGTGATTGCGCAGCACGAAACTGTCGGCGGAACCCTTCGACATGGTCTCGAGCAGCAGCTTGCCATCGACGCCCGAGGCTTCCGCGATCGAGAGCGCTTCCGCGACCGCCATGGTCGTCTCGAACACGACCATGTTGTTCATGATCTTGACCACCTGCCCCGAACCGACATCACCGCAGTGCGTGATCTCGTCGCCCATGGTCTCGAGGATCGGCTTCAGTCGCTCGAAAACCTCGGACGAGCCGCCGACCATGATCGAGAGCGTGCCGTCGACCGCCGCGCGGCGCGTGCGGGCGATCGGCGCATCGGCGAAGTCCGCCCCCTTGGCGGCGAGATCGGCCGCGAGCTTGCGCATGAGCGCTGGCGGCGCCGTCGACATATCGACCAGCGTCTGACCTGGGCGCATGAGCGCGACAAGACCCGAGGCACCCTCGGTGACGATCTCGACCTCGCGCCCGCCCGGCAGGCACATGAGGATCAGATCCGCCACCTGGGCGAGCCCGCGCAGCGACGTCGCGACCCCGACATTGTCGGCCTTGAGACGCTCCAGTGGCTCCTGGCGCTGATCGAAGGCGATGACCTTCCACGATCCCTTGCGGGCGAGGTTCCGGCACATGGCCTCACCCATGACACCGAGGCCGATGAAGCCGATCGTCGAGATGGTCATTGCATTCCTCCTGCTCTTCCAATGCGTCGCCGCGCTTGGATCAGTCGCACGCAGCTTTTCTATAGGGGCCATACTCGGCGAGCGCGAGCCGCTGCTGCGCCATGTAATCCCGCTCCTCCACGAGATAGCGGGCGACGGCCTTGCGGAAGCCCGGATCGGCAATCCAATGCACGGAATAGGTCGGCGTCGGCATGTAGCCACGCGCAAGCTTGTGCTCGCCCTGCGCACCTGCCTCCACGCGCGCAAGCTTCATCGCGATCGCAATCTCGATGGCCTGATAGTAGCAGAGTTCGAAGTGCAGGCAGGGGTGATGCTCGATCGCACCCCAGTAGCGGCCATAAAGGCAGTCGCCGCCAATCAGATTGAGCGCCCCCGCGATGTATCTGTCTCCGCGTCGCGCCATCACGAGGAGGCAGCGGTCGGCCATGGCTTCGCCGAGCAGCGAGAAGAACTTGCGGTTGAGATAAGGCCGCCCCCACTTGCGGCTGCCCGTCTCCATGTAGAATTCGAAGAACGCATCCCAGTGCGCTTCGGTGATATCCGACCCTGTGACGTGCTCGATGGTGAGGCCTGGAATGCTTTGCGCTTCCGCGCGCTCCTTGCGTACGGCCTTGCGCTTGCGTGAGGCGAGGCTCGCAAGAAAATCGTCGAACGTCGCGTACTCGGCATTCTGCCAGTGGAACTGCTGGTCCGTGCGCTGGAGCCATGTTTTGTCTGCGCCGATGCCTGACCATTCCTCTTCCGTCACGAAGGTAGCGTGCACCGACGAGGCATCGGCTTCCTTGGCGAGCGCGATGGCGCCGGCAAGTAGCAGCCGTTCGCGCGCCTCGCCGCCCTCTGTCGCACCGACCAGGAAGCGACGGCCCGGCACCGGCGTGAACGGCACGGCAATCTGGAGCTTGGGGTAGTAGCGCCCGCCGGCGCGCTCATAGGCTTCGGCCCAGCCGTAGTCGAAGATGTACTCGCCCTTGCTGTGACTCTTGAGATAGCAGGGCGCGACGCCCGTGATCGAGCCATCCTGCTCCAGCGCGAGATGGCACGGCGACCAGCCCGTGCGGCGACCGACCGTACCCGAGCGCTCGAGTGCCAGCAGAAACGCGTGCGTCGTGAAAGGATTGAGCGTAGCCGGATCCGGATTCGCGAGTGCGTCCCAGACGGCGGCGTCGATACTCTCGATGGCAGGATGCACGCGGACGTGCGGCTCGGCACTCACCGGAGCTTTCTCCCTGCGCTGTTCCGCAACTGCGCCCAACAAAAAAGGGCGCCGCGAACGTGGCACGTTCGCGGCGCCCCTGTCGAGCTATAGGATATTACTTCTCGCCTTCGTCGCCACCCTCACGGCGCTTCAAGGCAGCCTTGAAGATATCGCCGAGCGAGGCGCCCGAGTCCGTCGAGCCGTACGTGGCGACCGCCTGCTTCTCCTCGGCGATCTCCAGGGCCTTGACCGACACCTGGATGCGACGCGTCGTCTTGTCGACGCTGATCACCGCCGCATCGACCTTGTCGCCGACGTTGAACCGCTCAGGGCGCTGCTCGGAGCGGTCGCGCGAGAGGTCCGAACGCTTGACGTAGGTCGTGATGTCGGTTTCGGCAATACGCACCTGGATGCCGTTCGCCTCGACGGCAATGACCTCACAGGTGACTGGATCGCCCTTCTTGAACTTGGCGATCGTATCGAGCGGATCGCCCGAGACCTGCTTGATGCCGAGCGAGATGCGCTCCTTGGCGCTGTCCACGTCCAGCACGACGGCTTTGACGTTGTCGCCCTTCTTGTAGTCCTTGATCGCCTCGTCGCCCGACTTGTTCCAGTCGAGATCGGAGAGATGGACCATGCCGTCGACACCACCATCGAGGCCGATGAACAGGCCGAACTCGGTGATGTTGCGCACAGGACCTTCGACCATCGAACCCTTGGGGTGCGTCGTAAGGAAGCCGTCCCACGGATTTTCCTGGGTCTGCTTGAGACCGAGGCTGATGCGGCGCTTGTTGGGATCTACCTCGAGCACCTGCACGTCCACCTGCTGGCTCGTCGAGACGATCTTGCCGGGATGCGTGTTCTTCTTGGTCCAGCTCATTTCGGAGACGTGGATCAAGCCCTCGACGCCCGGCTCCAGCTCGACGAACGCGCCATAGTCGGCGATATTCGTGATGGTGCCGGAGAAGCGCGCGCCGACCGGATACTTCGCCTCGATGCCCTGCCAGGGATCGTTCTGCAGCTGCTTCATGCCGAGGCTGATGCGCTGCGTATCCGGGTTGATGCGGATGATCTGCACCTTCACGGTATCGCCGACGTTGACGACATCGCTCGGATGGTTGACCCGGCGCCACGCCATATCGGTGACGTGCAGCAGGCCGTCGATGCCGCCGAGGTCGATGAACGCACCGTAGTCGGTGATGTTCTTGACCACGCCGTCGATGACCTGGCCCTCGGCGAGGCGAGCGACGATCTCGGTCCGCTGCTCGGCCCGCGTCTCCTCGAGCACCGAGCGGCGCGAGACGACGATATTGCCGCGGCGGCGATCCATCTTGAGGATCTGGAACTGCGTCGGCACGTTCATCAGCGGGCCGATGTCGCGCACGGGGCGGATGTCCACCTGCGAGCCAGGAAGGAACGCCACGGCGCCGTCCAGGTCGACAGTGAAGCCGCCCTTGACCTTGTTGAAGATCACGCCTTCGACCTTCTCGCCGGCCTCGAACTTCTTCTCGAGACGGGTCCAGCTCTCCTCGCGACGTGCCTTGTCGCGCGAAAGCACGGCCTCACCGAGCGCATTCTCGACGCGCTCCAGGTAGACCTCGACCTCGTCGCCGATCTTCAGCTCGCTGTTGCGGCCGGTGCCGCCGAACTCCTTCAGTGCGACGCGGCCCTCCATCTTGAGGCCGACGTCGATGACGGCGAGATCCTTCTCGATCGCCGTGATCTTGCCCTTGACGACCTGGCCCTCGAAAGCGCCGTTGGTGCCGGAAAGGCTCTCGTTGAGCAGGGCCTCGAAGTCAGCCCGGGAGGGGTTCATTTCATGGGGTGCTGTAGTGGCGGTCATTCAGGCTCCAATCGGTTGAATGCGGGATGCGGGCCACTCGGACCTTGAGATCCGCCGCCCGTGTGTTTCGAGTTCGGAACGCCGGTTATGGGATGCGCTTCGCCGGCCCAAACGGCCCGCGTCACACCCCCGAAGACTAGCGTCGGTTGTTCTGGCTTTTTTGCTCTGACGCCGGCGCTGGAGGGCAGGGCCCGCAGCTCTGATTTGGTCCGCCGATTCGGCGGGCCGAGCTGGCTGATCTTCCTCTTGATCAGTCCGAGGCAGGGTGGAGCACCGCTCAGATAGCGTTTGATCCTGTTAAATGCAAGGGTAAACGCGCTCAGGACCGCCGGCCGGTGGCGCGCTGAATGATGTCCAACGCGGCGGCGAATGCCGCGTCGATATCCATGGCGCTGGTATCGAGGAGGACGGCATCCGGCGCCTGCAGCAGGGGTGCAGCCGCGCGGCTCGCGTCCCGTGCATCGCGCGCGCGGATGATCTCCAGCACCTCGTCGTAGGTCACATTCTCAGCCCGGCGGACATACTCCTCGTAGCGCCGCCGCGCCCTGACCTCGACATCGGCTGTCACGAAGATCTTCACGTCTGCATCAGGGCAGATGACGGTCGCGATATCGCGTCCGTCGAGCACGGCACCGGGGCGCGTGCGGGCAAAGCTGCGCTGGAAATCCAGGAGGGCGGCGCGCACGGCCGGATGCTTGGCAACGACCGAGGCTGCTTCACCGATGGCCGTAGACCTGAGCGCCTGATCGCCGAGGGAGCTGGCATCAAGGACCGTCGCGGCACGGGCGCCCGCTGTCTCATCCTCGAGGTCGGCACCGGCTGCCAGCACATCCCGCGCAACGGCTCGATAGAGCAGGCCCGTATCGAGCCAGACATAGCCGAAGTGGCCGGCGATGCGCTGTGCGAGGGTGCCCTTACCGGAAGCCGCCGGGCCATCGATGGCAATGATCATGGCCCGCGCCCCGTCATCACCTCATACACCCGCGTCATAGCGTGCGCCGAGTTGCTCCATGAGCCCGCGGAACGCGGGAAAACTCGTCGCGATCATGCGGCTGTCATCCACCGTCACGGGCTTCTCGCTCGCGAGCCCGAGCGTCAGGAATGCCATGGCGATGCGGTGATCGAGGTGCGTCGCGACGGTCCCACCACCCTTCACGGTCTTGCTGCCCGTCACGATGAGCGTCTCACCCTCGATCTTGGCCTCGACGCCATTGGCCGCGAGCCCGGCCGCAGTCGCAGCGAGACGGTCACTCTCCTTCACCTTCAGCTCGGCGAGACCCTCCATGCGTGTCGCGCCCTCGGCAAAGGATGCAACCGCCGCGAGCACAGGATACTCGTCGATCATCGAGGGCGCGCGATCTGGCGGCACCCTCACGCCCTTGAGGCGCTTGCCGCCCCGCGCCCGCACATCGGCAATCGGCTCGCCGCCTTCCTCGCGCATGTTGAGCAGCGTGATGTCCGCGCCCATTTCCTGCAGCGTCTTGTAGAAGCCCGTGCGCGTCGGGTTGTAGAGCACGCCTTCGACGGTCACGTCGGAATCCGCCACCAGCACGGCCGCCGCAATGAGGAAGGCCGCCGAGGAGGGGTCGCCTGGCACCGTAACCTGACGTCCTTCGAGCTCGGCGTCGCCCTTCACGGTGATGCGCGTGCCCTCCGCCGTCTTCTGTGTCCGTACCTCGGCGCCGAAGTAACGCAGCATCCGTTCGGTGTGGTCGCGCGTCGCTTCCTTCTCGATGACAGTCGTCTCGCCTGCAGCATGGAGGCCCGCCAGCAGGATCGCGCTCTTCACCTGCGCGCTCGGTACCGGAAGCACGTACTCCATGGGCATGAGCTGATCTGTGCCGCGCACGGTCAGCGGCAGCGTATCCTTGTTTTCGATGGTCTCGAGGCCCATCTGACGGAGCGGATTCAGCACCCGTCCCATGGGCCGGCGGGAAAGCGAGGCATCGCCGACGAACTTCACTTCGATGGGGTGCCCGGCAACCAGCCCGAGCATGAGGCGCACGCCGGTGCCGGAATTGCCGTAGTCGATGACCTCGGCCGGCTGCGTCAATCCACCGACGCCGCGCCCGACGACCTCCCAGATATCGCCCTTCTTCTGCGCCCGCGCGCCAAGTGCCGTAACCGCGCGCGCCGTGTCGATCACATCTTCGCCTTCGAGCAGGCCGCGGATGCGTGTCGTGCCGGTGGCGATGGCGCCGAGCATGAGCGAGCGGTGCGATATCGATTTGTCGCCCGGCACGCGCACGGTTCCGTTGAGGGCGCTCGCGCGGCCTGCTGTCAGAGGTGTCGCCTGTCCTGATGCTTTCATCAGCCGCCCGCCAATGCTCAATGACCGGCCGCCGATAGGGCCGTCCGCCGCTTATAGCCTGTCAGATGTATTCTGACAGCGCGATCGCTACTAGTTCTGGCTTTCCTTGCGCCGGGACATGAAGGCCAGGCGCTCGAAGAGATGCACATCCTGCTCGTTCTTGAGCAGGGCGCCGTGGAGTGGCGGGATCAGCTTCCGCGGATCGGTTTCGCGCAGCGTCTCGGGGCCGATATCCTCGTTCATGAGCAGCTTGATCCAGTCGAGCAGCTCCGAGGTCGAGGGCTTCTTCTTGAGGCCCGGCACCTCGCGCATGTCGTAGAAGATCTTGAGCGCCTCGGCGACGAGCCGGCCCTTGAGGTCCGGAAAATGCACGTCGACGATCGCGCGCATGGTCTCGGGATCGGGAAACTTGATGTAGTGGAAGAAGCAGCGACGCAGGAAGGCGTCCGGCAGCTCCTTCTCGTTGTTCGAGGTGATCATGACGATCGGGCGCTTGGTCGCCTTGATCGTCTGGCCGGTCTCGTAGACGAAGAACTCCATGCGATCGAGCTCCTGGAGGAGGTCGTTCGGGAATTCGATGTCCGCCTTGTCGACCTCGTCGATCAGCAGCACGGGGCGCACATCGCTCGTGAACGCCTCCCAGAGCTTGCCGCGCTTGATGTAGTTCGAGATGTCGCGGACCTTCTCATCGCCGAGCTGGCTGTCACGCAGCCGCGAGACGGCGTCATACTCATAAAGCCCCTGCTGGGCCTTGATGGTCGACTTGATGTGCCATTCGATGAGCGGCGCACCGAGGGCTTTGGCCACCTCCTGGGCAAGCACGGTCTTGCCGGTCCCGGGCTCCCCCTTGATGAGGAGCGGACGCTCGAGCGTTATCGCCGCGTTCACCGCGACCTTGAGGTCGTCGGTCGCGACGTAGGACTTGCTTCCCGTGAATTTCATGAAGCCTCTCGGATGGGCGCAAAAAACCGCGGCAGATTAGGGGCTCGGCCTCTGCGGAGCAACCGGAACCCGCCCGCGGACGTCCCTTGCAGCCCACATGCGGCCATGTGCCTGGGGAAGGGCGACCCCACATCTTGGGTGTATCGGGCGCAACAACCCCCAAGCCATTGGCGTCGCCGGTAAACGCTGCTAAGAGGGCCGCCGACAGGCACTACGCCCTTCAACACTCCGGGATCCGCCCATGCCGACCGCAGCGCGCGCACGCGAAGTGCAGAACGCCTTCTTCGCCCAGTCCCTTGCTGACGCCGATCCCGAGGTTTTCGGCTCGGTCGGTCGCGAGCTCGTCCGCCAGCAGACCGAGATCGAGCTGATCGCCTCGGAGAACATCGTCTCACGGGCGGTGCTCGAGGCCGCCGGCACCGTCCTCACGAACAAGTACGCCGAGGGCTATCCGGGCAAGCGCTACTACGGCGGCTGCCAGTACGTGGACGAGATCGAGACGCTCGCCATCGCGCGGGCCAAGAAGCTCTTCAGCTGCAAGTTAGCGAACGTCCAGCCGAACTCCGGCAGCCAGATGAACCAGGCCGTGTTCCTGGCGCTCCTGCAGCCCGGCGACACCTTCATGGGCCTCGACCTCAATGCGGGCGGGCATCTGACGCACGGTTCGCCGGTCAACATGAGCGGCAAGTGGTTCAAGGTCGTGCCCTACGGCGTGCGCAAGGAAGACCAGCTCATCGACATGGACGAGGTCGAGCGCATTGCCAAGGCCAATAAGCCGAAGCTGATCCTCGCCGGCGGCACGGCCTACTCGCGCTTCTGGGATTGGGCACGCTTCCGCGCCATTGCCGACAGCATCGGCGCCTACCTCATGGTGGACATGGCCCACATCGCGGGCCTCGTCGCTGGCGGCGTGCACCCCTCGCCCATCCCGCACGCCCATGTCGTGACGACGACCACGCACAAGTCGCTGCGCGGTCCACGCGGCGGCATCATCCTCAGCAACGACGAGGAGATCGCGAAGAAGATCAACTCGGCGGTATTCCCGGGCCTCCAGGGCGGCCCGCTCATGCACATCATCGCGGCCAAAGCCGTGGCATTCCACGAAGCGCTGCAGCCGTCCTTCAAGCTTTATGCCAAGGCCGTCGTGGACAACGCCAAGGTGCTGTCCGAGACCATCAAGGCAGGCGGATATAACATCGTCGCGGGCGGCACGGACAACCACCTTCTGCTCGTCGACCTGCAGCCGAAGAAGTTGACGGGCAAGGCCTCCGAGATTGCACTCGGGCGGGCGCACATCACGTGCAACAAGAACGGCGTACCCTTCGATCCGCAAAAGCCGTTCGTGACCTCGGGCATCCGTCTCGGCACGCCGGCCGGCACCACGCGCGGCTTCGGCACGGCCGAGTTCCGCCAGATCGGCAAGATGATTATCGAGGTGCTGGACGGTCTGGCGCGCAATGGCGATGCGGGCGATGCCCAAGTTGAGCATCGCGTGCGCGAGGAAGCCGTCGCACTGTGCGAGCGATTCCCGATCTACGACTGAGCGCAGCGCCCGGCCCAATGCAACGGTCGGGCTGCACTCTCGCGAGGCCCGGCCGTGCCGGACCCGTCCGCCCGACTTGGAGGCCCCGATGCGCTGCCCCTATTGCGCGAGCGAGAACAGCCAGGTCAAGGACAGCCGCCCGACCGAGGAAGGCGCTGCCATCCGCCGGCGTCGCATCTGTCCCGATTGCGGCGGCCGATTCACAACCTTCGAGCGCGTCCAGCTTCGCGAGCTCATCGTCGTCAAGCGTTCGGGCCGTCGCGTCCCCTTCGACCGCGAAAAACTTGCCCGCTCGGTCGAGCTTGCCGCACGCAAGCGCCCGGTCAGCGCGGAGCGCCTCGAACGGATGCTGACCGGCATCGTGCGCCAGCTCGAGAGCATGGGCGAGAGCGAGGTGACGTCCTCGGCCGTCGGCGAGCTGGTCATGGAGGGCTTGCGCTCACTCGATCCCGTGGCCTATGTGCGTTTTGCGTCCGTTTACCGCGACTTCAGGGAGGCTGCAGACTTCCACGAGGTGCTCGGCGAGATTGCGGGCCAGCCCATCGGGCTCAATGACGATGAACCCGCCGCGACGCCGGCCGCCAAACCGGGTGTGGACCTGAAGCAGTAACCTGATGCCGACCCCGAGCGACGAGTTCGACCGACACATGATGGATATCGCGCTGCGCGTCGCGCGACGTGGGCTCGGCACCACTGCGCCCAATCCAGCCGTCGGCGCGATCGTCGTCGACGAAACGACGGGTGAGGTCATCGCGCGCGGATGGACCCAGCCAGGCGGACGCCCCCACGCCGAGAAGGAGGCGCTGCGGCGCGCCGGCGATCGCGCCCGCGGGCGCACCATGTATCTGACGCTCGAGCCCTGCGCTCATACGGGCCGCCTGCCAACGTGCGCCGATGCCATGGTGTCGGCGGGCCTGAAGCGCGTCGTGTGTGCGATCCCCGACCCCAATCCGATCGTATCGGGCCGCGGCTTCTCGCAGCTCAGCGAGGCGGGCATCAAGGTCGAGATCGGCGTGCAGGCCGTCGAAGCGCGTTTCGTCACGCTTGGCCATATCCTCGCTCAGACGGCGCAACGCCCATTCGTGCAAATCAAGATGGCGCTCGACGCCAATCACGCCGTCGCGGCCGGCAATGGCGCCCCCGTCTGGGTGACGAGTCCCGAGGCCCGCGCCTACGCCCATCTGCTCCGCGCCGAGGCGGACGCGATCCTTGTTGGTGCGGGGACGGTGCTCGCGGATGACCCTCTCTTGAACTGCCGCCTCCCGGGTCTCGCCAACCGCTCGCCGCGCCGTGTCATCATCGACGGTGCCCTCCGCACGCCGGCCACAGCGAAGGTCTATTCCGCGGCCGACACAATCCCCGGCGCCCGCTATCCCATGGTCTGGCTCGCGACCCGCGCTGATGAATCCCGCATCATGGCCTCGCCGCACGCGGCCAACCGCGGGCATGTGACTTTCGACAGCCATCCCGAGGCGGACGGCCAGATCGTACTTCCGACGTTGCTCGCGCGGCTCGCGAAAAACGGCGTCACACGCCTGCTCGTCGAGGGCGGGCCTCAAATGTGGGCGGCCTTCCTCGCCGCCGGCCTTGTCGATGAGGCGATCGCCGCCGTCAGTCCGGGAAAGAGCACCGGCCCTACTATCCAGGTCGCCGGCCCCGATCTCGATCAGCACTTCGCCACTTACGGCCTCCGCTGCGTCGCCCGCAGCATGGTCGGCCCTGATGCGCTTCACGTCTTCCGCAGGGAAAGCGAATGACACCGTTCCGCTACTATACGCGCGTGCGCTACCAGGATTGCGATGCCCAGCACGTCGTGTTCAACGCGCGCTACGGCGATTATGTCGATCTCGCCGTCACCGAGTTCCTGCGGGCGAGCTTTCCTGGGCGCGACCCATTCGACGGCTCGCTGGAGATCCAGGTCGTGCGCCAGCTCATCGAGTGGACGGCACCCGCGCGCTTCAACGACGTGCTGGAGATCTCGGTGCGCGCGCTGCGGCTCGGGACGACTTCGGTCACGATCGGTTTCGAGCTCAGGATCGCCGGCACGCCAGATACCATCGTCACCGCCGAGGTGGTGTACGTCGTTGTCGATGCCTCGACCTGGAAGAAGCGGCCGCTGACCGCCGGCGAACGGGCGAGCTTTGAGGCCGGTGCGGCTAATCGCATCACGGACCATGGTGGCTACTACCCCATCCAGACCGCGAGCACGGCCATCCCGGAGTAACGCCGCAGCGCCCCGTTCCCGGCAGTCGTCCCGATCATGCCTAACGGGACGGCGAATTATGACAGAAAGTGCCGGATTTCTGACTGAACGACGGACTTAGTCGAGGGCTGGCCAATCAATTGACAGTGCGATCCGCGCTGATCTAAGTATGCCCCCCAACCCGACTCGGCGTACATGAGGACAAGAAGACTCCTCGCCGCGTCGGAGTCGCGACACACAGGTAATCGGGCGGCACGACCCGATCGGCGGACCCAGACGAGGTTTCGCGGCGGGTACGAGGAGCGATGCCGGGAGGCGGCACCGCGTTGGGATAGGCACACAAAAGGCAAGTGGGGTCCGGCCTTAGGCTGGCTGTCATGGGCGTTTTGTATGAACCTTGACGTGGACGGGCCGCGTGGCGCGACGAGATAAACTCTTTTCGCCGTTAACCAGGAACGCTCACGGCACCTGGAGAGGAACGAAGACCCCCTTATTCGGTTCAACGCTCAACTCATGCGCCTTAGGCGTGCCATTGGCATTGCTTATGCATGAAAATTGAACCGCTAAGAGAGGTAAGTATCGGTCCTGGCGTTTGAGACCTGCGAAGACAAATGGAGCCACGTCCCTACCCCGGGGCTGGTTACCGTACCAAATCTGAGGGGAACGAGAAGAAAAATGGACCTCGGTGACCTGATCAAGCCGGAAGGCATCATCGCCTCCCTTAAGGCCAAGAGCAAAAAGCAGGTACTCCACGACCTCGCGCACAAAGCGGCAGAGCTAACCGGCCTCGACGAGCGCGCCATCTTCGAGACGCTACTCCAGCGCGAGCGGCTCGGCTCGACCGGCCTCGGCCGCGGCATCGCCATCCCGCACGGCAAACCGCCCGGCCTCGACCACATCGTTTGTCTGTTCGCGCGTCTCGAAGCGCCGATCGACTTCGACGCGACCGACGGAGAACCTGTCGAGCTGGTCTTCCTGCTGCTCGCGCCCGAGCAGGCCGGCGCCGACCATCTCAAGGCACTGGCGCGGATCTCGCGCCTGCTGCGGGACCCGCTGACCATCGAGAAGCTCAAGGCGTCGCGTGATCGCGCGACCCTGCACGCGGTGCTGACCGAGCCGGCGACGTCGCACGCGGCCTAAGGCCTATCCCAGCAGGGCCAGCGCGGCGAACCCCAGCCCGCCGACGATGATCCGCCACCAAGCGAAGAGCGCAAAGCCGTGGCGGCTGACGAAGTCGAGCAGGTAGCGCACGACGATCACGCCGGCGATGAAAGAAACGATGAAACCGAGCGCGATGCCGCGGATCGATGCCGCGTCGAGCTGCGCATAGCTCTTGTAGAGATCATACGCGAACGCACCGGCCATGGTCGGCATGGCCAGGAAGAACGAGAACTCGGCTGCCGCGCGCTTCGATGTGCCCATGAGCATGGCGGCGACGATGGTCGCGCCGGACCGCGAAACACCCGGAATCATTGCCAGGCATTGAAAGATGCCGATCTTGAGCGCGAGCCCCGGCGTGATGTCCATGGCCTCGTGAATACGCGGCTCGAGTTGCATCCGGTCGACAGCGAGCAGCACCACGCCGCCGATGATGAGCATCGTGCACATGAGTTGCGGCGAGGCAAAGAAGACTTCCTTGATCACCGAATGCAGCAGCACGCCCATGATCGCGGCCGGCAGGAAGGCCAGAAGAACTGAGGCGACGAACTTCTGTGTGCGCCGGTCACGGGGGAGATCCAGCGCCATGCGCCAGAGCCGGGCTGCGTAGACGCTCAGGATGGCCAGGATGGCGCCGAGCTGGATCAGGACCTCGAAGGTCCGGGCGGGGGACTCGAAGCCGAGGAAATGCCCCGCGAGCAGGACATGCGCAGTTGAGGATACCGGAATGAACTCGGTCAGGCCCTCGATCAGACCGAGCAGGATCACTTGCCAAGTCGGCATGGCCAGGAGAACCCCCGATTGCGGGATGGTATGCGCGGCAGCTTGAAAGAACGTTGCCCGTCGCTGCCTCGCCGAATTGTGAGCACAGTTTGGTGTCCGGGTCGCGAAAATTGCCTGGTCGCGCCGATGCCCAGACTCGCTTCGCGATCGCAATGACAGTAGCAAATTGGTGATTCGTGTGTGGCACGATAGCTCGTCGAGCAACGCGCGACATGATGCAGCGGCCTTCGTGGTCAATATGCTAGCTGTGTGACGTATGCGAAGCCTGCACGGAAGCGGCCAAACGTCGTATACTGTGGCGGAGTTTGGCCACGGGTGGGTCGAAAGCGCAACGCCGGACGCCCGCCGGCGGTGTTCATGGCATTCGCTGCAACCGCTACGTCGAAGGAGAAGTTGATCCGATCATGAGGCGGGCATTGGTCATCCTCGGCGTCCTGGTTGTCGCGGCGCTCGCGACACTGTTCGTCGTACCCGCCATGGTGGATTGGGACCGCTATCGCGGCACGATCGAGGAGGAGGCTTCGCGGCTTGCGGGCCGCGAGGTCCGGATCGGCGGTAAGATCAACGTCCGCCTGCTGCCAGTGCCATACATCAACATCGAACGCCTCCGCGTCGCGGATACGACGGCCGCCATCGGCGAACCGCTCTTCAAGGCCGAAGCCGTCAACGTGATGCTCGCGCTCTCACCGCTCCTCAGCGGCACGATCGAGGCACGTCGGATCGATCTTTCGGCGCCGGTCCTCAATCTCGTGCTGGACGAGAACGGGAGTGGCAATTGGGCGAGCCTTGCAAGCCGCGGCGGCGATGCACCCGCGCTTCCAGGCCGGATCACATTCGAGGACATTCAGATCAGCGACGGCGCCCTCGTCATCCGCGAGCCCAAGGGCAACATCAAATCTGCGTTCCGGAAGATCGCCGGCACCGTCTCAGCATCGGCGCTCGAAGGACCTTACCGCGTCAACCTGAACTATGTCCCCGCGCCGCCGCCGGCTGCTGATGGTCGCACGGACGCAGTCGCGCAGGGAGAGCCCGACGTCCGCGAGCTCCGTCTCTCGACAGCGCGCCAGGATCCGGACGGCGCCGTGCGCTTCAAGGGTACGGTGCGCGTGCCTACCCGCAGCCAGAGCTGGGCCGTAGATGCAACGGCTCATGACCTCCTCGGTCGTATCCGCGTCGAGGGAAGCCTCACGGCGCGCACGCCTTTCGTTCGGAGCGATCCTGTCGCAGCTCGGGGCCGCTCGGCCGCAGCTCCCGCCATCGTAGAGATCAAGTCGTCGCTGAAGGCCGATACCGCGAGCGCCGAGCTTGCCGACCTCACGCTCACACTCGACGCCGACAACAAGCCGCAGCTCGCGCAGGGCGCCGCGAAGTTCTCCTGGCGCAAGGAGACGACGGCCGAGATCCTCATCAATGCCCGCTGGATCGATGTCGACCGCATCATCGGCACGGACGCGAACACCGCTTCGACGGCGACGCTGGCGCGCATCGTCTCCGGCGTCGGCGATGCACTGCCGGGCACTGATCGCCTGCGCGCTCTGCTGCTGCTCGATCAGGCAACACTCAACGGCGACGTCATCAGCGCCCTCAAGCTCGAACTGCAGAAAGCCGGCGCGGACGGCTACGACATCCGTGAGTTCTCCGGCAATCTCCCGGGCAGCGCCCGCCTCGTGCTCAGCGGCAAGCTGACGCCCGGCGCGACCGAGACCGAATTCGAAGGCCCCGTGACGCTCCGCGGCGCCTCCTTCAACCGCTTTGTGGCCTGGGCCGGTCGCGGCCGGCAGCCGCCCGAGATCGCGCGTGACGGCCCCTTCGCGCTCGACGTACGCCTCGCCGTCGGCCCGCGTCGTATTGCCGGACAGGCCATCCGCCTGGAATTGCCGGGCGGCCGCCTGGGCGGGGATGCAAGCTGGACGTCCGTGGCTGCGGGGAACAACGCGAAGGCTGCCGCCGCAGGACCGGTCCTCTCGCTCGCCCTCGACGGTCCCTCGTTCGACATCGGCGCCCTGCTGCCGAACGAGCCGCGCCCGGGTGCGTTGCTGAAGTCGATCGTGACGTCACTCGCCTTTCCTTCTAACGCCCCGCGCGAAACCCTCCTCAAGCCGCTTGGCGGCCTGCAATCCATGGAGCTCAAGCTGCGCTTCGGGCGGCTCGCGACGCAGGCCGCGGTCTATCACGATGTCGACGCCGAGCTGAGCTGGGATGGCCGGAGTTGGCAGGTGCCGCGTCTCAAGGCGCGCGGCGGCTCCGGCTGGCAGGTCGATCTCGAAGGCAATCTCGCGAGCGCCGATGATGCCGACCCTGCGGGCTCGCTCGCAGGCGTCGTAATCGCTCCCGACCGAGCGGCCATCGCCGATTTTCTAAGCTGGCTCGATGTGCCGGCGAGCGGCCTCCTCGATCCGCAACGCCTCGAGCGCATCGCGCCGCTGCGCCTTGCCGGCCGCCTCCAGCTCTCGCCCAAGGGCCAGCCCGGCGTAACCCGCCTCAACATCGACGGATCGCTCGGCGAGAGTCGCATTGCCGCGAACCTGACGGCGCCGAAGCGTGGTCAGACGATCACCGCGCAGCCTCTCGAGATCGACATCACCGGCGATGTGCCGGCCATCACGACGCTCGTCGCGCAGATCGCACCGGACGGCTGGAGCGCGCCAACAGCCGGCCGCATCGCCATGCCCGCACGCCTGACGATCTCTGCCGTCGGCACGCTCGGCGATGGCTTCGAGACGCTGGCAGCGCTCGACAGTGCCGGCGCGCGCGCAGAATTGCGCGGCCGTCTCGCGACGCCGGCCGGCGCCATGCCGGAGCTTACGGGCCAGATGTTCGTTACGGCCGAGGATCTCGCGATGATTGTTGCGGCCACGGCGCTCGGGCGCAGCAGCGGCCTTGCCGGCGTGCCGCTCAATGGCCGCATGGGTATTGCACTTTCTGATAAGCGGCTGAAGCTTGAGAGCGACGACCTGACGCTCGGCGGTTCGCGCCTCGCTGGCAGTGTCGATCTCGATTTCTCGAAACCGACCAAGCGCCTCGATGCGCGCCTGAGCGCGAACCGCGTGGAGCTCCCCCGCGCGCTCATGCCCATCCTCGACGAGCGCCCGACCGCCGCTGTCCCCGCCGAGGCGCGGCTGTCCGCTGCGTCGTGGTGGCCCGAGGCTCCTTTCGACCTCGATCGCCTGGATGGGTTCGAAGGCACCATCGCCATCGATACACCGGAGTTCGTGGTCGCCGACGGAGTCGCCTTGCGCGCCGTCCGCCTCGAAAGCACGATCAAGCAAGGCACGCTCGATGTCCGTCTGGTCGAGGCTGCAGCGCAGGGCGGCAAGGCGAACGGACGCTTCACGCTCGCGAAGGCCCCGGCCGGCGCCGCCCTCAAGGGAAGTTTCCGCATGGACGGCGCGGAGATCGCAAGCACAATGCCGGATGGGCGCGCGCCCCCTCTCGCCGGACGTCTCCAGCTCTCACTCGATGTGACTGGCTCGGCACTCACGGTGCGCGGGCTCGTCGCCTCGCTCAGCGGTGCGGGCGAGGCGCGCCTCACCGACGCCGCCCTCAGCCAGCTCTCGCCGGTGGCCGTCGTCGAAGCGAGCGAGAGTGTGCTCGGTCCACAGGGCTCACTCGCCCCAGGAAACCTCGAGAGAATGATCCGCGAGCGCCTCGGCGCCGAGCGCATTCCGCTCGGCCGACGCCGCATTCCGCTCACGATCGCGGATGGTCATGTGCGGACGGCGCCGATCGTTGCCGAGACGAAATCGGGCCGCGTGACCGGCGCTGCCATCATCGACCTCGACAGCCAGCGCATTGACAGCGAGTGGAAGCTCGACGGCGCCAACGTCGCGCCACGCGCTGGCGCCAAGTCGCGCGGTCCCTTGCCTGGCATCTCGGTCATCTGGGCCGGACCGCTCGCGCGGCTCGCCGCCATCGATCCTCAAGTCCAGGTCGATGCGCTCGAGCGCGAGCTGAGCGTGCGACGCATGGAAGGCGAGGTCGACGAACTCGAGCGCCTGCGCCGTCTCGACGAGGACCGCGCGCGCCAGGAGGCCGAGCGCCAGAAGGCGCTCGAAGCCGAACGTCTCAAGGAGCTGGAGCGCTCGCGTCAGAGCCTGGGCGAGCCGCCGCCTTCGACCCAGCCCGCTGCCCAGAACCAGCCTTCAGCCTGGAAGCCATTCGTCACGACACCTGCGGCCCAGCCGGACGGCGCATCGGCACCCGCGGCAGGTGCCGTACAGCAGCAGGCCGATCCCGCGCAGGCACCTCCTGCACAGGCTCCGCCCAAGCGCCGCCCACCACCGAAGCAGCCTTTCAATCCCTTCTCATCGCTTTGGGCGAACTAGCTTCTAGTGTCCCGATTCCGAAGTTCGCTTGACCCCGATGCTGGCGTCCCGAGCGAACTTCGGAATCAAAAGGGGCACTAGAATCATAATCTTGCTAGCTCGATTCAGATCGAGAAATGCGCTCGACACCTGCCGCTTGATCTGGTGAATTTCTCGATCATCACACGAGGCGCCCGTAGGTGCTGGTGGCCAAACTGCCGCCGACTTATGCCATTTGCTGCAATTCCGACCAAGTGCGCGGTTTGAATGGACGTGCTCATAGCTCGATCATCCAGCGCTTGCGGCTACGCCGCCGGCCGATGCCACTTCAGGAAAGCCCATGTCGCATCGCAGCACTCTCCGAGCATCCCTTTCCAAGCGCAAGGCCCGCCGAATGGCAGCCGCCGCCATACTCTCAAGCCTCGTCGCGCTGCCCGCTGTCGCGAACGAGTTGCCCTTGCGCCGCGTTGTCCTCGCCAGCATCGGCCTTGCCCAGTTCACGCACGCAGGCCCCGCTACTGCCGGCTCGAACATCGATCTCCCCGTGCGCCTCGACCAGGTCGACGACCTCCTGAAGAGCCTCACTGTCTTCGATCGCGAAGGCGGCATCGGCGCCGTCAGCCTGCCGGGCAAGGCGCCGCTGCAGGAGCTCTTCCGCGATTTGCCGTTCGGGCCTGAAGCTCTCGGCTCACCGAGCGCGCTCCTCAATGCCCTCGTCGGCAGCGAGATCGAGATCGCTGGCCCCGTGAGCGCCAAGGGTCGCGTCTTCCGTGTCGAGCCTTTCGACGTGCGACTGCCGAACGACGGTGGCACGCTTACGCGCCATCGACTGAGCCTGATGAGCGAGAGCGGCCTCGTGCAGGCCGTGCTCGAAGAAGTGACCACCCTGCAATTTACCGATCCCCAGGCGCGCGCGCAGATCGAGCGCGCCCTGCAAGGTCTTTCCGAGAACCGCGCAAAAGAGCGCCGCAAACTCTCGCTCGACATTCTCGGCGAGGGCACGCGCGACATCGCCTTGAGCTACGTGGTCGCCGCGCCGGTCTGGAAGACATCCTACCGGCTCGTGCTGCCGAAGGATGGCGGACGCGCAAAGCTCCAGGGTTGGGCCGTTGTCGAGAACCTCACGGGTGGCGACTGGAAGGACGTCGAGCTGACGCTCGTCTCCGGCAATCCCGTGGCACTGCGCCAGTCGCTCTATACGGCCTTCTTTTCCGATCGCATTGAAGTCCCCGTGACAGCCGGGCAGAAGGTTCTGCCGAAGCAGGACGACAGCGACGGAAGTGCCGTCGGACGCAGTGCCGATGCCCCAGCAAGACCCGCACCGCGCATCATGGCGGGCGCTGCTCCCATGCAGGAAGCGCAGCGCTATCGATCCGGTCGCGGCTTCGAGGCCGTCGCCCCCGCGAGCGCACCGCCGCCGCCGCCCATTCCGGATGCCCTCGGCACGGCCGCGATCGCCGCCGAGGCCGAAGAAGCACCGACCCAGCTTCTCTATCGCTTTCCCTCGCGCATCTCGCTCGCGACCGGCCACACCATGATGGTGCCTTTCCTCGACCGCGAGGTCGCGGCAAGCCGCACATGGCTCTACCAGCCCGACACACACGCGCGACGCCCACTCGCCGCCGTGCGCCTGCGCAATGATGGCGATGCCACGCTTCCTGCCGGCATCGTCACGACGTTCGAAGCGGCCGGCGAAGGCGCAACCAACTTCGTCGGCGACGCGCAGCTGCCTCTCCTGCCGCGGGGCACCTTCAAGTTCGTCACGCTCGCCCTCGACACCAAGACCGACGTGCGTCGCGAAGACGAGGGCGTGCAGCGCACGACGCTCGGCAAGTCCATCAACGGCGAGCTCACGATCACCACGCGCTCGCGTCGCACCATCAGCTACGAGGTGGTGCCGCCGAACGAGGAGGACCGCGAAGTCATCGTCGAGGAGCCGCGCGCTGCCGGCTGGACGCCTTCAGCCGACCAGCAGGAGATCGAGGAGACGCCAACGCGCTTCCGCTTCAAGATCGATGCGCCCAAGGGTAAGACCGCGAAGTCGAAGCTCGTCGTCGAACGCACGGACCGCCGCGTCGTACACCTGACGACGCTGGCGCCCGAGCAGATCCTGACGACCATCCAGGGCCTCGAGAACGAGACGCCGGCACTGAAGTCGGCCGTCGCCCGGCTCGGTGAGACAATCAGCGAGATCAATCGAGCGCGCGCCCAGCGCGGGCAGCTCGAAGCCGAGCGTAAGAAGATCGGCGAGGATCAGGAGCGCATCCGCCGCAATCTCGGCTCCGTCGGCGCGAATTCGGATCTGGGACGACGCTATCTCGAGACACTGAAGTCGCAGGAGGAGCGCCTCGCCGTCATTTCGCGCAGCGAGCAACTGCTCGAAGCCGAGATCGCCGCCCGTCGCACTGTCGCGGAAGAGATAGCTAAGGGGCTGAACCTTTAGCTGTTCGGTTGCAGGCCATCAGGGAGCGAGCTCCGCCGTCTTCTCTTTCACCTCGGTCGGCTCAGTGAAGCCACCTTCCGCAACGAGGCGGGCGAACAGTCCGCCCAGCGCCACAAGCTCGCGGAACGTGCCGCGCTCGATGATCCGGCCGTGCTCGAGAACCAGGATCTTGTCGGCATTGGCAACGGTCGAGAGGCGGTGCGCGATGATGAAGGTCGTACGCCCCTTGCGCAGCGCATCGAGCGCCCGCTTGATGCGCGCCTCGGTCTCCGCATCGAGGGCGCTCGTCGCCTCGTCGAGAATGAGGATGGGCGCGTCCTTGAGAATGGAGCGCGCGATGGCTAGCCGCTGGCGTTCGCCGCCCGAAAGCGCGGTACCGCGCTCGCCGATCAGAAAGTCGTAGCCGCCCTGCTTGCGTATGATGAACTCGTGCGCACCGGCAAGCTCCGCTGCGCGCTGCACTTCCGCATCCGTCGCCTCGGGCTTGCCGATTCGGATGTTCTCGGCAATCGAGCGGTTGAAGAGACCCGCGTCCTGGAAGACCACGGCCATGGACGACCTCAGCGAGGCCAGCGTCACATCGCGGATATCGAGACCGTCGACCGTGATGCGTCCGACCTGTGGATCGCGCAGACGCTGCAGCAGCGCGAGGGCGGTGGTCTTGCCGGCGCCCGTATGCCCGACCAACGCCACCGTTTGCCCGGGAAGGGCCTCGAAATTCATGTCGTCGATGCCGATCGTGCCATCCGGGAAGCGGAAGGTCAGATCCTCGTAGCGCACATGCCCGCGCGGATGGTCCAGCGCGCGCGCACCGGGGCGGTCGAGCACTGGGCTCGTCGTATCGACCAGCTCGAAGTAGGCGTCGATGGCCGGCTTCTGCTGAAAGAGCCCGAGGAAGAAATGCGAGAGACCCTCGAGGCGCGTGATGAGAAGATTGGCGAAAGCAACGAAGCTCACGACTTGACCAACGGTCAGCTCGCCGCGCTGCACGAGGAGTGCGCCAAGCGCAAAAATGGCGACCATGGTGATGGTCGAGGCGGCGCGCGTCAGCACCATCACGCCGGCCCACCACGAGAGCACGGGATACTGGGCGGCGAGAAGATCGCTCATGAGATTGCGCAGCGCCTTCGACTCGGCCTCGAAGCGCACGTAGCTCTGCACGACCGTCACGTTGCCGAGCACGTCGCCGACCCGACCGGCGAGCTCGCGATGATAGCGCTCCACTTCGCCCTGCTGGTCGATCGTGCGCTTGAAAACGAACATATTCGCCGCGAGGTACACGATCCCGAGCCCGAACAGCAGCGCGGCCATGCGGGCATCGATCGTTATGGCGGTCGGAATCAGAAAACAGAGCGAAACGAGGGCAGCCAAATGCTCGCGCATGAACGCGAGCCAGAGGCCAAACAGGCAGTCCGTGCCTTGCTGAATGGCACGGATGACGGCGCCCGAGCCTTTCCGCGCGTGATAGCTGATCGGCAGCGTGATGGCCTGATCGAAGGCTGTCGCCATGGCGATGAGACGACGGCGATGTGCAAGGCGGTCGGCCGCAAGCGCGACAACCATGCCGGCGAGGATGCCGAACAAGCCCAGGGCCGCCCACACGCCGATCAGCGAAAACGCACCCGCCCCCGTCGCAAGAGCATCGACGACCCGCCCGAACAGAATTGGTTCGGCCAGCAAGATGACGCCGATGACCACGTTGGCCATGACCAAGCTTCCGGCGAGCTTTCGTTCGGGCGCGAGCAGGGCAAGCGCCCGCCGATATGTCGTAACGATGCTCACGCGTGGCAGCGCAGCGGACACCTCTTCAGCACCCGACGCAGATTGCACCTTTGCCGGAGCCTCGGTTGCCTCACTCATGCCGGATCTCGTTTCGCGATGGACGTCTTGGCTTTGCGATGTCGCTGCGCGCGGCGGTCCTGCCACGTCAGCCACGCGAACACGCCGGGCATGAACCACGGCGTGCCATTGTAGAAGGGCACGGCTGGCGGCGGACGCATGTCGAGCGCGGACGTGCCGCCTTCCTCGCCGAGCACCTGCCAGGCGGCCTTCTGCCCGGCCCAGCGCGCCCACACCACACCCGAGCCGCAGTAGCCGGCGGCATAGCGCATGCCCTGGCGCGAGAAAATGCGCGGAATCATGTCGCGGTTCATGGCGACATGCCCGAACCAGCTATGCGTCAGCTCGACATCCTCGACCTCGGGGAAGATATCGACCAACGCCTGGCGCAGGTGATCCGTCGGCCAAGTAGGATCGCCGGCGATCGTCCCATCGCGGCCGCCAAAGAGAATGCGCCGGCCGTCGGGCGAGGGGCGGTAGTAGTAGTGCAGCTTGCGCGTCTCGGAGAGCATCATGCGCTTCGGCATGAGCTGACGCATGAGATTGTCGGAGAGCGGGGCCGTCGCGATGATGCGGCTCCTGACTGGCACGAGGCGCCGGCGCAGCCAGCGGTCCGAGCGATCCGTGTAGCCATTCGTGCCGGCAATGACATGGCGGGCCCGGACGCGACCGCGCGCCGTCTCGACCTCGTAATCGAGACCATCGTTGCGAATGCCGAGCACCGCCGTCTCGCCATGCACGATCGCACCTGCCGCCTGCGCAAGACGCAACATGCCTGCATGAAGCTTCGCCGGGTGCAGCCCGCCGATATCCATGCGCACGGAGCCGCCGTGATAGTAGTCCGTTCCGAGGTAGTCCCGCTGCTTGGCGCGCGGCACGGCATAGGCCGTAATGCCCGTGGTCGCCACGAGCATGTCGGCGTCGCGGGCAAGGCGCTCGTAGTCGCCCGCCGTCGAGGCCCCGGCAAAGCGCCCTGTGATGGCAAAATCGCAGTCGATGCCCTCGCGCGCGATGAAATCTGCGAGATCCTCGCGCGCTGTCTTGGCCTCGAGGAGCAGCGCGCGCGCCGCAACCTCCCCAAACTTCTTCGAAAGCTCGTCGAAGGACGGGCGGAGATTGCCGCTCGCGATGCCGCCATTGCGGGTAGAAGCACCCTCGCCCGGCCGCATCTTGTCGAAGACCTGAACGCTGCGTCCGGCGCGGGCCAGTGTGATCGCAGCAGAAAGGCCAGTGTAGCCAGCCCCAACGATGACGACATCGCACTTCGAGCGCACCGGCTCGCGAGGAAGCGTCGCCGGAGGGGCGGCCTCCCACCAGTAAGGATCGGATCTGATCATCGGAGGTTTCTGGGGCTCGGGTTGTATCAGGCGCTTTCGGACGGCTACGGCTCGGGCAGTAGAACGCGCGAAAACGCAAAATGATTGACCGTTTGAAGTCAATCATTTTGCGCGTGCCGTGGAGCCCCAGAGCCCCTATTTGACGCTGGCTGCCTAGAAATTGAACTGGAAGCTCGCCGGCACCCATCGGTAGCCTGTCGAGGACTTCTCGACCCATCCGACCGACGGAAACGGCATGTGGAAGCCGACTACGGGGATCTTCTCGGCCGAGAGCATGTCAAACGTCTTCTTGCGCGTCTCGACAGCCATATCCTTGTCCTGGTCGAAGCCCACGTGCCACTCGGGGTGCTGAAGCGAGATGAGGTAGTGATTGGCGGTATCGGCCCAATTGTATAGCCGCCGGCCTTCGCTCTCGATGTGGAAGGCGAGCATGCCTGGCGAATGGCCGTAAGCCGACGCAGCGCGAATGCCGGTGACGACCTCGTCATTGGGCTTGATCATGGTCGCCTTCTCGGCGAGCGGCACCGCTTGACTCATGAACACGTCGCGGGTCGCCTTTCGTGCCTCCGGAATGTTCTCGCCCTTGTTCCAATAGTCGAACTCGCTGGCCCCGAAGACGTAGCGGGCGTTGGCGTAGACGGGCTTGCCGTCGGCCATGAGCCCGCCGACGTGATCGGGATGGCCGTGCGTAATGACGACGATATCGACCTGCGCGGGACTATAGCCGGCAGTGACCATCAGGTCCGAGAGATGCCCAGCCGTCTTCATGCGTCCCTTGGCATTGCCGGCGTCCAACAAAATCAGCTCCTTGCCCGTATTGACGAGCGTGACGACGTAGGGATTCTCGTGCATCGTCGTCGACAGGCCGTGTGCCTGGACGACTGCCTGCACGACCTCGGCTGACTGGTTGCTCCCGAACGTTGGATGCGGACCTTTGCCCTGCACGAAGCCGTCGAGGATTGTCGTCACCTCGAAGGCGCCGAGCTTGAAGCGATAGATCGAAGGCCGCGAGACGCCGAGCATCGGTGCCGCAGCCTGTGCGAACTGCGGCACTGCGCTACCGAGCACGCCAAGTGCGGCAGCTCCACTTGCGAGCTTCAGCGCATCGCGGCGTGTCATCTGATACGTTGTCATAAAGCGGCGTTCTCCCTTTTTTCTCGAGCTTTAAGTTCGGCTCGGCCAGTCCCTCCTGGCGCCGGACAACGAAAGTCTAGTCACAATCGCTCGACGCTTCGATGGCCGCAGCGCGACGACATCGTTGCAGGACATGAACAATTCGTGAGGTCGGCTGCACTGCAGCAATTCCTCCCAACCTCAGGAGAGAGATACCGGCCTTTGGTTGCGCTTTCAGCGCATCGGCTTGACGGCCCTCATACGACGGCGCAGGATTAATTCATTCTAATTCGTGCTTTCAGAGGCTTGGGCTGCTGCGAGCCCTGACGAGCCGCCGCTTCACGGAGGAGACCCCGTCGGACAGAGCAGACACACCATCTAATCGCACCAATAAGAATGCCGAACTGGAGGACGCCGAATGACTAAGCTCTCACTGACCGTGAACGGGCGCCGCGTTGCAGCGGATATTGATCCGCGAACGCTGCTCGTCGATTTCCTACGCAACGACCTGCGTCTGACGGGCACGCATGTCGGCTGCGACACCAGCCAGTGCGGCGCCTGCACAGTTCACCTCGATGGCCGCTCGGTCAAAGCCTGCGCCGTTCTCGCCGCCTCCTGCGAGGGCGCCGACGTCGTCACGATCGAAGGCCTCGCCAGCGGCACGACGCTGCATCCCATGCAGGAGGCCTTCCGCGAGCATCACGCGTTGCAGTGCGGCTTCTGTACGCCCGGCATGATCATGGCCGGCGTCGACATCGTGAACCGTCACGGCGCGTCGGTCGACGAGAGCACGATCCGCAAAGAGCTCGAGGGCAACATCTGTCGCTGTACCGGCTATCACAACATCGTCCGCGCGATCGAGACGGGCGCCGCCACCATGAGCTCTGCTCAGGGTGGCACCAAGATCGCAGCCGAGTAGCGTGAAAGCCGGACAGGAGATATTCCCATGACGGATCAGGGTATTGGCGCTTCGGTCAAGCGCAAGGAAGACCTGCGTTTCATCACTGGCAAGGGCCAGTACGTCGACGACATCAATCGCCACGGGCAGACCTATGCGGTATTTGCCCGCTCGCCGGTCGCGCACGCGACGATCAACGGCATCGATGTGAGCGAGGCGCTCGCTTCGCCGGGCGTGCTCGGCGTCTACACGGGCGCGGACCTCGCAGCCGACAAGATCGGCGGCCTCATCTGCGGCTGGATGATCCACTCCAAGGACGGCTCGCCCATGAAGGCCGGCGCGCATCCCGCGCTCGCCCAGGGCAAGGTGCGATATGTCGGTGATCACGTCGCCGTCGTCATCGCCGAGACCCTCGATCAAGCCAAGGACGCCGCCGCGCTTATCCAGGTCGACTACGGCGAGTTGCCGGCGGTCGTGGACGTCGCGACGGCGCAGGCCGCCGGCAAAGCGCAGATCCACGACGAAGCACCGGGCAACACGGTCTATCAGTGGCACCTCGGCGATAAGGACGCGGTCGACGCGGCTTTCTCCAACGCAGCGCACGTGACGAAGCTCGACATCACCAACAACCGCCTCGTGCCGAACGCCATGGAGCCGCGCGCCGCAATCGGCGATTACGATGCGGGCCAGGACCAATTCACACTCTATACGACGAGCCAGAACCCGCACGTCGCCCGGCTCGTGCTTTCCGCCTTCATCGGCATCGCGCCCGAACACAAGCTGCGCGTCATCGCACCCGATGTCGGCGGCGGCTTCGGCTCGAAGATTTTCATCTATGCCGAGGAGACCGTCTGCATCTGGGCGGCGAAGAAAATCGGCCGGCCCGTGAAGTGGGTCGCCGAGCGCACCGAGGCCTTCCTTGCCGACGCGCACGGCCGCGATCACGTCACGACGGCCGAGCTTGCTCTCGACGCGAGCGGCAAGATCCTGGCACTGCGCGCGAACACCAAGGCCAATCTCGGCGCCTATCTCTCGACCTTCGCCTCGTCGGTGCCAACGTACCTCTACGCACCGCTGCTCTCGGGCCAGTACGACATCCCGGCCATCTACTGCGAGGTCGACGGCGTCTACACGACCACGACCCCCGTCGATGCCTATCGCGGCGCGGGCCGTCCCGAGGCGACGTTCGTCGTCGAAAGACTGCTGGAGGTTGCCGCGCGGCAGACCGGGCGCGATCCGGCCGAGTTCCGCCGGATGAACTTCATCAAGTCCTTCCCGCATCAGACGCCGGTGATCATGGCCTATGACGCCGGCAACTACGGCGCTTCGCTCGACAAGGCGCTGGAAATGGCCGACTACAAGGGCCTCGCCGCACGCAAGGCGGCCAGCGCCAAAGCCGGCAAGCTGCGTGGTCTCGGCTTCTCCGCCTACATCGAAGCCTGCGGCATCGCGCCATCGCGCGCGGTCGGCTCGCTCGGTGCCGGCGTCGGCCTCTGGGAAAGCGCGGAAATCCGCGTCAACCCAGTCGGCACGATCGAAGTGCTTACCGGATCGCACAGCCATGGCCAGGGCCATGAGACGACGTTCGCCCAGGTCATTGCGTCGAAGCTTGGCGTGCCCATTGATCAGGTCTCGATCGTCCACGGCGATACCGACAAAGTGCAGATGGGCATGGGCACATACGGCTCGCGCTCGGGCGCGGTCGGTGCCTCGGCCATCGTCAAGGCCGCGGAGAAGATCGTTGCCAAGGGCAAGCGCGTTGCGGCCGCCTGCATGGAAGTGCCGGAGGACAGCGTCGACTTCGAGAACGGCGAGTTTTTGGGACGCGGCACAAATAAAAAGATGACTTTCGGCGAGGTCGCGCTGCAGGCCTATGTCGCCCACAAGTTCGATCCTGAGGTGATCGAGCCCGGGCTCAAAGAGGGCTCGTTCTACGATCCGAAGAACTTCACGTTCCCCTCGGGTGTGCATATTGCCGAGGTGGAGATCGACCCGGACACCGGCCACACGAGGATCGATCGCTGGACGGCCGTCGATGACTTCGGGATCCTCATCAACCCAATGATCGTCGAAGGTCAGGTGCACGGTGGTATTGCCCAGGGCGTCGGCCAGGCCATGCTCGAGCACACCGTCTACGACGAGAACGGCCAGCTCATCACCGGCAGCCTCATGGACTACGCGATGCCGCGCGCCGATGACCTGCCGTCGTACAACGTCGCGATGACGACGACGCCATGCCCGTCGAATCCACTCGGCGTGAAGGGTTGCGGCGAGGCTGGCGCCATTGCTGCTCCGCCGGCCGTCATCAATGCGATCACCGATGCCCTCGGGCATGAGGACATCGCAATGCCGGCGACACCGCAGGCAGTGTGGCGCGCGGTACAAAAAATGCCCCGGAAAATGGCGGCGGAATAAGGGAGGACACCATGCAGGCTTTCGACTATCGCCGTCCGGGCACCGTCAACGAAGCAGATCTCGCACTCAAGGCTGCTCCCGGCGCCAGGCTGCTCGCTGGCGGCCAGACGCTGCTGCCCACGATGAAGCTGCGCCTCGCGACTCCGGACACGGTCATCGACCTTTCCGCAATCGCCTCGCTCAAGGGCATTGCGCGCAAGGATGGCGGGCTCACCATCGGCGCCATGACCACGCACGCGACGGTCGCTGAAGCGGCCGATGTGAAGGGCACTATTCCCGGTCTCGCCGCGCTCGCGGGCGGCATCGGCGATCCGCAGGTGCGCCATCGCGGCACCATCGGCGGCTCGGTCGCCAACAACGACCCTGCGGCCGATTATCCGGCCGCGGTCCTCGCCCTCGGCGCGACGCTCAACACGTCGAAGCGCAGCATCAAGGCGGATGACTTCTTCCAGGGGCTGTTCGCGACCGCGCTCGATGAGAACGAGATCCTGACCGAGATCGTCTTCCCGATCCCGCAGAGCTTTGCCTATGCGAAGTTCGACCAGCCAGCGTCTCGTTTCGCCATCGCCGGCGTTGCCGTGGCGCGCACGGCAGTCGGTGTGCGCGTGGCCGTGACGGGTGCCGGCCAGAGCGGCGTCTTCCGCTGGACGGATGCCGAGACGGCCCTCTCGGCGAACTTCTCAGCCGCCGCGCTCGACGGCGTGAAGCTCGATCCGTCGACCGTGCTGTCGGATGTGCACGCGAGTGCCGACTATCGCGCGCATCTCGTCGGCGTCATGGCCCGCCGCGCAGTTGTAAGCTGAAGATATGTTTCCCCTCTCCCCGCACTTTCGGGGAGAGGGTCAGGGTGAGGGGGGGCGGCATACGCCGACGTTTGCGATCGGGCCGCCCCTCATCCCGACCTTCTCCCCGTAAGAACGAGGAGAAAGAGAAGTGGGGCGCGGCCAACCAGATTCAGGCCGCGCGGCCTTCCTCGGATCGCCGGCTCGTGGCATCCATCGGTAGCTGCCAGGCCGGGAAACCGAATACATTCGGGAAGGTCAGCAAATCGCGCTCGCGGGCACGCCGCTCGCCGTTCTCCGGAATGCCCGCTTCGCCGTCGAGCGACTGCAGCATGGAGACCATGCGCTGCGAATACTCGGCGTAGTCGCGCACCATGGACTGCCAGAACCGCGCCTGCGCGGTGAAGAGGTCCTGGGGACCGCGACACTGGGCAAGTTCATTCGGAATATCGAGGTAGGCCCTGGTCCGCCGCCCGGCGAGCGAGACGAACTCCATATTGGCGCAGGCCGCGCACTTTATCATCGGCGCGACAGCCTTGGCTGCCTGCTCCGTCGATGCGACCAGCTTTTGAAACGGCACGTTCTCGGACCGTCCCGGCTGGGCTTGCTTCGGATTGGTCATGACGCCGCACTCCCTATTGGCCCGGCGCCAAAGCGAGCACCGGCACCGGCTCCCCGCATGGTGCCGGTATTTACCATGATATACCAGAGCCCGAACTTGCGCATTGATCTTGCGCAAGTTCGGGATTCTCGGGAGATACTCAGAGCTTAGTGGATCGGAGCTAAGACGGCGTCACGCCTTCCCGACGCCCGCCATGTAGTCCGCGAGGAGCTGCTCGGAGATGCGGCCCGGCTGATAATTATAGGGACCGATCTCGCGCACGGGCGTCACTTCCGCCGCCGATCCGGTGATGAAGCACTCCGAGAACGTCGAGAGCTCTTCCGGCATGATCCGGCGCTCGACGACTTCGAGGCCGCGCTTCTTCGCAATGTCGATCACCGTCTCGCGGGTGATGCCGGAGAGGAAGCAATCGGCGAGCGGGGTGTGTAGCTTGCCGTCCTGCACGAAGAAGATGTTGGCGCCCGTGCACTCGGCGACGCGGCCCTGCCAGTCGTACATCAGCGCGTCCGAATAGCCCTTCTTCTCGGCCTTGTGCTTCGAGATCGTGCAGATCATGTAGAGACCAGCGGCCTTGGCCATGGCTGGCGCGCAAGCCGGATCAGGCCGGCGGTACTCGGCGATGTCGAGGCGGATGCCGCGCATGCGCTCGGCTGGATCAAACATGGAGGGCCACGTCCACGTCGCGATGGCGACATGTATCGGGTTCTGCTGGGCAGCAACGGCCATCATTTTCTCGCCGCCGCGGAAGGCAACCGCGCGCACATACTTGTTGCCGCCACCGTTGAGCCGCAGGATCTCGGCCTTCGCCTTCTCCAGCTCGTCGACGGAGTACGGGATCTCGAAATCCATGATGTTCGCGGAGCGGTGGAGACGCTCGCTGTGTTGGCGCGACTTGAATACATGGCCGTCATAGGCGCGCTCGCCCTCGAACACGCAGGAGCCGTAGTGCAGCCCGTGCGTCAGCACGTGCACCCGGGCATCCGCGGAAGGCATGAACTTGCCGTTGTACCAGATCTGACTGTCGCCGAAATAAAGGAACTCCGAAGCCATGCGCGTATCCTCCCGCGAGACAAACCTGGAAAGTCGGCGCTCCGGCGTCTTCAGCCGGTTCGCGGTCAGGCGAGGTTGCTAGACCCGAGTTGTGCGCAGATCGATCCTTTGGCGCCTCGTGCGGCCTTCCTCTCTCCTCGAGCGGTTAAGATGCTCAAGGAAACAGGAAAACTCGCCCGGCGCCGCTCGCCCTAGGCGTCACTCGCGTATCGAAGTCACCACTGTGCGATGGGATCTGATACGGTGGCGCGCCAAGGCCGAACGGCCCAACAAAGCGCTTGCCACGGGTATCAATCGACTTCAAATATGTCAATATGACTGACGTAAATTCAAGCCGCCCATCGACGCCGCGCATGACGGTCGCGGCGGCCTCCTCCGGCACGCCGACACTTGACGCTGCGGACGAGCCCTCGCCGGCGGTGGTGCAGCTTGTCGAGCTCCTCTTCTTCGCCTATCGCGACTTCACCGGCGACGCTGACGCCATCCTCGCGGAGTATGGCTACGGCCGCGCTCATCATCGCGTGCTCCATTTCATCACCCGCTATCCGGGTCTGCGCGTCGCCGACCTGCTCCTGATCCTAAACATCACCAAGCAGAGCCTCGCGCGCGTGCTCCGCCAGCTCGTCGAGAGCGGCCTCGTCGTGCAGTCGGCCGGTGACACCGATCGCCGCGAGCGCCGCCTGCATGTGACACCGGCCGGCCGCGCGCTCATGCGCCGTCTCGTCGGTGCCCAGGTGCGACGCATTCGCGGCGCTGTCGGCCTCAGCGGCAACGGCGCCGAAGCTGCGGTTCGTCGCTTCCTCACGGCCATGATCGAGCCTGAAACGCGCGACATGGTCACGACCTTGCTGAATCTTCCTAAGCTGCCGAAGGACCTCAACGGAGAGCTTCAGCCATGACGCTCGCAAGCAGCCTAGCCCGTCGGGAGCCTCTCCCCGACAATGCCCCCCACGTGCTGCTCGTCGACGACGATCAGCGCATTCGCGAGTTGCTCGGCCGATATCTCCAGGACAGCGGCTTTCGCGTAACGACCGCACGCGATGCGGAGACCGCACGCGCCGCCATGCGCGGGCTCGCCTTCGATCTCGTGATCCTCGATTTCATGATGCCAGGTGAGAGCGGCCTCGATCTCGCCCGCGACCTCAAGAGCATCTCGCCCATCCCGATCTGCATGCTGACCGCGCGCGCCGAGCCCGAGAATCGCGTCGAGGGTCTGGAAGCGGGCGTCGACGACTACGTGACGAAGCCCTTCGAGCCGCGCGAGCTGGTCCTGCGCCTCAACAACATCATGCGGCGTGGGCGCATCGGGCACGAGCCGCGCGACGAGATCCGCATGGGCGACTACGCCTTCAGCGTCGAACGCGGCGAGCTACGGCGCGGCGACGAGACCATCAAGCTCACCGAGCGCGAGCGCGATCTCCTGCGCCTTTTCGCCTCGCGGCCGGGTTCACCCATTGCCCGCCACGAGCTCGCGAGCGATGAATCCACTGGCAGCGAGCGCGCGATCGACGTCCAGATCAACCGCCTGAGGCGCAAGATCGAGCTCGATCCTTCGAACCCCGTCTACCTGCAGACGGTGCGCGGCAAGGGCTATATCCTCTATATCGATTGAGGCATCCGCCGGTGCGGAGAGACGGGATCGATGGTTGCGGCACGCGACTCGGCTGAGGAACTGGCGTTGCCCCCCGCCCGCAGGGCGTGGGGCCGGCAGCTCAGGGCGTTGCGCTGGCGTACCGTCTGGAACCGCGTCGCCGGCTTTTTCGCCGAGCTTGCTCCGAAGGGCCTCTACGCCCGCACGCTCATCATCATCATCGCACCGATCGTGCTCCTCGAAAGCGTCGTCGCGTTCACGTTCATGGAGCGCCACTGGCAGGCCGTGACCCGCCGCCTCTCCGAAGCGACGGCACGCGACATCGGGGCCATGATCGACGTCTATTCCAGTTTCTCGATCGCCGACGATCCCGAGAAGCTCGTCAATCTGGCGCGCGAGAAGGTCGGCATCTCCATGCAGATCCTGCCGCCGGACGATCTTCCCAAGACACAGCCCAAACCATTCTTCGCGCTGCTCGACCGCACACTTTCGGACGAGGTCCGAAAGCATGTCACACTCCCCTTCTGGATCGACACCGTCGGCCAGTCGCGCCATGTCGAGGTGCGCGTCAAACACCCCAAGGCTGTGCTGCGCTTCATCGCGACGCGCAACCAGACCTATGCCTCGAATTCCCACATCTTCCTGTTGTGGATGGTCGGCACCTCGGTCGTACTGTTGACTGTTGCCATTCTCTTCATGCGCAACCAGATCCGGCCCATTTTGCGCCTCGCCGAGGCTGCCGACGCCTTCGGCAAGGGGCGCACGGTCGGTGACGACTTCCGCGTGCGCGGCGCGCGGGAGGTCCGCCAGGCCGCGCAGGCCTTCGTCGAAATGCGTGAGCGCATCATCCAGCATGTGGACCAGCGCACGACCATGCTCGCAGGCGTCAGCCACGACCTGCGCACCGTGCTCACGCGCTTCAAGCTGCAGCTCGCCTTCCTCGGCGACGGCCCCGAGATCACAGCGCTCCGCGCTGACGTCAACGAAATGCAGCACATGCTCGAGGACTATCTCGCCTTCGCGAAAGGTGATGGCGGCGAGCAGGCGACGCCCACCAACGTGCGCCAGCTCCTCGAGGAAATCTATGTCGATGCGCAGCACTTCGGCGTGCCGATCGACTTGCGGCTCCGCCGGCGTCCGACGGATCTCGTGCTCGAGCTGAAGCGCAATGCTTTCAAGCGCGCCGTCACGAACCTCGTCTCCAATGCTGCGCGTTTTGGCAATCGCATAGTGATGCGCGCAGCGACCGACCGGCAATGGCTGCGCATCGAAGTGGATGACGACGGCCCCGGCATCCCTGCCGTCGAACGCGAGAATGTGTTCAAGCCTTTCTACCGGCTCGATCACGCGCGCAACGAAGGTGCGGGCAACTCCGGTCTCGGCCTCGCCATTGCCCGCGATATCGCACGCAGTCACGGCGGCGACGTGGCACTCGACACGAGCACGATGGGCGGCTTGCGCGCCATCATTCGCGTGCCGCTGTAATCACTGTGGCAGTCGCGCCTCGCAAGCGGGGACGAATCTCTCGCGACGATGCCATTCCTCGTTCATGGTCGATTCACGCTGAGCCGTTCACTATGATCGGCACGCCGGAGAAGATTGTTCGACCATCCCCACCACGGAGGAAATCCCGTATGCGCAAATTGATTTTGGCCGCTGCAGTGTGCCTGCTTCCGGTCGTCGGCGTGGCAGCCAGCGGTCCAGCAAATGCCGCGGCGCCCGCAGCGATGACGATACTCGACAGGCTTTCAACGCCCGATTCGAACGTCGAGCAGGCGCAGTACCGCCGCCGGTGCTATCAGCGCACGGTTCGGGTCTGCACGAAGCGCATTTTCGGCAAATGCGTGCGTCATCGCTACCGCACGGAGACCTATTGCCGCCCGCGGCGCGACTGGTAAGCGGACAATCGAAGGCCGGGCCTCTGCCCGGCCTTCATCATTTAGAAGAGCCGCCCGCCATCCGGCACTTTGTGCTCCGGTCCGATCAGCACGACCTCGCCATCGGCATCCGGAAATCCAAGCGTCAGCACTTCCGACATGAACGGCCCGATCTGACGCGGCGGAAAGTTCACCACTGCCGCCACTTGCCGCCCGACGAGCGTCTCGGGCGAATAGTACTTCGTGATCTGGGCCGAGCTTTTCTTCACGCCGATCTCGCCGCCGAAGTCGATGCGCAGCTTGAAGGCCGGCTTCCTTGCTTCCGGAAAGGGCTCAACGGCGACGATCGTGCCGACGCGGATGTCGACCTTGAGAAAATCGTCGAATGTGATCGTGCCCGACTGAGGGCTCTTGCCCGCCATTTGCTCCATCTCCGTTGGCGCTGTGCTCAGGCGCTGGCCTTGACCTCGCTGAGCGCGCGGTTGAACTCGGCGCCAAGGATCACGACCATCGCCGTGACCTGGAAGAAGATGAGCGCCGTAAAGAGCTGCGTCAGGCCCGCATAGAAGCGTGAGTAGTCGCTGATACCGAGCCAACGGGAATAGATCTGCGCGAGCACGATCCAGAGGACGACACTCAGCAGCACGCCGGGCCACACATCCCAGAACGAGCGCCTGCCCGCCACCAGGAAGAGATGGTAGGTCAGGAGCTGTGCCGACGTCACCGAAAGGACCACGGCATATCTCAGCGCAACCGAGATGCGATCCTGCGTCATGAACCAGTGCAGCCAGTTCGCAGTCTCCGCATCGAGGCTCTGGGCAAGCACGGGGCCGACCACGACGCCCCACGCAAGGGCGAGCATGCCCGCGGCTGTCAAAAGCACCAGGAACAGGCTCTGCATGAGGCAGAACAGGTACGAGCGCCCTTCCTTGACGCGATAGGCCATGTTGAGTGCTGCACGCAGCGTCTCGACGGCACTGGTCGCGAAAAAGAGCGCGATGGCCGCGCCGCCGGTCAGCAGCCCGAACTGGCTGCGACCCATGACACGATCTATTTCCGGAGCGATCGCCTTGGCGACCGGCTCCGGCACAAGCTGGAAGAGCTGGGCGACGGCATAAGCCGCCAGCTCGCGGCCGCCAAGCGTGCCGGCAAGCGCGCCGAGGAAGATGCAGAATGGGAAAAGCGAAAGCAGGAACGTGAAGGCCACGGCGCCGGACATTGAGAACCCGCAGTTCTGGAACAGGTTCCACATGGCCAGCCGCAGGGTGTTCAGTCGTTGACCCATGACCATCCTATCAGCGCACGATTCGTCGGCATTGTGGACCGTCCCCCGCGATTCGCCCGGGGAGGAATGCGCGCAGTGTCGTGTTCAGTTTGTACGGCCTGCAGCATGGAGCGTTTCGAGCCGCGCACGCTCAGCGTCGCGCTCAGCCTCGAACTCGGCTCCGGTCCAGGCGCGGTAGTTGCCGGCGGCATAGGCTCGCGCATTGTGGTGGTAGAGCCAGGCGTTGAGGCGGTTGGCAACGAAATTGTCGGCCGTGCGCACAACCTTGGCCGGCGTTCCCATAACGATTGAGTTCGGCGGAATCACCTGGCCTTCGCGCACGAAGGAATGCCCCGCCACGATCGAGTTGGCGCCGATCACCGCCCCATCCATGATCGTTGCTCCGATCCCGATCAGGCAGTTCTCGCCGATCGTGCAGCCATGCAGCACCACCCGGTGGGTGATCGAGGCGTAGTCGCCGATGACCGTCGGCGTTGCATAACCGATGTGGACCATCACGTGATCCTGCAGGTTCACGAAGCGGCCAACCGTAACCGACAGCAACTCCGCGCGGATGACGACACCGGGCCACAGACTCGCGCCTTCGCCGATCGTCACATCGCCGTAGACCGACGCTGTTGCATCGATCCAGGCTGCGTCTCGATACCGCTGCCTCAGCGCGCTCGCCATTGCGACCTAGCCTTTGCGCGGTGCGTGGCCATGGCCGTGATGGTGACCGTGGTCATGGTGGTGATGGCCGTGGTCATGGCTGTGATCATGCCCACACCCGCACGCGTCGCCATGGGCGTGATCATGGTGGTGGTGGTGGTGATCATGGTCGTGGTCGTGGTGATGGTCCTCGGTGGCCAGCGCCTTGGCGAGCTTGTGCTCGATCGCCGCTGCCTGCTCGCGGCTGCCATCCACATCCTCGATGGTCAGCGCCATGATCTCCGCGGCGAGGCGGATGTCATCGGGGTGGCCGAAGTAGTGGCGCCGCAGTCGGCCGGCCCGGTCGAAAATCAGCAGCGAAGGCGTGCCCTGCATCTGGTAAGTCGCAAACGTCTTCGGTGGGCCTTTCCCATCCGGTTTGTCGATGCCGATCGGGAACGGCCACTTGTATTCGCCCTGGAAAACCTCGAGCGCTTTCTCGGTCATGACCTCGTGGTGCTCGAAGACGCTGTGCAGGCCGATCACCGCCACCTGGTCGGGGCTGAAGCGCTGGCGGATCTTCCGCGCCTGCGGCAGACCCTCGGACACGCAGCCCGGGCAAAGCATCTGGAAGGCCATCAGCACCACGACCTTGCCCTTGAGCCCGGCGAGGGTCACCGGCTTGTCGGCGTTGAGCCAGCGTGTGACAACAAGTTCGGGCGGGGTTTCTGGATTGAACATATCCGGTCTCCGGCTGTGGACGCGGCTGCATAGCACGGGCGAGCCCGCTTGACACGCAGCGGCTGCGCATGGCCCCTGGGCGCGGACTAAAGCGTCGGACCTCCAATGCGACCTAAGGTTCGGGTCGGGCTCGAAGTCGCATCTAAGGTCCAAGACACTTAGACTCAGTGGTTCTAAAGCAACTTTGGACTTGAAATTCGCTCCCTGTCCGGCATCGAGGTGAGGCGAATGTCAAGCCCGTTGCTTTAGTCTCCCCGGAAATGGACGGAGGACAAACCAATGTCGCGTGAGGCCGACCGCGCCCGCCTGATCGAGATCATCAAAATCCGCTCGTTCACGAAAGGCGGGGAGATAAAGCTCGCCTCGGGACGCAGCTCGAATTTCTACTTCAACATGAAGCCGACCATGCTCGACCCCGAGGGGGCGTCGCTGATCGGCAGCCTGATCTGCGCGGCGCTCAGTGGCAAAAAAGTCGACATGGTCGGCGGCCTCGAGATGGGCGCCGTGCCGCTCGCAACGGCCGTCGCGGTCGCAAGCCAGCTATCGGGCTGGCCGCTGCCGGCCTTCTTCGTGCGCAAGCAGGCCAAGGAGCATGGCACCCAGAGCCTCGTCGAGGGGCTGCCGAAGGGCGACACTTTGAAGGGCCGCAGCGTGGTGATCCTCGAAGACGTCACCACCACCGGTGGCTCGGCAATGAAGGCCATCGAGGCTGTGCGCGCGGATGGCGCGATCGTCGAACGCGTAATCACCGTCGTCGACCGCCTCGAGGGCGCGGCCGAGGCCTTCAAGGCCGCCGGCATCGCCTTCGATCCGATCCTGACTGCGGACGATTTCAACGACTGACGAGACGCTTCAAGCGGACCTTGGCCGGATACAGAACTTCGCGGATTTCGCGCGTGCTGAATGCGCGGGCGCCGCGAGCAACATGCGATAGTCTGCCACCGAGCGGCAGCTCATCGATACAGAAGTCGAGCAACCTCTCGAGAAATATCGAAGGGGCATAGAGTTGCTCGAAGGTCTGCCTCGCCTTCATGCCCATCTCCAGGGCCATGGGCGCGCGCTCGCGCAGTATAGTCGGAATGCTCGCGATGTCGGCCTCGCGCACGCGAATGCTGAAACTGCTCCAGTCCGCTAGCGGCGGCGGCATCCACGCATCGCCGATCACCACCGGCACGCGCCCCATCTGCATGGCTTCGAAGATCCTGATGCTCGACGCCCCGAAGCCGCGCGGGCATAGCACGAACGCACTGTTCCACATCAGACGGCGATAGCCTTCCGAATAGTCCCACCCGGGGAAGTGACCGGCCGCTTCGCTGGTGTCGAGGCACGGCGTCGTCGGGCTGTGCAGCGCGCGCACGCGTATGCGACAGGGATGCGTCGAGAGCCGGCCGATGAACGAAAAGAGGTACTCCGGCGCGCCGCCATCGCGCTGCGCTGCGTGTTCGGTGGCGAGGAGAAAGGACCAACTTCGAGCCCAGGGAAAAGACCTGGTCAGCGAGCAGTAGACGCCGGCCATGAATGGGTACGGCCAATCGCACTCGGAAAATACGAAGGCAGGGCCTGCGCGCTTGGCGCTGCGAAGGAGCTTATCGACGCCGACGTGGCCGATTTCCACGAACAGCGTCAGATCGACCCGCTCGTTTCCCTCCGCGATCCGATACTTCTGCAGAGTCGCGCGATCTCTGAGCTGAAGCAATCGCTTGAGCGCGTAGTTGTTGCGATCGCCCAGACTGTCGAGCTGAACGACGAGCGGGCGGGAGGATTTCGCCTTCAGCAGGCTGATGGGGAGCGAACCGGGATCCATATCTCAGGCGGCTCCCCATGCCGGTTGAGGCGGCCCCTCAGTTCGTCCGGCGCACCGCGCCGTCGACGGTCTCGATCGGCTTGAAGAACACATCGACGCGCATGCCCGGGAGCAACGGCGGCTGACCGTCCATATCGGCCACGACCTCGAGCACATCCACGTCATTGGGACGGCGAGGCCCGCGTTGACCGAGCTTGCCGGGTCCGAGGGCGGGCGCGAGGCTCACGACCTTGCCGACGAATTCGCGACCCGGATAGGCATCCGACTTCACGATCACGTTCTGGCCGACGCGCACTTTCGCAGCATCGCGCTCCTCGACCTCGGCACGTACCTTCAGCGACGAAACATCACCCATCGTCAGCAGCACCTGCTCGGGCGATGGCGTGGCAGTTTCGCCTGCGCGCGCGGCGACGTTCAGAACCGTACCATCCCGTGGTGCGCGAACCCGCGTACGCTCGAGCGCCGTAAGAGCCAGCGCCAGTTCCGCACGAGCCGCTGTAAACCCGGCTTCGGCGCGGGTCGGCAGTGCAATTCCCTGAGCCGTTTCAGCCTTCCTCAGTGCTGCGCGCTCGTTCTCGAGCCTGGTCTCGGCATTGCGGACGGCTTGACGCCGCTCATTTAGCCGGTCCAGGTTCGCCGACGAACCATCTCGGCGATGGGCGAGGTAGGCCGCATCGAATTCCGCGCGCGCCTGCGAGAGCGCGTATTCCGCTTCCACGTTTGCATCTTCGGCCTGGCGACGCGCGCGCACCAGATCGGTCGCACCTTCAGTCGTATCGCGCTCGCGCTTGCGGACTGCGGCCTCGGCGCGCGCCCCATGCACACGTGCCAGCGCCTCGTCATCGCTCAGTCGAACCAGAAGATCGCCCGCCATCACCCGGTCGTTCGGCTGCACCGTCACCTCGACGATCCGGCCCGGCGTCACCGCGCCCATGCGGATCTCGCCGCCATTCGGCTCGACGCGACCCGGGGCTGCAGCATCCCATGAGACCTTGGGCAGCGGCTTCGCCGTCGTCTGCGCGTTCAGCCTGCCAGAGATGTTCGCCGAAGGCATGAAGTACGATGCGCCCGCAACGACCGCGGCAGCAATCACGAACGCTAAGAACAGGCTGGAGATCGTCGAGCGGTTGCTATCCATGGGACTTCATCTTCCGTTTCTTCGCGAAGCTGGCGCTGCCGGCAGGGGCGTTTTGCGTCGCCTGCTCGCTGCGGGCCTCTTCGAGGGGAATGGTCGGGGGCGGCGAGACGATAGCATCGCGCACCCGCTCGGGGCGCTCGTCGCTGACGATCAGGCCGTCCTCGATGTGAATAATCCGGTCGGCATAGGGAAGTGTGCGGTGATCATGCGTCACCGCCAGCACGGCGTGGCTCTTGTCCTTGGCGATCTCGGAGAGGAGCTGCATGACGGACTGGCCGTTCTCGCTGTCGAGGGCGGCCGTCGGCTCGTCCGCGAGAAGCAGCGACGGAGCGCTCGCCAGAGCGCGGGCGACGGCCACGCGCTGCTGCTCGCCGCCCGACATGTTGCCCGGGTACGACTTGAACTTGTGCGAAAGCCCGACTTTGGTCAGCGCCTCACGCGCCTGATCGGCGGCGAGACGGCCCCTCCGCCCTCGCACGTCGAGCGCCAGGCGGACGTTCTCCACCGCATTGAGCGTGGGGAACAGGTTGTAGGACTGGAAGACGAAACCGATGTGCCGCCGGCGCACGTCGGCGAGCGCCTCCGGCCCGAGATTGGCCGTGTCCGTGCCGGCAACGCGAATATTCCCCGAGGTCGGCCCGAGAATGCAGCCGAGGATCGAGAGCAGCGTCGTCTTGCCCGAGCCCGACGGGCCCATGAGCAGCGTCAGCTCGCCGGCCTTGAGCGAGATGCTCACGCCCTTCAGCGCGCGCACGAGGCCGGCACCCTGGCCGAGCTCCTTGACGACATCGGTGGCTTCGAGAACGACGTCGCTGCTCATCGTGCAAACACCATGGCCGGATCCAGCTTCGTTACTTTCACGATCGCCGAGACGGCCGAGATCGCGCACATCGCGAAAGTCAGCACGAACAGGCCGACGGCGAGTTCCGGCGTCATCAAGATCGGCAATGCAGTCTGCTCGCTGAAGTGCACGACGACCATGGCAATGGACATGCCAAGGATGTAGCCGAGGATTGCCGAGAACGCCGCCTGCGCGAGGATCACACGGTGGATGTAGCCCGCCGACGACCCGAGTGCGCGCAGAGTCGCGAACTCCCTCAGGTGGTCCTTGGTGCTCGAGTAGAGCGTCTGCGCGACGATCACCGTGCCGACGAGAACGCCGAGAATGGCGCCGCCGATGAGCGCCACGCCGGCACCCGTGCCGAACAGCCAGTGGTCGAGACTTCGGTCGCGGAACTCGGCCTGCGTCAGCACGTCGACATTGGCGAGGCGCGACTTGATCTCCGCGCGCACGGCTTCGGTCGTTGCGGGATCATCCAGCTTGACGAGGAAGAACGTCGCTTGGCTCGGCTCGAGGCCGAGCATGGCGCGGGCGCGGCTCAGCGTCGTGAACACGTAGGGCGCCATGGTGAAGGAGCGGATGCCGTCGGTGAGCGCCGCGACCTTGACGCGCGTCTGCTCGACCTGGGCGATGTCGGAGACGCGTGTGACGCCGAGGTTCTCCATATAGGTTTTGTCGACGGCGACGGCGTGCGGCTCGGCGAGCGAACTCGGCGTGCCCTGCACCATGTTCCAGGGCTGGAGGCCGCCGACCTCGGGATCCGCACCGACGAGCACGATCAGCGTCGAACCGCCGGCGGGCTTGCGCCACTCCGTGAACGCCACCGCAAGCGGCGTGACGGTCTTGACGCCCGGCACCGAGAGAACGGCGTGGCGCTCGCGCCCTGATAACTGGCCCGCCTCCTCGAAACTTTTAGCGCCGAATGAAGTTACCCAAATCTCGCCTTGGGCATTGTCGATCATCGAAATGATCATCTTGCGGGCGCCCTGGTAGAGCCCGAGCTGGACTGCGACCAGGACGATCGCGAACAGGATGCCGACGAGCGTCACCGCAAGGCGCACGCGGTCATGAACGAGGTTACGGAACGCAAGCGTCAAAACCATGGGAATGCCGAACTGTCCTTGCCTGACGCTACAAAAACCTGAATGCCCACCCGGCCCGCGGTCCTAAACCTCGCGAGCAGCCTCCGAAGTGAGGCTCAGCTCCCCGATCGTACGTTCTGGAAGCAACTCCGGGAAAGATGCGTGCCCGAAGCTCTTGACGAGCCCGTTATATAGGGAAGGCGGCGAAGCGGTGCCACCTGCGGCAATCGTAGTAAACCGACACTGCCGTCCCGTCGCCGGCCCGCGATGCGTGCACATAGGACCCGCTGACGCTGCCGAATACTCCTTCGTGTGAGGCAAAATCAAGGCGGCCACTTGAGCCTGTGTCGCCTTGCCGCTGCCACACTTGAAGAATTTACCAGCCCCAGACCGTTGCCCTGACCCTGCCGGCAGCTCAGAACAGGATGATGCCATGGCCACGATTTCACTCAGGAAAGAGCGCGCACGCCGCAGTCCGGCGGCCACCCTACCGATAACACTCAGTGCGATGATCATAGCCGCCCTCGGGCTCACCGCTCCCGCAGCCGAGGCGCAGCAGCAGCCCGCACGCAAAGGCGCCCAGGCCGCCGTACCTGCGGTGCCAGCGCCCACGCCTCAGGGCCTCTGGATCGACCATACGGGCCGCGGTGCCGTCGAGATCGCGCCCTGCGTTCCCGAGGCGGCACCCGGCACGCCGGAGGCCGCAAACCTCTGCGGGCGCATTGTCTGGATGAAAGAGCCGAACGATCCAAAGGGCCAGCCCCTGCGCGACACCCTCAACAAGAACGCCGCCCGGCGCGCTCAGCCGATCTGCGGTCTCCAGATCATCGGCGACGTAAAGCCGCAACGCGATGGCTCGTGGGACAAAGGTTGGATCTACGACCCCGAGCAGGGCTCGTCATTCGACCTCGAGCTCAGCCTGCGCAATCCCGAGACACTTCAGGTCAAGGGCTACATGGGTGTGAAGTTCCTGAGCGAGACCTTCGTGTGGCGCCGCGCCAAGGAAGCCCCGCCAAAGTGCAACGGGGTGTGACCTCACACTTGCAATCGGACAAGATCGGCCGAGGCGCTTCCAGGCTCCTCGGCCGATTTGCATTTCGGGAGCCACGGGCGAGCCGGACGACCCTACGCGTGCGCCAGCAGCATGGCACGCCCAGAATGCGCGCGGTTGGCGGCGCACCTGTCGGCTGGTAGACATAATGCCAACGACGCCTCGTCCTGCGTCGCCCCCTCACCCTGCGGCGCCTATGCGCCGCCATCTGCCCCGACAGGAGTTTCTCGATGCGCGATTTCGCCTCCCCCGGCCGCTCGGCTGTCTATGCTACGCGCGCCATGTGCGCGACGTCGCACCCGCTGGCGACCATGGCGGCCATCGAGCAGCTCAAGAGTGGTGGCAACGCGCTCGATGCCACCATCGCCGCGACGGCCGTGATGTGCGTCGTTGAGCCGGCCATGACCGGCATTGGCGGCGACTGCTTCGCCATCATCGCCAAACCGGGCACGCGACCCGTCGCATTCAATGCTTCAGGTCGCGCTCCCAAGGCTGCGACGCCGGAGTGGTACGCCAAGCAAGGCATCAAGAGCATTGGCATGCAGACGCCGCACGCCGTGACCGTGCCGGGCGCCATCGACGGCTGGGCGACACTGCTCAAGGACTACGGCACACGCTCCTTCGCCGACGTGCTCGCGCGCGCGATCGAGTATGCCGAGGGCGGCTTCATCGTCGCACCGCGCGTCGCCTGGGATTGGAGCAAGGTCGTCGAGAAGCTCAGCGTGCACCCCGGCGCCCGCCAGCACCTGCTGCCAGGTGGTCGCGCACCGAAGCTCGGCGAGCGCGTGAAATTCCCCGAGCTTGGCAAGACCCTGCGCGCCATTGCCGACAAGGGCCGAGACGCCTTCTACACGGGCGAGATCGCGGCCGACATGGTCGCCGAGCTCAAGGAGATCGGCGGCCTCCACACCATGGAGGACTTCGCCAGCCAGAGCGCGTCCTACGTCGAGCCGATCAAGGTGCCCTATCGCGGCGCTGATCTCTACGAGCTGCCGCCGAACAACCAGGGCATTGTCGCCCTCATCATGCTGCGCGTTCTCGACCGGCTTGGATCGCTCGGAAGCGATCCGCTCTCCTGGGAGCGCTACCACGTCATGATGGAGGCTGGCCGCTACGCCTATCAGCTGCGCGACACCTACGTTGCCGATCCGGAAATGGCGAAGGTGCCCGTCGAGCACATGCTCAGCGATGCCATGATCGACGAGATCGTTTCGCGCATCGATCGCAAAAAGCGCAGCGACATCGGCCCGCTGCCGAAGCCCGCCGGCACCGACACGATCTATATGACGGTCGTCGACGGGAACGGCATGGCCGTCTCCTTCATCAATTCGGTCTTCTCGGCCTTCGGCTCGGGCATCGTCACGCGCAAGACGGGCATCGTTCTGCAGAACCGCGGCCAGGGCTTCGTGCTCGATCCCAAGCACCTCAACTGCATCGCGCCCGGCAAGCGCCCCATGCACACGCTGGTGCCGGCCATGGCCTACAAGAACGACCAGCCCTGGCTCTCCTTCGGCGTCATGGGCGCGAACTTCCAGCCTATGGGTCACGCCTACGTCATGACGAACATGCTCGACTACGGCATGGATCCGCAGGCGGCGCTCGATCATCCGCGCGCCTTCTTCGAGGGCGACGAGATCAAGGTCGAAACGTCCATACCGAAGTCCGTGCTCGACGGCCTCACCGCCGCCGGCCACAAGGCCGTCTATACCGAAGCGCCCTGGGGCGGCGGCCAGATCGTCGAGATGGATCGGGCGAATGGCGTCCTCATCGGCGCTTCCGACCCGCGCAAGGACGGCATGGCCGCCGGCTACTGATGGAGATGCCGTGAGCGGACAGCGCACCGTACGGCTCAGGATCGAAGGGCGCGTGCAGGGCGTCGGCTATCGCGTGTTCGTCGAGCGCAATGCCGCGGCACTCGGTCTCGATGGCTGGGTCCGCAATCGCCGTGACGGCGGCGTGGAAGCCGTTGTTTCGGGCCCTGCCGACGTCGTCGATGAGATCGTCACGCGATGTCGGACGGGCCCGCCGGCGGCCCGCGTCGATCGCGTGGAGGTCCTGCCCGAGGATGACGCCGTATCGCCAGGTTTCAGCGTGCGGCCAACAGTGTAATCACGCTTTCAGCGCGAACTTTTCATCCCCTCTCCCCGCGTGCGGGGAGAGGGCTAGTGTGAGGGGCAGCGGCATACGCCGACGTTGCGCAAGTTCCTGCCCCTCATCCTAACCTTCTCCCCGTGCAGGACGGGGAGAAGGGACCTGTCGCGCTCACCTCCAGCATCGAAATTTAAAAAGAAACGAGGGCTCCGGGGGTGTCCCCGGGTGGGAGCGCGAGGGCTAGCCCTCGCCCGCGAAGCGACTTTCTACGAGACCACGCCCGCCGCTTTCGCCCGTGCAATCACCTTCTCGGCGAGCACGAGGTGCGGCTTGTCGAGCATCTTGCCGTCGAGGCTGGCGACACCTGCTGTTCCGTCGAACGCCGCAATCACCGCTCGCGCGTGTGCGACTTCCGCTTCGCTCGGCGTGAAGATCGCGTTGATCGGCCCGACCTGATCGGGATGAATGGCCATCTTCCCCGTGAAGCCGTCGCGGCGTGCGTCACGCGTCTCAGCTTCGAGGCCCTCCCGATTGCGGAAGTCCACGTAGACCGTATCGATCGGCTCGACGCCTGCTGCTGCCGCCGTGATAAGGCAGAGATCGCGAACCAGACGATAGGGCGACGTGAACTGCCCGCGCGCGTCGCGGTTCGCAAGCGAGCCGACCACAGCGCCGAGATCTTCCGCGCCCCAGCTCATGCCGATCATGCGCGTGCTGGCGCCGACATACGACTGCAGGTTCAGCACGGAGATCGGCGTCTCTGTCACGATCGGCAGAATGCGTGTCGCACCCGAGGTGGTGCGGGCCTCGCTCTCCGCATGACCGAGTGCGATCGAGAGGCGGTGCACATCCTCGCCGGAGTTCGGCTTCGGCATGACAATGCCATCGGGCTTCGACGACATCACGGCAATGAGATCGGCTTCCCAGTCGTTGCCGTCGATCGGATTGATGCGCACGTAGAGCAATGGCGCGTTCGCGCTTGACCGCGTTTCACGCACGAAGGCAGCCGTGAGCGTGCGCGCAGCCGACCGGTTCGCGGGCGCAACGGAATCCTCGAGATCGACGATCAGCGCGTCGGCGCCGCTCGCAAGTGCCTTTGCGAGCTTTCTCTCACTGTCGCCGGGAACAAAAAGCAGCGAGCGCATGGGCCATCGCCTCGAAGGAATGTCTGATCATCGCGCGTCCACGCGACGGCGATGTGAGGGTCGTATAGCGCTCCGCGGCGCGGCGATCCACTCTAAGCGGCGACAGGTGCTTTGCGCATGAAGCCGGCGCGGCGGCACTCGGCGACGAGAACGCCATCCTGGTTATACGCGCGGTGAAGGAATTCGACGATGCCGGCATCAGGGCGCGACTGGCTCTCGCGCAAGGCGACGATCTCCGTTGTTACGCGCAACGTGTCACCGTGGAAGACGGGATGGGGAAAGCGCACGTCCGTCATGCCGAGATTGCCGATCGTCGTGCCGAGCGTCGTGTCGGCGACGGAAATGCCGATCATCAGTCCGAGCGTGAAGAGGCTGTTGACGAGCGGCTTGCCCCATTCAGTCTTGGCGGCGAAGTGGTGGTCGATGTGGAGCGGCTGCGTGTTGAGCGTGAGACAGGAGAACATCATGTTGTCCATCTCGGTAACCGTCCGCGTGATCGCATGCTCGAAAACACGCCCGATCTCGAACTCCTCGAAGTACAGTCCCGCCATGGGTGTCTCCGTCCTGATTCTCTGTGCGCCGACGACCTGCATGGCGCGCGTCGGCCCGCGCGGCAAGGCGCAGGAATTCCTTCCTAATTTAGCGCTTAATCAGATAGGGCGTGCGGCTCGCATTACAGCCTCACGCATATACTGCCGCCAGCACGATCAATAGCGAAACTGTTCCGACAGAATCCGCTCGTCGAGGTCGTGACCGGGATCGAACATCATGTAGAGATCGATGTCGGTCGCCTGGCAGATTTCGACCTGAACGACTGAACGAAACTCGACGTTATCAGCCACGGCGCTCACCGGTCGCTTCTCGGGCTCCTGGATCGCGATGCCGATACGCGCCGTGTTGGCGATGAGCGCGCCGCGCCAGCGCCGCGGTCTGAACGGGCTTATTGGCGTAAGTGCCAGAAGCTGAGCGTTTATCGGGATGATCGGGCCATAGGCCGAAAGATTGTAGGCGGTCGAGCCCGCAGGGGTCGCCACCAGCACGCCGTCGCAGATCAGCTCGTCGAGCCGTTCCTGCCCGTTGACCGAAAGCGAGAGCTTGGCCGCTTGATGCGTCTGGCGGAACAGCGCCACCTCATTGATGGCGAGCGCCTGGTGGCGCTGGCCGGACGCATCGACTGCCGTCATGGAGAGCGGGCGAATGCGCGCCACCACGGCGCGCTCGAGGCGTCCGATGAGGTCGTTCTCGTGGAACTCGTTCATAAGGAAGCCGACCGAGCCGCGGTTCATGCCGAAGATCGGGATGCGGTCGCGCATGAAGCGATGCAGCGTCTGCAGCATGAGGCCGTCGCCGCCGAGCGCGACGATGGCATCGGCCTCGCCCGGCGCAGCATTGCCATATCGCGCGGCGAGTCGATCGAGCGCGCTCTTTGCCTCGGCGACATCGCTCGCCACAAAGGCGATCCGCTCGAACTTCCTGGCGCTCTCGGCCATCGGCTTCCATCCACGCGCTCGGACCTCTACCATGCCGGGAGCGGCATGGCGGGCGCGCGGCGCACTTTAGTGGGCAGGCGAAGGCGGGCGCAAGCAATGGAAGAAGATAAGCCAATCCTGGTATATGCGACCTTCCCGTCGCGCGCCGAGGCCGAGCGGATCGGCAGCCGGCTGGTCGACGAGGGACTCGCCGCTTGCGTGAACATCCTGCCGGGCATGGTCTCGATCTATGTCTGGGAGGGCAAGCGGCACCAGGACGAGGAATGCGCGATGATCATCAAATCGCGCGCCAGCCTCGCGGCTCCCATCATCCGCACCGTCCGCAGCCTGCACCCCTACGAGAACCCGGCCCTCGTGGTTCTCGGCATCGAGGGTGGCTCTCAGCCCTTTCTGGACTGGATTCTTGCTCAAACGGCCGCGCCGAAGCCCAGTGCTGACTGATCCTATTCGGCTGCCTGCGGCCGCTCCGCCGGCACGCCATCCCATTCGACGCCAGTGCGGCGCATGTAGTCCGTGAACCAGAGCGGGTCCGTGCGAAACTCGGCGCTTCCGTCGGGATAGATGCGGGCCGTAGCACGGCGCGAGGAGAGGCAGAACATATGCACGCTCATGGGCATCCCGCCCGTGTGGCAGTAGCCGACCTCGATATGGCAGTCGACCACCATGCTCGAGCCCATGAAACCCATGGCGCCCATACCGATCGAGTTGCCGATCTCCTTCAGTTCCTCTTCGAGCGCGGCGATCTTCGGATCGGGATTGCGGTCGCCGACGGTGCGCAGACACGCGGCCTGCTTGCCGAGCACCATGGAAATGTCCTTGGAGCCGCCGAGCCCGACGCCGACGATCGCCGGCTGACAGGCGAGCCCGCGCTTGCCGAAGGCAATGAGCGTGTCGAGATAGAAGCGCCTGATGCCATCGAGGCCGTCGCCCGGAAAGAGCATCCGGTAGTCCGAGCCGAAGAGACCGCCCTTGTGTACGGTCGTGAGGTCGATCCAGTCACCCTCGGGATGGAAGGAATACTCGATCTCGGGCGCGCCGATGCCGCAGTTGTTGTCATGGTCCGTGCGCCAGAGCGGGTGCACGCGGTTCGGCCGGAGCGGGATCGACTGCGTGGCATTGGCCGTTGCGCGGCGCAGCGCCGTCTCGAGCGCCACGGGGCCTCCCTCGATGCGCGAGTCATTACCCATCTTCACGTACCAGCGCGGCACGCCCGTATCGCCGCACATGGCGCGGCGATCCTCCTTGGCGGCCTCGTAGTTCTCCAACATGGCCTGGATGACGAAGGCGGAAAGATCGCCTTTTTCTGTATTCGCGCATTGGCGGAGGCCGCCGAGATAGTCGTCCGGAATCTCGATTGCGGCCTTGGCCATGAGGGCCTCGGCGGTCTTCTGGAGGGCTGCGATCGGTGTCATGGTCAGCTCATGTCGTTGCTTGTGCGCCAAGGCTGCGCTCGGCGACTGTTCGGTCCGCATATTGGGCCGTCACGCCTCGTGCAGCAAGTCCATGCGCGCATTGCCCCACCGCACCTGCCCATATCGCGTGGGGCTATTTCAGCGGTGCGCAACTGTCCTATTCAGGCGGCCTTTGCCGCGCGGATCTGGGCGCGCAATCGCTGCAGTGTGCCACCGCCCTTGACCGAACCCGGAAGCGGATGGCCGACGATCTCCTCGGCCAGCAAGGCCGTCTCGACGAGACGCTCGAGATCGATACCCGTCGCGATGCCCATCTCCTCGCACATGAAAACGAGGTCCTCGGTGCAGACATTGCCCGCCGCGCTCTTGTGAGCCGCAAAGGGACAGCCACCGAGCCCCGCTACAGCCGCGTCGTAGATCGCGACGCCCATCTCGAGCCCGGCATAGGCATTGGCGATGCCCATGCCGCGCGTATCATGAAGATGAAGCGAGAGTTCGAGCTCGGGCCAGCGCCCGCGCACAGCACCAACGAGGCGCTTGATCGTCGCCGGCGTCGCCCAGGCCATCGTATCGGCGAGCGAGAGTGTCTTGATCTTGAGGTCGTGTGCGGCCTCGATCTCGAGAACCTGCGCGATGAAACCGAGCAGACGCTCCGTCGGCATGTCGCCTTCGAAATTGCAGCCGAACGAGGCCATGATCGAGGCCTTCTCGATGGCCAAGCCATGCGCCTTGTAAAGCGCAATCGAAGCAGACTGAGCGTCGTAGTTCTCTTTGAGCGTGCGGTTCTGGTTGCGCTTGACGAAGGTCTCGGAAGCCGTGAGCGAGATGCGCCCAGCCATGTCATAGCGGCCCGAGGCCATGGCGCGCTCGAAACCCTTGTCGTTAAGCCAGAGGCACGTATAGCTCACGCCCTCGCGCTTTTTGAAACCGGCTGTGACAGCCTCAGCATCAGCCCAGCCGGGTACGTTTTTAGGATTGACGAACGAGACGCACTGGATCTGCTTGAGGCCCGTCTCGGAAAGGCTATCGATCAGCGCGATCTTCCGCGCCGTCGAAATGGGGCCCTTCTCGATCTGGAATCCCTCGCGCGGGCCTTCTTCGTTGATGCGAACCGACTTCGGCAGATCACTCATAAGCGCGCTTCCCAATGTATGGCGGCGGCTCGGCGCCCCAGATCCCGGCGATACCTTGCGCGCTCAGTAGCGCCGGATCAAGCCCACGAGGCGTCCCTGTACTTCCACCTGATCGGGACCGAAATGCCGCGTCTCGTAATTCGGATTGGCAGCCTCGAGCGAGACCTTGCTGCCCTGTCGGAAGATGCGCTTGAGCGTCGCCTCCTCCTTCTCAACCAACGCTACGACGATGTCGCCGTTGCTCGCCGTATGGGCGCGCCGGATTATGACGGTATCACCGTCGTGAATACCCGCCTCGATCATCGAATCGCCAACTACTTCCAGCGCGAAATGCTCGCCCTGACCAATCATGTCGGGCGGGCAGAGAACGTCCTGGCTGTGATCCTGTATGGCACTGATCGGCACGCCGGCCGCAATTCGACCCATCATGGGCACCGCCATGCCTGCATCCGCAGAAGGTGGCAGGGGGCCAGGCGCTGTACTGCGGCCGCCCTCAATGACCTGCGGCCGGAAAGCGGGGCGCGGCGCGGGAGGCGGCGCCTCGTCCTGAAGGGCCTCGGGCAGCTTCACGATCTCGAGCGCACGGGCGCGATGCGGCAGCCGCCTGATGAAGCCACGCTCCTCCAGTGCCGTGATCAGCCGGTGGATGCCCGACTTCGACTTCAGGTCGAGCGCCTCCTTCATCTCCTCAAACGAGGGAGGGACACCGGTCTCCTGCACACGATGATGGATGAGCAGGAGCAGTTCCTTCTGCTTCGCGGTCAGCATGAGCTCTCCGTTTCAATACCGGCGCGGCACCCGATGCGGGACCACACCACTTGCGATCGATGACTTGCCGCACACGACATGACCGTACAAATCGGGAACACCTTAGATGTTCTGGAGTTGTTCCGCAAGCCCCCAAGATAGGATGCGTTCGCCTGTGCATACGTTCCCGCCAAACGTGCAAGCGTGCATCCATGGGAGACCAGTTCAGGCTGTATTCATGGCTTCCCGCGTAGGGTCGTGCGGCTGGCTGGAGAGCTGGACCCACCTGTCACGTCTCTGGCCGCATCGGGTCTCGAACCCGCGCGACAAATTCCGAGCCCGGAAGCGGCCGCGCGCGTCGCGCTTTGGGTGGTACTGCAGATGCAGCCGTGCATCGCGGCCGCAGCTTTCGAGGATCCGTTCAGACCTTTTGCTCCCGAGACACGCCACCAGTGGCATAGTTAAAGGGACGTCGCGCATAGGCGGCGTCCCGCTAACGGGTTGACAATGACACGTGCCGCACTGATTGCCGCCTTGTTCCTCCTGCTGCCGGTCCTGGCGGCGGCAGAATCACCGCGTCCGCAGTCAACTACTTCGGCCGGGCCGGCGCCGTTCGTAATTGCGGAGGCCTCATGTGCCAGCCTCTGCAGCCAGCGCCACAACCAGTGCAGGATCTCGACACGGGGTTCTCCGCGCTGCGACGCCGAGCTCCAGCGCTGCCTGAAGGGCTGCCTCGCCTCGAAGGGCCGCTAGCATAGGTCCGTGCGCTCTTGCGGCTCGGCTCTACCGATGCGACGCTTGTTTCCCAGCGCACGATCGTTGGCCGATTTGAGCCGGCTGTGTGCCATGGATCGCGGGGAGGTCACCATGCCCGCACTGTTCTCGACCCACGAGGTCACCAACCAATCCCCGCAGTTCGCGGACCGCAATCTCTTTGCCGATGACGCGCCCCTGCAGGCGGCCGTCTCGCGCTATTCGCCTGACGTCGTCGCCGCGCTCAACGAGCTCGGCATCTCCTTAGGCAGCCGCGAGGCCTTCGAACGCGGACGTCTTGCCAATGAGCATCCGCCGCGCCTCAAAACGCATGATCGCCAGGGCCGACGGCTCGATATCGTCGAGTTCCATCCGGCCTATCACGAATGCCTCTCGGCAAGCTTCGCCGCCGGCCTCCACTGCAGTACGTGGGATCACCTGGCGACGCCCGGCGCAACTCCGCGGCCAGGCGCTCAGGTGGCGCGCGCCGCCGGCTTCTACATGACAGCGCAGATGGAAGCTGGGCATTGCTGCCCAATCACCATGACACACGCCGCAGTGTCGACCTTGCGGCTCTCGCCGGAGCTCGCCACTGAGTGGCTGCCACGCATCCTCTCGCGCACGTACGACGCGAGCTTCCGGCCGGCGGGCGAGAAGGCCTCGGTCACGTTCGGCATGGGCATGACCGAGAAGCAGGGCGGCACGGATGTGCGCACGAACACCACCGCGGCCGAGCCGATCGCACCGGGGGCCGGCGGCGGGACGCATCGTCTCATTGGACACAAGTGGTTCATGTCGGCGCCGATGAGCGATGCCTTCCTCGTCCTCGCGCAGGCACCGGGCGGTCTTTCCTGCTTCCTCGTGCCTCGCTTCCTGGCCGACGGCACAGTCAACGCACTTCACTTCCAGCGCCTGAAGGACAAGCTGGGCAATCGCTCGAATGCCTCATCGGAAGTGGAGTTCGAAGGAGCCGAAGGCTGGCTCGTCGGCGACGAAGGCCGTGGCGTGCCAGCGATTATCGAGATGGTCACGGCGACCCGACTCGATTGCGCGGTCTCTTCTGCGGGGCTGATGCGCCTCGCGCTCGCCAATGCGATCCACCACGCGCGCCATCGCACCGTCTTCCAGCGGCACCTTGTAGATCAGCCCCTGATGGCCATGGTGCTCGCGGACATGGCGCTCGACGTCGAGGCCGCAATGGCCCTTTCCTTCCGGCTGGCGCACGCCGTGGATGAGGCGCCGCGCGATGCGCGTCAGCGCGCCTGGGTGCGGCTGATGACGCCCGTGACAAAGCTATGGGTGTGCAAGCTCGCACCGGCGCTCGTGTACGAGGCCATGGAGTGCCTCGGCGGCAACGGCTATGTCGAGGACGGCCTGCTGGCCCGCATCTACCGCGAAGCGCCGGTCAATGCGATCTGGGAGGGTTCAGGCAATGTAATGGCGCTCGATATGTTGCGCGTCGTGCAGCGCGAGCCTGATACCCTAGCCCATGTACTCGACGAGATCGCCGCCGCCTCGGTGGGCGATGCCACGCTGTCCGGCGCGTGCGCCCGCATTCGGAACTGGCTCGGCGATCTGCAATCGATCGAGGCTCGTGGACGTCAGATATCGGAGGCTTTGGCCGTCCTTGCCGCGGCGACGCAGCTACGTGCGTACGCTCTGCCCGCGGTCGCCGATGCCTTCATCGCAACGCGCATAGCCGGTGAACCACGACAGCTCTACGGACAAGGCATCGAGGGCGCGGACATCCGCGGCATCCTCGACCGGGCGCTTCCGCATTAGCGGTTATGCTCTAGGCGGCCTTGGAGGCCGACGTCGAGCTGAGGCCGCCGATGATCGCCTCGAGCGCTGCCAGCAGATCATCGCGCCGGAGGTCCGGCAGCTGCTGGAGCAGGCGCTCTTCCACCCGGCGCGCGGCAGGCTTGGTCGCCAGGAGAACCTCACGGCCCTCGGGTGTCAACCGCACGACGTAGGCGCGCGCGTCCGAACGCGAGCGACGCCTATTCAGCAACCCGCGCTTGACGAGCCGCTTGACGATATCCGCGAGCGTCGAGCGATCTATGCCGGTCGCCTCGACGATCTGCGTCTGGCTCCCGCTCTCCAGAACCTCGAGAGCGGCAAGCACGGCGAACTGACGCGGCGTCAGCTCGGCGCCGGAAGTCTCGCTCGCGAAAAGCTCATCTGCTGCCTGGCTGGCCCGATGGAGCATGTGGATCGCGGACGATTCCAGCTCGTGTGAAGTCTCTTCTCGCATGTCTATGCGCCCTCGTTAAACAGGGGGAACGCGTATAGCCCATCAGCACACGGAAACACGGCGGTTGCATGGCGCCGAGCCGTCGAGCGATTTGCCCGCAACCCATAGGGCTTTGCTTTATCAAGCAATTGTTCAGTATCCCGCACGCACCCATACTCCGGCACTTTGGCCAACACTTCTGGTCCCTATGCCAATAAGCCGTGTCCCGCCCAAAAGGTTCCCGCGGCCTGCCCTCGCTTCGCACTTGCCTTGAGCCGCCGGCGCCCCACGTGTAGGACATAAACATTCCGAAACCTGTCAGGCCTCCCATGACGCTGGACGACATTCGCGCCGACTTCGCCCTCCTCGATGACTGGGAGGACAAGTACCGCTACGTCATCGAGCTCGGCCGCGCGCTCCCGACCTTCGACGAGGCCCAACGCACACCCGAAAACAAGGTGCGCGGCTGCGTCAGTCAGGTCTGGCTCGCGACGCGCTGGCCGGAGGGGAGCGGCAGTGCGCCCGTGCTGGACATGCAGGGCGACAGCGACGCGCATATCGTCCGCGGCCTCGTCGCGATCCTGCTGACGCTGTATGCCGGCAAGACGGCCGAGGAGGTGCTCGGCACCAACGCTCGCGCGGTCTTGGGCGAGCTGGGCCTCTCAGACCATCTGACGGCCCAGCGCTCCAATGGTCTCAACTCCATGGTCGAGCGCGTCCGCGCCGACGCCCAGGCGGCGCTCGCCACGCAGGGTGGGTGAAGTCGCTTCGAAGACGCGAGCCCGTCAGCCAAATGCTGCATCCAGATCGGCTATGAGGTCGGCGGGATCCTCGAGACCGACGGACATACGCAGCAGATCTGGGGGGCAGGGTGTGCCGGCGCCCTCGACGCTGGCGCGATGCTCGACGAGGCTTTCGACGCCGCCGAGCGATGTCGCCCGCTTCCAGAGTTTCACGCGCGCCGCAACGGCGATGGCTGCGGCCTCGCCGCCGGCCACACGGATCGAGAGCATCCCGCTGAAACCGCCGCGCATCTGCTTTGCCGCGACGTTGTGCCCAGGCCCCGGCAGCCCCGGATAGAGAACTTCCGCAACACGTCGATCACCTGCGAAATGCCGCGCGATGGTCATGGCCACAGCCGACTGATGCGCGACGCGCACGTGCAGCGTCCGCATACCACGCAGCAACAGCGAGGCCTCGAAGGGCGAGAGCACGGCGCCGAGACCTGAGCGCAGGCTCCTCGCGCGGTCGAGAACCGCATCCTCGCGTGCGAAACACAGCGCGCCAGCAATGATGTCCGAATGACCGTTGAGATACTTGGTCGCCGAGTGCATGACGATATCGGCACCGAGCGCGATCGGCTGGCTCAGCACCGGCGTTGCCACTGTCGAATCGACACCGAGCAGCGCGCCTGCCTGATGCGCCGCTTCGGCAGCCGATGCGATGTCGCTGATGCCCCAGAGCGGATTGGCCGGCGTCTCGATCCACACCATGCGCGTCTTGCCCGGCCGAATGGCGGCGCGAATGGCATCCGGTCTCGTTGCATCGACGAAGGTTGCTTCGATACCGAGCGTCGGCGCCGTGTTCGCAAGCCAGCTCCTGAGCGCCCAGTACATGACCTCGGGCGCAACGACGTGCGCCGGCCGCTCGAGAGCGAGGAAAGCCGTTGTCGCCGCGGCCATTCCCGAGCCCATTAGCAGGCATGCGGCGGCACCTTCGAGCGCCTGCAACACACTCTCCGCCTGACGCACGTTGGGATTATCGGGCCGCGCGTAGATGTAGCCGCGGCTATAGGCGTTGTCCGGATCGCGCTCGAAGGTCGAGGCCATCTGGATCGGCGGCACGATCGCGCCCGTCACGGGATCGACGGCACCACCAGCTTGCGCGGCGATCGTGCTCGGCTGCCACTTCGATGCGCTCATGGGGGACTTGCTCAACGTACGTGTCCTCAGCAGTTCAGCGCGGCTTGGTGAAAATGCGCAATGTCTTGAACGCGCCCGTCTCGGTGAACCCGCGCGCCTTCTTCAAGCCCTCGATCACCGCAAGCGTATTCTTGTAGCCGTCCGAACCCGTGTAGAAGTGCATCTCTCCACCGGGCTTCAGTGCATCCGCGAGCATGAGCGTCATTTCGAGATCGGTCAGCGCGCCGTAGGCGTCGTTCTTCTCCGTGCGGAACTCGCAAGCATGGAAATTCGTCACGTAGTCGAGCGCCGGCAGCAAACGCGGATCGAGTTGGTAGATATCACCGAAGTAGGCTTTGTACGTGGCGCCGAGACGCGGTTTCTCGATGAGGAGTTTGATGTACGCCTCGTACTCGCCCGGCGATGCAGTGATGCCGAGCACGGCGTTGTTGGAGCCATTCTCCGCCGTCCTGAGGCCCAGAATGTGATGGCTGCCCGTGCCGAAGTGGAAGATCGAGGCGCCCTTCACACCTTTCTCTTCCAGGTACTCGGCGAAATACACGTCACAGGGGCACAGGCGCTCGTCGAGAGCCCAGCTCGCATCCCAGAAGTTCAGCATCCAAGTACTCCAGTGATCAGGCAGGCTTTCGCGCAATCGCGATCAACTCATCGAGTGTGAAGCCGATCTCGTCGCCATCGAACGTCGGCTTGAGGAAGGCTGAGAACGCACCCTTCGCGCCAGTCAGCATGGCACGCAATTCGACGACGGTCGCTTCCGGCACTTTCATGGTCTTGCACCATGTCGCGAAATCCATGGCCTTGGGCGCGTGCTCGGTATGGACGATCTGGAGGCCTGCCGCAGCGATATCGCGCGTCCATTCGGCCGTCGTCAGCGCACGGCCATGCGAGGGATCGCGCTTCTTCTCGAAGGCGTTGTAGGCATCCGCCGCCTGCGCCAGCTCCGCCGCAGCAAAGCCCGGCGTAGTCTCGGCGTCCGGTGAGACATTATCAACCAGCGCGAAAGTGCCGCCCGGCTTCAGCACGCGCCGGCTCTCGCGCAGGAAGGCCGGAATGTCCGGAAAGTGATGCGGCGCAATGCGGCACGTTACGAGATCGAAGCGCGCATCGGGAAAGGGCAGCCGCTCGGCATCGGCCGCGGCCGTCGTCATGTTGGCGTAGCCCTTGGAGGCCGCGAGCTTGGCCGCTTCATCGAGCATCTCGGGCGTAAGATCGCTCGCGATCACCTCACGCACGTGCGGGGCAAAGGCCAATGCCGTATGCCCGGCGCCCGTTGCGACATCGAGCGCCGCCCAATCCGAACCGGGTTTCACAAGGTCGACGAGCCGGGCGAGGCTCGCGCCCTTGGCGTGCACGACTGATGTCGCGTAGGCGGCGGCGTTGGCGCCGAACTGCTGCTGGACCAGGGTCTTGGGGGCGACTTCGGGCATAGGGCGAGCCTCCTTGGCGACAAGCGGGCGGACTATACGCCGGTCGCCATGGCCCGCGAAAGGCGCGATTGTGGCCTACCTGCGGGGCACCTCGGGACAGCCTTTGCCTGGCGGTCGGCCCATGATCTGGACCGAGTAGAATTGCGGTGTTGCACCCGGGGCCCGGGCGACGCCTACGCCGATCTGCGTCACCTTCGGCGAGGCCATGTTCGCGCGATGACCGGGCGAGTTCTTCCATCCCGTGATCACGGTTCCCGCGAGCGCGCTGGTCGTGAAGCCCTTCTCATCGCGACGCCAGGAGAGGTTCTCGGCGAGCCAGCAGAAGCGATAGCCTTTCTCCCGTACGCGCGTGTCCATGCTGCGGCCGTCTGCAGAGTGCGAGAGAGCGCCCGTCCGCGCGAGATAGGCCGCGTAGGCGCGCGCTGCGGCTGCAAGCTGCTTATTCGAGGAAAGCGTGCCGAGCTTCTGCTCGCGGCGGAAAGCATTCGTCATCTGGATGATGGCGATTTCGGTCTGGGGAAGATCAGGCAAGGTAGCCATGCGCACTCACTCGAACGCTGTTGATGGTCAGACTGTGGAGGGGGATCAGATTAGAGCGGGACGAAGGCGTCGGTTGCCTCGTTGAGCACGGAGAGCTGGCCGGTCGAAATGTCGAAGTACGCACCGTGCAGGTTGAGGCGCCCCTTGCCTTCGAGCGTCTGCACGCACGGGAACGTGCGCAAATTGGCAAGCGAAACCTTCACGCCCTCGCGCTCGAGATTGGTACGAAGCACAGGAAGCGGCTGGCTGGCATTCTCGGCCAGCAGCCGGTCCCGCGCCCCATCGAGCATGGACATCCAGTTGGCGATGAACTCCGCCTCGGTTTGCTGTGCGGCATCGTGCTCGATACACGCGCGCACGCCGCCGCATCCCGAATGCCCGATGACGACAATGTGCTTCACCCTGAGGTTCAGCACCGCGAATTCCAGCGCCGCGCTGACACCATGGTACTTGCCGTCCGTTTCGTAAGGCGGCACGAGGTTCGCGACATTGCGTACGACGAACAGCTCGCCAGGCATGGCACTGAACACCGCTTCGGGTTCGACTCGGCTGTCACAGCAGCTCACGACCATGACATCAGGGTTCTGGCCGTGGCTGGCGAGCCGTTCGTAGTCTTCCTGGTGAGGAATGAAGTTGCGGAGCTTGAACCGCCTGTAGCGGTCGGCGAGATGGTCAGGGAAGTAGCTCATGCGACGCCCATGGTGAGGGTTGCCGTCAAGGTTGTATCGGCGGGCGGGGGGCCCGTTCGACCAAGAAATGGCTTGTGCAGCGCACAAGCGCAAGTAGGAACTTACCCATCCGGCAAGTGGGACCAGAACCGCTCTTCAACGCTGGCCTCACACCGTCCCGCGGCTTCATTCACCACATTGCCGTTTTGCGGCCCGCACCATAGCGTAGCTCTAATCGCGAAACTCTCTTCCCAACAGCCGGCGGCAATCAAGCAATGTCTTCTATGATTACCGATATCGAGCGCGGTCTTATTGCGCGCTATCTCACGCGCCTGCTCGTTCGGCAGGACCTGACGCTGCGTTCGGCGCGCAACCTGCTCGTCTGGCTGAACGAGCGCTCGGACGTGCTGAGCCTGCCGCTGCCCCCCGCCCTCGTCGAGGCGCTCGGCGGCTACATGGCCTACAAACCCGCCGAGTTCGAACGCGCCTGGACCAAGCACAAGGATGCCGTCGTCGTCAGCCTCGACCGGGCCGCCAAGGAGACGCCGCGCCCCGAGCCCATGGCGACGAACGTCGAGCGGCTCGTCGAGGCCCTCGGCCTGCCGCACGCGGCTTGGCGCCTGCTTGGCCTCTTCGCCTGCTCGACGCGCTTCGAGCAGGTGCAGTATCTCGCCAACGCCGCTGCCGACTACTGCGGACCGATGACACGCGCTGTCTCGCTGCTTTGCGACGTGCATCCACGGGCGGCCGAGGAGCTGCTCGCGCCCGGCGGCGAGCTGGTGGCAGCCGGTCTCCTCCAGGTGCGTGACCAGAGCACGACGCTCGCCGGCTACGATGCGCGCTTCACGATCCCCTCGCGCGTCAATGCCTGCCTCGAGCGCACGTTCGGCTCGTTCGACGAGATGCGCAATGCGCTCCTCGGTGATCCGCTGGTCTCGTCCGTAACCATGGAGGACTACGAGCACGTCACGGCCGATCGCGATTTTATTGCTGGCGTCCTGCGCGGCGCCTTGGACAGCGGCGCGAGCGGCGTCAACATTCTGCTCTATGGGCCACCCGGCTCCGGCAAGACGGAGCTGGCGAAGGTCGCGTCACAAGCTGCCGGCGCCGCCCTCTTCGCTGCGGGCGAGGCGGCCTCGCGCGACGGAGAGGCCAATCGCTCCGAGCGGCTCGCCGACATTTCCTTCTCGCAACGTTTGCTCGGCGCCCACGAGCGCACGGCACTCCTCTTCGACGAGATGGAGGACGTCGCCGTTCATCTCATCAATCGCGGTGGCTCGAAGGTCTACCTCAACCGCCTTCTCGAGACGAACCCGATCCCCATTATCTGGACCTCGAACGAGCTTCAGCACATCGACCCGGCACTGCTGCGGCGCATGACGCTCGCCATAGAACTCAAGCGTCCGCCACCCATACAGCGCCAGCGCATTCTCGAACGCCTCGCCGAGCGCATGGACCTGAAGCTCACGGGAAGCGAAGCCGAGGCCCTCGCACGCCGCCTCGATGCGACGCCGGCGATATATGAGAACGCTCTCAAGGCGGCTAAGCTCTCGGGCGGTGGCGCCGAAGCCATCGAGCGCGCGGCGCTCGGCATTGTCCGCGCCGTCTCTGGTGTCGTCGCGCGCAAGGCCGGCACCATTCCCGACTACGATCCGCTGCTGACCTGCTCGGATCAGGATCTTTCAACCCTCGCCGACCGCCTGATTGCCGCGCAGGCGCGATCCTTCTCGATCTGTCTCTCAGGGCCGCCTGGCACCGGCAAGTCGGCTTTCGCACGCCACCTCGCGCGCCGGCTCGGCCTGGAGCTGATCCAGAAGCGGGCTTCCGACATTCTCGGCCCCTATCTCGGCGAGACCGAGCGCCACATCGCCAATGCCTTCGAGGAATCGCGCGAGGCCAATGCCATGCTTGTCTTCGACGAAGCGGACAGTCTGCTGCTCGACCGCCGCGATGCCACGCGCTCGTGGGAAATCACGCAGGTCAACGAGATGCTGACGTGGATGGAGGATCATCCGCTGCCCGTGTGCTTCACGACCAACTTCATGGAGCGCGTCGACAGTGCCTCGCTGCGTCGTTTCACGTTCCAAGTCGTGCTGAGCTATCTCGACAAGCCGGGCCTGCGCCGCGCCTGGCAGGTCTTCTTCGGCTCGGACCGCATTCCGCCGGAAGCGGCCGGGATCGCCAATCTCACGCCCGGCGACTTCGCCAAGGCGAGGAAGCAGGCCGAGGTGCTCGGCGTGCTGGAGAACCCGACGCGCCTCGCCGAAATCATGGCTGATATCAGCCGCTCGAAGCCGGATGCGCGCGGCAGCATGGGATTCGTGCGGTAGCTCGCGAACTCGCGCTCACGCCTTCACGTCGAGCATCGAGACCATGACGCGCACGACGGACTTCTTGCCCCACACCTGATCGACCGACGCGCGCACGGCGCGGCGTACTGCCTCGCGTACCATCTCGACGTCGTTGCGGCGCTTGGGCGGAATGCTCTCGATCGTGCCTTCGATGACGTCGAGGACCATGTCCTCCATGGCGCCGCCGCCCGGACGCTCGGACGGCACGCCCTCCATGACGACCTCGGGATCGTCGAGCATCTTGCCGTTGCGCGAGAGCACGAGCGAGACCACGATCACACCGACGAACGACAGCTTGCGCCGCTCGCGAATGCACATGTCCTCGGCGTTGATGAGCATATTGCCGTCGCGATAGACGCGCCCGACCGGTACCTCGTCGACGATTGCAGGCCGACCCGGCGCCAGCACCACCATCTCACCATTGATTGCAACCAGCACCTCTTTGATGCCCGCGGCCCGCGCGAGCTTGGCGTGCTCGGCCAGGTGGCGCATCTCGCCGTGCATGGGCACGACCATTCTCGGCTTCAGGAGGCCGTAAAGCTGCTTCAGCTCATCTCGCCGCGGATGACCGGTGACATGTACCAGCGCCTCATTGTCCGTCACGAGGTCGGCGCCCATGCGGACGAGCGAATTCTGAATGCGACCAACGCTCTTTTCGTTACCCGGAATGGTACGCGATGAGAAAATGACGAGATCGCCCTTCGCGATGTTGATTTCGGGGTGCGCGTTCTCGGCAATGCGCGCAAGCGCGGCGCGCGGCTCGCCCTGGCTGCCCGTCACGAGCGCCACGACCTCGTCGCGGCGATAATCGCTGAAGCGCTGCTGGTCAGCATACATGAAATCCGGCGGCAGATAGCCGGTTTCAATGCCCACCTGAATAATGCGATGGAGCGCACGTCCGGCAACTACGAGGCGTCGGCCCGCAGCGCGCGTGGCCTTCGCTACTGCGAGGACGCGCGCGACGTTCGACGCAAACGTCGTGACGATGACGCACTGCTCGGCCTGCTTGATGATGCGTGCGATCGAGGCCGCGACATCCTCCTCGGAAGGCGAGCGCCCATCGCGCATGGCGTTCGTCGAGTCGCAGATGAGGGCCAGCACGCCTTCCTCGCCGATTTCCTTGTAACGCGCTTCATCCGGTGGCAGGCCGACACCCGGCGCACTGTCGAGCTTCCAGTCGCCCGTGTGATAGACGAGGCCGTGCGGCGTGCGGATGGCGAGGCCGTTCGGTTCCGGGATCGAATGCGCCTGATTGACCAGCTCGATGGAGAACGGACCCACGTCGAACGTCCCGCCGAGCGGGATCTCGTGAATCGGGATCTTGAGCTTGCCGCCCGTCTGCTCGGCGAGCTTGGTCTTGAGCAGCGTCGCGGTGAACGGCGTCGCGTACACGGGCACCTTGATGCGCGGCCAAAGCTCGATGACCGCGCCGAAATGATCCTCGTGCGCGTGCGTCAGCACGAGACCGCAGAGATCCTTGGCGCGGCTCTCGATGAACTTAAGGTCCGGCATGATGACATCGACGCCGGGATCGTACTCGCCCTCGGGAAAGGTGATACCGAGATCGACCATGAGCCACTTGCGCGACTTCTCCGGACCGAGGCCGTAGAGATAGCAGTTCATGCCGATCTCACCGAGCCCGCCGAGCGCGAGGAACACCAGCTCGCTGCCACCCGGATTTTCTGAGCGCGTGCGTGCCATGGCGTGTCCTCAGGCCCGACCGGCCGGCAGCACGGTGACGTCGCCGAATGTAAAGCGGCGCCGCCCGGCGGCAGGCAGATCCATCAGCAGCGCGCCGTCCGTATCAAGGCCGGCGAAAGCGCCCGCAACCGGCCCCTCGTTCGTCTTGATCTCGAGCGGGCGCCCGATCGGAATCGCGCGCTCGCCCCAGGCCGCGCGAATTGCGGCGAAGCCGTCATCCTCGGACCAGATGGAAAGCCAGTGCGCCATGCGCGCGACAAGCAGATCGAGAACCGCGCTGGCATCGCGCGCGCATCCATGCGCAGCAAGGTGCGTGACGGCGCGATCAGTCACATTCGGTGCCGTCGCCACATTGATGCCGATCCCGATCAGCGAGACAGTCTCCGCACCATAATTGCCGGATTCGATAAGGATGCCTGATACCTTGGCACCATCGATCAAGACGTCGTTCGGCCATTTCAGTTCGGCCCGGCCGGCTTCCGAACCACCAAGGCACTCTGCAACGGCATCGAATGTGGCGACACCTGCCACAAGCGACAGTTCCGGCAAACGTGCCGGCGCATGGCCCGGCACAAACAGCAGCGTCGCCGCGACATTGCCATGGCTCGCCTCAACCCAGGTGCGCCCCGAGCGCCCCTTGCCAGCGGTCTGGCGGCGCGTCGCGATCCAGATAGGACCGCGGGTGCCAGCCGCAGCCCGCCGATGGGCTTCATTGTTCGTGGAGTCGACCTCATCCAGGAGTTCAACCGGCGGCAATGCATACGAGGGTGGCCGGTGCGGCATCAGAACTCCTAGAACAGCGTACGTGCTGCCGCTGCCGCCGCATCGACCAGCGGCGCGGAGATGACCGGCAGGACAAACGCAATGATGAGCACCATCGCCACCCACTGCACGGCGCGCTCCTTGGGCAAGGTTGCCTCGAAGGGTGCGCGGGCATCGTCGAAGAACATGAGCTTCACGATGCGCAGGTAATAGTAGGCACCGACGACGCTCGCGAGCACGCCGATAACTGCGAGCGAGTAGAGCTCGGCCTTTATCGCGGCCATGAAGACGTAGAACTTCGCGAAGAAGCCCGCGAGCGGGGGAATGCCGGCCATCGAGAACATGAACATGGCCATGGCAAAGGCCATCGGCAGGTTGGTCTTGGAGAGGCCGGCGAGTTCGTTGATCTCTTCGATGGGCGCGCCGTCGCGGCGCATGGCGAGAATGACGGCGAAAGTGCCGAGCGTCATGACGATATAGATCGCCATGTAGACGAGCACACCCTGTACGCCCTCGACGGTGCCAGCCGCGAGGCCGACCAGCGCATAGCCCATGTTGGCGATCGAAGAATAGGCCATCAGCCGCTTGATGCTTGTCTGGCGGATGGCGGCGAAGGCCCCGAGCAGCATCGAGGCAATGGCGAGGAAGACGACGATCTGCTGCCATTGCGGCTGGATGCCGGCGAACACCGAGATGACGACGCGGATGAACAGCGCCATGGCCGCAACCTTGGGCGCAGAGGCGAAGAATGCCGTCACCGGAGTCGGCGCACCCTCGTAGACGTCAGGCGTCCACATATGGAAGGGCACGGCCGAGATCTTGAAGGCGATACCGACGAGCAGGAAGACGAGACCGAAGATCAGCAGCATGTCGCGGCCGGCATCCGGCGCACGTGCCGCGGCCGCAATGGCCTCGAAGCTCGTCGCCCCGGCAAAGCCATATAGCAGCGAGGCGCCGTAGAGCAGCATGCCCGACGAGAGCGCGCCGAGGACGAAGTACTTGAGGCCTGCCTCGCTCGAGCGCGTCGAGTCGCGGCGGAAGGCGGCGACCACATAGAGCGCAAGGCTCTGCAGCTCGAGACCGAGATATAGGGAGATGAGGTCGTTTGCCGAAACCATCATCATCATGCCGGTCGTCGACAGCAGGACGAGGACCGGAAACTCGAACTTGAGGGACTTACGATCCGCCATCTCGTCGAAAGAAAGGATCAGCGCCACACCTGCGCCTGCGAGCACCACGATCTTCATGAAGCGCGCGAAGGAATCGACGATAAAGGCACCCGCGAAAAGACGCTCGGTGCCGGCACCCTGCAATACGGCGAACCCCGAAGCGAGCAGCACGGCGATGGCGAGCCACATGATGCGGCCAGCTTCCTCCTGAGTGTCGGGCCGGAACACGCCGAGCATCAGGAGGACCATGGCGCCGATCGCGAGGATCGCCTCGGGCAGCAGCGGGGCATAGACAGCGAGGGCGGACATCTGAAAAGCGAGCCTCTCTCAGGTGTGCTCAGCGCGTCGGCGCCGCTGCAGGGCTGATGACAACGCGCGTCGCGCTTTCCGCGCGCGCCTTCTTGACGGCAGCATCATGCCGCTCGACGAGCCGGTTCACGGATTTCGCGGTAACGTCGAGGATCGGCGCCGGATAGAAGCCGAACAGGATGGTCAGGATGACAAGCGGCGCCATGACGGCGATCTCACGCGGCGTCATGTCCGCAATGGCCTTGAGCTTCGGCTTCTCGAGCACGCCGTACATCATGCGCCGGTAGAGATAGAGCGCGTAGGCCGCCGAGAGGACGACGCCGGTCGTCGCGAACAAAGCCACCCACGTATTAGCCTTGAAGGCCGCGAGCAGCGTCAGGAACTCGCCGACGAACCCTGATGTACCCGGCAGGCCGACGTTCGCCATAGTGAAGATCATGAAACAGAAGGCGTAGATCGGCATGCGATTGACGAGGCCGCCGTACGCCGCGATATCGCGCGTGTGAATGCGGTCATAGACGACGCCGACGCACAGAAAGAGCGCCGCCGAGACGAAGCCGTGTGAGAGCATCTGGAAGATGGCGCCGTCCAGGCCCTGCTGCGAGAACGTGAAAATGCCCATGGTCACGAAGCCCATGTGAGCGACGGACGAGTAGGCGATGAGCTTCTTCACATCCTCCTGCGCGAGCGCGACAAGCGAGGTGTAGATGATCGCCACTACCGACAGCACGAACACGAGCGGCGCGAAGTCGACCGAGGCAACCGGGAACATCGGCAGTGAGAAACGCAGGAAGCCGTAGCCGCCCATCTTCAGCAGGATAGCGGCCAGGATGACAGAGCCCGCGGTAGGCGCCTCGACGTGCGCGTCAGGGAGCCACGTGTGCACCGGCCACATCGGCATCTTCACCGCGAAGGAAGCGAAGAAGGCGAGCCACAGCCACCACTGCATGGAGACAGGGAAGTCGGTCCGCAGCAGCGTCGGAATGTCGGTCGTGCCGGCCTGCCAGTACATGGCGAGGACGGCGAGCAGCATGAGCACCGAGCCGAGCAGCGTATAGAGAAAGAACTTGAAGCTCGCGTACACACGGCGCGCGCCGCCCCACACGCCGATGATGATGAACATCGGAATGAGGCCGGCTTCGAAGAAGATGTAGAAGAGCACGAGGTCCAGCGCGCAGAAAACGCCGATCATCAGCGTCTCGAGCACCAGGAACGCGATCATGTACTCCTTGACGCGATCCTCAACCGACTCCCAGCTTGCCAAAATGCAGAGCGGCATGACGAAGGCCGTCAGCACGACGAACAGCATGGAAATGCCGTCGACACCCATCTTGTACTTGATGGGACCGAGCCAGGCGCGCTCCTCGACGAACTGGAAGTCCGGGTTGGCCGGATCGAAGTTGATCCAGATGAGCAGCGAGAGCGCGAACGTGAAGAGCGTCGTCCAGAGCGCGATCCAGCGCGCGTTCTGCTTGGCTTCCGAATTGAGGAAGCACATGAAGATCGCGACCGTTGCCGGAAGGAACGTGACGACTGAGAGGAGGCTGTTGCCGGCGAGGTTCATTACACGCCTCCCCGGCGGAACATGAACCACGTGATGATGGCGGCAAGGCCGATCAGCATGGCGAAGGCATAGTGGTAGATGTAACCCGTCTGCAGCTTCGCGACGCTGTTGGCCGTGACGAGAACGCGGTTCGCCGTGCCGTCGATGGCACCGTCGATCACCGCGCCATCGCCCTTCTTCCAGAGGAACCTGGCGACGGCGAAGGTGGGCCTAACGAAGATGCGGTCATAGAGCTCGTCGAAGTACCACTTGTTGAGCAGGAACAGATAGAGCGGTCGGAAGGCGTTCGCCGTCGCCTCGGGCAGCCACGGCGAATGAATGTAGTAGAGGTAGGAGAGCGCGAAGCCTCCGACCATTGCGAAGAACGGCGACATCACGACCCACGCCGGCACCTCGTGGATGGCGTGCATAATGTGGCTGTTCGGCCCCTCGAAGATGGCCTTGCCCCAGAACTCCTTGTAGCCATCACCGACGAACATGCCCTTGAATAGGAAGCCGGCGAAGATCGCGCCCGCGGCCAGCACGAAGAGCGGCACGAGCATGACATAGGGGCTCTCGTGCGCGTGCTCGTATGTGTGATGGTCCGCGCGCGTACGGCCGTAGAAAGTCATGAACATGAGCCGCCATGAGTAGAACGACGTCATGAACGCCGCGATCACCAGCAGCCAGAAGGCATAGTTGTAGGGCGTGTGGCCGGCATAGGCCGCTTCCACGATCACGTCCTTGGAGTGGAAGCCGGCAAAGCCCGCAACGAAAGGAATGCCGACGCCGGTCAGCGCCAGCGTGCCGATCAGCATCATGGCCCAGGTGATCGGGATCTTGGAGCGCAGGCCGCCCATGTGGCGCATATCCTGCTCGTGATGCATGGCGTGGATGACCGAGCCGGCACCGAGGAACAGGAGGGCCTTGAAGAAGGCGTGCGTGAAGAGGTGGAAGATGCCGGCCGAATAGGCGCCGACACCGATTGCGGCGAACATGTAGCCGAGCTGCGAGCAGGTCGAGTAGGCGATGACGCGCTTGATGTCGTTCTGCACGAGGCCGACGGTCGCTGCGAAGAACGCCGTCACGGCGCCGACGAGCGTCACGACCTGCAGCGCGACGGGTGCGTACTCGAATAGCGGCGACAGGCGCGCCACCATGAACACGCCGGCCGTCACCATGGTCGCGGCGTGGATCAGCGCCGAGACCGGCGTCGGGCCTTCCATGGCATCCGGAAGCCAAGTGTGGAGCAGGAACTGCGCCGACTTGCCCATGGCGCCAACGAATAGCAGCAGGCAAAGCGTCGTCAGAATGTCGACCTCGTAGCCGAGGAAGTTCATGGTCTTGCCGACCTGCTGCGGCGCCGCCGCGAACACGGCATCGAAGCTGATCGTCTGGAACACGAAGAAGACGCCGAACACGCCGAGCGCAAAGCCGAAGTCGCCCACGCGGTTGACGACGAAGGCCTTGATCGCTGCCGCGTTGGCCTCGGGCTTCTGGTACCAGAAGCCGATCAGTAGATAGGAAGCGAGGCCGACGCCCTCCCAGCCGAAGAACATTTGCAGGAAGTTGTCCGCCGTCACCAGCATGAGCATGGCGAACGTGAAGAGCGAGAGATAGGCGAAGAAGCGCTGGCGATGCGGATCCTCGTGCATGTAGCCGATCGAATAGATGTGCACGAGCGCCGACACTGTCGTCACCACGACGAGCATGACCGCTGTCAGCGTATCGACGCGGATGGCCCATGACACGTCGAGCTCGCCGGAGGAAACCCAGCGCATGATCGTGATCTTATCGGTCGCATGCCCGATGCCGACCTGCCAGAAGGCGATCCACGAGAGCACTGCTGCCATCACCAGTAACCCGGAGGTGATCAGCTCGGCCGGTCGCGGTCCGATGACGCGGCCGAAGAAGCCGGCGATCAGGGCGCCGAGGAGAGGGAGGAAGACAATGGCCTGGTAGATCATGCGTTGGTCCCGAAGGCGCCGCGCGTGCGCGGCAGCCCTACCCCTTCATCAGGTTGATGTCTTCGACAGCGATAGTGCCGCGGTTGCGGAAATAGACGACCACGATCGCAAGTCCAATCGCCGCTTCGGCAGCCGCAACCGTCAGCACGAACAGCGCGAATATCTGGCCGGTGAGATTGCCGAGGAAGCTCGAGAAGGCGACGAGGTTGATGTTCACGGCGAGCAGCATGAGCTCGACGGACATCAGGATGACGATCACGTTCTTGCGGTTGAGGAAGATGCCGAAGATGCCGAGCGTGAACAGGCACGCTGCCACCGCGAGATAGTGTCCGAGCCCGATATCCATGGTGCTCCCTCAGCCCCCCACAATGCCGGCCGCGCGGAGCAGCGGCACCGCCAGCGCGAATACCCCGCCGATCGCGAGCACCACGAGCAGCGCGCTCGTCAACCACTGACCGGCAGAAGGCGGCCGCTCGCCGGGACCACGTGCCGCGCTCTTGCCAGCTTTCGCCGCGGACTTGGCCTGCTTGCGGGCGCCGGCCAGCGAAATGACATTCGAGCTGTCGTCCTGATGGTCGAAGCCACTATTCATCCGCGCCGCTCCCCGCTCGGAACGATCACTTGTCCAGGCGCCAGCTTCACGACCTCGACTGCCATGGCCGGTGTGCGCGCGTTCTGAACCGAGATCGACTGGCGGCGCACACCTTCCTTGTGGCGCAGTGTCAGCACGATCGCGCCGATCATGGCGACAAGGAGGATGAGCCCCGCCGCCTGGAAGAAGTACACGTACTGCGTATAGAGCAGCCGCCCGATGGCCTCGGTGTTCGTGAGGTTCGGATCAGTCACGGCCGTCTTGGCCGCGCCTGCACCGACGCCTGCGCCGGTGAGCACCCGGGTCCCGAGCACCATGATGAGCTCGACAAGCAGCACCAGCCCGACCAGGGCTCCAACAGAGGCATGACGGATGAAGCCCGCGCGCAGCGAGGCAAAATCGACGTCGAGCATCATGACGACGAACAGGAACAGCACCGCGACCGCGCCGACGTAGACGACGACGAGGATCATCGCCAGGAACTCGGCCCCGAGCAGCACGAAAAGCCCTGCCGCATTGAAGAACGCCAGGATCAGCCAGAGCACGGCGTGCACGGGATTGCGCGCGACGATGACCAGGAGCCCGGACATCACCGTCACCGCAGCGAACAGGTAGAAGAAGAGCGCCGTCAAAGCCATCCGCCGGTCCTCATTCCTCGCTTCAATCCTTCAGTCGGCCGAGCCGGCGCCCCACGTCAGCGATAGCGCGCGTCGAGCGCCAGATTCTTCGCGATCTCACGCTCCCAGCGATCGCCGTTCGCGAGCAGACGCGCCTTGTCGTAGTAGAGCTCCTCACGCGTCTCGGCGGCGAACTCGAAGTTCGGCCCCTCGACGATGGCATCGACCGGGCAGGCCTCCTGGCACAGGCCGCAGTAGATGCACTTCACCATGTCGATATCGTAGCGGGTCGTGCGCCGCGTGCCGTCATTGCGGCGCGGTCCGGCCTCGATGGTGATGGCCTGCGCCGGGCAGATGGCCTCGCAGAGCTTGCAGGCAATGCAGCGCTCCTCGCCATTGGGATAGCGGCGGAGCGCGTGCTCGCCGCGGAAGCGCGGACTAAGAGGCCCTTTCTCGAAGGGATAGTTCAGCGTCTTCTTGGGCGCGAAGAAGTAGCGCATCGCCAGGAAGAACGCCGAGACGAACTCCTTCAGGAAGAGCGATTTGACGCCTTGGGCTACGCTCATGAGCGGCCTCGTTGAGCTGTTGCGTGCGCGATTGTCCGGCTCACGGTGCGAGCCCTCCGAAGTGGAGGATGGCGGCGACCGCTACGACCATGGCGAGCGAAAGCGGTAGGAAGACCTTCCAGCCTAGCCGCATGAGCTGGTCATAGCGATAGCGCGGCACCATGGCCTTCACCATCGCGAACATGAAGAAGACGAACGTGACCTTGAGCAGGAACCAGATCGGCCCGGGTATCCAATTGATCAGCCAGTGGTCGATTGGCGGCAACCAGCCCCCCATGAACATGATCGTGGTCAGCGCGCACATGGTCACGATCGCCACGTACTCGCCGAGCATGAACAGCAAGTAAGGTGTCGATGAATACTCAACCATGAAGCCGGCAACGAGTTCCGATTCCGCTTCCGGCAGATCGAAGGGCGGCCGATTCGTCTCGGCCAGAGCCGAGATGAAGAACACGACGAACATCGGGAAGAGGACGAGCCAGTTCCAGTCGAGGAACGAGCTCGGGAGCCCGAGGCTCGTGCCGATGCCGGTCTTCTGCGACATCACGATCGCGCTCATGTTGAGCGAGCCGACCAGCAGCAGCACGGTGATGATCACGAAGCCGATCGAGACCTCGTAGGACACCATCTGCGCCGCCGAGCGCAGCGATCCGAGAAACGGATACTTCGAGTTCGACGCCCAGCCACCCATGATGATGCCGTACACGCCGAGCGAAGAGATCGCGAACAGGTAGAGGATGCCGACATTAAGGTCGGAAATGACGATGCCGCTGCCGATCGGGATCACGGCCCAGGCCGCGAGCGCCAGCACCGACGTCACGAGCGGCGCCAGGAGGAACACGCCCTTGTCGGCACCTGCCGGAATGACCGGTTCCTTGAGCACGAACTTCAGAAGATCGGCAAAGGACTGCAGCAGACCGAACGGACCGACAACATTGGGGCCGCGGCGAAGCTGTACCGCCGCCCAGACCTTACGGTCCATGAGCAGCAGGAAGGCGATGATGATCAGCAGCGAGGCGAGCAGCAGCACGCTCGCGCCCACCATCAGCGCGAGCCAGAGCGCGTAGTCCCACCAGGTTTCAAAGGTTGTCGGAAACATGCGTGCTGGCCTGCCTCACTCTGCCGCCGCGCGAATGCGACCGCTGCCCGCCTTGATGATCGAGAGCTCCGCCATAACCGCCGAGGCGCGGGCAATCGGGTTGGTCATGTAGAAGTCGCGCACTGGCGACGTGAATGGCACCGTGTCGAATTTCCCCGCCCGCTCGGCGAGGCGCCCGACGCCTGCCGCATCAGCCGGCGAGACCGTATCGAGCGCGGCGAGCATCGGCGCCGACTTGAACATCAGCGCGCGCAACTGACGCATGTCGTCGAAGGGCAGCGTCGCATTCATGAGCGCCGAGAGTTGGCGGAGGATCGTCCAATCCTCACGAGCCTCGCCCGGCGCGAAGGCGGCTTTTGCCGTCATCTGCGCGCGGCCCTCGAGATTGACGTAGGTGGCGTCCTTCTCGGTGTAAGCAGCGCCGGGCAGGATCACGTCGGCGCGATGGGCGCCAGCATCGCCGTGGCTGCCCTGGTAGATCACGAACGCCTTGCCGAGGCGGTTCATGTCGATCTCGTCGGCACCAAGCAGGTAGAGCACATCGAGGCGGCCCTCGCTCGCCGCAGCCATCATGCCGGCGACGTCGAGCCCGCCCTTGCCCGGCACGAAGCCAAGATCCAGCCCGGCAACGCGCGCCGCCGCCATGTGCAGCACATTGAAGCCATTCCAGCCCGCGTCCTTGCCGGCCATGGCGTCGCGCACGATCTTAGCGGCAAGCGCGAGGACGGCGGCACCATCAGGACGGCCCGCCGCGCCCATGCCGACGATGACCATAGGATGCTGCGCCTGGCGCAGGACACCGGAGAAGGCACTCTTGCCCTCGGCGATCTCGACGAGCGTGTCGGTGCCCGTCCCGAGATGGTCAGCGCCATAGGTCAGATCGGCGGCCGCGCCGACGAGCCCGATGCTGACGCCGCCCTGGCGCCAGCGCTTGCGGATGCGCCCATTGAGTACGGCCGACTCGAGGCGCGGGTTCGTCCCGACGAGCAGGATAGCGTCCGCCTGCTCGATGCCTTCGATCGTCGAATTGAAGAGATAGCTCGCGCGCCCCAGCGCCGGGTCGAGCTTGGCGCCGTCCTGGCGACAGTCGAGGTTTGCAACCCCGCGCGCCGCGAGCAGGGACTTCAGCGCGAACATTTCCTCCGCGCCGCAGAGATCGCCGGCAATGGCGCCGATGCGCTCCGGTGCAGTGCCCGTGAGCTTCTTCGCGACGAGATCGAGCGCCTCGCCCCAGGTAGCGGGCTCCAGGCGGCCGTTGCGGCGTACATAGGGCTGGTCGAGACGCTGGGTGCGGAGCCCATCAGCGATGTGTCGCGTCTTGTCGGTGATCCACTCCTCGTTCACCGCGTCGTTGTTGCGCGGCAGGATGCGCATCACCTCGCGGCCACGGGTGTCGACACGGATGGCAGCGCCGAGCGCGTCCATGACGTCGATCGATTCGGTTTTGCGCATCTCCCAGGGCCGCGCGTTGAAGGCCCAGGGCCGATGCGTGAGGGCGCCGACCGGACAGAGGTCGACAACGTTCGCCGAGAGCTCCGACATCATCCCCTGCTCGAGGTATGTCGTGATCTCCATATCCTCGCCGCGGCCGATAGCGCCAAGCTCCTCGACGCCCGCGACCTCGGTCATAAAGCGCACGCAGCGCGTACACTGGATACATCGCGTCATCATCGTTTTGATGAGCGGCCCCAGGTACTTCTCGTCGACAGCGCGCTTGTTCTCGTGATAGCGGGTGCCGCCCTTGCCGAAGGCCATGGCCTGGTCCTGCAGGTCGCACTCACCGCCCTGGTCGCAGATCGGGCAATCCAGCGGGTGGTTGATCAGCAGGAACTCCATCACACCCTCGCGCGCCTTCTTGACCATGGGCGAGCGGGTGTTGATGACCTTGGGGCTGCCATCGCGGTTCGGCGGCAGGTCGTTGACGCCGAGTGCGCATGATGCCTGCGGCTTCGGCATGCCCGCGACCTCGACGAGGCACATGCGGCAGTTGCCGGCGATGGACAGGCGCTCGTGATAGCAGAAGCGGGGGATCTCGATCCCTGCCTGCTCACATGCCTGAAGAAGAGTGATCCCGTCCTCGACCTCGATCTCGGTCCCGTCGATGATCAGCTTCTTAGGCATTCGCGTCCCGTTTCTGCGCGAGGAATCAGGCGGGGGCGTGCGGCGCGCCACACGGTCGCCGCACTCTTTAGCGTGCTGCGCCGCACGATGCTAGGCCTCATGTGCCGCAGCCCGCATGTTCCCGACGGATAGCACGAGGTGTTGACAGAGCCCCCCGAAATGCGGCCTACGCCGCATCGACGATCGGGTTGGCCAGGATACCGATTCGTTCGACTTCGACCTCGACCTTGTCGCCTGCCTTCATCCAGGCTGGCGGCTTCCGCGCATGCGCCACACCGGAGGGCGTGCCGGTCGCGATCAGATCGCCCGGCTCGAGGGTCATGAACTCGGAGATGATGGAGATGATCTTTGCCGTCGAGAAGATCATGTCGGACGTATTGCTGTCCTGCATGGTCTCACCGTTGACCCGGGTGCGGATGCGCAGACCAGAGGCACCGGGCGGGAGTTCGTCCGGAGTAACGACCACTGGACCGAGCGGCCCCGTCCCATCGAAGTTCTTGCCGGGCGTCCACTGCGCTCCCTTGCGCTGGAAGTCGCGCACGGACACGTCATTGAACAGTGTATAGCCGAAGACGTGCTCGAGCGCCTTGCTCTCGGGGATGTGGCGACCGCCCTTGCCGATCACGATCGTCAGCTCGCACTCGTAGTCGAGCTGAATGGACTCCTTCGGCCGGATGACCGGCTCGCCCGCGGCGACGAGCGAGGAGTGGAAGCGCGGGAACAGCGCCGGGTAGGTCGGCGTCGCGTGGCCGCCCTCGGCAGCGTGCAATGCGTAGTTCAGGCCGACGCAGAGGAACTTACCGGGTCGCGCGATCGGCAGCGCCGGCTTGACCGACGAGAGCGGCTGCTTGGTGCCTTTGGCGGCCGCGGTCTTGACGGCCTGAAGGGCGGCAGGCCCGCCAGCAATGACATCATAGAGATTGCCGCCGCCAGATCCGACCTCGATCACGCTGTCGCCCTCGACGACGCCCAGCGCTTCTCCGCCACCCTTTTTGAACATCATCAGTCTCATGGCCTTACGCCTCCCTAGCGTGTCTTGCCTAATGTACTTCTGAGCCTACCGCGCCTCATCGGCGCGGATATCGGCAATCGTCCGCTCGCGCAGCTTGAGCCACCACGCGTACTGCACCGTCCAATCGTCGAGCGCATCTTTCATCGACCGGCCGAGCGCGATCTCCGCCATTTGCGGCCAACAGGGATTGACAAGTGCCTCGCGCGCGATGGCGATGAAGTCCGCCTGCTCCTTCTGCAGAATGTCCTCGGCGTGGGCCGGCTCGACGATCAGACCGACGGCCATGGACATAAGCCCGGCCTCGCGACGGACGCGCTCGGCATAAGGCACCTGGAAGCCCCACGAGCGCTTGACGCGCGCCGCCGTTGCCGAGCCGATGAGGCCGCCGGACGAGCAGTCGATCACATCGACGCCACGCTCCTTGAGCGCCTTCGCATAGGCGACGGTATCGTCCATGGTCCAGCCGCCTTCCATGCCGTCGACGGCCGAGACGCGGAGGAAGAGCGGCATGCCCTTGGGGAGGACCTTGCGAACGGCCTCCGCGATCTCCAAGGGAAAGCGCGTGCGGCCCGCGAAGTCGCCGCCATAGGCGTCATTGCGCTTGTTCGCGAGGGGCGAGAGGAATTGATGCGCAAGATAGCCGTGCGCATTGTGGATCTCGATCATCTCGAAGCCGGCACCGACGGCGCGCTCGGCCGCCGCAGCCCAGTCCCCGACGAGCTTGGAGATATCGGCGACGCTCAGCGCCTGAGGCACAATGTAGCCCGGCGCCATGGGCTCGGCGACCGCCGACACGATCGGCCAGGTCCTGTCGCCCCGTGCTAGGTCCTCTGCCGTCAGCGGACCATTGCCGTGCCAGGGCCGCTGCATGGAGCCCTTGCGACCGGCATGCGCAAGCTGGATCGCTGGGATCGCACCCTGCTGCTTCATGAATTTCGCGACGCGGCTCAGGGCTTTCGCGTGCTCAGACGACCAGATGCCAACATCGCCATTCGTGATGCGGCCTTGGTCCGTGACCGCCGTGGCCTCGACCACAACACAGCCTGCACCACCCAACGCAAAGCGGCCGTAATGCGCGAGATGCCAATCCTGCACGACGCCTTCGACCGCGGAATAGGTCGCCATGGGCGCGATGACCACGCGATTCTTGAACGTCACATCGCGAACCGCGAGCGGCGTGAACAGGCGGGGTGTTGTCATGAGAGCGTTCGGTCCCTGAAGCTAGGCTTTTAGCGGCTCGTTCAATAAGCGAGCCGGCGGACCATCCCTGTCAAGGTCGAATGCTGCAGGCGTGATCCTGCCCTGCTGTAGAACCAGGGCTCGTCGCCATGCGAAAACCTAGCGGTTGACTGAGAGGCCGCCGGCGGTTCCTTGGCGAGCCTCGGAAAGGCGCAGCACCTCGCGGTTGGCCGTTACCTTCTGACCCGGCCGCGCCCGCTGGAGACCGCTCGTCACTACCCAGTCCTGGGCTTCGACGCCGCTGCGGATGACGCGGAGGCCCTGATAGAGCGGGCCGAGCCGGACGATGCGACGCGAAACCAAACCGTCGTCGGCTACGACGAGCACGAACTTGTTGGCCTGGTCCGTGCCGATGGCGGCATCGGGGAGCAAGACGGTCGACTGGAGTGGCGTGCCTGCGAGCCGGACGCGCGCGAACATGCCCGGCGAGAACATCTGGTCGGCATTGGCGAGGATGGCGCGCGCGCGCATGGTCGCGGTGCCGGGATCGAGGCGATTGTCGATGAAGTCGAGCCGTCCGCGATGGGCAAAAGTGGTCTCATCGGGAAGTGCTACGCCGACCTCGGCACCCGCGCGATCGTTGCCCGCAAGCGCACCGCGCTCCGCGAGGCGCTTGTACTTGATGTAGTTGTTCTCGCTGATGTCGAAGTAGATGTGGATCGGATCCTGCGTCACGATCAGCGTCAGCAGTGTTGCGTTGGCTGCACCACCGGCCGAGATCCAGCTTCCGAGGCTCACGGTGGCGCGGCTGATGCGGCCATCGATCGGCGCCGTGATGCGGGTAAAGGCGAGTTCGAGCTCCGCCGTCGCGACCTTGGCTTCCGCAACCTTTACCGCCGACTCCGCCTCACGCTGCAGGTTCGCACGATCGTCGAACACCTTCTCCGACATGATCTTGCGCTCGAGGAGCGGGCGACCGCGCTCAACATCGAGCGCTGTATTCTGCGATCTCGTGCGCGCCTGCTCGAGCTCGGCCTGTGCCTGCGCGACCGCGCGCTCGAAGGGCCGCGGGTCGATGACGAAGAGCAGATCGCCCTTCTTCACCGGCTGCCCGTCAACGAAGGCGATCTTGTCGACATACCCGGAGACGCGCGCGCGCACCTCGACGCTCGCGACGGCCTCGAAGCGGCCCGTGTACTCGTCCCACTCGACGATCTCGCTGACGACAGGCTGGCTCGTCGTGACGCCCGGCGGGGGCGCTGCAGCTGGACTGCTCTTGCTCTGAGCTTGCGGCCGATCGCAGGCCGAGAGCAACACGGCAATCAGCAGCGCACCGAGCGCCAACATCGCGCGCTCACTCATCCGGTGCCGAAGGCATCTCTGCATCGTCTCTCAATCCATGCCCAGGGAGCGCAGTGCCGTCCAACTGTCGTGCTCTGGAGGCTACAACAGCAAGTCAACAAAAGGATGAACACCTAGCAATTCTAGCTGCCCCGGGCGCCAATGAAAACAGAACGCCCGAACGAATTAGCGCCAGATCGCCCGTAGTTCCGTCGACGGCCGCCGAATTCTTCGCCCAAAAACAAGAAAATGGCTAGGGCCTCGCGGTGGTAGCCTCAGCTGTGGCGCGGCGGCACCAGTTGTACCGGCGTCCGCGGGGCGAGCTGAGGGCTCGCAGCCGCCCTGACAATCCGTGCCGCGACCGTGGCGCGGAAAAAGCTCGCCTTGCGTATCTTGCCCCAGCGATTGAGGTACGCGCTCATACGTTCGAGCGGAATGACGTTCTTGAATCCGATGCCGTCGATGAGCACGAAATGCTCTCCGTGCTCGGGCGTGTAGCCGAGCACGACATTGGAGAGGTGGAGATCGGCAACGATCACGGGAGAGGCCACGAGATCATCGAGAAAGCGATCGAGCTTTTCCTGAAGGGGCCGGTCGAATCGTCCCTGCTGGATGAGCTCCGCCACGGTCGGGGCAAAGTTTCCGTCTCGCCCGCGAACGGCTTCGACGGCAAAGCCCATGCCCATGTCGGTTTCTACGATGCCGACGATCTTCTGAAGATAGGACGGGTGGTCGCCACCCATGGCATGGACAGCGATCTGTTCACGGATTTCGCGCAGGTAGGCTATGAGGTGCCGGTAGCGGCGGCGCTTGTACTTGTACCAAGGCGCACCGCTCCCGAACCGCTCCTCGATGGCGGCGGGACGGATTACCTTGACCAGCAGAGCCGGGTCGTCGGGATGGCGGTAGACGTTGCGCGTGCTGCCCGCAGCAACGACTTCCGCATCCTTGAGTGCAAGCATGAGCAATGCCTCTTGGACAGCAAGTCCAAGTGGTTATGGCTTCCATGACAATTCGTCAAGAATCTGTCACAGGCTGCGGCTCGTCTCCACGACAAGTTGATCGACGACGGTCTCGAGAGCCTCCTGCCGACTGGCTCCCGCAGCGAGGGCACGCGCGAAGCACGCGACCTGACGATCCGCGCTCGTACCCTCGGCCAGGATACGCCGCGCGCCGAGCACCTCGTCGAGGCAGCCAAGGGCTACCGCATCCTCGTGGATGATCGCCAGGATCTCCTCGAGCAGGTCGGCATAGGGGACGAGTTCGCCACGCCCGAAGTCGAAGAGCGAACCCTGGAGGCCGTAGCGCTGCGCCCGCCAGCGGTTCTCCTCGAGCAGAAAGACCGGATAGCCGCGCCAGCTCTGGTTGTTGCGGCGCAGGCGATGCAGCATCCGCGCAATGCACACGAAGAGGGCCGCGACCGTCACCGCATCCTCGCTCGACGTGCAGATATCGGTGATCCGCATCTCGAGCGTCTGGAAACGCGCGGAGGGACGCAGGTCCCACCAGATCTTCGAGGCATCCTCCATGACCTTGCCGCGCACGAGCACGTCGACCGTCTGGCGATACTCGTCCCAGCTGTTGAAACGCCCCGGCAGGCCCGTGCGCGGCAACTCACGGAATATGGCGAGTCGCCAGCTCTTGAGCCCCGTGTCCTCTCCCTCCCAGAAGGGCGACGAGGTCGTCAGCATCAGCAGGTGCGGCAGGAAGTAGCGCAGCTGATTCATGAGGTCGATGCGCTGCTCGTCGTCCTCGATGCCGATGTGGACGTGCATCCCCGAGATGAGCAGGCGGCGGCCGACACCGGCGAGATCGCGAGCCAGCGCGTGATACCGCTCGCGATCCGTGTGAGGCGCCTGACCTGCGCGGGCGAAGGGATGCGTCGAAGCCGCGATCGGCGCGAGGCCGTGATGCGCTGCACTCGACACGATGCCGGCGCGGAGGCGCCTCAGGTCGTCACGGGCTTCACCAAGTGTCCGGCACGGCCGCGTGCCGACCTCAATCTGCGAGCGCAGGAATTCAGGCGAAACCTGAGGACCGAGCACGCGCTCACACTCGGCGATGAAATCCGGGGGCGCTTCTGTAGCGAGCGCGCGCGTGCGCACGTCGACGAGGTGATACTCCTCCTCGATGCCAATGGTCAGAGAGGGCTCGCTCGGGGGCATTTCAGTCTCGCACAGAAGTGATGTTTGGTGAGCATGGTACCCGATCAGCACGCGTGGCGCGCGGCTTCTCGATGATCTAGCTTCGCACTCGTATCATGGCGAGGGAGACACGGAAGTGAAACGATGGCTAATCGGATTTCTGCTCGGCGGCGTGCTCGGCACGGCGTTCGGCTTTGCGGCTGGCATCTTCTTCTTTCCCTATATCTTCCCACCGCCGCCCGCTGCAGAAACGCTCACCCAGATCGACACGGCTGCGCCTGTCATCGCGCGCGGGACGTTCATCCACGCCGATCCCTCGGATCCTGTGCACTGGGGCAAGGGCGCCGTCAGCGTGCGGCGCGATAGTGTGTTTCTGGAGGAGAGCTTCGAGGTCGGGCCTGGTCCCAAGTACCACGTTTATCTCGTTCCCAGGACCGAAGTCCGCCGCAACGGCGATCTCAAGGGTGAGATGTTCGTGGATCTCGGACGCCTCAGAGCCTTCAAGGGCAGTCAGCGCTACGCTATCCCTGCAGGCACCGACATCAGCAAGTACGCCAGCGTCATCATCTGGTGCGAGGCCTTCTCGGTGCTGATATCACCAGCCGATCTCAAGGCCGGGAGCTGAGGCTTCCGGCACGCTTAACCTCAGCTGATAGGCTCGACTCTCAGCGGCATACCGCCCTTGGGCCTCAACGTGACGCGGCTTACGGGCTCGGGCTCATGATGACCATCCCAGTCGAAGCGCGCAGCGCGAACGAACGTCGCGAACAGCACGACCGCCTCGACTTGTGCGAAGGACATGCCGAGGCAGATGCGCGGGCCGGCACCGAACGGCATGTACTGCGTGCGTGGCAATGCCTTCTCGCGCTCGGGAAGAAAGCGATCGGGATCGAAGCGGTCCGGGTCCTCCCAAAGCTTGCGATGGCGATGAATGGCATAGATCGGGATCACGATCTGCGTGTGCGGGCGGATCGCGGCATCGCCAATCTTCATTTCTGTTGTCGCCATCCGCACGATCACCGGTGCCGGCGGATAGAGGCGCATGGCCTCTTTCATGACCCGATCGGTGAGGGCAAGGCGCGGGACATGCGCAGCTTCGATCCGCCCATTGCCGGCAACGGACAGGACTTCCGAGCGCACCCGCTCCTGCCAGTCGGGCGCGCGTGCCATGAGATAGAGCGCCCATGTGAGAGCCCGAGCCGTCGTCTCATGGCCGGCTTCGAGTAGCGTCAGCACGTTGCTGATAACGTCCTCGTCGCCCATGGGCGCGCCGTTCTCGGGATTGCGTGCTGCAAGTAGTCGCCCGAGCAGGTCATTTCCGCTTTCACCCTCGGCGCGGCGGCGCGCAACAATATTGCCGACCGCGCCTCTCAGACGCCGCGCCGCCCGCTTCCTGGCAAAAGTAGCGGGATGTGGCAGCCACATTGGAAACTTCATAAGTGCCCAAGCGAGCTCCCAAGAGCTGTTCGCCAAAAAGATCGTGCCTTCCCGCTTGATCAGTTCCGCCTCGGCCGGCACCCCGCCTGCCAGCATCGTGCGCGCGATTACGTCGAACGTGACATCGATCATGTCCGCGTCCACGGCGCGGACCGCGGCCCCGCCGCGCCGCCATTCGGAAACCAGTCCGTCCGCGGCTATCGACATTTCCGGCACATAGGCCAGAATCTCCTGATGGCGGAAGAGCGGCGCCATGGTGCGGCGCTGCCAGCGCCAGTGCGGACCGACGGACGTGAGAACGCCGTCACCGAGACTTCCGCCGAGCACGCGACGCTCGACTTCGGTCTTTTGGAAGGTATCAGGGCCGCCGACCAGAACCTGCTCGACGAGATCCGGCCGCGTGACCCAGACGACGAGGCGCCCCTTCGCCGGCTCGAAGACGACCATCGGCTCTTCGTAGACGGGCCGCGAGAGGACGCGCAGCGGATTGCGCACGTATTCGAAGAGCGCTCGCCGCAGCATGAGAGGCCGCTCGGGCGACGGCACTGTCGGGGGATAAAGTGCGTGGGATACGGGATCGGCGGCGCACGTTTCGAGCATGACGATGACCTTCTGGCCGCCCCGGATCAGAATAGCAGGAGGTCAGCCACGCCGCGAACGACGGCACACGTCGCGATCATCACAACTGCGTCAGTTCGCGCCTTCAAGAAGCCGGCTTTGGTCAGTTGGCGCCTTCGAGCAGTCGCCGGGCGATGACCTGCGCCTGGATCTCGGCCGCACCCTCGAAGATGTTCAGGATGCGCGCGTCACATAGCACGCGTGAGACAGGATACTCGAGCGCAAAGCCATTGCCGCCGTGGATCTGGAGCGCGTTGTCGGCATTCGCCCAGGCGATGCGCGCGGCCAGCAGCTTGGCCATGCCCGCTTCGAGATCGCAGCGCCGGCCCTCGTCCTTCTCGCGGGCCGCAAAGTACGTGATCTGCCGCGCGATCATGGTCTCGACGGCCATCATGGCGATCTTGTTCGAAACGCGCGGGAAAGCGTAGATCGGCTTGCCGAACTGCACACGATCGAGTGCATACTTGAGCGCGAGATCCATCGCCGACTGCGCGACACCGACGGCGCGCGCCGCGGTCTGAATGCGCGCGGACTCGAATGTCGCCATGAGCTGCTTGAAGCCCTGGCCCTCCGCGCCACCGAGAAGCTGACTCGCCGGCACTTCGAATCCGTCGAAGGAAATGTCGAACTCCTTCATGCCGCGATAGCCGAGCACCTCGATCTCGCCGCCCGTCATGCCCTCGGCCGGAAAGGGGTTCTCGTCCGTCCCGCGCGGCTTCTCGGCAAGCAGCATGGAAAGGCCCTTGTAACCAGCCTCTTTCGGGTTCGTACGCACAAGCAGCGTCATGACATCGGCGCGTGCGGGGTGCGTGATCCATGTCTTCTGACCGAAGACCTTGTAGACATCGCCGTGCAACTCGGCGCGCGTCTTGAGCGAGGCGAGGTCTGAGCCCGTGTTCGGCTCGGTGAAAACCGCCGTCGGGAGGATTTCGCCAGCAGAGATCGCACCTAGGTACTTGGCCTTCTGCTCGTCCGTCCCGTTTTGCAGGATCAGCTCGCCGGCGATCTCCGAACGCGTGCCGAGCGAGCCGACGCCAATGTAACCGCGCGACAGCTCCTCGGAGACAAGGCACATGCTCTCCTTTCCGAGGCCGAGCCCACCGTGCTCTTCCGGAATGGTCAGGCCGAACACACCCATGGCGCTCATTTCGGCGATGATCTCGAGGGGAATGTACTCGTTCTGAAGATGCCACTCGTGGGCGTAGGGGATGACTTTCTCTACGGCGAACTTGCGCATTTCCTCGCGCATGGCCGCGAGCGTGTCGTCGAGGCCCGTATCACCGAACGTCGTCGCGCCCGGCTGGTCCGCAATCAAAGCTGCAATGCGAGCCTTCACATCGTCCGTAAAGCCGTTCTCCACGAGCTCGGCAACGGCCGGCTCGGCGAGAAAGCGCGCGACCTCGGCCGCAGGAATACCGAGTTGGCCCGGGCGGACGATCTCGCCCTGACTCATGGGAATGCCGCCGCCGATTTGCGCGAGATATTCACCGAAGGCCGCGCCGAGGAGCAGGCGCTCCATCTCGCCCGCCCGACCCTCGGCTTCGAGCCGTTGTGCCCAGCCAAGCATCTGCCGCAGCGCCTCGACGTAGGTTGCGAGCCAGGCGAGACCGTGCAGCGCGTGCTGGGCACTGTCGCTGCGACCCGCCGCTGCGGATTTTGCGCTGACCGATGACCGTGCCAACCCGAGGATCCGCTCCGCAGCCGTGAGTGCGCTCGCGCAGGCATCGAGCTGGGCGGCGGAGGTTATGGGTGCGGCAGCGCGTTGAGCGGTGGCCATGGCGGGGCGTCCTCGTCGGAGCATGAATTGGGGATACTGCACTGCACAATAGTCGGTTTAGGCTGGTGCGCAATCCCGCGTGCTGACGGAAAATCCGTCGCGGTGCGCCTCTACCGGCGGGTGCGCGCGATCTCGTCGAAGATGCGCGCGAACTCGACCGCACCGGCCCGCTTGTCGTTGATGCGCATCCGCTGTTCGAGTGCCGCGAGCAGCTCGGCGCCGTTCTTCTCGCGCACGATCGTGTTGCGGCCATAGGCGGCGCGAGAGAAGAAATTCGTCGTCGGCATGCGCCGGCCGATCGGCGTCATCATCTCGAGGCCCGTGCCGGGGCCGGCGAGGTTCATGAGTTCGAGCTCAGGCCCGGATAGGTTCGTACGTCCGGCCTGCTGGCCATGATCCAGCACCCCGCGGAGCTTGATGACCTGCAGCCACGGCCCGATATCGGGATCGAGGTTCAATGCGTGAATGCCTTGTCCGCGCGGCGTATTGCCCAGCGCCACATGCCGTCCCCACTGATAGGGAACGGACTTCGCCGCACGCACCATCTTGCGCAAGATGCCGGCTTTGCGCTTGAGGTAAGCCGAGCGACTCGGCGAGGTGCCGGGCGCGCGCGCCAAGTCCTCGAGCCGCTTGATGAACGAGGGCCCGTGCTTCGCCACCTCGTTGACGGAGTTGCCGGCCAGGAGCTGCGCATAGCCGAGCGCGGTCGAAATCGGCCGGCCCTTGCGCGTTTCAGGATCAATACCGGCCTGCATGTCATAGACACCGCGCCCGCCGGTCTCCAGCGCATAGACATCGATCACCTGCGCCTTCGAGAGCCCGACGCGCAGTGCCTCGAGTGCATAGCGACGCTTGAACTCGCGCTCGGGAATGGCCGCCGGCACATAGCCGTACTGGGACTTCGCAGCCGCGAGGAAATCATGGAGGCCGGCAATTTCGGTGTCCGGGCTCGGCGGTCTGAGATCGGCAATGATCTTGGCGACATCCGCCGGCATGGGCAGTCCTTCATACTGCGGCGGATGCTCCGGCACGTAGTCCGCAGCCGTGAAGGGAGTGCCGGCCGCGCGCTTCCGCCGCCGCCCATCACGGAGCGAATCGACCTCGGCCCAGTACGTGTCGAGCCGCCGGTCGAAGGGCGCACGCGCGGCGAGATAAGTACGATAGGCTGTGAGCTGGCGCTCATTGAGCCGCGACGCGAGATCATCTGGAATGCGCTGCGCTGCCGCCGCGAGCGACGCGCTGATCAGGACCAGCGCACCCAGCGCCGCCCCCGCGCCAAATCGGAATGCCTGCGGCAGCCAGCGACCCATGCCGAGCGATCTCCCTCCAAATTCCACCAAGCCCGCGCCACACGAGCCGCGCCGATTTACTGGCTTACCATCGGCCCGTAAACGAATGATTTGCCGAGAGTGTGGCCGCGTCAGGTGGCATCCTCGGTGCGACGCTGCTCGATCGGAATATTGCCGATGAGAAGCGCGCGCCCGGCATAAAGTCCGCCGCTCAGCTCGAGATCGAAACGATCCGCATCGCGCCGGCGGAACTCGGCGATCACGTCCGCGGCTTGTGTCTGCTCGCACCCGAGCCTGACGAGCAGCTCCTCCGACATGGCGAGCGCGGACTCGAAGGTTTCCCGGATCTGGTAGTCGACGCCGGCCTGGACGAGTTCGAGCGATGCCGTGCGGTCATACGAGCGCGCGAACACAGGTACCAGCGGAAACTCAGCCTTGCAGATCTCCGCTATTCTCTTCGTAGCCGCGCGATTGTCGATCGCGATGATGATCGCTCGCGCGGTGGCCGCTCCTGCGGCCTGGAGGATATCGAGGCGCGTGCCATCGCCGTAGTGCACCTTGAAGCCGAAGTCTTCGCCGTCCCGGATCCCCTCGATGTCCGTGTCGATGAACGCGATCGTGTGTCCACGCGCGAGCAGCGGCTGGCTGACTATTTGCCCGAAGCGGCCGAAGCCAATTACCAGAACATTGCTCTTGAGGCCGTCGGGAGCCTCGACACCGTCCATGGACTGCTTCTTCGGCGGCATGAGGCGATCATGCAGCATGATCATGAGTGGCGTCAGGACCATGGAGATAATGATGACCGCGGTGAGGACGGCATTGTTCTCGGCCGTGAGCAGGCCGACGGCCAAGGCCGAGGCATAGAGCACGAAGGCGAACTCGCCACCCTGGCACATGATGACGGCCCGCTCGAGGGCCTCGCGGTGCGAGCTCTTCATCAGGCGCGCGACGCCATAGATGCCGGCGAACTTGAGTATCATGAACGAGACGACGCTAGTCAGCACGAGCGGCCAGTTCTTGGCGATGACCCCGAGGTCCAGTGCCATACCGACCCCAAGGAAGAAGAGGCCGAGCAGCAGACCGCGAAAGGGCTCGATGTCGGCTTCGAGCTGATGACGGAACGAGGATTCCGAGAGCAGCACACCGGCCAGGAACGCCCCCATGGCCATGGAAAGGCCGCCGAGTTGCAGCGCCAGGGCCGAACCGAGCACGACGAGCAGCGCCGCTGCCGTCAGAACCTCGCGCGCCTTGGCGTTCGCGAGCAGGCTGAACATCGGATTGAGCAGATAGCGCCCGACGACAATAAGCGCCAAGATCGAGCCAATACCGATTCCGACTGCCGTTAGGCGGTCCATCAGTGTCGCGTCGGCACCGCCCGGCGCGAGAAAAGCAACCAGCGCCAACAGAGGCACAATGGCAAGATCCTCGAGCAGGAGCACCGAGACCATTCGCTGACCCCTGGGCGTCGAGAGATCGCCGCGCTCTTCGAGCACCTGCATGACGATTGCGGTCGACGTCAGCACGAAACCCGCCGCCGCGATGAACGACACACCGAGCGGAAAGCCCATGGTGATGCCGACGAACGACAGAAGGACACTGCACGTGCCGACCTGCAGCGCCCCAAGCCCGAATATTTCGCGCCTGAGCCCCCACAGCCGCGAAGGCTCCATCTCGAGACCGACGATGAAGAGGAACATCACGACGCCGAGCTCGGCGACGTGAATGATAGCTTGCGGATCGGAGAACAGTCCCAAGCCGAACGGGCCGATGACCAACCCGGCCGTCAGATAGCCGAGCACCGAACCGAGGCCGAGCCGCTTGAAGATGGGGACGGCAACAACTGCCGATCCCAGTAGGACCACGATCTTTACGAGGTCGGGACCGGAGGCCTCTACTGCCATTACTGCCTTCTCGGCGCCGTCGCTATCGACCGGCGCGCTTGATGATCAGGACCGCAAGTGCCGCCGGCAGGCCGAAGGTGATGGCAAAAACCGGCAGTTCCTGAAGAACAGTGTAGCCGGCATAGCGGACGCCGATCCAGAGATTCACGATCGCGATGGTGAGCCATACCGGAATAAAGGCCTTCCCGGCGACCGCGAAGATGCCGCGCTCCGCCGTCCAGAAGCGCATCAGCAAAAGGAACACCCCCAAAAGCGCAAACCCGCCCACCGTCACCATAATCGTGTGCATGAACAATCCTTGTAAGCCCACGGATTAAATTACCGCGGCGAATACGATTGCACGGACTTATGGTCAAGTACCTCGCTGGGTGGAGTAACCGATGTTCACCCAAATCGTCCGACTGGCCATTCTCAACCATCCGAAACGAGGAGGTGGGTGTGCGGAAATCAGCCGCGCGGCCTCACGTCAGGGACGCGAGAGAACACGAAGAGCCCGATCAGCGCGACCGCTGCCTGCATGCCGAAAGCCGTCCGGTAGGCAATCTCGGGCGGCATCCCCACTACGGCCGGAAATGCGCCGAGAACCCACCCGAACGTGAACTGCGCGCCCGCGATCGCCGTCATGATCCCGGTGTTGCTCGCCGCCACGCCACGGCCCATCAGGTGCGGCGGCACGAGCCCGCGCGCGTGAGCGTGGGCAAGCGTCGGATAGGCACTGCAGATGCTGATAATGACGAAAATGCCTGTCACCAGCGCGATCGGCGGCCTCGAAAGAATCGCAAGGGCCGACACCATGATCAGCACGATCGCGCCACCGGCGAGCACGGGCATTTTCAGCGAATTGATGCGCCGCGCGATCCGCCCATAGAAGAAGTGGCCGCCAATGCCGCCAAGCGCCATGAGCAGAAGCAAGCTGCCCCGCTCGATGTCCTCGAGACCATGCACGTGCTTGAGATAGGGCGCGCCCCATGCGCCCGAGATCGTGCCTGCGGCGGACATGGGCAGCCCCGTGAAAAGCAGGCACCCCATGCCCGGCTGGCGAACGGCCTCGCGCACGCCGGCCAGCACTTCGCGAAGTGATTCCTTCTTTATCTGACGCGGCGGATGATCGGGCGGCATATCGCGCACGAAGACGGCAAGCGCGATCGTGAGCAGAACGACGCCAGCGGTGAAAATCCAATAGCTCTCCCGCCAGCCGATGAGCGCAATCATGGCCGCGAACGGCGCCGTCGCACAGAGATTGCCGACCGCCGCGAAACTGTTGAGCGCCCCGGACTGCGTCACAAGGCGCTCGGGCTTCATCCACATCGCGAGAACGTAGAAGGCACCCGTAAAGGCGCCGGAGCAGCCGATGCCCATCAGAATGCGACCGAGGGTCAGCGTCTGCACCGTCTCTCCGGCCGCGAACAGCGCGGTACCAACGGCCGTGAACAGCAGCATGACAGAAAGCACGCGGCGCGGCCCGTATCGATCGAGCAGCATTCCGGTCGGGATCTGCATGAGTGCATAGGCAATGAAGAATGCGCTCGCGACCGTCGAGAGGAGCGCCGGCGAAAGTCCCATCTCGCGCTCGAGCTCGGGCGCCATGACCCCGAAGCTCGTCCGCAGGAAAAGGTTTGAAAAGCCCAGGAGATAGAGTGTCGCCAGGATCGGCAACAGCACGCTCCTCACGGGCCTGTCAGCCCATGCGCCATGCACGCCGCGCCGGTCTCGATTGCGGGGTCGGGACCAGGCAGCGGTCGAACTTCCTTGCGCCGGCGGCACCAATCGTCAATGCAATGGCTCACGTCTTCCCCCGCTGCTGCCGAATTCTCGATGCGGCCGTACCGGGTCCGATGATGTCGTCCCGCCATGGTTTCAGCAATCGCGCCGAGCCGCACCCAGGAGTGCACAGAATGATTATCGCCGTGGTTCAGATTCCCATGCCGGAGCGCCCGCGCGAAGCCGCAATTGCGGCTCAGGCGAAGTCCGCGCCGACCTTCCGCGCCCTCGCCGACAAGGGACTGCTGCGCAAGGACTTCCTCAATGGTCCGGCGGGCGGCGGCGGCGTCTACACCTGGACATCACGGGAGGCGGCCGAAGCCTGGTTCAATCCGGCGTGGCGTGCCGAGGCCAAGGCGCGCTTTGGCGCCGAGCCCGTGATCACCTACTACGATTCCTTTGTCACGGTGGACAACATCAAGGGCGAGATCATCGTCCGCGACGGCGCCTGAGCTGGACAACGGCGCCCTATGTCGCTCGAACGCCGCATGCTCTTCTGGATGTGCGTACTCGTTGCCGTGAACCAGCTCGGCTTCGGGGCCATGGTGCCGACGCTCGCGCTCTACGCGCAGTCGTTCGGCGTGCCCGCTTCCGCGATCGGCATGGCCGTTGCCGCCTACGGCCTCGCGCGTTGCTTCTCGGCACTGCCGGCGGGACAGATATCGGACTGGATCGGCCGACGGCCGAGCCTCGCAATCGGCGGCCTCGTATCGGCCTTCGGCAATCTCTGGTGCGCGTGGGCGACCAGCTATCCCGAGTTCATCATCGCACGCTTCGTCGCGGGATTCGGTGCAGGCCTCGTGCTCACAACCGGACAGGTCGTGCTCGCCGACATCAGCACGCCCGAAGTGCGCGGCCGCATGATCGCGATCTACCAGGGAACCTTCATATTCTCGGTCGGCATCGGCCCCTTTCCGGGCGGTCTCCTTGCGGAGCATTTCGGCCTTGCCGCACCCTTCGTCTTCACAGGCCTCGGCGCCTTCCTCGCGACGGTCGTTGCGTGGCTCGCCGTACGTGAGACGCGTGAAATGGCCCGCGCGCCGATTGCGAGCGGCGCGCCGACCCTCTCCTTCCTCGCCCAGATCCGCACGCTGACGCGGCACACAGGCTATGTGCTCGTGAGTCTGATCTCGCTCATGAATGCCGTGGTGCGCACCGGCGGCCTCTTCGCCATCATTCCGATTCTCGCGACAGCCCGCCTCGGCCTTTCGGTGTCGGCGATCGGCTTTGCCTTGATGCTCGGCAGCATCTCCGGCCTTTTCGCATCATATCCCGCGGGCTGGCTCGCGGATCGCTACGGCCGCAAGACCGTCATCGTCCCGGTGACGCTGATCAGCGGCATCTCGATGGTACTCTTCTGCTTCGCGCCATCCTACGCATGGTTCATTGTCGCTTGCCTCGTGTGGGGAGTAGCCATTGCGGCCGGCGGCGCCGCGCCGGCTGCCTATGCCGCCGACTCCGCGCCGCCCGGCATGAATGCCGCTGCCATGAGCACGTTCCGCATGACCGGCGACTTAGGCTACGTCATCGGTCCGCTGGCGCTCGGCTTCATTGCCGATCTCTATGGGCCGGTGACGGCACTGCTCGCGGGCGCCGCGGGACTTCTCCTGATCGGCGCGGCATTCGGCGTGTTCGCACCCGAGACGCGTTCTCAGCGGAAGGTCTGAGCCCATGTCTGCGAGCGCCGATACGTCGACCCGCACGCGCTCGCTTATCTTCCTGCTACTCGCCCAGGTCACGGCTATGACTACGTGGTTCGCGACCACGGCTTCGCTCGCTGCCATGCGCCCAGGTTGGGCGCTGACGCCCTTTCAGGAAGGGCTTATGACCAGCAGCGTGCAAGCGGGATTCGTCGGCGGCACGCTAACGAGCGCGCTACTGAGTGCTGCCGACCGCTATGATCCGCGCAACCTCTTCATGACGGCCGCGGCGATCGCCGGCTCAGCGTGCCTGCTCATCGTGTTCTTTGCGCCGACCGACATCGCTGTGCCGATGCTCCGCTTCGCGACGGGCTTCTGCCTCGCCGGCGTCTATCCCGTGGGCATGAAGATGGCCGCGACCTGGGCGAAGGGCGACCTCGGCCTCCTCATTGGCCTGCTCGTCGGCGCGGTCACGCTTGGCTCGGCCATGCCTCACCTCTTCGTGCCCCTCGGTCTCGACTGGCGCGTACCCTGCATCGTCGCCGGCATCTGCGCGCTGGTCGGTGCGCTTCTCATCCGCGGCGTGGACCCCGGCCCGAACCGGGCGCCAGCCCCGCCATTCCGGCTGGCCAATGCGGCAGAGGCCTTTCGTCGTCGCCCCCTTCGCCTCGCCAATCTCGGCTACTTCGGGCACATGTGGGAGCTCTATGCCATGTGGGCCTGGATCGGAACGTTCCTCGCAGCTAGCTTTGCGCTACGCTATGGCAACGCCCCGCCGGTCAGCGCGAGTGTTGCGACCTTCCTCATCATCGCGAGCGGCGCCATCGGCTGCCTCGTCGGCGGATGGGCCGCGGACCGCATCGGGCGCACGGCCGTCACCATGGCCTCGCTTGCCGTGAGCGGCACCTGCGCGCTCGTCATGGGCTTTGCCTTTGCCGGACCGGCGTGGCTCATTCTGCTGATCGGTGTCGTTTGGGGCATCACGATCGTATCCGACTCAGCGCAATTCTCCGCGTCGGTGACGGAGCTCAGCGACCGCACGCTGGTCGGAACCATGCTCACGGTGCAGACTTGCATCGGCTTTCTGCTGACGCTGGTCACGATCCACGTCATGCCCTACGTGGTCAATGCGCTCGGCTGGACTTATGCCTTCATGATATTGGCTGTCGGCCCTGTCATCGGCATCTGGGCCATGGCGAGGCTGCGCACCGATCCGGCATCGGCGAGCCTCGCCGGCGGCCGGCGCTGAGAATTCCGATCAAGTCCCGCAGAATGTCGCGCGTACGACCTGCTCCGGCCGCGGCGGCAGGGCATATTCCGGCGCGTCCGGCTGATCGTCGAAGGGGCGCGCAAGCACGCTCAGTAGCTTCTCGAAAGGCACGAGGTCGCCGCTGTTGACGGCAGCGTTGAGCGCTTCCTCGACAAGATGATTGCGCGGAATGAATGCGGGATTCACGGACTTCATCGCCGCGGCGCGCGCCGATGGATCGCCGCCCTCACACGCAAGCCGTGCGCGCCACTCGGCAGCCCAGGCATCGAAGGCTGATGGGTCATCGAAGAGCCCGCGCACTTTGGCATCCGCGGCTGCATGGCCTGCACTTTCCGACAAGCCGCGGAACGTCAGCGTGAAATCCGCCTTGTTCGCCGCCATGAGATCCATGAGCTTCTTCACCAGCACGGGATCATCATCCTGCGCTTCGAAGAGGCCGAGCTTGCGGCGATACCCAGCGATAAATGCCGCCTCGAATTTCGAGGGATAGCTGTTGATGGCTTCCTGCGCGATTTCGACCGCCTTCTCGCGGTCTTCCGCGATCACCGGCAGCAACGCCTCGGCGAGGCGCGAGAGATTCCACTGACCGATGACGGGCTGGTTGCCGTAGGCGTAGCGCCCGTGCTCGTCGATCGAGCTGTAGACCGTCGCGGGATCGAAGGTGTCCATGAAGGCGACGGGACCGTAGTCGATCGTCTCGCCGGAGACCGCCATGTTGTCTGTATTCATGACGCCATGGATGAACCCAATCAGCATCCAGCGCGCAATGAGCTCGGCCTGCTTGTCGATCACGTGCGTGAGCAGCGCCGCCGCGGGATTCTCGGCTCCCGCCAGATCCGGATAGTGCCGCTGAACGACATAATCAGTCAGAGCCTTGAGGCCTTCCTCATCGCGACGCACGGCAAAGAATTGGAACGTACCGACCCGGATATGGCTCGCCGCGACGCGCGTCAGCACGGCGCCCGGCAGCGCCTTCTCGCGCATGACGGCCTCGCCGGTGGTCACCGCCGCGAGCGCACGCGTCGTCGGGATGCCGAGCGCGTACATGGCCTCGCCGATGATGTATTCACGCAGCACCGGCCCAAGCGCGGCTCGGCCATCGCCGCGGCGCGAGAAAGGGGTCGGCCCCGAGCCCTTGAGCTGGATGTCGCGGCGCTGCCCGCTCCGATCGATCACCTCGCCCAGCAGGATCGCGCGGCCGTCACCGAGCTGCGGACTGAACCCGCCGAACTGGTGTCCGGCATAGGCCATGGCAATCGGCTCGGCGCCACCCGGCACGCTGTTGCCTGCCAGAATCTGAACACCCTCCGGCGATGCCAGATAAGCAGGATCGAGGCCCAGCTCTCGTACCAGTGCCTCGTTCAGCTTCACGAGGCGCGGCGCCCGCACCTGTGTCGGCGCGAGGCGCGCATAAAAGCGCTCGGGCAGCCGGGCATAGCTGTTCTCGAAGGGCAGGAAGATCGAGGCATCCGGTTGCGCGGTCATTAGGTCGTCCCGGTCTGGGTTGTAGGGACGGCAGCCGTTCAGGCGCCGCAAAAGGCTCTACTTTATATCGTGTCCGAGGCCCGACTTGACCAGGGCGCTGGACCGGCCCAATTGTCCCGCCATGAGCGCGCCGACCGACATCCAGCAGAATGGCCAGAACGAAGGCCCGCCCACGGACGCGCCAGCCGCTCCCCGCGGCCCCGATGTCATCAACGCCTATCTGAAAACGCTCCCTGCGTCGCCGGGCGTCTACCGGATGATCGATGCCCAGGGCGATGTGATCTACGTCGGCAAGGCGCGCAGCCTCAAGGCGCGCGTCTCGAACTATACCCGGTTCGGCGGCCACACAAACCGCATTGCGCGCATGATCGCGGCCACCGCCAGTATGGAGTTCGTCACGACGCGCACGGAAAGCGAGGCGCTGCTTCTCGAGGCGAACCTCATCAAGCGTTTCCGCCCGCGCTTCAACGTCCTCCTGCGCGACGACAAGTCCTTCCCCTACATCCTGATCGCGCGCAGCCATGCAGCGCCCCAGATCATGAAACACCGTGGCGCCAGGAAGCTCAAAGGCGACTACTTCGGCCCGTTCGCATCGGCTGGCGCGGTCAACCGCGCGATCAATACGCTGCAACGCGCATTCCTGCTGCGCTCGTGCTCCGATTCCGTCTATGAGAGCCGCACGCGGCCGTGCCTGCTCCATCAGATCAAGCGCTGCTCGGCGCCGTGCACCGGGGAAATCAGCCCTGAGGACTATGCCAAGCTGGTCGACGAGGCCTGCGGCTTTCTGCGCGGCGACAGCCAGCACGTGCGCGAGCAGTTGAAGGCGCGCATGATGGCGGCCTCGGATGCGCTGGAGTTCGAACAGGCCGCCGCCATCCGCAACCGCCTCTCCGCCTTGAGCCACGTCACGGCCGATCAGACGATCAATCCCGAAGGTTTCGAGGAAGCCGACGTCTTCGGCGCTTATCAGGACGGCGGACAGACCTGTGTGCAGGTATTCTTCTTCCGTACGGGCCAGAACTGGGGTAACCGCGCCTACTTCCCGCGAGCCGACCGCTCCATTGAGCTCGCCGAAGTACTCGATTCCTTCATCGCGCAGTTCTACGACGACAAGCCCGTGCCACGGCTCATCCTTCTCTCGCACGACGTGCCGAGCCGCGAGCTGCTGGCCGAGGCGCTGTCGCTGAAGGCCGAGCGCAAGGTCGAGATCCGTATGCCCCAGCGCGGCGCCAAGACAAGCGTCGTGGAGCACGCCCTCGCCAATGCCAAGGAAGCACTCGGCCGCCGGCTTGCCGAGGGTGCCTCGCAGCGGCGCCTGCTCGAGGCGCTCGCCGAAAGCTTCGGGCTCGCGCAGGTGCCCCGGCGCATTGAAGTGTTCGACAACAGCCACGTATCCGGAACGAATGCCGTCGGCGCCATGATCGTCGCGGGGCCGGACGGCATGGTAAAAGGCCAGTACCGCAAGTTCAACATCAAGTCCGCGGACCTCACGCCCGGCGACGACTACGCCATGATGCGCGAGGTGCTGACCCGGCGCTTCAAGCGCATTGCCGCCGCGGCACAACCCACCGAGGACGAGAGCCCCATCGATCTCGCGACCGTCCCCGTGACGCCTGCGGATCTGCCCGCGTCCGAGCCCACACTTGAGGAACTGGACGAGACCGAGGACGCGGCCTTTCCCGACAAGCCGGATCTCGTGCTGATCGATGGCGGCCTCGGCCAGCTCAATGTCGCTCGAGAAGTCTTCGACAGCCTCGGTATAACGGACATTGCGCTCATCGGCGTCGCCAAGGGGCCGGATCGCGATGCCGGCCGCGAGCATTTCCATATTCCCGGACGAGAGCGCCCGATCATGCTCGAAGCGCGCGACCCCGTGCTCTACTTCGTCCAGCGCCTGCGCGACGAGGCGCACCGTTTTGCCATCGGCGCCCATCGCGCGCGCCGTGCCAAGGCGATCGCCGCCAACCCGCTCGACGAGATCGACGGTATCGGCCCGACGCGCAAACGCGCACTGCTCCATCACTTCGGCTCGGCCAAGGCCGTGAGCCGCGCGAGTGTCGGCGATCTGACCGCCGTCAACGGCATCTCGCAAGAGACAGCCCAGCGCATTTATGACCATTTCCACGAGCGGGACAGATAGGCGCATCATGAGACTTCGGTGCGTCCTCGCCGCGCTGGCGCTTGCTCTCTCGTCCGTGCCCATGCTTGCAGAGGACGCAAAGCCCAAGCGCATTGTCTCGCTGAACCTGTGCACAGACATCCTGCTCGTCGACCTAGTGACTCCGGAGCGCATTAGGGCGCTGAGCATCAATGCTGCCGATCCGCTGATCTCGCCCGTCAGCGAGCGTGGCAAAGCCTTCAGGCGCGTACACGCCAATGCCGAGGAAGTGCTGGCACTCGATCCGGATCTGGTCGTGAATGCCGAGTACACCTCTCCGGCGACGGTGGCGCTCCTGAAGCGTGTCGGTCGTCGGGTCGTCGAGATCCCGATGGCGACGGACATCGTCGGCATAAGAACGGCGATTGTTCAAATGGCCGACGTGATCGGCGATCGCGCCAAGGGGGAGGCCGCAGTTGCTAATTTCGATTCGCGGCTGTCCCGGCTCATTGCCGCTTCCACGAACGACAAGCCATCGCCTACTGCGCTGATCTACCAGATCAATGGCATTGCATCCGGCGTCGGCCTGCTGGAGGACGAGGCGCTGCGCCTCGCTGGCTTCCGCAATCTGGCACCGGAACTTGGTGCCGATCGCGGTGGGCGCGTCGCACTCGAAGCGATCGTCATGACGCCACCGGACCTGCTCGCTCTTGCCGGTCCGAGCGATGAATACCGCACGGTTGTCGCCGAAACGCTGGCCCATCCGGCAATTGCCGTGACGATGAAACAGCGCAGCACCATCGTACTGCCCTGGCGGCAATGGATCTGCGGCTCGCCTTACATCGCCGACGCCATCGAGACGCTCGTCGAAGCGCGCCAGCGCATGGGAGCAGGAAAGCCGCGCTCATGAGCCGCCGTGAGCACATCATTCCCGGCTTAGGTGCACTGACACTGGTGCTGGCCCTCGCGTCGCTGGCGATCGGACCAACCGGAACAGGCCTCGGCGGTGGTGATCAAGCCTGGCTCATTCTTACCGAGATCCGCCTGCCTCGTACGCTGCTCGGGCTGCTCGTCGGCGCCGCGCTCGGTCTTTCCGGAGCAGCATTGCAAGGCTATCTGCGCAATCCGCTCGCCGAGCCCGGCATCATCGGCATTTCCGGCGGTGCCGCACTCGGCGCCGTGCTTGCCATCCACACTGGACTCGCGGCGAGCTTCGCCATCGGCCTCCCACTCGGCGGCCTCTTCGGCGCGGCCGGCGCGATGGCGGTCGTGCTCTGGCTCGCTGGCGAACGCGGCGGACCGATCACATTGATCCTGTCCGGCGTCGCCATCGCGAGTCTGACGACGGCGCTGATTGCACTCGTGCTCACGCTCTCGCAGAACCCATTCGCGACCGTCGAGATCGTCTACTGGCTGATGGGCTCGCTCAGCGACCGCAGCATGACGCACGTCTGGCTTGCCGCACCGCCGATCCTCATCGGTCTCGCCGTACTCGCGCGCCTCGGGCGCGACCTCGACGCACTCACGCTCGGCGAGGAGGTTGCCGCCAATCTTGGCACGTCGCTTCCGCGCTTGCGGCTGCTGGTCGTCACCGGCACCGCACTCGCCGTGGGCGCAGCGACGGCCGTCTCGGGCACCATTGGCTTTGTCGGGCTCATTGTGCCGCACATTCTGCGACCGCTCGTCGGTCATGTTCCATCGCGCCTGCTACCGGCAAGCGCATTCGGCGGCGCCGCGCTCGTGCTAGCGGCCGACCTTGCACTGCGCATCGTCTCACCCGGCGGCGGCATTCGCCTTGGAGTTCTGACCGCGCTCATCGGCACGCCATTCTTCGTGTGGCTCGTCGTCTCGACGCGCCGGGAGCTGGCGCCATGAGTGTCGCCCTCAAGAATGTGCGTCTGGCACTCGGCGATCGGGTGGTCCTAGACACCGTCGATGCCTCTATTCCAGTCGGACGTGTCACGGCCGTCGTCGGCCCCAATGGTGCCGGCAAATCGACACTGCTGCGCGCCTGTGCTGGATTGCTTTCACCCGTGCACGGCGAAATCGCGCTCGGCGATCGCCCGATCAAAGAACTCACGCGCGCGGAGATTGCTCGCGCCATCGCCTATCTACCGCAGGAGCGCGCCGTACATTGGCCTCTCGCAGCGCGGGCCATGGTGGCCCTTGGCCGACTTCCTCATGATGACGCTGATCCCGCGGCGATCACGCGCGCACTCGCCGCGATGGATATTGCCCCACTCGCCGATCGCCCGATCTCGCAGCTCTCCGGCGGCGAACGTGCGCGCGTGCTTGTTGCCCGTGCGCTGGCGCAGGAAGCCCCTCTCCTCATTGCCGACGAGCCGACGGCCGGTCTCGACCCCGCGCACGCGCTCGCACTGTTTGCGCTCTTTCGGCGGCTCGCGACTGAAGGCCGCACCATTGTCGTCGCGCTCCACGATCTGAGCCTCGCGGCGCGGTTCGCGGATCACATTCTCCTGCTGGCCAACCAGCGCGTTGCGGCACACGGACCACCCGCCGATGTCCTGACGCCCCGCCACCTCGAGCGGGCGTTCGGCGTCACCATGCTATGCACAAAGGTCGGCGAGATGCCGATTGTGGTCCCCGTCTCCACTCTGCCATGATGCGGTGCAACATCGCGGTGCGGCGGAGGGGCATGTGCTGGGCATTGGCGGCAAGCGGCAACGCGCGATCAACCTCGCGCTCCAGGGCGGCGGCGTGCACGGTGCTTTCACCTGGGGCGTGCTCGATCGCCTGCTGGAGGACCAACCGCTCCGCCTTTCCTGGATCAGCGCGACCAGCGCCGGCGCGGTGAATGCCGCGGCCCTCGCGAGCGGTCTCGCACATGGCGGTCCCGAGCAGGCACGGAAAACACTCCGCACGGTGTGGGAGGCCGTGCAGGAGGCGGCCGTACCCGATCTCGTGCGCCTCAATCCTTTCCTGCGCGGGTTCAGCCGCTCGTCGTCGCTGACGCCGGTCGCCGCTCTTCTCTCGCCCTATGATTTCAATCCGCTCGGCTTCGACCCTCTGCGCCGCATCCTCACCGAGCATATCGACTTCGAGCGCATCCGCGCCTTTGCCGATCTCGAGCTGCTCATTGCCGCAACGGATGTCGCGACCGGCGCCAAACGCCTCTTTCGGCGCGCCGAGCTGACCGTCGATGCCGTCCTTGCTTCCGCATGTCTGCCGACCATTCACCACGCCGTCGAGATCGAGGGCCGCGCCTACTGGGATGGCGGTTTCTCGGCCAATCCAGATCTCGTGACGCTCGCCGCCGAAAGTCCCGCCGAGGACACGCTCCTGGTGCTCCTCAATACGTTCGACGAACCGGGCGTGCCGCGCTCAACGCGCGAGATCGCCGGCGCGGTGAGCCGCATCACCTTCAACCAGCCTTTGCGGCGCGACGTCGAACTGATCGAAGCGGCCCGTGCCGCCGCCGATCTCGGGTGGTGGCGGCGCGCCCGCACGCCGGCACGGCGCATCGCGCAGCACCGTTTCCATCTCGTCGAGGCCGGCCACCACACGGCCATCCTGCCGGCCGACAGCAAGATCCAGCCCGACCGGACCATCATCTCGCGGCTTTTTCTCGCTGGCTATACGGAGACTGGCAAGTGGCTCGAGCGCCACGGCGCGGACGTCGGACTGCGCGGCACGGTCGACCTCGCCCATCACCTCGGCAAGGTCGAGACTCCTATTGCGCGTACTCGGGAAGCAGATGCCCCCGAGAATGACGGCGCATCAGCCCCCGAGAAGCCGCCGCGCCCGGCGCCCGCCTCAGGGTCCTGAGAGGTTCGAAATCTCTCCGACGATTGGACCATTCCAAGCGTGCCGCTGCACGCTATAAATGAGCGCAAGCCGACGCTGGCCGTCTTCCAGCTTCGGTTATGAATGTGCCCGGACGCCGGGGCTCCGCGGCGCACCTGGAGGGAACGCAACAATGTCCATCAAAGGAATTCGCCCGACTCGCCGCGGCCTCATGCAGGGCGCGATCGCGACTGCCGCCGCATCCACCGTGCCGACGGGCTGGGCCATTGCCCAGGCAAAACCCATCAAGATCGGCCTGATGCTTCCCTACTCCGGGACGTTCGCCAAGCTCGGCGAGAACATCACGTTTGCCGTCGAGATGCTGATCGCGGAGAAGGGCGGCAAGCTCGGCGGGCGCGACATTCAGATCATCAAACTCGACGATGAATCGAAGCCCGAGAACGCGCCGCAGAATACGGACCGCCTCGTCAAGCGCGACCAGGTCGACGTGCTGATCGGCACGGTCCACTCGGGCGTGCAGATGGGCATCCACAAGGTCGTGCGCGAAACGGGCACGCTGACGATCGTGCCCAATGCCGGTGCCAATGCCGTCACGCGCGCGCTCTGTGCGCCGAACGTGTTCCGCACATCCTTCACGAACTGGCAGCCCGCCTACGGCATGGGCCTCGCACTCGGCGCCAAGGGCGTGAAGAAGGCGGCGTGGATCACCTGGGACTACGCGGCCGGCAACGAGGCCGGCGAGGGCTTCAAGGAGGGTCTCGCTAAGCACGGCGGGGAGGTCGTGCGGTCGCTCTCGCTCAAGTTCCCGGACACGAACTTCCAGCCGCTGCTCGCGCAGATCCCCGGGCTCGGCGTCGAGGCCGTGGGCGTGTTCTTTGCCGGCGGCGGCGCGGTGCAGTTCGTGAAGGAGTACAAATCGGCCGGCATTCAGGTGCCGCTCTGCGGCTCAGGCTTTCTCACCGAGGGCGTGCTCGCGGCACAGGGTGGTGCGGCTGATGGTATCGAGACCGCGCTCCACTATGGGGACAACCTCGACAATTCGAAGGACAAGGCCTTCCGCAAAGCCTTCCAGGACAAGACGCAGCGCGAAGCGGATGTCTACGCCGTACAGGGCTATGACGCGGCTCAGCTCCTCGCGATCGGCCTCGAAGCGGTCAAAGGCAAAATCGAGGACGAGGCCACGCTTTACAAGGCCATGCGCAGCGCCAAGATCGAAAGTCCGCGCGGGCCGATCTCGATCTCGGCCTCACAGGAGGTCGTCCACAACATCTATCTCCGGCGGGCCGAAGGCGGTCTCAACAAGGTAATCGGCGTTGCCGCGCCGGCGCTCGCCGATCCGGGCACGGGCTGCAAGCTGTGATGGCATCTTCCCCCTCTCCCCATCGTCTTTCGTGGGGAGAGGGCCAGCGCTTGCGGCAAACGCCAAATCAATAAAGGCGGGGGTGCTGGGGTGTCCCCCGCGGGGGGGGGTGAAGGGGTCGCGCCAGAGGCGCGCGAGAGGCAAGCAGCCCCTCTCGCGCTGCAAGCGCGAAGACCGCCCAAACACCAAACTTCCCAGCGATCAGATGACACTTCTGCTCGCTTCTGGCATATAGCCCTCGACGATCGGCGCCCGATGGAGGCGCCGCACGCGCCTGCGCGATGCTATGATACCGCGGCGGCGCGCCCCTGATCTCCCGAGAGGACAGCAGATGGCCGTTACGAAGTCCCAGGTTCTCGAGCAGTTGAAGCGCATCAAGGGGCCCGATCTCGAAGGCAACATCGTCGACCTCGGCCTTGTGTCCGAGATCCTGTTGCGCGACGACAAGGTCTACTTCTCGATCACGGTTCCGCCTGATCGCGCAGCTTCCTTGGAGCCGCTGCGCCAGGCAGCCGAGAAGGTCGTGAAGGACGTTCCCGGCGTTCAGGGCGTTACGGCCGTGCTGACAGCGGAATCTGCTCGCAGCGCTGCCAATGGAGCTGGCGCCCCTCGACCCGACAGCCCTCGCGTTCAGCAGGCGCGCGCGCAGCAAAGCGCGGCCCGCGAGGCGGCGGCACGTCCCCAGGCTGCCCCCGGCGGTCGCCCGTCGACGGGCGTTCCCGGCATCAGGCACATGATCGCCGTTGCCTCGGGCAAGGGCGGCGTCGGCAAGTCAACGACGGCCGTGAACCTCGCCCTCGGTTTCCAGGCCATCGGCCTCAAGACCGGCATTCTCGATGCCGACATTTACGGCCCATCACAGCCGCGCCTGCTCGGTCTCTCGGGTCGTCCGCAGGTCATCGAAGGCTCGAACCGCCTGCGACCGATGGAAGGCTTCGGTCTCAAGGCCATGTCCATGGGCTTCATGGTCGATGAGGGCACGCCGATCATCTGGCGCGGTCCGATGGTAGTCTCCGCGCTGACGCAGATGCTGCGCGAAGTCGAGTGGGGCGAGCTCGACGTGCTCGTCATCGACATGCCACCGGGCACGGGCGACGTTCAGCTCACGATGGCGCAGCAGGTGCCGCTGGCCGGCGCGGTCATCGTCTCGACACCGCAGGATCTCGCGCTCATCGATGCCCGCAAGGGCCTCGCCATGTTCCGCAAAACCGACATTCCCGTGCTCGGCATCATCGAGAACATGAGCTACTTCCTCTGCCCGAGCTGTGGCGAGCGCTCCGATATCTTCGGCCATGGCGGCGCGGCTGACGAGGCGCGAAAGCTCGGCGTTCCCTTCCTCGGCGAGGTGCCGCTGCACATGTCGATCCGCGCGCGCTCGGACGAGGGGCACCCGATCGTCGCCGCCGAGCCCGAGAGCCTGCACGCGCAGATCTTCCGCGATCTCGCCGCCAAAACCTGGGATGAGCTTTCGGGGGCCGCCGGCCAGCGCGTGCCGCCGCCCTCACTTCGCGTGAAGCCTGGCGCCGACGCGCTCGACGTCGCTTTCCAGGACGGCGCACACTTCGAGCTTTCCGCCGAGATGTTGCGGGTCATGAGTCCTTCCGCCGAAGTGCAGGGACATTCGCTGGAGCAGCGGGTCACGGTCGGCAAGAAGCGCAATGTGAAGATCAAGGACCTCGTCCCGGTCGGCAACTACGCCGTCAAGATCGTGTTCGATGACGGCCACGACACCGGCCTCTTCACGTGGCCTTACCTGGCGCTGCTCGGCCGCGAGAAAGATAAACGTTGGGCCCAGTATCTTAAGGAACTGGAAGCCAAAGGCCTCGATAGAGGCTAGCCCGTCCACGCGCGATGTAACCCCTGTTTTACGCCTCTGCTGTCTATTGCTCTCTCACCCGCGCGTCGTGCGTGATGGGCCGCAACGTATGTGGGAGGGGAAAATGCTACTGCGGCAAGCAGATCCCCGTCATGCCGCCGTACTTGCTGATTTCGTGCGCAGGGTCGTCGCCTCGCGCACCGTATGGGCTGTTGCCGGCGCCGAAGGATTGGCGCGCATGCCCTCACCGACCCGCCGCGCGCGAGAGACGACACTTTTCTGGGTCGAGCAGAACGATGCGGAGCAAGCGGCCGAGAAGGTCGCGCAGGAACCGCGCGTCAAGCAGATCTGGCTCGCCGATTTTCTTCACGAGGTGCTGCCGAAGCTGCGTGATCTCGATCGCGCGATCGGAACAAACTGGCTCGCCGCGCCCTGCGAGGCAGAGATCGAGCCCATGGAGCTGGCAGACCGCCTGCGCCAGGAAATGCTCGCGAGCTTCGTCCGCCAGGCCGTCGGGCAGGGCGGCCTCTATATTCTCGAGGATGAGCAGGGCCCGACATTCGCCGCCTCGACCGAGGTTGCCAACACGCTCATCCTGCCGGTGTGGACCCAGCGCGAGGAGGCCGAAATCGTCCAGCGCGGCTTCTGGCAGGACATGGATATCTCGCACATTCCGGTCGCCACCTTCATCGAGCGCACGCTCGTCTGGCTGCAGGAGATCAATCGCTCGGTCTCGCCGAGCTTCACGCCGCGCATCGCCAACATCGAGCTGGCCCCTGCGGACATCGCCGAGCGCCTCAAGAAGCTCCAGCGTCTGGCGGCGCACGCCTGATGGGGACGGCCTAACGGCCGGCGCGCGGTCGCGCGCTCATGAAGTGGCGTTGCGCCTTCAGCCGGCGCCAAGTCACAAAGGCGGGTGGGTCCGGGAAGGTGTTCCCGCCGACAGAGCGCGAGGTCATGCCGAAGCCATGCCAGAGGCACGCGTCTCGCTGCGCCGAGGGCGCGAAGGCCTTCAACCTTCCGTTTTGCCCCTTTCCGCCCCCCGTGCTAGACACGGCTGAACTTACATTGCAGTGCACTAGGGGCAGGAAATCCATGAGGAATGTTCTCGAGGAACTCGAGCGGCGGCGCGACATTGCGCGGCTCGGCGGCGGTGAAGCCCGCATCGCTGCCCAGCACAAGCGCGGCAAGCTCACGGCCCGCGAGCGCATTGAGCTCCTGATGGACGAAGGCTCCTTCGAGGAGTTCGACATGTACGTCGAGCACCGCTCGACGGACTTCGGCATGGAGAAGACCAAGATCCCCGGCGACGGCGTCGTCACCGGCTGGGGCACGATCAACGGCCGCGTCGTCTACGTCTTCGCCAAGGACTTCACCGTATTCGGCGGCTCGCTCAGCGAGGCTCACGCCAAGAAGATCACCAAAATCCAGGATATGGCGCTGCAGAATCGCGCGCCCATCATTGGCCTTTTCGATGCCGGCGGCGCACGCATCCAGGAAGGCGTCGCAGCGCTCGGCGGCTATGGCGAGGTTTTTCTGCGCAATGTGCTGGCGTCGGGCGTGATCCCGCAGATCTCGGTGATCATGGGACCGTGCGCGGGCGGCGACGTCTACTCGCCCGCCATGACCGACTTCATCTTCATGGTGAAGGACACGAGCTACATGTTCGTGACCGGCCCCGATGTCGTGAAAACCGTGACCAACGAGACCGTCACCGCGGAGGAGCTTGGCGGCGCCAAGGTCCACACGACCAAGTCCTCGATCGCCGACCGCGCCTACGAGAACGACGTCGAGACGCTACTTCAGATGCGCCGGCTCATGGACTTCCTGCCGGCCAGCAACAAGTCCGGCGTCCCCGTGCTGCCGACCAGGGACTCTGCCGACCGCAATGAAATGAGTCTCGATACGCTCATCCCGGCGAACCCCAACCAGCCCTACGACATCAAAGAGCTGATCCTGAAGGTGATCGACGAAGCCGACTTCTTCGAGATCCAGGACGGCTTCGCGAAGAACATCGTCACAGGCTTCGCGCGCATGGAGGGCCGCACGGTCGGCATCGTCGCCAATCAGCCGATGGTGCTCGCCGGCGTGCTCGACAGCGACGCCTCGCGCAAGGCCGCACGCTTCGTTCGCTTCTGCGACTGCTTCGACATTCCGATCATCACGTTCGTCGACGTCCCCGGCTTCTTGCCGGGTACGGCGCAGGAGTATGGCGGGCTGATCAAGCACGGCGCCAAGCTGCTCTTCGCATATTCCGAGGCGACCGTACCCAAGATCACGGTCATCACGCGCAAGGCCTATGGCGGTGCCTACGACGTCATGAGCTCGAAGCACATCCGCGGCGACGTGAACTACGCTTGGCCCTCGGCCGAGATCGCGGTCATGGGCGCCAAGGGCGCGGTCGAAATCCTCTATCGCAGCGAGCTCGGCGATCCCGAGAAGATCAAGGCACGCATCGACGAGTATCAGGCGCGCTTCGCCAATCCGTTCGTCGCCGCCGAACGCGGCTATATCGACGAAGTGATCATGCCCCACGGCACGCGCCGCCGCATCTGCCGCGCGCTGAACATGCTGCGCAACAAGCACGTCCAGAACCCCTGGAAGAAGCATGACAACATTCCGCTGTAGCGCGCCGGCTGGCGCGCTCAATCCGCCGGGAAATCGGGGAGCATACGCACCGCGCGGATGGCATCGATGCCGTTGAGCTGAATTCCGGAGCCGATGATCGCCGGTGTCTCGCCCTGCTTGTACCGTTGGATCGCGAGCCGGACGGCGTTGGCGAGCCCGAGCCGCCGCTCGGTGAATTCCCCCGGCCCGTGCGCAGCCGTCGCGTCCCGGATGTAAGCCACGGGCGCGTCGTAGTCGAAATTCCTGGACATTGCGTCTCTCGTCTGTCCCCCGCAGGACGGTCTCACAGTCGGCGAACAACGTCCAGATCCCAGGAAGTCACCCTGTTCTGCACTCATGTCAGTGCTTGGTGTAGCTCAATTATACAGCACCCTTCCAAGCTGACTTCCTGAGAGAAGTCGCTTTTGGTAATTGCTAGAAAAGCGGCACGCGGTCGAACGCACCGGTGGAGCTACAGGCTAATTGTAGCGTTCGTGTCGGAAATTCGGCCCGGACGATCGGACACCCGCCGCGTTGGCGCGCATGCGAGAGCGAAACCAGCACGCTGCCGGGTCACGGGTCTACGTTTTTGTCGATGCGCGCGAGAACTCGCGCCAATGCCCGTCGGCTGCCGTACCGGCACACAGTTGCAGCCGGCCTCATGGTTGCCACTTCTCTCCACCGCGGAACGGTCGCATGTCAGGATAGCCCGAGACTGCCCAAGCACCGTCGACGAGCAGGCTCGCGCCCGACACATAGCTGGCATCCGTGCTCGCCAAAAAGAGCGCTGGCCCCGCGATCTCTTCGGGCTGCGCCGGCCGCCCCATCGGTATGCGCGACTTGAACGCTGCGAGCCGCTCCGGATCCTGGAAGTGCGGCCGCGTCAGGGGTGTCTCGACGAGGCCCGGCAGCACCGCGTTGACCCGAACACCTCGGTCCGCCCACTCGAGCGCTGCATTGCGGGTAAACATCTCGACGCCGGCCTTCGCCGTCGCATAGGCGGAGCCCGCAAACATCGGCACGTGCGCATTGAGCGAGGCGATGTTCACGATCGCGCCGCCACCCTGTCTCAGCATCTGGCGGCCCTGGTGCTTGAGCCCGAGAAACACGCCCTTGAGGCATAGGTCGACGACGAAGCTCCAGTCTGCCTCGCTCTGGTCGACGATATAACCGGCCCGGTTACCGCCCGCGACGTTGAATGCCATGTCGAGCCGCCCACCTCGCTCGACAGCGAGTGCGACCAGGGCCTCCGCGTCCGTCTCCTTCGTCACGTCGCCGGGCAGCGCAGCAAAGCGGGGCCCAAGGTCCTTGGCGACGTGCCTGAGGAGATCGCCGTTGATGTCGCTTCCCGCAACGCGCCCACCATCCTTCAGGATTTGCCGTGTGATGGCGAGCCCGATGCCCGATGCCGCACCGGTGACGAGCGCGCTCTTCTCCTCGAACCTGCCGCTCATTGCTCTGTCTCCTCGATGCGTGTCCGTGCACTCAGCACAGCACCGTCAAGCCATCATCGCGCGCGCCGCCGCTGAGAGATCATCAGGTCCTCATCAAGCTCGGCAGCCAGGTGATGATCCCGGGGAAGACCATGCACAGAACGAGCCCCAGTATCATGAGCAGCACGAATGGCGTCTGCGATTTGTAGATGTCCATCATGGAGATGCCGGGCGGCACGACGGCCTTCATGTAGAACAGGTTGAAGCCGAACGGCGGTGTGAGATAGGCCAGCTCCATGTTGATCACGAATAGGATCGCGAACCACAAGGGATCGAAGCCAAGCGAGGTGACGATCGGGAAGAAGATGGGCGCCGTCAGCAACACGATGCCCGTCGGATCAAAAAACATCCCGAGCACGAACAGGATCAGCTGCATGGTGATGATCACCATCCAGGGATCGCCCACGCCCTTGATCACTGAGCTCACGAGTGAGTTGGCGCCGGTCACCGCATAGAGCGCCGTGAAGGCCGAAGCGGCGAACACGATCCAGATGACCATCGCGCTCAGTCGCAGCGTGATGAACAGCGCCGACGTGAAGCTCTCCCAATTGAAGGTCCGCTTGATCATCGCGCTGAGGATAGCGCCGAGGGCGCCGATCGCCGAGGCCTCGCTCGGCGTCGCGATGCCGAAGAACATCGAGCCCATCACCGCGAAGATCAGCCCAACGGGCAGCAACAGTGCCCCCGCCAGCTTCAGCCTCTCTGCGGGCGGAAGCCTCTCTTCCTCCGGGACGGTCGGTCCCATGTCCTTCTGGAAATAACAGCGGACCAGGATGTATGCGACGAACAACCCGCTGAGCATCAATCCTGGCAGAATGCCGGCAATGAACATTTCGCCGACTGAAACCCGCGAGGTCAGCGCGAGAATGATCATCAGCACGCTCGGCGGGATCAGGATACCCAGCGAGCCGCCTGCCGAGATGCAACCGACAGCAATTTGCTTGTTATAGCCGCGCTTTAGCATGGACGGCAGCGCGATCAGACCCATCGACGTCGTCGCCGCGCCGCTGATGCCGACCATCGCTGCAAACATCGTGCAGATCAGCACCGTCCCGGCGGCGAGCCCACCACGCAGCCCGCCCAGCCAATGGTACATCAACTCGTACATGTCCTCGGCGATGCCGCATCGTTGCAGCATGGCGCCCATGAATATGAACATGGGCACGGCCACCAGCAGAAACATGTCCATGGCCATGTAAGTTCGATTCGCGAGCACCGGCAGTGCGTGCGGCCCCCACAGGAAGATGATGAAAAGCGTCGCGACGCCGCCGATTGCGAACACCAGCGGCAGGCCTAATAGCAGGAGAAGGACAAGACTGCCGAACAGAATGATCGTCAGCCATTCAGGGCCAAGGGCGAGCATGGGATACTCCAGGAGGGATTTGAGCCGTCGCGCGGTGTTTGGAGCGCGCCGTGACTAGAGATTCGAGCTTGCAGCGGGGCCCATCCCGGGGATCGGCACCTTCACCGGAAACACGTCCTCACCCTTGATGACGATCGCCACATCCCGGATGAGCTTTGCCAGGACTTGCATCAGGAACAGGAAGCAGGCGACCGGCACTGTCGTGCGCAGCGGATAGTAGATCGGCTTCCAATGCGACATCGTGGTCTCGCCGATCTGCCACGAGTTGATGGTGATCTGCAGCGACGTCCAGAACAGCACGCCCAGGAACAGGAACGCGAAGCCGCTGGTCAGGATGTCGAGGATCGCTCGGCCACGCGGCGAGAGTTGGCCCCAGATGATGTCGACATTGACGTGGCCGCCCGACAAGTGCGTGTACGCTCCGCCGAGCACGATGTAGGCGCCGAAGACGAACAGCGAGATCTCGTAGGCCCACTGCGACGGATTATTGAAGAAGTATCTGAGCACGATCTCCCAGACCATGATGGCCAGCATCGGAACGATCAGGAATGCGACGATCCAGGCGAACTTGGCGTTTAGCCAGTCCGTAAATCGCAGATACGACTCGATCAGTTTCACCGTCCACTCCCATTCTGGCTGGTCGCGCCGGTCGTCCAGCATCTGTCGTCGCGCGAGAGTGCGGGCGGAAAATCTCGCACAATGCCGGCTCTCTATCGTTGTCCACTGGTCGACGCTGTCACGGTTTTCGGGATCGCCGCCGCCCCTTGCCATTCAAACTCAACAATGGCACCGGCAACCATCACAGAACCCGAACCACGATGCGCCAATTTCGACGCATCGCGCTTCGGCTCGCCCCGCCACGCGACAGGGGCGGCCCCAGGGAGCCGCTCGACAGGCCCCTCAGACCGGAAGGCGCTTCGGCCCGTAGTAGTCTTTGTGGAGCTGCCTTGCCGTGCTGTAGATCTCGATCACCTTGTCGATGTACTTGTCTTTGCCCTTCAAGCCCACGAACCGGTTCCAGCACCACTCGGCGGCCTTGGTCAGCTCGTCATCCGGGATCATGAGCGTTTGCATGCCGCCTTCGGCGAGCTTCTTGCGACCGCGCGCGTCAGTCGTGATGGTCATGGCCGCAAGCTCCTTGTTCATCACGCGCGAGGCCGACAACATCACCTCCTGCAGGTCCGGCGGCATCTCGTTGAAGGTCTTCAAGTTCATGATGACCTCCACGATGTCGTACGGGCACACCGAGGGGTTGATGTAGTACTTGCAGACCTCGTGCATCTTCATGCCCGCCCAGGCGTCCGGCGAACCGAAGGCGGCGGCATCGAGGATTTTGGTCTGGATGGCGGTGTAGACCTCGCCGCCCGGGACCGTGACGATCGAGGCGCCGTTGTGCACGAGCCAATCGGCCCAGATGCCGAACGCGCGCACCTTCATGCCTTTGAAGTCGGCGTATTTTGCAACCGGACGCGTCGACACCATCGCGCCCCACTCGTCCGAAATCATGTAGGTCAGGTGCGCGACGTTGTGCGGCTTGTAGGCCTCTTGCCAGAGCTCCTTGATGCCCATGAACTGGTAGATGTTCTCGTAGAACTCGAGGGTCGAGACCGGGAAGAACGGAACCGCCCAGAGGTACTCGCCGACGGGCACGATGCCCCGGTGGTAGATTGAGGACGTCACCGCGAGGTCCGCCACGCCGGAGCCGACGCCGCGGAACGTCTCGCCGATGCCGAGGAGAACCTCGGCATTGAAGTTCGTCACTTCGATGCGACCGTTGGACATCTTCTTGACCCGGTCGACGAAGAGCGCCGCAGCACGATCCTGAGACTCGATGCCGATACCCGTCCAGTTGCTCTGCAGCTTGAGCTTCCAGGTCTTGTTCTGCGCCTTGGCGATCGTGGGCATGCCGATCGCGGCGACACCGGCGGTTGCGACCGCGCCTGCTGTCTTCAGATACTCGCGTCGGCTCGGTACCTTCTTCGTACCGGTCGTTTCAGCGCTCGACGAGTGCCCGACGGCAACGTCCTTACTAGCTTTGTCAGACATTGTGTTCCTCCCGTTAGTTTTTCTTATGAGAATTTATCCGTTACCCCCTCTTTGTTGTCAACGTACGTGCAGGCAGGAGCTGGCGCGTCAACGCTGCAGCTCTCATCTTACAATTCGCCGATCGGCCATGCTCGACATCTCGGTCCGAGGCCGATGAGCCGTCAGGACGCGGCTTGAGTCGGGCCGCTGCGTTGCAACGCACCATCAAGCCGCCATTCGGCGCACGATTTGAATCCCAGATCGATAACGTGCCTGACTAGTGCTTCACCGTTGCCGCGCTGCAGGACCAGCCGCGCAGCTTCTTCGCCAATGGCAGAGCCTCGAACGCGGACAGTGGTGATGGCGAGCCAGCTTCTGAACATTTTCGTCGCGCGCATCTTCCACTTCGCACATGCACTCGTCGGTGACATCCGCGGCGGCCTTGCTCACTGCAATATCGCCGCCAGCAAGCCGGCATCGCCGCCCCCCATTCCGTGGGGCGCGCGCCGGCCAGGACTACGGGCTAACGTCTGGTCAGATCTCAATCACCAAGCCGTCGTCCGCGCACTGCTCCGACACGCGGTGGCGGTTCGCCAGCATCTCGGGACCGAGATGCGTAAGCACGATCTTATTCGCTTTGAGCTCAGCCCGGCGATCACGGATGGTCGGGTAATTGAGATGGAAGCGAACCGGCTTCTCAAAGAAGTAGCACTCGCAAATCATCAGATCGGCGCCATCAGCGAGCTTGGGCGTGTCCTCTGTCCAATCGCCGTCGCCTGTGTAGGAGATGATCTTGCCACCACAATCAATCCTCAGCTGAGTTGGATTGGTTTCGCGCGTGTGATCGGCCGGATAGGGCGTCACCGACAGCCCGCAGACTTCGTTCGCCCGATAGGTTTCCATCTCAATGTAGGTCAACGGGAACTTCGGCTTCATCACATGCATGCCGGGCATCAGGGCATCGCGCGTCTGCGCAAGTCGTGCCTCCATGTCTCGGGGACCGGCGATAGTGAGCGGCTTTTCCCGCCGTGCCCCCAACATGGAATCCGCGAGGAGCTGGGGGATACCGGCGCTGTGATCGGCGTGGATGTGGGTCAGCAGGATGAGATCAATGCTGGAGTGGGGAATACCAAGCTTATTTAGGGCGATGAGGCTCGATGCACCGAAATCGATCGCAAACCTGAGGCCAGGGATGTCCACGAGGATACATGTCTGAAATCGGCCGCCCGAGCCGAAGGCATCACCCGAACCGACGAACGTCACTGTGGCTTTCATGGTTGCGTCGTCCGCTAGATGATGCTGCTAGCCCAAGGCCGTTGATATGGTCCGAAGGGAGCCCCAGCGATCCGATTGGCTGACATGAGCCTTCACCTTCTAACGCTCTCTCATTTAGACAATTGCCTATTTTAGTTATCAATTGTCAAATCTATCGTCCTGCTCATGACTTGAGGAGACCCTCAGCCGCCTTTTCGTCCGTGATCAGCGAGTGGGCGAGATTGGCGGATAGTGCGGCACGGATGATGGGGACTTTGAACGAACCGCCGGCGCAAAGTACGAGATGAGGAATCTTGCGTATAACTGCGAGCGGGACAGCGACCGAACGGCGATTGATCTCGTGATCGACGACACGACCATCTGCATCAACATATTGATCGCATACACCGCCCACGGATCCTGCCGCCAAAAGCGACTTCAGCGTATCACGTGTGATGGCCCCGTGTTTGATGATCCACGTCTTGGGCGTGAGATCGGTGGTTGTCAGCAGAGCGATGTCGGCGTTTGCCGCCTTATCGATGACCGCCCGGATGGCCGTGCTGCGCATCAGGGCCTTCTGCGTTGTCTCGTCGTCGGCGAACATCGGCGCGGTCATGTAGTAGCACTGGGCGTCGAGGATCTTCGCGAACGAGGCGGCGTTGTCGTAGGGGTTGATGACGGTGCTCCGCGGCAAACCGCCGGACAAGGAAACCACTATGTTACCGCTGTTTCTGCGTGGTGCGAGTGATTGCGCCGCGGCATAGACGGTACCGCCCCAAGCAAGCGCCAGAACCTCGTCTTTGCCAAGCGCCTTCGAAATGTACTCTCCAGTCGCAATACCGACGATATGTCGAACATTCTCTTCATCTGCCGGTGACGGCACCACAACGGCATCCCTCAAACTGAATTTGTCGCGCAGGCGAGCTTCAAGCTCGGCGCATGGAGCAGCAGGAGAGTCGATCGAAATACGGACGAGACCCTGTCGCCTGGCTTCATTGATGACCTTGTTGATCGTCGCACGGCTGAGGCAGACACGGTCCGCGACCTGCTGCTGGGTCTGGCCGTCGTGGAAGTGATACCAGCAGATGCGAGCGATCAGCTCGGGCTTCAGAGTTGGTGCGGCGCTCTCATTGCGGTTTTCCTTGTCCACAGAGCGCGTCAACCAAGCCTCCTTATTGCGGTAAAGCACCAGTGGCCGATCACGGCGCGTTTCTCATGCTTCCGGTCGCGGATGCTATTGACGTACCGCTCCCCATCCGTCATAGAATTGTCAATCAATTCGACTATTCGATTATTATAAAAATAAAGGATGCAGCTGCGGGTTTTGCAGCGCTCTCGCAGGAGACGCGCCCCGAACTTGTGCGCGTTCTCGCCTCACGCGGCGCCTCGGGCATGGCAGCTGGCGATCTGGCAAGTGCCTTAGGGGTGGCGCCTTCGACACTGTCGTTCCATCTCTCCGCGCTCGAGCAGGCCGGCCTGGTCCAGTCCACGCGGCGGGGCCGCTTCATGATCTACGCGGTGAGGTTCGCCGGGCTCCGCACGCTTTTCAGCTTTCTGACCGAGACCTGCTGCAACGGCCGCCCGGAGCTTTGCGACGATATCGCGCGACTTTTTCCCGATGAAGTCTATGAGGTGAGTGTCATGGCCCCTGCGTTCAACGTCCTATTCATCTGCACGCGAAACTCGGCCCGCTCGATTATGGCGGAAGCCATTCTCGAGAAGACGGGCCGCGGAAAGTTCCACGCCTATTCGGCGGGGTCGATGCCGGCCGAATCGCCGATGCCCGAAGTGCTCGAGCGCCTCACGATCATGGGTCACGATGTTTCGGGCCTTCGCTCGAAGTCGTGGAACGAGTTCACTGGAGCTGACGCCCCGCGCATGGATTTCGTGCTGACGCTTTGCGATCCAGAGGACGGCGAAACTTGCCCCGACCTCGGCGAGCGACCAATCACGGCTGTGTGGCCGTTTCCCGATCCTGCAAAGTTTCGCGGCTCTGAGGTCGAACGCACCGCACTCCTCAACGAGCTCTACGGAATGATCCGGCGGCGATTGGACGGTTTCACGCATCTTCCCTTTGAAAGCCTGGACAGAATGGCGCTCAAAGTCCGGCTTGACGAGCTAGCCAAACCGCCAACCTACTCACGATGAGGCAGAGATTATGCGCGTCGGCATCAATGGAATGGGCCGTATGGGGCGGCTCGCTTTGCGCGCCGCCATGGGCGGGCTCTCCCGTCGCAAGGACGATCCCCGCGCCGGCAAGCGTCTCGAGATCGCCCACATCAACGAGATCAAAGGCGGCGCCGCGGCGTGCGCGCATCTTCTGGAATTTGACAGCCTTCATGGCCGCTGGAACGAGACCATCGGCAGCGACGGCGAGAACACCATCAGCGTCGCCGGACGGCGCATCGGTTTCACAGCCGCTGCTGCTCCCGGTGAGGTGCCTTGGGGTGATCTTGGCTGCGAGATCGTGCTGGAATGCACGGGGAAGTTCCTCAAGCCCGAACAGCTCCAGGCGTACTTCGATCGCGGCGTGAAGCGCGTCATCGTCGCGGCGCCGGTAAAGGATGAGCGCGCGCTCAATGTGGTCGTTGGCGTCAATGACAACCTGTACGATCCCGCGCGCCATCTCCTGCTGACAGCCGCGTCGTGCACGACCAACTGCCTGGCGCCGGTCGTCAAGGTGGTGCACGAGGCGATCGGCATCCGCCACGGCCAAATCACGACGATCCACGCGCCGACCAACACCAACGTCGTCGTCGACGCGCCGCACAAGGATCTGCGGCGCGCTCGCTCGGCCATGCTGTCACTCCAGCCGACGACAACCGGCAGTGCCACCGCGATCGCGCTGATCTATCCGGAGCTAAAGGGTAAGCTCAACGGGCACGCCGTGCGCGCACCCATCCTCAATGCAAGTCTGACGGATTGCGTCTTCGAGCTCAAGCGGACGACTACCGAGGCCGAGGTCAACGAGCTCTTTCTGGCGGCGGCGCGCGGTCCTCTCGCCGGCATTCTCGGGTACGAGACGCGGCCACTGGTCTCCGCGGACTACGCCAATGATACGCGCAGCTCGATCATCGACGCCCCAAGCACCATGGTGACGGATGGTACGCTGCTCAAGATCTACGCCTGGTACGACAACGAGGTTGGCTATGTGTGCCGCATGGTCGATCTCGCCAACATCGTGATTGCGGCAGGAGGCTGAGATGACAGAGGCCGTCCGCAACTATCTCATCGTCACGGCATCCTATTGGGGCTTTACGCTTGTCGATGGCGCGCTGCGGATGCTGGTGTTGCTGCACTTCTTCCAGCTCGGCTATTCGCCCTTCACGCTGGCGTTCCTGTTCCTGCTTTATGAGTTCGCTGGCATCGTCGCCAACCTCGCAGGCGGCTGGCTCGCCACGCGCTTCGGCATACCGCGCATGCTAGCAGTCGGTCAGGCGTTGCAGATCGGCGGCCTGCTCATGCTCTCGGCGCTCGATCCTGGTTGGACGGTCGCGGTCTCGGTTGCCTGGGTTGTGGCGGCACAGGGCATCGCCGGCCTCGCCAAAGACTTCACCAAGACCGCATCCAAGTCGGCGATCAAGGCAACGTCCGCGGAAGGGTCGGGACAACTTTTCAAGTGGGTGGCGTGGTTCACCGGCTCCAAGAATGCGATGAAGGGCGTCGGCTTCTTCGTCGGCGGCCTGCTGCTCGAGGCGGCCGGATTCAAGGTGGCGCTGTGGCTGATGGCGGGCCTTCTGGCGGTGATATTCATTGCGGGACTCGCGCTCCTGCCGCGTCAGCTCGGCAAGGCAAAATCATCGAAGTCCATGCGCGAGCTCTTCGCCAAGTCGCGCGGCATCAACCTGCTGGCTGCTGCGCGCGTATTTCTGTTCGGTGCGCGCGATGTGTGGTTCGTCGTCGGTTTACCGGTGTTTCTCTATGCGAATGGCTGGCGCTTTATCGAGGTGGGTGGATTTCTGGCGGCATGGACCATTTGCTACGGCGGCGTGCAGGCCTTCGCACCGTCGCTCGTCACACGCAGTGTCGATGGCCTCAGTCGCGAAGTTCCTGCGGCGCGTCTCTGGTCTGCGCTCCTGGTCGCCGTGCCGCTAGCGCTGGCGCTGCTCCTCCAGCTCGAAACCCTTTGGCGGCCCGATCTGATCGTCGCCGCCGGCCTTGCTCTCTTTGGCTTGCCCTTCGCGGTCAATTCGTCTCTGCACTCCTATCTGATCCTCGCCTATGCGGGATCGGAGAAGGCGGCCGAGGACGTCGGCTTCTACTATGCCGCCAATGCGATGGGACGGCTCTTTGGCATCGTGCTTTCGGGAGCGCTCTATCAGGCCGGCGGCATGACGGCCTGCTTGATCGGATCAGCGGTCATGTTGGCGCTGTGTTGGCTCATCACGCTCCTGCTGCCCACGCGCAACGACGCGCCGCTCGGCGCTGGCCAGCACGCATAGGCACGCTAGGAGCGCAGGTGAGGTGCCGCCGCATTGCGCCGGACAGCCGCCCCGGCCTCGTACCAGCTCTTGGACGCGTTTGCGATCCTAACGACACTCAGCATTACCGGCACCTCGATCAGGACGCCGACAACCGTGGCCAGCGCGGCCCCGGAGTTCAGGCCGAACAGACCGATGGCCGCTGCCACCGCGAGCTCGAAGAAATTGCTGGCGCCGATCAGCGCCGAGGGTGCCGCCACACAATGGGCTTCGCCGCTCCAGCGGTTGAGAACATAGGCGAGACCGGCATTGAAATAGACTTGGATCAGGATCGGCACGGCCAGCAAGGCGATGACCAGCGGCTGCGCGAGAATCTGCGGCCCCTGGAATGCGAACAGCAGCACCAACGTTGCCAGGAGAGCGAGCAGGGACAACGGCTGCACGGCCGCCAGGAGCCGCGACAGGGCTGCATCGCCACCGCTCGCTAGCACGGCCCGCCGGATGAGCTGCGCGAGTATCACTGGCACGACGATATAAAGCACGACTGACAGGAGCAGCGTCTGCCACGGCACGACGATCGCGGAGAGCCCGAGCAGCAGCGCCACGATCGGCGCAAATGCGAAGACCATGATGATGTCGTTGAGCGCGACCTGGCTGAGCGTGAAATGCGGCTCACCGTCGGAAAGGTTGCTCCACACGAACACCATGGCAGTGCAGGGTGCTGCGGCAAGCAGGATGAGGCCTGCGATGTAGCTCGTGACCTGGTCGGCCGGCAGGAAGGGTCGGAACAGCCAGCCGATGAAAATCCAGCCGAGCAGCGCCATGGAGAAGGGCTTTACCGCCCAATTGATGAAGAGCGTCACGCCAATGCCGCGCCAATGCTCGGTGACCTTGCTGAGGGCGCTGAAGTCGATCTTCACCAGCATGGGTATGATCATCAGCCAGATCAGTATAGCGACGGGCAGGTTGACGCTCGCGATCTCCGCGGCGGCAATCGCGTGAAAGAGTTCCGGCATCAGCCAGCCGAGCGCGATGCCCGCCACAATGCACAAGGCCACCCAAAGGGTCAGATAGCGTTCGAAAGTGGACAACGGTCGTGCTCCATCGAGATCATGTTCGTTCAGCGTACCCGAACAGAGGTTGCGGAGATTGGCGAACTCAGTCGTTTGGCAATCGTGCTAGCCAGACAAAGAAGCCCAGCGACAGAGAAGCTGCCATAGCGCAGAAGGCGACGACGTACCAAGCACCGTAAAGGTCCATAACAGCCGCTAGAACAAACGGGGCGAAAGCTGAGACGATTAGACGGACCCTGCCCAGCCGGCCGAGCCATGTGGCATAGTCGTTGGTACCATAGAGCGCGAGCACCACGCTGCCGCGCACGACATAACTCACTCCGACACCGGCGCCGAACATCACGGCGAACAAGAGGCCGATCCAGGCGCTGTTGCCGACGAGCAGGATGACGAGCGACGCTGCGACGGCCGCCGACGCTATGATTCCCACGCGTACAGCGTGCATCTTTGTGCCGAACAGCATCTCGAACAGCCGACCGGCAGTTTGCGAGGGTCCGAAGACCATGCCCGCCACAATCGCCGTCGCGCCAAGACCAAGTCCCTCGAGCACGGGGAGCATCAGGGCCGGAAGATTGGCGGCAATGCCCCCGAAAGCAAAAGCAGCCGCAAGCAGGACAAAGCGTTGGTCTAATTGCCACGTCGGCGCTTGAGATGTTCGATCGGCGGACGCCACAGCATCGCTGCGCCCGACCAATCTTGGTCGCCGCGGAATCGTGCCAAGCCACGCCGCAATGATTGCGCAGACGATCAGCATCAAACCGGCGTAGGCGAGCATCATAGCTCGCCAATCGAGTTCGACGATGAGAAAGGACGTGGCGGGCCAGAATATCGTCGACGCCACACCACCCCACAACGTGATGCCGCTCATGGCGGTGCGCGCCTGCGCGCCAGCTATGTCGACCGCGCAAGCGAATGCCGCATCGTATTCGGTAATCTGACTCAGCATCTGCACGACGAGGAAAGCGACGGCGAACAGGAAAAGATTGGGCGACGACGCCATCAACGCCAATGCGATCGCGCGGAGGATCGCGCCGACCAGCAATATCCGAGCTGCGCCGAACTCATCCATCCAGCGGCCATAAAGCGGCGCAAGAAAAGCCGTGCTCAGCAGTGCAGCCGTAAACATCGCAAAGATCGTCGAGACCGGCACGGAAAATTCTGCGGCGATGCGAGGCGCAGCGGTCGTGACCCCATAGTAGGCAATGCCGTACATCAGCAGGACATAGAGACCCAGCCCGCTGGACACCAGCCACATGTTGGGGCGTCCGATCGCCACCCCGACCTGCGCTTCGGCCGCCATATCCGCTCCAATGGCCAACGACTGCTCTTGCGCAAGCCTGTAGCAAGATCTATATTTCGAAGCAACTAGAAATACCGCAACACAATAGGGCGAGGTCGCAAATGAAGCTCGACGATGCCGCTGCCCGCCTCGAAGCGCTCGGAAATCCGACGCGGCTGAAGATCTATCGCGCGCTCGTCAAGGCCGGGGATAGCGGCATGAATGTTGGCCGGCTGCAATCTCGACTCGATATCGCAGCTTCGACTCTGTCGCATCATCTCAAGACGCTTCTTGTGGTGGGCCTCATCTCGCAGGAGCGCAAATCAACGACGCTCATCTGTCGCGCCAACTACGATGTGATGCACGGGCTGATCGAGTTTCTCGTCGACGAGTGTTGTGTCGAGAACACGTGCACGCCCTCCGCAGCGAAAGCCAGTTGAGTCATCTCCCAATCGCCCAACCAGAAGGACGGACAGCATGAGCAAGACCATAGCAATTGTCGGTGCGGGCCCGGTAGGACTCGCCGCAGCCGCGCACGCACTCGAGCGCGGTCTTGAGCCGATCGTCCTCGAGGCCGGGGACGCCGCCGGTCATGCCGTGCGGCAGTGGAGCCACGTGCGGATGTTCTCGCCCTGGAAATATAACATCGACACGGCGTCAGCTCGATTGCTCGACGAAACGGGCTGGAACTCGCCTGATCCGCAGAGCTATCCGACTGGTGGAGAATTTCTCTCCGGCTATCTCGATCCACTTGCAACGCGCACGCGGCTGCGTGAGCACATACGCACGTCGTCCCGCATCACGGCGATTAGTCGCTTGGGATTCGACAAGGCAAAGTCGAAAGGCCGTGAGGCGGCGCCATTCGAGATCCGCTACCAGAATGGCAAAGGCCCCGAACGTCTCGCGGCCGACGCTGTAATCGATGCCTCGGGAACGTGGTTCTCGCCCAACCCGGCAGGCGACAACGGTCTTCCAGCATTGGGCGAGCGCGAAGTGCCAACGCACGTCGCCTATGCGATGCCGGATGTTCTGGGACGTGATCGTGCGCGCTACGCCGGGAGAACGGTGGCGGTGCTTGGCGCAGGTCATTCCGCCATTGGCACGTTGATCGACCTTGTGAAGCTAAAGGAAGCAGCGCCGGCGACGGTAGTCATCTGGCTTCTGCGCGGTGCTGATCCGCAGAAGTCCTTTGGCGGTGGCGCGAACGACAAGCTTTCGGCGCGTGGAGAGCTCGGCGCCACGTTTGCTCGGTTGGTCGGCGATGGCGCCGTACATGTGGAGACGGGTTTCCAGGTGACCCACCTCAGCGCATCACAAGAACGGCTGCGTATCGGTGCCGGATCGGCCTGCTGTGGCCGTCACGTGATCGTCGACGAACTCGTCGTCGCGACGGGCTTCCGGCCTGATCTCTCTTCCCTGAGTGAGTTGCGGCTCGGCCTCGATCCGGCCCTCGACTGCCCGACCGCGCTCGCGCCGTTGATTGATCCAAACGAGCATAGCTGCGGGACCGTGCGGCCGCACGGCGCGCGCGAACTCAGCCATCCCGACAGCGGCTTCTACATCGCCGGCATGAAATCCTACGGGCGCGCGCCGACCTTCCTCATGCTCACCGGCTACGAGCAGGTTCGCTCAATCGTTGCCGATATCGATGGGGACAAGGAAGCGGCAGCCCGGGTCGAATTGGTGCTGCCGGAGACGGGAGTCTGCTCACGTCAACCGTTGGCGGATGCATCCGATTGCTGTGCTGGAACGGCAGTAGCACCATCAGATTGCTGCGACGAGCGTTCGTCCAGCGTGGTCGATGCCGCCGGGTGCTGTGCGAACGCGCAAGCAAAAGCATCAGCCAAATGTTGCGGCTGATGTAAGGAAACCTGGGGGGCAGAATGGACGGAGTTGGCGCGATCAACCGCTCACGGCGCGGCGCTTGGTGGCGCCAGTTTGTCGGCGCCGGTTCTCGTTCTACGTGAGCACCCCGCCCGCTGTGATCTACGCCGGACGAACGTGTCTGCTCCCCCAACGGCGAACCGCCTGGAAGCACCGCCCTTCACAACCCGAGCCGCATTCGGTAGAAAACAGCCTCCAGCACGATCGCTGACCCTATTCTGACCCTTTTCGGCCTCAAGAATCGCAGATAAGCTATTGAAATCGCGGGTGTAGCTCAATGGTAGAGCAACAGCCTTCCAAGCTGATGACGAGGGTTCGATTCCCTTCACCCGCTCCAATCTCCGGCACCTAGCCGAAATTGATGGCACCACAGCCCCAACTGCACCATTCCGCTTGCCCCAACTCGCGTGAACGGGCTTAGAGATGCCATCCGGCAAGCCTCACGGGTGGTTTCAAATGAGCGACACTTCCTCGGCCAAGGTCGTCATTTGCGGCGCAGGCCTGGCCGGCGTATCCGCAGCCTACTATCTCGCTGTCGAGCACGGCCTGCGAAACGTGGTCGTCATCGAGCGTGATAATCCGCTTTCACTCACCTCCGACAAATCGACGGAAGCCTACCGCAACTGGTGGCCCGGTCCCGATCGCGCCATGACCCAGTTCATGAATCACAGCATCGACCTCATGGAGGGAATTGCGCGGGGGACGGGCAATCGCATCAACATGAACCGTCGCGGCTACCTCTTCGCGACCGCGGACCCGGCACGGATTCCCTTTCTGAGGACAGCCGCATCCCTGGCCGAGACGCGAGGCGGCGGGCCGGCGCGATATCACGAGACGGCGTCGAGCGCCTATGTGCCGTCACCAATGCACGGCTTCGATTTGCCCCTCACGGGTGCCGACGTCATCACCGACGCCAGTCTGATCCGCCGCGAGTTTCCCTTTCTCGCACCCGAGACTTTGGCCGTCGTGCACGCGCGGCGCGCCGGCTGGCTGAGCGCGCAACAACTCGGCATGCATATGCTCGAGGCCATCCGCGAGTGCGGGGTGAAAGTTCTGCGCGGCGAGGTCGTCGGCGTCGATACGACCGGCGGGCGGGTTCGCTCGGTTCATCTAGAACAGGACGGCGCGCGCCAGACGCTCGAGGCGAGCCACCTCGTGCTCGCGGCCGGTCCCATGCTGAAGGATGTCGCCCGGCGCATCGGTGTGGACCTGCCGATCTTCGCCGAGCGCCATTTCAAGGTCTCATTCCCCGATCCGCAGGGCGTCATGCGCGCTGCTCCCATGCTCATCTGGCTCGACGATCAGTATTTGCCCTGGAGCGATGACGAGCGCGCGGCCCTAGCCGAGGACGAGGAGACGCGTTGGCTGCTCGAGAAATTCCCGTGGGGCGCGCACGGGCGTCCGGAAGGGAGCGGCACGCACGCGTCGTTCCTCGTGCTCTTCAACTACACGCATGGGCCGAGTGATGTCGTCTTCCCGTTGCCGGAACCTCCCTACTATGCGGAGATCGCGCTCCGCGGCATGACGACCATGGTGCCGGGGCTCAAGGCCTATATCGAGAAGTCGGGCCGCCCCTTCATCGATGGCGGCTACTATTTGAGAACGCGCGAAAACCGGCCACTGATCGGACCATTGCCGGTGGAAGGCGCTTATGTGTCGGGCGCATATTCGGGCTTTGGCGTGATGGCCGCGTGCGCTGGCGGCGATCTCATTGCGCGACACATCACCGAGAGCCCGCTGCCGGAGTATGCGCCGGCCTTCGATCTCTCGCGCTATCAGGAAGCCGACTACCGCGCATTGCTCGACAACTGGGGCGATGACGGTCAGCTTTGAGCAGCAGACACGGGCGATTACCGCTTGCCGCCGAATGCGCTCGAGCGTTCAGCGTAGAAGCTCTGCCGCGAGACGGACGAAATCCCGCCCCGTCTTCGCCGCGCGAATCGCGTGTCGTGTGAGCCATGCAGACGCACACGTCGAAGCTCGCCGAGAAACTGTTGATCATCTACGAAATGGACGGCCGTGAAGCCGTCGAGCAGTATGCGCGCCGGAACGGCATACCGCTTGCGGTCTGCAGCAAGATCATCTCGAACTATGAGGTGGCGCGGGGCCTGCGGGCACTTGCTACCGGAAACCCGGCTTCATGATTGCGCTCGCCGCGGCGGCGAAGATCATTTCGCCTTTATGCTCACGCCCGGCACGTTAATTTCAACGCCCGGCTGCTGACTCTCCCAAAAGAGATAGCCCAAAACAGCCACGGCCACGGCCAGCACGGCAATCATCACATTCTTGGCGTCCATTGTTCCCCTCTCATGCCTTCAGTCGTCCGACCAACTTGAACGCGCCAGCATTGAGTTGGGTTCCCTGCCGGCTCAGTACGCGTGATGGCAGCCCTCGATGGTGGGCTTGCCTTCGGACGCGCGGCGTATTTTCAGCGACGATTGTCGCGAAGTCTGAATATATTCGCGGCCACTCGATTGGCCTAAGCTCGGCCTCTTCGGGCGAAATCGCAGCACGGGAATAACAAGCATGGTCGCACGCCTCATGGAGGGCTTTCCGCCCGCGCCACAATCCCAGGTTACGCTCGCGAACTGGCGACAGGCGCCGTTCAATCAATGGGCCTTCCATCATGTGCGTGAGATCATACCGAGCGCCGATATCCCCCACGATCCGAGCGGCGTTCGGGAGCTGAAACCTGCGCAACGCGATCTCGGCCACCTGCCGGTGCCGATGCCCGACGGCAGGACACTCTCGCTCAGCCAATTCCTCGATGCTTCAAGCACTGACGGCATTGTCATCCTGCACAAGAGTGCACTTCTCTTCGAGCAGTACGGCAACGGCATGACCGCACGCTCGCCGCACATTCTCATGTCCGTCAGCAAGTCCATGCTCGGGCTACTCGCCGGCGTCCTTGCCGGACAGCGCGTGCTCGATGTCGAGCGACTGGTGACGGACTATGTCCCCGAGGTCGCGCGGACAGCCTATGCGGGCGCGACGGTGCGGCAATTGCTCGACATGCGCACAGGCCTCGTCTTCGACGAGAACTATCTCGCCACCGAAGGTCCCATCATCGAGTATCGCAAGTCGACGGGCTGGAACCCGCTGGCGCCGGACGAAGCGCCATCGGATTTGCGCAGTTTCTATCGTCATCTCACCGAGGCGGATCGTCCGCACGGCGGGCGCTTCCACTACATCTCCGTCAACACGGACCTGCTCGGCTGGATCATCGAGCGTCCGGCGGGAAGGCGCTATGCCGATCTCATGAGCGATCTCATCTGGCAGCCCATGGGCGCCGCAGAGGGCGCCTACATCACGGTCGATCGCCTCGGTGCGCCGCGCTGTGCCGGCGGCATGTGCACGACGACGCGCGATCTCGCCCGCGTCGGCCAGCTCATTCTGGAGTGCGGCGCGCGCGGCACGCGGCAGATCATTCCCGAGAGCTGGATTGCCGACATTCTGAAGGAGGGCGACCCCGCGGCATGGAATGCCAGCTCGTTCGTCGACTACTTCCCTGGCCTCGACATGCACTACCGCACGAAGTGGTACGTCGAGCGTGGCAGCGAGCCGCTGCTCTTCGGATACGGCATCCACGGCCAGAATCTCTTCATTGATCCGGCCAATCAGATTGTGATGGCGAAGTTCTCGTCGCAAGCGCCGCCCATGGATGCCGATCTCATGGGTTCGACACGCGCCGCCGTCATGGCCGTGCGGAACGCGTTGAGTGGATGATTGGAGAGGCGAGCCTCAGAACGCGTATTCCTCGAAGACGCGGCGGACATCGCCCTTCCACGGCCCGTGGTAGGATTCGAGCAACTGCTCGGCGATCGTGCGGCCCGAGGCAACGATCTCCTCGACGGGCGCCAGATATTCCCGCTCGTCGAGCCCGGATGCATTCTTTCGCGCCCGTGCAGCAAGCCCGCCGCGCGCAATCGCCACGGCTTCGCGCGCGATCTCCAAAACCTTGCCGTTGCGGAAAGGTGTCTTGAGCGCGAGCCCAGGCACCCCATCGCGCAGGGCCTGTCGCTCCTCCGCCGTCCAGTCCTTGACCAGCGACCACGCCGCATCGAGCGCCGCTTGGTCGTAGAGCAGTCCTACCCAGAAGGCCGGCAACGCGCAGATGCGGCGCCAGCGCCCGCCGTCGGCGCCGCGCATCTCGAGGAAGCGCTTCATGCGCACTTCGGGAAAAAGCGTGGTCAGGTGATCGGACCAGTCGTCAATGGTTGGCCGCTCGCCGGGCAGCGCCGCGAGCTTGCCATTCATGAAATCCCGGAATGAAGCGCCGGCGACATCGATGTATTCGCCATCGCGATAGACGAAGTACATGGGCACATCGAGCGCGTACTCCGCGTAACGCTCGAAGCCCATGCCGTCCTCGAAGACAAACGGCAGCATACCCGTGCGCCGCTTGTCCGTATCGCGCCAAACCTCGCTGCGCATGGAGAGAAAGCCGTTCGGCTTTCCTTCCGTGAAGGGCGAAGCCGCGAAGATCGCGGTCGCGACCGGCTGCAGCGCCAGCGAGACGCGCAACTTCTTGACCATGTCGGCTTCGCTACCGAAGTCGAGGTTCACCTGGATCGTTGCCGTGCGATACATCATGTCGAGACCGCCCTTGCCGACTTGCGGCATGTAGCGTGTCATGACGGCATAGCGCCGCTTCGGCATGCGCGGGGTCTCTTCACGCGTCCATGTTGGCGAGAAGCCGAGTCCTAGGAAGCCGACGCCGAGGTCCTTGCCGATCGCGCTCACCTGGTCGAGATGCTGCTGCGTCTCGTCGGCGACTTCATGGAGCGTCACGAGCGGGGCGCCGGAGAGCTCGAATTGCCCGCCGGGCTCCAGCGACACCGTGGCCGGCGGCTCGCCATCCGGCCGCTTGAGCGCGATGATGTTCTCGCCCTCGATGATCGGCAGCCAGCCATAGCGCGTGATCAGCCCTTCCAGGATAGCGCGGATGCCGCGCGGTCCTTCGTAAGGAACGGGGCTCAGGTCATCGGTGTGAAAGACGATCTTCTCGTGCTCGGTGCCGATGCGCCATTGTTCGGCCGGCTTACAGCCCGCGGCAATCCAATCGACGAGATCGGCGCGCGAGCGCACAATCGCTGAGGGGGCTCCGTCCTGGCGAGTGGACATTCGACGTTTCCTCGTGAGCCTGGCCGTGCCACCTGGGCGCGCGGCGTGTTGCCGTCTTATGGCCGACCGGACGGCCCTGAAACAAGTGGCGAATTTAACCCGGGCAGCGGGAGCCGTATGGGCGTGTTCCCTGCTTCGGCCCCCCTGGCCTCCAGCCGCCGGGCGGCGAATATGCGCCGGACGAGGCGCACCGGGCAGAGCGGCCGAAGCATGTCACGGGCGCGTTGGACGCACAGCCGCAGGCGCCAAAACCGAGGTTGCAGCGGCTCTTTATGGGGATACCCTGCTACACAATGAGAATGGGCGCCCGAGGGCGCCCATTCTGAACTGTCGGCCTGAGTGATCCCCTCAGTAGCGGTAGTTATCGCCCTTGTATGGCCCCGCCTGCTTGACGCCGATGTAGGCCGCCTGATCGGGGCTGAGCTTGGTCAGCTTCGCGCCCACCTTGGCGAGGTGGAGCATGGCCACCTTCTCATCGAGATGCTTCGGCAGCACGTACACTTCCTTCTTGTACTTGCCGTCCTTGTTGTTGGCGAAGAGCTCGATCTGGGCCAGTGTCTGATTGGTAAACGATGCCGACATGACGAAAGAGGGGTGGCCCATCGCGTTACCGAGATTCACGAGACGACCCTGGCTCAGCAGGATGATGCGGTTGCCACCGGGGAACTGGATCTCGTCGACCTGGTCCTTGATATTAGTCCACTTGAAGTTCTTGAGGCCCGCGACCTGAATCTCGTTGTCGAAGTGGCCGATGTTGCAGACGATTGCGCGGTCCTTCATCCCCTTCATATGCTCGACGGTGATGATGTCCTTGTTGCCAGTCGCGGTGACATAAATGTCGGCGCGCGGCAGGGCATCCTCGATCGTCACGACCTCGTAGCCTTCCATGGCCGCCTGCAGGGCGCAGATGGGGTCGATCTCGGAGACGAGCACGCGGCAGCCGGCCTGGCGCAGCGAGGCCGCCGAGCCCTTGCCGACGTCGCCGTAGCCCGCAACGAACGCCACCTTGCCGGACATCATGACATCTGTGCCACGGCGAATACCGTCGACGAGCGACTCACGGCAGCCATAGAGATTATCGAACTTCGACTTCGTCACGCTGTCATTGACGTTGATCGCGGGCCAAAGCAGCGTGCCGGCCTTTTGCATTTCGTAGAGGCGATGCACGCCCGTCGTCGTCTCCTCGGAGACGCCTTTGATGGATGCGGCGATCGCGCCGAACCAGCCCTTCGGCTTCTCCTTGAGGCAGCGCTTGATGAGAGCAAAGAGGATCTCCTCTTCCTCGGATCCCGCCTTGTCGAGGAAGGCCGAGTCGCCCTTCTCGGCACGCACACCGAGGTGGATGAAGAGCGTGGCGTCGCCACCATCATCGAGGATCATGTTCGGATAGCCGCCGCCGTGCCAGTCGAACAGCTTGGCGGTGTAGTCCCAATACTCGATCAGCGTCTCGCCCTTGACCGCGAAGACCGGCGTTCCAGCGGCAGCAATCGCGGCAGCCGCATGATCCTGCGTCGAGTAAATGTTGCAGGAGACCCAGCGCACGTCGGCGCCCAGCGCCTTCAGCGTTTCAATCAGCACGCCCGTCTGGATGGTCATGTGCAGGGAGCCGGCAATGCGCGCGCCCTTCAGCGGCTGCTTCGGGCCGTACTCCGTGCGCGTCGCCATGAGGCCCGGCATCTCGCTCTCGGCAATGGAGAGCTCCTTGCGTCCGAACTCAGCCAGGCTGATGTCCTTGACGATGTAGTCCTTCGTGCTCATGGGGCGCCTTTCTTAGGGCTGAGGATGGCCTGGAACCCGCGGCGCACCGGCTGCACTTCGGGAGCGCAAGCGCGGCCACTGGGGCCTGAATTGACGGGCGTTGTATAGCGGCTGAATCCCGCCCTCGCAAGGAGGATATAAAGAAATCTTTATGTCTTTCTGTGGGTGCGCTTGTTTCCCTGGGGAGCATCTGTCAATGTTTGAGTCGCACAATTATGTTCTTTATTTGTTCCAGGCTCTGTGGTAAGGAGGGGACATGGAAGAACAGATTCAGTTCAATCGGCAAAAATTCAAAGATGTCGTCCACTATGTCGTCCACTACGTGGCGGCTGGGCACGGCCCGGCAGCGCTCGGCAATACGAAGCTCCACAAAGTTTTGTATTTCTCAGACATGCTGCGTTATCTCGCGTCCGGCACTCCGCTTACGGGTGCGGACTACCAGCGGCAAAGATTTGGACCAACCGCTAGGTTGCTGACCTCTTGCCTAAAGGAGCTTGAACGCGAAGGGCGTGTTCGAACCGAGCGTGTAGATTACTACGGATACTCGAAGGCCGAGTATCACGCGGTGAGATCGCCCGACGTGGGTGGTCTCTCGCAGCGGGACAGGGCTCTTATTGAAGAGATGGCGAATTTCGTCTGCGCTCGATCTGCCGTTGAAATCAGCGAGTTCAGCCATGATGACGTATGGTCATCCGTCCCGATGGGCGAGCGCATCCCCTACTACGCTGCATTTGCAATGTTTCCATCTGAACTTACGGATGAAGACATGGATGAAGCTGCCGCTGAGAGCCTCGATATAGCACCGCAAATCGAGGTCGAGCGTGGGCGTCGACATTTCTGAGATCGCATGGGCCGGTATATGCCGCATGTATGAGGAAGCTGAGCGTCGTGAGGCTGCTCGGCTAGCAATTCGACATCACATCGGCAATCCGGATGTTGATAGAAAGTCTCGGCGGCTTAATTCGCTTCCCGGAAAGCTGCTGTACGTGTTCCCCCTCCACGAATGGAGAGTGCTTTGGGAGTGGGACGGCGATAGCAAGATTGTCTGGAGCGTGACGTGGCTTATTGCTCACCGGAAATCTTGAAAACACCAAGATGATCCCCTTCGACATCACCAAGCCGCTCCTGGTCTTTGGCGGCCCTTATTCCAATCTCCAGGCCACCCAGGCGCTCCGCGCGCGCGCCGAGGCGCTCACCATTCCCGCCAGCAATGTGATCTGCACGGGCGACATCGTGGCCTACTGCGCGGCCCCCGAGGAAACGGCCCGGCTGATTGCCGAATGGGGCTGCCACGTCATCCAGGGGAACTGCGAGCAGCAGCTCGCCGTCGCGGCCGAGGACTGCGCCTGCAATTTCGAGGACGGCACCGAGTGCGCCGCCCTCGCCAGGGGCTGGTACCCCTATGCCAACGCCCGCATGAGCAACGACATGCGCACGTGGATGAGCGGCCTGCCCGAGACACTCCGCTTCACCTACGCGGGTCGGACATTCCGCGTCGTTCACGGCGGCACGGCCGTGGTCAATCGCTGGGTCTTTCAATCCGAGCGCGATGTGCTGGCCGAAGAAGTCGCGCTGAGCGGTGCCGACATCACCATCGCCGGCCATTCGGGCATTCCCTACATCAGGCGCGTCAGCGGTCGCGTGTGGTTCAATCCAGGCGTGATCGGAATGCCGGCAAATGATGGCACGGAAGACGTCTGGTACGGCCTCATCCGCGAGATCGATGGAGAGCTGGTGCTCTCGACACACCGCCTCGCCTATGACCACGACAGCGCTGCCGCCGCCATGCGCCGCTCAGGGCACGCAAACGGCTATGCGCGCACGCTGATCACGGGCCTCTGGCCGAGTCTCGATATCCTGCCGCCCGCCGAGCGCGAAGCCACGGGAAAGCGTATTCGGTCGCGGACAATGCGGATTGGCGCAGGCACTGCGGTGAAATCGCGCGCGCAGTCCGAGGCAGCGTAGCTACTTCTTCTTGGCCTTTGCCTTCTTCACGGTCGGCTTGCGCTCCGGCAAGGACTGGGCAATCGACGCCGTCGCGATCGGGTTCGCCACTTCCAGTTCGCTGCACTCGACCGAGTCCGTCTTCGCCCAGCGGGCGACGTCGGCACGCATCGCCTGCGCTACGTCATCCGGCATGCGACGGTTCTCGGTGACGAGATTCGTGCCCCCGCCCTCCCGCGTCATTGTGACGATGAACACCTTGCCGCCGCGTGGGCTCGGCTGATCGGGCGTGCGGATGTGAGCAGCGACTTCGGCGGCGCCGCCCTCGCTCTCGGGCTCGAGCTTGCCCTCGAAGACATGGGTCTTCTCGAGCGGTTTGCCCGTGCCGAACCAGCAGGCCTTGGCACCGCGGGCAACGCGCGAGTAGATCTCGCTCGTGCCTTCGGCGTGCGTACTGCTGTGATTGGCTGAGTAATTGCTTGGGGTAATGGCAGCCGTCAGGCTTTCCGTCTTGAGAATGCTCGTGCCTTCGCAGCCGGTGAGCACAAGCACGGCGAGACACGCGAGCGCACCACGCAGTCGTACCGCCTTCCGCCACTCTCGTCTCACGAAACCCACCCTCGTAGTCGCTGGGCCCAAACCCCCGATGCCCCGAAGCCCGTTCCGACGATTCCAGAGCTGGCCCAGCCTGACAAGTGCGGTAATGCCGCTGTCGATAACGCATTCCCGCCCCGACGGCCGCCTATCGTGGCAGTTGCGCGACCAAACTCGACAGGTGCGCGCACGTGGCGTAAAGGCGGGGTACACTGCGTTCCGTGCCAGGGAGGCAACCATGTCGTCATTCAAAGGTCTGCTGCTGACGAAGGGAGAGGCTGGCCCAAAGGCCGCGTGGACGGATCTCACGGACGCCGATCTCATGGACGGCGATGTGACCGTGCGGGTCTCGCACTCGACGATCAACTACAAGGACGGCCTCGCGATCACTGGCCGGGCACCCGTGGTGCGGCGCTGGCCGATGATTCCCGGCATCGATTTCGCCGGCGACGTCATTGCATCGGGCAATCCCGCGTTCAAGGTCGGCGACGCCGTCATCCTGAATGGCTGGGGCGTTGGCGAGACGCACCTCGGCGGATATGCGCAGCACGCGCGCGTCCGCGCCGATTGGCTGGTGCCGCGTCCCGCCGCGTTCACTGCGGCGCAGGCCATGGCGATCGGCACGGCGGGCTACACTGCCATGCTGTGCGTGCTGGCGCTCGAGCGCAACGGCATCACGCCAGACCGCGGCCCGGTCCTCGTCACGGGCGCGGCGGGCGGCGTCGGCTCGGTCGCCATCGCGCTGCTTGCGAAGCTCGGCTACACGGTCATCGCCTCGACGGGCCGCGCATCGGAGACCGACTATCTCAAGGGTCTCGGCGCAAGCGAGATCATGGACCGCGCCGAGCTATCCGGAACCGCGCGGCCGCTCGGCAAGGAGCGTTGGGCCGGCGCTGTCGATGTCGTTGGCTCGAACACACTCGCCAATGTCATCTCGATGACAAAGTACGACGGCTGTGTCGCCGCCTGCGGGCTCGCGCAAGGCATGGATTTCCCGTCGTCCGTGGCGCCGTTCATTCTGCGCGGCGTGACGCTCGCGGGCATCGACAGCGTGATGGCGCCGAAGGCACGCCGCCTCGAAGCTTGGACACGCCTCGCCCGCGATCTTGACATCGCGAAGCTTGATGCACTCACGATCACGCGGCCGATCGCCGATGCAGTGGCCCTCGCGCCGGAAATTCTCGCCGGCAAGGTGCGTGGCCGCGTCGTGCTCGAAATCGGATAGCGAATGGCCCCGCCTGCGGCTCCTGCCGGCCAGTTTCGCACGCGCCTCAAGGTGCTTTTCGCGGCGGCAGCACCGAAGGCTGTCATCCTGCGGCGCGGGCCGCGCACATACTGGCGGCTCATCACCTGGGACCTCCGCCGCGATGTCTTCACTCCGGGCCAGTGGATGCGCGGCCTCATCAGGCTGTGCGATCTCTCGCCATCGGGTAACAAACTGATCTACTGGGCCGCGCAGCATCACACGTCCGCGCCGTGGCGGATTTCCAGAAAGCCCCCGCCGGGCCGGCCTTATGACGCGCTGACGGCGCTAGCCGCCAAACCGCCGCGCCCCGGCCGCCGCATCCCGCGCTACATGCGGGGATCCTACCAGCAGCCGCAGGCCAGGCCGGCGCGCATGGAAGGCACGTGGACAGCAGTATCGACGCCGCCCTACTTCACGGCACTGGCGCTTTGGCCGGCTTTCGGCCATTGGACCGGCGGCGGTCTTTTCCAGGACGACCGCAGCATTCTGGTGCAGGAGCCGGAATCGCGCATGGTGCCGATCGAGAACGTGCCCATCCCACGAGCTATGCGCATTGGCTGCTGGTTCGGCTCGGGACATGGGCTCAATCCCTCGGCGCACGGTCCTTCGGAGGGCGCAAAGCTCGCAAGCGGCCCCTTCTGGCAGGCGCTCACTGAAGCGGGCGCATCCTGGATCGAGTGGGTGCACGTTGATCCGCCCGACGACCTGCTTTTTGCTTGTGACGGATGCATCTATCGCCTGCCCAACTGGCGGAATGTGGATGCGACCGACTACTTACGGACGGCGAAGCGGATCGCCGACTTCCGCGACATGCACTTCGAGGCCGTTCAGGCACCGCCCGAAGCCATGCAGTGGTGATCAAGCGCCGGCCAGACGAGTCCAAAGTCCCGACCAGCCCCCGGTGCCGAGCATGAAGCCGGCATTGGTCGCAAACAGCACCACGCATAGCACGGCGAGCAGCGCCCGCTTTGCCGGAAAGCGCGACGCAGTGTACGGCACGAGCAGAATGAGCCAGTGCACGATGGTGACCGCCGGGCTGAACAGGAGCGGCTCTGACGGATTGAAGATGAAGAAGAACACAGCGCGCCCCAAGCCGTAAGCCGCAAGGGGCAGCAGGAGCTGACCTCCGGGTCCGAGGTCTACACCGCCCCGACGCAGCAGCAGGCCAGCAATCGCTATCACCGCAATCAGGAGAAGCGTGGCGAGCGCGATCGGCGAGGCGAGATAAGCCGAGAGGGTCGGCTCGAAGTAACCGCCAACATGAGCCCACTGCAAAGCCTGCGGCGTCGGCGCCACGATATTGAAGAAGAACCAGTTTGCGATGAAGCCATGCAGGCTCGCGAGACCGTAGTCGTTCTTCGCGATGTAGTAGAGCAGCATATTGAAGTGCGACTGGCCTTCGACATATTTGCTCTCCGGAATGAACCAGCCATTGACGAAGACTTCCAGCACGAACCACGAGACGAGAACCACAGGCACGTGCGCGGCGAGCCACCGCAGGCGCCGCCAGTCGGAGCCTTGCCTCAGCAGCACATCGACAATAGGCACCGCGAGCAGGCAAGCGGAGACGATCTCATTGAGGCAAGCGAGCGCAAGCATCACGCTCAGCATGACTGCGGTGGCGAGGCTCCGACGCTGGCGAAATCGTACATAGGCGGCAATGTACAGTACAGATAGCGTCGCGGTGACGATCTTGGACTCCGGGATGCCTGAGAAATACCAAACGCCGAGCGAGCTGGCGTAAAGGGCGCCGCCGAGAAGCACATAACCTCTCGGTAGCAGCACCGTGAAAATTGACATGGCCGCCCAGACACCGAGAGCGCCGACGGCCGCAAAAAAGGCCTTGAGGATGGTTGCCGGCGCGAGCCATGGAGCGAGTGGCAAAAAGAGCTTCATCCACGCGTATCCGAGCGTCGTCGTCACGGGATGAAAGCGTGCCGCGCGATGATGGATGCCGAGATCTGCCAGGACGGCATAGAAATTTGCATCGGCACCGAAGTGCCCAGCCGCGTAGCGCGACGCAAGCATAACGGCCGTGAGCCAATAGACCCCAAAAGCGATGGCCGTTACCGAGAGAATACCGACCGTAAGCGCACTGCTTTCCGCTTTCTTCTCCGCAATCTTGGTTCCCAGCACCGCCGGCTGTGAGCCAAAGTCGTAAGGCGCCTGGTCGTTCATTCTTTCATCCCGGAGCCGGCCCCCCAAGGCCCGACCATTCTTGCGAAGTCAACCACAGCACCGCGATCGGCCAAGAGACCGAGATGCCCGGCGCAAGCCTGCTTTCGGAAACGAGCACCTTGGCGAGAGAAACATGAATGTCAGCACAACGAAACCTTCTTCTCCCGCACTAACCGAGGTCGTATTACCAGCGACATCTCGCCGCCCGGTTGCAGAATTGATACGCCAATGGCGGGACTAGGTCCGCACAAGGCATCCGGGGCACTCTCGATTCGTGCGGCGCACATTCGAGGTGTGGCGTCGCTATAGGGATATCGACGCGCCGACATGCATCAGAACTATCTCGATGCCATAAAGACCTTCGAGGGCTTCACACCGAAAGCCCAGTGGGACTATGCGCAGTTCACCAACGGCTACGGGACCAAGGCCCTCTACCCGGGTGAAGCCGTCTCGCCGGAGGAGGCGGAGCGGCGCTTCGCCTCGGAGATCGCAGCTGCGCGCAATATCGTAGAGAAGCACGCCGCCGGCTGGGACGAGGGCACGAAGGCTGCGCTCACCTCCCTGACGTTCAATGCCGGCACCCGCTGGATCAACAGCGGGCTCGGCGAGGCCGTGCGCAACCAGGATATCGAGGGCGTCAAGCAGAGCTTCCTCCAATACACGAAGGCCGGCGGCGAGGTCCTGCCCGGTCTCGTGCGGCGACGGCTCGCCGAACTCGACTGGATCGGCAGCGGCGCAGCACCGACCGGTGCCATCCCCACAGCCAAGCCGACCGATCCCATGGTTGCAGCCGCGCCCGCCGCAGTGCCTCTTACCGCTCCCCTTCAGTCCGCCGCCGTAAACGCACCGCCGACCAATAGCCCGCAGTTCGAGCCAGCCCAACGAGCCGTGACGGCACTTATCGAGGACAGCGGCGCAACGGCGACGGTCGAGAGCAACGACGCGCGCTCCGCTCAGAATCTTTCCATGCTCGTCTCGCTGATGTTCGATCTTCAGATGCGATCCGCGCTCGCCGACCCGCTGAAGTCGTCAGAAACACGCTCCGAGCGCCAGGAGCGCACGGCCTGATCCAGCCGTTAACACCTAGCTAACCATGGCTCGACAATTACCGCGTGCTTAGCGGTTTCTAAGCGTCAGGCCGGCACTATGGCCGGCATGATCGACGAGAAGAAATACGAGCGCATTATGCAGCGCATTGCCCAACTCGGCACATGGCTCGAGGAGGAGGCACCGTATGCGCTCGCCGATCAGCGGCATCTCGACCCGCACACACCCGAACAGGCCTACTGGCACCTCGGCTATCACCGTGGTCTCAGCGACATGCTCTCGTTTCTCAAAGACCGAACTGAAGACAGTGAGGGCACTGCCAGTCCGTCCCACGTTGCCGGGCAGGATGAATGATGGTCGAGGGTGGCCTGAGCTCGTGAAAGAGCGCGCATTCCTCCAAAAAAGCCTCACGCGCATTTCCCAATACGGCGTACTTGAACATCGTGCTCGAGCCGATCAGCTCGCTTAGACGCGCACGCACGTCATAGTCGTCCCGTCCGACGCTCTGCACCCGAAAGCGCCCCTCGCGATCGACGTAGCCGAGGGTGAATATGCCTGTCCTTGCCTTGGGCAGCACGCGCTGCACGGTATCGAAGGAGAGGGCGTGTGGGCCTTTCATCAACGTCGTCATTCGAATGTCCCCAAGGGGCTTCCGATTCCTATTTTGCGGGCTGACAGCGTACCGCGTCATGGGCGAGGAAATTCATGCTCTCGACAAAGACCTGACCGAACAGTGGGCGGCCGATGCGCGCATTCGCCTTTGCAACGGCCCGCTCGATGAGCTTGTCGAGATCGATGATCTTCAGCGCTGAAAAGTCGAGATTTTCTTCCTGATACACCGTCCCGAAAATCGCCTCGCTCGCATAGAGGATCAGCGTGTCCTTGTCCTTGCGGACGGCGCTCGCCGGGGCGGAGAATGCATAGCGCCCGATCACGTAGCCTTGGATCTTGCCGGCCCGCACGACCGGCACCGAAATGGGATCGATCCTCACCACCTCGGTCTTCTCGGCGGGATCCTCGGCGGCGGACGGCTTGCTGTGGGAAAACTGCATGGCGGCATAGCTGCCACTGAGCGTCGCGATCACGACCACGAACCCGAGAAGCAGCATCCGAATCATATGCGCGTTCCCTTGCGCGCGATTTCGCTCGAATAGGTGCCGTCAGCCGTCGACTGTTCGATGGCCTCACCGATCAGCGAGGAGATTTCGTAGACGGCGTCCATGTGCCGCCGCAGCATACGTTCGTTCGCAGCAAGTTCCGATGAGAGTACTGCGAGACGCTGTCGCACGCGCTCGGTCGGCATCTTCCCCTCGGCGACCTTCACGAGCTTCCCGAGCTCCAGGGCCAGATGGCTCTTCCGTGCGACGAGCGCACTGAAGTCTGCACCCTCGGGACGCGCGATCAGCGCCCTTTCTTCCCGCACGACGTCGCTGATCAGATCAGCCAGGTGAAGTATGGCCTCCATGATCCGGGTGCTTTCGAGCGCGGGGGCTTCAGCCGCGGCATGTCGTGTGATTTTGCGACCCTGTTCTTGTGCGTACATCAACGTCCACCTCCATTTGGCTCAGCCTTGCCGCCATTGGCCGGCGGCGGCGCTGCCGCTGCATTTGCCGGTTCGTCAGGCAGCAGTTTCAGCCGTCCGCTCGATGCAATCTGCTCTGCAAGCTTCTCGGCCATCACCGATTGCCAGAGTTTGCCGGCCGAGCCCGTGCCGAAGAGCTTCGTATTCTCCTTCGGCAGCATCGAGCCGATGAAGGCCTGCAGCGCGAAGGCTTCGAAGGACTTGCGCGCCTTCGCGGCATTCTTGGCTCTGACAGCCTCGGCTCCTGGCGCTGTATCCACGCTCGGGGCCGCTGCCTTTGCCTGCTCTTCTGCTGCCTTGCGGACGACCGTCTCGAAAGGCGCGATCTCGCCAGCACGCTTCACGGTCGTTGTGAAGGCCGATTGCCCCGTCGGCGCGCCGACACTCGACGTCCCAACGTCGCCGGCGCCAACAAGCCGCGCTATGCCTTGCAGATCGATTGCCATTCTGTGCCGTGACTGCCTGCGCTCACGAGGCCCGGTCGCCAATCGGCAACCGCACCTCTCCCGGTCCCCATAGTGGCGCGGCGACCTTATTTCAGGCTTGCGAGCCGGCGGCGGACGAACTGCTCAATGGCATCTTCGAGCTGGCGCGCGTCCTGCTCCTGCGCCTCATTGAAGATTTCGCGGCTGAGCTTGTTCGAGAGGCCCTTCAAACGTCCCCGCGCCGCGGCAGCCTGCCCGATCTGCTGCTCGACCTCGGCGCCGAGTTCGCCGGCCCGCCGCTCGAGCTTCACGGCGCGGGAGCTGACAAGCTCCGGGAACACACTGGCGACGAGATTTTCCTGATCGAGGTAAGCCCGCGTCACCGCCGCCGCCTTCGCTGTATCATCGCGCGCACGCATGAGCTCCTGGGCAGCCTGCGCTTCCTTCTCGTAGAGATGCTCGGTGAGGCGGACCAGCCTCCTGAGACGCGCGATGGAGCGCTTCTTCATGGCTGCGCCCTCATAGATTCGTCAGCGTTGTATTGAAAGCATCGAAGTAGATCTGCAGCATCTCCGGCACCATGAGATAGAGGAAGAACAGACCACCCATCAACAGGAACGGGATCGATATGAAGTAGGACGGAACCTGCGGAATGAGCTTGCCGAGAATGCCGAAGAGCACGTTGACGAGGATGGCATAGACGATGAAAGGCCCCGTCACCTGCAGGCTGATCGTGAAAGCGACATTGAGCGTTGACGTCAGCAGGCGCAGGCCGAACTCGGGCTCGGACATCACGCCGAGCGGAATGCGCCCGTACGAGTCGAGCACCGTCTTGATCAGGATATGATGGAAATCGAGGAGCAGGATGAGCAGGGTCGCCGAGAGCGCGATAAGCGTCGCAAGCGTCGGCGCGGCCTCCTCGTTGTCGATACCGGCTGCGAGGCCATTGAGACCGATGTAGTTCGAGACGGCTGTCATCATAAATTCGAGCGCCGCGATGTAGATCCGGCATACGAGCCCGATCACGGCGCCAACGACACACTCCGCCAGGACAAAGCCAAGCAGCAACCCGCCCTGCGCGAGCTTGAGGTCGGCCCCATCGAGAACACGCGGCGCGGCGGCAAGCGCCAGCGCCAGCGCCAGATAGAGGCGGACGCGCCCTGGCACGCGCGCGGTGCCGAACCCGGGCGAGAGCATCAGCGTCGTCCCGACCCTGCAGAGGATCAGGATGACACCGGTCGCGTACTCGTCCAGTTCGAGCATTATGCAATGCTGCCGAGCGCCTTGATCTGGATCCCGCGCGCGATCTCGGCGTGTGACAACACCGGCAGCGTCGGGAAGAGCCGTTCGATAACCATGCGCACGAAGGGTCGCGCCTCCACGGAGGTCACGAGGACGAACTGCTCGCCCTTCTCGGTATGGCTCGCGATGACGCGCGAGGCGTCCTTGCTGAAGTCCTCGATGAGCCGTGGATCGATGTCGAACTCGACGACCTCGCCACGCTGATCGCGTTTCAGGCTCTCGTGGAAGGCCAGATCCCACCGGCTGCCGAGGCGCAGGACCGATAGCGTGCCGTCCTTGGAGAGATCGCCGCATATCTGCTGCGCCATACGCTGGCGGACATGCTCGGCAACCGCCTCGGAACGGCGCGTATGCGGTGCGATTTCCGCGACCGCCTCGAGGATGAGTTGGATGTTGCGGATCGAGACGCGCTCACCGAGCAGCATCTTGAGCACGGCTTGGATGCCGGAGAACGAGATATGCGCCGGGCGGATCTCATCGAGCAGGCGCTTGTACTCGGGCGGTAGCCCGTCGATCAGTGCCTGCATGTCGCGATAGGAGAAGAGTTGGGCGAGGTTGTTGCGGACGGCCTCGCTCAGGTGCGTGAGAAGCACCGTCATGACGTCGACAGTTGCGAAGCCCTCACGCTTGACCTCCTTCGCATAGGCCTCGGGAATCCAGATGGCCTTGAGGCCGAATGCAGGCTCGATCGTGTTGACGCCCGTGATGCTCGGCTTCGGGCCGTCGCCGACAATGACGAGGACGTCGCCGATCGGCAGCTCGTGGCTACCGACGGTCGCCCCATGAATACGGATCTGATATCCACGGGCCGGCAGGGAGAAATCATCGGACAGATTGATCTCGGGCACGACGAAGCCATACTGCTTGGCGAACTTCCGCCGTAGCTTGGCGACGCGCTGTGCCAGCTCATCGTGCTTGCGGATGAACTCCGCCGACAGACGCTGGCCGAAAACGATCTCGATCTCGCTTATCTTGAGCGCACCTTTGATCGACTGGCGCGCTTCTTCCTCGGCCACCTGCGTGGCCTCGCGGACCTTGGCATCCTTGGCTTTCTGCTCCTCCGCCCATCGTCGCGGTATGGCGAACCCGGCGGCGGCGGCAATGCCGCCGAGAATTGCGAAGGGCAGAAGCGGCAACCCCGGCCCGAGCGCCAGGAGACCCATAGCGGCTGCCGTCATGAGCAACGCCTTGGGGTGGGTAGTGACCTGAGTGACAACGGTCTTCTCAACCGAACCATGCGTGCCGCCCTTCGCCACCACGAGACCGGCCGCGAGCGAGATGATCAGCGCCGGAATCTGCGTAACGAGACCGTCGCCAACCGAGAGCTTGGTGAACACGTCCGCCGCCTCGGCGAGCGGCATACCGTGCCTGAAGGTTGCGATGAGAATACCGCCGAAAACGTTCACGGCGGTGATGATGAGGCCTGCGATGGCATCACCGCGCACGAACTTCGAGGCACCGTCCATGGAGCCGAAGAAGGAGCTTTCCTCTTCGAGCTCGCGTCGGCGGCGCTGCGCCTCGCGTTCGTCGATGAGGCCGGACGAGAGATCAGCGTCGATCGCCATCTGCTTGCCGGGAATACCATCGAGGGCGAATCGGGCGCCGACTTCGGCGATACGCGATGCGCCCTTGGTGATGACGATGAAGTTCACCGTCAGAAGGATGACGAACACCACTACGCCGATGACGAAGTCGCCGCCCATGACGAGCTTCGAGAAACCTGCAATGACGTAACCGGCCGCGTGCTCGCCATTGGCGCCTTCGGTCAGAATGATTCGCGTAGTCGCCACGTTGAAGGCGAGGCGCATCATCGTGATGATCAGCAGGATGGTCGGAAAGGACGAGAACTCGAGAGGCCGCTGGACCCACAACGCAACCATGAGGATCAGCACTGCAGCCGCGATCGAAAAAGCGAGGCCGGCATCGATCAACAGCGGCGGCAGTGGCAGGAACAGCACCGCCAGGATCAGCACGATCCCGGCCGCGAAGCCCATATCCGTCAGCCCGCCCAGCCGATTGAGCGCTATCTGGCCTGTCGTTGATTGCGACACCCTGAACCCCCTCACCGAAAGCAATGTCCGCGCGGAATCACGCCGAGCCGCGGCGCCGCATGTTCATCCTCGCAAGTGATGCTGATCGGGAGCTGACCAATGGCACGCGCCGAGGCGTCAGAAGCCTTTTTCCACGTGCAGGAAAGTCAATTGGGCAAAGGCGAACACGTTCGCGCCCATGAAGTGCGCGGAGAACATAGCGACGACGAAGATCGCCATGATTTTCGGCACGAAGGTGAGTGTTATTTCCTGCACCTGCGTCAGGGCCTGCAGGAGCGCGATGATGATACCGACCACCATCGCCGCGAGAACGCAAGGCCCGGCGACCATGATCACGGTCCAGATCGCAGCCTGGACCAGTTCCATGGCATCCGCTTCGTTCACGTGGTGGTCTCGTCAGCCGGAGGCGCGGCACCGCTCTCACCGATGATCAAGCCCTCGCCAACCATGAACTCGGAACCGTCGTCAAGCATCACCATGACGCCGTTGTCGACCACTTTGGCCGCCACCACAACGCCGGCCGCATTATTTACCTCGGAGATGACGGTCTTGCCGATCATGCTCTCTGCTAGCTGCAGGTTGTTCGTATTCAGTAGGGAAGCGATGCGTTCGTTGGTCTGGATCGTCTTCTCGACCTGCGAGAACGTCGCGAGCTGGGCGACGTAGTCACTCGACTTCATCGGCTCCATGGGATCCTGATTTCGCATCTGCGCGATCAGCAGATGAAGAAAGGCGTTGTAGTCGAGCGTCGGCGCCGCGGTCGCTTCCGTGGGCTTCTGGGTCTCGTTTGTCGTCTTCTTAGTCGTGTTCAGGACACCTGAGACGTCCATGGCAGCTCAACCTCCGTTAGGGCCGCGCTAGGCGACTGATTTCTTGGCCTGTTCCGCGGGCGGCTCCACGGCAGCATGCTTCCTGGCCTTGAGGATCTCGTCCTCAAGCGGGAATAGCGCCCGAATCCTCCGTAGCGTCTCGAACGTGCGTCCACGCTCCATGAGCGACTTGACCTCCATGAGGCCGTCGAGCACGTCTTGGCTCTTGAAGGTCCGGATCAGCGCCTCGTGCGACCGCTCGTACATCTGTCGCGCAATCGGCTCGCACTTCGGCTCCATCAGCATCGACTGGACGATGAAATAGAGTTGGCGCAGCGGCGTCGTCGCCTGATCTTCCTGAAGAATGTGGCCCTCGAGCAGGAACACAACTTCATTCATCAACTCGATCGTCACTTTGCGATCGACCTTGAGGACGCCGCCGTTGATGTAGACGCGCTCGTTCGGCTTCAGATGGACCTTGAGGTGTCCGCTCACGTGAGCCCGTCCCGTATCGCCTTGGAGACGACGATCACATCCGCGAAGCCCTTCGATGCGTCCGTGCGCGCGGCCTCGAGTTCACGCAGGATCCAGATGCCGATCGAGACGAGCTGCGCCTTCAGCTCCTTCGGAAGACCGTTATCCGGGCTTGCGAGATCCTCGATGAGCAGCGTCCATAGCTTGCTCGTAAATGCAATGGCCTCGGCGGCCGAAGCAAGTGGCGCACCCGACGTGGCGGCCCGCTCCAGAAGCTGGATCGACTGGTCGAGTGCGACACGCTCGCGCTCGCGGGCCACCTGCTGATCGTCCTCGAGCAGATCACCGTACTGTATGCGCTGCATTACTTTCTCCATGCCGCCTCAAGGACGCCGCTGCCGTCTCAGAGGTAGTTCAACAGTGTGAGCTGCTGCATCCGCGCGGTTACGGAATAGGACGACTCGATCCTGGTCATCAGCAGGCTGAGCCGATCCGCCACTTCATACGAATCGACGCCTTCCAACTCACCGATCCGCTGCTCCAGCGTTGTCTTCTCGAGAGAAATACGCTCGTTGGCTTGCGCAAGGCGTTCCTCGGCGACGCCGACGCGCGCCTGGGTCGCTGCGATATTGTGACCGCCCTCGCTCGCTCTGTCCGCGATTCGCGTTGCCATGACCTCGAATGTGTCCGTCCTAAGGCGCTCGGCACCGCCGTCGATCGCCAGCGTCAGCGCGAAGAAGACCTGTCGAATACCCGTGTCATTGACCGTTGCGGAGGTGTCAATCTCCTCGCGATGGGAAATGCGATCGCGCATGACCTCGTCGGTTGCTTGCGAGAAATTGGTGCTCCACGAAGGCTCCTCAAAGAGCGCCGAGAACGGCCCGTCTATGTAAGCTTCCATCTCCGCCGGTGTGATCGTCGCAACCTGGGGATCGTCGGGCGGAAATCCGAACTCCGTGGTGAAGGCATCGATGACCGCGGTGCGCGCGGCACTTGGAGGCTCGCTCAGATAGTCCTCGATGGGCGGCGCGGAGATGTTAAGGCCCGAGAAGGCATAGACTCCGTTCGTGCTGGTTCTGAGCACGTCCGTGAGCGTCCCCATGCGCGCCTTGGCATCCGAGATGAGAAGGCTGCGGTCGGAACCCGTCTTGTGCACGCCGATGGTCGATTCGCTGAAATCCGCACCGAGATCCCGCAGGGCCGCAAACGACGACTGGATGTGATCCATGCGCTGCTTGACGACCGAGTTCGTGTTCGAGAGGCCGGTCAGACTGCCGACGATATTGCGCATATCCAGCACGCCGCCGACGCGTCCGCCGAGCACCTTGCCGACATCGGCGTGGCGGCCCGTGCTGAACTCCTTGAGGGTATCGGCGAGGGTTGTCTGATTGCGCGCATTGGCTGTACGCAGTATCTCACGGCTGACGAGCGAGGAGATGGTATCGGCTTTCATCTATTAGATCGCCCCCGTCGCGCGCAGGATGGCCTGGAACATCTGATCGACCGTCGACATGAGCCTCGCGCTCGCTTGATAGGAGCGCTCAAGGGCCATCAGGCTTGTCATTTCCTCATCGAGATTGACGCCGACCTGGCCGTGCCAGGCGTTGACGGCGCGCTCGCCGAGCACCTCGATGTCCGCCAGACGACTGCTCGCCGAGCTGCGTCTGCTCTCGAGCCAGCCGGCGCTGTCAGAAGCGAGCGAGAGGAGGCTCGTGGAAGCACTGAGCCCAGCCGCCGGATCGAAAGCCTGTGCCGTGGAGAGACCGGCTGCAAGATCGCGCAGCCGCTGGCTGAAGCCCGCGCTGCCAGCAGCATTGTAGACATAGTCCGGCTCGCCCGGATCGCCGATGCCACCATCGCGGAGCAGACCGAGACTGCCGCCTTGGCTAGGGTCAGCATTCGGGTTCACGCGGATCGTGAGCGCGAGCCCATCAAGCACCGCCCCGCCGGGCGGCAGGGCCGGACCACCGGACCAGGTGAAGAGGCCGGCAATATCCGGAAGAGTCGGCGTTGCCGACTGATCAACTTCGGCAAATGTCGTGATGAGACCGCGCGCGATCTCGTCGACCTGCCGACCATAGCTGATGCCGACGTCATCGCGGATCTGCAGAAGACCGCCGATCTTGCCACCAAGCTTCGTCGCCGCCGCACCCGAATACGGCACCCCGTCGATCGTAAGCAGGCCACCCGGCTGGCCAGGCGTGAGTGGCGCGAAATCAAACCCGATCGTACGTGGCGCCTTTTCGAAGAGCGTAGTGCCGCTCGCCGTGAACAACACCATGTCGTTGTTGGCACGCGTTGTCGTGCTGATGTCGATGAGGCCCGAGATCTCGCGGAGCAGCCCGTTACGGCGATCGATTTGGTCGGTCACATCACGGCCGACAATCGATCCGGAGACGATCTTATTGTTGGCGTCCTCGAAATCCTTGAGCAGCGTATCGAGCTGTCGCGTCGCGTCGGCGATGTCGGAATTGGCTTCCTTGCGCACCTGAACCACGAGGTTCGCGGCATCCTGCAAGGTATTCGCGACATTCGTCGCGACCGAGATCACGTTGCTCAGAAGAGAGACATTGCTCGGATCGGCAGCAGCGGCGTAGAGCGCCTCCTGCATGTCGGCGAGCATGGCGGCGGGGCTGATACCAAGCTCGGGATCGCTGATCGAGACAGACAGACGCTCGAGAGCGCTGGTCATGCTCGACAGCTCGCCACCCTTGGCCGTACTGCCGAGCACGCTCTCGAGCAGCCGCTGCGAGACAGAATTACTGATCACGCCGAGCTTTATGCCAATCTCGGACGAAATCGTATGCGCGTACTTTCGGGCGGCGTCGGGGTTGTCAACGTTCGCGATGTTGCGCGACACCAGGGAGGACTGAGTGGCATTCGCCATCATTCCGCCCCGGGCGATCTCATGAGCAAGCGTGAGTGACATCTACCTCCCCCGACCCGACGCTTCCTGCCAGGCCTACCGCTTCAGGTTGACGACCAGATCCATGAGCTCGGAGCCGGTCTGGAACACGCGCGAGTTTGCCGTGTAGTTGCGCTGCGCCTCGATCATGTCGGCAAGCTCGGTCGCGAGATCGACAGTGGAACTTTCGAGCTTGCCGGATTCGACGGTTCCGAAACCGGCCGTTCCCGCGATGCCCACGCGAAGATTGCCGGAGTCGTTGGACGGCAAATAGACATTGCCCGCTTTCGGCGCGAGACGATCGGGACTTGGCACCGTCGCGAGCGGAATAAGGTAGGAGGCGAAGCGCGAGCCGTCCTCGTAAACCTCATAGAGCCGTCCATCCTGCGCGATCTCGATCCCCTGCACGCGGCTCGGCGCGTTGCCATTGGTGTTGATCAAGTCCACAGCATAATCGCCGCTCACCTGCGTCATCGAGGAGAGATCCATCTCCAATGGCTGACCACCCGGCACAGGTACCGTGAGCGAGGTCGTGCCCGACGGATCAAGCTGGCCGACTCCATCGAATGTGAGCGTCGCCTGGGCAATCGGCCCGTTTGCGTATGGGAACCCGCCGTTGGCGTCGCGGTCGGCCGCGTCATAGACGACCATCTCCCACTCGCCGTCGTCAGTCTTTGCAAAGTGGACGTCGAGCATGACCTCCTCGCCATGATTCCCATAGACGAGAACCGAGGAGCGCGCGGTCGATGTCGCCCCGGCAGCATTTGTCGAAGGCAAATTCGCCGGCACAACAACATCCGACAGAAAAGGCAGGTTGGCTATCATGGCGCCGGTTGTGGTCGGCGCCGAGCGCATGCCACCCGCAGTCACATTGACGGGAACAAGCCCGGCCGTACCATTGATGACCGGAGGCCCGGATGCATTTTCCGGAAGCGGATAGCCCATAAGGGTGTAACCCGCCGAATTGATCAGAAAGCCGTCGCCATCGGGCACGAAAGAACCGGCACGCGTCAACGCCAAACTGCCGTCCGGCGCAGAAACCAGCATGAAGCCGGCACCCTTGATGGCCATATCAAAAGGCGACGACGTCCCCGTCAAAACACCTTGCTGCGAAATCCCATAACGGACATTCGTTTCAACGCCGCCGGAGTTATAAGACGACGTCGTATCATTCAGCAAAAGGGACGAGAATTGCGTGCCCGCGCGCTTATATCCAACCGTCGATGCGTTGGCGATATTATCGGCTATCGTGCCCAGCCGATTGGACTGCGCATTCATTCCCGATGCGCCCGTGCGCATCAGCCCATAGACACTCATGTGATCCCCCAGACGGCTCGGATTTCACAGCCAGAATAAGGCCGCTCACCTTGTGCCAGGCTGTCGCGTAGTCAAATCGCGGCAGCGATCTCGCCCGACGCGCCAACCACTTCCGACTTGGAGCTCTCCACGAGGCGGTATCCAAGATGCCGCTTGGAGTCGATCGGGTCATAGCCGAGCCGGCCACGCAGGCGGCGGCGCAGCTTAGAGATGTGGCTCTCTATTACGTTCTCGTCGATCTCTTGATCGAAGAGGCCGTAGACCGAGTTGAAGATCTGCGACTTCGTCACCCGCCGCGACTGATTCGCGACAAGAAACTCCAGGATTCTCAGCTCTCTGCGCGGCAGCGGCAGCGGCTCGTCGCAGACCAGCGGATCGCGACCGTCGCGATAGATCTGGATCGCCGCAGGCTCTCCCTGACGGCCGCGCTCGATACCTGCACGGCGGGAGATCGCCTCGATCCGTGCCAGGATCTCGCGCACGTGACACGGCTTGGAGATCACGTCGTCGACGCCGACCGCAAACAGCTCGAGCGTGCTTGCGAGCGTCTTGTGATCCTTCATGGCGATGACAGCAGCAGCAGTGCGGCGCTTGATCACCCGCGCCAGAAGATCGGGCCGCCCACATTGGCCAATGAGAAACGCGTTGATGGCCATGACGTCTTCATTTGCCGCAGCTTCAACCCAGCCCTCAAAGTCGCCGCCTGAAAATCCAGCGGCGGGAATTCCCTCACGATCGAAGGAAGATCGAAACGCATCGGTCACAAGATTGCGGTCATCGACGATGACGATCATTCCGTTGCCCCCCGGCGAATCAGTGCATTGCCCAATAATTGATTAACGTGAACTAACAGGTTTACAAAGGGGGGTAGTCCGTTCCCGCATCAGTGCGCCGCAATGGCAACGAAACTGAATAGTAATAACAATAAACATTAGAGTAATTCTGCCACCAGGGCATTTATGCATTCCAGGCACGAACGGGCACTGCGCATGAGGCTTGCGCAGCGCCCGTTCGTTGCTTGTAACCAGCGTTAGGATCGCTCAGGCGGCAGCCCGAACCCCTCCGACGCCGATCCATCCGCGGCCCTTGCTCAGAAGGCCGTTGAGACCACTGCGGCGGCGCGATGACACCGCCCGCTCCGCCTCGCCGTCAAGAGCACGCTCGAACGCTGCGATCGCCGAGGCACTGGCGACGCTCGCCGCTCCGAGTGTGCTCGACGTGGCAAAGGCAAGGGCCTCGGCACCCTGCCGGAATTTCTCCCTCAGCTCGCGCGTGAAGAGCGAATCGACAAGCCGACCCGTTTCGGCGAGGCTGCGACGCATCTCTGTGCTCAAGGCGCCGTGGCCATGATCCGCCGCGATTCGAATTTCAGCTAGCGCCTCGTGCAGTACCGCTACGGCGCGGCTCGCTGCCTCGCGGCGCAGCAGATCGAGGAACTCACGCCGCCCTGGCTGCTGCTCGATGCGCGTTGCCTTCGCCGCGACGGCGGGCTTGTTCCATCGCCGGGAAAAGCGAATCGCGAGCCAGTAGAGCGGCAGAAAGCTCGCGGCCGTTCCTGCTGTAAAGACGATCAGGGCAGTATCCATGTGTCCGCTCCTTGAAATGGCCGCGCATCAGAGGCCCAAGGAAACGAAAAGTAGCTTACGCCAGCCTTGATCATGGGATCAGCCACGCCGGCGCGTCGGCGGACCCTTGTTCTCGTCTGGCTTTGCGGCCACAGGTGCCTCGATGCAAATGCTGAAGAAGCCCTTCTGCTGCCCAAGCTGGCCTTCGAAGATCGCCTCGCCGTCGCTCTCGATGCGAACGCGCTCGAGCTGCTCGGCATCGAACTCGACGAGCGAGCCAGGCTGCAGCGCAGCGACGTCGCCAAGCAGCATCGGCGGGCCTGCGGCGACTGCGACGAGATCGACTTCGGTCCGACCGATGCTCTCGGCCAGCTGGCGGCTCCAGTTGGGATCGAGCTCTACCGGAGCTTCCTCTTCCGGCGCGGCTATCTGGTCGCGCACGAGTTCGAGACCTCGCGCCGGCAGCGCGACGACCATGCGCTCGTCGAAAGCCTGGAGCAGCAGTTGAGCGAGGACGAGATCGGATTTGTCCTTGCCGAAGGGCTCTGCATCGAAGGCGCGCTCCACGCGCTCGAGGCTGCACGTGAAGGCGACATAAGGCGCAAGGCGTGCCTGGAACTGCGCGATGACGGCGCGCGCGAGCTGGTCGGCCACCGATTCCTCGAGCCCGCTCAGCTCGCGCACTGGCACCTCGCCGAGCTGACGACCGTCGCCTCCGTACATGGCATCGAGCGCGCGGAACAGCAGCATGGCGTCGAAGGCGACGACGGCGCGTGCATTCCATTCGGCGATGAAATAGATCACGCCAATCAACCCCGAGCAGGGCCCGAGCGCCTCGTAGGCACTCTGTTGCACTGTCCGCTCGAGTACGATCTCGGCATCCAGTCCGAAAGTTTCACGCAGTGTCGCCGGACAGTCCTGGGCGCTCGCCTCGAGCAGCGCCCGCATGGCCGGCAGCTCGACAATCGGCGCAATCGTGCTGTGGAAGATCTCTGTGATCTCCAGCCGCTTGAGCCGATCTTCATCGAGTGCCGTGTCCATAGCCTCCATCCTGCCTGCCAGGCTCTATGCCTCCGGCGGTGCGGCTTCGGGCCGCAGCTTTATCAACGACCTTTCGGCCAAGCTCAGCGCGAGAACAGCAATCCAGCGCCGTGCCTCGCTGATGGCTTGCGGGGCAACCCGCGCCTCCGTCGCAAGCTCGGCCTCGACGATGCGCCGCGAGCGCGGCGACAGCGTCTGCAGAATGAGGTCGATAAGCACCGGATCGGCGTCGCGCAATGCCAGAACGACACGCTCCGCCGGCACCTCGTCCATGAGGCGCGCGCGATCCTCGACGTCCATGGCAGCAATGTCGTCGAAGGTGAAAACGTAGTTCTTGACGCGCTCTGCCTCGGCCGGATCGTCCTCGCCAATACTGGTCAGGATCTCCTCGATCTGATCACGATCGAGCTTATTGAGGATGGCCGCGAGCTTGGCGTGCTTGTTCTCCTCGCTCGTGGTCTCGATCTCGGCGAACAGCACTTCGCGCAGTCGTTCGGCTATGAGTTGCATGGCGGCGTCGGTCGTCGGACGCAGCGTCAACAGGCGGCGGCTGAGGTCGGCGCGCTGCGCGCCGCTCAGCTTCTCCATGACGCTTGCCGCCTTGCTCGCATCGAGACGCGACAGAACCACGGTCGCAACCTGCGGCTGCTCGCCTGCCAGGAACTCAGCGATTCGCTCGTCCTTTACATCACTAAGGCGTACCCAGACGCGCTCCGCTGTCGTACCCGAGACCTCGGCTATGATGTCCGAGATCTGATCCTCGCTGACCACACCGGAGAACAGCTGCTGCACGCCACTTGCCGAGCCGACGAGCGTGTCGGGCGTGTCGAGAGCCGCATAGAGCTCGTCGATGATCTGTTCGATAACTTCCTCAGGGACTGGCGGCAGGGCCGACACGGAATGTCCGACGAGGCGGATCTCCTGATTGTCGAGCTTCTTGATGATGACGTCGGCGGAAGGCTTGCTCATGGTGAGCAGCAGCGCCGTCACCTTATCGACGGCGCTCAGCGGCGCATTGTCGTCGCGCTTTGTGGGCAGCGACTTGCTCATGTTCTTGTTGTTCATCCCGTTCTTGACCGCTGCCGTACGGTGCCCATGCCTTTCCCGCAGTCGACAGAGGGAGGCGCTCAAACTGCCTGTCTGCCACACCGACCTTGCGGCTGACTGACAGGCGCGCACCTCCGCCAACCTCGGGCAGATTGGTCACCATAAACAGATTCGCAGTGTATTAGACGGGGCGGAAACGACCGGCGTATGAAACTCCCGCAACTACGTGCCCGGGGGCCGCACCGTGCGGTGTCCCGGACCACATTTCCACACCTGCTTGCGACGGGCTGGGCTGACGCCCGCCATGTTGACCGCTATATTGCGCGCCGCCGTCGCGCCCACTGTTCCCGGCGAACTGCTCCTGCAGGTTGCCGTGGCGCCCGCCCTGATCGCGGCTGTCCCCGTCCATGCTCTGCCCGGCCGATCGGGCGACGCTGATATCATTGACTGTGTAACCGGCACCATTCAGCCGCGCAGCCAATATGCCGCGATCGTTGTCGACCTTGGTCACTGTATCGGCCAGCTCGGCGGCCAGCTCGACGCGCAGGCCTTCCTCGTTGCCCGAGACCACTATCGTCACCGCACCAAGCTCGGCGGGGTTGAGTTGAAGCTTGATGGTGCGGATAGCCGGCGCGAACGTCTGCCGCGTATCTGGTTCGAAGCCCATTCCGGCGGTCGCCGGCGCGCCGGCTTCGGTTGGCGGACCGATGACCTGCTGCAGGCGATCGGCGATCTGTATCCCGACAGCGCCTGGCATCACTTCGATGACTGCGGGAGGAGAGACCGGCGCTGTGACCTGCGTCATCGCCTCTGTCGCACGCGCCAACGCTGCTGGCAGGGCAGGACGTTCGCGCGCAGATGCTCCTGCCTGTGCAAGTTTCGCCGCATCGGCCGGCATCATGGCGCGGGCTTCGCTAAAGGCATCTTGCGCGATCTGCCAGCGCCGCGCTTCGACGCCAGCGGCCTGGAAGTGCTTTTCCTGGCGCACGACTTGTACCGGAATGATCTCGACCGGGTCCTGCGTCTCATCGCCGAGCTCCGGCATGTCGGCCTTCTCCGAGCCGAGCGCGTTCATGTGCGGGCCACGAGGCCCTGAACCTTTGCGCACCAATACAGCGACCGCGACTTCTGGCGCAGCCGTAGTCTCTGGGCGCGCCGAGAAATCGATGCCGAGCGCGGCTAGAACCTCACGCACGGCATCTGCCGCTGGATTGGGCTCGGGCGATGCCGGAATCGGCGGCGCCTCCCCGCGCTCTTGCGTTTCACTGGCCGACGCGAGCTTGGCTTGAGCTTTGCCCCCTCCATGACGCGCCAACACGGCACGAAGCTCCTTGACTATCTCGCCGCTCGTCTCGTCGCTCGGTACCGAAAACTCCGTCTCTTGCTGCTTGTTTGCCTCTCGCAACTCCCGAGCGCCAAGACGGCGCGTCGCGCGCGAGAACGGGCCAGAATCGTCGGCCTTCTGCACTTTTGATTCATCTCCACTGCCATCCTCGCCAGCCTCACCAGCCGTCTCAGCCAGCGCAGCAGCGAAATCGCCGTCGGGCACATCGTGCCGGCCTTGCCGCCCCTCACCAGCGCCCGGCACACCCTTGGCCCCAGATGGGGAAGCAGGAAGAAGAACGTTCATTCGTCAATTTCCTTGAACATCTTGTCGAGCTGAGCAATGCGCGCCTGCACCTTGGCGGCAGTAGGATTCTGATCCGCCGGTGCAAGGATCGCCGCCTTGCTGGCGATTGGCACTGGAGTAACAACTGGCGCGGAAGCCTCGGCGACAGGCGTCGGACGCGGCTGCGGCGGTGAACGGATGAGATGCGAGATCGCGCGCGCGCTAGCGATCAGCTCGATCACGGGCTCGGTGACACCGGCGGTCTCGGCAGCATTGAGCAGCGCGAGGCCGTCCTCAGGCGCAAGCCCGATGGCGAGCGCCGCGCCCTCATACGCTTGTGTCCAGGCATACTCGGGCGAACCATAACGGGCATACTTTCGCGCCAGGCGCGCGGCATTGACCGCGGTTGCGAGCTTGCCTGATCGCAGCCCGATCTCGGCAAAGGCTGCATAGAACTGCACGAGTTTCTGTGGATTGAGGTAGTGCACGACGCCGCGCACCCACTGCACACCCTCGGACTTCTCGCCATAGCCGTGCTCGACCATCGCCGTCGCAACCGGCCGCATGACCGCATTCAGATAGGGTGAGCGCGGAAAGCGCCGGAAATATCGCGACGCGAGAGCTTCGAACTTCGGGCGGTCGCCACGCGAGATCGCACCTTCCATGGCAAGGCGAAGGGCGGTCTCCTCGATCAGCGTCCCAGGCGAAAGAAGGCGCGCCTGGTCGGCAAGGTGGATGACGCGCGCGAGATCCGTGTTTGCCAGCACCAGCGCCTTGACGAGTGCGACATGGCCCGCAAGGCTCGGCGGAAGAGCAAAGACGTCGACCTTTTCCAGATGACGGAGAGCGCTAGTGCGCTGTCCTTCGGCATAGGCAAGCGCGCCCTCTGCAAGCGGCAGCTCTTCCTGCCCAAAAAGCTTCTGGGAGAGCACGACGCGCAGCTGCTCCGGGTCGCCGCCGCTCAGTGCGTACTTGACCAGAGCCTCGCGATTACGGGGTGCGCGCCAAACTGCGGGCGCAAACGCCTTGAGCTCGTCGGCAATTTCCTGAACGACCTCACGCTGCATCGCGAAGGCGGCTTCGTCACCTTGCGCGATACGCTCCTGAAGCAGGCTGAGCGTGCGCACGGCGTGGTATGGCTGGCGCACGGCGTCTACCGCGAAGGATCGATCCGCACTCCCGCCGGTTCCCGCTGCTGGTGACGGCGACGCGGCGAACGCCACCTCCGTACTACCCAACACTACGGCCAGGAGAAAAAGCGCGAACAGTGCCTCCCCTCCTCTAGTCCGGCCGGTATGTCGTAAGGCAGATTTCATTCATCCACCTGCTGCAGGAGGATCTCGATTCGGCGATTGCCCGCTGCCTCGGAGTCGCTCGGGATCTTCAGCTTGCGGTCGGCATATCCCTCGATACGCGTAAATCGCTTCTCGTCCACGCCTGCACGCACGAGCATCGCGTAGGCCGCCTCGGCGCGCGTCATGGAGAGGCGCCAGTTGTTGTTGCGGTCGGTGCGATAGGCGCGACTATCGGTGTGCCCACGCACGACAATGCGCTTGCTGTTGGCGGTCAGAACCGGCGCGATGCGTGCAATCAGGTCGATCGTCTGCTGGCTCGGATCGGACGAGCCAATCGCGAACATGCCGAACGTGCTCGTGTCCGTAAGGCTCAACACGATCCCGTTGCCCTCGATCGTAACCTCGATGCCCGGGCCACCGGATCCCGCGATCGGCTTCGCCGCCTGCTGGACATCGCGCAGCACTTCAGCCGCGGCCCGGTCGAGCGTTTTCTCAGCAGCGGCAGCAGGCGCCTCAGGCCGGCTACCCGCGGCCGCATCATGCTGTGCGGTCGCCGAAGGCTGGCGGACCTCTGCCTGCGTTGTCCCCGCACTCGCGGCCTTGCCCGCCGACCCGTCGGGACCTTGCACGACTTGCCGCGCAGCATCCGCAATGCCCGGAAGCCGCTGTTCTTCCGCGTCGCCCAACGGTCCTGGCCGGCGCCCGCCAGCAGTGTCCCCCTCCGGCTTCAGCAGGCGCCCGCCCTGCGCTTCGCCAGCTGGACCAAAACGGCGCGCGGCCTGCTGCGCATCGTCGTCCGGTCCCGGTCGCCGGTCTCCATCACTTGCCATGCGTCCGGAAGCCGGTTGCTTGCCGCCATCCGCTCCGGATGGCTGCGTCGCGCCCTGTTCGGACCGCGGCATTGACGGCAAGGATGCAGCGGGTTCCTGCGCACGCTCGGATCGCGCCGTCTGCGAGGGTGGTGCCGCAGCCGTTTCCGAGCTGCGCGCCGCGGATGGCGCTGCTTCGCCGCCAGCCTTGGGCAATCCTGCGATCCGCCCAGAAATCTGCTCCTTGTCGCCGCCCTCCTTGGACATGAGTTGCCCCGGCGCGAACGGGTTGAAAGGATCGCGGAAGGCGCGACCTGCCTCGCTCGCGCGGCCGGCATTTACCGAGGTGCCGTCGCGGCCGAGCGGCTCATCGGTCGGCTCGGGAGCGGCCGCCTTGCCGTGCTGATCTTCGACACCGAGGTCACCGGCATCGCCCGGCTGGACGCGCTTGCCATCCTTGACCTTGCTCTCGGACATGCCCGGCGTTTTATTGTCGCGCGCTTGCGAAGCCTCGTCAGCATTGGCCTTGCCATCGACATCGAGAAGACCCTTCTTGCGGATCACGGTGTCGGAAAGCTTGATCGGATTGAAGTAACTCGCGACCGAGGACTTCATCTCGGTGTTCGACGCATTGACCAGCCACATGACCAGGAAGAAGGCCATCATCGCCGTCATGAAGTCGGCGTAGGCGATCTTCCACACGCCGCCGTGGTGCCCTTCGTCCTCGTCATGGCGACGACGAACAATGAGCATGACGGGCTCTGCCGGCGCGTCGGGAGCCTGCGACATCAGCGAAGCACTCCCTCGAGCCGCAACAGCCACTCGGCAAGTCGCGTCTCGATCACCGTTTCATTGAGCGTGACGCGAATATCGGCCGTGTCGCCGGGAACACAGCGCACGCTGCCGGGCGGAGCGCCGCGAGCTGCCATGGTCTCCGCCAGCCGCTCGCGCAGCGGCTCGATGATCTCCTTCGGACACGCGACTTCGACCGACAGCCCCTCGGTCGTGTCGATCATACCGCCGATCTCCTTGACGAAGCTCTCGATAGCGGCCTGTGCGAGCCCCTCGCGCAGGAATGGAGCGAGCGCCGTCGCGACGTGCGACGACATGCGTGCGCTGGCGGCTTCTATTCCCGCACGCAGCTCTGTCGCGAGATTTTCGGCAAGAGCCGTCGAGAATGTGCTTCGTACGCTTTCGAGGCGCCTCTCGAGGTCGACCGCGAGTTCTGCGGCCTGTGCCTCGCTTGCCTCGCGCTCGAGAGCACGGCCTGCCGCCAGCCCTTGCTGGTAAGCATCTTTCACTTTAATCGCGAGCGTATCGGGCGGGGGCGTTGGCGTCGGCACCACTTCCGCGGCCGACACCTGCGCCGCTACGAGTGCCGGCCTTGCCAGCGGCGGCTGGAATGGCACCTCGCCGCTCCCGCTCCCGAACTCCCTCAGGAAATGGTGTATGGGGCGCGCCATCATGCTGCGGTCTTCGCGTTCTGCATCCAGCCCTTGAGAACTTTCGTCACCTCGGCTGCATCCGACTCGACGAGCGCCTCAAGCTTTTCGCGCATCGCCGCATTGTTCTTGCGCCGCGGCGCCTGCTGCCCCCCGCCGTCATGCGAGTGATCCGGCACGAGGCTGGTGACTTCGCCCTGCGGGGGCGCGAGCGCAGGCGCGCCGCCGGCCCCGCCCGCCTGATGCTCCAGAGCACGCGAAGCAGCTGAATCGAGCGCAATGGCCGGTTGCTCACCAAGCATTCTGGTCATCGGCCGAAGACCGAACCAGACGACGAGGAAGACGACGCCGAGCATGGCGATCGCATTCATCGCCGTGCCGGCATTCATGAGCAGGTAGTCGCGAATTCCAGGCCCGGGCACCGGGGACAGCGCGCCATCGCCGGCCGTGAAGTCGACGGCCGCGATCTCGACCAGATCCTCGCGCTCGGCGCTGGCACCGGTCGCCGCGGCAACAAGACGCTTCAACTCGCCAAGTCGCGCCTCCTGCGCTTCGGGCGTCGCGTTACCGCCGAGCGTTTCGGCAAGGTGCTTGCGGCTGATGACGACCGCGATGGCCTGCCGCTTTACGCGGTAGCCCTCGCGCACCGTCTGCGTCGTCTTGGTGTTGAGCTCGTAGTTGACCAGCTCTTCGCGCCGATCCTCGCGCTGACGGCGCTTCTCGCCCTCAGCCTGCGAGGTCTCCTCTTTGGGTAGGTTGGCCACGACGCCGACTGCGGGCTTCGTGCCGCTGTCTTCCGACTGGCCCGATTGCTTCACTGTGCGGACCGAGCGCTCGATGCGCGACTTCGGATCGAAGGTGGTCTCATTGACCTGCTGACGGTCGACATCGAGGCGAACCGTGGCGCTCACCTGGTAGTTGCCGGTCCCGAGCATGGCCGAGAGCGTGCGGCTTGCGCGCTGCTCGAGCTCGGCGGCCATCGCTCGCTCCATTTCGGCGTGCTTGGCCGTGCCAAGCGTAAGCTCGTCACCGCCGGAAGCGAGCAGGCGGCCATCAGTTGCCGCGACATTGACCTGCTCAATCTTCATGCCGGGCACGGCCGCTGCAACAATATGGCGAACGGCTTGCGAGGCCGAGTTTTGCCAGCGCTCGTCGATGCGCAGCAGAACGGAGGCAGAGGGATCGCGGCGCTCGCGACGGAAGGAACCGGGATCGGCGAGCACGAGATGCACGCGCGCTGCGGCAACACCATCGAGGGCCTGGATTGTGCGTGCGATCTCACCCTCGAGCGCACGTACGCGCGTCACTTCCTGCATGAACGAGGTGAGACCGATCGAACCCATCTGATCGAACAACTCGTAGCCCGCGCGCGAGCTGTTCGGCAGCCCCTTCTGCGCGAGAAGAGACCGCGCGCGCGCCGTCTGCCCGAAGGCTACCATGACAGCGCTGCGCTGCTCATTGACATCGAAGGAGATGCCCGCCTCGGCCAGCGCGGCCGTAATGCGCGAGACGTCCTGGGCTGAAAGGCCGGTGTATATCGGCTGCATGGCGGGTCGGCCGAGATGCACGGCCGCGGTCACCACCGCCGCCATCACGGAGAGGCCGACCAGCGCAAGAAGCATGAGACGGCGGGCACCGAGCGCCGCCAGGCCCGACATCAGTCGAGAGAGTTGTTCACTGCTGGGCATCACCACACATGCGCATGAGGAATGGCTCGAGGATCAACCATCGGCCAGGAACCTTGCGCGAAGTTGTCGGTATGCGTGCGGAGAGCGCGGGACGCGTCGTGGCGTTGCCATATCGCATGGCAAGATGTCGGGAACGCACAGCTCTATTCTGCAGTAGCAGCCTTCAAAAAGAAAACGCGCGGGCTCCGATCGGGAGCCCGCGCGTCTTCAGGTTTCTTAGCGGAACAGCGAGAGGATGTTCTGGCTGCTCGAGTTGGCGATCGACAGCGCCTGGATGCCGAGCTGCTGCTGGACCTGCAGCGCCTGGAGGCGGGTCGACTCGGCGTTCATGTCGGCGTCGACGAGTGTCGAGATCGAGCGATCGAGGGCGTCCATGAGGTTGCCGACGAAGGACTTCTGGATGTCGATGCGCTTCTTCGTCGAACCCACGATGGTGGCCGCACCGGTCATCTCGGTCAGCGCCGCGTCGACGGCCTGGATGTAGTCCTCCAGCTCCTCGTCCGTTGCGTTCGTGATGTCGATCTCGGCCGTGGCAGCAGTATCCACGTCATAGTTCACGAGCACGATCGTGCCAGCCGCATCGATCGAGCCGCGCGCCACGCCGCCAGCGTCCGAGTCAGCGCGCGTCAGGCGCGTCGAGCCAAGGATGCCAAGCGCCTCGGGGCCGGCGCTGCCCGTGTCCGGATCAGAGCCCGCAGCGCCATCGGTGTTGGCGTCGAGCAGGAAGAAGGTCGAGACACTGACCGACATCGTGCCAACAGAAACCTGAGAGCCGAACTCGCCGGTGCTGCGCGAGAACGAAGCGACGACCGTCTCGGACGCCTGGTAGGAGGCACCGCCAGTGTCGACGGCTAGCCAGTTTTCACCGGCGATCGAGGCCGACTTGGAGATTGTGCGGAGCTGGTTCTGCAGCTCGTCGATTTCGGTCTGGATATCGGCCTTGTTGACGCCCGGCTGGCGCGCGGCAACGAGCAGCGAGCCCATCTCCTTGACGACGTCGATCGCGGCGTTCATGCCGGTATAGGCCGTGTCGATCATGGCGGCGCCAATTCCGAGCGCGTCGTTGACGGCCGAGAGCGACTTGTTGTCGGCGCGCATGGAGGTCGCCATCGACCAGTAGGCGGCGCTGTCCTCAGCCGACGCGACGCGAAGACCGGTCGAGATCCGGTTCTGCGTCGTGAGCATGTTCTTGTTGATGCTGTTGAGGCTCTGCAGCGCGGTTTGCGCGGCGAAATTGGTGTTAATGCTGTTGGCCATTCGTATGCCCCGTAAGGAGATGTACTGGTTGGGACATACCGGATCGTCCGGTATAGCGAGTCGGCATCATGCCCCCGGCGTGCATCCCTGTAGGACGCCCCCCTCCGGCCCGCTATCGACGCAAGTTGTACCGTTGATGTACTAACCCCCAGTTAACTTTGTTCGTCGGATTAGCCAATCCTTATCTGCACACACTTAGGAATTTTTTCGTCGCACCTACCCGAATGAGCGCACAAGCCCGCCAACGAGCAGGTTCCAGCCGTCGATCAATACGAAGAAAAGCACCTTGAACGGCAACGAGATCGCCGTCGGCGGCAACATCATCATGCCCATGGACATTACGAGCGTAGCGACGATCAGGTCGATGACCAGGAATGGCAGGATGATCAGGAAGCCGATTTCAAAGCCGCGCCTCAGCTCCGAGATCATGAAGGCCGGCACCAGCACGCGCATGTCGACCTCGACGGGCTGGCCCGAAGCGTCGGGCGTCGTCTGCGGCGTGCGGCCTCGCGAGATGCCCTCGAAGAGCTGAATATCCTTCTCGCGCACGTTCGCCTGCATGAACTCACGCAGAGGTCGCGTCATGCGCTGGTAGGCTTCGCGCTCGTTGATCCGGTTCTCCATGAGCGGCTGCACGCCCTCGGTCCACATGCGGTCGAAGACCGGCGACATCACGAAGAAAGTCATGAAGAGCGCGAGGCTGATCAGAACGATATTCGATGGTGTCGAGGGGAGACCGACTCCCGAGCGCAGGAACGACAGGGCGATGATAAAGCGTGTGAAGCACGTGACCGTGACGAGCAACCCCGGCGCCACCGACAACACTGAGAGCAGGGCGATGAGCTGGAGAATGCGCGCGCTGGTCGAGCCTTGACCGTCCGGGATCAGGTCCTGCAGGTTGATCGTCTGTGCCAGGGCCGCCCCCGGCAGAAGCAGCGCCGCAACGGCGACTATGACTGCAAGGCGCCTCATTCGACCACCAGCGAACGCAAGACAACGCTGCGGGCCCGCCCTTTGCTGCGCAGGCGTGCGATCTCCTCGATATCCTCGCGCAGGTACTCGACGCCAGCGGCGCTCTCGACGTGAGTGAGCGGCACGGTGCGCATGTAGCTCATGATGTCCTCGGTCATGGACTTGAGGAGCACGCCGTCATCGGCCGCAGCCGGGGCATCGAGGATGACACCGAGCTCGAGCCGCGCCCAGCTCCGCTGCGGGCCGGAGAGCGTCACGAGGATCGGATCGAGGTTCGAGATCAAGACCTTGCTCGGCTCACTGGCACTTTTGGGAGCGGCGCCCCCTTCGCCATGCTTGGCCGATCCCTGGACGATCTGCAGATCGCGCTTGCCCGCCCCAGCATCATGCGGCGCGGCGCCGGCATTGAGGAACATCAGGCTGAAGCCCGCACCCGCACCGGCGCCAACGACTGCGAGCAGGACCACGGCTATGATGAAGGCGCCTTTTCCGCCCCTTCCCGCTGCCTTGCCTTCGGTTTCCTCAGCCATCTACCCGACGCTCCCTGATGCTTCAGAAGGGGCTGAACTGATCGATGATCTGGTGGCCCCAGGCCGGCTGCTGGACCTCCATCGATCGTCCGCGACCCCCGTATGAGATGCGCGCCTCCGCAATGCGCTCGTAGGGGATCGTATTGTCGGCGCGGATGTCGCTGATGTTCACGACACCGGTGAACGTGAGCACGCGCAGCTCGTAGTTGACGCGTACCTCCTGCGATCCCTGAATCAGCAGGTTGCCGTTGGGCAGCACGTCGGTGACGACGGCAGCGAGCCTCAGATCGATGTTTTCGGAACGCTCGATCTCGCCCTTGCCGTCCGAGGCCGTATTGGACTTGAGAGCGGAATTGACGGCTGCCTTGCCTGAAGACGCGACCCCGAAAGTAGCCACGTCGTGTGCCCAGTCGAGCCCGAAGCCATGCGCGGAATCGCGCGTACGCTTCGAGCGGTTGTCCATGATCGCCTTGTCCTTCATGGAGATGTTGACCGTCAGGATGTCGCCGAGGCGGCGCGCGCGGCGATCACGGAAAAGGTCAGCGCCACGCTGCGTCCAGAGCGATGAGCTGTTGTGTCCTGTCGGTGTTTGAAAGGCTGCCCGGTGCATGTGATCGTACGTCGCCGGCGTCACAGCTTTTTGTTCGATGCCGGCGCCCACCGGGCTCAAGGACGGCTCCTTGTTGATCTCGTCGGTCTTCACTGAGCAGCCGACCCCTACCGTCGCGACAAGCGCCAGCAGGCCGACACGCGCCCGCCAGAGCGCCCCAGAGACATTGCGCACCGTCGCTGAGCGACTTGAAGTGTCGCGAAATGTGATCACGATCCGCCTCCGGGGTCGTTCTTGCGCGATGCCCCCATGAGGATCATGGCGAGCTTCGCTGCCCTCTCGGGCGGCATGTCATTGAGGATTTGGCTGGCTACTCGGGGTGCGAGCTTGCTTAGGATCGCAGCAGCGGCACTCTCTTCGAGCTTCGCAAGCTGCTCGGAAGCTGCCTCCGGGCGCATGCCGGAGTAGATCGTAACGAGCTGCTCGTTGGTGCGATTGGCGAAGTCCTCGCGCCGCGCCACCCACTCCTTGAGCTCCGCGATTCGCGACTCGATCTTGGCCATGCGGTCGTCGAGCGCTCGGCTCAGCGCCTCGATCTCCGCCGTCTGGTGCGCGTAGCGTGCCTCGCGGGCCGGCTCGAGCACAGCACGGCAGTACTGGTCGGAGACGGAGAGCGGCTTTTCCGGCTCGCGAACCGGCGGCGTGCGTTTGGGCTCGGGGACGATCGGCACCATGCGCGGCGGCGCGGGTGGCCGCGTAGCCACCGCCGCCTTCGGCGCGACCTTCATGGCGTCCTTCGCGGGCGGCGTCTGAGCTGAAGCGGACTCCGTCAGCGCGCCGAAGGCCAGCAGCAGGGCAATCGCCGCCGCACTGTTGGACCTCCCTTGCCGCACTGCCTTCATGATCTTCTCCATGCGCCGCGCCTCACTGCACCACGAGTTCGGCCTGCAGCGCACCCGACGACTTGATAGCTTGTAGGATTGCGATAATGCCGAGCGGCTTCAGCCCCATGCGGTTGAGACCGGTCACCAGGCTCTGCAGATCGACGCCATCGACAATCGCGAAGTTGCCGTTCTCCTGACTGGCCGAGATCTCCGTCGTCGAGGTGACGACCGTCTGGCCCTTCGAGAACGGCGCCGGTTGCGAGACGGCAGGCGTCTCGATCACCCGCACGGTCAGATTGCCGTGCGTGACGGCGACGCGGCTGACCTTCACATTGCGGCTGATGACGATCGTGCCCGTGCGCTCGTCGACGATGATGCGGGCCGGCACATCCGGCTCCACCTTGAGCTGGCCGAGATTCGCGAGGAAACGGGCAGCACTCGTTCCGCTCGGCACTTCGACAGCCAGAGAACTCGGCCCCGCCTCCTTGGCCAATCGGCGCTTCGTCGTCTGCAGGGTGTACGTGTTGATGGCATCGACGATGGCAACGGCGGTGCTGAAATCCGGATTCTTCAGCTCGAGGTGGAGCGTACGCGTCGAGGCGAGCAGGTCCGGCGCATCCCGCTCGACAAGCGCGCCGCCCGTGATTCGCCCCGAGGTCGGCACGCCGTGCGTCAGGCTCTCGCTCTGCCCCTGGGCCTGGAAGCCGGCAACGACGACCGACCCTTGCGCCACGGCATAGATCTGCCCATCGGCCCCCTGGAGTGGGGTCATGACGAGCGTGCCACCGGCAAGCGAAGTGGAGTCGGCGAGTGAGGCGACGGAAACATCAATGCGATTACCACCTACAGAGAACGCCGGCAGCTCAGCCGTCACCAGAACAGCGGCGACATTTTTCGTGCGCATGTCGAGGCCGCGGACATTGACGCCGAGCCGCTCGAGCATCGAGTTCATCGACTGCTCCGTGAAAGGCGCGTTGCGCAGGCTGTCGCCGGTGCCCTTGAGGCCGGTGACCAGGCCGTAACCGACAAGCTGGTTCGGTCGGACGCCGCGCACGGTCGTGATGTCCTTGACGCGCACCTCCGCCCACACCTCGCTCGCGATCAACGCGAGCGAGACGACGGCAAGGAGCAGCGTTCGCAACTGGGACACCATTCCCTCAATCCCCTCCCACATGCACGCGGCCGCTGGCATTCACCACACCACGGACGATCAGACCGGTATCCGCGTTGCGCACGCTGATGAGCTTGCCGGCGACGCCAGGTTCGAGCGCGATACCCGTCGCCTCGATGCTGAGCCCGGCCGAGGCGAACACGATCGACACGCGCTCTCCCTCCTTGAACACCCAGGGATCGCGCAGCGCGTTGATCGGGATGGCATGACCTGCCTGGAGCACGCGCCGAGCCACCTTGCCGACCACAGCTTCGCGCGTTGTGTGGAAGCCCTGCACCTGGCGCGCGTTGACAAGGAAGCGCTGCTCCCCGATGAACTCCTCGGAAACAACATCGCCTTGAAGAATCGTGACGGTCGGCACGGGCAGAGCCATGCCACTGCTCTGCGCATCCGCGGAAAGCGCGAACACGACCGCGAGACCGACCGTAGCCGCTTGCAGAATGCGTCGCATGGCTCCCCTCTGACTTGTCACGCTCCCCACCCGGCACGGTGGGGCGCCGCTCATCACCGGATACCCTTGGTGACGATGCCCATCATGTCGTCCGACGCCTGGATGATCTTGGAATTCATCTCATAGGCACGCTGCGCCGAGATCAGCTCGGTGATCTCCTTGACCGGATCGACGTTGGAAGACTCAAGGTAGCCCTGCTTGATCCGACCGAGGCCGTTCTCGCCGGGAATGCCAACCACCGCCGCACCGGAGGCCGAGGTCTCGCGCCACAGGTTGCCGCCGAGCGGCTCGAGGCCGACTTCATTGACGAAGCTCGCAACCGAAAGCTGGCCGAGCAGACGCGGCTCGATCTCGTTCGGTATGGTGGCGTAGACCTCGCCGCGCTCGTTGACGGTGATGGCCGTCGCCTCGGGCGGCACCGACATCTGCGGCTGCACGAGATAGCCCTCGGCCGTGACGACGCGGCCCGTCGCGTCCTTGTTGAAGGCGGCAGCGCGCGTGTAGAGCGTCTCGCCCTCGGGTCCGGTAACGCGGAAGAAGCCGCGCCCCATCATGGCCAGATCGAGCGAGTTGCCGGTCTGCGCGAGAGCACCCTGCTGGTGGAGATTGCGGATCGCGGCCGCGCGCACGCCAAGTCCGACCCGCGCGCCCTCTGGAATAACCTCGACGCCGCCCGCGGCCGGCGTGCCCGCGGCGAGCTGCGTTTGATAGAGCAGATCGACGAACTCGGCGCGGGAGCGCTTGAAGCTCGTCGTATTGATGTTCGCGACGTTGTGGGCGATGACCTCGACGTTGAGCGCCTGGGCCGTCATGCCGGTCGCGGCGATGGATAGTGCGCGCATAGCCTGTTTCCGCTCCCGTTAGATCGCCATTCTGCTGATTTCCTGGTAGGCCGAGATGACCTTGTCGCGCACCGCGATCACCGTCTGCAGGCTCTGCTCGGCCGACATCACGTGCTCGACGACATCCTGCAGCGCCGCCGTTCCCTTGACGCCGCCGATCGAGACGGCCTCGGCCTGGCGCATCTTCTGACCGAACTCGCTGATCGCATTGCCGAGGAGCGCCGCAAAGTCGTTGTCCGTCTGGCTGACGGGCGTAACCCCGGGCGTGACAGGCGCCATCTTTGGCGCCGACACGGGAGTTGAGTCCGCCATTCCGCCGACAGGCCCGGCCGGCAGCGCGCGTCCGCCCACACCTGCAATCGAGTCGATCATCACTTACCTTTCAATAGGTCGATGAGGTCGCCAATCATCTCGCGCGCCTGCCGCACCATCTGCAGGTTCGCTTCATAGGATCGGTGCGCTTCACGCATGTCCGAAAGCTCGACCAGCGGATTGACGTTGGCGAGCTTCACATAACCGTTCGCGTCGGCCGCCGGATGCCCGGGCATGTGTTGCGCAGGATAGGGCGCCGAATCCCGGCCAATAGCATTGATGCGCACAAGATTGAGCCCGCTCGCACGGTCGAGCTCCTGGGCGAAGCTGATCGTCTTGCGCGCGTAAGGATCGCCGCCCGGCACGGTCGCCGTTGCGCTCGCGTTCGCAAGGTTCTCCGAGACGACACGAATACGCGTCGATTGCGCGCGCAGACCGGAGGAGGAGGAGATGATCGCGGCCTTGAGCTCGTCAGCCATCGGCTATCCCCTGACACTCGAGAGCAGCATGCGATGGAAAGCGCTGATTACGCCTGAGACCATCGAGTGCTGCGAGCGGGTCTCACCGAGATTGGCGAGCTCCGTCTCGAGGCTGACGGTGTTGCCCGAATGCTTAGGCACCTCACCTGGGCGCGCGACCGTGTCGAAAGCGCGAGCGCCAAACTGGGTTGGCGCCAAGTGGTTGGAATTCGTGCGCAGCATCGCGACGTTCGCAGAGCTGAGCGCGGCCTCGAACGACGGCACGTCCTTGGCCTTGAAGTTCGGCGTATCTGCATTGGCGATATTGTCGGCGAGCGCCGCACTGCGCGTCGCGAGCCAGCGGTTGCGGTCGCTGGCAATGGAGAAGAGGGCGAGGTCGTCCATCAGGGAGTCCTTCGGCTTTAGCTTTCCTGATAGCCGACGTCTCTTGCCTGAAGCTGGCCGCCCTGACGTGGCAGGCGATTTGCGCGCGCGGCACCAAGGGCCGACGCCAGACGCCGGCGCCGGCTGTCCTCGCCAGCCTCTTGTGGCTCGAAGCGGATGAGATCGAGTTGCACATGAGCATGGGCAGCCTCGAGAGTCAGCCGGTAGTAGAGCTCGACACCGTGATGAGTGAACGACATGGCGAGGCGCACGGAGGGCGGCACGCGCCAACCGACGATCGCTTCGGCGTGGCCGCTGAACTGCATGGTGCCGGGCTTGAAGAACAGCTCGCACTCACCATCGAGCAGGCTCTGCAGCGTCGCCATACGGTCGAGCCGTATGAGTGCCACGAGGTCCGCGACGTCATGATTGCGGAACTCGGTCGTCAGCTCCGCAATGCTGGTCGCGAGAAGCGCCTCGAAGCTCGAGGTGAGATCACTGACATCGGGCTGCATTTAGGCACCTCGGGGGATGGGAGCGGCTTGAGAGGCGGAACGCGACATGAGGTAGAGGATGATTTCGGCAACCGCCTTGTAGAACTCGGGCGGGATCGGGCGATCCAATGACACGGCAGCATAGAGGCTGCGCGCGAGCGCCTTGTCCTCGATGACCGGGATCTCGTGCGCCTCGGCGATTTCGCGAATCTTGAGGGCGATGTTGTCCATGCCTTTGGCGACGACCATCGGCGCCCCCGATTCGCCTTGCATATAGCGTAGTGCCACCGCGTAGTGCGTCGGATTGGCGATCACCACCGTCGCCTTGGGCACAGAGGACAGCATCCGCCGGCGCGCACGGTCACGCGCGAGCGACAGTCGCCGCGCCTTGAGCAGCGGATCGCCCTCGCTCTGCTTGTGCTCGTCCTTGATCTCCTGCTTGCTCATGCGCAGATCCATGCGCCACTTCATGCGGCTCCATATGAGGTCCGCTGCGACGATGCCGGAGAGGCTGAGCCCTACGGCGAGCAGCACGTTGAGCATCTGACGCGCGAGCGCCTGGGGCAACGCCGACGGCTCGAGCAGGATGGAATTGACGAGATCCGCCTTGTAATTGAGCAGGAATGCGACCGCGCACGCCGAAAGGATCGCGAGCTTGAAGACCGACTTCAGAAACTCGACGCGCCCCTGGGCGCCAAACATGCGAGTGAAGCCCTTGAAGAGCGATATTCGCGAGAACTCGGGCTTAATGCGGTGGCCCACCATACTCAGCGGGTTCTGCAGCACCGACACCAAGATACCGAAGATCATCAGCACGAAGAGCGGCAGCGCCAGCACCGCCGCCGATGCCGATCCGACTGTGGCAAGCAGGAGCACCGCGTCCGCACCAACATCCATGCGGAAATCGTAGGGCCTTTCGATCAGGGCCATGAGACTGCCAAGCAGCCTCGCCCCAAACGCCTGCGCGACGATCGGCACGCACGCGGCGATAGCCAGGATCGAGGCAAACTGCGCGATCTCACGGGAGACGGGCGTATTGCCCTTCCTGATCGCCTCGTCGATCTTGTGAGGCGTCGCCTCTTCTGTTTTGGACTCTTTGTCCTGTTCCTCAGCCATGGCGCTCGATACCTGAGATCGAAGAGAGAGAGCGAGCGCCGCGGCTCAGCCAGACGCAACGGCGAGAGAAGTGCATGACCTGCCGCGGGGACGCTATTCGCTTCCCTGCTGCATGACCTCGCGCACGGAAATACCGAAGCGCGTTGCTTCCTCGTCGAGCGCGACGATCTCGCCGCGGGCGACGACCTGATCGTTGACCACAATGTCGATCAGATCCCCGACCTTGCGGTCGAGCGGAATGATCGCCCCCCGCGTCAGGCTCATGAGTTTGGCAACCGGCATTCGCGTCGCGCCAAGCACGAAGCGAACCGATACGGGGATGCGCATCACGGCGTCGTGGCCGCGCCCGCCCCAAGCCTCGGCGGATTTCCCCTCCTGCCCGCCAGCAGCCGCTACCTGCGTCAAGTCGGACCTCCAGTCGCCTTGCTGACCGCCACCCGCATTTGCGGTGGCGCCGTCACTCTCGAAATTATTCATGCGCGTTCGGCTCCCACCGCCCGATTTACTAGGCGGCCTTCTTCTCGGCACCACCAGCCGCGCCGGCATTGCCGGAGTTCAGCGTAGCGTTCTCGAGTTCGTCGACCGACGGGCGGTCCGATGCCGAGATCGCTTTGCGACCGTGCTCCACCGCGATCTGCGGCATGGCGCCGTTCATCAGCGCGAGCAGCGTCTGTTTGATCACGATATACTGGCGCATCTGCTTCTCGCGCACGATTTTGACTTGCGTCGCGATCGGCGTGACGACGCCATAGGAGAAGAAGATGCCGGCAAAGGTTCCGACGAGAGCAGCGCCGATGTAAGCACCGAGCACCTCGGGCGGCTGATCGAGGGCGCTCATGGCCTTGATGACGCCGAGCACGGCGGCGACGATCCCGAGCGCCGGCAGGCCCTCCGACATGGCGACGAGCGAGTGATAGGCCTTGAGCTTGTCGCCACGCATGGTGGCGATCTCCTCGTCCATCAGCGCCTCGATCTCATGCGTGCGGGCATTGCCCATGAGGATCAGGCGGAAGTAGTCGCAGATGAACGTCAGCATCTTCTCGTCGTTCAGGACTTTCGGATAGGCGGTGAAGATTGCCGACTCGGCCGGATTGTCGATGTGCTTCTCGACCTCGGCCCGCGACTTCGACTTTAGCTCGCGGATCAGGGTGAAAAGGCATGTCAGGATGACCAGATAGTCTTCCTTATGGGGCACGGCATTCTTCAGCGCCTCGATGAAGCCGACACCGCTGTCCTTGATCGTCTTCATCGGGTTGGCGACAATGAAGGTTCCGATCGAGGCACCCAGGATGATGACGTACTCCCACGGCTGCCAGATGACCCCGAGCTTGCCGCCCATGGCCGCAAAGCCGCCGAACATGCACGCGAGCGTCACAACTAGGCCTAGCGGGATGGTCATGCGTGTCCTGCGCCAACGGATCGGATCTGATTGACGCACGACGATGCGGCGAATGCCTTGCGCGAGGCTGTAGCAGCGGCTGCCGGACGACCGTCGGCCATCCGGATGTGACTACACCAGCTTCGTGCAAGTCCCGCGTGCGCTTCTCTTGAGACTAGTTCGCTTCGCGGGGATGGTACGGAATGTTCAGCACGCCGATCGGCTACAAGCTCATCGCTTCGGATATGACGGCGGCGCTCAAGCGCACCTCCGAGCAGCCCATCGTGCAGCGCGAGAGCGAGTACTACCTGGAAACGATCAAGACCATCAAAACGGTCGACGATTTCATCGCGAACGATCGTGTCTTCAAATACGCGATGAAGGCGCACGGCCTGCAGGATATGGACTACGCCAAGGCCTTCATGCGCAAAGTGCTGAAGGAGGGCATCGACAATCCTCAGAGCTTCGCCAACAAGCTGTCCGATACGAAATACCGGGAATTTGCCGAGACCTTCAATTTCGCGCGCCATGGAACCACGGCGACAATATTCGAGAAAGCACGCCAGGGCACCGTAGACCGCTACACCCGTCAGACGCTCGAGTTGGACGCGGGCGCATCGAACGAGGGCGTGCGCCTCGCACTCTACTTCGAGCGCAAGGTGGCAAGCGTCACAACGCCGCTCCACCTCCTGGCCGACCGCGCACTCCTCAAGGTTACGCAGATCGCGCTCGGCATTCCGGAGGCGACGGCGACCATGGACATCGACCGTCAGGTCGAGATGATCAGCAAGAAGCTGGATATCGAGGATCTCAAGGATCCGGAGAAGCTCGACAAATTCATAGGTCGCTTTACGGCCCTCTGGGAGCTCGAGAACCCTACGACGACGGCCGCGTCGAGCGGCATCACGCAGCTCTTCGGTGGCTATGACCTCACGATCGGTTACGACCTGCTCACGCAGATGCAGAACATCAGGAAGGTGTGAGCCATGGAAGCTAGCATGTACGTTGCGCTGTCCGGGCAGCTCGCGTTACAGCGGCGCCTCGACACGATCGCGAACAACGTCGCAAACAGCACCACGCCCGGCTTCCGCGCCGAGAACGTGACTTTCGAGACCGTGCTCTCGCAGACCCAGAGCTCGTCGGTCGCTTACTCTGGCGCGGGCGAGAGCACTTTCTCGCGGACAAGCGGCGCGATCGTGCAAACGACCAATCCGCTGGACGTCGCCATCCATGGCGATGCCTTCATGAGCGTCAACGGCGCGAATGGTCCGGTCTACACGCGCGACGGCCGTATGCGCATCTCGACGCAGGGCGATCTCGAGAACATGAACGGGCAGCAGGTTCTCGATCAGTCCGGTGGCCCCATCCAGATCAATCCCAGCCTTGGGCCTGTCCAGATCTCGCGCGACGGCACTATAAGCCAGAACGGCACGCGTGTGGGCCGTCTCGGGCTCTTCCAGATTCCCGCCAATGCCAAGCTCGTACGCCACGAGGGCGCGGCTGTCGTACCCGATACGCCGGCCGAGCCCGTCGTCGATTTCGTGAGCAAGGGGTTTGCGCAGGGCTACATCGAGAAAGCAAATGTCGATCCGGTCATGGAGATGACCCGCCTCATCTCGGTAACGCGCGCCTTCGAGGCCATGTCGGCCGCCGGCGAGCAATCCGACCGCAAACTGACCGATGCCATCAAGGCACTGGGTACCGGACGCTAGCACCTGACGACGTCCGGCAAGGGCGAGGGCAACTCACTTTGCATTCGACATGACCACACCCAAGACAAACGACCAAACACCCCTTCCCATACCCGCCAAGAATGCGAGCGACCCGCTCGAGCGTCTCGCCGGACTCTTCTCAGGGCATCCGAGCAAGCTTCCGCTCGTGCGCTACGGCGGTCGCGTTGCTGAAGTCGCGCCGAGCCACGTGCTCGTGCGCGGCATCGAACGCCGGGTCGAGCTCGGAACCTCGGTCGAAGTCGAGGGCGGCGGCTCCCGCTGGCTCGGCGAGGTCATCGGCATCGAGGCCGACTGCGCCAACATAAAGCTCTTCTCGACATCGCCGCGGCTCGGCCTTGGCGCGCCTGTCTGGGTGCGCGACAACCTCGAGATCTGCCCCGACGTGAGCTGGCTTGGCCGTGTGATCAATGCGCTCGGCCAGCCGATCGACGATTTGGGCACGCTCGCGAGCGGCGCCGTCCCCTATTCCATCGACCATGAGCCGATCCCGCCCATGGCGCTCGACCGCATTCGCCGGCCGATCGTCACTGGCGTGAAAGCTATCGATCTCTTCACGCCGATCTGCGCCGGTCAACGCATCGGCATTTTTGCTGGTTCGGGCGTCGGCAAATCCACGCTCGTGTCGATGCTCGCACGTACCAACGGCTTCAACACGATCGTCATCGCACTCGTTGCCGAGCGCGGCCGCGAGGTACGCGAGTTCCTCGATGACGTGGTGAAGCCACATGCACCCCGCGCGGTGACCGTCGTCGCGTCGAGTTCTGAAGGCGCGATGATGCGCAAGAATGCGGCCAAGACCGCCATGTCCGTTGCCGAGTACTTTCGCGACCGTGGCGACAATGTCCTGCTGGTGGTCGATTCGATCACGCGCTTCGCTCATGCATTGCGCGAAGTGGCGCTTGCGGCCGGCGAGCCCCCCGTCGCCCGCGGATATGCGCCCTCCGTCTTCGCCGAGTTGCCGAGACTTCTCGAACGCGCGGGGCCCGGCAAACCGGGCTCCGGCTCGATCACGGGCGTGTTCTCGGTGCTGCTCGACGGCGAGGATTCCAACGAGCCAGTTGCCGATACCGTACGCGGTATTCTCGATGGCCACATCGTGCTCGACCGCAACATTGCTGACCAAGGGCGCTATCCGGCGATCAATCCACTGACCTCGATCTCGCGCCTCGCGCCGCTTGCCTGGAGCAAGGAGGAGGCCGAACTCGTGCGCCGATTGAGGGGAATCGTCGCCCGCTACGAGGAGACGCGCGATCTGCGCGCGGTCGGCGCCTACAAGGCCGAGGCCGATTTCGAGCTCGACCAGGCCGTGACTTTGACGCCTGTGCTCTATCGCTTCCTGACGCAGCTACCCGATGATCCGCCCTGTTCCGGCGTATTCGGCGAGCTGGCCTCTGTCCTCTCGGAGATGCGCAACGGTGGGCGCCCGGCGAGCGAATCCGCAGGCACCCAGGTTGCGACGCGGGCACCGGCGTGAGGCTGCCCCTACTGGCTGGCCGTCAACGCGACATCGCCATTGAATAGGATGATCTGCTCCGACATCTCGAGCGGCGTGTCCTTGGTGTCGTAGGCCATGCGCACGCATCGCATGATGGTGATGTCGCGGTCGCCGCTGAGCTGGCGCACAAGGGCGTCTTGCGCCGCCAGCGGCATCATGGTCCACACCGTGCGGTCCACGGTCGCGTTGTACTTCTCCGCATAGACAGGGAAGAACACCTCCGCCGCCGCGTCGATCTCGTATTGCAGATTGGGAAAGCGGGCTGCATCGACAGTGATCGTTTCGCTCACGACAAGCGCACCTTCGTGCCGCCAGTCGCGGCGCAGCTTGAGGGCGCGCGGCACGATTGATGCCGGCCTCAACATCCGGAGGGATGACACTTCCGCAGCCGTAGCGACGGCGTAGTCCGTCGCGGCGAGGACGATCTTCAGATCGATCGGCGCCCCATCAGCGCGACAAAGGCGTAGAGCCGGTCCCGTGCGCCAGGCCTCGCCGTCCTTGACGAACGTGCCGCGTCCGCGCTCGCGCACGAGAATGCGGTCGCGTGCGAGCTGATCCAAAGCCTTGCGAACAGTTCCGATGCTGACGCCGAGCTCGCGGGCAAGCTCCACCTCGGGCGGTATCGGCGCTCCAGCCTGCCAATCGCCCCTCTCAATCCTGGACAGGATCAGAGCGCGCACCTGCTCGTGAAGGGGCCCCGAGAAATTGTGTATCTCGTTTTGCCCCATGCTCACGCGCTGCGCCGCCGCGCCGAAGCGCCCCTGGTTGGACATCAAATTCCCTCAGCCCCGAAAAGCACCCGCGTCCACCAGATCAGCAAATCCGCGCTGCCACAGCCCATGACAGATTTCACCTTGTCCGACGTCGCACGATCAGTGCTGGGACAGAGGCTTGCTGACATCTAGTTTATGGCGGGACTCTTCTCTACATCGCCTTTTGCGACGTTAGGTTGATTCCGGCACAAAGCACCTTCGTGATTATTTTGATACTCGAGGAAGTTCAGCAACGGCGGCTTTTCGGCAACATTTTTGAGCGCTGCGCTCCACCACCGCTTACTGAGCTGGTTTTAAAAGCATTTTTGTGCCTCTTCTGCGATCCGTAATACACGCAAAAATAGCGCACGCAAATAATACAATCACAAATTGCGTTCGCATAGATTCATCATCCGCAATTCTCGAGAAATTCCTCGATGAATTAACGCTAAAGCAAATCTCGATGCCTACACTTTGAAACTGGTCAGACAGCTGAGCAGGCCGCGTCCCCTGGTATGCCCGCCCAAGCATCTCCGCTTTCCCAGGGCCTTGGAGCCGCCATGAGCCGCGTATCGAGTTTGCCGCTGCAGAAGAAACGCGAGGATATCGAAGCGACAGATTCGCCGCCGCGTGTGTCGAGCGAGAGCGCTGCCGGAACGCAATCTGACAGCCTGCCACTCGCCGAACTGGACGCACTCGGCCGCCTCGCCGCTCTCGACAAAGCCTTCGCGCCGGTCTCGGAGCCCGCACCCGAAGCCGGTCCCCAACCCAAGTCAGCGCCGGCTGCAGCTCCCACCACGAAGGGGCCGCCGCAGCTCCGTGCCGTCGACCGGCGCATCCTGAAGACGCTCGCCGGCGTTATTCTCGTCGTCGTCGCAGGGTGGATGCCACTACAGGCACTCATGCAGACGACCAGCACCGAAGCGATCATCAACGCGCGCCTCATCACGCTGCGCGCCCCGATCGAAGGCCAGGTATCCTGGCTCGGACAGGTCGCCGTCGGCACCGAACTCAAGCCGGGCGCCGAAGTCCTCGGCATTGTCAATCCGCGTGCCGACCGCGGCCGGCTCGATGCGGTCGCCCAGCTCGTTAGCGAACTCGAAAGCGACATCAAGGCGCAAACAGCCCGCCGCGAGAGCCTCCTGAAGCTCCATGACGAGCACACCGCCAACGGCGAGGCTTTCCGGACGGGTCGCATCGCCCAGCTCGAATCGCGCATGGCCGAGACGCGCAGCGAGATCGCTGCCGCAACGGCCCGCCACGAAGAGGCGCAGCAGACGCTAGAACGATCGCAGGCGCTTGCCGACGCGGGCACCGGCACTGTCGTCGCACTCGAGCGCGCGCGTCGTGATGCGACCGTCGCCAGCCAGACGCTCGAAGCTCTCGGCCACCGCCGCAATACCCTCGACGTCGAGCTCTCAGCCCTGCGCCGCGGCATCTATATTGGCGACAGCTACAACGACCGCCCGCAATCCCTGCAGCGCGCCGACGAGATCGCGCTTCGCCTCAACGAGATCAATGCCGACATCACCCAGCGCGAAGCACGCCTCGCGAGCCTGCGCACCGAGCTTTCAGCCGAAAACATGCGCTATGCCCAGCGTTCGGCTGCCGGCCTCGTAGCGCCGGTTGTCGGCACCATCTGGGAGGTCATGACTGCCCCCGGCGAGTCGGTCGTGCGCGGCCAGGATCTCGTCCGTCTGCTCGACTGCTCTGGACTCGTCGTGACTGCGACCGTTGGCGAAGCCGCCTACAATCAGCTCCGCGTCGGCCATCCGGCGCGCTTCCGCTTCCGCGGCGAAAGCACCGACTACGAGGGCCGCATCGTCAGCCTCACGGGCGTCGCGACGGCGCCGGCCAATCTCGCCATCCAGCCGGCGGCTCTCGCCAAGGAACCCTATCGCGTCATGGTCACCCTGCCCGCCATGCCCACCAACGGCCGGTGCAGCGTCGGCCGCACGGGTCGCGTCACCTTCGGCGGTTGAGGCTCGTGCGATGATCGAGCAATTCGCCAGTGCTTGCGATGCCGTACCGAGCGAATTGCTCGATCTGAATCGCACGAGCAGTGTTTTGCTGCTAGTGCCCCTTCAGATTCCGAAGTTCGCTCCCGCCACCAGCAGCGAGGTCAGGCGAACTTCGGAATTGGGGCACTAGGCGATGCCGCTTCTTATCGAGGCCCTTGTTCCGGGTTTCATCGTCCTGGGCTTCGCCTGGACCGTGCTGCCATGGCTGAAGGCCGAGGACGAGCGTGCTCGCGCGGCCATGGTAGCGGTCATGCTCGTGCTCATGTGGCGCTATATGGCCTGGCGCTGGATCGTGACGTTGCCCCCCATCGGCCTCAGCGTCGATTTCGTCGTCGGCCTCGTCTTCGTCATCATCGAGACCCTGGTCGTCATTGGCGCCACGATCAGCCTCACATTCCTGATCAAGCTCACCAACCGCTCAGGCGATGCCGATCGCAACGAGCCGTGGCTCATGGGGCAGGCGCGCCCGCCGCTCGTCGATGTCTTCATCTGCACGTATAACGAGGAAGAGGCGATTCTCGAGCGCACGATCGTCGGCGCGCTCGCGCTCGATTATCCGCGCTACCGCGTCTGGGTGCTCGACGACGGCCGCCGCCCGTGGCTCGAGGCCTTGGCTGGCCGCCTCGGCGCGAACTATCTGACACGTTCCGACAATGCCCATGCCAAGGCGGGCAATATCAACAACGGGCTCCGCCACGTCGCGACGCTTGCCGAACCGCCGGACTTCATCAGCATTCTCGATGCGGACTTCGTGCCCGCACCGCACTTCCTGCGCCGTGCACTGAGCCTCTTTCGCGAAGAGAATGTCGGCATCGTCCAGACCCCGCAGCACTTCATCAATCCCGATCCGCTGCAGAGCAATCTCTCCATTGCGCGCGTGTGGCCGGACGAGCAGCGCTATTTCTTCGATGTGGTCATGGCCGCGAAGGACGCCTGGGGCGCCTCATTCTGTTGCGGCACGTCCTCGGTTATCCGCTTCCCGATCCTCCGGCAGATTGGCGGTTTTCCAACGGAGTCCGTGACCGAGGACTATCTCGTCACGCTCAAGATGAAGGTCGTCGGCTATCGCACGGTCTATCTCAACGAGCGCCTTTCGCTCGGTCTAGCACCGGAGGGTCTCAAGGAGTATGTGACCCAGCGCAGCCGCTGGGCGCTCGGATTCGTGCAGATCTGCCGCGGTGCGCTTGGTCCGTTTCGGCGCAACAACGGCCTCACACTCATCGATCGCATCAGCCTGAGCGAAACCTTCCTCTACTGGTCGGCGGCCCACTCCTTCCGCTTGTTCGGCATCATCATTCCAATCCTCTATTTGTGGCTGGACGTGCACGCCGTGCAAGCCGACGTCATGGATACGCTCGGCTACTACCTCCCCTATTTCATCTCGCAGATCACGATCATGGGCTGGATGGCGCGCGGTCGCGTGATGCCGATCATGTCCGACGTGACGCAGCTGCTCGCCGCGTCGCAGATCGCGCGTGCCGTTGTTCACGGCATCATCAAGCCCAAGGGCCACAAGTTCCAGGTTACGGCCAAAGGCGGCGACCGCAGCAAGCTGTTTGTCCAATGGCCGCTCATGCGCGTCTTCCTGATCTATCTCGCGTTGACCATCGGCGGGCTCATGTGGGCTTTCATTTTCGAGGACGGCAGCAGGCTGCGCGACTCCGCTGCGCTCTGCCTCTTCTGGAGCTGGTACAATATCGTCGTGCTTACGATCGCCTGCATCGTCTGCATCGAGCAGCCGCGCCTGCGCGCCTCCGAGCGGCTGAGCGCGCGCAACCTCGCACTGATCGATGTGGATGGCGAGAGCTCAGAGGTGCGCGTCATCGATGTCTCGCTCGGTGGTGCACGTATTGCCGGCGCCGCGCCGGCCCTTCAGGGCAAGAGCGTGACGCTCGTTCTCGACGGCATGAGCATAAGAGGCACAGTCCTGCGCGTTGGCGCCGAGGACTTCGTCGTGCGCTTCGAGGAAACGGCCGAAACCAAAGCGAAGCTCATCCGCTTCATCTATTCCGGACGCTTCTCGGCCGATGTCCCGCGCATTGTGCCGGCCCGCGTCGCGGCGGCGACGCTTGGCCGCGTCATGCGCTGAAAGACCTGCTGCACGCTGCAGCGCGCCATCACACGCAGGTGATCAGCAGGCATCGCGCCCCGCCTTCCGCAAGAATTCGAAAGCTCCTACCATCCGCGCGCGGACCACAACGGCCGTGAGCGAAGCCATATCCGTCACCCGAGAGGAGGAGAGCCGACACACGCTACTGCACGGTCCGCGAAGCAAGAGACGTCAACGTCCACGAACAATCGTTCGATTTCGCATCCTGGGAGGAATAACCGTGACTCGATTTTCTATCCGCGCCCTCTTCGCAGGGCTGTTCTGCTTTGCGCTTTCCATGACCTGCCTGCCACAGCTCGCTTCGGCACAAAGCGGCGACGGCTGGACCCAGCTCTTCGATGGCAAGACAGTCGGCGACTGGAATCTGGTCGGCGAAACGAACTGGCGTGTCGAGGACGGCGCAATCGTCGCCGACAAGCGTACCAGCAAAGATCCCGCCTATCTCGTCAGCAAGGACAAGCTCAAGGACTTCATGGTCTATGTGGAGTTCTGGTCGAGTGATGACGCCAACAGCGGCGTCTTCCTGCGCTGCCAGGAACCGACCAACATCACGGATCGCAACTGCTACGAAGCCAACATCTTCGACCAGCGCCCGGATCCGACCTACGGCACCGGCGCCATTGTCCGCTTCGCCGAAGTGAATCCAATGCCCAAGGCCGGCGGCAAATGGAACACCTACGAGATTACGGCCAAAGGCCGTGACATCATCCTGGTGCTCAACGGGAAGGAAACTTCGCGGCTCCGCAGTGAACTGCTCATGGATGGCCATCTTGCGCTGCAGCATGGCAGCGGCGTGATGAAGTTCCGCAAGGTGGCGATCAAGCCGCTCTAGTGAGGAAGTGCCGGTGTCATCTTTTAGATAGTGCCGGCTTTGTCACACCGCGCGATAGCGCGCGATCGTGTCGCGATTGATCTCGATGCCAAGTCCTGGCCCCGAGGGGATCGCGACACGACCGTTTTCGTGCTCGATGGGCGTCTTGAGCACAGCCTGCCGGAAGGGATGCTCAGAACGGTCGAATTCGAGAATCGGTGGTCGGGGCGTATGACGCGGCGGAACGTCCGGCAGTGCAGCAAGCAGTTGTAGCGACGCCGCGAGACCGATGCCTGTACCCCAGACGTGCGGCACATAGCGCACGCCAAACGCCGCCGCCATGTCGGCGATCTTCTTGCATTCGGAGAGTCCGCCGGCGGCGCAGGTATCCGGCTGCACGATGTCGATTGCACGTCGCGTGAATACTTCGCGGAAGCCCCAGCGCGTGAACTCGCACTCGCCGCCCGCGACCGGGATCGGCTGGCCACGCCGCACCTCGACATAGCTGTCGAGATCATCGGGCACGACCGGCTCCTCGAACCAGCCGATATCTAGATCGGCGACGGCGCGACCGAGCGCGATGGCCTCCAGCGCATCAAAGCCGTGATTGGCATCGAGCATGACGCCGATCTTCGGACCGACCGCCGCGCGCACCGCGCGTATGAGCGCAGCGTCCTCCTCGACGCCGAACCCGATCTTCAGCTTGACGGCCTTGAAGCCTTCGCGAACGTAGCCCTGCACCTCCTTGACCACATAGTCGAGCGGATCGCCTTCGCGGAGACGATAGGTGCCGGTCGCATAAGCATCGACGGACGTCCGATTGGCGCCGCCGAGAAGCATCGACGCTGGAACACCAAAGTGCCGGCCCTTGAGATCGAAGAGTGCAATGTCGATGCCGCTGATTGCCGAGATCACCACGCCCTTCTGCCCGTAGTCGCGGAAATGATTGTAGAGATCCATCCAGATGACGTCGGTCGCGCGCGGATCGCGGCCGATCAGACGCCCTTTCAGCGCTTCGATGATCGCGGCGTTGATACGCGCCGGGCCATAGCATTCGCCCCAACCGATCGTTCCGTCATCCGCCGTTATCTCGACGAGGCAGCTCGCGCGAACGGCTGTCGACGAAAAGGACCAGCCAAAGGGCTCGGAGAGCGTCGCTTCGAGAACGTGGGTGCGAACTTCGCTGATCTTCATGGGCGATCTCCCTCGATCTGCGGCGCTTGGCGCGCCTCCACGTGAATTAGACGTCAAGTCGCACGGTCGTCGCAACGGCGCTTCGCCGCGCCCTTGATCTGCATCAATGACAGGCGTGGCCATGGCTCTCTTCGATAGAGTCGCGAATGCCTTGATCGAAGGAGGCTGGCGATGGACTGGCCAATGTACCGTCGCGTAGAGCATCAGGCCGTACGCCTGCACCGCATGATGGATCGCCTCGGCGTCGAACCGCTCGCCTTTGTCCGACTGGCGCAGGGCGAGGCCTACGCCGAAGCACGTAAGCGCTGCCTGTTTTGCATTGCAGCCGATGAGTGCTGGCGATGGCTCGAGTATGAAGCGCGAACGCAGGATACGCCGGACTTCTGCCCGAACCTGAAGCTCTTCGAATTACTGCGCTCTCGGACCGATGCCGCACTGCACACCTGGGACAACAGCAATGCTTGCTGCACTGCGGAAGAAATAGATGGCACAGAAGCCTTGAACGCCCCCCGTTGTTCGCCGACAATAGTCCGGACTTAGTCACGGCTGAGCCCGCGCGCCAGCCTTGGATTGGCGTGGGGGCCGTGTTGCAAGACGAAGTCGCAAAGACCGCAGGCATCGAGGCCAGCGGGGGGATGGCGGAGCCCGCACGTGCGGCCTCCAGCACGCCAATTCTCGCGATCGACAATCTGCACGTTCATTTCGTCACGGAGAACGGAACAGTTCGTGCAGTCGAGGGACTGAGCTACTCTGTCCAGCCCGGCGAGATCGTGGCGATCGTCGGCGAGTCCGGCTCGGGCAAATCGGTCTCGGCTCTTGCCGTGATGCAGCTTCTGCCGCCGAACACGGCGCGGATCGTCGACGGTTCGGTACGCTTCGAGGGACGCGAGCTTCTCGACCTCGACGACGAGGAAATGCGCCGCATTCGCGGGCGCGAGATCTCGATGATCTTTCAGGAGCCTATGACCTCGCTGAACCCGGTGCTCACCATCGGGCTGCAGATCATGGAACCGCTCACCATGCATCTCGAGATGAGCGAGGCGGAGGCGCGCGCGCGCGCCGTCGAGCTTCTCACGCTCGTTGGCATCACCGACCCCGAGAGCCGGCTCGAGCAGTATCCGCACCAGCTCTCCGGCGGCATGCGGCAGCGCGTCATGATCGCGATTGGTCTCGCCTGCAATCCCAAGCTGCTCATTGCCGACGAGCCGACCACGGCGCTCGACGTGACCATCCAGGCGCAGATCCTCGAGCTGATGAAGGATCTCTCGCGGCGTCTGGGCATCGCCGTCATCATTATCACGCACAATCTCGGGATCGTGGCGCGCTACGCCGATCGCGTGAACGTCATGTATGCCGCGCGATTGATCGAGACCGGCCCCGCCGAAGCGGTCTTCGGGCACCCCATCCATCCTTACGCTCGTGGTCTGCTGGCCGCCGTGCCACGTCTCGACCGAGGTCGCTCGTCTCAGCTCACGACCATCGAAGGTGCGCCCCCCAATCTGCTCGATCCGCCCGAAGGATGCCGTTTTCGCCCGCGCTGCCGCTATGCCATCGACGCCTGCACTCAGGTCCCTGCCCTCGTCGAGATGGAGAGCGGGCATTTTGCAGCCTGCCATCGTGCGGGGGAGATCGACGCCCTCGAAAAGGCAGCGTTCAAAAGCGTCGACGTCCCACACGACGACAGCGTCAATGACAGCGGCGACCCCATCCTCCGCATCGCGCACACGTCAAAGTTCTTCCCTGTCGGCGGCGGTTTCTTGCGGGGTCCGGTACGGCACGTCAAAGCCGTCAACGATGTGTCTCTGCACATCATGCCAGGCGAGACGCTCGGTCTCGTCGGCGAGTCCGGCTGCGGAAAGTCGACCCTGGGTCGCCTTGTCCTCCGCCTCGACGATCCGACAGGCGGCGAGATCCTGTTCGCCGGTACTGATCTCGCGGCACTCTCGCGATCCGAGATGACCGATGTGCGCAAGAAGATGCAGGTCATCTTCCAGGATCCCTATTCCTCGCTCAACCCGCGCATGACCGTCGGCCAGATCATCGGCGAGCCGATGCGCGTTCATGATATCGTGCCTAAGGCCAAAATTGCCGATCGGATATCCGAGTTGCTGCAGCTCGTCGGGCTGTTCCCCTACATGGCCCTGCGCTATCCGCACGAGCTGTCCGGTGGTCAGCGCCAGCGCGTCGGCATCGCGCGTGCGCTTGCGGTCGAGCCCGATGTCATCGTCTGCGACGAGGCGGTTTCGGCGCTCGACGTCTCGATCCAAGGCCAGGTGATCAACCTGCTCGAGCACCTCCAGCGCAAGCTCGGCCTCACCTATCTCTTCATTGCGCACGATCTTGCGGTCGTCCGCCATATCTCGAGCCGTGTTGCGGTCATGTATCTCGGCCGTATTGTCGAGCTGGCATCATCGGACGAGCTCTTCGCCAATCCGCGCCATCCCTATACGCAAGCACTGCTCGCGGCGGCACCTGTCCCTGATCCTGTCATCGAGCGGACGCGGCCGCGCACCATCATAACGGGCGAGCTTCCGAGTCCGTTGAATCCACCCTCGGGCTGTGTCTTTCATCCACGCTGCCCAAAGGTCACAGCCGAATGCAAGCAGGCTGTGCCCGCAACGCGCGAGCTTGCGGAGGGACATACCGTCGCCTGCATTCACGCCTGACTCGCTACCGAAGAACGGCGCACATCATAAAGCGCCGCGAACAGAAAATTGACGCTCTGGAGGAAACCGAAAATGAGACGCACGACAAGTCTGGCTATTGCCCTGGCTGCTATGACGCTGGCCGCGGCGCCAGCCACCGCCGAGACGCCCAAGCGCGGCGGCATTCTGAAGTTCGCATCAGTCGCAGAGCCGCCCACAACCGACTGTCACGGCACGACGACGTTCGCCATGATCCATCCGGTCGTGCCGCAGTACTCAACTCTGCTCAAAATCGTTGGCCCGCACGACAAGTCGAGGATCGAGGGCGATCTCGCCGAATCGTGGGAGATCTCGCCGGACGGACTGACCTACACCTTCAAGCTACGCCGCGGCGTGAAGTGGCATGACGGCTCGCCATTCTCCTCGGCGGACATCAAGGCCACCTATGAGCGCATCGTGAACCCGCCCGAAGGCGTGGTCTCCTCGCGCAAGGCCGTGCACCAGGACATCAAGGAAATCACGACGCCTGACGACTACACGGTCGTCTTCAAGCTCAAGCAGCCCAATGCATCGATGGTTCTTCATTTCGGCTCGCCCTTCAACTGCGTCTACAGCGCCGCCAAGCTCGCCAAGGATCCGACATATCCCTCCAAGGAAGTCATGGGCACGGGCGCCTTCAAATTCGTCGAGTACGTGAAGGGCTCGCATTGGGTCGCAACCCGCTTCGAGGACTACTGGGATAAGCCGAGGCCCTACCTCGACGGATACCGCCTCTTCTTCGTGCGCGGCACCGCGGTCGTCGCGGGCATGCAAGGCGGTCAGTTCGACGCAGAATTCCGCGGGCGCACACCGCAGGAGCGTGATCAGCTCGTCGCCGCGATGAAGGACAAGGTCACGGTCATGGAAGGGCCGTGGGTGACCAACATCCTCCTCTCCTTCAACACCGAGAAGAAGCCGTTCGACGACGTGCGTGTTCGTCAAGCTTTGACGCTCGCCATCGACCGCTGGGGCGGCTCGGAAAGCCTCGGCAAGGTGTCGCTGATCAAGGGCGTGAGCGGCGTCTTCCGACCAGGCTCACCCTTCTCGATCTCAGATGAAGAGCTGAAAAAGATTCCGGGCTTCTGGCCGGACATCAACAAGTCACGCGAAGAGGCAAAGCGCCTGCTCAAGGAGGCTGGCGTCAGCAATCTGAAGGTGAAGCTGCTCAACCGTACGATCGCGCAGCCCTTCACACCGGCCGGCATCTTCGCCATCGACCAGTGGCGTCGTATCGGCGTCGAGACCGAGCACGTGCAGGTCGAGACCAAGCTCTGGTACGACGGCATGGAGAGCGGCAACTTCGATGTCTGCGTCCAGAACATCTCGGACTTCACCGACGACCCGAACGCTCAGTACAACACGCTGCTGAGTAAGAAAGTGTCCGCGATCGCCTACTCGCGACACACCGATACGAAAATCGACGACATGTACACGCAGCAGTCCGGCATGGTCGATCCGACGGCCCGTCTCAAGGTCGTGAACGAGCTCGAAAAGTATGTTCTGAGCCAAGCCTATAATATCCCGCTGCTCTGGTATCAGCGCATCGTCGTCAACAACGCGAAGGTGAAGGGCTGGGATCTCACGCCGAGCCACTTCACCGGCCAGCAGTTGACCCACGTCTGGCTCGACGAATAGGCGAACCCGTCCCCTCTCTCCATAAGCGGAGAGAGGGGATCAACTGAACTGCGCACGGCCAGAATCGGAAGCTCATGACCGGCTACATCATCAGGCGCCTGCTGCTCGTCATCCCTTCATTGATCGGGGTGGCCGTCGCCGTCTTCTTCCTCATCCGCGTGATGCCGGGTGACGTGGTCGTCGTGAAACTCCGCGCCGACGGCGTCGCGGTCAGCGAGGACGCCATCATCGCCGAGCGCAAGCGGCTCGGCCTCGACAAATCGATCGGCTACCAGTTCGTCGACTACATGTGGGGGCTTGCACACTTCGATCTCGGCAAGTCGCTCTGGACAGGCGACAAGGTGGTCAACGAGATCATGATCCGCTTTCCGGTATCGCTGCAGATCGCGATCATGGCGACGCTGATCGCCGTATTCATAGCCATACCCTTGGGCACCATATCCGCGCTCTATCGAGATACCTGGATCGACTACACGGTGCGCGTGCTGGCCGTCTCCGGGCTCGCCATACCGAGCTTCTGGCTTGGCATGATCATCGTCATGAGCTTGATCACCATATTCGGCTGGCTACCTCAGATTGGCTACGTCTCGATCTTCGAGAATCCCATGGCCAATCTCGCCGCGCTCTTCTGGCCGGCGCTTTCCGTCGGCTATCGCTATGCCGCAGTTGCGACGCGCATGATGCGCTCGGCGCTGCTCGAGGTCATGCGCGAGGACTACATCCGCACGGCGCGCGCGAAAGGCGTCTTTCGTCGCATAATTACGCGCCGCCATGCCATGCGCAATGCCATGCTGCCGGTCGTCACGGTCATCGGGCTCGAGTTTGCCTTCCTCATCGGCGGTCTGGTCGTGACCGAGCAGGTGTTCAACATCAACGGCATCGGCAAGCTCTTCGTCGATGCCACAACCCGTGGCGACTTCACGCTGATCCAGGGCCTCGTGCTCCTGATTGCCGTGACGTTCATCCTCGTCAATCTCGTGGTCGACCTGCTCTACGCATGGCTCGATCCGCGCATCCGCCTTAACTGAGCGGGAGACACACCATGGCCGACGTTGCCCTCACACCATCAACAATTGCCCGGGCACGCCCTCGCCGCCCCAATCCGGTGCTGCACTTCATCCGCAAGCAGCCGCTCGGCTTTATCGGCTTCCTGATCATCCTCGCCTATTTTGGACTGGCGATCGGCGCCTACTGGATCTCGCCCTTCCATCCCGAAGAGATCGACTTCGCCGCCATGCTGACGGCCCCGAGCGCCGAGCATCCCATGGGCACCGACCAGTACGGGCGCGACGTCTTCTCGCGCCTCGTGTACGGCGCCCGCACGGCCATGGCTGTCGGCATTCTCTCCGCCTTCGTCGGCTGCACCGCCGGCGCGCTCATCGGCGCCACGTCCGGCTATTTCGGGGGCCGCATCGACAACATCATCCAGCGCATCGTCGATATCATGCTGGCCTTCCCGATCATCGTGCTGGCCATGGTCGTCGTCGCGGTGCTCGGGAAGAATCTCTGGTTCGGCATCGACGCGAACTTGATCATCGCCATTGCCCTCCCGATGGTGCCGAAGATGGCCCGCATCGCCCGATCGTCGACCCTGTCGATCGCTCAGATGCCGTACATTGACGCCGCCCGCGCGGCCGGCTATAGCGACGCCCGCATTATCCTGCGTCACATCGCGCCGAACATCGTGGCGCCCTACCTCGTCATGGTCACGGCATTCATCGCCCAGGCCATTCTGCTCGAGGCAAGCCTTTCCTTCCTCGGCCTCGGCGTTACCGAGCCGACACCAGCCTGGGGTCTCATGCTGTCCGGCGCCTCCGCCGATTTCTACAAGGCCGCGCCGTGGATGATCCTGTTCCCCGGCCTCGCGATCACGCTCGCCGTCTTCGCCTTCAACCTCTTCGGCGACAGCCTGCGCGACTGGCTCGACCCGAAGATGAAGGGCTAAGGGGAGCGCCAGCTCACCAATCGCCGCAGTAGACTTGCACACTGCCGTGCTAAGCTCACGGCAATGCGCGCGCGCCCCAAATCCCGGCCCCTGAGCTCGACGCGGCCACGTAGCAAGGCCGAACCCGCGGTCGTGCTGCCCGAGCCGTTCGCCGGCTGGTTCCGCGCCAAAGGCTGGCAGCCGCGCCCGCACCAGCTCGCCCTGCTCGCCCAGGCCGAAGCCCGCCGCTCGACGCTCCTCATCGCGCCGACCGGCGCCGGCAAGACGCTCGCCGGTTTCCTGCCGAGCCTCGTCTCGCTGCACACGAAGCGCGAGCAGCCGGCGCGAGCAGCCGGCCTCCGAACGCTCTATATTTCACCGCTGAAAGCGCTCGCCGTCGACATCGCGCGCAATCTGCTCTCGCCCATTGCCGAGATGAGCCTCGACATCCGCGTCGAGACGCGCACCGGTGACACGCCGGCGAGCAAGCGCCAGCGCCAGCGGCTGAGCCCGCCCGAGATCCTACTCACGACGCCGGAGCAGCTCGCTCTCCTACTGGCGAGCCCGGATGCGGCCTACATCTTCGGCGATCTCGACACGCTGATCCTCGATGAGCTGCACGCGCTCGCCCCCTCCAAGCGCGGCGACCTGCTCGCGCTCGACATCGCGCGCCTCAGAACGCTTGCGCCGGACCTGATGTCGATCGGCCTCTCGGCAACGGTCGCCCAGCCGAGCGAACTCAGAGCATGGCTCACGCCGCAGATGACGCCGGACAACGCGATCCAGCTCTCCGATATCGTGACGGTCGACGGCGGTGCCAAGCCCGAGATCAGTATCATCGAGACCGAAGGCGGCATGCCCATCGCGAGCCATACGGCGCGCTATGCGGTCCCCGACGTTCTCGAAGCGATTTCGCGTCATCGCCTCGCACTGCTGTTCGTCAATACGCGCATGCAGGCCGAGCTCATGTTCCAGGAGCTCTGGAAGGCCAATACGGAAAGCCTGCCCATCGCGCTTCACCACGGCTCGCTGGATGTCGGTCAGCGACGCAAGGTCGAGGCAGCCATGGCGCGCGGCGCGCTCCGCGCCGTCGTTGCCACCTCGACGCTCGACCTCGGTATCGACTGGGGAGATGTCGATCTCGTTATCCATCTCGGCGCGCCCAAGGGCGCCTCGCGCCTCATCCAGCGTATCGGCCGCGCCAATCATCGCCTCGATGAGCCCTCGAAGGCCATCCTCGTGCCGGCGAACCGTTTCGAGGTTCTCGAATGCCGCGCCGCGCTCGAAGCCGCGCTCGCCGGCGAGCAGGATGCCGTGATCCGCCGCAGGGGCACCATGGATGTGCTCGCACAACACATTCTGGGCACGGCCTGCGCAGGCCCTTTTCACGCTGATGCGCTCCACGCCGAAGTCCGCACCGCACTGCCCTATACAGATCTCTCGCGCGTCGATTTCGACCGCGCCGTCGATTTCGTCGCGACCGGCGGCTATGCGCTGCGCCAGTACGAGCGCTTCGCACGCCTGAAGCCCGATAGCGACGGCCGCTGGCGCCTGACACATCCGAGTTTTGCGCAGCAGTACCGCATGAATGTCGGCACCATCGTCGAGAAGCCGTTGCTCAAAGTACGCCTCGTCAGCGCGCGCCGCCGGCGTCCTGGCTCGGCGCAGAGCCTGATGGGGGGCCGGATGCTCGGCGAGATCGACGAGGATTTTGCCGCCGAGCTGAGCCCCGGGGATACCTTTGCCTTTGCCGGTTACATCCTTCGCATGGAGGGCCTGACCGACGAGGAGCTGCTTGTCTCGCGTTCCAATGCAAAGGACCCGAAAGTGCCGAGCTATCCCGGCGGCAAGTTTCCCCTCTCGACGCACCTCGCCGAACGTGTGCGCCGAATGCTGGCCGATCCCGCGCACTGGAAGAGTCTGCCGCCATCGGTCGCGCACTGGCTGGAGATTCAGCAGCGCGTCTCGACGATCCCCGCTGCCGATGAAGTGCTCATCGAAAGTTTTCCGCGCGGTGGGCGTCACTATCTCGCCATCTACCCCTTCGAGGGGCGCATCGCACATCAGACGCTCGGGATGCTGCTCACCCGCCGCCTGCATCGCGCCGGTGCGCTGCCGCTCGGCTTCGTCGCCAACGACTATGCACTCTCCGTCTGGGCAGCCCGCGACATCGGCCGGATGCTCGCCGACGGCGAACTCGATCTCGCCCGCCTCTTCGACGAGGACATGCTCGGCGACGACCTCGAAGCCTGGCTTGCCGAGACGAGCCTCATGCGGCGCACGTTCCGCACCTGTGCCGTCATTGCGGGCCTAGTCGAGAGGCGCGCGCCCCGCCACAAGAAAAACAGCCGCCAGCTCTCGGTCTCGACCAACCTCATTTATGACGTATTGCGCCGTCACGACCCCCACCACATTCTCCTCGAGGCCGCCTACCAGGATGCGGCGACGGGGCTCCTGGATATCCAGCGCCTCGCCGGCTTCCTGGCGCGAATCAAGGGGAGAATCAGGCATAGTGCCCTCGATCGCGTCTCGCCGCTGGCCGTGCCGCTGATTGTCGAGCTTGGCCGCGAGGCGGTTATCGGCGCCTCCGCCGAGGCCCTGCTCAAGGAGGCGGCCGAGGAGTTGATCGCCGAAGCCGCAGAGCCCGAACACAGTCCCGGATACCTGGAGGCCCGATGAGCGTTCTTGCATTGAGCCCCGAGCGGGCGCGGATCGACGATGCCGCCGCGCAGACGCTCTCGATCTGCGGCAAGCAGCTCGTGGCCGATATGTCGGGGGCGCTGTACTGGCCGGGCGAGCGGATGCTGATCGTCGCCGATCTGCATCTGGAGAAGGCATCGGCCCATGCCGCGCGCGGCACGCTGCTGCCACCCTATGACACGCGCGAAACGCTCGAGCGCCTCGCGATCGCCATCGAGCGCTACCATCCCGAGATCGTCGTCGCGCTCGGCGACAGCCTGCATGACCGCAGCGCGGCCGACCGTATTGCCGCCGGCGATCTCGCCGCGCTGCGCATTCTGCAGGAGGATAGGCGCTGGATCTGGGTGACCGGAAACCACGACCCCGAGATCGGCCGCCAGCTCGGCGGCGCGGTCGTGGATGAGCTCACCGTCGGCGGCCTCCGCCTCGTGCACCTGCCGACCGACGGCCATGCGACACACGAGATCGCAGGCCATCTCCACCCAGCCGCGCGTCTTTCGCTCTATGGTCACACGCTGCGCCGCCCCTGTTTCGTCGGCAATCGCCTGCGGCTCGTGCTGCCCGCATTCGGCGCCTTCACGGGCGGCCTCAACGTGCTTGATGCGGCCTTCCTGCCGCTCTTCGGGAATGATGGTTTCGGCGTATGGATGCTCGGGCAGGAAGGCGTCTATCCTGTCGCCACACGCCAGCTCTATGGTGACTGAGATTTTCCCCTCTCCCCGTTCTCACGGGGAGAGGGCCAGGGTGAGGGGCGGCGACATACACTAACGTCTGCGCGTGTGGCCGCCCCTCATCCCGACCTTCTCCCCGTGAAGTACGGGGAGAAGGAGAAGCAAAGGAACACACTCTTGGCGCAGGAACTGTCGGCCAGATCAATTGAGCGCCAATGGCCGTCCCATCTCGGCGCGACGGCCGAATACGATGCTGCGCTCGACTATCTGAGCGAGGACGGCGGCCACCTCTTCGTCACTGGACGCGCCGGGACGGGTAAATCGACACTGCTCCGCGCGCTCTGCGAAATGCTTGAAGCAGAGCACGTCATTGTCGCGCCGACCGGGCTTGCGGCAGTGAACGTCGGCGGCCAGACGATCCACTCCTTCTTCGGCCTGCCGCCGCGCCTCATTAACCCCGAGGATATCCGTCGCAGCCGCAATGGCGCGGTGATGCGAAAGCTGAAGATGCTCGTCATCGACGAGGTCTCCATGGTCCGCTCGGATCTCATGTGGGCCATCGACCAATCGCTGCGCATCAACCGCGGTCGCCCGCGCGAACCTTTCGGCGGCGTGCGCCTCGTGCTCTTCGGCGACCTGCACCAGCTCCCGCCCGTCGTGCAGGAGGCGGAGGTTGCGGCGCACCTTGAAGAGACGCACGGCGGACCGTTCTTCTTCAGCATCGGCGCGCTGCGCGAAGGCGTCGGCACCTATCTGCTCGAGCTCTCACGCGTCTTCCGCCAGAGCGACGAGGCGCTGATCGACGTGCTGACGCACATCCGTGGCGGGGACGTGGAGCCGGAGCATCTCGAGTTGCTCAACTCTCGCGTCGCGCCCATCCGCACGCTCGCCGAGGGCGAGCCTTACGTCATCCTGACGCCGACCAATGCCGCCGCCAACCGCATCAACATGGCCTATCTCGATGCGCTCCCTGCCGCGACGGTGACGTTTTCGGCCACCATGACCGGCGAGTTCTCGCAGGGCGCGCAGCCGACCGACACGACGCTGATGCTCAAGGCCGGCGCCAAGGTCATGCTGCTGCGCAACGACTCAGAACGCCGCTGGGTCAACGGTACGATTGCGCGCATCTCCCGCCTCGACGAAAAGCGCGTGTGGATCGAGGTCGACGGCAAGGAGCACGAGGTCGAGCCTGTCACATGGGAATCGCGCCGCTATGCGTATGATACGACCGCGCAAAAGATCGTCGAGACCGTCGCCGGCACCTTCAAGCAGTTCCCGCTGCGGCTCGCCTGGGCGCTGACCATCCACAAATCACAGGGTCTGACCCTCGATCGCGTGTACATCGACCTCGGCCGTGGCACCTTCGCCCACGGACAGGCCTATGTGGCTCTTTCCCGCTGCCGCACGCTCGAAGGACTGGCGCTGGCTCGACCGCTGAAGCCGAGTGACATTCTCTTCGATCCTGCCGCCATGGGCTATCGGGACATCTTTCCGACATTGACATAATCTCGCGCAGATCACGCGTTTACCTTTTTGCCGGGACGGCGTTTATTGGCGTATCTATGACTTTTGATTGATGTACGGGCTGCCAATTGCGGTTAGGGTACTCACAACTTTCCTTCGGCTCGGCAGGGCGCATGGACGAATTCGAGGCAGAGGACGTCGCACCGCAGGGCACCGACGCGACTTCGCCGGGCACCGTCCGTCGCCAGCCGCTCTACGTGCAGATTGCAGCGACGCTCGCGGGGCAGATCGCCAAGGGCGCCCATCCCGTGGGTTCTCTGCTGCCGACCGAGGCCGAGCTGCAGCAGCAGTTCCACGTCTCGCGCTACGTAGTGCGCCAGGCCATTCAGCATCTCAGATCAATGGGGCTGGTGACGGCCCGCAAGGGTGTTGGCACGCGCGTCGAAGCACGCCAAGCCGCCGCGCGCTTCTTACTCACCATGCATTCGGTTGGCGATATCCGCCAGTATGCGACCGGCATGCGACTCGAGATCCAGGACGTCGACGAGACGGTTCTGCGCGGCAGCAAGGCAGCGCTGATCGGTGCCCGTCCCGGCCGGCGCTTCCTTCGCATCACGGGCATCCGCCGGCGCGATCGTGATAATAAGCCGGTCAGTCACGCCGAGATCTTCATCGACGATGCCTTCAGCGCCATCAAGGCCGAGATCCCGACGGTCGGAACAGCTATCTGGGAAATGATCGAGCGCCAGTCGGGCGAGACCTTGGTCGAGGTCGAGCAGCAGATCGACGCGGTCACCCTCAATGGAGAGCTCGCGCAACTGCTCGAGGTTGCGGAAGGTACCCCGGCGCTCCGCGTCATCCGTCGTTACTACGTCACCGGACGCAGGCTGGTCGAGTTGTCGATCAACCTCCACCCTGCCAACCGCTTCTCGTACAACATGCGCATCAAGCGTGATGTCGGGTCGGCAACGCCGGCAATCCGTAAGGCACGCTCGCGCAGCAAGTGAGGGCGCGCCTGGCGATCGCCGCACTCAATTCGTCGCCTTACCCCAGATCGCTTGGAGACGATCATCGCGTCCGCAGCGATAGCGATAGTACTTATAGCGCACCGGATTCTTGACGTAGTAGTCCTGGTGATAGTCCTCGGCGGCTGTGAAAGGACCGGCGTCGCGCACGACCGTTGCGATGGGCTGCTTGAACGGACCCGACACAGCAAGCGATGCCTTCGAGGCTTCGGCGAGTTTCTTCTGCTCCGGCGTGTGCGTGAAGATCGCGGTCGTGTAGGACTCGCCACGATCGCAGAACTGCCCGCCCTGATCGTAGGGGTCGACATTCTTCCAATAGACTTCGAGCAGCCTCTCGTAGGTGACTTTTGCCGGGTCGTACCGGACCTGCACCACCTCGATATGGCCCGTACCGCCGCTGGTGACCTGCTGGTAGGTCGGGTTCGGTGTCGTCCCGCCCATGAAGCCAGAGATCGTCGAGACCACGCCCTCCAGCGCGTCGTAGGGCGGCTCCATGCACCAGAAACAGCCACCTGCAAAGGTCGCAACGGCAAGTGTCGCTGATTTCTCGGCTTGTGGTGACGCCGACTGCGCATTCGCCGCCGGGGCCATGATCAGAGCAGCGGCCAGTACACCGGCAACCAACGAAAAGGCCTTACCGAAGTGCCCTCGCATCGTGCTTCCTCCTGCAATCGACTTCGCGCGCCGTGCGCTCAGAGCTTCTTCTCGGCGCTCTTCGGATCCTGGCTCGCATCCGCTCGTGTCGGCACGAACTTCATGGCCGCGCCGTTCATACAATAGCGCAGACGTGTCGGTGGGGGACCATCATCGAACACGTGGCCGAGATGGCCGCCGCAGCGCCGGCAGTGCACCTCCGTGCGCACCATCAGCCAGAGCGTGCGATCCTCCCTGGTGCCGATGGCATTGTCGAGCGGCTTCCAGAAGCTTGGCCACCCAGTGCGGCTGTCATACTTGGTTGTCGAGGAGTAGAGCGGCAGATCGCAGCCCGCGCAGTTATAGACGCCGGCCTCGTAGAGCTTGTCATAGGGATGCGAGAAGGCGCGTTCGGTGCCGTGATCGCGCAGGATATAGTATTGAGCGGGCGTCAGCAGCTTGCGCCACTCATCGGGTGTGCGCTCGATCTCAAATTTCTTGCCCGGCTTGTCCGCCGCGGCGGCTGGCACATGGCGAAGGAGCAGGGCTGCGCTGCCTGCTGTGGCAATGCCGCTGGAAAGAGCTATGAACTGGCGTCGCGTCGTGTCGCGCATGGCAATGCCTCTACTTCGCTGAACGGATCAATTCGGGAAAAGCATAGGACTGCAGACAAAGATATTCATAGTCAGGCAGCATCAACTACTACCATCCGCAGGGTAAATCCGCTCACACTTGCTCACGTTTCCGGGAGGCCTAAAGCAACGGACTTGAAATTCACCTCAGTTCGAGGCTGGCGGGGAGTGAATTTCAAGTCCAAAGCTGCTTTAGACGCTGTGCATCTAAGGCGTCTTTGGGCCTCAAATGCGACTGTGAGCTCGACCCAATCGTGGGTCGCACTTAAGGTCGGACGCTTTAGGGCAGGAAGCCCTTCTCGAGGCTCAAGTCCTGAGCAAGACGCTGCTTGCCCTTTGCCGTCTTCACGCGGAAGCCCCAGGCAAGATCCGTGCCCCCCTCCTCGGAGGAGTGCGAGCGCACTTGCGCCACCAGAGTTTCGCCCGTCTTGAGTGCGATCGGCTCCAGCGCCGGCAGGAAAAGCTGCTCCCAGTGCGTCGGCTGCGCGAGCGGCGATGTGGAGAGCACCACACCTGGTACCAGCTCGGCCGACCACCACACGGCGAGCCCGTGGACCGTAACGGGCTCGCGGATCTGCCATTCCCCCGCACCCTTGCGTGCGAAGCGATTGCGAACTTGGAAATCGAGCTTGTCCCAGGTCACGGCCGTACGACCGCCATCCAAAAGCTCGGCCCGAGGAAAAGCGCGCACATAGGCATTGTTGAGGCTCATGACGCTGGCCGGCCCGAAGTCGAGACCGCGGCCGAGCCGCTCCCAGGCAACGAGTTCATCGCGGCAGCGCGGCGCGATGACCGGCGCCACCATCTGCTCGAGCCGGCCCGGAATGAGCACGCCGCCAGGCTTCAAATGGCGCGCGGCCGCATCGTTCATGGTCTCGACGAGAAACTCCTCCAGCGCGTAGTTGCCGAGCGTCTCGGTGACCACGACATCGGCGCGCTCCGGCTCGATGATCTCGGTCGAGCGCATGGGAACGAGCTCGATGTTGCGCAGCTTGTTGAGCTTGATGAGGCGCTCGGCCAGCGCGCCGATCTCCGCGAATTCGTAGGCGATAACTTTGCGCGCCCCGAGCTTGGCGGCAATCATGGCGAGAACGCCGCTGCCGGTGCCGATATCGGCGACGACCGTCTCGCCCTTGCGGATGACCTTTGCAAGCGCGCGCTCGAATGCCGCGAGACGCCCAGTGTCCGCGATGAGCGAGCGATGATACTCGATGCGCATTTTGGGAGCTTACCTGAAGGGTGCCGCCGGCTTTTGCTCAGATCATCGGCGCCAGAAGCAGGACGGGGAGCGACGCTTGATCGGCACCATTCGTCGCCCCCCGCCGTGGTCCTCTCCTCGCAGACGCGAGGAAGGATTTCGTTAGTCGACCAGAAAATTACAAACAATCGCTGAACGTCAAGTGATGGTCTTCCAGTACGTGTCCTTCTTCGTCACGTAGCCGTCGCGGAACTCCCAGAGATCACAGCCCACAAGATTGATCGGCTCGCCGCCGTTCTTCGGCGTGCCACGCACGACCCACTCGGAGATGGCCTTCGTCTGGTCGACGATCCAGTGGCGCATCTCCTCCCAACGCATGTCGGGGATATCGCGATAGCGGGCGCTCAGCACCTCGCCGATCTCGGCCTTGCCGATGAGGCGGCGCCCCTCGGGGGCATTCGGCCCGCGCGCCATGACCCATTCGCAGTCATCCGCGAAGTGCGAGAGGATCGCCTTCACATCCTGCTTGTTGAAACCGTCCTGGATCTCGTCCAGCAGCGCCATCGTGACCTGTCGTGCCATCTTCATTCTTCCTTCCGTTTGCTCGTGATCTCTCTTAGTCAATCTACCAGAGCCGCACGCCCTTGCCTTCCGCGCGCAGCTTCTCGGCACGCTCGCCGAGCCATTTCTGGAACCCGCCCGGTTCCTTGTAGGCGCGCTCGTGCACATAGACGAATGTCGAGTGAAAGTGAAATGGCTTCCAGTAGCCGATGAGCTTCCAGGCGGCTGCCGAGCCGCCATCCTTGCCCGCAACCGCATCGGACGGCGGCACAAAGTATAAGATGGTCGGCGTGAAGTTCACACCCCACCGCCGGGCGAGCGCCCGCTCCTCCAGCGCCGCGCCGTCGAAGTCCGCCACCGTCCGCGCGCCGTGCAGATTGAGCTGAATGACGAGGAAGTGCTTCTGAATGTAGGCCGCGATCTCGGGATCGGAAAGATTGGTGACGTGCGTTTCCTTGCAGTAGGGGCAGCCGCGCTGCTCGAAGAGAATGGCGAGGCTCTTCCCCGCTTTTTCCGCCTCCGCAAGGTCGTCCTTGAGATCGAGGAAGGACTCGTGAAACCACGGCTGCGTATAGAGGCCGTCATCGTTCCGCTGCGGTTCGGGCTTCTCGGTGGCCTCGATCACGGCAGATGCGAGCGGGAGTAGCAGACCCGCGCCCGTCAGAGAGAGCATCTCGCGTCGCGTGTGTCTCATGATTGCGCTCCAACATCCGAGCATTGTCCTGAGTGAAGACGAGAACAGCGCGGACGTCAATGCGTGCAGCGATTGCTTGACGTCGTCTAAGCGACGATCGATCGTGGTCGCAACAATCAATAACCAAGTGGAGGAACACCGCCCATGAAGATCACCGACGTCGAACTCACGCTGTTCAACTGGGATGACATCCCGCCGACGCGCTATCACGCGGGCTCAGTGAATTCAGGCGGACGGAGCAACCTCGGTCTGCTCACCGTGCGCACTGATCAGGGTATCGAAGGCCACGCCTTTCTCGGTGGCGCAACGAACCCCGCCGATACAGATGCCGGCGCCCTCATCCGCTTCCTTAAGCCCGTTCTCGTGGGCAAGGATCCGCTCGCGCGCACGGATCTTCATGCTGCACTGCGCGCCAAGCAGCGCACGGCGGGCCTGCGCACGGTCGGCGCCTGCGATACCGCGCTCTGGGACATCGCCGCCAAGGCCGCGAACTTGCCGCTCTACAAATTCCTCGGCGCCGGACGCTCATCGATCGGCGCCTACGCATCGAGCCAGATCCTCGACGGTCGGCAGGCCTATGCCGGCGAAGCGGCCGAGTTCAAAGCTGCCGGCTGGAAAGCCTACAAGATCCATCCGCCGCAGGATCCCGACGAGGATATCAAAGTGTGCGAGGCCGTGCGTAAGTCAGTGGGCGACGGCTACACGCTGATGCTCGATTCCACCTGGAGCTACCGCTATCCGGAAGCGCTGAAGGTCGGCCGCGCGATCGAGGAGATGGGCTTTCTCTGGTACGAGGACCCGCTCAACGAGGAAGACATCTATTCCTACGTCAAGCTGCGCCAGAAGCTCTCGATCCCAATCCTCGCGACCGAATACCCGGCGGGCGACATCGGAACGTACGCCATCTGGCTGACCGAGCGCGCGACGGACTATCTGCGCGGCGACATCCCGATCAAGGGTGGTCTCTCGACCATGATCAAGACCGCGCACCTCGCCGAGGCCTTCCACATGAACTACGAGGTGCATCACGGCGGGAACTCGCTGAACAACATGGCGCAGCTCCACTTTGCCTGCTCATTGCGCAACACGACCTACTTCGAGGTACTGCTGCCCGACGGCGCGCACAAGTACGGTGTCCTGAACGACGTGACGATCGATAAGGACGGCATGGCACACTGTCCCGAGACGCCGGGCATCGGCGCCGAGATCGACTTCGACCTGATCAAGAGGAAGCAGATCGCTGTGCTGAAGTGAGCCGCGGCGCCTAGCTCATATGGCCGGCGCCGGAGCCGCCGACAGCGGCACGACATCGACGCCGACCGTCACGACATGCTCGCCGCCTCCGATCAGCACGCCGCTGATCGGGCTCACGTCGTTGTAGTCGCGGCCATGGGCGATGGTGATGTGCTCCTCGCCGACTTCGATGCCGTTGGTCGGATCGAAATCGCGCCATCCCGTCTCGGGCGACCACACGGAGATCCAGGCGTGCGAGGCATCGGCACCAGCGAGCTTCGGCTGGCCGGGCGGGGGATGCGTCAGAATATAGCCGCTGACATAGCGCGCCGGCACGCGCAGCGCACGCAAGCCTGCCAAGGCCAGATGCGCGAAGTCCTGGCAGACGCCGCGGCGCTGCATGAAGACCTGCTCCACTGGCGTCGAGACGTCGGTTGCGCCGGGATCGAAATGGAAGTCGGCATAGATACGCCGCGTGAAGTCCATCGCGCCGTCGAGAACCGGCCGCCCCTGCCCGAACGAGGCCCGCGCATAATCAGCGATTGCCAACGATGCCCCCGTGATGCGCGTGGTGCATCGATATTGGATCACATCGAGATCGAGACCGTCCGGACCGTTGCCAAGCACATCATCGAGCCTATCCCAGGCCGTCGTCGCAACCAGATCGGCAGCCACCGGTGCGCGCGTCTCGATGGCACTGCGCGCGAGCAGTACGAGCTCCTTGTGCGGGACCTCCACCTCGAGCTCCACGAAGCGATTGCCGAAGCAGTCGACGCCCTCGTGGCGCATGGCCGGCGCCGGCTCGACCATGAGGTTATGACGAAGCGTGGTCTGGTGCGGCACCGGGCGCGGCGTCATGTGCACGAGGTGCTGCGACTGCGCGACAGGCGTCGCATAGCGGTAGTGTGTCCGGTGACTGACCTCGAAAATCATGGCCGCGGCTCGATACGCGTCAATACTCTGTGCGGGGTCTCTTCGGTCAGATTGAAATAGTGGCGCGCGACAGCATTGGAAAGCTCGGGCAGGATCTGCAGCTCTTCCCGCATGAGCCGCTCAAGCGTCGCGCGATCCTCCTCGTCCGCAATGGCCATCACATCGGCAAGTCGCACGGACGTCAAGAGCGAGAGAATGAGCCGCCGGTCCTCGGCGAGACTGACGCCCTGGCGCGCATCAGGCAGCATCTCCAGGTGCTTGGAGATCGCCGCCAGCTGATAGGCGAGCGCGCGCGGATTGGCCTCGTCAAGCAGCAGGAGGTCGAGCACCAGCGCCAGCATCGGATCGAGACGGTAGCGCGAGCGGTAGGTAATGAAGCTGTCGGCCAGTTCCAACAGCAGCAGCAGGCTGCTCGTCTCTTCCTCGGGATCGGGCGGCGGAATGAACAGCGTGAGGATCGCCTCGCTCAGGTTGTAAGCGCGTTCGAGGCGCCGGCCCATGTCGAGGAACGACCAGCCGTAGTTCCGCGTCATGTTCTCGTGCGTCAGACCGTTGAACGAGGAGAGCGCGGCAAGACCCTCGTCGAGCAGATCGAGCAACGCGGCAGGACCCGCCTTGTTGAGCGCACGCATCCAGGCTTCGCCGGGGCGGAAGCGGCTCAGCGTCTGCCAGGCTTCGTGCGAGAGCCGGTCGCGCACGAGATAAGAGACCTGATAGAGCCCCTCCAACGTCCGCGCGAGCGTCCGCGGACTGCGGGCGCGCGATACGAGATCGAGGCAGCGGCCTTCGATGTCACCGTTGGCGGAATGGGCGTGCACGCCGGCGTCCGCCGTCTCGGGATCGGTCAGCCGCATATCGAGGCAGCGGCGCACGGCGTCGAGCCCACCGACGGCCCCGCTGTCCTCTCCGATGCGACGCAGCGCGCCGCGCAGTAGCCGCATGGTCCAGTCGGCGCGCTCGCTGTAGCGCCCGAGCCAGTAGAGATCATCGGCGACGCGGCTCTGCACCACGCGCTGAGAGCGCTCGACGCGCGCCATCTCGAGCTTCGGCCGCCAGAGGCTGACGTGCGGCGCCTGCTGCGCGTCCGAGAGCACCCAGACATCGCGCGTGTGGCCATCGGGCGCGCTTAGCGCCACGGCCCTTGCCGGGTCGACCGTCATGGCAAGTCCGCCCGGCATAGCCTCGAAGGCATTGCCGGTGTGCGCCACGAAGATGCGCATGGCGAACGGTCGCGACACGAGGCTATCACCCTCGAAAGCGGGCGACGTGCTGAAGCCGATCTTTTCTTCCGCGACGAGCCGCGCCCCATGCAGCGCGATCTCGGCCTTGAGCCGCTCGCGCTCGGCAGCGGAAATCTCGCGCGGTGCCTGACCGAGCGCCGCCTGTCCCGGACGCCCGGTGCCTTCCTGCGCAGTCCGTATCACGAGGTCGTCGAGGTTCTCGAGCACATGGCGCCGTGCCGCAGGGTCGCCGAGCCACCAGCGCGGTGCATCCGAGAGCAGCAGATCCTCGCCGAGGAGGTGCTTGGCGAGCGCCGGCAGATAGGGACCGAGCCCGCGGTTCTGCGCCACTGCGGAGCCGACGGCATTGACGACCAAGCGTGGCATCTCGCGGTTCACGCGCAGCAGCCCCGCCGGCCCCATGAAGCCACCGGGATCGAGCTCCAGCGGATCGATCTGGCGGCCGTCCACGCAGCGGACGATGAGGTCGATCTCCTTCAAGCCCTCGAGCGTCTTCAGGTAGACGTGGCCGCCACGCGTCCGCAGATCCGAGCCCTCGATCAGCAGCAGGCCGAGGTAGCGGGCGAGATAGGCGTGCGAGAAATAGTCCTCGTGGTGAGGGCCCGGCGTCAGCAGCGCGATCGCTGCATTGTCGCGGCCGGCGTGGGCAGCGAGCGCGTTCTGCAGACGCTGACAGTGTGCGGCGAGACGCACTGCATTGACCTGCTTGAAGAGGTCACCCGTCACATGCGTGTGAGCGACCCGGTTCGCGAGCACGAAGCCGAGACCGGCGAGCGTCTCCAAGTGATTGTCGATGACACGCCATTGCCCGTCCGCGCCGCGTGCGAGATCCGCAGCGTAGAAGCGGAGCGGCCCCGCCCTGTCGAGAATGCCCTGGCAGGGTCTGAGGAAAGCATTGTCGGAGAAAACGAGCTCGGGCGGCACGAGGCCGGCGCGCATAAGCTTCTGCTCGCCGTACAGGTCCGCGAGCAGGGCATCGAACAATCGCGCCCGTTGCGTGAGCGCCGTCGCCAGCCAGCGCCATTCGACACTGGAAAGCACGACCGGCATGAGGTCGAGCTGCCACTTCTGCGTCGCCGCGTTGGGATCGGCGAACATGTCGTAGGCGATGCCGGTCTCACGCACGCGCCGGTCGATGCTTACCGCCCGCGCCGCGAGATCGGCGGGCGGCAGGTTGCCGATACCGTCGATGAAGAGGCGCCAATGGCGGCGCGCGTCGCCCGATGCTTCCCGCAGCTCGTCGTAGCCCCCGCCAGTGGAGGTGAGATAGCGGTCAACGAGGTTCGGTCCGCCATCCCGGACGGCGGAGGCGATCGTATTCATCAGTGCCGGACCCTGCTTAGCTTTTCCCCGCCGCGGCGCCGTCGCATCAAAGCGCCGAACACGTCGTGTCTAGCACGGCGAATCGTTACCCCTGCAACAGGCCCCGGCCTGCACCCGGTTTTGCCTCCAAGCCTGTGACGCCGGCCACACACAGCTCGCCTCCATCAAGTATTCCGGCGCAGGTCGAGCGTCACCGGGTAATCCGGGTTGATTCGCGCCGGCTGCGGGGTCATCTGACCGGGCGTATGACCGTGCGCTTCGAAGCGTGCAAGGCGCCGCCCCTCCGCCTCATAGGCATTCACCGGGAAAACATCGAAGCTGCGTCCACCGGGATGCGAGACGTGATAGCGGCAACCCGCGATCGACCGCCCCGTCCAGCGGTCGAAGACGTCGAACGTCAGGGGGACGTGCGTCGGAATGGTCGGATGGAGTGCGGATGGCGGGTGCCAGGCGCGGTAGCGTACGCCGGCGACGGCCTCGCCAAAGGTCCCGGTCGGGCTCAGCGGGAGCGTGCGACCATTGCAGGTGATGACGAAGCGGTCGCCAGTCAGACCGCGCACCGCAACCTGCACCCGCTCGAGCGAGGAATCGACGTAGCGGGCCGTGCCACCGGGAGCGCCTTCCTCGCCGAGCACATGCCATGGCTCCAGCGCCTGACGCACTTCCACTTCGATATCATGCGTCGCGATCTTCCCGAGCACCGGACAGCGGAATTCGGCGTGCGGCAGAAACCAATCGAGCTCGATGGGCAGGTCGGCCGCCTTGAGGTCACCGACCACATCGGAGAAGTCCGACCATAGGAAGTGAGGCAGCATGAATCGGTCGTGCAGCGCCGTGCCCCAGCGCACGAGCTTCTGCCGGTAGGGCTTCTCCCAGAACATCACGACGAGCGCCCGCAGCAGGAGCTGCTGGGCAAGGCTCATGCGCGCGTGCGGCGGCATCTCGAACGAACGGAATTCGAGAAGGCCGAGCCGTCCCGTCGGACCATCGGGAGAGTAGAGTTTGTCGATGCAGATCTCGGCACGATGTGTATTTCCGGTGACATCGATCAGCAGATTGCGGAAGAGCCGGTCGACAAGCCACGGCGGTATGCTGCCGACGCCCGGATCCGGCACCTCGGATAGCGCGATCTCCAACTCGTAAAGCGCTTCGTGACGCCCTTCATCGGCGCGCGGCGCCTGACTGGTCGGACCAATAAAGAGGCCCGAGAAGAGGTACGAGAGCGAAGGATGGTTCTGCCAGTAGGTAATGACCGATGCGAGCAGATCAGGCCGGCGCAGGAAGGGGCTGTTGGCCGGTGTCGCACCACCGAGCACGATGTGGTTGCCGCCGCCCGTGCCGGAGTGGCGACCATCGAGCATGAACTTCTCCGCGCTCAGACGGCAGAAGTGCGCATCCTCATAAAGGCCGGTCGTGATATTCACCGCCTCGTCCCAGGACATGGCCGGCTGAACATTGACCTCGATCACGCCCGGATCGGGCGTCACCTTGATGACATTGAGGCGCGGGTCACGCGGCGGCTCGTACCCTTCGATGTGGATGGCGAGGTCGGTCGCGCGCGCCGTCTCCTCGATCGCCGCGATCATGGCTGCATAGTCCTCGGCATCCTCGAGCGGCGGCATGAACACGCAGACGCGGCCATCGCGCGCCTCGACAGCAAGTGCCGTGCGTACCGAGCCGGCGACGACGTCGTGGGGCAAGTCAGGCAGCGCCTGTGGCCCTTCCAACGCGACCGTGCGGCGGCGCTGCATGAGAACGCGGCGCTCCGGCAATGCTGGTGCCGGCGCGAAGGGATCGCGCGGCAGTACGTGTGGATAGTCGATCGGCGACACCAGAGGCGCGGAGCCGAGCGGCAGGCGGAAGCCGACGGGCGAGTCGCCCGGCACGAGGAACAGCTTGCCGCGCCGGAGTGCCCAGCGCTCCGTCACCCATCTCCGGCCGCGGTCCTGCGTATGCCAGACCTGCACAGGCAGCACATAGCCGACCGGCGCGCCGAGCCCGCGCTCGAACGTGCGCATAACGCGCTGGCGTTCGGCGGGATCCTCGAGCTTGTTGTCCTCGACCGTCACATTGAGCGGCAGCTTCTGCTCGACGGCCATGAAGTGGACGGGGTCCTCGTAGGCCGCCATGCCGCTCTCCGTCGGCAGGCCGAGCTGCGTGCAGAGCCCGCGCATGAAGAACTGAAGATCGTTGGGCGACGGTGGCCGCCCGGTGGTCTCGCGCGCAATGAGGCCCTGATCCTCCCAAAGCGCCTCGCCGTCCGCGCGCCAATAGAGCGCGAATGCCCAACGCGGGAGCTGCTCGCCGGGATACCATTTGCCCTGGCCATAATGGAGCAGGCCGCCTTTCGCGAAGCGGTCCCGCAGGCGGCGCACGAGATCATCCGCATAGCGCCGCTTGTTCGGGCCGACCGCACCGGTATTCCACTCCGCGCCCTCCATGTCATCCGCCGCGACGAATGTCGGCTCGCCACCCATGCTGAGGCGCACATCGCCGCTTTTGAGGCGCTCGTCCACGGCATGACCGGCATCCAGAATGGCCTGCCACTGCTCATCGCTGTAGGGCTTCGTCACGCGCGGCGTCTCGAGCACGCGCGTCACCCCCATGCGGTGCTCGAACTCGACCTCGGCGCGGCCGTGGCTGCCGGTGATCGGCGCCGCACTCGTCGGACTTGGTGTTGCGGCAAGCGGGATATGCCCCTCGCCAGTCAGCAGGCCCGAGGTGGCGTCGAGTCCGATCCAGCCGGCCCCCGGCAGATAGACCTCGCACCACGCGTGCAAATCCGTGAAATCAATGTCCGTGCCCGTCGGGCCATCGAGCGACTTCACGTCGGGCGTCAGCTGAATGAGATAGCCGGACACGAACCGAGCGGCGAGGCCAAGATTGCGCAGGATCTGGACGAGCAGCCACGCGCTGTCGCGGCACGACCCGGAAGCGTTGCCGAGCGTCTCTTCCGCCGTCTGCACACCGGGCTCCATGCGGATGAGATACCGAATCTCGTGCTGAAGATTGCGGTTCAGATCGATGAGAAAGTCGATCGTGGTCTGCTTACGCTTGTCGATCCCCGCCAAGTATTTGGTAAGCCGCTGGCCGGCGGGCTCCATATCCAGATACGGCTGGAGCTCTTTCGTCAGTGCGGCGTCATATTCGAAGGGCCACTCGGTGGCGCTCTCCTCGACGAAGAAATCGAACGGATTGATCACTGCCATATCGGCAATCAGGTCGACGGTGACCGAGAAGACTTCCGTCTCCTCCGGGATCACGACCCGCGCGAGATAGTTGCCGAATGGGTCCTGCTGCCAGTTCAGGAAATGCAGCGCCGGCTCGATTCTCATCGAATAGCTGAGGATCGGCGTCCTCGCATGTGGCGCGGGCCGCAGCCGGATGACCTGAGGTCCCATGCCGATGCGCCGATCGTAGCGGTAGATCGTCTCGTGCTTCAGCGCAACATGAAGTGCCATGGGTACTAGTGTCCCGATTCCGAAGTTCGCCATGCCTCGATGCCGGCGTCCCGAGCGAACTTCGGAATCAAAAGGGACACTAGAATCATGAACTTGCTAGTGTGATTCAGATCGAGAAATTCGCTGGGCACCATGCCGCGAGATCTGGCGACTTTCTCGATCATCATCACACTAGCGCCCTTTCCGCGAGCCGCCTCCGAGGCCATGGCCGAGCACCGGTCCGGAACGAACCGGGCGGCCGGGCGTTGGTGGGCAGGTCAGGATTCCGATACAGAGTCCGTTGCGAGGCCACAAGTGCAATCAATTGGTAAACGCATCTTGCGTGGCGCGCCGTCCAGCTCGCGGGCACACTGCTGAAAAATGGCCACTTGGCTGCCGAAAAATTTGGCACGTTGGGCAGGCGGGCGGATAAGAGTTCTGCGACACAGGACGTTCGACCGGTAGCGCATCCAGTGGCACATCCCGGGGACGACCGGCCGGAAATGAATGGCATTACACCATGAAGAACTATGCGTGCTCGAAGTGCGGCAACAAGGTCTACTTCGAGAATGTCCAGTGCGTGAAATGCGCGGCCGAGCTCGGGTTCGATCCCGAGCGGCTTGCTGTAGTCGCGCTCGAGCCTATGGGCGAGGTCGCCGGCAACTATCGTACGATTGGTCACGAAGGCGGGGATTTACGCTACTGCGCCAACGCCACCCATGCCGCATGCAACTGGTTGACCCCTGCCGATACGGGCGACGGCTTCTGTCTTGCCTGCGACCTCAACCGGACAATCCCCGACCTCTCAGCCAACGGCAACCTCACAGCCTGGCAGGAGCTGGAGCGCGCCAAAAAGCGGCTCGTCTATGATCTCCTGCGTTTCGGCCTGCCGCTCGACACGAGCGCCACGGGCGGCGAGCGTCTCGCCTTCGACTTCCTCGTCGACGCCGCGACCGGCCATCTCGATGGCGTCATCACCATCAACGTTCTGGAGGCCGACGCCGTCGAGCGTGAGCGTCAGCGCCAGCAGTTCGGCGAGCCTTACCGCTCGCTGCTCGGCCATCTCCGCCACGAGAGCGGACACTTCTACTGGAACGTGCTGATCGCGGAGAGCGGGCGTCAAGAGGCTTTCCGCGCGCTCTTCGGCGACGAGCGCGAGGACTACGGCACCGCACTTGCGCGCCATCACTCGGAAGGACCACCGCCCGACTGGGCCACTCGCCACGTCTCGGCCTACGCGAGCGCACATCCGTGGGAGGACTGGGCGGAGACCTGGGCGCACTACCTGCACATGGTTTCGTCGATTGACACGGCACAGGCCGAGGGCATGGAGCCGCGCGCTTCCGGCCTTCTCTTTGGCGCCGCATGGCCGTTCAAGGCCTATGACGTGCACCGCGAGGAATCCTTCGAAGCACTCATGGAACGGTGGGTCCCGCTCACGATCGCGCTCAACAACATGAGCCGCGGCATGGGCCACAACGACTTCTATCCGTTCGTGATCCCCGCGCCCGCCTATGATAAGCTCGCGTTCGTTCACCGCGCTATCCGCGAGTATGTCGCGAACCCGCCGCAGGCCGCTGTCAGTCAGACGCAGGTGAGCGCTCCTGCTCCGGTAACGCAGCTACCTCCAGCAAAAGCGCCGCGCCCCACATCTGGCCGCTCGCTGATTGGACGGGTGTATGATCGCCTGAGATAGCGGCCCTAGCCAATGCGCTCGATGAGTGCCATGGCGGCGGCAGGATTGTGCGTCTTGTAGCCGCTGATGACATAGAGGAAGACGTCGCGCGCCTTGCCATCGGCTTTCTGCGGGCTCACGGCATCGAGGCCCGCGGGCACCTTGCCGACCGACCAATCTTTCGCGCGCGCCGCCCATTGATCGAGGGCCTTCTTGGCGTAGCCGGCCTTTTCCTTCTCCTCCGTCCCCATGATGCGCGCATAGACGAACGGCGCGGTGACATCGGCGATCTGCGGGAAATCACTGTCGCCCGCGATCACGATCGCGACGCCATATTCGCGCGCCATGGCGACGAACTCGGGCACGCGGAAGCTTTCGTGACGCACCTCGACGGCGTGGCGGATCTTTCTTCCCTCGACACTCTTCGGCAGGAGTTTCAGGAAGGCCTCGAAGTCGGCGGGATCGAATTTCTTGGTGGGCATGAACTGCCAGACGATCGGTCCGAGCTTGTCCTTCAGCTCCAGGACGCCACCCGTCATGAACCGCTCGATGGACTCACCCGCCTCAGCGAGCACGCGACGGTTGGTCGTGAAGCGCGAGCCCTTGAGCGTGAAGACGAATCCGTCCGGCGTCTCATCATGCCAGCGCGCGAAGCTCTCCGGCTTCTGCGAACCGTAGTACGTCCCGTTGATCTCGATGGAGGTGAGCTTGCTTGCCGCATATTCGAGCTCGCGCTTCTGCGCCAGCTTGTCGGGATAGAACGTCCCGCGCCACGGCTCGAATGTCCAGCCACCGACACCGATGTAGATCTTGCCCGTCGCGTTCTTCGCCACCGCGACCCTCCTCGACTGTTGCTCCCCCTCGACGCCGAGGGCCATGCCTCCTATCTCTAACGCAAAGGAGGACGCCCATGTGCCGTAATATTCGCACGCTGTTCAACTTCGATCCGCCGGCGACGGAAGACGAAATCCGCGCGGCCTCGCTGCAGTTCGTTCGCAAGCTCAGCGGCTTCAATGCGCCCTCGCAGGCCAATGCCGCCGCATTCGCGCTCGCCATCGATGAGGTGACCGCCGCAGCAACGCGCCTGCTCGCGTCTCTAGAGACGAATGCTCCACCCAAGGATCGCGAGGTCGAGGCCGAGAAGGCCCGCGCGCGCTCGCGCGCAAGATTTCAACCAGAGCGATCCAAAGCTCGGTTCACGCGGGTCCTCTAGTCTCACTTCCTGAATGCGGCCTCCCACTCCGGCTGCTTGAAGCCAATGAGCAGCCCACCCTCGTATTCGACGACCGGACGCTTGATCGTCGAGGGCTGCTCGATCATCAGCGCGATCGCCTTCGTCTGATTGAGGTCGGACTTCGCTTCATCGGGCAGCTTCCTGAAGGTCGTGCCGGCGCGGTTGAGCACCGTCTCCCATCCGAGCACCTTGCTCCAGGCCTTCAGTTTCGCGGCCGTGATGCCGGCCTTCTTGTAGTCGTGGAATTCGTACGCGATCCCCTTGGCATCGAGCCACGTCCGCGCCTTCTTGACCGTGTCACAGTTGGGAATGCCGTAGAGCGTCGTCATCGCCGTCCTTCTCATTCCGAACAATTCGCCATCCGCACATCAATCCAGAACGAGCAGCCATGCAAGCACCCTAATGCAGCTGACGGCAATGCGCGGAGCCGCTAGGGTCCGCGTCGGTATTCGCAACGCAGAGACATCGACATGGAAAGACCGCCGCCCATCGCGCCCGAGCTGGTCAACGAATTCGTGCTCAAGGCGCACAAGGATTTGGACCGGGTCAAAGAGCTGCTCGCGCAGGAGCCGAAGCTCGTCAATGCGTGCTGGGACTGGGGCGGCGGCGACTTCGAGACCGCGCTCGGAGCGGCCGCTCATACGGGCCGTCGCGAGATCGCAGAGTTTCTGCTCGACAACGGCGCACGCCTCGACATTTTCGCTGCCGCCATGCTCGGCCACCTCGATGTCGTAAAGGCCGCCATCTCGACGTACCCGCTCGCCGCCAATGCGCCCGGCCCGCACGGCATTCCCCTCGTTACGCACGCCAAGATGGGCGGCGAGAAGGCTCGGCCGGTGCTGGAATACCTGCAGTCTCTCGACTAGCTTGCGGCATGGCCAGACCACCACGCAAGCGCGAGACGCATTTCCACAAGGACGGCAGCGTCCGCGCCCAAGGCTGGCTGCGCGATGGCCAGCTCGACGGCTACTGGGAGTGGTTCCGCAAGGACGGCTCCATCATGCGCTCGGGCCACTTCGACATGGGCACCCAGATCGGCGACTGGACCACCTACGACTCGGATGGCGAGATCTATAAGATCACGCGCTTCTAGCTCACTCTCGCTGCATCCGCGTCGCCACCTGGAATTCGATGAGGCGGCCGAGTCCTGCGAGGACGCTGCCGAGCGCGAACAGCACGACCACGACGATTTCGAGATAATTCTCGACGTCTTCCTTCGCGAGCACGACATCCGCGATATCGGCGTCGGAGGACTTGTACCGCCCGAGCACCTTCGTGCGCTGCGCCTCCGCCGCGCTGATCTGCTCGGCGGGCGCGTTCATCACCTTCAGCAGCGCGAGCTGGTTCTCATAAGCCGTGCGCAACTGGATCTGCGCCGACTGCTGAATGTTGAAAGCCACGAGCCGCATCTCGATCTCGCGCTTCAGCGGGTCGAGATAGAAGAGCTGCATGGCCGTCGACGCGAGTAGCAGGAATATGCCGATCAGCTCGCCGATCTGATGGGTGCGTAGGCGCATGTGGTGAGTCCCCCGATCCAGTGGGACTATCTGCACCATACGGAACCGGATGTCAGCATGATCAGCTTGTGCATCAGCACCGCCTCCGCGGCTTGCTGTCATCCCCCCGTCGCGCCAAGGGCGCGCGATCCCCACGCGCGATACGGCCATCCCCCTTCCCCTTTTGGGGAGGGGCTAGGGGTGGGGGGAATCCCTACGCGCCCGGCGCGGGGCGCCGGGCTGTGGATGAAATGAGGGAGCAAGGCGCGGACGCCAGACTCTCGATACCGGCGAAAAACGACGCCGCGCCGTGCGCCGCAAGAACGGGTCTCCAGGCACGGCAGCCGGCAGAGCCGATCCGGCCTCTACGTTCTTTCCTGGGCGCGCCCGTTGGCGTCATCCCGTCTTGCGGCCTCGTCCTGCACCGTGAGCGCGCGTCGACAGCGCCCCTCGTGGGAAGAGTGGGATGGAGTGTGCAGCGGCGGCGGCGGGAGGGGATAAGTTGGTGGGTGAGGGGGGGTCAGCCCACGGCCGGTGCGAGGTCACGGCAACCTCAGACGGGTGCGGAACTATCCCCCTTCTGCGACAATTGGGTCAGGTGCCGAAGCGCGCCCGATACTGTTGCGGCGCTACACCGACGGTTCTGACAAAACTTCGTCGCATCGTCTCTTCGCTTCGAAACCCACAGCGCTTCGCAATGCGCTTCGCCGGCAGTTGGGTGTCCGTGAGCAATCTGCAAGCAGCGTCGACGCGCAGACGTTCGATGCTCCGCGCAGGTGTGTTGCCGGTAGCTGCGAGGTAGTGACGGCTGAAGCTTCGCTCGCTCATGCCGCACCGCTCTGCAAGCACCGCGAGTGAAAGATCGCCAACCAAGTTGCTGTCAATCCAATCGTGCAGCGCACCGAACCGGTCGTCGGCGCGTTGCAGGGAAAGAGCTCGGCTAAACTGCGCCTGCCCTCCCGGTCGCTTCAGGAAAACAACGAGGTAGCGCGCCACCGCCAGTGCGATCGCGCGGCCCAGATCCTCCTCGACGAGCGCAAGCGCTAGATCGATGCCCGCCGTTACTCCGGCAGAGGTCCAAACTCGTCCATCGCGCACAAATATGGGATCCGGCTCGACGGTTATCGTTGGGAACCGCCGAGATAGCTCGTCGCAATAGGCCCAATGCGTTGTCGCTCGGCATTTCTCCAGCAGTCCGGCAGACGCCAGCACGAAGGCACCAGTGCATACCGACGCGACCCGTCGCGCTTGCGGCGCTCGCTTGCGAAGCCACGCGCGGACCTCGGGGCAATTCGCAGCGTTGTCCGAGCCCGGACCGCCTGCGACGATCACCGTGTCCAGCGATGACTTGGAGGCCAGAGGCTCGACTTCGATTCTCAATCCAGACGAAGATGTCACCGACGCGCCGTTGGCGACAACATGCAACGAATAAGGACGAAATCCCAATTCCTTGTCGGCTTCATCGTTCGCGGTCGCAAAGACCTGCAGTGGCCCCGAGACATCGAGAAGCTGCACGCCGGGAAAGACGACAATGTCGACCCTGCGAATCTTTGGTGGCGGGATTGGTGGGCTCTTTGGCATTCTAGCCAGAAGATGATCGGCTACGGTGATCATGTCCAGCCCAGATCGTAAAAGGGAAATCACAATGATTCCGCCCGACAGACACCTTGAGATTGGCTCTCTATTGTTCGAGGGCATTGATCAGATCGATCTGACCGGCCCATTCGAAGTGCTCAGCCGATTGCCGAATTCGACTTATCGCATTTATGCGAAGTCGAAGGAGCCCGTCCGCGACGTGAAGGGCTTGCGCCTGATTGCCGACGCCACGCTAGACGAAGCGCCTCAGCTCGACGTGCTGCATGTCCCTGGCGGGTTTGGCCAAGAAGCACTCATGTACGATAACTACGTGCTGGATTGGATTGCGTCTCAGGCCAGGGGTGCGCATTCCGTCTTCTCCGTTTGCACGGGCGCGTTACTCTGCGGAGCAGCCGGCCTCTTGGTGGGGCGCCGTGCCACGACGCACTGGGCTTCCTTTCATCTCCTGCCGCTGTTCGGCGCGACGCCGGTCAACGAGCGCGTCGTCGTCGATGACAAGTGGGTATTTGCTGCCGGTGTCACCGCAGGCATTGACGGTGCCCTGCGGCTCGCTGCCAATTTGCGTGGCGAAGATGTCGCCCGAGCCATTCAGCTCTATATGGCTTATGCACCCGAGCCGCCATTCAACAGCGGTACCCCCGAAGTGGCACCCAAAGTCATCCTCGACGTGTCGAGAAGCGCCGTTCGCAGCATAACCGAGCAACGAGAGCGCACCGCTCGGCAGATTGCCAAGCGGCTCGGCATAGCCAGTGAACCATTGGCGCCATTCTGAGGCCGTCGGGTCTGCCAAAATGGCTCACGCCAGCCGGAGTTCCGAATGGGACAGCCTGCGGCCTCGCATTTCCGTGGCATCAGGGCGGAGGATCGCCTCCTCCACCCTGGCCTTCTCGATACCACGTCGCTCGATCTGAAATTCGGCGTGCTCATCATAGCGGATCATGGGCACGCCTTAATTCACCCTACCCCAACGCCTCATTACTCTTCCGCACCGCCTCGGGCGAACTTCCGGCCTCACCCGGCAGATGCGCGGGCGTTTTCACCGCGGCGTCCGCCGCGACGTACACCTGATTGCCCATCTCGCGGAACTTGGCCGACATCTCGGCCATGCCCTTCTCCGCTTCGACCATCGCGGAGTTACCGGCGTTGGTCTTAGCCGCGTAGTCGCGCACGTCCTGCGTGATCTTCATCGAGCAGAACTTCGGCCCGCACATCGAGCAGAAATGCGCGACCTTGTGCGCGTCCTTCGGCAGCGTCTCGTCGTGCATCTTGCGCGCCGTGTCGGGATCGAGGCCGAGGTTGAACTGATCCTCCCAGCGGAAATCGAAGCGGGCGCGTGAGAGTGCGTCGTCACGCAACTGCGCCGCCGGATGTCCCTTCGCGAGATCCGCCGCGTGCGCCGCGATCTTGTACGTGATGACGCCGTACTTCACGTCATCGCGATCCGGCAAACCCAGATGCTCCTTCGGCGTGACGTAGCAGAGCATGGCGCACCCGAACCAGCCGATCATCGCCGCGCCGATACCCGATGTGATGTGGTCGTAGCCCGGCGCGATGTCCGTCGTCAGCGGCCCAAGCGTATAGAACGGCGCCTCGCCGCACTCCTTGAGCTGCTTGTCCATGTTGATCTTGATCTTGTGCATCGGCACGTGGCCGGGGCCCTCGATCATCACCTGGCAGCCCTTCTTCCACGCCATCTGCGTGAGCTCGCCGAGCGTCTCCAGCTCCGCGAACTGCGCGCGATCGTTGGCATCCGCGATCGAGCCCGGCCGCAGCCCGTCGCCGAGCGAGAACGACACGTCATACTTCCGCATGATGTCGCAGATTTCCTCGAAGTGCTCGTAGAGGAAGCTCTCCTTGTGATGCGCGAGGCACCACTTCGCCATGATCGAGCCGCCGCGCGAGACAATGCCCGTCACGCGATGCGCCGTCAGCGGCACATACGCGAGCCGCACGCCCGCATGGATCGTGAAGTAGTCCACGCCCTGCTCGCACTGCTCGATCAGCGTGTCGCGATAGATTTCCCACGTCAGCTTTACGGGATCGCCGTCGCACTTCTCGAGCGCCTGATAGATCGGCACCGTGCCGATCGGCACCGGCGAGTTGCGCAGGATCCACTCGCGGGTGTTGTGGATGTTGCGGCCCGTCGAGAGGTCCATGACCGTGTCCGCGCCCCAGCGGATCGACCACACCATCTTGTCGACCTCCTCCTCGACCGACGACGTTACGGCGGAGTTACCGATGTTGGCGTTGATCTTCACGAGGAAGTTGCGGCCGATGATCATCGGCTCCAACTCGGTGTGATTGATGTTGCAGGGGATGATGGCCCGGCCGCGCGCGATCTCGTCGCGCACGAACTCCGGCGTGATGTGCTCGGGCAGCGACGCCCGGAAGCTCTCGCCGTCCTTCAGCGCTGCCTTGGCGCGAGCGAGCGCCTGCTTGCGCCCGAGGTTCTCGCGGTGCGCGACGTAGATCATCTCCTTCGTGATGATGCCCGCCTTCGCGAACTCGTACTGCGTCACCGGCGCATCGCCGACGCCGCGGAACGGCTGCGCCTTCGCCGGGAAGTCGCGCGCGAGATGCTTGCCCTTCACGTTGCCGTTGTCTTCCGGCTTGATCTCGCGACCTTCGTACTGCTCGACACCGCCACGCTCGCGGATCCAGGCCTCGCGATGACGCGGCAGGCCCTTCTCGACATCGATCTTGAAGTTGGCGTCCGTGTAAGGCCCCGAGCTGTCGTACACGCGGAAGGGCGGCTCGCCGGAAGCCTCGGTGAGCGCAATCTCGCGGAACGGCACCCGCACGTCCGCGAAGCCCTCGGGCGCGTCATAAACCTTCGCCGAGCCCTTGATAGAGCCGGTCGTCACTTCCGGGACCATGAGGTCCTTCTTGCGCGTGATCTTGTTCATTCGAGCGTTCCCTTGGTGATCGAGAGTTAGCGGAGGTAGCCGAAGTAGGTGAGCATGGCGCCGACTGCGACCCATATGGCGCCGCCGACATTCATCAATGTGGGCTTATCAATCATCGACTCGCCGATGGATCGCACGCGATCCGGCACCGCGATGCGCGCCGCGCCGCCGATGGTGGCCAGCCAGCCGAGGATCGTGACCAGGATGCGCCAATCGGCGGTCCATACGTTGTGATTGAGCACGATGGCGAGGCCCGCAGCCATCGTCATCAGGCCCGACAAATAGATCAGCGCGGGGCTGCGGAGAAACTCCCTCGCCATGGCCTTGTAGGCATCTGCGTTGAGAAAAAGCGCAATGCCACCGACCAGGGATATTGGTCCGATCAGCCGCGCCAGGAAGATGGATGTGGTCATGGTTCCCGTCCCTTCGCCGGCATGATCCGGATCAGGTTCTAAGGGTGCTCATCCGGGATTGGATGATCTCAGCCGGCTTCCACCGGCGCCCCTCGGCATCGGAGTTATATTGCGGTCCGACCACGACCATTGCAAGGCCGTTCACCGCAATGCAGAGCGCTTTCCAGCGAATGCATGCGGTTCGCAGGCGCGAAATCAGGCGAAGGTCTCTGTTGCATTGCAATATGGCTCAGCTACTCTGGACTCTGACGGATCGACCGTCGATGGGGAGCGCCGCCGCCGCGGTGGGTGAGGCCATGCAGAAGCCCGTGAAGCCTATCGAGCAGCCCTGGATCTTCCGCACGTATTCCGGCCATTCGACCGCCGCCAAGTCGAATGCGCTCTATAAGACCAACCTCGCAAAGGGCCAGACCGGCCTCTCCATCGCCTTCGATCTTCCGACTCAGACGGGCTACGACAGCGACCATGTCCTTGCGCGCGGCGAGGTCGGCAAGGTCGGCGTGCCGATCTCTCACATCGGCGACATGCGCGCGCTGCTCGACGGCATCCCGCTCGATCGCATGAACACGTCGATGACGATCAACGCCACGGCGGCGTGGCTGCTCGCGCTTTACATCGCGGTCGCCGACGAGCAGGGCGCGCCGCGCACGAGCCTCACCGGCACCATCCAGAACGATATCATCAAGGAATATCTCTCGCGCGGTACGTACGTCTTCCCGCCCGAGCCCTCGCTGCGGCTCATCAAGGACACCATCACGTACACCTACAAGGAAGTGCCGCGCTGGAACCCGACGAACGTCTGCTCCTACCATCTGCAGGAAGCGGGCGCGACGCCGGTGCAGGAGCTGTCGTTCGCGCTCGCGACGGCCATTGCCGTGCTCGACACAGTGAAAAAGTCGGGCGTGGTGCCGGACGAGGAATTCGGCACGGTCGTCGGCCGCATTTCCTTTTTCGTGAATGCAGGTCTCCGGTTCATCACCGAGATCTGCAAGATGCGCGCCTTCACCGAGCTGTGGGATGAACTGACCGCCACGCGCTACGGCGTCAAGGACATCAAGCACCGCCGTTTCCGCTATGGCGTGCAGGTGAACTCACTCGGCCTCACGGAGCAGCAGCCCGAGAACAACGTCCCGCGCATCCTCCTCGAAATGCTCGCTGTGACGCTCTCGAAGAACGCGCGCGCCCGCGCCGTGCAGCTCCCCGCCTGGAACGAAGCCATGGGCCTGCCGCGCCCCTGGGATCAGCAATGGTCGCTTCGAACGCAGCAAATTCTCGCCTACGAGACCGACCTCCTCGAATTCGGCGACATCTTCGACGGCTCGACGGAGATCGCGCGCAAGGTCGCGGAGCTGAAGGAAGAGGCCCTCGCCGAGCTGCGCCGCATCGAGGAAATGGGCGGCGCGGTCGCCGCCATCGACTACATGAAGCGCTCTCTCGTCGAGTCGAACACCGCGCGCGTCGCCCGCATCGAGGCCGGCGAGCAGATCGTCGTCGGCGTGAACCGCTGGGGCGAGTCCGAACCTTCGCCGCTCTCCGCCGGCACAGGCGCGATCCTCACCGTCGACGAAGGCGTCGAAGCCGACCAAATTGCCGGGCTGCAAGCATGGCGCGCGGCGCGCGACAACGCGGCCTGCGAGAAGGCGCTCGCCGCGCTGGAGCAGGATGCCCGCTCCGGCGCGAACATCATGGAAGCCTCCATTGCCTGCGCCAAAGCGGGCGTGACGACCGGCGAATGGGGCGCGACGCTCCGGCGCGTTTTCGGCGAGTACCGCGCGCCGACTGGCGTCGGCAAGGTCGCCGCTTCTACGACCGGCGACGTGGATGCCGTCCGCAAGCGTGTCGACGACGTCTCCGACCGCCTCGGCCGGCGCATCAAGATCCTGATCGGCAAGCCCGGCCTCGACGGCCACTCCAACGGCGCCGAGCAGATTGCCGTTCGCGCGCGCGATTGCGGCATGGAAGTCGTCTACGAGGGCATCCGCCTCACGCCCGCGCAGATCGTGCGTGCCGCCGTCGAGGAAAGCGCGCACGTCGTCGGCTTATCGATCCTCTCAGGCAGCCACGTGCCGCTCGTGCGCGACGTGCTGGAGCGCATGAAGCAGGAAGGCGCCGGCGATATCCCGGTCGTGATCGGCGGCATCATTCCGCCTGAGGATGCGGAGCTCTTGAGGGGCCTCGGCGTCGCGGGCGTCTACACACCCCGCAACTTCGAACTCAACGCCATCATGAGCGACATCGTGGGATTGGTGGAGCGAGTGGCGGGTTAGCTAACCCACCAATTGGCGGGCAATCTTTCGATCTTCTATCAGCGCGTCTAGCTCTGCATCCGACCAATCGCTCAGCGGATACGTTAATACATTGCGCAGCCTTGGCTTCATTGCGGATAGCTATATCCGGAGCCAATTATAGTATCGCTTTTTTAACTCGCCGGATTGCTCAACCAAATCGATAGAGAAGCCATTCTCATCGCTCCAAACCAATCGGTAGGAGCAGCCGTCATTGTCCAGTAGAGCGTAGTTTTCCGATGCAAACCATTCTTCAAATTCCGTGGTCCAATCGACAGGCTCGACGAGACAGCTCACGGGGTTTCCATCCATTGGGTTCTCGCCCGATCGAGCTTCACTCAACAAGTAGACCTTCGGCATAGTGCTCCTGATCCTTGTCGAACGAGCAGTATCACTGCGCAAGTCGAGTCCTGCTTTCTGGCCGTCAGTTGATCAATCGCTCAATTTCCTTCAGCCGTTCGGTCGCCCCGTGCGCCGCGATATCCACTCCCCAGACTGAGTCGCTTGGATATCTCCCAGCCTCTGCTGCACTGACAACACGTTCCGAGCGAGGCGCGCCGACACCAATGCGATCGTCGGTATATTCAGCAATCCAAGCCAGACCCGGCTGACCGAGGGAGACACCACCGAACAAAGGTATGGGCCAATCTGATCGCCGAAAGCCCTGCATCGTGCCGATTATGGGCCAAGCTCCTTCGACGATCCGGCGCACTCCTGTACGCACGACCGAGATCGCTGCATCCCGCGACAACGCGGGCACGTCGTCGAGGTGCGGAACGCGGCGCAGCCTTGGCGGCAAGAAGTAGACTAGTATGGCAGCTCCAAGCGAGCGCGACTTCTCTGCTCGTGCCACTAGCCCAACCACGTACCCAACGCCATCGGTCGCAGGAACTGCGACGAGCAGACCTTCGATCGCTGACTTCTTAGGTTGCTGTCCGCTTGCTTTTGCCATGCTGAATTCTATCAGCAGTCGACAAGCTCGCCTCATTAACCTGCAACCTTCCCTAACCGGCCCCTACCTCTCCAACTCCTCCTTCTGAGCTGCTGCCGGTTTCACGGACACCCAGATTAGGTGTCATGATGAAGCTGGAGGTGGCTTATGGGACGACGACAGTTCACACGGGAGTTCAAGGTCGAGGCGGTTCGGCTG
>JAESGW010000076.1_pt1 | contig 265472 bp, 241 predicted proteins | sample 9269791 | NCBI WGS metagenome assembly JAESGW01 (sample SAMN16773120, study PRJNA677053) | algae metagenome | isolation source: Aphanocapsa lilacina HA4352-LM1 and co-occurring heterotrophs from near cave... | place: USA: Maniniholo cave, near Haena, Kauai, HI | collected 2009-07-28 | reverse complement strand
GCAGAGTTCGCGGGCACGGCGCGCGAATTCGGGCGTGGGCAGCTCCTGGTCGATGCCCAGGTCGTGCTTGAAGGCCGCGCAGACGATGGCGGCCAAGTCCGAACCCGCCTGGGCCACAGCCGCCTCGAGGCTCGCGATGTCGTTGTAGGTGTAGTGGATCAGGTGCGCGCGGTCCTCGGGCGTGATGCCCTGCGGGATCGGCGTGCACCAGGGGTCTGCGCCGTGATAAGCCTTGGTCGCGACCAGCACCTTGCGCTTGCCGGTGGCCGCGCGCGCCACCATGAGGCAGACGGTGGTGGCATCGGTGCCGTTCTTCTGGAACAGCACCCAGTCGGCATGGGCGCTGCGCGCGACGAAGCGTTCGGCCAGTTCGACGAAGCGCGCCGTGGGGCCGTCGAGGCAGTCGCCCAGGGCCTGCTGCCTGCGCGCGGCCTCATCGACCACCGGATGGTGATGGCCCAGCAGGTTCGGGCCCCAGCTGCACATGAAGTCGATGTACTCGTTGCCGTCGACGTCCCAGACGCGGCAGCCCTGGCCGCGCTCGAAGAACTGCGGGTAACCCGCGGGCAGGCCCGCGGCATTCAGGTGCCCCGTCATGCCGCCGGGCACGACCTTGGCGGCGCGCTGCCGGAGCTGGAGATCGTGACGGTTCGACAAATGGGAAGAGGCGGCGGAAGACACGGACGGCATGCGGGATCCTTGGCTGCTTTTTCGAAGTTTGACACATGATATATCATGTTTGATGTAGTACAAACCCCGGATCGCAGCCACGCTCAACGCCCTGGGCCGGCGCGCCCTCCCCTCGCGCCCGGCTCAGAAGGCGTGCCGCACACCCATCACATAGCCGATCGAGGTCGCGGGCACATAGCCTGCGGTCGCTGTGAACGCGGGCGCCCCGCCGACGATCAACGCAGCTCTGTTGCGATTGCGTACCCGCGCCGCCGTGACATACAGCGCCGTGCGCTTCGAGAGGTTGTGCACATAGCCAATCGCGAGCTTCGACGCCGAGGGATCCGCTGCGGGGAAAGCAGCGTTCAGGTCGTAGCGCACCCGCGCATAGGACGCGCGGATCAGGCCCGGCCCGATCGGCACCTGCACGCCGAGCAGATAGCCCGAAAGCTCCGTGTCCGGCACCGCGCCCACGGCAGGCGGCTGCGCGTATCTGCGCACGCGCTCCACGCGCGAGAGCTCCGCCGTGAGCTTGGCCACCTCGAAGTCGTAGGCCACGCCCAGATTGGCCGTGCGCACGCTGTCCGTGGTTCCCGCATAGAAGCTGTCGGCCACGGTGTTGGTGCTGTAGGCCAGGGCGATGTCGAGCGGGCCGCTCGCATAGCCGAAGCGCCCGCCGAGATAGCGGCCGGCACGCAACGCCGGCACCGCGCCGGCGTTAAGCCGGCCGGAAGGCCCGATGCCCGGCGGCGTGTTGTCGCCTGGCGTGTAGCGCGTGTTCTCGTGAAAGCCATACATCAGCTGCCCATAGAAGCCGCCGAGATCCTTCGGCAGGAAATAGCCCACCGAATTGCCGACGCGCGCGTAGTTGCCGTTGGCACCGAAGCCCGGCTCGCTCGTGCTGGCCGCGAGCAGCAGGTTCGTTCCCGGCCCGACCTGGCCGAAGGGGTCCATCACCGAGTCGTTCCAGAACGTGGGCGTGTAGTCGCGGCCCAGCCGGATCTCGCCGAAGCCGCCCGACAGGCTGACGGTGGAGCGGCGCGAGAACGAGGCGATGCCCGTCTGGCCGTCGTCGTTCGAGATCGGTGCCTCGAGCCAGAAGCTCGCGGCCAGGCCGCCGCCGAGATCTTCCGTGCCCCGAAAGCCGAAGCGGCTCGAGTTGTGGCCCGAGTTGATCATCGCGTTGCGGCGCAGGCCGATGGCGCCGCGCGCGGCCGCCGCGGGATCGCTGGCGAGCGTGCGCAAGGAAGGCTCGGCGCGGCTCGAGAACGTGCCGATGGCCATGTCGACCACGCCGAACATGAGGATCGACGACTGCGCCGAAGCGGCGGAAGCGGCGCAGGCCGCAGCGACTGCCGCGGTCGCGGCAAGGCTTGGTTTCATGGGTTGTCTCCAGTGGTTCTTGTCTGCCTGCTCGCACCGCCGGTGCGAGGGCCACTGGAATTTAGAAAGAAGGGCGGCGGCGCGGTTTAGCTTCGAGGGCGGACGCCCTTCGCCGCTGGAGAAAGCCTCAGCCGGGCGGGCGCGCGGCCGCCTCGATGCAGTGCGCGAGAAAGGACTGCGCGGCTCCCGACAAGCCGTCGTCGCCCGAACGGATGCCGATCAGCAGCTGGCGCCGCGCCCAATCGTCCTCGAGCGCCACCAGCTCGACAGGCGTGGCCGACACGTAGTGCCGCACGATCAGGTAGGGACTCACGCCGATGCCCAGGCCCTCGGCCACCATGCGGCACAGCGCATCGCAACCGCGCACGTTGATGCGCACCTTCAGCTTGCCGCCGCTCGCCGCCATCAGGTGCTGCGCGATCGAGCTGCTCGGCGACAGGCCGATGAAGTCCTCGTCCAGCGTGTCGGCGAAGCGCACGCTGGGGCGCGCGGCCAGCGGGTGGCCCTTGGGCACCACCAGGCACAGCCGATCGGTGTGGTACGGATAGGTGGCGATCGCATCGTTGCCGCTGGGCCCGATGAAGATGCCCATGTCCACGCGTCCGTCGAGCACGGCGTCGACGATCTGCTCGCTCGTCCATTCCGACAGGTCGATGGCGATGTTCGGATGCAGGTCGCCGAAGCGCTTGAGCTCGCCCGGCAGGAATTGCGTGACCGCCGAACCCGTCGCCGCCACGCGCACCAGCCCCTTCGCGCCGAGCGCGTACTGGCTCAGGTCCATGTGCATGCGATCGACGCCGAACAGGATCTGCCTGGCGTGCTGCAGCAAGGCGCGCCCCGCGGGCGTGAGCGTCATGCCGCGCGCATGGCGATGGAAGAACTGGCTGCCCGTCGAGCTCTCGAGATCGCTGATGCGCTTGCTGACCGCCGCCACCGCGATATTGCTTTTCTCCGCGGCCGCCGAAAGGCTGCCCGCCTCCGCGACGGCGGCGAAGAGCCGGAGGGTGGTGAACTCGAGTTGCTTCATGGCGGCCGCCTCGTCGGCTGGGTGAAGGGTTCGCCGGTGGCGCATCGCAACCGGCGGCTGCCGGCCCTTCGGCGCGGGCGGCGCCTCAATTCTCGGGCTTCAGGCCGATGCGACGCGACAAGTCCGCATAGCGCGCGATGTCGCGCGAGATCAGCTTCGCGGCCTCCGTCGGCGAACTCGCCACCACCTGGCTGCCCTGCTCCTCGACGAAGCGCGAGACCTCCTTCGACTTCAGCACGCGGACGATCTCGGCGTTGAGCCGCTCGAGCGCCGGCGCCGGAATGCCGGCCGGCGCGATCATCGCCTGCCAGCCGCCGAGATCGAACCCGGGCAACCCGGCCTCGGCCATCGGCGCAACCTCGGGCAACAGCGCCAGCCGCCTCGGCGTGGTGAGCGCCAGCGCGCGCAGGCTGCCCTGCCTGATCAGCGGCATCGCGACGCCCGCCGCGATGAAGCCGGCATCGAGCTGCCCGCCGACGAGGTCGGTGGTGAAGTTGTTGTTGCCCTTGTAGGGCACATGCAGCAGCTTCACGTCGGCCGACGTCGCCATCAGCTCGCCCGCGAGATGGCCGACGGTGCCCACGCCCGCGCTGCCGAAGCTCAGCGACTTCTCGGCCGGCCGCGACTTCGCGAGCGCGATGAAATCCGCCAGCGTGCGGGCCGGCAGCGCGGGATGCGTGACCAGCACCATCGGCCCCGTCACCAGCAGCGACACCGGAACGATGTCCCTGGCGGGGTCGTAGGGCAGCCGATAGAGGCTGGGACCGATCGCATAGTTGTTGGCCACCATGCCGATGGTGTAGCCGTCGCGCGGCGCGCGCAGCATCTGGCTGATGCCGATCAGCCCGCCCGAGCCGGGCACGTTCTCGACCACGATCGACTGGCCGAGCGCGGTGCCGAGTCCGACCGCGAGCTGGCGCGCCATGTTGTCGACCGAGGAGCCCGGCGCATTGGGCAGGATCAGCCGGATCGGCTTCGTCGGATAGCCCTGCGCCCAGGCGAAGGGGACGGGCAGGAACGCGGCGGCACCGATGGCCAGCGCGCGACGGCGCCGCGGGTTGAAAGGGATGGTCGTCGTTGGCATGTCGTGTCTCCGGCAGGCCGCATCGGACGCGGCCTCTTGTCGTTGTTCGAAAGGCAGGTCGGCGCGCGCCTCAATCGCGCGCCAGCGATTCCTGCACGAGATGGGCCCACTGCGCGCCGTGCAGGTCGCGGTCCTCGAGCGAGCCCTGCACCACCGGCCTCGGCAGGCTGATCTTGATGACGTTGAGCGCCTCGATGCGAAACACCTTCACGCTGGCGGCATCGCCGCGCAGCAGCCGGGCGATCTCGTCGGCCTGCAGCCGAGGCTCGTCGCACAGCGCCCGGAAGGCCCCGGCATCGTGGCAGAAGATGTCGATGGTGAGCCAGAACGGCCCGGCATTCTTGGAGCGTACGTCGTAGCTGGAAGGATCGGGACGGGTCACAGCGGTTCTCCGAAGGTGGCGTAGTCGAAACGGAACGGCGACAGCGGATCGGACACCGTCATCACGTGGTTGAGCACGAACTCGTAGACCACGCCCCGGTTCATCGAGGCGGGCGACAGCGGGAAGCAGTGCGTGGGCAGCTCCTCGTCGTCCGGCAGCGGGAAGTGCAGCATCGGCGAGTTCAGGATCGCCAGCAGTTCCCGGGTGCGCTCCTGCGTGGGCGAGGTGACGATCGCCATCACCCCGATCTCGGTCGGGTTGCCCGGGAGCGATTCCAGCGCCCCGAGCGTCGCGTCGCGGCCGATGGCGCGGAACTGCAGATGGTAGTCGCCGCTCTCCAGCTTGAGCTGCAGCGCGATCAGTTCGCGCGAGCGCCGCTCGAGATTCCCGATCCATTCGTCGAAGCGGTCCTTGTAGCGCGACGCGCGCAGCAGGCACATGATCAGCGCCTGATGTCCGGCCGGCGCGGCGCCCTCGAGCTTGACGGTGTAGGCATCGGCCGGCGTCCAGGTCGAGCCCTCGACACGCACGCGCTGGTCGTCGATCGATTCGTAGCGGGCCCGCTCGACCTCGAGCGTGCCGCCCGGCTCGACCAGCACGTGCGGGTTCGAGTTCTCGTAGAGCATGTGCGCCAGCACGGTCCGCGGCGTGGCGCGCGCGCCCTCGGCCAGGGCCTGCACGGTGAAGCCGGTCTGGTCGATGGTCGCCATCACGGCGCCGGCCATCGGCTTGGTGGTGCAGTGCGCGCCGCACTCCAGGATCTTGCCCGCATGCCAGGCGGCCCCGGCATGGACGCCGCGCATCAGCGGCACGGCCGCCATCAGCGCTGTGTCCGTCGCTCGCCCGGCGAGCACGATGTCCACGCCCTGCCCGAGCGCATGGATGATCGGCTCCACGCCCATGGCCGCGACGATATGCGAGCAGCGTTCGATCAGCGCGTCGTCGATCGGCAGCAGTGGCTGCAGACCGGAGATGCGGCCCTGCGCGAGCGCCGTCTTCACCGCCGCGGCCGATTGCTCGCTGTAGATGCAGGCCACGCGCACGGTCTGCCCGAGCTCGATCGCGATCTCGCGGCACAGATCGCGCATGAGGTTCACGCCCGCATCGGAGCCGCAGGTACCGCAACTGCCCACGATGAGCGGAATGCCGAGCTCGGCACGCGCGACCATCAGTTGCCGCAGCTCGTAGCGCAACGCGCCCACCGAGCACTTGGCCTGGCCCGATCCCAGGTAGTGCGGACCGGAATCGGTGGAGCCGCCGTCCACGGCGATCACGTCGGGACGCTCGCGCATGCCGCGCTCGAAGGGCTGCTGCGATCGCGCGCCGGCGCCGATCGAGCCCGAGGGGACCAGGACTTTCACGCTTGTCTGCATCGTTCTTCTTTCATCGGGAGAGGTTGGGAGAGCGGCCATCGGCCAGAAGACATTCGGCGGCGGGCGTCTGACCATCGAGGACCTGCACCACGCAGCGCGCCGCGATCAGGTTCGTGCGTGCGAGGCTCTCGGCCGTCGACGCCCCCGCATGCGGCGTGGCGACCACCTGCGGCAGCCGCAGCAGCGCGTGCGTCACCGCCTGCAAGCCGGGATCGGCCTCGCTTTCGAACACGTCGAGCCCGGCGCCGCCGAGCCGCCCCTCCTCGAGCGCGGCCAGCAGCGCGGCATCGTCGACCAGGCCGCCACGCGCGGTGTTGACCAGGATGGCGCCGCGCTTCATGCGCGTGAGCGCCGCGGCGTCGATCAAGCTGTGGGTCGCCGGCGTCAGCGGCGCGTGCAGGCTGACGATGTCGGCGCAGGCCAGCAGTTCGTCGAGGCTGGCGAAGCGCGCGCCCTGCTCGGCGGCGAAGGCTTCGTCGCGCTCGGGCGTGGCGATCAGCACCCGGGCCTCGAAGCCGCGCAGGCGCCTCACCACGCCGCGGCCGATGCGCCCGAGCCCCACCACACCGACGGTCTTGCGGTAGAGCTCGGTGGCCAGCGGAATAGACCAGTCGCCGACGACGAGTTGTGCCCGCGCTTCGTGCAGGCGGCGGCCCACCGCCAGCATCAGCGCGATCGCATGGTCGGCCACCGCGGCGTCGTTGCCACCCGCTGCGATGGTCGCCACCTTGCCGTGGCGGCGCACCGCATCCTGGTCCACCCGCTCGTGCCCCACGCCGCGCCGCGCGATGACCCGCAGCGCGGGCAGCGCACGCAGCAACTCATCGTCGACGCGCGCATGGCCGACGATCCAGCCCTGCGCGCCCTCGAGATGGCGCCGCAGGACGTCGACGCCGAGATCCCCGTCGGCCACGCCAGCCGGAAGCTCGACCTCGCTCACCGTGCACCCGTGCTGTTCGAGAAAGGCGCGGGCCTGCGCATCGAAGAAGCGCTGCGTGACGACCACGCGCCGCGCCGACAAGAGCGTGCTCATGGCGCGGCAGCCTCCTCGGCCACGGCGCCCCGGCTCGCCGCCACTTCGGGCGCGGCACCGAGCTCGATGACCAGGTTGAAGTGCCGGTCGATGGAGAACACGCAATCGGGACCGAAGCTGCAGCTCGATTCGCGCTCCTCGACCACGGCCGGCCCCTGGAAACGGTCGCCGGGCTTGAGCGCATAGCGGTCATAGACCCGCGCCGGCAGGTCGCCGAATTCCGCGAAATTTACCACCCGCACGCCACGCAGCGGATCGCTTTGCACCGGTGCATGCGCGAGGCTGATGTCCTGCGCGGGCAGGCTCGCCGACAGGCGCCAGTTGATCGCCTCGATGCCGACGTCGCGCACCGTGCGGTCGAACCGCGCCGCGTAGGTGGCCACGAAAGCATCGCGGATCGCGCCGCGATCGGCCGCGCCCAGGGGGCCGCGCGGAATGTCCACGGTGATCTCGAAGCCCTGGCCCAGGTAGCGCATGTCCACCGACCAGCGCAGCGAGATCTGGCCCGCGTCGCCGCCGGCCCCCAGCAGCAGCGCGCTGGCCGAGGCCTCCATCTCGGCATAGATGCGGTTGACGTGGTCCCAGTCGACCTGCTCCAGGCTGGTCACGTAGCCACGCACCTCGTCGACCGCAGGTGCCGCCACCAGGAACCCGAGCGCCGAGATCACGCCGGCCCCCATCGGCACGATGATCCTGCGCATCTTCAGCAGCCGGGCGAGCGCATAGGCGTGGACCGGACCGGCGCCACCGAAGGCGAACAGCGTGTAGGCGCGCGGGTCCTTGCCCTTCTCGGCCAGGTGCATGCGCGTGGCCGCGGCCATGCTCTCGTCGACGATGCTGCGGATCCCGCGCGCCGCCTCCTCGCTGCCGATGCCCAGCGGGCCGGCCAGCTTCTCGCTCACGGCCGAGCGGACCTTGTCGATCGACAGCGCCATCTCGCCGCCGAGGAAGAACGCGGGGTCGAGGCAACCGAGCAGCAGGTCGGCGTCGGTCACCGTCGGCTCGGTGCCGCCGCGGTTGTAGCAGACCGGCCCTGGCACGGAGCTCGCGCTGCGCGGGCCGACCTTCATCAGGCCCACCGCGTCCACCGCGGCGATCGAGCCGCCGCCCGAGCCGATCTCGATCATGTCGATGACCGTGACCTTGAGCGGCAGGCCCGAACCCTGCTTGAACTTGCGCAGGCGCCCGGCCTCGAAGTCGTGCTTCAGGTGCGGCTGCCCCTGCTCGATGAGGCACATCTTGGCGGTGGTCCCGCCGACGTCGAACGACACCATGCGCGGCTCGCCGGCGGTGCGCGCCACGAAGGCAGCCGCCATCGCGCCAGCCGCCGGGCCCGACTCGATCAGGCGCACCGGATAGCGCTTGGCCTCGTCGACGGTGGTGATGCCGCCGCCGGACAGCATGATCCGCAGGTCGCCCTCGAAGCCCAGCGCCGCCAGGTCGGCGCCGAGCCGGTCGAGGTAGCCGTGCACGCGCGGCTGCACGTAGGCATTGACGCAGGCGGTGGTGGTGCGCTCGAACTCGCGAATCTCGGGCGCGACCTCGGCCGACAGGCTCACGAGCAGGCCGGGGTACAGCCCGTGCACGATCTGCCGCGCGCGCCGCTCGTGCGCTGGATTGCGGTAGGCATGGAAGAAGGCGATCGCCAGCGCTTCGATGCGATGTTCCTCCACCAGCGTGCGCACCGAACGCGCCACGCCCTCTTCGTCGAGCGGGGTGCGTTCGCTGCCGTCGGCGAGCAACCGGCCGCCCACGCCCAGGCGCAGCGAGCGCGGCACGATCAGCGGCGCCGGCTGCAGGAACAGGTCGTCGACGTCGTAGCGGCTCTCCCGCCCCATCTCGAGCACGTCGCGGAAGCCCTCGGTGGCCAGCAGCCCGACCTTGGCGCCGGTGCGCTCGAGCACGGTGTTGGTGATCAACGTCGTGCCATGCACGATGCTGGCGATCTGGCCGGCTCGCGTGCCGGTCTCGGCCAGCAGCCGCTCGATGCCCTCGACGATGGCCTGGCTCGGTTGCGCCGGCGTGGTCAGCCGCTTGCCGGTGCGCGTGATGCCGCGTGCCTCGTCGTGCAGCACGAAGTCGGTGAAGGTACCGCCGATGTCGACGCCGATGCGGGTGGTCTTTCTCATTGCATCGCTCCCTCGTCCTGCCCGTAGCTGGCCAGGGCCGCCGCCGGCGACACGAAGCCGTCCGACACATCGCGGCGCAAGCGCGCCGGATCGCGCTCTCGCGGCGGGCCGTAGCCTCCGCCGCCCGCGAACAGCAAGGTCACGCATTCGCCGGGCGGGAACTCGACCTTCGACTTCAGCGACAGCACCGCGCCGTTCGAGAGCAAGGCGGCCGTGGGCGCGCCGGGCTGGCCGCCGAGGATGCCGAGCGCGGGATGGCGCTCGCGGTCGGCGAGCAGCGCCAGCTGCATGGGCCGCCCGGTGATGTTCTCGACCTCGCAGCGCTGCCCCAGCCCGCCACGGTGCCGGCCCGCGCCGCCGGAGTCGGCCCGGTATTCCTTGCGGCGCACCAGCACCGGCGCCACCGCTTCGAGCGCCTCGATGCTGCCGGCGCCCGAGTTGGTGGGGAAGGCCGTGGTCGACAGCCCGTCGCCCCGCGCCGACGCCCCCATGCCGCCGCTGGCGAACAGAATCTGCGCGAAGCGCGAGCCCGAGCCGGTGGCGCCGCTGAAGCGCACCCGCATCGCCGGCGTGCCGCCGCTGTCGGCCAGCACCTGGTCCGGGATCACGCGCGCCAGCGCCTGGTAGATCGCGCAGCACAGCATGTGGCCGGTGAGGTGGCGCGCCGCCACCGCCGCCGGATGGCGCGCGTTGAGGATGCTGCCTTCGGGCGCCTTGACCAGGATCGGCCGGTACGAGCCCTCGTTCCTGCGCGTCGCGGGATCGAGCACGCACTTGATCGGATAGACCGAGTAGGCCTGCGTGTAGTTCATCGTGCAGTTGGTGCCGCGGTCCACCTGGGGCGAACTGCCTTCGTAGTCGACCGTCATGGAGTCGCCGCTGATGGTGATCGCGCACCGGATGTGCGTGGGCCGGTGGGCGAAGCCGTCGGCATCGATGGCGGATTCGTAGCGGCCGTCCGGGATCGCTGCGATCGCCTTGCGCACCGCCATCTCCGAGCGCTCGTGCACCGCCTCCGAGAGGGCGTCGAGCGAGCGCAGCCCGGCGTCGGTCATGAAGTCCACGGTGCGGCGGCGGCACACCTCGTTGGCCGTGACCTGCGCTTCGATGTCGCCGAGCACCTGCTCGGGCAGGCGCACGTTGTTGAGGAACAGCTTGAGCATGTCGTCGTTGCGACGCCCGGCGCGGTAGAGGTGCATCGGCGGGATGCACACGCCCTCCTCGTAGAGCTCCTGCGCCCCGGCGCCCGGATTGCCGCCGATGTCGGGCGCGTGGGCCACCGATCCCGCGAAGCCGGCCAACTCGCCCGCGAAGAAGATCGGCGTGACGATCGCGATGTCGGGCAGGTGGCCGGTCGCCAGCCAGGGGTTGTTGGTGATCAGGCAATCGCCCTCGCGCCAGCCGGACGCGGGGTAGGTTTCGAGCATCGCCTTGGTGGTGCGCGGCACGATGCCGGCGAAGGCGGGAATCCCGCCGGTGCTCTCGGCGATCGACTGGCCATGCCGGTTCATCAGCACCGTGGCGAAGTCGTTCGATTCGCGCACGATGGTCGAGAAGGCGGTGCGAAGCAGCGCGGTGGCCGCCTCGTCGGCGATGGCGACGAGCCGGCTCCACCAGATTTCGAGGGTGATCGGGTCGATGGTTTCTTTGTCTCGGGAAGGCATCTTTTTCCTGTTCGCGGCCATCGGCTGTGGCCCGTGGCGCAACTTTAGGAACGCGAGCCCGCGCTTGGTTTAGCTTCGAGGCGCGTAGCTTTCGCGGCGAGCGAAAGCGCAGCGCGGCAGGCGCCGTGCCGGCAGCTACCGAAAACCCGGGATGGCCGCCCCCGCCGGCTGAGCAACAATCACCGCTTTGCGGTTGATCACGTCAGGCGAATGCGCGCTCCCTCCCTCTCGGTCCGGCTCCTGCTGGTGGCCTCGGCAGCCCTGCTGCCGCTGGCCGTCGTCTGCGGCTTCGCGCTCAACGGGCTGCTGCAGGCCCAGCGCGCGCAGACCCAGACTTCCACCATGGGCGTGGCGCGCGCGCTCGCCACCTCGGTCGACAGCGAGTTGCGGCTCACGATCTCCGCGCTGCAGGCGCTGGCGCTGGCCGAACCGCTGGGCGCCAGCGAGGACAGCGGCCTGATCGACGCACTGGTGCTCGCCAAGGCGCTGCGCGCCACCCATCCCGAATGGCGCGGCGTGCTGCTGATCGCGCCCTCGGGCAAGGTGGTCTTCAGCAGCGAGGGCTCGGTGGCCGGGCCCGACGGCGAGGTGGTCGAGGCCGCCAGCCTGGCCGAGGTGATCCGCACGCGCCAGCCCGGCATCGGCGTGCTGGCGCCGGGGCCGCGCGGCAACTTGGCCTTCGCGGTGCGGGTGCCGGTGGTGCGCGACGACACGGTGCGCTACGTGCTCACCGCCATCGTGCGGCCCGAGGCGATCGGTGCCGTGCTGGCGCGCCAGCGCGTGCCCGAGGGCTGGGCGGTCTCGGTCTTCGATTCGGCGCTGACGCGCGTGGCGCGCTCGCGCGATGACGAGCGCTTCCGCGGCCGGCCGCCCAGCGACAGCCTGCGCGCGCTGCTGCAGACGATGAAGGACCGGCGCGAGTACGTCGGCACCACGCACAACGTCGACGGCACCGAGGTGCAGACCGCGGTGGCGCGCATCGACGTCGCACCGTGGATCGTCGCGCTCGGCGCGCCCACCGCGGTGGCCGACGATGCACTGCGCCGCACCCTGCTCGCCTATGGCGGCGGCCTGCTGGTGTCGCTGCTGCTCGGCGCGCTCGTGGCCTGGTGGATGTCGCGCTCGATCACGCGGCCGATGGCGCGCCTGCGCCGTAGCGCCGACGCGCTCGGGCACGGCCTGCCGGTCTCGACCCATGCCTCGGGCATCGCCGAGATCGACGCCGTCGCGCATGCGCTGGCCGATGCCGCCACGCAGCGCACCGAGCACGAAGCCGAGCGCGACAGCCTGCTGAACGCCGAGCGCGAGGCCCGCACCGTGGCGCAGGCGGCGCAGACCCAGCTCGAGCGGCTGGTGAGCGCGAGCGCGGTGCTGTCGCGCTCGCTCGAGGAAGAATCGACCCTGCAGGCCATCGCCGGCATCATCGTGCCGCACGTGGCCGACCTCTGCCGCATCGACCTGCTCGACGAGCACGACGTGCTCGAGCGCAAGCTCACCCACCATGCCGACCCCGCGCGCAGCGCCGAGATCGCGCGGTTCGTGGACAACAGCGCCGCGCCGACCACCGGCCCTGGCTCGTTCCCCTGGGCCATCGCCAGCGGCCAGACCTTCATCGGCAACCTCGACAGCCCCGGCGACTTCGAGCTGCTCGACCCGCAGCTGCGCGCCTTCGTCCAGATGCTGGGCATCACGGCCGGCTGCGTGGTGCCGCTGGTGGCGCGCGGGCGCACCATCGGCGCGATGGCGATCCTGCAGGACCGCTCGAAGCGGCGCTTCTCGCCCGCCGACGGCGCCCTGATCGGCGAGCTCGCGCAGCGCGCCGCGCTCGCGCTGGACAACGTGCGCCTGCTCGCGCGCGCCCGCAAGGCGCAGACCCAGGCCGAGGTGGCGAGCCAGGCCAAGGACGAATTCCTCGCCATGCTGGGCCACGAGCTGCGCAATCCGCTGGCGCCGATCTCGCTCGCGCTCACGCTGATCGAACGCAAGGACGAAAAAGCCTTCCCGCGCGAGCGCCAGATCATCGAGCGGCAGGTGCGCCATCTCTCTCGGCTGGTCGACGACCTGCTCGACATCTCGCGCATCGTGTCGGGCAAGATCGTGCTGCGGCCCGAGCCCGTCGACCTGCGCGACGTGGCCGCCAAGGCGATCGAGCTCACGCAGCCCGCGCTGCAGCCGCGCGCGCGCATGCCGCGCCTGGGCCTGCCCGATCAGCCGGTGCCGGTGCTCGGCGATCCGCTGCGGCTGGTGCAGATCGTGTGCAACCTGCTGAACAACGCCGCCAAGTTCACCCAGCCCACCGACGAGATCGTGCTGGACCTGCGCATGGCCGATGGCCAGGCCGAGCTGTCGATCAGCGACGAGGGAATCGGCATCGCGCCCGAGCTGCTGCCGCATGTGTTCGACCGCTTCGTGCAGGGTGCGCAGCAGCTGCAGCGCGCGGCCGGCGGCCTGGGCCTGGGCCTGGCCATCGCGCAAAGCCTCGCGAAGCTGCATGGCGGGTTGATCGAGGCACAGAGCGCCGGCGAAGGACAGGGCAGCCGCTTCATCGTGCGCCTGCCGCTGGCCGGTGCCGCGGCCACCGAAGCCGAGGCGCCCGCCGATGCGGCCGCCATCGGCGCGCCCACGCTGCGCCTGCTGCTGGTGGACGACAACCTCGATGCGCTCGATGTGCTCGCCGAGTGGTTCGCGCTCGAAGGGCACGATGTCCGCAAGGCCGGCAGCGCCGAGGAGGCGCTGCAGCTGCTCGAGGCCGGGCCGGTGGACGCGGGCATCTTCGACATCGGCCTGCCCGGCATGAGCGGGCATGAACTCGCGCGGCGCGTGCGCGAGCGTGAGCGCGAATCGGGCACGCGGCGGATCGCCCTGCTCGCGCTGACCGGCTATGGCCAGGAATCGGATCGGCGCCAGGCGCTGGAGGCCGGTTTCGATGCGCACTTCTCGAAGCCGGCCGACCTCGGCAAGCTGCGCGAGGCGCTGCGCCAGCTCACGGACGATGCGCCGGTTACCGCGTGAGGGCGGTGGGTCTCAATCCAGCTTCTGCTGCTGCGGCAGCGAGGTGATGAAGAAGCGGATCGGCACCTCGCGCCAGACCACGGTGCCGTCGTCGGGCGTGGGCTTGAACTGCCACTTCCACACCGTCTCGACCGCCGAGCGGTCCAGCCGCGGATAACCGCTCGACTTCTGCACCTCGATCGCGGCCGGCTTGCCCGCCGGCGTGGTGCGCACGCGCAGCATCACCATGCCCTGCTCGCCATTCGTGCGCGACTCGGCGGGATACGGCGCATTGGGATTGGGCGGGTTGGGCTTCCATTCGCCGGGGTCGGCGGGTGGGTTCGAGGCGCAGGCGGCCAGCAGGGCGAGGATCGCGCTCGCCACGAGTGTGCGGGCAAGAGAGGAACGGAGGTTCATGAGGCTGTTGTCGTGGTTGTGGTCGCTGGCGACGGGGGCATTCTGCATCGCCCTCTCCTGCTGGCGGCTGCGCGTCATCCCGGATACAGGCGCGCGCTCAGGCTCGCACTCGCCTTCTGCAGCGCCGGCAGGAAGGCCTCGCGAAACTCCGCCAGCGTCATGCGCTCGGTGCGCACCGCGATGCTCATCGCGGCCACCACCTGCTGCGCGCGGTCGCGCACCGGCACGGCCATGGAGCGCACGCCGAGCTCGAGTTCGCCGTCGTTGCTGGCGTAGCCCTCGCGCCGGCAGCGCGCGACGATGGCCAGCACCTCGGCCGCGTCGGTGACGGTGCGCGGCGAAAGCCGCGGGCGCGGCATGGCGCGGATGCGGCGCTCGGCCTCCTCGGGCGGCAGGCTCGCGAGCAGCACGCGGCCCAGCGCCGCGCAGTAGGCCGGCAGGCGCGAGCCGATGCCCAGGCCGGTGCTGAGGCTGCGCCGCGCGGTGGAGCGCGCGATGATGATCGCGTCGTCGTCCTGCAGCAGCGCGAGCGAAGCCGATTCGCGCGTGCGCTCCGACAACGCATCGAGCAGCGGCTGCGCCACCGAAGGCTCGGGCCGCGACGCCAGATAGGCATGCGCCACCAGCAGCGCCTTCGGCAGCAGCCAGAAGCGCTTGCCGTCGCTGTCCAGGTAGCCGAGCGCGCGCAAGGTCAGCAGCGAGCGCCGCGCCGAGGCCGGCGTGCTCAGCGTGAGCCGCGCGACCTCCGACACGTTGAGCCGGCTGTGCTGGCGGCCGAAGCAGGTCAGCACGGCCAGCCCCTTCTCGAGCGAGGCGACGAAGTTCTTGTCGGGGGCGGCCTCGTCCTCGCCAGGGGCGATGGTTCCGTTTTTGCGCATAGCGCAAATCTAGCTTGTTCGCGCACGAGCCCGCAAGGACACTGAAAACCCCTCGATGCACGAACAAGACGGAGACACACGATGTTCCACAGACTCGCCGCGCGCACGCTCGGCCTGGCGGCCCTGGCCGCGCTGATGTTGCCCGCGCTGCCGCCCGCCGCGCGGGCGCAGACCGCCAACGACAAGGTCGCGCGCATGATCGTGCCCTTCCCCGCTGGCGGCACCGCCGACATCCTGCCGCGCGTGGTGGCCGACAAGCTGCGCGACCAGTTCCCCGGCGGCCTGGTGATCGAGAACCGCACGGGCGCCGGCGGCAACATCGGCGCCGACGTGGTCTACCGCGCCGAGCCCGACGGCAAGACCCTGCTGGCCTCGCCACCCGCGCCGATCGCGATCAACCAGCACCTCTACAAGAAGCTGGGCTTCGATCCCACGCGCTGGGTGCCGGTGACGGTGCTCGCGACGGTGCCCAACGTGCTGGTGGTGAACCCGAAGCTGCCGGTGCACAACGTGGCCGAGTTCATCGCCTACCTCAAGGCCAACCCCGGCAAGGTGAGCTTCGCCTCGCAGGGCAACGGCACCACCTCGCACCTCACGGCCAGCCTGTTCATGCAGCTCACGGGCACCGAGATGACGCATGTGCCGTACAAGGGCACGGCGCCCGCGCTGGTGGACCTGATCGGCGGCCAGGTCGACGTGTTCTTCGACAACATCTCCTCCTCGCTGCAGTTCGCGCGCACCGGCAAGGTCCGCATCCTCGCGGTGGCCGACGAGCACCGCAGTCCCGCGCTGCCCGAGGCGCCGACCTTCGCCGAGCAGAAGTTGCCCGCGATGAATGCCGTGACCTGGTTCGCGGTGGTCGCGCCGCCGGGCACGCCGGCACCGGTCGTGGCCTCGACGCAGAAGGCCATCGCCACCGCGCTCGCGCTGCCCGACGTGAAGCAGAAGTTCGCCGAGCAGGGCGCCGAGCCGCGCGGCTGGGACAGTGCCCGCACCGGCCAGTTCATCCAGGCCGAGTCCGCCAAGTGGCACAAGGTCATCCAGAGCGCCAACGTCACCCTCGAATAAGCCCGCCATGTCCATCGCTTCACCCACCGCGTCCGCGCAACCGGTCCACTGGTCCGGGCCCGGCCTCACGCGCATTCCCTTCGGCGTCTACAGCGACGCGCAACTGGCCGCCGACGAGCAGGCGCGCATCTTCCGCGGCCAGACCTGGAACTACCTGTGCCTCGAGGCCGAGCTGCCCGAAGGCGGCAGCTACCGCACCACCTTCGCGGGCGAGACGCCGGTGGTGGTGGTGCGCGACGACGACGACGAGATCTACGCCTTCGAGAACCGCTGCGCACACCGCGGCGCGCTGATCGCGCTCGAGAAGTCGGGCCGCAGCGAGAACTTCCAGTGCGTCTACCACGCCTGGAGCTACAACCGCCAGGGCGACCTCACGGGCGTGGCCTTCGAGAAGGGCGTGAAGGGCCAGGGCGGCATGCCCGCGAGCTTCTGCAAGGAAGCGCACGGGCCGCGCAAGCTGCGCATCGCGCGCTTCTGCGGCCTGGTGTTCGGCAGCTTCTCGGAGGACGTGCCCTCGATCGAGGAATACCTCGGCGACGAGATCTGCGCGCGCGTCGAGCGCGTGCTGCACAAGCCGGTGGAGGTGATCGGCCGCTTCACGCAGGCGCTGCCCAACAACTGGAAGCTCTACGTCGAGAACGTGAAGGACAGCTACCACGCGAGCCTGCTGCACCTGTTCTTCACCACCTTCGAGCTCAACCGCCTGTCGCAGAAAGGCGGCGTGATCGTCGACGAGAGCGGCGGCCACCACGTGAGCTACTCGATGATCGACGCGGCCGCGGAAAAGGATGCCTCTTACAAGGAGCAGGCGCTGCGTTCCGACAACGACCGCTATCGCCTCAAGGACCCGAGCGTGCTCGCGGGCTTTGCGGAGTACGACGACGGCGTGACCTTGCAGATCCTCTCGGTGTTCCCTGGCTTCGTGCTGCAGCAGATCCAGAACTGCCTCGCGGTGCGCCAGGTGCTGCCCAAGGGCAGCGCGCGCACCGAGCTCAACTGGACCTACATCGGCTACGTCGACGACACGCCCGCGCAGCGCCGCGTGCGGCTCAAGCAGTCGAACCTGGTCGGTCCCGCGGGCTTCATCTCGATGGAGGACGGCGCGGTCGGCGGCTTCGTGCAGCGCGGCATCGCGGGCGCGGCCGACCACGAGGCCATCGTCGAGATGGGCGGCGACGGCGCCGTCTCGAGCGAGGGCCGTGCCACCGAGGCCTCGGTGCGCGGCTTCTGGAAGGCGTATCGGCAGCACATGGGCGCTTGAGCACCCGACGAGGAAAGAACACCCATGATCGACCTGCTGGCGCTGTGCGCCTTCAACGCGGCCTATGCCGATGCCATCGACAGCGATGCGCTCGAGCGCTGGCCCGATTTCTTCGCCGACGACTGCCACTACCGCATCACCCACGTCGAGAACGAGCGCGAGGGACTGCCTGCGGGCATCGTCTACGCCGACTCGCGCGCGATGCTCGAGGACCGCATCGCCGCGCTGCGCGAGGCCAACATCTACGAGCGGCAGCGCTACCGCCACCTGCTGGGCATGCCGCTGCTGCTCGAGGCCGAGGACGACACGGCACGCGCGCGCACGCCCTTCATGGTGGCGCGCATCATGGCCACGGGACAGACCGAGATGTTCGCCACCGGCAGCTACGAGGACCGCTTCGTGCAGCGCGAGGGCCGCCTGCTGCTGCAGTCGCGCGTGGCCGTGTGCGACAGCACGGTGACCGATACCCTGCTCGCGCTGCCGCTGTGAACGCCGAGTCTTCTCTTCGAACGCCACGCCGGCTCGCGCTCACGGCGGGCGATCCCAACGGCATCGGGCCCGAGATCGCGCTGAAGGCCCTGGCCGCGCTGCCGCGCGAAGACCGCGAACGCATCGTGTTGTACGGACCGTCCAACGTGTTCGAACGCACGGAGGCGCAGCTCGGCCTCGACGCGCTGCTGCGCGATGCGGCGCTGGTCGCCACCGGCGACCTCGAAGCGCAACCCGGACGTATCGACGCCGCAGCGGGCGCCTCCGCCGTCGCATCGGCCACGGCCGCGCTGCAGGCCTGCCGACGCGGCGAAGTCGATGCGGTGGTCGCCTGCCCGCACCACGAGACCGCGATCCATCGCGCCGGCATCGCCTTCAGCGGCTATCCCTCGCTGGTGGCGCGCGTGTGCGGCATGGCCGAGGAGCGCGTGTTCCTGCTGCTCGTGGGCGGCGGGCTGCGCATCGTGCATGCGACGCTGCACGAGAGCGTGCGCACCGCGCTCGACCGCATGACGCCCGCGCTGGTGGCCGAGGCGATCCGTGCCGGCGCGCGGGCCTGCGCGCTGCTGGGCGTGGACCGGCCCTTGATCGGCGTGTTCGGCATCAACCCGCATGCCTCCGAGGGCGGGCTGTTCGGGCCCGAGGATGCCGCGATCGTCGCGCCGGCGGTCGAGGCCGCGCGCGCCGAGGGCCTGCGCGTGGACGGCCCCGTCGGCGCCGACCTGCTGCTCGCGGAGCGCACGCACGATCTCTACGTGGCGATGTTCCACGACCAGGGCCACATCCCGGTCAAGCTGCTGGCGCCGCGCGCCGCGAGCGCCCTGAGCATCGGCGCCGATGCGCTGCTGTCGAGCGTGGGCCATGGCAGCGCGATGGACATCGCGGGCCGCGGCATCGCGAGCCCCGAGGCCGTGCTGCGCACCATCGCGCTGCTGTCGGGCCTGCCGCAAGCCACTGGCGAGGTCGTGCCATGAGCCACCGCATCGCCATCGCCGACAGCGACCTGGCCTTCGACGGCAACGAGGGCGAGACCGTGCTCGACGCCGCATTGCGCGCCGGCATCGAGCTGCCCCACTCGTGCCGCAAGGGCGTGTGCGGCAACTGCGCGGGCACGGTCGCGCAAGGCGAGGTCGCACCCGCGGGCCGCGGCCCGATGGTCAACGAGACCTGCCTGCCGGGCCAGGTGCTGTTGTGCATGTGCATGGCCGCGAGCCCCGCGCTCGAGATCCGGCCGGTGTCGTGGCGGCGCATTGATCCGGCGGCACGCAAGCGCTTCGCTGCCAAGGTGTTTCGCCACCAGCTCGTCGCGCCCGACGTCTCGCTGCTGCAGCTTCGGCTGCCCGCGGGCCAGCGCGCGCGCTTCCAGGCCGGCCAGTACCTGCAGCTCAAGCTCGACGACGGCAGCACGCGCTGCTATTCGATGGCCAATCCGCCCCACGAGAGCGACACGCTGACGCTGCATGTGCGCCATGTGCCCGGCGGCGCGTTCAGCGCGCGCGTGCCGCGGCTCGAAAGCGGCGAGCTGCTCGAGGTGGAACTGCCCTTCGGCGCCTTCTCGCTGGCCGGTGAAGCCGACGACACCGCGCCGCTGGTCTTCGTGGTCGGCGGCACCGGCTTCGCACCAGTCAAGTCCATCCTCGACGACCTGATGAAGCGCCGCGCCGATCGGCCGATCACGCTGCTGTGGGGCGCGCGCCGCGCACAGGACATCTACCTGCCCGCGGCGGTCGCGCGCTGGCAGCGGCAGTGGCCGTCGCTGCGCTTCGTCGCGGCCTTGAGCGACGAGGACGCGACAGTGGACGAAAGCCTGCGCGTCGAGTACATCCGAGGCCGGGCCGACGAGGCGCTGGCACGGGCCTGCCCCGACCTGCGCGGGCACGCCCTGTACTGCTGCGGCTCGCCAGCGATGGTGGCGGCGGTGCGCGAGGCCGCGCTCGCGTGCTGCGGCCTCGACGCCGCCGACTTCCACTCCGACGTGTTCGTGGAGGGCCCGGCCGCCTAGGCGCTCGCTCTCAGCCGTGGCGCTGGTTGATCAGCGCGATCAGCGCATGCGGCTGCAGCGGCTTGCCCAGGTGCGCGTCGAAGCCGGCCTCGGTCGCCTTGCTGTGGTCCTGCGGCCGGGTGAAGGCCGTGTGGGCGATCGCGAAGATCCGCGGCTTGCCGCGCGCGACCTCGAGCTGGCGCAGCTCGCGGATCAGGTCGTAGCCATCGCGCCCCGGCAGGCCGATGTCGCTCACCAGCACGTCGGGCCACTTCTGGTCGAGCAGCTGCAGCGCGCCGTCGAAGTCGGGCGCGATGCGCACCAGCGCGCCCGCGTCGGACAGCACCACGGCGAGGATCTCGCTGGCATCCACGTTGTCCTCGACCACCAGCACCTCGAGCCCCGCGAGCAGATGGTCGGAAAGCGAATCGCCAGCGGCCTGGCGCGCATCGAGCAGGATGATCCCGCCGTCGCCGTCGGGCACCACGCCGAGCGACACGCGCAGGGTCGCGCCCTTGCCCTCGCCTTCGCTGTGCGCCGAGACCTGCCCGCCATGCAGTTCGGCGAGGTTCTTCACGATCGACAGCCCGAGGCCGAGGCCGCCATGGAAACGGTTGTCGGGCGAATCGCTCTGCGAGAAGCGGTCGAACAGGTGCGGCACGAAATCGCTCGCGATACCGCGGCCGAAGTCCTGCACCGACAGGTGGAGCCGGTCGCCGCTGCGCACCAGGTCGACCACGATGCGCCCGCCCTCGTCGGAGAACTTGATGGCATTCGACAGCAGGTTCCACACGATCTGCTGGAAGCGCGTGCCGTCGAGCCAGGCCGCCTGCTCGGCGCCTTCCTGGTTGAAGCGGATCGCCAGTTTCTTCGCGGCCGCGGCGGCGTTCGAAGCCTCGATCGAGGCGGTCACCAGCGCGGCCGGGTCCACCCATTCGCGGTGCAGCCGCAGCTTGCCCGAGCTGATGCGCGAGACGTCGAGGATGTCGGAGATCAGGCGCGCCTGCGCCTTCACGCTGCGGTCGATGGCGTTGAGGCCCTTCTCCATCTGCTCGGGCGCGCGGTTGCCGACCTTCAGCAGGTGCACCCAGCCACCGATGGCATTGAGCGGGTTGCGCAGCTCGTGCGAGAGCACGGCCACGAAGTCGTCCTTGGTGCGGCTCAGGCGCTCGGCCGAGGCGCGCGCCGCCTGTTCGCGCTCGAGCACCTCGCTGCGGCGCGCCTCGAGTTCGAAGCGCTCGGAGACGTCGAGCGCGATGCCCACGCGCAGGCCGGGTTCGATCGGCGTCGACAGGGTCCATTCGAGGCGGACCCATGTGCCGTCCTGCCGCAGCAGCGGGAACTCGCCGGTCCAGGTCGCCGCCGGCTGCAGCGGGTCGCCGCTCTCCGCGGTGTGTTGGTGCACGAACTCGGTCCAGTCCGGCGGGGCGAAGGCGCTGACCGCCTGGCCGACCAGCATCTCGCGAGCGCGGCCGAGCATGCCGACCATCGCGGGATTGACGTCGGCGATGCGCCCCCGCGCATCGACCAGCGCGATGCCCAGCGGCGCCTGGTCGTAGATGGCGCGAAAGCGCGCCTCGCTCGCGCGCTGCCGCTCCTCGGCCATGCGCGCGCGGATCAGCGCCTGCAGCGTGGCGATCAGCACCGGCGGCTCGACCGGATGCACCAGGTAGGCATCGGCGCCCGCGTTGAGTCCGGCCACCTTGTGCTCGTTGCGCACGAAGGTCGCCGACAGGTGCACCACCGGCAGGGTCGAGGTCTCGGGGCGCAGCCGCAGTTGCTGGCAGACCTCGAAACCGCTGAAATCGGGCAGGTGCACGTCGAGCACGACGGCCGAGATGTTCTTCGGCGCCAGCCGCACGGCCTCGCCGCCGGTGCCCGCTTCCTGGGTCTGGAAGCCGGCCGCGCGCACCACGCGCGCGGTGGCGTAGCGGGTGGTGGGGTTGTCGTCGACCACCAGCACCGTGTGCTGCGAGCGGTCGATGGTGATGTTGATGACGGGGTCGATGTTCATGCCTGCCCCGCGTGCTGTTCGTTCGCGGCGCCGCCCGCCCCGTTCCAGCCCCAGTCGCGCTCCCCGTCCTGCGCCTCGGCGCCAGACTGGCGCCGCAGTTGCACCGGCAGCGTAACCGAGAAGGTCGAGCCCTTGCCGAGTTCGCTCTCGAGTTCGACATGGCCACCAAGCAGCGTGGCGAGCTGCTTGCTCAGCGACAGGCCCAGGCCGGTGCCGCGCAGCCGCTTCTGCACCGGCGAGTCGACCTGCGAGTAGTCGTCGAACACGGCCGCATGGTGCTCGGGCGCGATGCCGATGCCGGTGTCGGCCACCGAGAAGCGCACGCGATCCTCGCCCACGCGCATCGCGGTCACGCGCACCTCACCCTCGGGCGTGAACTTGAGCGCGTTCGAGATGAAGTTGCGCAGGATCTGCGACAGCTTGCGGTCGTCGGTGTAGAGCTTGGGCAGGCCCTCGGGCTCCTCGAAGATCAACGCGGTGGCCGGGTTGCCGAGCACCGGGCGGAACATGCCGCGCAGCGCCGAGAACAGGTCGACCATCTCAAACCAGGCCGGCGAGATCTCCACGCGGCCGGCCTCGATCTTGGCCAGGTCGAGCAGGTCGTCGACCATCTCGGCGAGTTCCGAGGCCATGGTCTCGACGAAACCGACCTGCTTCTCCTGCTCGGGCGTGAGCGGGCCGTCCATGCGGTCGTTGAGGATGCGCGTAATGCTGCGGATCGCATTGATCGGCGTGCGGAACTCGTGGCTCATGTAGGCGAGGAAGCGGCTCTTGAGTTCGGTCGCCTTCTTGAGCTGCTCGGCCTGCGCATCGAGCTCGGCATAGAGCGCCACCACGCCGCGGTTGGTTTCCTCGAGTTCGGCGCGCAGCTCGTCGCTCTCCTGGCGGCTCTCGGCCAGCTGGCGCGCTAGCGCCGAGGCCTCGGTGTCGTGCGCGGTGTCGAGTTCGCTGCTGCTCATCGCCATTCCTTTCGCCGCAGAACCACGACCGTCGCATCGTCGCGGTGACGCGTATGGTCGCGCAAAAGCACGGCCGCCACCAGCGTGGGGTCCTTTTGCAGCAATGGCCGGATGCGGTCGGCCTGCCAGCGCGTCTCGATGCCGTCGCTGTGCAGCACCACCAGCGCATGCGGCGGAAGTTCCATGGTGGCGGCCTCGGGCTTGCGGATCTGCATGCCGGCGGTGCCGTGCTGGGTCAGGATGCCCTTGTCGAAGATGCCCGAGAGCACGCGCCCGACGATATTGCCGGCGCCCGACCAGGCGATGGACTCGCCCTCGGTATCGAGCTTCAGCACGCACACGGCCGCGCCGCGCGTGGTCTGCAGGCGCTGGTGCAGTTGCTGCACCGCGTCGCGGACCTCGCGCCCGGGCGCCTCGGCGAAAGCCTCGGTCGCGGCCTGCGCGGCCTTGGCCGCCTCGGGCCCGTGGCCCAGCCCGTCGACGAGCAGTAGGTTGAAGTGGTCACCCTCGGGCGACACCGAAGCCGCCCACGCGTCGCCGCTGACGGATTCGTAGGGCGCCGGAAGGCACAGCGCACCGATCTGCACCCGCTGCGCGCCCGGTACCTCGGCCGCGCCGCGGCCGCGCGCCTCGCGCACGCGCGCCACGCAGACCGTGCCCTCGGGCACCGACGAATGGATGTCGAACTCGTCGGCCAGCCGCCGCACCGCGCCCAGGCCGGTGCCGGGCGTGCTGCCCGAGGAATGGCCGTCCTGCATCGACAGCGCGAGGTTCTCGATGCCCGGTCCCTCGTCGATCGAGACGATCTCGAGCTCGTGCATCTGCGGCCGCGAAGCGATCAGCAGCCGGCCCTTGCGCGCATGCCGCAGCAGGTTGGTGCCGAGCTCGGTGATCACCAGCGCGACCCGGCCCGCGTCGACTTCGTTCCAGGCCATCTCGGCCACGGCCAGTGCCGCATGGCGCCGGGCCTCGCCGATGCGGCTGGCATCGTCGATCGGAAACGCTCGATGGGTCCAGCCCGCGATCACTTCCACTTGGTGATGCTCACGCGCGTGCCGGCACCGGGTGCCGACTGGATCTCGAAGTCGTTCACCAGCCGCTTGCTGCCCGGCAGGCCCAGGCCCATGCCGCTGCCGCTGGTCCAGCCGTCGGTCAGCGCCAAGGCGATGTCCTCGATGCCGCGGCCTTCGTCCTCGAAGTGCAGCTGCAGCCCGCGCCGGCCGTTGCGCTCGACGAACTCCCAGCGCATGCGCCCGCCGCCGCCGTGGATCAGCGCGTTGCGCGACAACTCGCTGGCGGCCGTGATCATCTTGGTCTGGTCGACCAGCGACAGCTTGAGCTCCTGGCACAGCGTGCGCACCATCTGGCGGCTGGCCACGATGTTCTGCTCCGAGAGCAGCGGCAGCGTGCCCGTGGGGTCAGCGGCCAAGGGTGTTCTCCAGGCGCGCGCGGCGCAGCATTTCCATGCCGCGCTCGACATTGAGCGCCGTCTTCACGCCCTCAAGCGAGAGCCCGAGCTCGACCAGGGTGATCGCCACCGCCGGCTGCATGCCCACCACCACCGTGGTGGCCGAGAGGATGCGGGCGATGCCCGAGATGCTGGTCAGCATGCGGCCGACGAAGGAGTCGACGATCTCGAGCGCCGAGATGTCGATCATCACGCCCGAGGCGCCGGTCTTGGCGATCTGGCCGGCCAGGTCGTCCTGCAGCTGCAACGCGGTCTGGTCCTGCATGTCGACCTGGATCGTCACCAGAAGGATGTCGCCCATGCGCAGGATGGGAATGCGGTCCATGGCGGCTCCGCTCAGGCCATGCGCTCGATGCGCCAGCCGGTCTGCCTCAGGGCCAGCGCGAGCGCATCGGCCAGCGTGGCCTTGGTCTGCACGCCCTGCAGGTCGATGCCCAGGTGCACGATGGTCTGGGCGATCTGCGGCCGGATGCCACTGATGATGCAGTCGGCGCCCATCAGGCGGATCGCGGTCACGGTCTTGAGCAGATGCTGGGCGACCAGGGTGTCGACCGTGGGCACGCCCGTGATGTCGATGATCGCGATGCCGGAGCCGGTCTCGACGATGCGCTGCAGCAGCGCCTCCATCACCATCTGCGTGCGGCCGCTGTCGAGCACGCCGATCATCGGCACGGCCAGCACGCCTTCCCACAGCTTCACGACCGGGGTCGAGAGTTCGAGCAGTTCCTCCTGCTGGCGGCGGATGATGTCCTCGCGAGCCTGCTGAAAAGTGGTCACCGTGTGCTGCGCGAGCTTGTCGACCGAGGCCGACAGGGTCCACAGCGCGCTGGCCAGCGCGGCGGGATCCTTCGCCAGCCGGCGCTGCAGCGCATCGAACAGCGGCTTCTTGAGCGCCAGCACGAACAGACTGGTGTCGCCGGCCGACTCGCCCTTGGCCGCTCGCGTACGCGAGAGGTTGGCCAGCGTGTCGCGCAGCGGTGCCCATTCGGCCGCCTCGAAGCGCGCGGCGTCGCCGCCCGCGGCCAGAACGCCGTCGAGCTGGCGCAGCAGCTCGCCGCCCTCGGCCTTGGCGGAGCGACGCGCCCCCGGTTCGCTCACGCGGGCTTCGTCCAGCCAGCCCTCGAGGACGTCGTTCTCTTCCTCGCGCAGCGTCGCGCGCAACGCTTCATGGTCGTTCTTCATGGATTTCCTCTCGGTATTTGCACGGTTCGCGGTCCCACCACCGACCGCCCGTGCATTCGATCATGCACGCGGCGGCTCCCTTCCCTAATTTGAGTATTTGGTTCGCGTCGGGGATCGTAGCCGTCGGCGGACCGCGCCGACGAAGCTGCATCAGTCAAGCGATGCCGCATCCTCGTGTAGGTCGTATCCCACATATAGGATTGAGGCGATCTTCGACTGGGCCCGGTTTCGCGCCGGCGCGCAATGTCTTTTGACATAGCGGCGGGCTTCTTGTTGCCACGGTGTGCGATCCAGGCCGCGCTGCGTATCCATTCGTACGCCGACGTACTGCTTGCGCCTACATGAGCGACGCCCGGGCACGAGACAATCGCGCCATGGTGGAGATCAGCAACATGGACATGGATGCACTGGCCGCAGAGGCTGCGGAATGGCGCCGTCGCGCCCTGCGCGGCGACGCGCGCGCACGCGGCATGGCGCATGAACTCGAGCGCACGTTGCGCCGTCACCTGCCCTCGATGCCGGTGGCGGGCCTGGAGCTCGACACCCGCCCGCTCGAACTCCGCAAGCCGCCACCGCGCTGGTGGAAGCTCTGGTAGGCAGGGCGCGCGCCCTGCCCTCCATCAGGCTCCTTCAGTTCTTTCTCAGGGCCGCGACCACCGCGTCGCCCATTTCCTCAGTGCCCACGCGCGTGCTGCCGGCCTGGTAGATGTCGCCGGTGCGCAGGCCATCGGACAGCACGCGGCGCACCGCCTGCTCTACGCGATCGGCGTTCGCCGGCTGGCCGAACGAGAAGCGCAGCATCATCGCCATCGACAGGATCGCGGCCAGCGGGTTCGCAAGGTTGCGCCGGGCGATGTCGGGCGCGGTGCCGTGCACCGGCTCGTACAGGCCGAAGCTGCCGGCCGCCATCGAGGCCGAGGGCAGCATGCCGATGGAACCGGTGAGCATCGCGGCCGCGTCGGACAGGATGTCGCCGAAGATGTTGCCGGTGACGATCACGTCGAACTGCTTGGGCGCGCGCATCAGCTGCATCGCGGCCGCGTCGACGAACAGGTGCGTGAGCTCCACGTCGGGATACTCGGCGCCCACGCGCGTGACCACCTCGCGCCACAACTGCATCACCTCGAGCACGTTGGCCTTGTCGACCGAGCACAGCCGGCCCTTGCGCGCGCGCGCCGTGCGGAAGGCCACGTGCGCGATGCGCTCGACCTCGGGCTCGGAATAGCGCATGGTGTTGAAGGCCTCGCGCTCGCCCGCGGCATTGACGCCGCTGCCGCGCGGCTCGCCGAAGTACACGTCGCCCGTGAGCTCGCGCAGGATCAGGATGTCGAGCCCCTCGACCACCTCGGGCTTGAGCGTGGAGGCGCCGATTAGCTCGGGAAACAGGAAGGCCGGCCTGAAGTTCGCGAACAGGCCCAGTTCCTTGCGCAGGCGCAGCAGGCTCGCGCCGGGCCGCATCATGAACGGAATGGCTTCGTCGCCGGGCATGCCGGCCGAGCCGAACAGGATGGCATCGGCCTTGCGCGCGATCTCGCTGGTGGCCGCGGGCAGCGGGTCGCCCGCGCTGTCGATGCCGGCCTGGCCGATCGCGGCATGCGCGAGTTCCAGCGGCTGGGCCGTGCCCACCACGGCCTTCAGCACCTTCAATGCCTGGGCGGTCACCTCGGGGCCAATGCCGTCGCCCGGCATCACTGCGATCTTCATGTCTGGGAACCTTTTCTAGCTGTTCAGAGGGTGGAATGGGAAAGCGCGGCCTCGGCGGCGCGGCGCCGCTCGAAGTCCTCGATGCGCGCGCGCTGGGTCAGCGTGTAGTCGATCTCGTCGAGGCCCTCGAGCAGGCAATGCCGCGCGAAGGGATCGACGGCGAAGGACTCGACCTCTCCACCGGGCCGCGTGACGGTCTGCGCGCGCAGGTCCACGCGCAGGCGCGCGCCGGGCGCTGCGGCGAGTTCGGCCAGCATCGACTGCACCGTGTCTTCGGGCAGGCGCACGGGCAACAGGCCGTTCTTGAGCGCGTTCGAGAAGAAGATGTCGCCGAAGCTCGGCGCGATCACGGTGCGAAAGCCGCCGTCGTGCAACGCCCACACCGCATGCTCGCGCGAGGAACCGCAGCCGAAGTTGCGGCCCGCGACCAGGATGCGCGCCCGCGCGTACACCGGATCGTTGAGCACGAAGTCGCCGCGGCGCGCGCCCGCGGCATCGTGGCGCACGTCGTGGAACAGGTAGTCGCCGAAGTCGTCCGAGCGCGGCTTCTGCAGGTAGAGCGCGGGCACGATCTGGTCGGTGTCGACATTGATGCGCGCGAGCGGCGCGGCGACCGCGTCGAGGGAGGTGAAGGCTTCCATGGGTTCGGGGCGTGGGTTCGTGGCAGCGGCGCTTCAGCGCGCCGGCGGGATCGCGCGCACGTCGGTCAGCCGGCCGGTGATGGCGGCGGCCGCGGCCATCGCCGGGCTCATCAGGTGGGTGCGCGAGCCCGGCCCCTGGCGGCCGACGAAGTTGCGGTTCGAGGTCGAGGCGCAGCGCTGGCCCGCGGCCACCTGGTCGCCATTGGTGCCCAGGCACATCGAGCAACCGGCATGGCGCCATTGCAGGCCGGCGTCGCGGAACACCGCGTCGAGCCCCTCGGCCTCGGCCTGCTGCTTGACGAGCCCCGAACCGGGCACGACCCAGGCTTCGACGCCTTCGGCCACGCGCCGGCCGCGCACCACCTCGGCGGCGCTGCGCATGTCCTCGATGCGGCCGTTGGTGCACGAGCCGATGAAGACCCGGTCGACCGCGAGATCGGTCAGCGCCTGGCCCGGTGCCAAGCCCATGTAGGCGAGCGTGCGCTGCATCGCCTCGCGCCGTTCGGCGCTGGCCGCCTGCGCGGGATCGGGCACGCGGCCGGTGATCGGCAACGCGTCCTCGGGGCTGTTGCCCCAGGTGACCATGGGGGCGATGTCGGCCGCCGACAGGCGCACCTCGCTGTCGAAGGCCGCGCCCTCGTCGCTCGGCAGCCGGCGCCAGGCGGCCAATGCCGCGTCCCAGGCGGCACCGCGCGGCGCCTCGGGACGGCCGGCCAGCCATTCGAAGGTGGTGTCGTCGGGCGCGACCATGCCCGCGCGCGCGCCGGCCTCGATCGACATGTTGCACACCGTCATGCGGCCCGCCATCGAGAGCGCGCGGATCGCCTCGCCCGCGTACTCGATCACGTGGCCGGTACCGCCGGCGGCGCCGATGCGCGCGATCACGGCCAGGATGACGTCCTTGGCCGACATGCCTTCGCCGAGCCGGCCGTCGATGCTCACGCGCAGCGTGCGCGGCCTGCGCTGCCACAGCGTCTGCGTGGCCAACACGTGCGCCACTTCCGAGGCGCCGATGCCGAAGGCCAGCGCGCCGAGCGCCCCGTGCGTGGCCGTGTGGCTGTCGCCGCAGACGATCACGCTGCCCGGCAGGCTCAGGCCTTGCTCCGGGCCGACCACGTGCACGATGCCCTGGCGGATGTCTTCGAGGCCGAAGAAGCGGATGCCCGCGGCCGCGCTGTCGTCGTGCAGCGCCTGCGCCATCGCGCGCTTCTCGGCATCGGCGATGTCGGCCAGCACGCGCGAGCCGGTGGGCACGTAGTGGTCGGGCGTGGCGAAGGCGCGCTCGGGCCGGCGCACCGGCAGCTGCCGCTGGCGCAGCATCTCGAAGGCCGGCGCGGAGCCGTCCTGCACCAGGTGGCGGTCGACGTACAGCAGGCTCTGGCCGTCGTCGCGCTGCATCACGACATGCGGCTCCCAGATCTTGTCGAACAGAGTGCGGGGAGCGGAGGAAGCGGACATGGGATCGTCGGAAGGGTGGGAAGAAGAGAGGACAGGGCCAGGGTTCAATCGAGCTTCACGCCCGAGATGCGCACGATCTCGGCATACCGCCTGGTCTCGCTGGCCATGAAGCGGCCGTACTCCTCGGGCGTGCCGCCGCCGACCTCGGCGCCGAAGGCCAGCATGCGCTTCTGGAACTCGGGCGACTTGAGCACCGCGTTGGCCTCGGCATTGAGCTTGGCGATGATGGCCTTGGGCGTGCCGGCCGGCGCCGACAGGCCATACCACGAGGAGGCATAGACGCCGGGCAGCCCCACCTCGTCGAAGGTGGGCACGTCGGGCAGCGCGGGGTTGCGCTTCTTCGAGGCCACCGCGAGCGCGCGCATCTTGCCGCTGGCGACGAAGGGCAGGCAGGTGGTGGTGTCGAGCATCAGCGAGACATGGCCGGCAGCGAGGTCGGCCTCGGCCGGCGCCGTGCCCTTGTAGGGCACGTGCACGATGTCGATCTTGGCCGCGCTGGCGAACTGCACCGCCGCCAGATGCTGCGAGGAACCGATGCCGCCCGAGGCGTAGTTGAGCTTGCCGGGGTTGGCGCGCGCGGCGTCGATCACGTCCTTCGCGGTCTTGAACGGCGAGTCGCCGGGCACCACCAGGATGTTCGGCACCGCCGACACGTAGATCACCGGCTCGAAGTCCTTGACCGGATCGAAGCCGAGCTTGCTGTAGAGGCTGGCGTTGACCGCGTTCGGGCTGATCGAGGACATCAGCAGGTTGTAGCCATCGGGCTTCTGCCGCGCCGCGAGCTCGGTGCCGATGTTGCCGCCGGCGCCCGCGCGGTTGTCGATCACGAAGGGATGGCCGAGCCGGTGGCCGAGCATGTCGGACACGATGCGTGCCGTGGTGTCGACGCCGCCGCCCGCGGGCCAGGGCACCATGAGCTTGATCGGCTGGCTGGGGTAGTTGGCGGCCGCGTCCTGGGCCGGCGCCAGCGCGGGGCCGAAGCCTGCGAACAGCACCGCGGCCATCGTGCAGGCATGCAGTTTCTTCATCATTGCGCGTCTCCTGTCTTGTAGTGCCCGCATCCTAGGCCTGCAGAGGAAGGCGCCGCAATCACAATTAACGCATGCAGGCATGAGCTAAAGTCAGACCCCATGACACGCCGCCTGCCACCGCTCAACGCCTTGCGCGCCTTCGAGGCCGCCGCGCGCTGCGGCAACTTCACGCGCGCCGCGCACGAGCTCTGCGTGACCCAGGGCGCGGTGAGCCGGCACATCGCCACGCTGGAGGACTGGCTCAAGGTGCAGCTGTTCGAGCGCGGGCGCCACGGCATCCGGCTCACGCCCGCGGGCCAGAGCTACCACGCGAGCATGCGGGTGGCCTTCGACCAGATCGAGCTCGGCACGCGGCAGCTTCAGCAGAGCCCCGACGAATGGCTGCTGCGCATCAAGCTGCCGCCCACCTTCGCGATCCGCTGGCTGATTCCGCGGCTGGCGCGCTTCCACGCCAGGCATCCGCGCATCGACGTGCAGATCACCACCTCGCACAAGCCCACCGACTTCGAGCGCGACGACGTGGACGTGAGCATCCACTCCGAGCCCAGCCCGCCCGAGGGGCCGGGCTACCGGCTGCTGTTTCGCGAGACGCTGCTGCCGGTGTGCGCGCCGGCTCTGCTGCAGCGCGATCCGCCGCTGGCGCAACCGGCCGACCTCGCGCAGCACGCGCTGCTGAGTTCGCTGAACCGGCCGCAGGACTGGCCGGCCTGGCTCGAGGCCGCGGGCCTGAGCGGCGTCGATACCCACCGCGGCCTCAAGTTCGAGAACGCCGCAATGGCCTACCAGGCGGCGGCCGAGGGGCTGGGCGTGATGATGGGTCTGCTGGCCTTCGTGCGCGACGACCTCGCGAGCGGCCGGCTGGTGGCGCCGCTCGCGCTGCGGCTGCCGACCGAGGGCGGCTACTTCATGGCCTGGCGCGCCGACCGGCCGGTGCCGCAGCGGGTGCGCGACTTCGAGCACTGGATGGCCGAGGAAGTGGCGGCCGCCGAAGGCTGAAACAAGGGTTCCGACCGGGCCGCGGGCTTTCCCCGATGCGCCGCGGCGCCCATGCGGCCAAAAATGACTACGTATTCATGAATACGTACCCAAAGACGACTCCACCATGACCCTGAAGATCCAGAAACTCCCCTCGGTGCTGGGCGCCGAGGTGACCGGCATCAGCCTGCGCACCCTGACCGACCCCGACACGCTCGCGCAGTTGCGCGCCGGCATGGACGAGCACGCGGTGCTGGTCTTTCGCGACCAGCCGCTCGAGAACGAGGAGCAGCTCGCCTTCGCCGAGCGCTTCGACGGCACGCTGCACAGCAAGACCTCGGTCGCGGTGCTCGCCAAGAACCGCTTCGGCAACGAGGCCCTGACCGACATCTCCAACGTCGGCGCCGACGGCCAGATCCTGCCGGCCGACCACCGCCTGCGCATGAGCACCATCAGCAACCGGCTGTGGCACACCGACGCCTCGTTCGAGAACCCGCCCGGCCGCTACTCGATGCTGTCGGCGCGCGTGGTGCCGCCCGTGCGGGCCGACACCGAGTTCGCCGACATGCGCGCCGCCTACGACGCGCTCGACGACGCGACCAAGGCCGCCATCGAAGGGCTGCAGGTCTTCCATTCGATCGCCTACTCGCGCCAGATCATGGGCTTCGAGTTCTCCGAGGAAGAGAAGCAGCGGCTCAAGGGCGCGGTGCATCCGCTGGCGCGCACCCTGCCGCGCACCGGGCGACGCTCGCTCTACCTCGCCTCGCATGCCTCGCACATCGTCGACATGGCCGTGCCCGAGGGCCGGCTGATCCTGCGCGACCTCAGCGAGCACGCGACGCAGCCGCAGTTCATCTACCGCCACGAATGGCGGGTGCACGACTTCGTGATCTGGGACAACCGCACCACCATGCACCGCGCGCGGCCCTTCGACGACAAGAAGTACCGGCGCGAGCTGCGGCGCACCACGACGCTGGACCTGCCGCTGCTCGCGGCCTCGACCGCGACGGTGGCCGCATGAAGGCCCGCTCCCTGTGGCGCGCCGCGGGCCTGTGCGTGGCCTCGCTGGTGGTGTCGGCCGCCGCGCTGGCCCAGGCCTGGCCGGCCAAGCAGCCCGTGCGTTTCGTCGTGCCCTACCCGCCCGGCGGCGCCTCCGACGTGACGGCGCGCCTGCTCAGCGTGAAGCTCACCGAGGCGCTGGGCCAGGCCTTCGTGGTCGAGAACCGGCCCGGTGCCAACGGCCTGATCGCGCTCGAGTACGTCGCCAAGTCGGCACCCGACGGCTACACCATCCTCATGGCCAACCTTGGGCCCAACGCGATCAACCCGGCCGTCTACCGCAAGCTGCCCTACGACGCGATCAAGGACTTCACGCCGATCACGCTGACCTCGGTGGTGCCGCTGGTGGTGCTGGTGCAGCCGTCGATGCCGGTGAACTCGATGAAGGAGCTGATCGCCTATGCCAAGGCCCATCCCGACAAGCTGACCTATGCCTCGGCCGGCAACGGATCGGCCAACCATCTCGCGGGCGAGATGATGAAGTCGATGGCGAACTTCAAGATGGTCCACGTGCCCTACAAGGGCGATGCGCCCGGCCTGCAAGACACCATCGCGGGCAACGTGAGCGTGATCTTCCCGACCGTGATCGGCGGCATGTCGCAGATCAAGAGCGGGCTGCTCAAGCCGATCGCGGTGACCGGCGCCAAGCGCTCGTCGGCGCTGAGCTCCGTGCCCACGGTGGCCGAAGGCGGCATCCCGAACTTCGAGGCCAACTCGTGGGGCGGCGTGATGGGTCCGGCCAACCTGCCGCCCGAGATCGTCACGCGGCTCAACACCGAGATCGTGAAGATCCTCAAGCAGCCGGAGACGGCCGCCAAGCTCACGTCGATGGGCGCGGACATCGTCGGCTCGACGCCCGAGGAGTTCGCGAGCTACCTGAAGAACGAAGTCGCGAAGTGGGGCAAGGTGGCCCACGAGAACAACATCACGTTGGACTGAGCCGCGAGGCGTTGATCAGCCGGCCGTGCCCCGCACGATGAACGCGTGCGGGAGCACCACGCGCGCCGGCTCCATCTGCTGGTTGTCGAGCCGCGCGCACAGCCGCGCGACGGCGGCCTCCACCATCGCCTCGCGCGACTGCGAGACCGTCGTGAGCGCGATGCTGTCCCAGGCGGCCATCGGCACGTCGTCGTGGCCCACCACCCAGACATCGCGCGGCACCGCGAGCCCCCGCGAGCGCACGCCGTCGAGCGCGCCGATCGCCACGATGTCGTTGACGCCGAAGATCGCATCGACACGGCCCGACTGCAGGATCGCGCGCGCCGCATCCTGGCCCGCGGCATAGGAGAACTTCGGCACCCGCGTCACCGCGCCCGGGCTCAGCGCGACACCACGCCGCGCGAGCTCCTCGACGAAGCCCTGCTCGCGCTCGCGCAAGGTGCTCGGCAGGTCGTGGCCCGAGATCAGGCCGATCCGCGTGCGCCCATGGTCCACGAAGAAGCCCGCGGTCGAGGCACCGCTCGCGCGGTTGTCGCTCGAGAACTGGTCGAAGGCATCCGAGCCCACGGTGCGATGCAGCAGCACCAGCGGCACCTTCTGCGCGATGCGCTCGAGCAGCGGCAGCGAGGCCTCTGTGGCCGTGGTGGTGATGACGCCGTCCACGCCGCTCTCGACCATCACGCGCATGGTCGCGTCGCTGAAGTCTTCTTCCTCGTAGACCGAGGCCGAGAGGCCGCGCTTGCGCAGCGCCGCGGAGAGCAACTGCAGCATCGCCGGGTAGAGCGGATTGACCGCGAGGTTGGCGACCACCAGCGCGATGATGCCGGTGCGCCTGGTGCGCATCCAGCGCGCGGCCGCGTTGGGCGCGTAGCCCGATTGCGCGATCGCATCGAGCACCGCCTGGCGCGTGGCCGGCTGCACCAGCGGCGAGTTCTGCAGCACGCGCGACACCGTCGCCTGCGACACCCCCGCGAGCCGCGCGACGTCCCTGCTGGTGGGCCTGCCGCCGGAACCGATCATGAAGAAGCCGCTGGAGATGCCATGCGGCGATTCTAGGGTGGCGAGCCGACGCGCCGCCCCTCGCAGCCCGGCCCGCGACGGCCTCAGAGATCGAGCGTCAACACCTCGCCGAGCGCGCGCGAACAGCACGGCAGGAACTGGTCGTGCAGCGCCTGTTCCTGCGCCGTGAGAAAGGCATCGCGGTGCTCGACCCGGCCCTCGAGCACCGGTGTGAGGCAGCTTCCGCAGACCCCTTGCTCGCAGGACGATGCGATCTCGATGCCCTCGCGCCGCAGCGCCTGCAGCGCCGTCTCGTTGGCCGCGACCGCGATGCGCCTGCCGCTGCGCGCCGCGACCAGTTCGAAGCCGCGATCGCCGTGGGCCGCTGCCACCGGTTGGAAGGACTCGTGGTGCAACCTGCGCTCGTCCCAGCCCGCGGCCTTCGCGGTGTGCAGCACATGGTCCATGAAGCCCTGCGGGCCGCAGACATAGAGCCGCGCGTCGCCGGGCCGGCCGGCCAGCACCCGCGCGGCATCGAACGCCCTCTCGTCGTCCGGATGCAAGTGCACTGCGCGCGCGAACGGCGAGCGCAGCAACTCGTCGACGAAAGCCATGGCGCCGCGCGAGCGCGCGCAGTAGTGCAGCTCGAATGGCGAGCCCGCCGCATGCAGTGCCGCCGCCATGCTCAGCAGCGGCGTGATGCCGATGCCGCCCGCGACGAGCAGCGACCATGGGCTTTGCGGCTGCAGCGGGAACAGGTTCCTCGGTACCGAGATCCGCAGCGCGCTGCCCGCCTGCAGCCGGGCGTGCACCGCCTCGGAGCCGCCGCGCGAGGCGGCGGTCTTCAGCACCGCGATGCGATAGCGCGCGGGCGCCGCGCACGGCGCGCCGAGCAGCGAGTACTGCCGCACGAAGCCATCGACATGCACATCGATGTGGGCCCCGGCATCGAAGGCCGGCAGCGGCGTGCCGTCGCGCGCCTCGATCTCGAGGGCGCAGATGTCCGGCGCCACGCTCGCGCGCGCGGCGATGCGCGCCTCGATCGGCCGCGTGCCGGTCATTCGGCTTGCACGGCGTTCGACAGGATGCCCACGCCGTCCACCTCGATCTCCACCACGTCGCCCGCGCGCAGGTACAGCGGCGGCTGGCGCTTGAAGCCCACGCCGCCGGGCGTGCCGGTCACGATCACGTCGCCCGGCTCGAGCGCGGTGAAGGTCGAGATGTAGGCGATCAGGGTGGGCATCGGGAAGATCAGCTGCGCGGTCGTCGCCTGCTGCACCACCTCGCCGTTGAGCCGCGTGGCCAGTCCCAGTTCCTGCCCGTCGGCGATCTCGCCGCGCGTGACCATCCAGGGCCCGAAGCCTCCCGTGGCGGGAAAGTTCTTGCCCGGCGTCCACTGCGTGGTGTGGGCCTGCCAGTCGCGCACCGAGGCATCGTTGTAGGGCGCATAGCCGACCACGTGCGTCCAGGCATCCTGCTCGCGGATGCGCCGGCCGCCGCGGCCGATGACGATCGCGATCTCGCCCTCGTAGTCGAGGCAGGTGGATTCGCGCGGCAGCACGATCGGCTGGCCGTGGCCGACCTGGGAGGACGCCACGCGCAGGAACACGGTCGGCTGGCCGGTCTTCTCGCGCCGCGCCTCGACGCGGTGCTCCTCGTAGTTGAGGCCGATGCAGAAGATGCGCGGCGCGTCGGGCACGACCGGCAGCAGCGTCACCTCGCCGAGCGCGACGCCGGGGACGGCGCTCCTGGCCAAGACCTCGATCGCGGGCAGGTCCAGTTGGGCGAGCGCGCTGCGCAGCGTGGGACAGCGCCCCTGCGACGCGGCCTGCAGGTCGACGATGCGTTCATCGACGAGCGCGCCCCAGCGCGCCCGTCCCTGGTGGGAATAGCTCAGAAGTTTCATGACGGAAGACGGCCCCCTGACGAGGGGCGGGTGGAAGAAAAACGGAAGAAAAGCCGCGCTCAGTCGGCCGTGACGCCGGCCGACTTCACGATGCGGCCCCACTTGTCGTACTCGGCCAGGAAGTAGCTCCTGAACTGCTCGGGCGTGCCGCCGCGCACGCTCGCGCCCTGCGAGGCCAGCGTCTCCTGCAGTTCCTTCTCGCCGAGCGCCGCGTTGACCGCGGCCGAGAGCTTGTCGATGACGGGCCGCGGCGTTCCGGCCGGCGCCAGCAGCCCGAACCAGGTGCCGGCCTCGAAGCCCGCGACCCCGGCCTGCTGCATGGTCGGTACCTGCGGGAACTGCGGCGAGCGCTCGGTGGAGGTGATCGCGAGCGCGCGCAGCTTGCCGGCCTTGACCAGCGGCGCCGAGGTGCTGAAGACGTCGAACATCAGGTCGATCTGCCCCGCCACCAGGTCGACCAGCGCGGGCCCGCTGCCCTTGTAGGGCACGTGCACCATGTCCACGTCGGACAGCGTCTTGAAGTACTCGCCGGCCAGGTGCGCGGCACTGCCGTTGCCGAAGGATCCGTACGACAGCTTGCCGGGGTTGGCCTTGGCCTGCGCGATCAACTCGGCCACGCTGTCGGCCTTGAGGCCAGGCTTCACGGCCAGCAGCAGCGGTTGCGTGGCCACCAGCGCGATCGGCTCGAAGGACTTGACCGGGTCGTAGCTCAGCTTCGCATAGGTGTGCGGCGTCACCGTGAGCGGACCCGCGGCGCTGAACAGCAGCGTGTAGCCGTCGGCCGATGCCTTGGCCACGAAGTCCTGGCCCAGGGTGCCGCCGGCGCCCGCGCGGTTCTCGACCACCACGGCCTGCCCGAGCCGTTCGGACAGCGACTTGGCCATGAGCCGCCCCGTCTGGTCGGTCGAGCCGCCGACCGCGTAGGGAATGATCAGCTTGATGGGTTTGGACGGGTAGGTGCTCGCATGGACGGTGGCGGCACCGACCAGCGCGCAGGCCGCGAACGCCAGCGCGGCGGACCAGCGGAACTTCTTCAGGGGGTTCATCGTGTCTTGTCTCCAGGATTTCTTGTCGGGAACGGGGAAGCGGAAAAAGCTAGCGAGCGCTGGCGGCCTCCTCGGCGCTCGGTGCGCCCGGCGCCGCCGCGATGCGGCCGACGGTGTCGCCGAAGCGCTCGAGCATCACCTGCTCGAAGGACACGCCCTCGGAAGCGAACCAGCTTCCCGAGCGCAGCCGGTAGGCCTCGTGCCGCAGCGGCGCCTCGGGCTCGATGCCGCGCGCCAGTGCCTTCGCACCCGTGAGCACGGTGCGGCGAAAGCGCACCACGGCGGCATCGGAGGCCGAGAGGTGCTCCTGCGTGCGATCCGCGATGCGGCCCTGGCTGTCCTGGATCATCGCGTCCTGCTCGGCCACGCCGCGCACGCCGGTGAAGCTGATGTGCTTCTGGTGGACGCGATCGATCAGGTATTCGTTCGAGCGGTTGCGGATCGGAATGAAGTCCGCGTCCACCTCCGCGATCACGCCGTGGCCTTCCTTGAACTTCGCGACCTCCTCCTCGCCGAGCGGGCGATCCGGATTCCACGCATAGGTGTAGATCCAGCAGTTCTCGTCGTCGATCGGCACCCAGGTGTAGCCGAAGTGGGTCTCGCCGGGCAGCGTGGAGGGCGTGGTGCTGTGCGAGGGCAGCGCGAACTGCGCGCTGCGCCAGTAGCGCACGCCATCGTCGGCGCGGCGCGCGCCACCCACGACGAAGCCGACCTCGTGCTCGAGGATCGAGAACAGCGGCAACGGATCCTCGCGGATCCAGCGCAGGCGCTTCTCGTCGGCCGGCGCGTCGGGGTTCGCGTTCGAGGGCACGCCCGGCGCCGGCATGTGCAGGAACGAGAAGTGCGAGGTATCGAGCGCGCCCTCGATCGATTGCGCCCAATTGCATTCCTGCAGCTTCTTGGTGACGTAGCGGTGCGACTCCGGCAAGGCCGCGAACTCGAGCTGCGGCAGTTCGGGCAGTTCGCGCTCCCACGGATCGGGTCCCATGTAGGCCCAGACCACGCCGCCGTGCTCGCGCGTCGGGTAGGCCTTGAGCCGCAGCGTCTGGTGGTAGCTCGCGCCGGGCGGCACGTTGGGCAGCTCCACCGGGCGCCCCTGCAGGTCGAACTGCCAGCCATGGAACACGCAGCGGATCGCGCAGTTCTCGTTGCGTCCGAAGTACAAGTCCGCGCCGCGGTGCGGGCAGCGCGCGTCGACCAGTCCGACCACGCCCTCGCTGTTGCGGAAGACCACCAGCCTCTCGCCCATGATGTTCACGCGCATCGGCGCGCCGTCGCGCTCCGGCAGTTCGCGCGACAGCGCCACGGGCTGCCAGAAGCGGCGAAAGAACTGGCCCATCGGTGTCTGGGCCCCGGTGCGGGTGAGCATGTCGTTGTCGGCGGCGCTGAGCATCGCGGTCGTCTCCTCGTGGTTGTGTTCAGTGCGCGGCCGCTGGCGTGCGCGGATCGCGGATGCCGTGATCGGCGGCCCATTGCAGCGTGTCGAGCGTGTGGCCTGAAGGCGCGTACTCGCAGCCGATCCATCCCTCCCAACCCATCTGCTCGATCAGTTCGAACAGGTAGGGGAAACGGATCTCGCCGGTGCCCGGTTCGTTGCGGCCCGGCACGCTGCCGACCTGGATGTGCCCGATGTGAGGCCATGCGGCCTTCAGGCGTTCGGCTATGGCACCTTGCTCGGTCTGGATGTGGAAGGTGTCGAAGCACAGCTTCACGTTGCCGCGGCCCAGCGCCTCGACCACCGCCATGCCCTCCTCGATGCGGTGATAGAGGAAGTCGGGAAAGCGCGCGCGGCAGCAGGGCTCGAGGATCAGCGTGAGCCCGCTGGCGCGGGCCTGGTCGGCGGCCCAGGCGATGTTCTCCTTGAACAGGTCCATGCAGCGCGCGCGGTCCATGTCCCGCCCGATGTTGCCGGGCATCACGTGGATCATCGCACCGCCCACCTGCGCCGCGTAGTCGATCGCGGTGTGGATGCTCTGCCGGAAGCGCGCCTCGAGTCCCGGCAGCGCCGCGTAGCCGCGCTCGCCGGCGTCCCAGTCGAAGGGCGAGAGGATCTGCACCAGCGCAAGCCCGTTGGCCTCGAGCCGGGCCGCGATCTCGCGTGCCGGGTATTCGTAGGGAAAGGCCACCTCCACGCCGCGGAAGCCGGCCCTGGCGGCCGCCTCGTAACGCTCGAGCATCGGGTATTCGGTGAACAGCCACCGCAGGTTGGGATCGAATCGCAGCATCGTGGAATCGCTTCGTGTTGGTCTCGGATGAAGGGCATCGTAGGTAGCGGGTATTGCTAAGACAAGCTAGACTTTTTTAGGCCCTGTTGAGCTTGTCTTATGAATATCGGAAACGTGTCCCTGCGCCAGTTGCGCGCCTTCGTCGCCATCGCCGATGCCGGCAGCTTTGCCGCGGCGGCGCGCCGGCTCCATCTCACGCCTTCGGCGCTGAGCCTCTTGATCCGCGATCTCGAACGCAACGTGGGAGTGCGGCTGTTCGACCGCACGACGCGGTCGACCGCCCTCGCGCTGGCGGGCAGCGAGTTCTATCCGCTCGCGCGGCAGGTGCTCGACGATCTCTCTCGCGCGCTCGAGAGCACGCAGGACCTCGAGCAGAAGAAGCGCGGCACGGTGCGCATCGCCTGCACGCCGCTCTATGCGGCGACGACGCTGCCCGAAATGATCCATCGCTACCGCCGCCGGTATCCGGCGATCGCGGTCTACGTGCTCGATTCGCTGAACCAGCAGGCCACCGCGCGGGTCGTGAGCGGCGAGGCCGACCTCTGCATCGCGCCGCAGCGCCCGACGCCGCCCGAATTGCTGCAGCAAAGCCTGATGCGCGATCGCATCCGGCTGGTGTGCCCGGGCGACCATGCGCTGGCCGCGCGCGCCCGCGTGAGCTGGGCGCAGGCGCTGCAGCATCCGTTCGTGAGCCTCACGCCCGACTTCACGAACCGGCTGCAGGCCGATCTGTTCAAGCACTCGGATGCGCTGGCGCTGCATCCGGCGCACGAGGTGTCGTTCATCACCACCGCGCTCGGCATGGTGCGCGGCGGCTTCGGCATCACGGCCCAGCCCAGCCGCGTGCTGCCGATGCTCGAATCCTTCGGCCTGGTGTCGCGGCCGCTGACCTCACCGACGGTGGATCGCCACCTGTCGCTGTTCTGCGCGCGGGCCCGCGCACTGTCGCCGGCGGCCGAGAGCTTCAGGGACTTCCTGGTCGGCGAGCTGTCCGATTCACCGGCCGAACTGCGCCCCGGCGCGGGATGAGTCCCGCGCTCAGCGCTCGAGGTAACCGTAGGCCGACAAACAAGCCTTCAGCGGCGCGCTCGCGCCCGTGCCGTACTCGAGCCGCTGCGGCGTGGTCGACTGCCGGTTCTTCTCGTCCTGTTCCGCCAGCGTCTTGCCCACGCGGTACTGGCACAGCAGCATCAGGTTCTCGGGCACCGACACGCCCGCCGCGTTGGTGAAGGACTTGGGCCGGTCCGAGTGGTAGGTCTCGCTCGGTGCCGCGGCCTTCGGCGCATCCTTGGACGGGCCGGACTTCGGCCACAGGCTGCAGCCCGACAGCGCCACGACGATGGCCACGAGGCCGCAAAACTTTGGATGCACTTCGATCTCCTGAGGGGTTGCGAGACGCAACGGCTTGCGCTCCCGCCGGCCGCGATGGGGCCGGCGGAATATAGCGGACGCACGGGTCGCGCGCTCGATCGCCCCTTCAGTCCGACAGTGCCCGCATCCGCGCGTACAGGTCGGCCTTGCCCTCGAAGCCGATGCCCGGCAGCGGCGGCAGCGTGACGTGGCCGTTCTCCACCTGCACGCCGTCGGGGAAGCCGCCGAAGGGCTGGAACAGGTCGGGGTAGGACTCGTTGCCGCCGAGCCCCAGCCCGGCCGCGATGTTGAGCGACATCTGGTGGCCGCCATGCGGGATGCAGCGGCTCGCGGACCAGCCGTGCTGCTTGAGCATGTCGAGCGTGCGCAGGTACTCGACCAGGCCGTAGCTGAGCGCGCAGTCGAACTGCAGCCAGTCGCGGTCGGGCCGCATGCCGCCATGGCGGATCAGGTTGCGCGCATCCTGCATCGAGAACAGGTTCTCGCCCGTGGCCATCGGGTTGGCGTAGTAGTTGCGCAGCGTGGCCTGCAGCTCGAAGTCGAGTGGATCGCCGGCTTCCTCGTACCAGAACAGGTCGTACTGCGACAGCGCCTTGGCATAGGCGATCGCCGTGTCGAGGTCGAAGCGGCCGTTCGCATCCACGCAGAGCTTCTGGCCGTCCTGCAGCACGCTCAAGATCGAGTCGATGCGGCGCAGGTCCTCGTCCAGCGAATCGCCGCCGATCTTCTTCTTGACCACCGTGTAGCCGCGGTCGATGTAGCTGCGCATCTCGTCCTTGAGCTTGCCGTGGTCCTGGCCCGGGTAGTAGTAGCCGCCGGCCGCATAGACGAAGACCTTCGGGTTCGGCGTGCCGTTGCCGTAGCGCTCGGCCAGCAGCTGAAACAGCGGCTTGCCCTCGATCTTCGCCACCGCGTCCCACACCGCCATGTCGATGGTGCCGATGGCGACCGAGCGCTCGCCATGGCCGCCGGGCTTCTCGTTCTTGAACATCGTGTCCCACACCTTGTGCGGATCGAGGTTGCGGCCGCTCGCGTCGAGCAGCGTGTCGGGCTCGGCCTCGAGGATGCGCGGAATGAAGCGCTCGCGCATCAGCGTGCCCTGGCCGTAGCGGCCATTGGAATTGAAGCCGTAGCCGACCACCGGCTTGCCGTCGCGGACCACGTCGGTGATCACCGCCACGAGGCTCAGGGTCATCTTGCTAAAGTCGATGTACGCATTGCGGATGGGCGAACTGATCGGAAGGGTCTGTTCGCGGATCTCGACGATCTTCACGGGAGGTCTCCAGGAGCTGAGGAAGACCCGATGGTGGCCGCGTGGCGCCGATCCGGCCAATGCCCTTTTTCTAGACTTCGATGCCTTGAAAGCACCGCCATGAATTTCCTCTGGCTCGACGACTTCCTGGTGCTGGCCGAAACGGGCAACTTCTCGCGCGCGGCCGAGGAGCGCCACCTGACCCAGCCGGCCTTCAGCCGCCGCGTGCGCGCGCTCGAGGAATGGCTGGGCACCGAGCTGTTCGACCGCAGCGGCCAGCCCGCCACGCTCACGCCCGCGGGCGAATGGTTCGGCACGGTCGCGCGTGAACTGCGCGCGCGAGTCGACCGCATTCCCGCCGATGCGCGCGCCGTCAACGAAGCCGATGCCGCGACCCTGCGGCTCGCCGCCACGCATGCGCTCTCGTTCACCTTCCTGCCGCGCTGGCTGCGCACGCTCGAATCGCGCGTGGCACTGGGCCCGGTGCAGCTCATGTCGGACCTGTTGCCGCGCTGCGAGCTGCTGCTGTCGCAGGGCAAGGTGCAGTTCGTGCTGAGCCATGCGCATCCCGAGGCCGCGAACTCTCTCGATAACTCGGGAGCGCTGTCGACGCAGGTTGGCGCCGATGCGCTGGTGCCAGTAAGCGCGCGCGGTGCCAGGGGCCGCGCGCGGCATGTGCTGGGCAAGAGCGCCGCCGCGCCCGTGCCGCTGCTCGCCTACAGCCAGGAATCGGGGCTGGGGCGCATCGCGCAGGCCGTGCTGGGCCGCAGGCTCGATGCGCTGGCACCGAAGGTGGTGTTCACCGCGCACCTGGCCTCGGTGCTGCGGACCATGGCGCTCGATGGGCGGGGGATTGCGTGGCTGCCGAGGACATTGATCGACGAGGACATCGCGGCGGGAACGCTGGTGCCGGCCGGTGGCGAGGAATGGGTCGTGCCGCTGCAGGTGCGGCTGTACCGCGGGCGCGAGCCGATGGGCACGGCGGTCGAGGCGTTCTGGAAGGCGGCGCATCCCTCCTCGATCACGAGCCTCCACACCGGACACCATCAAGGTCCCGCCACTCCCAAACCACCCACACCAGCAAGGAGACCCGCATGAGAAAGCTCAAGATCATGGAGCACGTATCGCTAGACGGCGTGATCCAGTCCTCCAGCGAGGACGGCTTCCCGCACGGCGACTGGACCGCGCCCTACCGCACGCCCGAGGGCCGCGATCAAGTCCTCACCGCGCATGGCGAACGCTTCGACCTGCTGCTGGGCCGTCGCACCTACGACCTGTGGTCGGACTACTGGCCCAAGGCGCCGGGCGGGCCGATGGCGGACGGCCTGAATGCGGCGACCAAGTACGTCGTGACGCATCGCCCCGACAGCCTGGCCTGGGGTCCGTTCGAAGGCCTCGGGCCGGACATCGCCGAGAGCGTCGGCCGCCTCAAGTCGAGCGCCGGCCCGGACCTCGTGCTCTGGGGCAGCTCCACGCTGACATCGACGCTGCTCGAGCACGGGCTGGTCGACGAGATGATGCTGATCGTCTATCCGGTGCTGCTGGGCACAGGCAAGCGCCTGTTCGCGCAGGGATTGCCGGCGCGCGCCTTCGAGCTGGTCAGAAGCAAGACGACGCCGTCGGGGCTGGTGCTCGGCAGCTACAGGTTCGCTGGTGCTTTGAAGACTTGATGGTCAAGCGGCGCGGCGTTCCGATCGACAAGGACGGCCAAACTTCGAGGGCTCACGAAAAGAGGCCTTGTCCTTGGTTGTCTCCAGCCAGATCAGCGAACACTTCGTCAGCATCGCGAAACCGCCCTTGCTCGATCTCGCGATGTCCCAATGCCAGGAGCTTCAGCAACGCGATCGTCTTTTCGCGCTCCTCATAGCTGCGGACATCCATCACCACGAGCTTCGCTTCCCCGTCTTGCGTGATCAGCAGCGGTTCGCGACTCTCCGAGATGTCCTTGACGATATCCGTCGCGTGGTCCTTGAGATAGCTGATGGGTTTGACTTGGGTCGACAACTTCATCGGAGTGGCCCTTCCATGAACACGAAGGATCCATTCTGAACTGGATGAAGTCTCTCGACCCTGTCGCTCAAACCACACCCTGCGCCAACATCGCATCCGCCACCTTGACGAACCCCGCCACGTTCGCCCCATCGACATAGCTCACGCGCCCACCCTCGCGGCGCCCGTGGGCCAGACAGGCCTCATGGATGCTGCGCATGATCTGCAGCAGGCGCGCATCGACCTCCTCGCGCGGCCACGACAGGCGCGCGGCGTTCTGGCTCATCTCCAGGCCCGAGGTGGCGACGCCGCCGGCATTGCTGGCCTTGCCCGGCGCATAGAGCACGTCGGCCGCCTCGAACACCTTGACCGCCTCGATGGTGGACGGCATGTTCGCGCCCTCGGCCACGCAGACCACGCCGTTCTTCACCAGCGTCTTCGCATCCTCGACGTCGAGCTCGTTCTGGGTCGCGCTGGGCAGCGCGACGTCGACCGGCACATGCCACGGCGTGGCACCGGCGACGAACTTCGCACCGACGCGCTCGGCGTAGTCGCTCACGCGGCCGTAGTGGTGGTTCTTCACGTCCATCAGCACCGCGAGCTTCTCGGCGGTGAAGCCCGACTCGTCGACCACCGTGCCGCTGGAGTCGGACACCGTGACCACCTTGGCCCCGAGCGCCATGGCCTTCTCGATCGTGTACTGGGCGACGTTGCCCGCACCCGAGACCGACACGCGCAGCCCCTCGAAGCCGAGCCCGCGCGTCTGCAGCATCTCCTGCGCGAAATAGACGTTGCCGTAGCCCGTGGCCTCGGGCCGGATCAGCGAGCCGCCGAACGAGAGGCCCTTGCCGGTGAACACGCAGTCGGCGCGGTTGGTGAGCTTCTTGACCATGCCGGTGAGGTAGCCCACCTCGCGCCCGCCCACGCCGATGTCGCCCGCGGGCACATCGGTGTAGGCGCCCACGTGGCGGAACAGCTCGGTGGCGAAGGCCTGGCAGAAGCGCATGACCTCGCCCTGGCTGCGGCCCTTGGGATCGAAGTCGGAGCCGCCCTTGCCGCCGCCCATCGGCAGCGTGGTCAGCGCGTTCTTGAAGGTCTGCTCGAAGGCCAGGAACTTGAGGATCGACAGGTTCACCGACGGATGGAAACGCAGGCCGCCCTTGTACGGGCCGATGGCCAGGCTGTGCTGGATGCGGTAGCCGCGGTTGACCTGCACGTCGCCGTGGTCGTCGGTCCAGCAGACGCGGAAGGTGATCACGCGCTCGGGCTCGACCAGCCGTTCCAGCAGCGCCTGCGTCTGGTAGCGCGGATGCTGTGCGATGAAGGGCCACAGGCTCTGGATGACCTCCGTCACGGCCTGCAGGTATTCGGGCTGCCCGGGATTGCGCTGAGCCACGTGGGCCAGGAAGTCTTGGGCGCTGGCGTGCTTCATTCCTTTATCTCCAAAAAGGTGCGTTCTGACCAAAATCGTGCATTCTCATGCACGGACGGCTCAGGGTTATGCACCAAAGTAATGAAACCTGTAGGGATAAGGTTCGAATGCGCACCAACTTGGATTGAAAACGAATTCGCCGCCAGCGGATGTCTGTCCGGTGGCGGCGAAGCTGGAGCTGCGAGCCGCACGACGCGGCCCGCGGGTTCGGCCCGTCAGGGCTGCACGTACGACTTGGTGCTGTACAGCGCTCCGTCGAGCTTGCGCAGCTGCGGCAGCCCCGTTCCGGCGTCCTTGGCCTGACGGTCGATGTAGGTCTGGAACACGTCCGCGTCGAGCACGCCGATGTCGAGACGGCGCGCCGCGGGGATGGCCGCCAGGGTCTTGTAGCCGTCGCCGCCCGTGGCATTGAAGCTCAGCACGAACAGCTTGTAGGTCTTCGTCAGGTCCAGCGGTCCCCAGGTGTTGGCCGCGGCATTGCGCACCTCGATGTTGGTGACGCGGCTGCCCTCGGCCCGGGTCGCGTTCACGTCGAAGCGCAGGTTGCCGGTGTAGGGATACGGACCGGTCGAACCGTTGGGACCGTAGACCGCCTGCATGCCGTCCTCGAGCATGTTCTTGACCTCCTGGCCGGTCACGTCGAGGCGGAACAGCATGTTGCCGAAGGGCAGCACCTCGATCACGTTCGCGGCGGTCACGCGGCCGTTGAGCGGCACGCGCACGCCGCCGCCGCTCTGCAGCGAGATGTCGGCGCCGCCGTACTCGGCATTGGCCACGTCGACGTAGGCCTGGGCCACGAGCTGCTGGATGTCGCCGCCGCGCAGGCTGACCTCGCCCAGCGCATTGCAGGCCGCGCCCGAGCGGCTGTAGTCGGCGCTGCCGACGCCACCCGGCACGCGGCGCGAGCAGAGCTCGACCGGCACCGTGGCCACCTCGCTCTTCGTGAACGCATCCACCTTGTCCTTGAAGGGCTTGAGCACCGCCGTGGCCGCCACGCTGGGCGTGGTCATGCGCAGGAAGCCGCTCGCCGCGATGTCGGCCAGGATCGCGGTCTTCTGCTCGGGCGTGGCCAGCGGCGGCGGCGTGGAGGTGGACGAAGTGCCGACCCTGAACTCGTCGCCGATCAGCACGTGCGGCGTCCCGGCGCAGTTCGTCACATTGCCCTGGGCATCGAAGGACACCTTGAGCTCGCCCACCGCCTGGCTGTATTCCCAGGCCTGCACCAGGCAGACGGGCTTGCCGTCCTTGTCGGTCGCGCGCGTGGGATAGGCACCCGCGGGCGAGCCCACGCCATAGGCCGTCAGCGCGGCCGGACCGACCAGCGTGTGCGAGTCGCCGCCGACCACGACGTCCACGCCGCTGAGCTTGGCGATCACGGTCTTGTCGTACTCGTAGCCGATGTGGCTCATCACGATGATCTTGTTCACGCCGCGCGCCTTCAGCGCATCGATCTCGCGCTGGGCCGCGACGGCCTCGTCCTCGAAGGTGGTGTCGGGGTCGGGGCTCGACGAAGCCTTGGTCTTGGCCGCGATCGTCAGGCCCACGAGACCGATCGACTGGCCGCCGCGCTGCAAGACGATGGACTTGTCGACGTAGCCCGGCGCTTTCGAGGGATGGAGCGCGGAGCTGGCGCCGAAGTTGACGTTGGCGCTCAGCACCGGCGTCTTGCACGCGCCCTTGTGCAGGAAGTCGATGAACTTCTTCAGGCCGCTGTCGCCCTTGTCGAACTCGTGGTTGCCGAGCGTGAAGGCATCGAAGCAGACCGTGTTCATCAACGCGGCGTCGGCCTCGCCATCGGCGCCCGCGCGGTTGAAGTAGAGCGTGCCGGTCTGGGCATCGCCCGCGTGCAGCTTGAGCACGTTGGTGGACTTCGCGGCCAGCGCCTCGATGGCGGCCGCGACGCGCGGGAAGCCGCCCGCGTCGACCTGCACCGGACCTGGCGCGCCGCCGCTGGCGCTGCGCAGCTGCAGGGTCTTGGTCTTGCTGTCGAGGTTCGAATGGTGGTCGTTGATGTGCAGGATCGTCAGATCCATCGGCTGGGCCGTGGGCGTAGCGGGCGTATCGCCACCGCCACCCGATGCGGGCGGCGGAATGAAGGCCACCGACGAACCACCACCACCGCCGCAGGCGGCGAGCAACATCGCGGCCGCCAATGCGGACGCGCTCAGAATGCGTTTCAAGACTGATCCCCTCTTATGAAAAGCAGGGATCGTGGAAAGTGCGCATGAAGCGGGGATGACATCCTTGCGGCGCCCGGGCCATGCACGCGCGGCCCGCGCCATCGATGCGAGGATGCGCGGTGCTGCCGGTGTCCGGGAAACGGACGCCCGCTGTCCCCGAATCATCCGGATGTCGCCGCAACGGCGGTCTCAAGTCGTTGATTTCAAAGGATTCCGGTGCTGGCACGTTGCGCGCTACTGCGAAAGGCGGCAGCGCGTACCGCATCTGCCGCGCCCGATGGTGCGACCAGCCTCCTGAAGAGCTGCCAGCACCTTTCCCACGACACAAGAGCTTCGAGAACCTCCAAATGCCACACCATCATCCCGCCGAGCACGATGACATCTGGTCCGTGGAGGGCCGCTTCCAGCACCTGCTTTACAGCCCCAAAGGCGGCATCGAAGGGCTGTTGATCGACACGGAAGGCATCGTCACGCAGTTCGTGGTCGATCCCCACGACAGCTCGAGCGTCACCCTGTTGCTGAGCCTTCGTCGCGACCAGGCGCTGGTCGTCGAAGGCCGCGAAACCGGACCTTCGCCGAAGGGCGACGGCGAACACTTCGTCTACCACTTCGAGCGATTGGCGGCCGTCGACGGTCGCGCGACCAGAACGGCCGAACCGCAAACGCAGGTGCATGGGAAGGTCGTGCGCCTGAACTTTGCCAAGCATGGCGCCGCCAATGGCGTTGTTCTGGACAGCGGCGATTTCGTTCACCTCCGTCCGCAGGGAATGGAGCGCCTGCAACTGAAGCCCGGAGATCAGGTACAGGCGCAAGGCCCGGCCTCTCCGCTCGCCACGGACAGTGGGTGGGCGATCGAAGCGCACAGCGTCAACGGCGAATTGCTTTGACCCTGCGACGTGGCCTCGCAGCCGTGCTTTCCTGCTGCCGGGCATCGACTTGCATGGCCTTCTTCGCGGCAGGTGCGCGCAATGGCTCGGGTCCGTTGCTCGCAGCATGCATGCACGAGAGCCATGCAACGCAAGAAACCATGTCACGCAGCTTTTTGCGCCCACCGGACGGGCAAACAGCCCCGCGCGGTACCGCTGTCCTACTCCCGGTGCTCTTCCTTCCTGGGCTGCTCGACATGCTCGGGCGAAGCCGCCGGGCGCCCCGCCTGGACGTGCGGAGGAGATGCCGGATGCTCTCTGGGCGTCGACTCACGCATGCGCAAGGCCTGTTGCTCATCCGATCGGCGCGATGCATTGACCTGGCGCGCGCTCTCGATCGATGCGGGGGCAACAGACTGCGGGCGCTGCTGTCCGCCGATCACGGGTTCCGCCCTTCGCGGTGCTTCAGGTGCCAGCCGAGCGGAGGCCGCGGCCGGCACCGCGGGCTCGGCCGCCTTGGCCGCAACAGGGGGTGGCGCGACCCGAGGATGCGCCTCAACGGGCGCAGCGGGAATCTGCGGCGGCACCGCGACTGTCTGTCGCGCGGGCTCGACAGGCCGGGCCGCGGCGGGCGGATGACCAGGCACAAGTGCCGCGACCGGCTTCGCGCTCTCCGGGACGGGGGCCACCGCATGCACCACCGAGGGCAACGCGGCGGCCAGATGGGCACTTGCCGGAACTGCTGCTTCAAAGGAGCGGCCACTGGCCGTTGCGCTGGCGGGCGCCACCACTGTGACCGTGCGCGTGTTGTTGATGTTCGTGACATTGGTGACGTTCGTCGTCGTGTTCGTCACGTTGTAGATGGTCGTGTTCTGCACGCGCATGCCGACGTTGGTCACCGGCGGCGCGCTGACGACCACCGCGGGTGGAGTTCCCACGGGTGCCGGCACGATCAAGCCGAGCCGCGAGCCGGGCGGTGCGGGAACGAATACGCCCTGCGGTCCGATGGGTGCGAGCCCGGCCACCACGCCTGCCGCCGCGGCTGAAACCACCAGACTGACACCCGGCGGCGGCGGAATGAACGCGACGCCCGGTCCCGACCAGTGGCCGGTGATGAAGACCACGACTCCATCGCGATGCTCGTAGTACGGCTGTACCCAGGCATAGCCTGGTTCGGGCGGCATGGCCCAACGTCCCGCGGCCCATACCCAGTTGCCCTGCCATGTCCAATAGCCGCCAGTCCAGACCGCTCCCGCGAAGGGAGGTGACGGCGGTCTCTCCACCAACATGGGCGGCGGGGCCCATGCCACCGCAATCGGCGGGGGCTGATACAGCGGCGGATCGACATACACGCTCACGACACGCGGAGCAACGGCGGCGACAGGCACGGGTTGGACCGTCGCATGGGACACCAGCGGTGGCTGCACGACACAACCTGCGGCCAGGAGTGCCAACGTCATCGCCGAAATTTCGACAACGAAGAATGAAGATCTCTTGCTCATTGCTCTTCCGGATCTGCGTGCGCCGCAGCACAGGAAGAACCTAACGGGCACCGAGAAATCGGCGCTGACAGCAGCGAAGAGAATTTCTCGCCAACGCGGTTCTTTCCTTCTCCGCCGCGAACCGTCAGGTGGCACTCAGGCTAACGGCACCCGCGTCGCAACGATTTGCGCAAAGCATCTGCACGAAGGGCGGACCAACTTGTGGTCATTCGAGACCCGACCTGGCGCCGAAACAACCTGTCGGGCCTACGCACCTAGATCCGCCCGCCGTCCGTCAGCACCGTGCGCCCCGTCACCCAGCGCGCATCGTTCGACGCGAGGAACGCCACCACGTCGGCGATGTCCTCGGGCTCGGCCAGCCGGCCCAGCGGCGTGAGCGCGGTCTCCTCGCGCAGGTGATCGGCCGGGATGCCCGAGGTCATGTCGGTGCGCGTGATGGCGGGCGCCACCGCGTTGACGCGGATGTTGCGCGCGCCGAGCTCCATCGCGAAGCCCTTGGTCAGCACCTCGACCGCGCCCTTGGCCGCGGAATACAGCGCGGTGCCGCCGCCGGGGATGTGGACCAGGTCGGTCGACACGTTGACGATGGCGCCGCCCGCCTTCGGGATGTGCGGCAGCACGGCCTGCGTCAGCACGATGGTGCTCCAGGCATGGGTGTCCATCTGCTCGACGAACATGGCGCGCGTGAGCTCGCCCACCGGCGCCGCGACGAAGGTGCCGGCCGCATGCACGAGGATGTCGATGTGGCCATAGGCCTCGGCGATGGCGGCCACGGCCGCGTTCGCCGCGGCCTCGTCGGTGACGTCGGCCTGGAACGCCGAGGCGCGGCCGCCCTCGGCGACGATGCCGCGCACCACGGCCTCGGCCGCGGCGGCGTTGCTTCGGTGCAGCAGCGCGACGGTGATGCCGTCGCGCGCGAGGCGGCGCGCCACGGCGGCGCCGATGCCGCGCGAGCCGCCGGAGACGACGGCGATCTTCTGGTTCTGTGTGTTCATGGGAAGCTTCTTTCTCCGCGAAAAGGGATGACAAGGAAGCTTCGAAGGTAGGGCCGCGCGGCGCGTTGCACGAGCCGTGCGGGCGCAACAGGGCGTTGCCGCCGCTGCGACGCCAGCAGCAGCGGCACGCGCTCTCTTCAACCCACGCCGGGCGGCTCGAGTTCGCGGTACTTGGTCTCGAGCAGGGCCAGCACCGCGCGCACCGCGGAGGTCATGCCCTTGCGGCTCGGGTACAGCACGTAGGCCTGCGTGGCCAGCGAGGGCCAGGCCGGCAGCACGCGGCGCAGCCGGCCGTCGGCCAGCGCGTCGCGGCAGGCCTCGAGCGGCAGCTGCACCAGGCCCGCGCCGCGCAATGCGGCCTCGCGCAGGGCCTGGTAGTTGTCGCTGATCAGGAGCGGCTGCGGATGGTGCAGCAGCGTCTGGCCGTCACCATCGACCAGCGCCCAGGGCCGTACGCTGTCGGGCCCACCGCCCTGGCCCAGCGCCGGAAAGCGATGCAGGTCGGCCGGCTCCGTGGGTTCGCCATGCGCCGCCAGCAGCGAGGGCGCGCCCACCAGCTCCATGCGCCCCACGCCGATCGGCCGCGCGACGATGTCGGCCGAGGCCAGCGGCTGGCTCGCATAGCGGATCGCGAGGTCGATGCGCTCGCCCAGCAGGTCGACGAAGCGGTTCGACAGGTCGAGCGTGATGCGCACCTTCGGATGCCGCAGGCTGAATTCGCCGAGCCAGCCGCCGAGCAGCAGCTCGCCCGACACCGGCGAAGCGCTGATGCGCACCGGCCCAGCGGGCTCGCCCAGCGTCTCGTCGACGGTGGCGCGCACCGCCTGCGCCTCGTCGGCCATGCTGCGCGCGTGGCGGTAGACGCGCTCGCCCACGTCGGTGACCTGGAAGCGGTGCGCCGAGCGCTGGATCAGCCGCACGCCGAGCTGCTTCTCGAGCGCGCCCACGCGCCGGCTCAGGCGCGACTTGGGCGTGCCGGTCTCGCGCTCGGCCGCCGAGAAGCCACCCGCCTCGACCACGCGGGCGAACAGGAGCAGGTCGTTGAGGTCTTCCACCATGCTGTCGATGCCTTTCTTGCGTTTCCCTCGAGCGTGGCGCGGCGGCGCGTTCCACGGCTGCAACGCGGCGTGCCAGTGCCGGTATCGCGGCCGCCGCCGCGAATGCGTAGCCTGCGCGGTTTGACGATCCGCCCGCCGATGCCGACCTCCATTCTCACCACCCCGACGCCGGCCCCGGCCGATGCCGCCACACGTGGCGCCACCCTGGCCGCCGCCTGCCTCTCGATGGCCGCGATCGCGATGTCGATCACCGCTGCGGGCGTGGCGCTGGTGCCGATCGGCGCGGCCTTCGGCATCGGCTTCGGCGCGCTGCAATGGGTGCTCAACCTCTTCGTGCTGAGCTTCGCCGCCTTCCTGCTGCCGGCCGGCGCGCTCGCCGACCGCATCGGCCAGCGCCGCGGCTTCATCGCGGGCGCGTCGGTGTTCGCGGTCTTCACGCTGATGGCCGTGCTGGCCACGCGCACCGAATGGCTGCTGGCCGCGCGCTTCCTGCAGGGCGCCGGCGGCGCGCTGCTCGCGGCCAGCGGTCCGGCCGCGCTCACGGCCGCGTTCCATGGCGAGGCCGAGCGCAAGCGCGCCTTCGGCTGGCTCGGCAGCTGCGGCGGCGTGGGTCTCACGCTGGGCGCGCTGTTCTCGGGCGCCGCGGCGGCGCAGGGCGGCTGGCGCGCGGCGCTCGCGATCCATCTGCCGCTGGTGCTGGCCGCGCTCGCGCTGGCGCTTTGGAAATTCCGCGGCCATGCAGGCCGGCCGGCCGGCGCGCGCTTCGATCTCGTGGGCGCCGTGCTGGGCTTCACGGCCATCGCGGCCGCGATGGCCTTCGGCATCCTCGGCGCCGAGCGGGGCTGGGGCGCGAGCGCCGTGCTAGCCTGCCTCGCGATCGCGCTCGTCGCGGGATCGCTGTTCGCGCGCTCGCAGCGCCGCCATCCGGCGCCGCTGCTGCCGCCGGCCCTGCTGCGCAACCGCGGCTTCGTGTTCGCCTGCCTGTTGACCTTGCTGTTCACCACGGTATGGGTCGCGATGTTCATCTACGTGCCGCTGCACCAGCAGGCCGCGCGCGGCTACGACGCGGACCATGCGGGACGCACCCTGCTCGCGCTGCTGATGCCCGCGATGGCGATGCCGGCCCTCGCCTCGCGTCTGGCCGTGCGCATCGGCACGCGGGCCGTGCTGGTCGGGGGCTGCCTCGCGATGGCAGCCGGCCTGGGCCTGTTGCATCTGGCATGGACCGATCTCTCGCGTCCCGCCGTGCTCGAGTGGCTGGCGCTGGCCCTCTGCGGCGGCGGCGCCGGCTGTCTCTACGGCCTGCTCGACTACCTCGCGCTGGCCAGCCTTCCGAACGCGCTGGCCGGCACCGGATCGGCCAGCTTCAACGTGCTGCGGCTGCTCGGCGATGCGCTCGGCGCCATCGTGCCGGGCGCGGTGCTGGTGCATGGCCTGGCGCCGCGGCTCGCGGCCGCCAGCGGCGAGCCCGTGTCGCGCGAGCTGCTCAACGCCGTGGCGGCCGGGCAGTTCGGCGTGCTGGCCGCGGGCGGCCCGGCGGCGGCCGAGGCCTTTCACGGCGCGATCGCCACCGTGCCCGCGGTGCTGGCCGTGCTGGTGCTGCTCGGAGCCTTGCTGGCCTGGTGGCGCGCCGAGCGCCCTTGAAGCGGCAGCCCCGCAATCCATCGAGCCCTACACTGCCGGCCGATGGTTCCCGCCTCTTTTCACGCCTCGCCATGCCCGAGCGCCTGACCTCGTACATCTGGCACGGCGACGCGCTGCGCAGCCGCAGCGTGAGCGAGGTGGTGCTCGCATCGCGGCTGGAGATTCCCGAGCCGCCGGCACGCCTGGTCGCCGACTGGCGGCGCGACGCGCGCACGCAGCTGATGCTCGAGCCCGGCGACGTCGAGCCCCTGTCGCTGGCGCGCGCGAGAACGCGCTGGCCCAACTACGGACGCTGCGTGCAGGCGGTGGCCGATTGGGCCCAGGCACAAGGACTGCCCGGCCTGCCGGGCGACGCCGACGTGGCGCTGATGGCCTGCCGCGGCGCGCGCTATCACCACGACGGCGCGCAGTACGGCGGCGCGCTCTTCTGCAACCTCTTCCTCGGCGAGGACCTCGGCCTCGACGTGCACTTTCCATCGGCCGGCGTGCGCCTTCCGCTCGCGCGCGGCACGGTCATGCTGTTCGACACCTGCCAGCCGCATGCCGTGATCCGGCGCGATGGCCAGGGCTTCGATGCCGCGGATTTCGGCGCGGAGCGCGACACCCTGCAGGTGTTCCTGACCTGGGAGCTGCCGATCGAGGACGAGGCGCTGATCCGCGCGATGGGGATCCGCTTCGACGTCGATCCCTCGACCGCATCGCGGCTGACGGAGGAACAGGTGCTGGTGAACGGCGAAGCGGCGACGCCGGAGCCCGCGTCCGGCCGCTGGATCCGTACCGCCTAAACGCGCCGGCTCGCGCCCGCGAGCAATGACTTTTGATCATTTCTCGCATGAGTTAATTGTGATTGAGCCGCCACGGCCCCTCACGTATCTTCAGCGCTCCAATCATTGAGAGACAAGCCTTTTTCGAGCCGCATGGCAGCGAAAGCGGCATGAAGAAACGCATGAAGATTCTGGCCGAGGGTCTGCAATTTCCTGAAGGGCCGGTGGCGCTGGCCGATGGCTCGGTGCTGCTGGTCGAGATGCGCGCGGGCCTCGTCGTGCGGATCTCGCCCGATGGCGAGCGCCACGTCGTCGCCGACTGCGGCGGCGGGCCGAACGGCGCGGCGATCGGACCCGACGGCGCGCTCTATGTCTGCGACAACGGCGGCAGCGCCTATGTGCCGGGCCGCTTCACCTCGACCGGGCCCGCGGCCGACTACGAGGGCGGCAGCATCCGCCGCTTCGACCTGCGCACGGGCGAGCACACGCTGCTCTACACGCATTGCGACGGCCATCGGCTCTCGTCGCCGAACGACCTCGTGTTCGATGCGCAGGGCGGCTTCTACTTCACCGACTTCGGCAAGAAGCATGCGCGGCTGCGCGACTACGGCGGCGTCTATTACGCGCTGCCCGACGGCTCGCGCATCGTCGAGGTGGCCTATCCGCTGCTGTCGCCGAACGGCATCGGCCTTTCTCCCGACGCGCATGTGCTCTACGTGGCCGAGACCGAGACGGCGCGGCTGTGGGCCTTCGACATCGTCGAGCCCGGCACGGTGCGCAAGCATCCCTTTCCCTCGCCGCATGGCGGGCGCATCGTCTGCGGGCTGCCGGGCTTCCAGCGCTTCGACAGCCTCGCGCTCGAGGCCAACGGCAACATCTGCGTGGCCACGCTGATCACCGGCGCGGTCTCGGTCATCGCGCCCGACGGCGCGCTGCTGCGGCAGCGGGTCTTCCCCGACAGCTACGTCACCAACCTCTGCTTCGGCGGGCCCGGCATGCAGACCGCCTACGTCACGCTGTCGGGCACCGGGCAGCTCGCCGCGCTGCCCTGGCCCGCGCCGGGCCTGCGGCTGCATTTCAACGCGTAGCGCCGAGACGCACGCACAGAACATCCCTGGAGACACCCATGATCCGCCGCGAATTCATCGCCACCCTGGCCGGCGCCTGCGCCGCCGCCGCCCTGCCGCCGGCCCACGCCGCGGCGCCCTATCCGAGCCGGCAGGTGCGCGTGGTCGTGCCCTTCACCGCGGGTGGCGGCACCGACGTGGTGGCGCGCGCGATCGCCCAGGGGCTGTCGGAGTCGATGGGCCAGTCCTTCTTCGTCGACAACAAGCCCGGTGCCAGCACCCTGATCGGTTCGGAGCTGGTGGCCAAGGCCGCGCCCGACGGCTACACGCTGCTGGTCGCGAGCGTGCCGCATGCCACCAACCCGTGGATGATGAAGAGCATGCCCTTCGACACCGCGAAGGCCTTCGCGCCGATCGGCCTCGCGGTGCAGTCGCCGTTCATCATGGTGGCCTCGTCCAGCTCGTCGATCCAGTCCTTCGACGACGCGCTCGCGGCGGCTCGCTCGAAGCGGCTGTCCTTCGCTTCCACTGGCAGCGGCACGGCCGACCACCTGTCGATGGAACTGCTGGCGCTTCAATCGGGCGTGACGATGACGCACGTGCCCTACAAGGGCACCGGCCCCGCGCTGGCCGACCTGATGGGCGGCCACGTCGACCTGATGTTCGCGAACGTGGTCGCGGCCGCGCCGCTCGTGAAGTCGGGCAAGCTGCGCGCGCTGGCCGCGTCGACCGCGCGGCGCTCGCCCTCATTGCCCGAGGTGCGCACCGTCTCCGAGGCCACGGGCAAGCCCTTCGACGTCAGTGCCTGGACCGGCGTGCTCGCGCCCGCGGGCACCGAACCGGCCATCGTGGAACGCCTGAGCAACGAGGTGCGCAAGGCGCTCCAGACCCGCGCCACGCGCGAAGCGCTGACGATCAACGGCGCCGAGCCGGTGGGCAGTACGCCCGCGGAGTTCCAGGCCTTCATCGCGCGCGAGATGAAGACCTGGGGCGAGATCATCGCCAAGGCCGGCATCACGCCGAGCTGAACCGGAGCGCCGCATGCCCTACGTCATCCTTGCGCTCGACCAGCCCGACGCGCAGGCGCTGCGCGAAGCGCTCAAGCCGGCGCACCTCGACTACCTGAGCGAACGGCAGGAGCGCATGCTGGCCGGCGGCGCGGTGCTCGACGAGCACGGCTGCGCGATCGGCGCGCTGATCATCGTGGACGCCGACGACCGCGCGGACGCGGAGCGCTTCATCGGCGACGACCCCTTCGCGCAGGGCGGCCTGTTCGCCTCGGTGCGCGTCATGCCCTGGCGGCAGGCCTTCTTCGATCGCCGCCGCGCGCCCGCTTCGCCAGGCCATCGGCGTCCGGAGTGAAACCGGCGGACTCGAACGCCGTCGATCGGGCTTGCAGCGCGTCCCGGGACCGGCACGGGATGCTCAGCCCTGCCGCTATCTCGCGCCGCCGCGCCGCATGCCGCTTCGGCGCCGCCCCCACAGGTAGAGCCCGCTGGCCAGGACGACGATGGTCATCGCGTCGAGCGCCGCCCAGACCAGCTTCAGCGGCAAGCCGCCGTAGTCGCCGAAGTGCAGCGGCCGCGAGACCTGCAGCAGCCGCAGATAGAGCGGCATCTGCGCGATCGCGGCCAGTCGGCCGGTGCGTGCATCGACCAGCGCCGCGGTGAAGAGCCGGCGCGTCAGCGGCGTGTTGCCATTGGTCCAGACCAGGAAGTGCCGCGGGTTCGCGAAGGCCCGGCTCGGAAAGATCAGGCTCGTGACGTTGCGCCCGGGCAGCGCCTCGCGCACGGCGTCGTAGGCCGCCTGCGCGGAGAGGGAATGCGCGATCACGGGGAGCTCGGCGGGCCCGGCGAGCAGCGCCTTCGTCTGCGTGCTTCGCCAGTGCGCCGACAGCGGCTTCGACAAGGCGTTGAGCACGCCGGTCGCGCCGACGGTCAAGGCCCAGACCAGCGTGCAGAGGCCCAGCAGGTTGTGCAGGTCGAGCCAGCGCCTGCGCGCGGAACCCTGGCGCACCGCGCCGAAGCCGATGCGCGCGGGATACGGCAGGTACAGCACGAGGCCCGAGACCAGGGCCAGCACGAACAGCGCGCCCGTGCCGGCCAGCACGTACTCCCCGGTCGCCCCCGCCAGCAGCTCCGCGTGCAGCCGCCGCGTCAGTTGCATGAACGATGGCGTCTGCGCCGCCTGGGACGCGCGCTCGCCCGCCAGCGCGCCGGACCGTGCATCGAACTCCACACGATGGTCGAGGTCGCGCCGCGGGCCGTCGGCCGGTGCCATCACCACCTTGACCAGCGCTTCCTCGTCGTCGATGAACACGAAGCGCACGATCTCGGCGGGATGACGCTCGCGCGCCGAGCGCACCATGCTGTCGATGCCCGCGATGGCCTCGCCCGCTGCGAGTGCCTGGCGCGGCGCCTGCGGCGCGAACGCCTCCTCGATGTCGTCCGCGAAGACGAGCGGCAGTCCGGTGAGGCACAGCAGCAGCACGATCGCCGTGCAGGCGAGGCTGCTCCACCGGTGGACCACCTGCCAGCCGCGCATGTCCACGCGGCTCAGAAGTCGAAGGTCGCGGACAGGGCGAAGGTCCGCGGCGCGCCGCGCGCCAGGCCGAAGCTGCTCGAGGCGGCGGCCCAGTAGTCGCGGTCGAGCAGGTTCTCGATGCCCGCGCGCAAGGTCACGGGCCGTCCGCCGGCGCGCAGGCCGTAGCGCGCGCCGACGTCCACGCGGTGCCAGGCCGGAATGCGCTGCGAGTTCGCGACGTTGTAGTACTGGGAGGAGGTGTGGATGAAGCGCCCCGTCAGCGTGAGGCCCGGCAACTGCGGCACGTCCCACTCGGCGCCGAGGTTGAACTGGGTCGTGGGCACGCCGATGGCCTTGTTGCCGTCGTAGCTGCCGTTGGCGGTGCGCGTGAGCTCGCCGTCCATGAAGGTCACGCCGCCGAGCACGCGAAGGCCGCGCCAGGGCTCGCCGAAGACGTTGAACTCCAGGCCGCGGTTGCGCTGCTCGCCGTCCATCGCATACCGGTTCGTCGCGCTGTCGACGAAGCCGGTGGGCTGGCGGATCTGGAACAGGCTCGCGCTGGCGGCGAAGCTGCCGAAGTCGTGCTTGAGGCCGATCTCGAGTTGCTTCGCCTGGATCGGCGCGAACACCGTGCCGGCATTGGCGGTGCCGGCGGGCGCCGCCGGGCCCTGGCTCAGGCCCTCGATGTAGTTGGCATAGAACGAGGTGTCGGCCCAGGGACGCACCACCAGCCCCACGGCCGGGCTGGTGCGTTCGCGGTCGTAGCTGCCGGTGAGCGCGCCGGCGGTGCTGAAGTTGAAGGCTTTGACCTTCTGCTGGCGCAGCCCGAGCGTCAGCTGCACGCGGTCGTCGAGAAAGTGCAGCGTGTCGGCCAGCGCCACGCTCGTGAGTTCCGACTCCGCCGTGCGCGGCGCGACGCTGCCGTAGCCCAGCAGGTTCGGCGGCGCCACATACGAGGGGAAGTACATGTTCGAACGGTAGGTCGAGACGACGGGCGCCAGCACGCCCGAATCGGTGTGCAGCGTGTCGACGCTCAGGTGGAGCTCATGGCGCACGCTGCCGGTGACCAGCTTCGCCCGCAAGCCGGCCTGCGCGGTGCGCGTGTCCGAGAAGGTGGGCTGGAAGTACTGGTTGGCCCTGAAGTCGCCGAGCGCGTTCTGCAGGTAGATGAAGTTGTACAGGCCCAGGAAATCGTTCTTGCGGCCGCCGAAGGCGGCGTACGCGGTCAGCTCGGGCGTGATGTCGAACTCGCCCTGCACCATGCCGAAGCTGTCCTTCGAGGCCGCGAAGTACCAGGGCTGGCCCAGGCTCAGGGTGTTCTTCGGGGCGCGCGGGATCTGGAAGTTCGCGTTGTCGGTGAAGACCACGCGCGTGGGCGCGTCGGTGTGCATGTCGTGGTAGCCGAGGTCGGCCGACAGGCGCAGGCGCTCGCCGCGGAAGTCGAGCTTCAGCGTGGCGGAGCCCGCGCGCTGCGACTGGTCGTCCACGCCGGTGCGGCCGTCGCGGTAGGCGCCGTTGAAGCGCACGCCCCACCGGTTGTCCTCCCCGAAGCGCCGCCCCAGGTCGACGTGGGCGCCGTACTGCGCATCGGAGAAATAGCTCGTCGTGAGCTGGGTCACGGGCGCGTCGGTGGCGCGCTTGGTCACGAGGTTGATGTTGCCGCCCACGGCGCCCGTGGGTGCCATGCCGTTGAGCAGCGCGCTCGGCCCCTTGAGCACTTCCACCCGCTCCACCGCCTCGAGGCCGCCGGTCATCTGCGGCGGCACGATGCCGTAGAGGCCGTTGATCGCCATGTCCTGCGTCTGGGTCGGGAAGCCGCGGATGGTGAACTGGTTGATGTAGCTGCCGTCGGGCCAGATGGTGCGCACCGACGGGTCGTTCTTGACCACGTCGCCGATGCTGCGCGCCTGCTGGTCCTGCAGCGTCTTCGCGGTGAAGCTCGTGGTGTTGAAGGGCGTGTCGAGGAAGTCCCTGTCGCCCAGCAGGCCCAGGCGCTGGCCGCGCGCGACCTGGCCGCCGGCGTAGGGGCGCGGCGGCTCGCCCGGGAAATCGGCACCGGCGGTCACGGTCACGGAAGGTAGCGCGCCCGTCGCGCGCGCGGCGGGCGCCGACTCGGGCGCGCCGCGGCGGCGCAGGCTGTACTCGCCGGCCGGATCGCGCACGACCTCGAGGCCGGTGCCGACGAGCACGGCGCGCAGGGCTTCGGCCACCGTGTGCTCGCCCGCGAGCCCCGGGCTGTCGATGCCGGCGGTCAGGCGCGCATCGACCGCGATCTGCGCGCCCGATTGCCGGCCGAGGCGGCTGAGCACCTGGTCGAGCGTGCCGGGCGGAATGACGAACTGGCGCCGCGGCTCGGGCAGCGGCGATGCCGTCTGGGCCCACAGTGGCGTCGCCGGCAGCATGCTGGCGGCCAGCAGCGCCATGCAGCCCATCGCCTGGGCCAGGCGCGCCTTGTTGTACCGGGAAGGGAAGGTGGCCTGAACGCCCGCCATGTGCAGATTCCTTGTCGCTGTGAATGAGGTCGGATGGCGAAGCCCGCCGCCCGCGCAAGGTGCGTCGGACGTGGCTTCTCGACAGGAAAGCCGCACGAGATCCGAAAAGCTGCCGTCTTTTTTGTAACAGCCGCGAGGGCGCGCGGAACGCGGCGCTCAGCGCGGGCCGACGGTGACCCAGTAGCGCGTGAGCCGGCTCACGCGCACGGGCAATTGCCGCTCGAGCGAGGCCAGCACGCGCTCGGTCGGCGCATCGCCGTCGAGCGGCCAGCTGCCGGTGATGCGCAGCTGCGCGACCTCGGGCGCGCAGCGCAGCCGCCCGGGCCGGTAGCGGTCGAGCTCGGCCACGAAATCGGCCAGCCGCATGCCCTCGGCGGTCAGCATGCCGGCGGTCCAGCTCGAGGCCGACTCGTCGAGCGTGGCCGGCGCGCCGATGCCCTCGCGCGTGAAGCGCAGTTGCCGGCCGGCGGGCACGAGCGTGGGCGCCTGTCCGGCGGCTTGCAGCGCCGTCCGGACCTGCACCGCGCCTTCGCTGACCGACAACAGGGTGCCGTCTTCCACGCCGTCGGAGGCGATGCGCCGCACCACGAAACGCGTGCCGACGGGCACCAGGGTGCCGTCGCGCGTGGCGACGACGAAGGGACGGCCCTGGCCGTCGCGCGCCGTGCTCACCTGGATCTCGCCCGCATGCAGCAGCAGGCGGCGCTCGCGTACGTCGAAGCGGATGTCGACCGACGTGGCCGTGTTCAGCAGCAGCTGCGTGCCGTCGGGCAACCGCAGCTGGCGTCGCTCGCCCACGGCCGTGCGGGCATCGGCCAGCGCGCCCGCGAGCGGACCGCCATCGGACCATTGGCGCTGGGCGAGCAGGACGGCGCCGCCGCCCGCGCCGGCCCAGGCCAGCGTCTTGAGCGCGCGGCGTCGCGAGGACACGGTCGCGGCCTGCCGCAACGCGGCACGCGCGAGCGCGGGGGCGACACGCGCTTGCGCCGCCTGCAAGGGCGCATGCATGCCCTGCAGCCGCTGCCAGGCACGCGCATGGTCGGCGTGCGCGCGGTGCCAGGCGTCGAAGGCCGCCTGGTCGCCAGCGCCCTGCACGCCCGAGGACAGCTGCACGAACCACTGGATGGCCTGCGCGACCACCTCCTGCGGCAGCGCGCGGCCGTCGTCGGCGGGCGAGAGCGGCGAAGCGGAAGACATGGGCGCGAGACGGTTGCGGCCAGCGCTCAGGCGCGCGCGCCGGCCGCGGGATAGAGCGCCCGGTAGCACTGGGTCACGGCCCGCGTCATGGCCTTCTGGACCACATTGACGCTCAGGCCGAGCTGGGCGGCGATCTGCGGGTAGCTGAGGCCGTCGAGTTGCGAGAGCAGGAACACCTCGCGCACCTGCGCGGGCAGTCCATCGAGCAGCCGTGCGATCTCCTCGAGCGTCTGGAGGATCGAGAGCCGGTCCTCCGCCGAGGGAACGAGCTCCTGCGGCCGCGCCGCCAGTGCCTCGAGCCAGGCTTCCTCGAGCGCGCGCCGTCGCCAGTGGCTGGCGACGAGGCCGCCCGCGACGGTCACGAGGTAGGCACGCGGTTCGCGCAGGTCCTGCGGCTCGCGCTTGCCGAGCAGGCGAACGAAGGTGTCGTGCGCCAGGTCGGCCGCGTCGAAAGCGTTCCCCAGCTTGCCGCGCAGCCAGCCGAGCAGCCAGCGATGGTGGCTGCTGTAGAGCGCGGCGATGTCGGGGGATGTGGACGGGTCTTGCACGACGACGGGCGGCCGAACGGGGCAGGCGCGGCCGCGAGACAAATGAAAACTATTCTCATCTTAACGAAAGTCCGCCGATGCTGCCTCGCGGCGGCGGCGCATCGGCCACACCGAGCTCCCGGCGCCGAAAACCTGCACGTCATCGCGCATTTTTCGGACTTTTTTCACGTTTTATGCCTGGCAATGCCTCGCGGGGTGCATCCAACCCCAAGGTAGGTTGCGTTACCTACTTAATGAAAAAGACTGACGTCCTGGCGACCTCCATGGCTCTGGCAAGAGAAGGACTTGCCCTCCAACCGTCCGATGCGTTCGAGTTCATCGCGGAACTCATCGCCGAGGAAAATCCCGCCTCCGATTTCTATGACCGGAAGGTGGAGCGCCTGCTCAAGCTCGGCGCATGCATCTGGAGCCTGCGGCGCGACCTGATCGCGCGCTAGCCCATGCACTCGCGGCGATGCGCCGCAGAGGGAGAACTACCTGGGGGCCGAAGCGCCCGGCGCCGACGGAGGCGCGGCGCCCGCGGTCCACAGGTCCATGAACCGTCGGTTCGCCTCGAGCTTGAGTTCAGCCAGCGCGTCGAGCGCGCTCACCGGGGCACCGGGCCCGAGCTCGCGCAAGGTGTCGTACAGGGCGGTTTCGGACGCAGCCCAGGCAGCGTAGAGATCCTCGTCGAATCGGGCCATCGCGGTCTCCTTTGCTCGTTCGCGCTCGCGGGATGCGAGCGCACTTCGCTTGCCTCGTAATACTAAAGCGCGACACGAAGGATCGTGTCTTCGGACTCGCGATTTCGACTCCTCCAAAAGGAGGATGTGCATGGGTCGCTCTCCGCCGAACCTCATTCGCGCGAAGTCAAGAAGCACGTCGAAAACTTGATCATCGTGCAAATCTTGCGTCTGAATTCGCAGGTATCAGGCCTGCAGTCGCTCGCGCTGGATACTTTTGTGTCGCGCCGGCCCCTTGCAGGGGTCGCCGGTCAACGAACCGGTTGCCGCTTCCGCGCGGCGCACACCACCCAAGCTGCCTGCTGCCCCAGGTCACCGGCCCTCCGGCAAAAGCATCGTTTGGCTTAATATTGCGAATAGAAATCATTAAGATTTAAATAACAGGAGAAGTTTTCGATGGTGGACAACACGGCCCACACGGGATGCGGGCGCAACGAATTCGCAGCCTCGCCCTTGATGGCAATCGCGAAAGTGGCCCTTGCAGCCAACGCCGTCCTTGGCGGCCATGCGGCGCTCGCGCAGACGGCGCCATCCGATCCGGCGCCAGGAGGAGCCACCGCGACGCAGGCGCTGCCGGCGATCACGGTCACCGGCCAACGCGAGGCCATCGACCAGGCGCCGCCGGCCATCGCCGGCGGCCAGGTGGGCAGCGGTGCCCGCATGGGCATCCTGGGCAATGCCTCGGTCATGGAAACGCCGTTCAGCGTGACGAGCTACACCGCGCAGTCCATCGAGAACGAGCAGGCCCGGTCGGTCGCGGACGTCGTCGCCATGGACCCGTCGGTGCGCATGGGCACGGCGCGCTCGAACCTCAACGAGGACATCACGATCCGCGGCTTCAATGTCCCGAGCGGCGACTTCGCGCTCAACGGCGTGTTCGGCGTGACCCCCTATTGGCGCGCGCCGCTGGAGGCCGTCGAGCGGGTCGAGATCATCAAGGGCCCTTCCGCCTCGCTGTTCGGCATGTCGCCCGGCGGCAGCGTCGGCGGGGTCGTGAACCTCGTGCCCAAGCGCGCGACGAGCACGCCGATCACCCGCGTGACAGGCAGCGCCTCGTCGAACTCCGTGTTCGGTACGCATGTCGACATCGGCCGGCGCTTCGGGCCGGACGAGGCGCTAGGTGTCCGGGTCAACGCCATGCATCGCGAAGGCGATACCGCGATCAAGGGGCAATCGACCCGGGAGAGCCTGGGCTCCCTCGCGCTGGACTACAAGGGACGCGCCCTGCGCGCCTCGCTGGACCTGCTGTGGCAGCAGGAACGCATCGACAACGTGGTGCGACAGTTCCAGCTCAGCCCGGGGCTGCTCGCCGTGCCGCGGGCACCGAGCGGTCGCTATCCCTACCCGGGCCTGGGCTGGTCCGATGCGCGCAACGGGTCGGCGCTGCTGAAGGTCGAGTACGACATCACGGACAACCTGACGGTCTACGCCGGCTACGGCAAGCGCAAGCTGAACTGGGGGGCGATCGCGGCCAACCCCGTGATCCTGAACACGCGTGGCGACTACTCGTACTTCGGCGGCTGGCAGCGCATGCCCGTGGAAAGCAAGTCCACCGAGGCCGGCCTGCGCGCGAAGTTCAGCACCGGCCCGGTGGCCCACAACCTCGCGCTGAGCGCCTCCCGGCTCGAGCAGGAGCAGAAGCTCGGCTTCTACACCGGCTTCCCCGGCGGCACCTCGAACCTCTACACCGGCCTGCTCTTCCCGACGCCCTCGATCGCCGGGATCAGCAACCCCGTGCGCCCCTACGTCGACACCAAGCTCAGCAGCGTCGCGCTGGCCGACACTCTTTCGTTCATGGACGACCGGCTGCAACTCACGCTGGGCCTGCGCAGGCAGCAGGTGGGCGGGCAGAACTACAACTTCATGACCGGCGAGACCAGCGGCGCCTACTACAAGGAAAGCGCCACCACGCCCGTGGCCGGCATCGTCTTCAAGCTCCGGCCCGACGTTTCGCTCTACGCCAGCTACATCGAAGGACTCTCGCGCGGCGAAACCGCCCCGATCAGCGCGGCGATCAGCAATCCGGGCGCGGTGATGCCGCCCTACAAGTCCAAGCAAAAGGAGATCGGCGTGAAGTTCGAGCTCGACGGCGCCATGACCGGTGCCGTCAGCCTGTTCGAGCTGACCATGCCGAGCGCGGGCATCTCGGGCTCCACCTTCGGTGTCTTCGGCGAACAGCGCAACCGCGGCGTGGAAGCGACGCTGGCCGGCGAGCTCGCGCGCGGCGTGCGCGTGGTCGGCGGCCTCACCTACCTGGACGGCGTCGTCGCCAAGGCGGTCAACCCGGCCCTCGAAGGAAAGAAGGCGGTCGGGGTGCCGAAGTGGCAACTCAATCTCGGCGGCGAATGGGACCTGCCCTTCGCCCCCGGCCTGACGCTCAACGGCCGCCTGATCCACACCGCCAAGGCGGCGGTGGACGCCGCCAACACGCTGCATATCCCCGGCTGGAGCCGCTTCGATGCCGGCGCGCGCTACGCGACGAAGATCGCGGACAAGCCCGTGACCTTCCGATTGAACGTGGAGAACCTCTTCGACAAGAAGTACTGGGGAACCGCGACGGCGGGCTATCTGTTCGTGGGCTCGCCGCGAACCGTCAGCCTCTCGGGCACCATCGACTTCTGAGCGCCGCGATGTCCACTCGTCGATGGGCCTGGGTGCACAAGTGGAGCAGCCTGGTCTGCACGCTGTTCATGCTGCTGCTGTGCCTGACCGGCCTGCCGCTGATCTTCCACGAGGAGATCGAACACCTGAGCGGCACGGTGCAGGCGCCCGCGATGCCGCCCGGCACGCCCGATGCCGACCTGGACCGGGTCGCGAAGGCCGCGCTGGAAAGGCGCCCGGGCGAGGTCATCCGCTACATGTTCTGGGAGCAGGACGAGCACCCCGACATCACCTACGTGTCGATGGCCAGCAGCATCGATGCGCCGCCCGAGGAGAACAACGCGGTCCTGGTCGACTCGCGCACGGCCAGGGTGCTCGACGAACCGAAGACGAACGAGGGCTTCATGTACGTGATGCTCAAGCTGCACACCGACATGTTCGCGGGGCTGCCCGGCACGCTGTTCCTCGGCTTCATGGGCCTGTTGATGGTCGTGGCCATCGTCTCGGGCGTGGTCGTCTACTACCCGTTCATGCGGCGCCTGAAGTTCGGCGCGCTGCGCACCGGGCGCAGCGCGCGCATCAAGTGGCTCGACTGGCACAACCTCGCGGGCATCGTCACCGTCGTGTGGCTTGGGGTGGTCGGGCTCACGGGCACGATCAATACGTTGAACCGCATCGTCCTGGGCCTGTGGCAGATGGACCAGATGGCGGAGATGACGGCGCCGTTCAAGCATCTGCCGCCGGTCACGAAGCCCGCGCACCTCGAGCAATCGTTCCGGGCCGCGCGCGAGGCCGTGCCCGACATGACCGTGCGCCTCGTCGCATTCCCCGGCACCATGTTCTCGAGCCCGCACCACTACACCTTCTTCCTGCGAGGCAACACGCCCCTGACCTCGCGCCTGCTCAAGCCCGCGCTCGTCGATGCGAGCACCGGAAAGCTCACGGACTCGCGCGACATGCCGTGGTACGTGAAGACCTTGTTCCTTTCGCAGCCGCTGCACTTCGGCGACTACGGTGGCCTGCCGCTCAAGATCCTCTGGGCGCTGCTCGACCTGGTCGCCATCGTGGTCCTCGGCAGCGGGCTCTACCTGTGGCTGCGCAAGCCCAAGCCTGTCGCGGACAACGCATCTGCCCGCACCGGGAGGGCACCCGCGCCGGGCACCGGACATCGCGACGTGGAAGAGGTGCCTCGATGAACAGGCAAACGCCAGGCAGCGCGCGCAGGGAACATCGCCAGTCGGCCGCGCAGGTCTTTCGCATCCCGCTGATTCTCGGAGCGGCAACCGCCATCGGACTCGTGTCGGCCTTGCTCGCCGACGGTGTCTGGGATGCCTTGTCGTGGCTCATGCTGGCCATCCCGCTGGCGGCGGCGGCGCTGGCCTGGCATCGACGCGAATGAGCCGCGCCCCTGGTGCTCGAAGAAAGCCTAGCACTGGTTCGTGCCGCGCTGTCGACTAGGCGGGCGCACCCATGTCGGCGAAGCGCGTGTAGTGGTGGTCGAAGTGGTCGGGCACCAGGTAGCCGCTGCTGAAGGCCAGCAGCCCGCGCGCGGCCTCGCCGCGCCAGCCATAGGGAAAGCGCGCGCTCGGCCCGAGCGTGGTGAGCACGCCCCAGAAGCGCCGCTCGGCATCGAACAGCGGCGCCGAGATCGCGCTCACGCGGTGCAGGAAGTTGCGTCCGCGCGCGAGCCGTCGCTTGCGCACCTCGGCCTCGAGCTCCTGCACGCGCCAGCGGTTGAACTGCGGGCCGAGCTCCGCGCGCCGGCGTGGCAATTCGCGATCGACCAGCGGTCGCACCTCGTCGGGTGGCGCGAAGGCCAGGCAGATCTGCCCCGAGGCCGTGCTCAACAGCGGCAGCACCGCGCCGAGGCGGTAGGTCAGCGCCAAGGTGTCGGGGCTGTCCTCGACCCACACCGAGTGCGGCCCGGCCGGCGTCCAGCGCAACACGCTGAGCGTTTCCTGCAGCTGCTCGTGCAACCCATGGAGGGCGGCGACGAACTCGGCCGATTGCCGCGTGTAGTGGCCCTCGGCCGCCTGCCGCGCCGCCAGCAATGCAGGCCCCGGCGCCACCAGCTTCGAGCGTGGATCGCGGTGCAGCAGGTGCGCGGCCGTGAGCGAGTTGAGGTAGCGGTGCACCAGCGCGGCATCGAGCCCCAGCGTGCGCGCGATGACGGTCAGCGAGACGCCCTCGGCGTGCGCGCAGACCACCGCGAGGATGTCCGCGACCTTGTCGGCGGCGCCGATGCCGCTGCGCGCCGGGTTGCCGGTTTTATTGACCATGGTGCAAATCGTAGCGGCCGATCGCACGGGCTGTCGAGTTCGTCGCGGTGCCGTCGAATACTTTTCTCCATCGCAACCCAACGACGGAGACCATCGATCATGAAGCAGCAGGACCAGGGCGAACTGACGCGCCGGCGCATCGTGCAACTCGCGGCGGCGCTGTGGCTGGCGGGCTGCGGAGGCGGCAGCGACGGCGGTGGCTTCGCCTTCGTGCCGCCGCCGGTGGGCGGCGATGGCAATCCCGCGCCGCGTGCCATCGAGCGGCTGTCGAGCTTCTATGTGCAGACGCGCGACGGCACGCGCATCGCCGCCGACCTCTGGCTGCCCGATGCCGCGCGCGACGCGAAGGTCGGCACCGTGGTGCAGCTCACGCGCTACGTGCGTTCCTCACCCGCAGCCCGTCCCGAGGAGGACGACAACCACGAGGAGGCCATGGCCTACCTCGGTGCCGGCCTCGCCTACCTGATCGTCGATGCGCGCGGCACCGGCGCCTCGTTCGGCGCGCGTGGCGGCGAGCAGACGCCCGCGGAAATCGAGGACTTCGACGACCTGTTCCACTGGATCGCGGCCCAGCCCTGGTCCAACGGCCGCTGCGGAACGACCGGCGTGTCGTACCCCGGTGGCAACGCGGAGCTCGCGGTGCGCCTGCGCAACCCGCACCTCAAGGCCGCGGCGCCGATGTTCAGCTACTACGACGTGTACGAGCACCTCTCGATGCCCGGCGGCCTCTACTCGCGCGGCTTCATGGCGATCTGGCGCGACTACGTGGCCGCGCTCGACCGCATCGACGGCGCGATCTGCACGCTGGCCGCGGCACAGGGCGCGCCCGACTGCGCCTCGTTCGAGGCGGCCTTCTCCCAGGTGAAGCCGGTGGATGGTGCCGAGGGCGGCGCGCTGCTCGCGGCGGCCCAACGCGAGCACCAGGCTAACGTGAGCTTTCCGGGCACCGTCGACGCGAAGAAGCTGCTGTTTCGCGACGACGCGCTCGGCGGCGTGGCCTGGCGCAACATGAGCACCGCGACCTGGCTCGACGACACCATCGCCTCCGGCGTGCCCTACCACGTGCGGGCCTCGTGGCTCGATGGCGGATCGGCCGATGGCGCGCTCGCGCGCTTCGTGCTGCAGGACAACCCGCAGGAGGTGTTCATCGGCGCGACCAGCCATGGCGGCTATCACGGGTCCGACCCCTTCGCGGCCGCGGACGCGCCCGTCGATCCGCCGGTTGCCGAGCAGTCGCGGCTGCTCGTCGACTTCCTGCGGCGCGAGCTGGCCAGCGATGCCGCCCCGCCGGCCGCCGGCAAGCGGCTGCACTACGTGACGCTCGGCGAAGGCGCCTGGCGCAGCACCGAGGTCTGGCCGCCGGCCGGCGGCACCCGGCGGCGCCTGCACCTGAGCGGCGCGAATGCGCTGAGCACCGAGGCGCCCGGCAGCGTGACCGACACCGCGCTGGTGGCCGATGCCGACGCCAACACCGGCCGCAGCGCGCGCTGGGACACGGTGGGCAGCGGCGTGCAGGTGCGCGTGGACCGCGGCGGAACGGCGCACCTCACGCGCTTCTCGAGCGCCCCCTACGCCGCCGACCGCCGCATCACCGGCCATCTGCAGGTCCAGCTCGAGCTGAGCTGCGGCCGCGCCGATGGCACGCTGCTCGCCTACCTCGAGGACCTGGCGCCCGACGGCCGAATCACCTACATCACCGAAGGCGGGCTGCGGCTGATCCACCGGCGGCTCGCGAGCGCCGCAGCGAATCCGCGCCACCGGGTGCTGCGCGTGCCGCGCACCTTCGCGCGCGCCGATGCCTCGCCGATGACGCCCGGCGAGCGCTTCACGCTGAACTTCGACCTGCTGCCGACCTCGGTGCGCATCCGCGCCGGCCACCGGCTCGCGCTGTGCCTGGTCGACCGCGACACCACGCACTTCGACGACTACGCGGGCGACGGCGCGCCGACACCCGTGCTGCGCACCGGCGGCAACGCCGGCTCGTACATCGACTTCCTCGAATACTGAAACCCGCCCCGCGCAGGAACCTGCCATGCACCGACGCACCCTCCTTTCCCTCGCCCTCCTCTTCGCACTCGGCGCGCCCCTCGTCGCCCAGGCCCAGCCCTACCCCGCCAAGCCCGTGCGCATCGTCATCCCCTACCCGGCCGGCGGCCCGGTCGATGCCATCGGCCGCCGGCTGGCCGAATCGCTGCAGCGCCAGACCGGCCAGCCCTTCGTGATCGACAACCGCAGCGGCGCCAGCGGCAGCATCGGCGCCGACGCGGTCGCCAAGGCCGCGCCCGATGGCTACACGCTGCTGCTGACCATTCCCGATGCGCTGATCAACGTCGCCTCGATCATCAAGCACCTGCCCTACGACCCGCGCAAGGACTTCGCCTTCGTCACGCAGGTCGCGAGCTCGGGCGCGGCATTGATGGCCGACCCCGAACTGCAGGCCGGCTCGCTGGCCGAGCTGGAACGCGCGGCGCGCGCGAAGCCGGGACTGGCCTTCGGTTCCTGGGGACCGGGCTCGTACCCGCACGTGCTCGGCCAGGCGATGGTGCGCAAGAGCGGCATCGCCTACGTGCACGTGCCCTACCGCGGCGTGGCGCCGGCCGTGCAGGACCTGCTGGGCCACCAGATCGGCTTCACTTTCGGTCCCTCGAACCTCGCGCAGCAGTACGCGCAGAAGGGCCAGGCCCGGGTGCTGGCCGTGGCCGGTCCGCGGCGCTCGGCGCTGCTGCCGCAGGTGCCCACCTTCGCCGAGCAGGGCTACACCGACGCGGCCTTCCAGCTCACGGCCTGGGTCGGCCTGCTGGCGCCGGCGGCCACGCCGAAGGCGGTGACGGAAGAACTGCAGCGCCAGGTCGGCGCCACGCTCAAGGACCCCGAGTTCGTGCGCTTCCTCGCCGCCACCGGCTTCGAGCCCATCGGCAGCAGCGCGCAGCAGTTCCAGCAGGACTTCGAGCGCGAGTTCCCGCTCGTCAACGCGCTCATCAAGAGCACCGGACTCACGCCGGAATGAGCGCGCGCATCGGACTGATCGGCGGCATCGGCTGGCCCTCGACGCGCGACTACTACGAACGCCTGAATCGCAGCGAAGGCGAGCGCCGCGGCGGGCTCGCGAGCGCCGACCTCGCGCTGCGTTCGCTCGACTTCGCGCGGGTCTTCGCGGCGGCCGACGAGCCGGCCCGCGTCGAAGCCATGCTGCTGCAGGCCGCCGAGGACCTGCACGCGGCGGGCGCGCGCGTGCTCGGCGTGTGCTCGAACACCGGCCATCTGTTCAGCGAGCCGCTGCGGCATTTGCCGAAGATGCGCTTCGTGGCCGTGGACCGGGCGCTCGCCGCGCACCTCACGGCGCGGGCGGTGCCCGAAGTGTGGCTGCTCGGCGTGCGGCGCACGCTGGTGCATCCGCTTTTCCACGACACATTGCGCGCCGCGGGCATCCGCACGCGCATCCCGGCCGACGCCACGCTGCAACGGCTCGACGAGGCGATCTTCGGCGAGCTCGAACGCGGCGAGGTCGGCCCGCTCACGCTGTCGGTGTTCGACAGCCTCGAGGCCGAGCTGCAGTCGCAAGGCGCGCGCGACGTGGTGCTGGCCTGCACCGAACTGCCGCTGGCCGTGGCGCGAAGACCGCTGCCGTTCCGGCTCTGGGACACCGTGCCCGTGCATTGCGAGGCGCTGCTGGCCGCGGCGCGGGAGGACGCATGAAGCCGACGCCACGGCAGGCCGACCTGATCGTCGAGGCCGCGCACATCGCCACCGTCGATGCGACCCTGGGGCGCATTCGCGACGGCGCGGTCGCGGTGCGCGACGGACGCATCGCCGACCTCGGCCCGCGCGCGCGCATCCACGCCGACTGGCAGGCACCGCGCGTGGACCGCCATCCGCGCGCGCTCATGGTGCCGGGCCTGATCGATGTGCATGTGCATCCGGGCCTGTTCTTCTTCGCGCGGCTGGGCCGCGCGCCCACGCCCGAACAGCCGGGCCTGCTGGCGCGCGGCGGACAGATCGAACGCTTCCTTACGCTGCTCGGCAGCGGCCTGCGCCTCGACCCCGACCAGACCCGCGCGGCCGCGCGCGCCAGCCTGCTGCGCGGGCTCGAGGCCGGCGTCACCTACTTCAACGACGCGGCCGCGGGCGACACCGAGGCGCTGGTCGCCGCCGCGCTCGATGTCGGCGTGCGCGGTGTCGTCAGCTACGACTTCGGCGCCGACCTCGGCTTCGATCTCGGCGAGGATCCGCCCGCGCTGATCCGCTCCGCCGATACGGACCGGGTGCTCGCGCGCGCCGAGGCCACCGTGGCGCGCCACCACGGGCGCCACGGCATGCAGTGCTGGTACAACCTGATCTGCGACCTCAACGCGAGCGACGCGCTCTACCTCGAAACCATGCGCCTGGCCACGCGCGATGGCGTCGGCATCAACACCCACACCGCGACCGTGCGGCACCACGAGACCGTGTCGCGGCGCTGCTTCGGCAAGGGCTCGGTGCGGCGGCTGCTCGACCTCGGCGTGGTCGGGCCGAACTGGATCGGCGCCCACATGGGCTTCATGGAACCCGAGGACATGCCGGCGCTCGCCACCGCCGGCGCGCACATCGCCCACTGCCCCGGCACCTCGATGGGTTCGGGCAAGAGCATCGTCGCGGGCGGCGCCATCCCCGCGCTGATGCGCGCCGGCGTCAACGTCGCGCTGGGCACGGATTCGGCCCAATGGCCCGATCTCTCGCGGCAGATGTCGATGGCCTACTACGCCCACAAGGAGGCCATGGCCGACGATGCGCTGTTCGACCCCGACACGGTGCTGGAGATGGCCACGCTGGCCGGCGCGCGCGCCTGCGGCGAGGCGGCGCGGCGCGGTTCGCTGAGCGTCGGCAAGTGCGCGGACCTCGTGCTGGTCGACACCGACCAGCTGGGCTTCGCGCCCTTCGACGATCCGCTGCTGGCGTGGCTGCGCACCGGGGGCGGCAGCGTGCGCGACGTGTATGTCGAGGGCCGGCATCGCGTGAAGGACGGACGCGCCGCCGACATGGACCGCGAGGCGGTCGCGCGGCTGGCCGAGAAGGCGGCACGCGAATTCGTCGCGACCGTCCGGGCATCCTCGCCAGCAACGCTCGGCGCGTCCGGGTCAGGACCGGCCCAGTGATCATGGCCGCCCCATGATGGGCGAAGGGCGCGGCGGGGTCTTGCGCCTCAGCCGCCCGCGGGCCGCGGCCGGCGCTCGAACATCGGCACCGTCACACCCCGGGCCTCGCTGCCGTCGGCCTTCCACACCAGCGTCTCGGCCGGAAACTCGTCCTTGCGCGTCATCGCATCGACCTTGGACGCGACCAGCGCCACGGCTTCCTTGACCTCGGGATTCCACGCGAAGACGCCCGCCTGGCCATACCAGACCACCGGCGTGGCCGCATCGAGGCGGCGGTCGGGGCACATCGTGACGCGGCGCTGCGCGAGCACGCGCAAGGCGCCGACGCCCACGGCGCGGATACCGGGCCGGGTGCGCTCGGCGGAGTGGCCCGGACACACGCGCGCCGCCTGCTCGATCGCGTTGTCATAGACCTGGGCATCGCTTTGCGCGTGGACCTGGAAGGCGACGAGCGCGCCGAACAGGGCGAGGCCGGAAACCGGCCATGAGAGACGGTGTTGCATGCGGATCTTCCTCCTGGTTCATTCATCGGTCGACGAACAGATCGCCGGATGCATTCTTGCAAACACCGCGCGGGCCGCCTGTAGGCCGAGGACGCACCGACCGAGGCGCTGGCGATAATGGCAGCCCCATGATCGTCCGCCCCCGTCCCCACTGGCTGCGCATGCTGTTCGTCTGGCACGGCTCGGTGCTGTCGTCGATCGTGCCACAGCTGTTGTGGACCACTGGCTTCGCGATCCTCGTGACCGTGCTGCATGGCCGGCTGTTCCAGTGGAAGGTCCCGCTGAACTTCGTGCCCTTCTCGCTGATCGGCCTCACGCTCGCGATCTTCCTGGGCTTTCGCAACGGCACGAGCTATGCGCGCTACTGGGAGGCGCGCACGCTCTGGGGCACGCTGCTCAACGAAACGCGCACGCTGGTGCGTCAGCTGATCACGCTGCTGCCCTCGCGCGAGGGCATCGAACTGCCGGTCGCGCGGCTCATCGTCTTCGTGCATGCGCTGCGGCATCAGTTGCGCGGCACCGATGCCGCGGCCGACCTCGCGCGCCTGTTGCCGGAAGATGACTGCGCGCGGCTTCGGTCCGTGCGCTTCAAGCCCGCGGTGCTGCTGCTGATGGTCGGTGAATGGCTGCAGGCACAGCGCCTGCAGGGCCGGCTCGCGCCCGAGCTCGCGCCGGCCATCGAACTGCCGCTGGGCCGGCTCACCGAGGCGCTCGGCGGCTGCGAGCGCATCGCGGGCACGCCGATCCCGTTCACCTACGCGGTCATCATCCACCGCACCATCTACCTCTATTGCGTGCTGCTGCCCTTCGGGCTGGTCGATGCGATCGGCGCGATGACGCCGGTGGTCGTGGCCTTCATCGCCTACACCTTCTTCGCGCTCGAAGCGCTCGGCGCGGAGATCGAGGAGCCCTTCGGCATGGAGCCCAACGACCTCGCGCTCGATGCGATGTCGCACACCATCGAGGCGAGCGTGCGCGAGATGATGGGCGAGACGCTGCCGGTGCCGAGCGCGAAGGGCGCGGGGTACGTGCAGACCTAGCGACCAGGCCGCTCGCTCAATCGAGGCGGATGTTCTTGTCGCGGATCAGCTTGCGCCAGCGCGCCGATTCGCGCCGAACCTCCGCCGCCATCTGCTCGGGCGTCGAGACCACGGGCTCGGCATAGGCAAGCCGCAGCTTCTCGACCAGCGCGGGATCGCGGCTCGCGCGGGTGATCTCCTCGTTCAGGCGGACGACGATGTCGCGCGGCGTCTTCGCGGGCGCCCAGAAGCCCTGGAAGCTCGCGACGTCGGCGCCGGGCACCAGTTCGGCGATGTTCGGCACCTCGGGCGTCGCGGGGTTTCGCTGACCGTAGCCCCAGACCGCCAGCGCCCGCACGCGGCCCTCCTTCATGAAGGGAATGGCATTCGCGGCCGGCTCCCAGACCAGCGGAACGGTGCCGGCCGCCACGTCGGTCAACGCGCCGCCCTTGTAGGGCACGTGGAGCATCTCGACCTTCTCCTGCGCCAGGACCAGCTCCATGACCAAGTGCGGAAAGCCACCGAGCCCGTACGAAGCATAGCTGTACCTGCCGGGTGCCGCGCGCGCCAAAGCCATCGCTTCCTGCAGCGTCCGGGCCGGAAAGTCCTTCGCGGTCACGAGGTACAGGCCGTTGCGCACCGTCTGCGCGACGGGCGCGAAATCCTTGTCGACATCGAAGGGCAGCCTCGCGAAGGCGTGGGGGTTGCTCACGAAGGAATTCGAGACCGCGTAGAGCAGCGTGTAGCCGTCGGCCGGCGCCTTGGCCACCGTGTCCTGCGCGATGTTGCCGGTGGCGCCGGGCTTGTTGTCGACGACCACCGGCTGCCCGAGCGCCTTCGACAGCTTCTCGCCGTACATGCGCGCGATGACGTCCGCGGCCAGGCCGGCGGGCAGGCCGATGACGATGCGGATGGGCCGCGTCGGCCAGTTCGCCTGGGCGGTGGCCGCGACGCTCGCCAGCGCGAGCACGCTCGCGGCCAGCAGCCGGCGAATGGAAAGGGAAAAGGAATGGCTCATGTCTGTCTCCTGGGCTCTGGTGGCCGCTCAATAGCTCGGGCTGAATGCCGCGGGTTTCAGGAGCTTCGACTCCTGCGTCTCGATGAAGCGGAAGATCTTCGGCGCGTACGCCTGCCACTGCGGATCGGCCGACAGGGCCGCGCGGCGCCGGTCGCGGTCCGCGAGGTCGTCGTAGGCCCACAGATGAACGATCTCGTTGAGCGGTCCGAATTCGGTGTGGAAGTAGCCGACCATGCGGCCCAGGTGCTGGCGCTGCAGCGCCAGCCCACCCTCGTGCTCGTAGGTGTGGAGGTAGTCGCGCACGGTGCCCGCGCGCACGCGGTAGGTGCGTTGTTCGACGATCATCGGTGGTCCTTTTCTCGGGGCGTTCCTGTCCCCGCGACGCCAGCCCGAGGCCCGGCATCGCTGCGGGGACGATGCGGGTCGCGTCAGTGCGGCGCGGGGAAGTTGGTGTCGTGCTTCTCGCTGATCAGCGCGACCTTCTCGCCCGAGAAGCCGGGGCCCGCCAGCGCGGAGATCTCCCTGAAGTAGCGGTCCTGCCCGCCCGGCACGCTCCAGTCGAGCATGCGCGCCGTGGTGGTGCCGACGTTCCGGAAGCGATGGACGACGCCACGCGGCAGATAGACGATGGTGCCGGCGCCGACCGTGCGCGCGGTGTCGCCGGCGGTCACTTCATAAGTGCCTTCGACGATGAAGAAGCATTCTTCCTGCGTGAAGTGCAGATGGTCGGGCGGGCCCTCGCCGGGCCGGTGGCAGGCCATGATCACCGAGAGCCTGCCGCCCGTCTGTTCGCTGGCGAGCAGCACCTGCATGTCGAGGCCGAAGGGCCGGATCGCCTCGGCCTCCTCGGGCGTGACGATGACCGCGCCGGTCTTCGAGGATTCGTTCTGCATGTCATGTCTCCTGGGGAAATGAAGAGGGCTGGTCGTTCGACACGAAGGCCTCCATGGGATGCACGGGCATGCCGCGCACCAGCGGCACGCAGTCCGGCGGGAATTCCTGCCGGAAGCGGAAGCCTTCGGCCAGGGCCTGTTCGATATACGGCTCCAGTTGCGTCATCGCGCCCGTCTCGTAGTCGTGCAGCACGCTGAGGGTCCAGTCCTGTTCGCGCGCCTGCGCGAGCGCCGTCCGCGGCCAGCCCTCGGGGTCGTCCCAGTCGCGCGGGATCGAGTTCCAGAGCACGCAGGTGAATCGCCCCTCGCGCAGGAACGCGAGCGCCGCGCGGCTCAGCAGATGGGGACCGAGGACGCCACCGCCGCCGAAAGGACGGAACAGCCTGTCGGGATGCGACAGCTCGCCGATCAGGGCCTGCGTGCGGCCGATCTCCTGCTGCGGCGCGAACGGGTCGGACGATGCGCCGAGCGGGACCTCGTGCGTGTAGGTGTGGTTGCCGATCCAGTGGCCTTCCTCCCTCGCCCGGCAGGCGAGCGCAAGGCCTTCCTTCGAGGCCAGGTTCTGGCCGAGCACGAAGAAGGTCGCGCGGATGCCGTGGCGCGCCAGCACGTCCAGCACGTGCGGTGTCACGGCCGAGGCCGGGCCGTTGTCGAACGTGAGCGTGATCGAGCGGCTCATCGGCCGGGCGCGCATGCGCGGTGGGGGTTCAATCTCTTGTCTCCTTCGGTATCGCGGGGAAGCTGGCGCAATGATCGGCATCGGGCTCGCTACACACAATATGGAAACGAAAGAAGATACTTTTTCCAGATTCGATGCAATGATCGGCCATGCCCGACTTCCTGAACCAGGCCAGCGTGCTGTCGCTGCGCTGCTTCGTGGCGGTGGTGAACGCCAACAGCTTCACGACCGCCGCGCGCCAACTGCGCATGGCGCCCTCCTCGGTCACCAAGCACCTGCAACTGCTCGAGCGCGCGACCGGCGCCGCGCTGGTCCACCGCACCACGCGGCGCATCAGCGTCACCGATGCGGGCGAGGCCTTCTACGCGCGCTGCGTGGACATCCTCGAGCAGCTCGAGGGCGCCGTGGCCGGCATCGCGGGCGAGCAGGCCGCCGGCGGCCATCTGCGCGTGACGGCGCCGCCCTCCTTCGCCTCCGCGGTCGTCGCGCCGGCCCTGCCTAAATTCCTCGAGAGCCATCCCGGCGCCACCGTGGACCTCGTGGTCAACAGCAACGTGCCCGATCTCGTGCGCGAACGGGTCGACCTCGCGCTGTTCATCGGCGAGGAACTGCCGACCAAGCAGGCGCAGCTGGTGCTGGCCCAGAGCCCGCAGGTCCTGTGCGCATCGCCCCACTACCTGAAGTCGCACGGCACGCCGCGCTCGGTCGACGATCTCGCGCGGCACCGTTGCCTGTGCCCGCGTTTCTCGGAGGTCGCCGAGACCTGGCACCTCGACGTCAAGGGCCAGTGGCAATCGATACGGCCGCAGGCGGTGCTGCTGTCCGACAATGGCGATGCGCTGCGCAGCGCCTGCGTGGCGGGCGCGGGCATCGGCAACTTCTACCGCTTCCATGTGGCCGAGCACCTGGCGCGCGGCACGCTCGTGGAGGTGCTGCCCAGGCACCCGCTGCGCGCCAAGACGATCTACGCGGTGCTGCCCCACCGCAGCATGATCCGGCCCCTGGTGCGCAGCTTCACGGCTTTCGTGCGCGAGGCCGTCGAACAGGCCCTGCAGGACACGCAGCCGCCGCGCAGGAAGGCTCGCGCGGCAGCCGCGCGATGAAGCCGCCCCTTCAGACCAAGGCCCCGATCCTCTGCGCATCCCCCGGCGTCGTCGGGTTGTAGACCACCAGGCTGAGGTCCGGCCGCCCATCGACCGCGAACGACGAGTACTCGAAGGCCAGCGGCCCGAGCACCGGATGGCGGATGTGCTTGACCGCCTCGCCGTGCACGCCGACCACGTCGTTGTCGCGCCACATCGTGTCGAACTCGGGGCTCAGCCGGCACAGCTCGTCGACCAGCGGCTGCACCAGCGCCCCGGCGCCGGCGCGGGTGGCGTCGGCGCGGAAGGCGCCGAGCGCGAAGCGCGCCACGCTCTGCCAGTCGTACTGCACGGCGCGGGCGCGCGGGTCGAGGAAGATGAAGCGCAGGATGTTGCGCTGCCCGGGCGGCAGCAGGCCGTAGTCCACCAGCATCACGCTCGAGGCGCGGTTCCATGCCACCACGTCCCAGGTCGCGGTGCGCATCAGCGCGGGACAGGGATGCAGCGCATCGAGCACGCGCTGCAGCCGCGGCGTGACACCCTCGGGCTGGCGATAGCGCACCTCGGGCGGGCGACCCAGGCCCAGCAGGTAGAGGTGCTCGCGCTCGATCTCGGTGAGCATCAGCGCCTGGGCGATGCGCTCGAGCACCTCGGCCGAGGGCGCGCCACCACGGCCCTGTTCGAGCCAGGTGTACCAGGTGGCGCTGATGTGGGCGCGCTGCGCGACCTCCTCGCGGCGCAGGCCGGGCGTGCGACGGCGATCGGGCGAGTAGCCGAAGGCCGCGGGATCGAGCCGGGCCCGGCGATCCTTCAGGTAGTTGCCCAGGGCATTGCCGTCCGCCGGATTGCCGTTTGCCGTTGCGCTCATGCTGTTAGCCGCCATACCACGATAACGTCACTACTTTACCGGGATGACTCGCGGTTCGAGACTCGCCTCCAACCCAACCTGGAGATCTTTCCCATGCGAGTGTTCGTCACCGGCGCGACCGGTTTCATCGGCCTGCCCGTCGTCAAGGAACTGGTGGCGGCCGGCCACCAGGTGATCGGTCTGAGCCGTTCACAGGAGAAGGCGGCCGCCTTGAAGGCCGCCGGCGCCGAGGTGCTGCACGGCAGCCTGGAAGACGCCGGCAGCCTGCGCGCCGGCGTCGGGCGCGCCGATGGCGTGATCCCCCTGGCCTTCAACCACGACTTCTCGCGCTTCGTGCAGAACTGCGAGGACGACCGCCGGGTCATTGACGCGCTGGCCACGGCGCTCGCGGGCTCCGATCGACCGCTGGTCGTCACCTCCGGCACCGGCATCGCCAACACGGTGGCGGGCCAGCCCGCGAAGGAAGACCATCCGACCGTGGGCGCCGACACGCATCCGCGCGCGGCCTCGGAGGAAGCGGCCAATGCCGCCGCCAAGGCGCATGGCGTGAACGTGTCGATCGTGCGGCTGCCGCAGGTGCACGACACGCTGCGCCAGGGCCTGATCAGCCCGCTGATCGAGATGTACCGCGACAAGGGCGCCTGTGCCTATGTCGGCGACGGCCTCAACCGCTGGCCCGCGGCGCATGTGCTCGACGTGGCGCGGCTCTTCAGGCTTGCTCTAGAGAAGGCCGCGCCGGGCGCGAAGTACCACGCGGTGGCCGAGGAAGGCGTGGCGATGCGCGAGATCGCCGAGGCGCTCGGGCGTCGGCTGCAACTGCCGGTCCGCTCCCTCACGGCCAACGAAGCACCGGGCTTCTTCGGCTGGCTCGCGATGTTCGCGGGAATGGACCTGCCCGCCTCGAGCGCGTGGACGCGCGAGACCCTCGGATGGCAGCCGACGGGGCCGACGTTGATCGCCGACCTGGAGCGGCTGCGGACGGCTTGAACGATCAGGCCTCGCGCAAGCCCTGCAGCGTCTGCAGCAGCACCACGCGCGTCTGCCCCAGCACCATGCCCTTCCATTCGTCGTTGTCGCAGTAGAAGGCATCGCGCAGCTGCTGGCGGATCCCTCGCCGCTGCGACTCGGGCGCTTCCGGGTGGCGGCGCAGCCAGGTGTCGGCGCTCAGCCGCAACAGCATGTCTTCGACGGGGATGGTGCCGAACTCGAGGCCCATGGGCGCGATGCGCGCCCGTGGGCATTCGTCGTAGGCGGCGGAAACCACCGGGCCCGACACATGCGCGGACACGGAGTCCTCGCCGAACAGCGCGAAGACGTCGGCACCCCACCAGGCCCGCGCGAGCGCGAGGTCCTCGGGCGCGTTGCGGCCCGGGTAGACCTTCTCGCCATGGCCATAGGGGCCCAGGCCCGTGTGCACGTCGATCCAGCCGATGTGCGTGGCGGAAGCCGCGTACTTGCGCAGGATCGCGCGGATGGTCCTGTTGCTCCACGAGGGCGCGGAGCCGCCGTAGAACAGGCCGTCGGGCGAGACGTACTGGCCCTTGGTGACGGCGGCGCGGAAGGCGCGCATGCCGTGCTTGTCGATGTAGGCGGCCACGGCCGCTTCATCGGCCGGCGTCGGCGGCCAGCTCGCGGGCAGCACCAGCGGTTCGACATCGGTGTACTCGGCGTTCACCGGCAGCGGCGCGCCGAAGTCGATGTGGTTGCGGTTGAGGTCGATGTTGTCCTCGTTGGTGCGGTGCAGGTGCGAGAAGCCGTGCGGATTGACGGCATGCACCAGCAGCAACGCGACGCCAGCTTGCTGCAGCCGCGCGAGCAGGTCCTCGTCGTGCAGGGTCGCGACCTGCGTGCCCGAGCCGCAGAAGCCCTCGGGGCCGTGCGTGCCCGAGGTCACGAGCAGCAGTTTCTTGGCGTCGACGGCGCCGAGCAGTGCGACGTCGGTCGCGAGTTCCTCGCCGAGCGCGCCGCGATGCGCTTCATTGACGAAGGATTCGATCGATGCGCCGCGGGCGCGCGCGGCCTCGAGGAACTTGGCGCGGGCCTCGACATAGGTGCCCGAGAAATGCCGCGTGGCGGCGGTGCTGTGATTGGATGTGGTCATGGAAAACTTCGAAGAGGCGATCGTTCAGGCGTGCGCACCGGCCGCATCGATGTCGCGGCCCGTATGGTCGCGCAGCCAGATCAGCCCCAGCAAGGAGACCGCGGTCATCGCGACCAGGTACCAGGCCGGTGCGAGCTTGCTGCCGGTGGCATTGAGCAGCCAGGTGCTGATGAAGGGCGCGAAGCCGCCGAACAGCGCCACGCCCACGCTGTAGACCAGCGACATGCCGCTGGCGCGCACCGCCTTCGGGAACATCTCGGGCAGCATCGTGATGCTCGGCGCGGTCTGGCCCACGAGGCCCAGGCTCAGCACCCCGAGCACGGTGAACAGCACGGCCGGCGTGGGCGAGGCATTGAGCCAGAGGAAGCCCGGATAGATCAGCAGCACGAGGAGGACACGGCTCCACAGGATCAGCGGCTTGCGCCCCACGCGGTCCGACAGCGCACCGACCAGCGGCGACACCACGAACAGGATCAGGCCCGTGATCGCCGCGCCGAACAGCGCCACCGAGGGCGCGAGCCCCAGCTCGCGCACCGCATAGGTCGGCATGTAGAAGGTGATCACATAGGCGGCCGTGGTGCCGCCCACCATGGTGAGGATGGCCGCGAGCACCGTGCCGCCATGCCGCGTGCAGACGATCCGCAGGCTGCTCTCGCGCGGCTTCGCGCTCGCGTCGGGCGCGATCTCGAGCGACTCGTGAAGGTGGCGGCGGATGTACATGCCCACCGGCGCGATCAACATGCCGATGATGAAGGGCACGCGCCAGCCCCAGCTTTCCATGGATTGCGGCGACAGCGTGAAGGTCAGCGTGCCCACCACCACCGCGCCGAGCATCACGCCCAGGCCCTGGCTCGCGAACTGCCAGCTCGCCATGTAGCCGCGGTTGCGCGGCGTGGCATGTTCGACCAGCAACGTGGTGGATGCACCGACCTCGCCGCCGGCCGAGAAGCCCTGGATCAGCCGCGCCAGCACGATCAGCACCGGCGCCGCGACGCCGATGCTCGCGTAGGTGGGCGTGAAGGCGATCACCGCGCAGCCCAATGCCATCAGGAAGATGGTCAAGGTCATGGCCTTCTTGCGGCCCGCGCGGTCGGCATAGGCGCCGATCACGATGCCGCCCAGCGGCCGCATGATGAAGCCGACGCCGAAGGTCGCGACCGTGAGCAGCAGCTGGCCGTAGCCGCTGAAGGTGGGAAAGAACAGCTTGCCGATCACCAGCGCGAGGAAACCGTAGACGGTGAAGTCGAAGATCTCGAGGCCGTTGCCGATGGTGGTGGCGACGATGGTCTGGCGCCGGCTGATGGCGGTATGCGCGGGGGTTGTGCTCATGGGCGTCGAGGGAGGGAAGGAATGTCAGTCGGTGCCGGTGGCGGCAATCACGGCCACCTCGACCAGGAGCGCGGGCAGCGCGAGCCGCGCACCCACGGTCGCGCGCGCGGGTGCGCATCCGGGCGGCAGCCAGTCGGTCCACGCGCGGTTCATCTCGGCGAAGTCGTCGGTGTCGGCGAGCCAGATGGTCGCGCTCAGCAGCTTCGACTTGCCCGAACCTGCCTGCGCCAAGAGCGCGTCGATGCGCCGCAGGATGCGCGCCATCTGTTCGCCCACGGTCGCCGCGGGCTGCACCAGATCCACCTGGCCGGCGAGGTAGACGATGCCGCCATGCACCACGGCCTGGCTCATGCGTTCGTCGGTGTGCAGTCGCTCGATGTTCATGCCGTCTCCTTTTGCGGTGCCGCGGACGCGGCCCCGCGCACCATGTGGGCGCCGATCGACGCCACGCTGCCGGCGCCCATCAGGCACTGGCAGACCTCGAATTCCTCCTTGAGCAGGGCCAGCGCCCTGGCAACGGCCGGCTCGCCGCCCGAGGCGACCGCATAGAGCGTGGGCCGCCCGATCTGCACGGCCGTGGCGCCGAGCGCGAGCGCGCGTGCGATGTCGCTGCCGGTGCGCACGCCGCTGTCGAGCAGCAGCGGCAGGCGGCCACCGGTCTCGCTCGCGAACTCGGGCAGGATCTCGATCGGCGCGACGGCACCGTCGAGCTGCCGCCCGCCATGGTTGCTGATCACGATGGCATCGACGCCGAGCTGCTGCGCACGGCGGCCCTGCGCGGGATCGAGCAGGCCCTTGACGATCAGCTTGCCGGGCCAGCGCTCGCGCACCCAGGCGATGTCGTCCCAGCCCAGCGAGGGATCGAGCTGGGCCTGCATGGTCTGCGCGATGGTGTGGGTGGCCTGCAGGCCGAGCTCGCCGGCCATCAGCTCGAGCCGTGGCGCGCCGGCGCGCAGCGCGCGCCAGGCCCAGCCGGGCCGCGCGAGCACGCTCGCGAGCTTGCGCGGGGTCCAGCGCAGCGGCAGGCTGAAGCCGTTGCGCTCGTCGCGCAGCCGCCGGCCCGCGACCGGGTTGTCCACGGTCACCTCGAGCGCCGCGAAGTCGAGGTCGCGCGCCCGGTCGATCAGGCGCGCGCTCATCGCGCGGTCGCGGAACACGTAGAGCTGGAACCAGGCGTTGCCCTGCGCCGCCTCGGCCACCGCTTCCATGGTCGCGGTGGCGGCCGTGCTCATCACGAACGGAATGCCGAAAGCGCGGGCGGCCCGCGCCAGGCAGCGGTCGGCGCCCGGCCAGGCCGCGCCCGCCAGCCCGGTGGGCCCGATGATCAGCGGCAGGGTCCACGAGCGGCCGAACAGCTGCATTGCGGTGCTGCGCTGCGAGACGTCGACCGGCGCGGAGCCGAGCAGCCGGATGCGGTCGAAGGCGCTGCGGTTGCCGCGCACGCTCGACTCGGAGCCCGCGCCGCCATCGATGTAGTCGAACACCATGCGCGGCAGCGCGCGCCGGGCCAGTTCGCGGAAGTCGTCGATGCAATGCGCTTGCAGGTAGTGGTTCATGGTCGAACGAAAAATATTAAGCCGTCCAGCCGGCATATTTAATGGCGCTTTGGGCCTGGTCGAGGCGGCCGCGGCATGTTTCATGCGCCGCGCCGGCAACGCGCGAAAGCCCGATGCGCGCGGAGCTCATCCGAGCAGCAGCGCGTCGTCGGCCACCGCCTCGCCGCGCGTGCGCTCGAACAGTTGCAGCAGATCGGGCACGTCCATGCCGGCGCGCTGCGCTCCGCTCACGTCGAGCACGACGCGGCCCTCGTGCAGCATCAGCGTGCGCGTTCCGTGGTCCAGCGCCTGGCGCATGCTGTGCGTGACCATCATCGCGGTGAGCTGCTGCTCCTCGACGATGCGCGCGGTGAGCGCGAGCACGAAGGCCGCGGTCTTCGGATCGAGCGCGGCCGTGTGCTCGTCGAGCAGCAGGATGCGCGAGGGCTTGAGCGAGGCCATCAGCAGGCTCACGGCCTGGCGCTGGCCGCCCGACAGCAGGCCCATGCGATCGTCGAGCCGCTGCTCGAGCCCCAGGTCGAGGCTGCGCAGCCGGTCGCGGAACAGCTCGCGCAGTTCGCTCCGCAGCGCCGCTCGCAGCCCGCGTCGCTCGCCGCGCCGCCAGGCCAGCGCGAGGTTCTCCTCGATGCTCAGCGCCTCGCAGGTGCCGGCCATCGGGTCCTGGAACACGCGCGCCACGAGCGCGCTGCGCTGCCAGGCGCTCAGGCGCGTGACCTCCACCTCGTCGATGAAGATGCGGCCGCTGTCGACCGGCAGGTCGCCGCTGAGCGCATTGAGCAGGGTCGACTTGCCGGCGCCGTTCGAGCCGATGACGGTGACGAACTCGCCGCGCGGAATCGTCAGGTCGAGCCCGCGCAACGCGCGGTTCTCCATCGGCGTGCCCGCATGGAAGGTCACGCGCAGGTCCATTGCCTTCAGCATGCGCCGGCCTCCTTCTTCTTCGATGCGCCGAGGGCGTCGCGCCGCCGGGCCAGGAAGCGCTTCGAGGCTGGCATCACGAGCGCGAGCGTCACCAGCACGGCCGTGACGAGGTTGAGGTCCTGCGCCTTCAGCCCGATGAAGTCGCTGTTGAGCGCCAACGCCACCAGCATGCGGTAGAGCACCGCGCCGACGACGCAGCCGAGCGTGGCCCAGGCGATGCTGCGCATGGGCAGCAACGTCTCGCCGATGATCACGGCCGCCAGCCCGATCACGATGGTGCCGATGCCCATCGACACGTCGGCCCCACCCTGCGATTGCGCGAACAGCGCGCCCGCCAGCGCCACGATGCCGTTGGACAACGCGAGCGCGAACAGCGACAGCCGGTCGGTCGACACGCCCAGCGCGCGCGCCATCCGTGCGTTGCCGCCGGTGGCGCGCATGGCCAGGCCGGCCTCCGATCCGAAGTAGCGGTCGAGCGCGAACTTGACCGCCAGGGTGACGGCCAGCAGCACCAGCGCGGTGGTCCACGGCCCGGGCAGCGCCTCGAGCGGCGGCGTGTTGAACACGGTGGACGCGCCCAGCAAGGGCTCGTTGGGCTTGCCCATCACGCGCAGGTTGATCGAGTAGAGCGCGATCATCACGAGGATGCCCGCGAGCAGCTGCATGATCTTGAGCTTGACGTGCAGCCAGCCGGTCGTGAGGCCCGCGAGCGCGCCCGCGGCGAAGGCGGCCGCCGTCGCGGCCAGCGGATGCCAGCCGCCCACCAGCAGGGTCGCGGCCACCGCGCCGCCGAGCGGGAAGCTGCCGTCGACGGTCAGGTCGGGAAAGTTCACGACCCGAAACGAGATGAAGACGCCGAGCGCGACCAGCGCGAAGATCAGGCCCACCTCGAGCGAGCCCTGGAAAGCGATGAGGGACATCGATGTACCGGCCGGCGCTCAGTCGATCACGCGGGTCGCGGACTTGAGCAGCGCCTCGGACAGCGCCAGCCCCTGCCGCCGCGCCGCGGCCTGGTTCACGAGCAGCTCCAGCGTCGGGCTCACCTGCGAGGCGATGCTGCCAGGTGCCTCGCCCTTGAGCACGCGCACCACCAGCTGGCCCGACTGGCGGCCGAGGTCGTGGTAGTTGGTGCCGATGCCCAGCGCCGCGCCGCGCGCCGCGAGCGAGGGGTCGGCAGCGATCAGCGGCACCCGGCCCTGGTCCGCCACTTTGGCCAGGCTCTCGAAGGCCGAAGTCACGTTGTTGTCGGTCGGCGCGTAGATCGCATCGACCTTGCCCACCAGGCTCTGGGCCGCGCTCGCCACGTCCACGGTGCGCGGCGCGGCACCCTCGATCACGCTCAGGCCGGCCGGCTGCGCGAGCTTCTTGAGCTGCGCGATCGCGGCGACGGAGTTGGCCTCGCCGGGGTTGTAGACCACTCCGATGCGTTTGGCGGCCGGCAGCGCCTGGCGCAGCAGGGCCAGGTGCTTGTCCAGCAGCGGCAGGTCCGACACGCCCGTGACGTTGCCGCCCGTGGCCTCCCACGACTTGACCAGCTTCGCGGCGACCGGATCGGTCACGGCGCTGAACACGATCGGGATCTCGCGCGTCGCCGCGACCACGGTCTGCGCCGAGGGCGTGGACATCGCGACGATCACGTCGGGCCGGTCGCCGACGAACTTGCGCGCGATCTGGGCCGCGGTCGCGGTGTTGCCCTGCGCGCTCTGGTAGTCCAGCCGCAGGTTCTTTCCGACCACGTAACCGGCTGCGGCGAGTTCCTCGACGATGCCCTGGCGCGCCGCATCGAGCGCGGGGTGGTCGACGATGGCCGTGACGCTGACGCGCGCATCGGCGGCGTGCGCCGGCAGCGCGGCGAAAGGAGCGAGGGCGAGCGCGAGCAGCGCCACCCGGAAGGGGCGTTTCATCATGGGGAGATCTCCAGGGGTTGAGGGGGTCGACGAACTCAGGGAAACCCGGTGACCTTGCCGGGATTCAGGATGCCGAGCGGGTCGAGCGCGGCGCGCAGCGCCTGCATGACGCGAAAGCCGCCGCCTGCCTCCTCGCGCAGGAACTCGACCTTGCCGTGGCCGATGCCGTGCTCGCCGGTGCAGGTGCCGCCGACCGCGAGCGCGCGCCGGATCATCCGCGCATAGGCCGCCTTCACGCGCGCGATCTCGGCGGCGTCCGACGGGTCCACCATGAAGCACAGGTGGAAGTTGCCGTCGCCGACATGGCCGCAGATCGGCGCGATCAGTCCTTCGGCCCGCACGTCCTGCTGCGCGGCCTCGATCTGGTCGGCCAGCTCGGAGATCGGCACGCAGACGTCGGTGGGCAGGCCTTCGGCGCCGGGGCGCAGGCCCTTGTTGGCCCACCAGATGTCGTGCCGCGCCTGCCACAGCCGGCTGCGGTCCTCGGGCCGGTGCGCCCACGCGAAGTCCTGGCCGCCGTGCGAGGCCGCGATCTCGCGCACCACCTTCACCTGGTGCGCGACCTCGGGCTCGCTGCCGTGGAACTCGAAGAACAGCGTGGGCGCGACCGCCATGCCGAGCCGCGAATAGCGGTTCACGGCTTCCACCTGCAGCGCGTCGAGCAGTTCGACGCGGCCGAGCTGCACGCCGGCCTGCAGCGTCTCGATCACGGTGTCGACCGCGGCGCGCAAGGTGCCGAAGGCGCAGGTGGCCGCCGCCACGTGCTCGGGCAGCGCATGCAGGCGCACGGTCGCCGCCGTCACGATGCCGAGCGTGCCCTCAGCGCCGACGAACAGGCGCGTGAGGTCGTAGCCCGCTGCGGACTTGCGCGCGCGCGTGCCGGTGCGGATCAGTTCGCCGTCGGGCAGCACCACCTCGAGCGCCATCACGTTCTCGCGCATGGTGCCGTAGCGCATGGCATTGGTGCCCGAGGCGCGCGTAGACACCATGCCGCCGATCGATGCGTCCGCGCCCGGATCGACCGGGAACTGCAGGCCGGTGCCGTGCAGGTGCGCATTGAGGCTCTTGCGCGTCACGCCGGCCTCGACCGTCGCGTCCATGTCGGCCGCGCGGACCTCGCGGATGCGGTCGAGCCCGCGCGTGTCCAGGCTGATGCCGCCGCGCAGCGCCGCGATGTGCCCCTCGCAGGAGGTGCCGGTGCCGAAGGCCACGAGCGGCACGCGCCGCGCGGCGCAGGTGGCGACGATGCGCTGCACCTCGGCCACGTTGTGCGGGAACGCGACCGCATCGGGCGGCATCGCCGGATGGAAGGTGGTGTCGCGGCCGTGCTGGTCGCGCACGGCCGGCGCCGTGGACAGCCGCTCGCCGAGCCAGCCGCGCAGGTCGTCGATGCAGGCCAGGGTCGCGTCGTTCATGCGGCCACCGCCTTCTGCTCGATGCGGCCGAACAGCTCGCGCCCGTCGTCGGTGTGGAAGGACAGGCCCACGGTGTCGCCCGGCACCAGGTACGGCGCCAGCGCATCGGGCCCCTGCCCCGCGAGCTGCTGCAACGTGCGCTGCTCGACGATGCAGGCCACGCCGCGCGCCGCGTCGCGGTTGGAGACCGTGCCGGCGCCGACGATGCTGCCCGCGCCGAGTCCGCGTGTGCGGGTGGCGTAGCGCAGGATGTCGACGAAGCTGAAGTCCTGGTCGTCGCCGGTGCGCAGCTCGCCGCGCAGCTGGCCGTTGACCTCGACGCGCAGGCGGCCGAAGGCGCGGCCCTCGCGCCAGTCGGCGCCCAGCTCGTCGGGCGTGACGGCGAAGGGGCCGAAGGCGCTCGCGGGCTTGCCGTGGAAGAAGCCGAAGCCCTTGGCCAGTTCGCCCGGGATCAGCGCGCGCAGCGAGACGTCGTTGACCAGCACCAAGAGCCGCACCTGGGCCAGCGCCTGCTCGGGCGTGGGCGCGGGACCCAGGTCGCCGACGATCACGGCCAGCTCGCCCTCGAGGTCGGCGCCCCAGGCCGGGTCGGCCGGGATGTCCTCGCACCAGGCGAGGTTGCGGTCCGACAGGCCCTGGTAGATGACGGGCTCGGTGCGCGCCGACGGCGGCATCTCGGCGCCGCGCGCGCGGCGCACGCGCTCCATGTGCGACAGGTAGCCGCTGGCATCGACCCACTGGTAGGCACGCGGCAGCGGTGCCAGCAGCGCCGCGAGTTCGAGCGGCTGGCCCGCGGCGGGGTCGGCGTCGAGCCGGGCCGCGGCCGCGCGCAGCAGCGGCGCCGCATGCTCCCAGTCGTCGAGCGCGGCCTGCAAGGTGGGCGCGGCCTCGGGCACCGCGAGGCAGCGCCGCGCATCGGCGGACACCACCACGAGCTGGCCGTCGCGCCGGCCGTTGTTCAGCGTCGCGAGTCTCATGCGGTCACCTGTTCGGTCTTGTCTTCGGGCGCATCGAGGTAGCCGCGCCAGGAGTCGGCATGCTCCGCGCGCTCGAAGGCCGCCATGCCCGGGCCGATGTCGAGCGGATCGCGCGCGTCGATGTTGATCGCGACCTCGTGCAGCTCGGTGCGCGGTGCCGACAGGCTGTTGCGGTAGGCCGCGGGATGCGGCCCGTGCGGGAAGCCGGCGGGATGGAAGGTCATCGCGCCCGGCCCCATGCCGTCGCGGCTGAAGAAACGGCCCGCGTGCAGGAACAGCAGCTCGTCGTAGTCGTCGTTCGAATGGAAGAACGGCACCTTCAGCGCGCCCGGGTCGGTCTCGGCCGGTCGCGGGCAAAAGGTGCAGACGGCCACGCGCTGCGTGAGGAAGGTGGTGTGGGCCGAGGGCGGCAGGTGGTAGCGCGCGCTGAGCACGGGCCGGATGTCGCGCCAGTTGAGGCGCACCGGCGCGAGCGTGCCCTTCCAGCCCAGCGCATCGAGCGGGTCGTGCGGATAGGTCAGCGTGGACACGCGGTGCCGCGCCTGGATGCGCACGGCCCACTCGCGCGGCGCGGCGTGCTGCTGCGCGACGAAGGCCTCGTCGAGCTGCGGCACGTCGAGCACGCCGGCATCGAACAGCGCATGCTCGCCGAGCAGCCCGCGCTCGGGCAGGCGGAAGCTGTCGCCCGTGGCTTCGAGCAGCAGCAGGAAGGACGGCGCCGCGGGCTCGTAGCGCCAGGCGGTGCCGCGCGGCAGCAGCAGGTAGTCGCCGTCGCGCAGGCGCAGGTGGCCGTAGTCGCAGTAGAGATCGCCGCCGCCCGCGTGGACGAACAGCAGCTCGTCGCCGTCGGCGTTGCGCGCCAGGTGGCGCATGGGCGCCGAGGGCTTCCAGCAGCGCAGCCGCATGTGGGCATTGCCCGCGACCAGCGGCGCGTCGAGCGGGCAGTCGAGGCCCTGCGCGGCGGCGGGCAGCTGGTTGAGGTCGTAGGCGCGCGGGCGGTGCGGGCCGTCCCAGCGCAGCCAGGCCGTGGGCGCATGGCGGTGGTACATGTGCGTGGCCTGGCCGCCGAAGCCCTCGCGGCCGATCTCGCGCTCGTAGGTGCCGGGCGGGATGTCCGCGTGGGCCTGGCGCGAGGCGATGCCGGCGCGCATGGGAAGGACGATGGGTTTGGTCATGGACGGTTCACGGGCACTTGCGCAGTTCGGCCTGCAGGAATTCGGGCGTGTGGGGCGGGGTCATCTGGACCAGCGGCGTGAGCTCGACGGTGGCGAACAGGCCCGCGCGGCTGTAGGGCTCGGCGTCGATGAAGCGCCGCGCCTCGGCGCGCGAGGCGACCGACAGCGCGACCACCATGCCGATCGGCTCGCGCGCATCGGCGTCGAGCAGCGCCGCGCCGAACACGGTGCGGGGCAGCCAGGCCAGCATGTGGCGGATGTGGTCGGCGCGCACCGGCAGGCGGTCCTGCGCGCCGCCGGGGTGATAGAGGCAACGGACGAGCCAGGCCATGGTCTCAGTGCGCGTCCGCGCCGGCCTGCTCGCGCTTGATGGCCTCGAACAGCGCCTTGGCGTTGCCCTCGCCGAACGAGGTGTCGCCCTTGCGCTGGATGGCCTCGAAGAAGATCGGCCCGATCATCTTGCGCGTGAAGATCTGCAGCAGGAAGCGCGCCCGCGCGTCGGGGTTCTCGCCGGTGGCGGCACCGTCGAGCAGCATGCCCAGCGACTTCATGCGCGCCACGTCCTCGCCGTGGCCCGGCAGCCGGGTGTCGAGCGCGTCGTAGTAGGCCGAGGGCGTGGGCAGGAACTCCACGCCGGCGCCGCGCAGCCGCTCCACGCTGGTGTAGAGGTCGTCGCTGAACAGCGCAATGTGCTGGATGCCCTCGCCGTTGTACTCGTCGATGAACTCCTGGATCTGCGAGCTGCGGCCCATCGGCGACACCACGGTCACGCAGGCGTTGCTCGCGGGATCGCGCACCGCGATCGTGTCGAAGCCGTTGCTGGCGTCGCCGGCGACGAACTTGAACACCTCCTCGAAGCCGAAGATGTTCTTGTAGAAGTCCACCCACTGGGGCATGTTGCCCGGGTGCACGCAGTGCGTGACGTGGTCGACGCGCACGAAGGGCGCGAAGGCCGCGCCGGTGTCGGGCACGGCGGCCGGATCGAATTCGAACTGCGCGTGCAGCGCCGCGAGCGCCGCATCGTCGACCAGGTAGAGCGCGCTGCCGCCGATGCCTTGCAGCGCGCAGTCCGGCAGCAGCGAGCTCGCCGCCGCGTCGAGCGGCTGCGCGCCGCGCTCGCGGGCCAGCGCCATCGCACGCGCGCTGTCGGCCACGCGAAAGGCCATGCCGGCGCACGACGGTCCATGGTGGGCGGCGAATTGCATCGCATGCCCATCCTGGCGCGTGCCGACGATGAACTCGACACCCGCCTGCCGCATCAGCAGCGCATGCCCCGCGCGGTGCCGCGCGACGGTGCGAAAGCCCATGCGTTCGAGCACGGCGGCCAGCGCCTGCGGGTCGGGACTTGCGAACTCCATGAACGCGGTGCCGAGCACCTCTGCACGTTCCTTCTGGGTCATTGAATTCTCCTGGCTTCAGCTGTCGATGGAAAAACCGGTGGACTGCACGATCGGCGCCCACTTGGCGAGGTCGGCACGCACCATGGCGTCGAGTTCGCGCGGCGTGACCGCGCTCGGCAGGAAGGCGCGCGCGGCATAGGCCTCCTGCAGTTCCTTCGTGGCCACGGCGTCGCGGATCTGCGCGGCCAGTGTGTTCGCGACGGCCGGCGGCGTCCGGGAGGGCGCCCAGACGGCGAAGTACTCCTGGATGTCGAAGTCGCGAAAGCCCGCCTCGCGCATGGTGGGCGCCTCGGGCAGGTAAGGCGAGCGCGCGGAACCGGTGGTGGCCAGCACGCGGATGCGCCCTTCCTTCGCGAACGGCAGCGGCTCGCTCAGCACGTTGACCGAGGCCGCGATCTGGCCGCCCACCACGTCCTGGATGGCGGGCGCGCCGCCCTTGTAGGGCACGTGCGTGAGGTTCATGCCGGCGGCCTTGCCGATCACCACGCCCGCGAAGTGGGCCATCGTGCCCTCGCCCGGCGAGCCGAAGCTGGCCTTCGAGGGATTGGCGTTGCACCACTGCGCGAACTGCTGCACGGTGCGCACCTCGGGCGGCACCGCGGGCCCCACGCTGAGGCCGAACTGGAAGGTGCACACGGTCGACACCGGCGCGAAGTCCTTGAGCGGGTCGTACGACAGCCGCTTGTAGACGTGCGGATAGATCACCATCACCGAGGCGGGCGCCAGCACCAGCGCGCTGCCGTCGGCCTCCGCGGCCTTCACGTGGTCCATCGCGAGGCGTCCGCCCGCGCCCACCCGGTTCTCGACCAGCACCACCGGCGCGTAGCTGCCCTTGATGCGTTCGGCCAGCAGCCGCGCGATGGAATCGCCCGAGCCGCCCGCGGGAAAGCCCATCACGATGCGCGCCGTCTTCGACAGCGTGGGCGGGGTTTCGGCAGCGGCCGCCAGGGGGAAGACCGGGATCAGCGCACCCGCTGCGGCGCAGGCCGGAGCGGCAAGGATGTCGCGGCGTCGAATCATGGCTTGTCTCCTTTTTTACGGGGTGCGCCGGATTCTAGGCTTATTCATTTCATTGTGAAACTGTTTCTTTTAGAAATTGATCTTTGGCTTCTGCCCGTGGGGTTGCCAGCAAACGGGCGCACGCGTGCCTCCGCGAGGCGCGGATCGATCGCAAAGGGGGAAGGCGCGGCGCCGGCCGCGCGGGGATTCAGACGGCCGCGGCCGCCGGCACGGTATCGGCCGGCGCGAGCTCGCGCCAGTCGCGCGTGTCGTCCAGCGTGGCGTTGGCCCGCGCGACAAGCACCTGCATCGCCGCCTGCACGGTCTTGAGCTCCTGCGGCGTGAGCGCGCTGGTCAGCTCCTGCTCGATGGCGCGCGCCAGCGGCATCACGCGCTCGTAGGCGTCGGCGCCGGTCTTGGTGAGGCGCAGCACGACCTTGCGGCGGTCCTTGGCATCCACGCGGCGCGAGACCAGCTTCTTGGTCACGAGCAGGTTCAACGCGCGCGTGATGCTGACCTTGTCCATGGCCGTGCTCTCCGACAGCTCGGTCGCCGACATCGGCGAGAACGCGACCAGGTTGGCGAGCACGCGCCACTCGACCACGCCGATGCCGAGTTCCTCCGAGTACATGCGCGCCAGCATGCCGCTCACGCGGTTCGTGATGACCGAGCACTGGTAGGGCAGCCAGTCGTTCAGGCGCAGGATGCCGTCGGGTTGAACGCTGGCGGCATCGCGGGGCAGGGGGGAGGCACTCTCTTTGGACGGCATGGCCGGGGACTTTAGCGCAGGCACGCCGCGCGGCCTCAGTCCGGCGCCGAGAGCCCGCGTGCGGCCTCGCGCCGCAGCTCCCGCAGGAAGCCTTCGCGCGGCTCGGGCAGGTAGCCCGTGAAGAGCGTGCGCCGCACCTCGGCGAAGAGCCCGGCGCGCGCATAGGGCTCGCCGGCCAGGAAGTCGTCGGCCTGCGCGGGGTCGTCGGTGGCCAGCAGCAGGTACATGCCGACCAGCTCGCCGTCGGCCAGCGACGGACCGCCGTGCAGCACGCGCGCCTGGTTCGCGATCATGTAGTCGAGGTGGACCGCGCGGATCGGCAGGCGGTCCCGCGCGCCGCCGGGGCGGTAGCGGCAATCGAGGGCGATGGGCATGGCGGGCGCTCCTGGCTCAGGCGGTCTTCAGCGCGGGCGGCTGCATCGCGGGCGGCGGTGCCTCGTGCGCCGCCAGCAGCACGGGCAGGTTGCGACGGTACTCGGCGATGCCGCGCGCCTTCACATGCCCGTAGCCACGGATCTTCTCGGGCAGCGCCGCGACCGCCACCGCGCTGCCGATGCGCTCGCTCGTCAGCCCGTCGATCAGGCGTCCGACGAGCCCTTCGTACTCCACCACCAGCGCGCGCTCCTCGCGCCGCTCGGCCAGCCAGCCGAAGGGATCGAGCGGCGTGCCGCGCAGGCCGCGCAGCGCCGCGAGCGTGCGGAACACCGGCAGCATCCAGGCGCCAAAGCTGCGCTTTAGCACCTTCCCATCGGCGCCACGCTTCTCGAAGATCGGCGGCGCCAGGTGGAATTGCAGCTTGAAGTCGCCCTCGAACTGATCACGCAGCTTCTGCAGGAACTCGGGCCGCACATGCAGCCGCGCGACCTCGTACTCGTCCTTGTAGGCCATCAGCTTGAACAGCGAACGCGCCACCGCCTCCGCCAGCCGCGGCCGCCGCGCGCCGGGCGCGACGGCGCGCTCGGCGGCCTCCACGCGGCGCACGGTGTCGAGGTAGCGGCGCGCATAGCGCGCGTCCTGGTAGTCGGTGAGGAAGCGCACGCGCTCGTCGAGCAGCTTCTCGAAGGACTGCGGCAGGTTCAGCGTGACGACGCTGCCACGCTCGCCCAACAGCGTCTGGCGCCATTGCGGATCGGCGGCCGTGAGCCGGCCGGCCGCGAAGGCGCGCTTGTTGGCGGCCACGGCCACGCCGTTGAGCTCGATCGCGCGCATCAGCGCCGCGAGGCTCACCGGCACGCCGCCCTGCTGCCAGGCGTGGCCGAGCATCAGCATGTTGGCGCCGATGGCGTCGCCCAGCAGCGCCTTGGCGGTGGCGTTCGCATCGATGCGCTCGACCTGCGCGGCACCCGCGGCGGCCTCGATCTTGGCGAGCAGCGCGTCCTCGCGGTACGGCAGGTCGGGCTGGCGCGTGAACTCGGCCAGGGTCTGCAGATGGGTGTTGACCACCACGCGCGTGCGGCCCTCGCCGATCACGCCCAGCACGTCGGGCAGCACGCCCACCACCAGGTCGGCGGCGATCAGGGTGCGCGCGGTGCCCGGCAGCAGGCGCACCGCGTGCAGCGTATCGAGCGAATCGGCCAGGCGCACGTGGCTCACGACCGAGCCGCCCTTCTGCGCGAGCGCGGTGAAATCGAGCACCGAGATGCCCTTGCCTTCGAGGTGCGCGGCCATCGCGATCAGCGCGCCGAGCGTGATCACGCCGGTGCCGCCGACGCCCGCGATCATCAGGTCGAAGGGCTGCGCGAGCGCAGGCAGCGCGGGCAGCGGCAGCGCGGCCGCGAGCGCCTCGGGGTCCTGCGCGGGTGAAGCCGCCGTGCCCTTGCGCAGGCTGCCGCCGAGCACGCTCACGAAGCTGGGGCAGAAGCCCTCGGCGCACGAAAAGTCCTTGTTGCAGCTCGACTGGTCGATCTGGCGCTTGCGGCCGAACGAGGTCTCGAGCGGCGCGACCGACAGGCAGTTCGACTGCGTGCCGCAGTCGCCGCAGCCTTCGCAGACTTCGGGATTGATGAGCACGCGACGCGCCGGATCGGGATAGCTCTTGCGCTTGCGGCGGCGGCGCTTCTCGGCCGCGCAGGTCTGGTCGTAGACCAGCACGGTGACGCCCGCGATCTCGCGCAGCTCGCGCTGCACCATGTCGAGCTCGCGCCGGTGCCGCACCTGCACGCCCGCGGCCAGCGTCACGCCGTGATAGCGCTGCGGCTCGTCGGTCACCACCACCACCTTGCGGGCACCTTCGCTCGCGACCTGGGTGCAGATCTGCGGCACGCTGGTCTGGCCGTCGACGGGCTGGCCGCCTGTCATCGCCACCGCGTCGTTGAACAGGATCTTGTAGGTGATGTTCGCGCCGCCCGCCACCGCCTGCCGGATCGCGAGGTAACCCGAGTGGAAGTAGGTGCCCTCTCCCATGTTCTGGAACACGTGCGGCACGCGCGTGAAGGCGCCGCGCCCGAGCCAGTCGGTGCCCTCGCCGCCCATCTGCGTGAGGCCGCCGGTGCCGCGGTCCATCCAGCTCGCCATGTAGTGGCAGCCCACGCCGGCCTGTGCCTGGCTGCCCTCGGGCACCTTGGTCGAGCTGTTGTGCGGGCAGCCCGAGCAGAAGTACGGCAGCCGCCGCATGCCGTCGGCCTCGTTCGACAGCGCCGCGCGCGCGACGAAGCGTGCAGTGTCGATGCGCGCGGCCAATGGATGGTCGACGGCGCGCAGCCACGTCAGCAGCGCGGCGGCGATGCTCGCGGGCGAGAGCTGGCCGGTCCAGGCCAGCAGCGGATGGCCCTCGAGGTCCTGCTTGCCGCAGACCGTGGGCCGGCGCGCGCGGTTGAACACCCGGTCCTTGAGCTGCTGCTCGACCACCGAAGCCTTCTCCTCGATCACCAGCACATGCGACAGCCCTTCGCAGAAACGGTCGGCGCCCTCGGCATCGAGCGGGAACACCAGGCCCGGCTTGTAGAGCCGCAGGCCGAGCGCCGGCAGGTCGCCGGCGCCAAGGCCGCAGCGCTGCAGCACCTCCATCAGGTCGTGGAAGGACTTGCCGACCGCCACGATGCCGGCCGTGGCCCCGGGCGCCGGCACCACCAGGCGATCGAGCGGATTGCCGCGCGCGAAGGCGCTGAAGGCCTCGAGCTTGGCGGCCAGCCGCAGCTCGACGGCCGGCGTGAGGAAGTCGCTGGTGCGGTATTCGAGCGCGGAGGTGTCGGGCAACCCGGACGGCTCGGGCAATGCGAGCGCCGCGCCCGAGGAGGCCTCGACGGAGCGCGCGCTCTCGACCGTTTCCGAGATCGCCTTGAACGCGACCCAGGTGCTGGCATGGCGCGAGGCAGCCCAGCCCCAGAGGCCGAAGGCCTCGTACTCGTCGACCGAGGCCGGATGCACGATCGGGATGCCCCAGCCCATCAGCGACAGGTCGCTGGCATTGGGGATCGACGAGGACGTGGCCGCATGGTCGTCGCCCACCACCATCAGCACGCCGCCGCGGCGCGAGGTGCCGGCCGCGTTGCCGTGGCGGATCGCATCGCCCGCGCGGTCCACGCCCGGCCCCTTGCCGTACCACATGGCGAACACGCCATCGACCTCCCGCTCGGGGTCCAGGCCGACCTGCTGCGTGCCCATCACCGCGGTGGCGGCCAGGTCCTCGTTGATGGCCGGCAGGAAGCGGATGCCGTGCTCGGCCAGGTCCGACTTGGCGCGCCACAGCTCGGTGTCGACGCCCGCGAGCGGCGAACCGCGGTAGCCGCTCACGTAGCCGGCGGTGTTCCAGCCGCGGGCCTGGTCCTCCTGCTGCTGGCGGAACAGCAGGCGCACCAGCGCCTGCGTGCCGGTGAGGAACACGCGGCCTGCGCGCGCGGTGCGGTTGTCTTCGAGCCGGTAGCCTGTCTCCAGCGCGGGCGCTGCTTCTTCTGTCTGCATGGTGTGGATCCGTCCATCGGGGGAAGATCAAATATTAATCCGTCTGGACAGCATATATAATTGCGATCCATGCGGCGTTGGTGACAACCCGGCATGTTTCATTCCGGAGAACGCCGCCATGGGAAAGACCGATTCGACGCCGCTGTCCGACGCGCCCACGCGCCGCATCCTCGACCTGCTGCAGGCCGACGGCCGCATGACGGTGCAGGCGCTGGCCGACGAGGTGGGCCTGTCCTCGGCGCCCTGTTGGCGCCGGCTGCGCGAACTCGAGGACAGCGGCATCATCCGCCGCTTCGTCGCGCTGGTCGACCGCAACAAGGTCGGCCTGCACGGCTGCATGTTCACGCAGATCAGCCTCGAGCGGCATTCCGAAACGGTGGTGACGGCCTTCGAGCGCGCGGTGCAGGCCACGCCCGAGATCCTCGAATGCTGGGTCACCACCGGCGACGGCGACTACATCCTCAAGATCGTGGTGCCCGACGCGCTGGCCTTCGATCGCTTCCTGCACCGCTTCATGCTGAAGCTCGAGGGCATCCGGCAGATCAAGACCTCGGTCGCGCTGCGCGAGGTGAAGAACGACACCCGGCTCGATCTGACGCGGGTGTCGCTCTAGGGAAAGCTTCAAACGCTGCGTTGCCGCAGCACCTTCCCCGGATTCATGACCCCGCGCGGATCGAGCGCCTGCTTGATCGCCGACATCACGCGCATCGAGGCGCCGCGCTCGAGTTCGAGGAAGTCGAGCTTGCCGTAGCCGATGCCGTGCTCGCCGGTGCAGGTGCCGCCCATCGCGATGGCGCGACGCATCAGCCGCGCGTTGAGCGTTTCGGCGCGCGCCATCTCGTCGGCATCAGCGGGATCGACCACCACGCACAGATGGAAGTTGCCGTCGCCCACGTGGCCGCACATGGGCGCGGTGAGCCCGAGTTCCTCGACGTCGGCGCGCGCCGCCAGCACCGCCTCGCTCAGGCGCGAGATCGGCACGCAAGCATCGGTGGGCATGCCCTGGCAGCCGGGGCGCAGCGCGAGCGCGGCCCACCACACGTCGTGGCGCGCCTGCCAGAGCCGGCTGCGCTGCTCGGGCGTGTCGGCCCAGGCGAAGCCCACGCCGCCATGCTCGGCCGCGAGTTCCTCGGCCACGCGCACCTGCTGCACCACGCTCTCGGGCGCGCCGTGGAACTCGAGGAACAAGGTGGGCATGATCGGCAGCCCGAGCTTCGCGTAGCGATTGCAGGCCTCGACCTGCTGTGCATCGAGGAACTCGATGCGGCCCACCGGCACGCCGGTCTGCATGATCGCGGTGACCGCCTCGATGGCCGCGCGCAGGTCGGGAAAGCCGCAGCGCGCGGCCGCGATCTGTTCGGGCAGCGGATGCAGCCTGAGGCCCACCTCGGTGACGATGCCCAGCGTGCCCTCGGCGCCGGTGAACAGGTGCGTGAGGTCGTAGCCCGCGGCCGACTTGCGCGCGCGCCCGCCGGTGCGCACCACCTCGCCGTCGGGCAGCACCACCTCGAGCGACATCACGCTTTCGCGCATGGTGCCGTAGCGCACGGCGTTGGTGCCCGAGGCGCGCGTCGACACCATGCCGCCGATCGAGGCATCGGCGCCGGGATCGATCGGGAAATGCAGGCCGCTGCCGTGCAGCGCCGCATTGAGCTGCTTGCGCGTCACGCCGGCCTGCACGCGGCAGTCGAAGTCGGCCTCGTGGATCTCGATCACGGCATTCATGCGCGAGAGGTCGATGCAGATGCCGCCATGCAGCGCGGCGATGCCGCCCTCGCACGAGGTGCCGGTGCCGAACGGGATCATCGGCACCGAGGCCGCGTGGCACAGCCGCGCGACCGCGGCCACCTCCTCGGTCGATTCGGCGAACACCACCGCGTCGGGCGCATGCAGCGGATGGAAGGACACGTCCTTGCCGTGCTGGTCGCGCACCGCCTGGCCGGTCGCGCAGCGCTCGCCGAAGCGTTCGCGCAGCTGGTGGATCACGGCGGCGACGGGGCGCTCGCGCGGCGCGAGGGATTCTTCGTTCATCGGGAGTCTCCTTCTTCAGGCCGCCAGCTTCTCGGGCGGCATCGATTCGATAGCGGCCGAGGGCGCCGCGGCCCGCCCCAGGTAACTGTCGGCGACCCGCGCATCGCGCGCGACCTCGGCGGCCGGCCCCTGCAGGCTCACGCGGCCCATCTCGAGCACGTAGGCATGGTCGGCCACCTCGAAGGCGGCACGCGCGTTCTGCTCGACCAGCAGGATCGCCACGCCCTGCGCCTGCAGCCGCCGCACGGTGGCGAAGATGTCGCGCACCACCAGCGGCGCGAGCCCCAGGCTCGGCTCGTCGAGCAGCAGGATGCGCGGGCGCGCCATCAGCGCGCGGCCCAGCGCGAGCATCTGCCGCTCGCCGCCCGAGAGCGTGTGCGCGAGTTGCGCATGCCGCTCGCCCAGGCGCGGGAACAGCGCATACACGCGCTCCATCTCGGCGGCGATCGCGCGCCGGCCCGCGCGGCGCCAGCAGAAAGCGCCGAGCTCGAGGTTGTCGGCCACGCTCATGGTGCCGAACAGGTCGCGCTGCTCGGGCACCAGCGCCAGGCCCATGGCCACGCGGCGCTCGGGCGAGACGAAGCGCAGGTCGGTGCCGTCGAGCCGCACCTCCCCGCTCATCGGCAGCCGGCCCATGAGCGCGGCCAGCAGCGTGGACTTGCCGGCGCCGTTGGGGCCGACCACGGTGACGATGCCCGAGGGCGGCACCGCCACGTCGACCTCGTGCAGCGCCGGGATGCGGCCATGGAACGCGCACAGGGCGCGGGCTTCCAGCGTCATGCCGCGCTCCCCAGGTAGGCCTGCTGCACGCGCGGGTCGTCGCGCACCGCCTGCGCCTCGCCCTCGGCGATCTTCTGGCCGAACTGCATCACGACCAGGCGGTCGGCGATGTCCATGATGAATTCCATGTCGTGGTCCACGATGAGCACGGTCACGCCCTCGCCGCGCAGCTGCTTGAGCAGCGCGGCCAGGGTCTTCTTCTCCTGGTGCCGCAGGCCCGCTGCGGGCTCGTCGAGCAGCAGCAGCTGCGGGCGCGCGCACAGAGCGCGCGCGATCTCCAGGATGCGCTGCTTGCCCAAGGGCAGGCTGGCCGCGGGCGCGTCCGCCAGATCCTCGAGGCCGCAGCGCTGCAACTGCGCCAGCGCCATGGCCTCGATCGCGGCCTCCTCGCGGCGATCGAGCCGCAGCATGGCGCGCAACCAGCCATCGCGCCCGAGCAGGTGGCAGCCGAGCGCCGCGTTGTCGCGCACGCTCATGTCGGCCACCAGCTTCACGTGCTGGAAGGTGCGCGCCACGCCGCGCGCGGCCACGTGGCGCGCGCCGAGCGCGTCGATGCGCTGGCCGCGCAGCGAGATCGCGCCGGCGCTGGCGGGCAGCAGGCCGGTGATCAGGTTGAACAGCGTGCTCTTGCCCGCGCCGTTGGGCCCGAGCAGCGCGACGATCTCGCCGCCGCGCACCTCGAAGGAGACGCGGTTGACCGCGACCAGCCCGCCGAAGCGCTTCTCGGCCCCGTCGACGCGCAGCAGCACCTCGCCCGGCGCGGCGGCTGCGTGCCGCGCGGGCGCGCGCAGCTCGGCCGGAGCGCCGCGCGGCGCGGGCCGCCGCGGCACGGCGGCCGTGAAGCGCGTCCAGCGCGCGAGCAGCGGCCACAGCCCCGCGTTGGCGCGCGCGAGTATGAGCAGCATCAGCACGCCGAACACCGCCATCTCGAAGTTGCCCGAGCGGCCGAGCAGCGCCGGCAGCACGTCCTGCAGCACCTGCTTGAGCACCACCACCACGCCCGCGCCCGCGAGTGCGCCCCACAGCGCGCCCACGCCGCCCATCACCGCCATGAACAGGTACTCGATGCTCATCTGCAGCCCGAAGGGCGTGGGATTGAGGAAGCGCTGCATGTAGACGTAGAGCCAGCCCGCCATGCCGGCCAGGCCCGCGGCGGTGCAGAACACCGCGACCTTGAGCCGGAACGCATGCGCGCCGAAGGCCTCGGGCAGGTCGGCGCCGGCGCGCAGCGCGCGCACCGCGCGGCCCAGCCGCGAATCGAGCAGGTTGCGCACCAGCCAGAAGGCCAGCGCGAAGCCCAGCGCGATCAGGCAGAACATCGAGCGCTCGGACGCGAAGTCGAAGCCGAACAGGTTCAGCGCGGGAATGCCCGCGAGGCCGTTGAAACCGCCCAGCGGCTCGATGATGCCCAGCCCGTAGTACACGACCACGCCCCAGGCCAGCGTGGCCAGCGACAGGTAATGACCGCCCATCGAGAGCGTGAGCGCGCCGATGCCCGCGGCCGACAGCGTGGCGAGCGCGACGCCGGCCAGAAGCGTCGCCCAGCCCGGCACGCCGTGCGCCACCGCCAGGTAGCCGGCCGCGTAGGCGCCGATGCCGACGAAGGCCGCCTGGCCGAAGGAGATCAGGCCCGCGAAGCCGGTCATCAAGGTGAGCCCGAGCGCCACCGTGGCGTAGAGCAGCACGAAGCTCGCGAGCGTCACGTAGTAGCTCGAGGCGAACAGCGCCAAGCCGGCCGCGGCCATCACGGCGACGGCCGCGAGCATCCAGGAACGAAAGCTCATGAAGCCTCCTGCGAATGCGGGTCGGCCAGCGAACGCCACAAGAGCAGCGGCACGATCAATGCGAACACGATGATCTCCTTGGCGGCGCTCGCGCCGTAGGACGAGAAGGCCTCGAGCAGGCCCACCACGAGCGAGCCCGCGGCGGCGAGGACGTAGCCCGAGAGCCCGCCGACGATCGCGCCGACGAAGCCCTTGAGCGCGAGCAGGAAGCCCGAGTCGTAGTAGATGGTGGTGAACGGGCCGATCAGCACGCCCGAGACCGCGCCGATGAAGGCGGCGATGGTCAGCGCCAGTTCGCCCGAGTGGTCGGGCGAGATGCCGACCAGCCGCGCGCCGTCGCGGCACACGGCGGTGGCGCGCAGCGCCTTGCCGCTCAGCGTATGGCCGAAGAAGGCGAAGAACACGGCCACGAGCACGGCGCTCGCCGCCACCACCGCCAGCGTCTGCGGCGCCACCGGCAGTCCCGCGAGCAGGCCGGCCGGCAGTTCGAAGCCCGGCAGCCGCGAGCCCTCGGGCCCGAACACGTACAGGCCCAGCGCCACCAGCACGAAGTGCAGTGCGATCGCCGCCACCAGCAGCACCAGCGGCGAGGCATTGCCCATCGGCCGAAACACGGTGCGGTAGATCAGCGGCCCCATCGCCGTGACCAGCGCCACCGCCGCGGCCGTCTGCATCCAGGCCGGCGAGCGCGCATCGACGCCGAACCAGGCGAAGGCGCAGGCCGCCAGCGGCAGCGCGCCGAGCAGCGCGAGCCGGCCGCCCAGCCCCGCGAGGTTGCGCTGCCGCAGGCGCTCGGCGGTTTCCATGCCGCAGGCCAGCAGGGCCACCGCCGCCACCGGCACCGCCAGCCCCGGCGCCTGGCCCTGCTGGAAGGCCGCGATGGTCAGCACGCTGGCGCTGACGAATTCGCCCTGCGGGACGAACACGATGCGCGTGACGGTGAAGACCATCACGAGCGCCAGCGCCAGCAGCACGTAGACCGCGCCGCTCGCGAGGCCGTCCTGCACCAGCAGGCCGAAGATCTGCATGTCCATGATCTGTAGGGTCCGCCGCGCGTCAGGGGATGTACTTCCAGCTGCCCTTCTCGATGCGCACCATCACCCGGCTGCGCTGGTCCAGGCCGATGTGGTCCTTGGGCCCGAGGCTGTAGACGCCGTTGGTGGCATGCAGGTCCTGCGTGGACTCGATCGCGTCGCGCAGCGCCTTGCGGAACTCGGGCGTGCCGGGCTTCGCGCCCTTGAGCGCGCGCGGCGCCGCGTCCTGCAGGATCAACGCCGCATCCCAGAGGTAGGCGGCGAAGGTGGAGCGGTGGCCCGCGTTGGGCAGCGCCTCGTACTTGCGGATGAATTCGAGCGAAGGCTTCTTCGCCGGATGGCTGTCGGGCAGCTGCTCGGCCACCAGCACCGGGCCGGCCGGCACGAAGGTGCCCTCGAGCTTGGCGCCACCCACGCGCAGGAAGTCGTTGTTCGCCACGCCATGGGTCTGGTAGACCTTGCCGCGGTAGCCGCGGTCGAACAGCGTGGCCTGCGGCAGCACCGCGGGCGTGCCCGAGGCCGCGATGAACACCGCGTCGGGCTGCGAGGCCAGCAGCTTGAGCACCTGCCCGGTGACCGAGGCATCGGTGCGCGTGTAGCGCTCGTTGGCCACCACCTCGATCTTGCGCAGCTCGGCGAGCTTGCCGAACTCGCGCCACCAGCCTTCGCCGTAGGCGTCGTTGAAGCCGATGAAGGCCACGCGCTTCACGCCGTTGTCGGCCATGTGCTGGATGATCGCGGTCGCCATGTGGGTGTCGCTCTGCGGCGTCTTGAAGGCCCAGCGCTTGCGGTCGTCCACCGGCTCGACGATGGCGCCCGAGCCCGCGAGGCTGATCATCGGCGTGCCGCTCTCCACCAGCACGTCGAGCACGGCCAGCGAGTTGGGCGTGAGGCTCGGCCCGATCAGCAGGTCGATCGCCGACTCGGAGATCAGCTTGCGCACGTTCTTGACCGTGGTCGAGGTGTCGGACGCGTCGTCGAGCAGGATGTAGTTGACCTTCTCGCCGCCCGCGGTGGCGGGCAGCACCGACACCGTGCGCTGCTGGGTCACGCCCACCGAGGCCGCGGGCCCGGTGGCCGAGACCACCACGCCCACGTTGATATCGGCCCGCGCGCCCGAAAGCGCCGCAAAGCACAGTGCCGCGCCGAAGGCGGCGGCCCGGAAGCGGGCCTTTGCAATCTCGATCATCGTTGTCTCCTTTTATGTGTCTGTCGTACCGGGAAAAGAATCGAAAGCTCGCTAGGTCTGCGCCACCGGCGTGAAGCTGTCGGCGGAGATCGCCGTGCTCGCCATGCCCAGCGCGATGCAGGTGTCGGAACAGGCGGCGACGAAGCCCGGCGAGCCGCCGATCACCGCGCGGGCGCCGGCCAGCGAACCGTGGTTCTCGCGCAGCCACGAGGGCGCGTACTGCTGCCTGGTACTAAAGCGGCTACGCGCCTCGGTCACCAGCAGCGCATAGCGGAAGTTCGGATGCGCGCGGGCCAGCCCCGCGAGGCGGTCCATCAGCATCAGCTCGGCGTCGTCGCGCACCGAGAACAGCAGCGTCATCGGGCTGGTGTCGCCGTGCGCGAGCGCGTCCTCCATGATCGAGAGCACGGGCGCCAGGCCGGTGCCGCCCGCGAGGCCGAGCACCGGGCCCTCGCCTTCGGGCAGCCGGCAGGTGCCGTAGGGCCCGGTCACGCCGACGCTGTCGCCGGGCTGCAGCAGGTCGTGGATGTGGCCGCTGGCCGCGCCGCCCGGATGACGCGCCACCAGCAGCTCGATCAGGCCCGTGCTCGAAGGCACGGTTGCGAGGCTGTAGCGCCGGTGCGGCGAAAGTCCCGGCAGCGCGAGCTCGACATAGGCGCCGGCCTGCGCCTCGAAGCGCAGCGGCTCGCTCGCCTGCAGCACCAGCCGCCGCACGCGCGGCGTGAGCGGGGTGTTGCACAGCACGCGCGCCTCGAAGCTCTGCACGGCCGAGCCCTCGCCGCCCGGGATCGGCTGCACGGTCCGCAAGTGCACCTCCTCGCTCAAAGGCCGTGCCTGGCACATCAGGCAGAAGCCCTCGGCGATCTCCTGGTCGGAGATCGCGAGGCCCAGCGACCAGCCGTTGTCGACCGTGCCCTGCGTGACGCGCGCCTTGCACATGCCGCAGGAGGCGCCGCGGCACTGATGCGGCAGCACCACGCCCTGCGACAGCGCGGCGTCCAGGATGATCTCTCCCTCGGGGACACCGAAGCGGATCGCCTCGTTGACGAGGATCGTTCGGCTCATGTTCATCGATGTCATGCGGCCTAGAAGATCGGGATCACCTTCTCGGGATCGAACACCACCTCCTTGCCCTCGATGCCGACTTCGGGCAGCGCGGGGAAATCGATGCCGTAGGGATCGAGGTTGGCCTTCATGCGCAGCACGGCCGTCTTCCAGTTGGCCTTGCGCTCGTCGAGCGTGAGGATGCCCAGGCCGGCGCTGCGCGCGACCTCGTCGATCTGGCGCTGCGCGGGGATGAAGGTGGGCGGCAGCTTCCAGAACTGCTCGGGCGGCTCGTGCAGGATGCCCGAGAGGAACACGAAGCCCGCGCGCAGCTGGATGCTGATCATCTGCTTGTCGTCCTCGGTGAGCACCGGCAGCAGCTTCTGCAGCACCGCCAGGCAGATGCCCAGGTGGCGGCCCTCGTCCTGGCCGATGCGCTTGAAGGCTTCCTTGAACACCGGGATGGTGGTGCGCTGGTACATGCCGTGGAACAGCGTGCTCGAGGCCACCTCGCCGAACAGGAAGGAGGTGAACAGGATCGCGAGCGGGTACTTGTCGACGCCGTTCTTGAAGCCGGTCCAGTAGCGCGAGCCGTTGTAGTAGAGCCACTCGATGTTGTTGCGCGCGAGATGCCCGAGCGGCGTCTCGGGCACGTAGCCGAGCGGGCCGCCGGGCGTGAGGCGCTTGATGGCGCGGCCGCACACTTCCTCGTGGTTCATCTCGTCGCGCACGACCGAGAAGAAGCACTTGCGCACCGGATCCTCTTCCTTGCTCTCGTAGGTGTGGATCATGGCGCGCGCGAACACCGACGGCCCCGAGCCGTCGAACACCGCGAGCAGCGAGAACCAGTAGGCCATGGCGTAGCGCTGGTCGAGGCTGTAGTCCTCCACGCGCAAGCTGTCCCAGGGCAAGGTGTGCGGCGACCAGCCGGGATCGCGCGCGGCGTCGTAGATGTCGTAGAGCTTGGGCGTCTCCACATGCCACTCGAGCGGGAAGATGTTGGGCCCGTCGATGCCGGGCGCGGCCTCGATCTCGGCGAGCAGGGTCTGCGGATCGGGCATGGCGAGCACCTGCTCGGGCGGCGAGGTCAGCGCGCGCGCGAGCGCGGCGGTGTCCTGGGCGTTGTCCTGGTGGGTGGGGGACGGGTTCATCGGGAATCTCTCCTTGTCATGTGTTCGGATGGGAGGGGTGGTGGATCATTGATTAGCCTTCCAGACGGCATATCAATTGGCAAAGGAAGAACGCGCATGCGGAATCGCGCCCGCGCGGGTGGCTTCGGCGAGTTCGGCTTCGCCGAGGCCGGCGGCGCGCAGCACCTCGAGGCTGTGCGCGCCGAAGGCCGGCGCCGCGGTGCGGTAGCTGGCCGGCGTGCGCGACAGCGACACGGCCGAGGCCACGCCCATCTGGCCACCGGCCTCGACGAAGCGCTCGCGGTGCAGCGCATGCCGATGCGTGCGCACCCCGCCGACGTCGAGCACCGGGCCGCAGGGCACGCCCGCGCGCATCAGCTCCTGCGCGATGGCCTCGCCGTCGCGCGTGGCCAGCAGCGCCTCGAGTTCGGCCTTGAGCGCCGCCGCGTTCGCGAGCCGCTCGCTGTTGTGCGCGAAGCGCGGATCGTCGGCCAGCTCGGCGCGGCCCAGCAGCGCGACCAGGCGGCGGAACTGGCCGTCGTTGCCCACGGCGATGAACACGCCGCAGCTGCGCGTGGCGAAGGCATCGTAGGGACAGATGTTGGGATGCGCGTTGCCGCTGCGCCCCGCGACGCGGCCCGACAGGAAGTGGTTGGGCAGGTGCGGATGCATCAGCGAGACGCCGGTGTCGAACAGCGTGGCCTCGACCGACTGGCCCCGGCCCGACAGCTCGCGCTCGCGCAGCGCCATCAGGATGCCGATGACCGCGTGCAGCCCGGTCGCGATGTCGATCACCGGGATGCCCATGCGCAGCGGCGCGCCGCCGCGTTCGCCGTTGACCGACATCAGCCCGGTCATGGCCTGCGCGACCGCGTCGTAGCCGGGCAGGCCGCCCAGCGGGCCGTCGGCGCCGAAGCCGCTGACGCGGCAATGCACCAGGCGCGGGAAGCGTTCGCGCAGGAACTCCTCGTAGCCGATGCCCCAGCGCTCGAGCGTGCCGGGTTTGAAGTTCTCGACCAGCACGTCGGCGTCCGCCAGCAGGCGCAGCAGCAGCGCGCGACCCTCGGGCAGCGAGAGGTCGAGCGCGACGCCCTGTTTGTTGCGGTTGACGCCGAGGAAGTACGAAGCGGCACCGTCGAGGAAGGGCGGGCCCCAGTCGCGCGTCTCGTCGCCCTGCGGCGGCTCGACCTTGATCACCTGCGCGCCATGGTCGGCCAGCATCTGGGTGCAGAAGGGACCGCCGAGCACGCGCGACAGGTCGATCACGCGCAGGCCGGCCAGCGCGCCCGGCGTGGTTTGCGTGGTGTGCGTCATGCCGGGCTGGCCTCCGAGGCGGTGCGCCGCAGCACGCGCGTGGCCTTGGCCTCGTAGCGCGGCAGCGCGCCCTCGTCGTGGCAGCGCACCTCGCACGTGAGGCCCAGCCGGGCCTTGAGCCGCGCGCGCACCTCGCGCGCCAGGTCGTCGCCCGCGCAGGCCGTGCCCGGCACGCGCTCCACGGCCACCTCCATGTGGTCGAGCACGCTGCGCTCGCTGTCGATGTAGATCTGCCAGGCATCCTTGGCCAGGCCCTCGACACCCGCGATCACGTCCTCGATCTGCGAGGGATAGACCAGCACGCCGCGCACCTTGAGCATGTCGTCCGAGCGGCCGATGATGCGGCCGATGCGCGCATAGGCATGGCGGCCGCAGGCGCAGCGGTAGGGCTGGGCCGAGCGTCGCACCAGGTCGCGCGTGCGCCAGCGCAGCACCGGCGAGGCCTCCTTGTCGAGCGTGGTGAAGACGATCTCGCCGACCTCGCCCGGCGCCACCGGGCGCAGGGTCTGCGGGTCGAGGATCTCGCTGAGCACGCTGTCGTCGTTGACCAGGTGCATCTCGTCGTCGCCGTGCGAATGCGGGCAGGAGACGCCGAGCACCGGTCCGCCGGCCTCGGTGGTGCCGTAGATGTTGTGCGCCAGGAAGCCCTCGGGCATCAGCGCCTCCATCTCGCTGCGGAAGGTGGCCGACACCGACTGGCCGCCGAACAGCCCCACGCGCAGCGCCCAGTCGCGGCGCGGATCGATGCCGGCCTTGCGCGCCTGCTGGATCAGCGTCATCAGCCACAGCGGCGACATGGTCGTGACCGTGTGGCGGTGGTCGCGCAGCCACTGCACCATCAGCTCGCCGCGGCCCGGGCCGACGGGGAAGTTGACCGCGCCATAGGCCTTGAGCGCCTCGTCCATCGAGCTGCCGCCGATCCACAGGCCGTAGCCATAGCCCTGGTAGACACGATCGCCCGCGCGCACGCCCACGGTGCGGTAGATGCGCGCGAGCTGGCGCACCAGCGTGTCTTCCCAGTCCTTCTGCGTGAAGCCGAACAGCACCGGCAGGCCCGTGGTGCCCGAAGTCGCGCAGAAGCGCACCACCTGCTCGAGCGGCACCGTGAGCAGCGGGTACGGATAGAGCGCGCGCAGGTGGCTCTTCTCGAGCAGCGGCAGCGCCTGCAGCGCGGCGCGGTCCTTCAGGTCGAGCGGCGAGGCGCCGGCCGCCGCGAAATGCGCCTGCCACTGCGGCGAGTGCGCGAGCCGGCGGCCGAGCGCGGCGAGCTTGGCGTCCTGGCGCGCCTGCAGTTCGTCGAGCGACAGGAAATCGTCGGCGGCATCGGCCGCGGCCTGCGCATTGCGGGATTCGGTCATGGGGCGTCTCCTTTGTTCTTGGCTGCAGTCCGCGCTTCAGGCGGCGAGGTAGCGGCGCGTCTGCAGCACGCGGAAGCGCGGCAGCACGAAGGCGGTGTCGCACAGCGCGGCGTTGCCGGCGGCGTTGTGGCCGCTCACGTGCAGGTCGCTGAAGGCGGCCGACTGGTTCACCAGCACCGGGCCGGTCATGTCGAGCGTGAGGTGCACGCCGGCATCGGCGGCTGCGTTCTTCGCGCGGCGCACGAAGGCCTCGTCGCGTGAGTACACCGACCAGGTGATCGCACCGCGCGAGCGCGTGACTTCGTGCGCGTGCCGCAGCGCCGCGTCGGCGTCCTCTGTCACGATCAGCAGGCCGATCGGGCCGAAGTGCTCGCGCGCGATGGTGTCGATGGCTTCGGGTGACACGGCGTAGAGGGCCGGCGTGCGCAGCACCGCATCGGGCAGATCGGGATGCGCGAGCCGGCGCGAGGCGAACACCGGTTCGCCGAGCGATGCCGCTTCGACGGCGCGCGCCTCGGTGGCATCGCTCTGGATCGCGCCCAGCAATTCGATGGCGCGCACCGGATCGGCGACCAGCTTGGCCACCGCCGCGGCGAGGTCGGCCTTGAAATCCTCGACCGTCTTCGCCGCGCCGTCCTGCAGCCGGATGCCCGCGCGCGACACGTAGATGCTCTGTGGCGTGGTGCACATCTGGGCGCTGTAGAGGCTCAGCGTGAGCGCGAGGTTGCGCACCAGGCCGGGATAGTCGCCGGTGCCCTCGATCAACACCGCGTTGACGCCCGCCTTCTCGGTAAAGACATGGGCCTGGCGCGCGTGGCTTTCGAGCCAGTCGCCGAACTCGGGACCACCCGTGAAGTCGATCAGCTTCACGCGCGCATCGAGCGCGAGCGCCTTGGTCTTGGGCGCGGCGCGCGTGTCGACCAGCAGCTGCACCACGTCGGCGTCGAGGCCCAGGCCCGCGAGCACCGTGCGCGCCGTGTCGACGCACAACGCGAGCGGCAGCACGGCCGTGGGATGCGGCTTCACGACCACCGGGTTGCCCGTGACCAGGCTCGCGAACAGGCCGGGGTAGGAATTCCAGGTCGGGAAGGTGGCGCAGCCGATCACGGCCGCGATGCCGCGCGGCAGGATCTCGAAGGTCTTCTCCACGCGCAGCGGCCGGCGCGCATCGGGCTTCTCCCAGAGCACGCGCGCGGGATAGGCGCCCATCTCGCGCATGGCGATGGCCACGGCCTCGAGCGCGCGGTCCAGCGCATGCGCGGTGCCGGCCTGGAAGGCCATCGCGAACGGCTGGCCACAGGCATGCATGCAGGCGAAGGCCATCTCGAAGGCACGCTGCTGCAGCGCGTCGAGGATCTCGAGCGCCACCGCAGCGCGCTCGGTCGGGTCCAGCGCGGCCCAGGCCGGCGCGGCGGCCTCGGCGCGCGCGAGCACGGCATCGACCGGCTCGTCGGCATAGGCGGTGTCGAAGGGCACGCCGAAGGCGCTGCGCTCCTCGCCGCGGATCGCGCCATCGCGCCGCGTCCAGGCCGCGCGCACGGCGGCCTCGCCGGCTTCGCGCGAGCCGTCGGCGTAGACGGGATGCGTCGGATCCTCGGGATAGGCGCTGTGGTAGCCGCGGCGGGCCACGGCGGCGATCGCATCGGTCAGGCGGGCGGCGTGTTTCAGTTGCAGGTCTTGGAGGGTCATGGTGGGTTCAGAGCGTGGCGGCGGTGCCGAAGATCGCGGTGCATTGGCTCGACATGTAGCCGCCCGGCGCATGAGCCAGCGCGAGCTCGGCGCCGGCCACCTGGCGCGCGCCGGCATCGCCGCGCAGCTGCACCACCGACTCGATCGCGGTGTAGATGCCGAACATGCCGGGGTGGCCGAGCGAGAGTCCGCCGCCGCTGGTGTTCATCGGGAAGTCGCCGCCCGGCGAGGCACGGCCGCCATCGAGGAAGGCGCCGCCCTCGCCCTTGGCGCAGAAGCCCGTGTCCTCGGCGAAGATGATCGGCATGATCGTGAAGGCGTCGTAGAACTGCACCACGTCGATGTCCTTCGGGCCCACGCCGGCCTGCGCATAGGCGGTGGCCGACGACACGCTGGCCGCGGTGCGCACCAGGTCCGGCATCTGCGCGATGCTGCGGTGCGTGGCGGCCTCGCCCACGCCGAGCAGGTAGACCGGCTTGCGCCGCAACTGCGCGGCGCGCTCGGCCGAGACCACGACCAGCGCGCCGCCGCCGTCGGTCACGAGGCAGCAGTCGCGCACGGTGAAGGGATGCGCCACCGGCCGCGCCGCGATCACGTCCTCGATGCTCAGCGGCCCGGGATCGGGCGCATCGGTGTCGAGCCGCGCCCAGTCGCGCGCGCTCACCGCCACCTGCGCGAGCTGTTCGCGCGTGGTCCCGAACTCGTGCATGTGGCGCTGCGCGACCATCGCGTAGGCCGCGAGCGGGCCCGGGTAGCCGTAAGGCACTTCGTAGGGGTTGGGTTCGGAATGGGTCGCGAACTGTCCGCCCGCCGATTTCTGCGTGCTGCCGTAGGCGATCAGCGCCACAGAGCACAGGCCGGCCGCGATCGCGGCACGCGCATGGTTAAGGTGCGCGAGGAAGGCGCCACCGCCGACCTGGGTCGAATCGGTGTAGCGCGGGCGCAGGCCCAGGTATTCGCACAGGCTCAGCGTCGGCATGAACAGCTGCAGCCCGGCCGCGAACACGCCGTCGACATCGGCCGGCGAGAGGCCCGCGTCGTCGAGCGCGCGCACCGAGGCCAGCGCCATCGCGTCGAGCGGCGAAGACAGGGCCGGCATCGTCGCGAAGCCGGTGCTGCCGATGCCGGCGATCGCGGCCGCGCCGCGCAGATTGGTTGCGGTCATGCGAGCGCTCCGAACACCACGCGGTGCGCGTCGTTCCAGGGCTCGATGCGCGCGGCCACGCGCAGGCCAATGCGCAGCGCGCCGGGCGCCGCATCGACCACGGTGGCCATCATGCGAAAGCCTTCGTCGAGATCGACCAGCGCGATGTTGAAGGCGCCGTCGCGCCGCTGCACTTGGGTGCAGGCGTGGACCGTGCCCTCGCCGCGGCTGGTGCGCCATTCGAGTTCGCCCGGCTGTCCACCCGGACCCACGGCCTGCGGCGGAAAGACCGCGCGGCCCGCGCCGTGGTCGAACTGGTAGGCCAGGCGGCCTTCGGCCAGCGCGGCGAGGAACAGTGCGCGCGGCGAACGTGCTGCTTCGGGAGCTTGGGTCATGTCCATTGCCTAGCGTCCGATGAAGCGCGGCTTGCGCTTCTGCTGGAAGGCGCCGATGCCCTCGATGCCGTCGGGCCCGGCCAGCGCCTCGGCCTGCGCGATCGCCTCGAGCTCGAGCGTCTCCTCGAAGGAACGCGCGCGCGACAGGATGCGCTTCGACGCGGCGAAGGCGGCGGTCGGGCCGCTCGCGATCTCGCGCGCCATCCGCAGCGCGATCTCGTCGAGCGCCTCGGCCGCCACGCTGCGGTTGACGAGCCCCATGGCGGCGGCTTCGCGTCCCGAGAACAGGCGGCCCAAGAAGATCAGCTCGGCCGCGCGGTGCGGCCCGACGCGTTCGCGCAGGTGATGGTGGCCGCCCGAGTCGAGCACCGCGCCGATGTTGCGGAACGGGCTGCCGAGCAGCGCATCGTCGGCGACCAGCGCGATGTCGCAGGCCAGCGCCAGCCCGAAGCCGAAGCCCAGCGCGGGGCCCTGCACCGCGGCGATCGTCGGCACCGGGCAGTCGCGCACGGCGGCCAGCACCGGGTTGATCCGCTCGCGCAGGATCGCGAGCGTGTCGTCGGTGCCGGGGTGCGTGTCCTTGAGGTCGCGGCCGGCGCAGAAGGCATGGCGCGTGCCACGTACCAGCACCGCGCGCGCACCGGCCGACACGGCCTCGCCGATCGCATCGCCGATCGCCGTCATCTCGTCGAGGCGCAGGCTGTTCTTCGCGGCGGGCCGGTCGATCGCGATGACAGCGAGCGGCAGTTCCAGCGTCAGGCGCACTGCATCGGTAGAGGTCGCTCCGCTCATCGCGCAGCCCCCTCGAAGGCCATCAGGATGCGCAGCTCGCTGGCCATCAGCAGCAGCCCGTTCTGGTTGTGGACGTTCCATTGCAGCCGCACCACGCCGTCGGTGCCCGGGCGCTTCACGGTCTTCTCGAGCACGGCGGCCTCCAGATGGATGGTGTCGCCGATGAAGGCCGGCGCCGTGAAGCGCAGCGCGTCGCTGCCGTAGTTCGCCACGATCGCCGGCGCCGCGGGCGGGATGCCGAGCCCGGCCGCATAGGCCAGCAGCATCAGGCCCGGCGCGATGCGCTGGCCGAAGCGCGTGCGCGCCGCATGGTGCGCGTCGGTGTGCAGCACGTACCAGTCGCCGGTCAGCGCGCACCACTGGAGGATGTCGGCTTCCGTGAGGGTGCGGCCGCGCGAGCGGAAGCGCGCGCCCTCCTCGATCCGGTCGAAGTGCTGCTCCAGGAATCCGCAGGTGCTGGTGATGTCGGTCATCGTGTCTTTATTTAACCTTCCGGACGGAATATAAATGAAGACGAAGACCCGGCGGCAGCTAGGGCTTACCCGAAGCCGCGGGAAAAGGCGCGATCGAAAGGGGCGTGGTCGTCAGCCGCCGCGCGCCGGCGAGGCGGCGGCGTCGACGCGCGCGAGCCATCGCAAGAAGGCTTCGGCGACGGCCGCGGGCTGTTCCAGCGTCGACATGTGGCCGCACTGCGGCACCACGACGAGCTCGGCATCGCCGGGCAGCAAGCCCGCCATCTCCTCGCTCAGGGCGGGGGGCGTGATCAGGTCCTCGCGGCCGCACAGCACCAGGGCCGGCGCCGTCAACGCAGGTAGCAGCTCGCGCGCGTCGCGGCGCTGCATCGCGGCCTTCTGCTGCCGCGTGAAGCCCTCGCCGCCGACCTGCCGCGCCATGTCGGCGAGCAGCTCGAGCAGCGTGCGGTCCTGCGCATGCGACGGATGGATCACGCGAGGCGTGAAGCTCTCGACCACCTGGGCGAAGCTCGCGCCGCCCGAGCTCAGCGCCGCCACCATCCGCCGCCGGTTCTGCGTGGCCTCTTCGGAATCGGCGCGCGCACCGGTGTCGAGCAAGGCGAGTCCCGCGATCCTGGAGCCGGCCTGCCGGCACACCTCGAGCGCGACGTAGCCGCCCAGCGAGAAACCCGCCACCGCGAAGCTTCCGTCGGGCATCGCGGCCAGCGCCGTGGCGGCCAGGGCCTCGATGGTGTCGGCCCCATCGGTCGGCGACACGACGACATCGCGCCCGGCGGGCAGCGCCCGCCGCAAAGGATCCCAGACGCGCGCGTCGTTCATGAGGCCGGGAAGCAGCAGCAGCGGTACGGTGTTCATCATGGCGAGTCCTCGGTTGGTGGCGCGTCGATGGGCTTGTTATAACTATGAAGTCGATTTCATAGTCAAGTCACCGGAGCCGCTTCATGTGGATCGCAGAGTTCTCGCAGCAGGCCGGCCTCAGCGTCGCCACCGTCCGCTTCTATGTGCGCAGCGGCCTGCTGCAGCCGAAGACGGGCCTGGCCGGCGGCACGCGGCCCTATCTCGAGTTCTCGCCACGCGACCTGCGGCTGGTGGCCGCGATCCGCGCGGGCCAGGCCATGGGCATGTCGCTCGCCGAGATCCAGTTGCTGATGAACGAGCGCCGAGCCGGCGGCCGCGGCCGCATGCTGCAGGCCATGGTCGCGCGGCGCGACAGGCTGCGCCAGCAGCAGAAAGAGTTGGCCGCGATGCTGCGCTTCGTCGACGCGAAGATCGCCTGGCTGCAGGCCGGCGCACCCGGGGTGCCGCCCGAGCCGCCGAAGATCGGCACGCGTTCGCCCTGAGCGGGCCGCGGGCTCAGGCCTTGAGCAATCCCCTGGCCAGCATGCTCTTCGCCGCCGCGGCGATGGCTTCGCGGGCGTCGCGTGGGGTCCAGCCGAGCACCTGCCTGGCCTTCTCGTTGGAGGTCTTCTTGGCGTAGCCGAGATCGGGAATGAAGGGGCGAAGCCCGGCATTGAAGAGCGCGACCACGCGCAACACGAAGTCCGGGATCGTGCGGGTCGGAACGCGCCTGGCCGATTCGCCGAGTGCGGCCTTGACGACGGCTCCGATCTCCCGCATCGCCAGCGCCTGGCCATTCGAGAGCAGGAAGCGTTCGCCCGCGGCCCCTGGACGGTCCATCGCCAGGATGTGCGCGCACGCCACGTCGCGCACGTCGACGACCGGGATGAACAGGTTCGGGAAACCCGGCATGTCCCCATCGAGCATGCGCTGAACCAGATGGTTGGCCCCCGAGATGTTCCTGCCCAGCACCGGGCCCATCACCGCGACGGGAAGCATGGTGGCGAGCTCCAGCCCGCCGCCCTCGGCGGCGATGAAGGACCATGCCGCGCGCTCGGCGAGGGTCTTGCTCCTGCCGTAGGCATCGACGCCGGGACCGTCGAGAACGGTCCAGTCGTTCTCGGTGAACGTGTGGGTGCCGTGGGGATGTCCCCAGCTCACGGCATGGAACGCGGAGGCGAGGACGACGCGCTTCACGCCCGCGTCGCGCGCGGCCCGCAGCACGCGCAGCGTGCCTTCGCGCGCGGGGGCGATCAGGTCGTCCTCGTTCGCCACGTGCCCGGGCTGCACCGGAGATGCCACATGCAGCACGAAATCGACATCGGCCATGGCCTGCGCCCAGCCTTCGTCGCGCATGAGGTCGGCGGCGACGAAGCTCAGCCTGTCGCCGTGCACCATGCCCGCCTCCGCGAGCGACGCCCGCACCTCGGCCTCCCTGGCGAGCGATCGAACGGTGGTCCGCACGCGATGATCCTGCGCGAGGAGCTGGAGGATGCAGTGTCCGGCGATGAAGCCTGAGCCACCTGTGACGAGGACGCGTGTGGAGGTCATGGGAGGGTGCTTTCGTGGTTCATGCCTGGTCGGCGGTCTGACGCTCGCGCCAACGGGAAGGGGTGGTCCGCTCCCAGCCGCGAAACGCGCGGGCGAACGAATTGGGCTCGACGAAGCCGAGCAGCATGGCAATGGCCACCGGATCGAGCACCGTGTTGGCGAGCAGCCGTGTCGCCGTGGTGTGCCTCACCGCGGCGAGCTGCTGCTGGAAGCTCGTCTCGCATTCGTCCAGGCGGCGCTGGAGCGTGCGGCTGCTGAGGTGGAGCCGGCTCGCCACCGCCGCGATGCTGGGTTGCAGGCCTTCGCTCAACTGGCGCGCGATCGCCACGCGGGTCTCGGCCACGAGCAGGGACAGGCCCTCGCCGTGGGCCGCCCTCTGCTCGAGGCCCTCGAGCACCCGCGCGAAGGCCCCGCCGTCCGCCGTGACGAACGGCACGTCGAGCGCCGCGCGGTCGAACACCATCGCGTCGTGCGTGGCCCCGAAGACGATGGGGCATCCGAAGTGGCGGCGCAGCAGCGCCTGATGCCGGGGCCGACGCGCCAGTTCCAGTCGAAGGGGCGCGATCCGTCCGGCGCTGCCATGCCGCGCCAGCTCCCGCAGCGAGGCCATGGTCATGTCGACGAGCAGGCGCGGCACCTCGCTCGTCGCCAGCAGCCAGCGATAGCGCACCGTCGTCTGCTCGCCCACCGTCTCGACCTCGACGAGCTCGGGGCAGGTCAGTCGCTTGTAGCGCGAGAGGGCCGCAAGCGCGCGGCGAAAGTCGGGCGCGTGCAGCGCCACGATCGAGGCCACGCCATAGCCCCGGGCGATCCCTTCGGCACCGAAGCGAAGTCCCGCGGACGGGTCGTCGAACGCCTCGTCCGCCGCGGCCCAGATGCGGAAGAACTCGCTCGTGCTCCACGCGTTCGATGGCTTCACGCCGGCGCGCTCGCACAGCCGCTCGATGGGGAGTCCGGACTTTGCGAGAACGAGGGGAGACACCGAAAAAGTGTCATGGCGAGTCATGCGCAAAGAATAGGAGCGCGGGGAGCACCCGACAAATCCGATCGCGCCAAAAAGGGGACCGCAGGGATGCGGACCGTTGGCCGACGGCTTGCAGAAAGCTACCGTGCGCGCCGCACCAAAGTCCCGATCGCGATGCCCGCCACGATCAGCCCCGTCGCCAGCAGCAGCGCGCCATCGGGCCTTTCGCCCAGCGCGAGGTCGGCCGCCAGCAGCCCCACCACCGGCACGCCCAGCAACCCCATCGAGGTCACGGAGGCCGGCAGGTCGCGGTTCACGGTGTTCATCGCCCAGTAGGCCAGCACGGTGCCGATGAGGTTGCTGTAGCCCAGCAGCGCGATCAGCTCCATCGACCACGCGATGCGCGGCACGCCCTCGATGGCCAGCGCGAGCAGCAGTTGCGCGATGCTCGCCAGCAGCATCTGCCAGGGCAGCAGCTGGAACGGCGGCGTGGTCCACCGATGGGCGCGTCCGTAGACGATGCAGGCGGCCCAACAGGCCGCGGCCAGGAGGATCAGACCGTGGCCGCGCACCACGTCGGCATCGCGCCAGTCGACGGCCGCGGGCTGCAGCAGCACCAGCAGCCCCGCCACGCCGAGCCCCAGGCCGGCGGCGCGGCGCGCGGTGAAGGCTTCGCCGAGGAAGAAGCGGGCCGCGGGCAGCACCCACAGCGGCGTGGTGTAGGCCAGCACCACCGAGCGGCCCGCGCTCAGGTACTGCAAGCCCAGCGCGGCCAGCACCGAGAAGGCCACCATGTGCGGCAGGCCGACGCTCAGGATCACCGGCAGGTCGTGCCGCGTGGGCACGGCCAGCCGGCCCGTAGCCGGCAGCACCACCCACAGCACGATGCACGCCGGCACCATGCGCAGGGTGGTGGCCCAGATCGGCGTCACGTGTCCAGCACCACCTTGCCGACGCTCCAGTTGACGCCCCAGGCACCTATGACGATCGCGAGAAGAAGGACGGCGGTGCCGCGCGGCGAGGCGTTCGAGGACATGGCTGACGGTGGGCAGGGGATGGGCAGGAAGCCGCTCAAGATAAGCCGCTCCGCGCCCCTTCGCCAGCGATCCTTCTCTACACTGGCCGTGAAATCAATTCACACCATGGACCTCCAGCAACTTCCCCCGCTGACCGCCCTGCGCGCCTTCGCCGCTGCCGCGCAGGCCGGCAGCGTGGTCGGCGCGGCCGACCGGCTCAACGTCACGCACAGCGCCGTGAGCCACCAGCTGCGGCTCATCGAATCGTGGCTGGGCTGCAAGCTGTTCGACCGCCATGCGGCGGGCGTGACGCTCACCGACACTGGCCGGCGGCTGTTCGCCTGCACGGCCCGGGCGCTCGACGACCTCGGACAGGTCTGCGCCGAGATCCGCGGCCAGCGGCCCGCCACCGCGCTGACGCTGGCCTGCCCCGGCAGCTTCATGCTGCAGTGGCTGATCCCGCGGCTCGACGACTTCGAGGCGCGGCATCCGCAGGTCGTGCTCAACCTGCAGACCGGCAGCGACCTCGGCCGGCTGCGCGCGGGGCACGTCGATGCGCTGGTCTATTGCGGGCGCGCGACGCATTCGCGCGAGGTGAGCGAGATCCTGCTGGCCGACAACGACATCGGGCCGATCTGCACGCCCGCGCAGGCGAAGACGCTGGCCCGGCCACGGGACGTGCTGTCGCACGCGCTGCTGGGCACAGAGTCCTATCCGGCCGGCTGGACGATCTGGGCGCAATCCAATGGGCTGGACGCCGCGCGGCTGCGGCCGCGGCGTTCGTTCGGCCAGTGGATCTACATGATCCAGGCCACCATCGCCGGTCTCGGCGTGGGCATCGCGCCCTCGGTGCTGGTGCGCGAGGAGCTCGCGCAGGCGCGCATCGCGACCCCGCTCGGCTTCGTGCCCAGCGGCGACCGCATCTCGCTGTGCGTGCTCAGGCGCCGCGCGCAGGAGCCGGCCATCGCCGCGCTCGCCGACTGGCTCGGCACGCTGCACGGCCAGCCAACGGCTGGTTGATCCCGCTGCCGCGCACGCCCTACACGATGCCGTGCAGGCACATGTCGCTCGCCTGGTCGGCCAGCGTCTCGAGGCTCAGGCGCCCGGTGGGCTGGTACCAAGTGTAGGTCCAGTTCAGCATGCCGTACATCAGCATCGCGTGCGTGGTCGCGGCCTGGCGGTCCTTGAACTTCTGCGCGTTGATCTCGCGCAGCAGCGCGCACAGGAAGCCCACCAGCTTCTGCTCGTTGGCATTCACCTGCGCGCGCACCTCCGCGGGCAGGTGGTAGACGTCCTCGATCAGCACGGTGTGGCGATCGCGCTGCTCGTAGTAGTACTTGAGATGCGCGAGGAAATAGTTGCGCAGCCGCGCGCGCGGATCGATGGGCGCCGACACCAGGTCCGAGGCGATCGCCACCAGCGCGCTCACGTGCTCGCCCAGCATCTCCGCGAGCATCGCTTCCTTCGACGGGAAGTAGTGATACATGCGCGACTTCGACGCGTTGCAGGCCGCGCCGATGTCGATGATGTTGGTGTTGCGAAAGCCGTTCTTGGCGAAGAGGGCCGCGGCCACGTCGAGGATCGTGGCCCGGATGTCGTCGAAGTTCTCGGATTTGGTTCTGGCCATGTCGGCATCGCCCGCAAAAGAAAAATGGTTCGTTCGAAACACCCGCGCCTCGCGCATGTTTCGTCCGCCCGCCCTGTACGCCCCCGGGCGAAACAGCGAAATTTATTCCATCCGGACGGCCTACTCTAACCGAGGCCTCGCGACCTCGCGGCGGGGCCCCTTTCCGATCTTCCCGATCCACCCGCCCCACGGAGCCGCGCATGAATCCCTCGCCACGCCTCGCCCTCGCCTCGCTCGTCGTCGCCATCGCCACCACCGCGCAGGCGCAGGATGCGCCCGTGCGCATCGGCATCGCCGCGCCGCTGACGGGCTGCATCGCCCATCTCGGCAAGGACATGGAGAACGGCGCACGGCTCGCCATCGAGGACCTCAATGCGCAGGGCCTCGCGATCGGCGGCCGCCGGCTGCGCTTAGAGGCGGTGGTCGAGGACGACCGGGCCGATCCCGCCAGCGCCACCACCGTGGCGCAGAAGCTGGCCGACCTGCCGGTCAACGGCGTCGTCGGCCACCTCAACTCGGGCACCACCATTCCCGCGGCCCGCGTCTACAACGACGCCGGCATCCCGCAGGTCGCGCCGGCCGCGACCAACCCGCAGTACACGCGCGCCGGCTACAAGTTCGCCGCACGGCTCATGGCCACCGACGTGCAGCAGGCCGACGGCATCGCCGGCTATGTCGCGCGCACGCTGAAGGCGAAGACCGCCGCTGTGATCGACGACCGCACTGCCTACGGCCAGGGCCTGGCCGACCAGGTGGTGGCCGACCTCGGCAAGGCGCAGGTGAAGGTGCTCAAGCGCGAGTTCGGCACCGACCGCGCGACCGACTTCTCGGCCATCCTCACCACCCTGCGCGGCCTCAAGCCCGACGTGATCGTCTACGCGGGCGCCGACGCGCAGGCCGCGCTGGTCAACCGGCAGATGAAGCAGCTCGGCGTGAACGCGACCTTCATCGCGGGCGACGGCGTGTGCACCGGCGAATGGAGCAAGCTCGCGGCCGGCGCCAACGAGGGCGCCTACTGCTCGCAGGCCGGCGCGCCGCGCGAGGCCATGGCCGCCTTCGCGGCCTTCAACCAGCGCTACAAGGCGCGCTTCGGCACCGACGTGATCGTGTTCGCGCCCTATGCCTACGACGCGGTGATGGTGCTGGTGGAGGCGATGAAGAAGGCCGGCTCCACCGATCCCGCGGTGTACGGACCGAAGCTCGCGGGCGTGACGCTCACCGGGCTGATCGGGCCGATCGCCTTCGATGCGCGCGGGGACAACCTGCGGGGGACGGTGACGATCTATCAGGTGCGTGGGGGGAAGCTGGTGGTGGCGCCGTAGTTCGACGCCGGGCGGGTCGCCGTCACAAGATCGAGCGATGGATTCCCAGCAAGCCCGAGCGACGCCGCCATCCAGTTCATGCCTCGGAGTTCTTGCGCCACGGAGCCCGCACCGTCTTGAGTCGCTCAAGACCGGTATTGGCTGCCGGCGGTGCATCCAGCATCCCGTTGAACGTTCGCAAGCGCACGGCATCCAGATTGAAGAGCACCTGGTCGAGGATCACTGACTGCGCACGATCGCAAGCGGCTTCGCGCATGAATTCGGAGCGTTCCTTCCCCAGCAGCTTCGCCGCGCGGTCGATCATGTGCAGCTGTTCGGGCGACGCCTCGAAATGGATGGTTGCAAGACGCACGGTGCGCTTCTCTTTGCTTTTACGGTTCATGGACGCACATTGGCCCGCACGCAGAGTCACTGTCAAGACCCAAAGTGATGCCCTTGTCATCGAGACACCTCGACGACCCGACTTCGACACCAACGCGTTTACGCACAGCGCGCACTGACCCCAGCTACTTCGAGAACCCCTCGCGCTTGCGGATCTCGTCGAGGTAGTTGTAGATCGAGAAGCGCGACATGTCGAGCGCCGCCGCCGCGCGGCCCACGCTGCCCTTCACGATGAACAGGCCGCGCCGCAGCATCTCCTCGACGGCGTGCACCTTCTCCTCCTTGTTCATGAGCTGCACCGGCTTGCCGAAGGTGCGGATCGCCGAGCGGATGATCTCGCCCATCAGCAGGTCCATGTCGGGTGATTCCTCGCGCGACTCGGGCGTGGCCGCGGGCGTAGGCGCGCCCTGGATCGCATGCTCGAGCCAGGCGTGCGCGAGCTTGAACACCGTGAGGTCGGCGTTCATGCACAGCGCCGCGAACGGCGTGCCGTCGGCATCGCGGTAGATCACGGTGGCCGACTTCAGCGGCGTGCCGGTGCCGGTCAGCGTGGGATAGACATTGACCACCGAGTGGCCGCTGCCCGAGAGGTCGGTGGCGGCCGACCAGGCGGCGCCGAAGGCGCGGTCGTCCTTCGGGCCGCTGAGGATGGTGCTGCCGACCTTGCGGCCCGACACGTGGCCGTTGGCGATCGCCACCACCGAGGCATCGGGCTGCGTCAGGTCGTGCAGCACCAGTTCGGTGTTCGGCCCGAGCATGCGCCCCATCATCTCCACCACGGGCTTGAGCACCTCGACGATGCGCCGGCGCTCCTCGGCGATGGCCGGCGGCACCGTCGCGGCCTTCGAGGGCTTGGCCGCGCGCCAGCGTGCACGCGAGGCCGGCGGCGGCTGCGCGGTCGAACGGGCGCTGGAGGTCTCGGCGGTCTTGCGGGTGGCTGGCATGGACGCGGAAGTCGAAGGAAGGTCGAAGGGGAGTGAAAGCCCTGATCGTTGATTTCAACAAAATGTTGAATACTTGATATGGCGTTGATTTTGGCACATGTCTTGCAGGTCCGGCCGGTCCTGGGGTCCGCCCGAAACGACGCGGCAACTGTAGGGCAAGGTGCGCCCAAAAATTCAACATTTCGTTGATATATCAACAAGGAGTTTATATCATGCCGAGTTCGAACCATGCCGCCGCCACGGCGGCACCCCTGCCGGCCTCGCCGCCGGCCACCTCCCGTCGCCATTGGCTCAAGTCCCTCGGCGGCGCTTCCGTCGCGGGCGTGCTCGGCAGCCAGCTCGTCGCCTGCGGCGGCGGCTCGGGTTCGTCGGGCGGTTTCCTGCCTTTCGCCTCGGCGGCGCCGCCGCCGGCCCCGCCGGGAGACACGCCCACCTTGCCGGCCAAGGCGCTGTTCCCCGGCGTGGCCGACCGCGTGTACCTCAACGGCGCCGCAGACCACCCGTGGAACCAGTACGCCACCGATGCGCTGAGTTCGTACGCGCAGTCCAAGCTCTCGCTCGCGAGCGGCAGCGCGACCGCCACCGCGAAGTTCGCGGCGCTGATCAATGCCGATGCCGACGAGATCGCGTACGTGCCCAGCACCTCGATGGGCGAATACCTCGTGACGCGCGCGCTCGGCCTGCCCGAATCGGGCGGCCGCGTGGTCACCGACGCGCTGCATTTCGTCGGCTCGTTCTACATGTACGAGCAGTACCGGCTGCGCGGCCTCGACGTGCTCACCGTGCCGATGGACGCCAACCACCGCATCGCGCTGGCCGACCTCGACAAGGCCATCTCGCCGGGCACCAGGCTGGTGGCGATCTCGCACGTGTCGCTCTACAACGGCTTCACGCACGACCTCAAGGCCGTGTGCGACCTCGCGCATTCGCGCGGCGCGCTGGTCTACGTCGACCTGATTCAGTCGGCCGGCGCGGTGCCGGTGGACGTGAAGGCGGCCGGCGTCGACTTCGCGGGCTGCGGCACCTACAAGTGGCTGATGGGCGACTTCGGCTTCGCCTTCCTCTACGTGCGCAAGAGCCTGCTGCCCAAGCTGCAGCGGCCCTGGTACGGCTACCGCCAGACGCGCAACTTCGCAGCGCCGATCCTGCACGTCTATCCGCTCGACCCGCCCGGCAGCGTGCCCTACGAGAGCGTGCAGATCGATTCGGTGTCGGGTTACTTCAGCGGCTCGTTCCCGGCCTCCTCGATCGAGGCGGCCTGCGCGGCATCCATCGACTGGATCCAGAGCGTGGGCGTCGACAAGATCCAGGCCTGGCGCAAGCCGATGACCGACGCGCTGCAGGCCGGCCTGCGCGCCAAGGGCTTCCAGGTGGTGACGCCGCCCGACAGCAGCTCGCCGATCGTGACCTTCGCCTACGCCAATGCCGCGCAGCTCGCGAGCCGGCTCGCGCCCGACAAGATCGAGATCACCCTGCGCGCCAACCATGCGCGCATCTCGCCGTCCGTCTACAACGACATGAACGACATCGCCAGATTCCTCGCCGCGATCGGAACGCCATGAAACGCCACACCCTCATCGGCGGCGCCGCGCTCGCCTGCCTCGTGCTCGCGACCAGCGCCTGCGGCGTCGCGCCGCGGCATCTCAACTCGGGCAAGGTGCTGCCCACCACCCTGCCCTTCTCCGAGGCCGTGCAGGTCGGCCGTACGCTCTACCTGTCGGGCCAGATCGGCAACCTGCCCGGCAGCCTCAAGCTGCCGCCGGGCGGCATCGGCCCCGAGTCGAAACAGGTGATGGAGAACATCAAGACCACGCTCGAGGCGCATGGCCACACCATGGCCGACGTGGTGAAGTGCACCGCCATGCTGGCCGACATGAGCGAGTGGGCGGCCTTCAACGAGGTCTACAAGGGCTACTTCGCCGAAGGCAGGTATCCGGCGCGCAGCGCCTTCGGCGCGACGGCGCTGGCTTTCAATGCGCGGATCGAGGTGGAGTGCATCGCGGCGAAGTAGCGCCGCAACAGTGCCACGTTCGGCCAGGACTCCGTCCATTAAGAGAGAAATGTGCATTTGTTCTAAAATGCACACTTCCACTCTAGGACCCTGCCATGCAAGTCGTGACCGCCACCGACGTCAAGAGCCAGCTTGGCGAGCTTTTCGATGCTGTCGAGAAGGACGAGGGCGCCAGCGTCCTGATCGAGAGAAATCGCCGCCCCGCGGCGATGCTCCTGAACGCTCATGTGGCCGAGAAGGCCATCCTGGGGGCCTACGCCCACGGCGTGCTGCCGCGTGCCATCGCCATGCAGCAGCTCGGCCTGGACTGGTACGGCGATCTGCTGCAGCGAATGAATCTCCATGGCATCGAGCATCCATCGGCCTCGGTCGAAGACGCGCGTGTCATGAAGCAAGCGGCGGACGATGCGCTGCGATTGCTGGACGCAACCGGTGCGCCTACCGCTCGCTCGAGGAAGGCGAGTGGGTAATGGCCGAGAAGATCCGCATCGTCCTCCCGGACACGGGCCCGCTGATCACACTCGCCCATGCCAATGCGCTCGAAGTGCTGCTGGCCTTCGATGCGCAACAGGTCCAGCTCGTCGTCACCGACATGGTGGAGTTCGAGGCCACGAGGCATCGCAGCACGCGCGAGGATGCGCAGCGAATCTCCGACTTCCTCGAGAAACACGCCGGACGGATCGTCATCGAGAAGACCGTCTTCGGACAGATGGCGATCTCGGCGGCGCGCCTCTACGAGCGGTACACGGAAAGCCAGCAGCTGCGAGACTTCTACGCGACCAGCAACATGCCTGCTCCGTCACCGTTGGCACCCAACAGCGGAGAGCTCTCCATCAACAGTTACGTGTCCGAACTCATCGGGCAACCGCCCGGGCCACCTTGCCTGGTCATCGCCGAAGACGACTTCTTCCTGCGAGCCACGCCCGGTGCGCTTCCTGGCAATGCACACATCATCTCGACGGCCACGTTGCTGGCGAAGCTGGAGGAACTGGACCCCCGGTTCAAGGCACGCGACGTACTGGACGCCGCAAGACACTACAAGGGCCGCGAGCCCAACCGCGCCACGGTCGACTCGCCGGCTTCCAAAGTCAAGGGCGGCAGCACCTGGGACGCTACCGTCGCGGCCGCCCAGTTGACCACCAAGCTCACGAAGAAAGGAAATCCCCGGATGAAGGGCTCGGGCAGCGGGTCATAAGCACCCGCTTTTGCCCACCCCCGGTAGCCTCTCCTTTAGTCCTCGACGAACGCCTCTTCCCGCTTCGCCTTCACCGAAGGCAGCAGCACCACCACCAGCAGCAGCAGCGCCGCCGCGAGCAGACCGGCCGACAGTGGCCGCGTGACGAACACGCTCCAGTCGCCGCGCGACAGCAGCAGCGCGCGCCGCAGGTTCTCTTCCATCATCGGGCCCAGAATGAAGCCCAGCAGCAGCGGCGCGGGCTCGCACTTGAGCTTGAGGAACAGGTAGCCCACGATGCCGAAGATCGCGACCATCCAGACGTCGAAGGTGTTGTTGTTCTCGGAGTACACGCCCACCGCGCAGAACAGCACGATCGAGGGGAACAGCCACTTGTAGGGAATGGTCAGCAGCTTGATCCAGATGCCGATCATCGGCAGGTTCAGCACGATCAGCATCAGGTTGCCGATCCACATCGAGGCGATCAGGCCCCAGAAGAGTTCCGGGTTGCTGGTCATCACCTGCGGGCCGGGCTGGATGTTGTGGATCGTCATCGCGCCCACCATCAGCGCCATCACGGCGTTGGGCGGGATGCCCAGCGTCAGCAGCGGGATGAAGGAGGTCTGCGCGCCGGCGTTGTTGGCCGACTCGGGGCCCGCCACGCCGCGGATGTTACCCTTGCCGAACGGCACTTCGCCGTTCTTGAGCTTGATCTTCTTCTCGATGGTGTAGGCCGCAAAGGCCGACAGCAGCGCGCCGCCGCCGGGCAGGATGCCCAGCGCCGAGCCCAGCGCGGTGCCGCGCAGCACCGCGGGCGTCATGCGGCGGAAGTCTTCCTTGGTGGGCCACAGGCCCTTGACCTTGGCGGTGAAGACCTCGCGCTCGTGCTCGGGCACCGCGAGGTTGGCGATGATCTCGCCGTAGCCGAACACGCCCATGGCGATGGCGATGAAGCCGATGCCGTCGGTGAGTTCGGGAATGTCGAAGCTGTAGCGCGCCACGCCCGAGTTCACGTCGGTGCCCACCAGCCCCAGCGCGAGGCCGAGCAGGATCATGGTGATGGCCTTGAGCAGCGAGCCCGAGGCCAGCACCACGGCACCGATCAGGCCCAGGATCATCAGCGAGAAGTACTCGGCCGGGCCGAACTTGAAGGCCAGCTCGGTCAGCGGCGGCGCGAAGGCGGCCAGGATCAGCGTGCCCACGCAACCGGCGAAGAACGAGCCCAGGCCGGCTGCAGCGAGCGCGGGCCCGGCCCTCCCCTTGCGCGCCATCTGGTAGCCGTCGATCACGGTCACCACCGAGGATGACTCGCCCGGCAAGTTGACCAGGATGGCGGTGGTCGATCCACCGTACTGCGCGCCGTAGTAGATGCCGGCCAGCATGATGAGCGCCGACACCGGCGGCAGCGCATAGGTCGCGGGCAGCAGCATCGCGATGGTCGCGACGGGGCCGATGCCGGGCAGCACGCCGATCAGGGTGCCCAGCAGGCAGCCGACGAAGGCGTAGACCAGGTTCTGCGCCGTGAAGGCGACGCCGAAGCCGATCGAGAGGTTGGTGATCAGGTCCATGGTTCTCTTGTCTTGTCTTTTCGTTCTTCTTGTAGCGAGATCAGCCGGCGATGAAGGTCGGCCAGACCTGGAACTGCAGCTTGAGCGCGACCACGAAGGCCAGGTAGCTGCCGAGCGCGAGCACGGTGGCCAGCACCGTCACGCCCTTCCAGCCGAAGTTGTCGCCCGCGAGGCTGGCGATGAAGGTCAGCGCATAGATCGCGACGATCAGCCCCATCGACGGCAGGCCGATGCTCGGCAGGCCGCCGAGCAGCACGCCGAAGACGAGGTTGGCGCCGATGATGAACACCAGCGGCTTCCAGGCAATGCGTCCCACGGGCTCGCCGTCGTCGGTCTCCACCGACAGCGCCTTGAGCGTGATCAGCACGCCCATGAGCGCGATGAGGATGCCCACGATCAGGGGGAAGTAGCCCGGGCCCATGCGGGCGCCGGTGCCGACGTTGTAGGTCGTGGCGCCCCATGCGAAGGCCACGCCGAAGGCGCTGAAGAGCACGCCCGAGCAGAAGTCTCTCTGACTCTTGATTCTCACCGTTGATGTCTCCTGGGATATTGCTGGGACCGCGGCGCGGCCCGTGCGGCTGGCACGAGAAAGTGCGAGCTGCCGATCCTAGGAATTCGCGGGGTTGCCGTGCGTGAACACAACATTGCCGTTCGGCAATGTGGCGCGTCTCAGTCCTCGCCGGGCAGGTCGATGCGCGCGCGCAGCCCGGGTGCTGCGTCTTCGAACGCGAGCTGTCCGCCATGCAGCGCGATCACCGCGCGCACGCTGGCCAGGCCCAGGCCGTGCCCCGGCGTAGCGCGGTCGAGGCGATGGAAACGCACGCCGATGCGCTCGCGCTCGGCGGCGGGAATGCCGGGGCCGTCGTCCTGCACGAACAGCTGCGCGCGACCGTTCACGGTCTGCGTGCCGATGCGCACCACCGCGCCGGCGCCCGCGTACTTGAGCGCATTGTCGACCAGGTTCGCGACCGCGCCCGCCAGCAGGTCGCGGTCGCCGAGCGCCATGGCCGCATCGCGCGGCTCGCGCCGCAACGCGATGCCCTGCACCTCGGCCACGGCCTCGTAGAGCTCGGCCACGTCGTCGGCGATCACGTGCAGCGCCACCGGCGCGAACTGCTGGCGCCGCGCACCAGCCTCCACCTCGGCAATCTGCAGCAGCTTCTCGAACACCACCGCGAGCTCCTCGAGCTCGCGGATCGCGGCCGCCACGGCGCCGCGCTGCGCATCGCCGGCCGGCAGGCCCAGTTCCACCGCGCGCAGCCGCACCAGCACGCGCGTGAGCGGCGTGCGCAGGTTGTGGGCGATGGTGTTGGAGACATGGCGCACGCCGTCCATCAGCGACTCGATGCGGTCGAGCATGGCGTTGATGTCGTGCTCGAGCAGCGCGAACTCGTCTTCTTCTCCTGATGGGGACACGCGCTCCTGCAGCTCGCCCGCGGCGATGCGCGCGGCCGTGCGCCGCACCGCGCCCACGCTGCGCTCCAGCTCCTGCCGGAACACGAAGGTGCCGCCGATCAGCAGCAGCACCGCGACGATGCCGGCCGCCGCGCTCGCGCTCGCCACCAGCGACTCGATCGACTCCTGGTCGCGCAGGTCGTGCCCCACCACCAGCATGCTGCCGTCGGGCAGCGGCCGCATCACGAGGTAGGCGATGACGCCCTGGCCGTTGCGCAGCACGCGCCGGTGCACGCCGTCGCCCGCGTCGGGCGCGCTCGAGGGCATTTGGTCGAGGTTGCCAGCGAGCTTGCGGCCCTCGCGGTCCATCAGCAGATAGACCTCGTTGTCGGAATGGCGGTCGTCGGCCAGCAGGTGCCCGATCTCGCCCGCCACGCCCTCGGCGCCGCGCGCCTCGTGGCGTACCACCAGCTGCTGCACGCTGGCCGCCACCTGGCGCACCATGCGCTGCTGCAGCACGCCCACGGTCTGCATGTAGACGATCGCCAGCGAAGCCAGCATGGTGATCGCCACCAGCAGCCCGTAGTAGAAGGCCAGCCGGAAGCCGACCGAGCGCCAGAGCTGGCGCAGCGCAGGGATCATCGGCGCGCCGGCTCGGTTTCGGGCTCGGGCGGCGCCAGCCGGTAGCCCGCGCCGCGCACCGTCTGGATCAAGGTCGGCGCGCCGCCCGCGTCGAGCTTGCCGCGCAAGCGGCTCACCTGCACGTCGATGACGTTGGTCTGCGGATCGAACTGGTAGTCCCACACCGCCTCGAGCAGCATGGTGCGCGTCACCACCTGGCCCGGATGCATCATCAGGTAGGCCAACAGCCGGAACTCGCGCGGCTGCAGCGCGATGGGACGGCCCGCGCGCTTCACCTGCCGGCTCGCGAGGTCGATCGAGAGGTCCGCCACCTCGAGCGTGCGGATCTCGGGCCCGGTGCGCGAGCGCCGCACCAGCGCCTCGGCGCGCGCGGCCAGTTCCGAGAACGCGAAGGGCTTGGCCAGGTAGTCGTCGCCGCCGGCCTTGAGGCCGCGCACGCGTTCGTCGAGCGCGCTCAGCGCGCTGAGCACCAGCACCGGCGTCTTCTTGCCGAGCGCGCGCAGGGTCGCGAGGATCGACAGGCCGTCAACCTCGTTCGGCAGCATGCGGTCGAGGATCACGAGGTCCCAGGCTTCGCTGGTGGCGCGCGCCAGCGCATCGGTGCCGTCGCGGCTGATCACGGCCACGTGGCCGAGTGCGCGGAAGCCTTCGGCGATGTAGCGGGCGTTGTCGGCGTCGTCCTCGACGATGAGGCAACGCCACAGGGGAGTGGGAGAGATCACGCCTTCGATTGTGCCGCCCGCCGGCGCTACAGGCCCGCGTCGGCGCGCGCGACACGCACCACGCGGCCCTGCACCCCATCCACCAGCAAGTAGAGGCCACCATCGGGCCCCTGGCGGATGTCGCGGATGCGCTCGCCGAGCTCGGCGAACAGCGGCTCGCGCCGCACCACGCGCGGCGCGGCATCCTCGCCCGCGAGCTCGATGCGCCACACGGCCTTGCCAGCCAGTGCGCCCACGAGCACGCTGCCCTTCCACTCGGGAAACTGGTCGCCGGTGTAGAGGATCAGGTTGCTCGGCGCGATCGCCGGCAGGCCCCAATGCACGAGCGGCGGCGCGAGGCCGGCCCTGGCGGTGCCCCCGCCGATCGGCGCGCAGGTGTTGTATTCGCAGCCGAAGGTGACGAGCGGCCAGCCGTAGTTGCGGCCCTTGCGCACCACGTTGATCTCGTCGCCGCCCTGCGGTCCGTGCTCCGCCACCCAGAGCTGGCCCGTGCGCGGATGCACGAAGGCGCCCTGCGGATTGCGATGGCCGAGGCTCCAAATCTCGGGCCGCGCGCCCGCGCGCTGCGCGAAGGGGTTGTCGGCCGGAATGCCGCCATCGGTGCGGATGCGCACCGTCTTGCCCTGGTAGTAGCCCAGCGACTGCGTGCGCATGCGGTCCTCGGGCGCATAGCGGTCGCCGAGCGTGAGGAACAGGTGGCCGTCGCCCGAGACCGCGAGCCGCCCGCCGAGGTTCTCGCCGATCGCGATCTTCGGCGTCTGGCGGAACAGCACCTTGAGCTGCTCGACACGCGCGCCGTCGTCGCTGAGCCGTGCCCGAGCGACCGCGATGCCGTTGCGCCCGGCGCGGCTGCGGCGGCGATCGACCTCGGTGTAGCTCAGGTAGATGAAGCGGTTGGCCTCGAAGCCCGGATCGATGGTGACGTCGAGCAGCCCGCCATGGCTGCGCCGATCGACGGCCGGCATACCGCGCACCGGCGTCGACACCTTGTCGCCCTGCGCGTCGACGATGCGCAGGCGGCCCGCGCGCTCGGTCACCAGCAGGCGGCCATCGGGCATGAACTCCATGCCCCAGGGTAGTTCGAGCCCGGCCGCGTAGGTGCTGATCTGGAAAGCGGTGGGCGCGGGCCCGCGCGCCGCATCGGCGGCGTGCCCGAGCAACAAGCCCGCGCACAGCAGACCGGCACGCAAGCAGGTCGACAGGGAGGGACGGGGTGCGGTGTTCATGTCGAGCGGATTGGCGGCCCCGTGACAGGGCCGCCATCGCTTCGGATCATAAAAACGAACGGGCGCGCACGACCGCCGCGAACATTACCGTTTGTCCATGTTCGGGCGCTCGCTACTCGGGGGCGATCAATTGGTTGCACATCTCCACCAGCCGAGCCGCCGCGGGCGAGAGCGAATGGCCGCGGATCGTCACGACGGCGATAGTGCGGCTCAGCGCCGGCCCGATGATGCGCACCACCTTGAGCGGCGTGCGCCGCGGCAGCGCCACGCGCGGCAGCAACGCGATGCCGAGCCCCGCCTCGGCCATCGCGACCAGCGTCGTGACCTGCATGAATTCGTAGTTGCTGTCGTGCGAGAGACCGTTGGCCTTGAGCGCATTGTCGACATGGTCGCGAAAGGCGGTCGAGCTCGACAGCTTGAGCAGCGGCAGCTTCGACAGCTCGCGCAGCGAGATGCTCGCGCGGCCGTTGTCCTGGTAGCCGCGCGGCAGCATCGCGCAGTAGTCGTCAACGAAGATCGGCGCGAACTCGAGTTCGCCCTTCTTCTCGGGCACCGGCCCGATCGCGAAGTCGACCTCGCGCCGGCGCACCGCCTCCAGCAGGTCCTGATTAGCGAGTTCTCGGCGAGGCGGTGTGGGATCTGGGTGGCTCGGCGGCGAGGTATGCGGCGATGCGGCGATGCGGATCGAGGAGATCGATGCGGCGTTCGATGATGTGCGCTGAGGGCGTGGGCGCTGCGGCTTCCTAGACGGTCCAGGGCGGATCTTTTTCAGGCCTTGTCGTGTCGCATGATGGCCAAGTTGCTGCGGGTTGGTCAAAGTCGTTGATCCGAGCTGATCAAAGTTCGTGCACTTGCACGCGCGGCCGAGAAGTGCCGGCTATCGGCCGCTGCCGGCATTCGCAAAGCAAAAGACGATAACAGGCCCCGACATCCTGGAAGTCGTGCACCTGCAGGACGGCGCGGTATTCATCGACGACAACCTGATTGACCCTGTACCCGAATCAGTACCGCCCTGAAGTAGAAACTTCCGGCTCCTCTGACATCGCCGTTGCTACCTGCAGGCAGCAACGGCGGGCGAAATCGGCAGGTGTCGCCCACCCCAGCGCAGAGTGGGGGCGACTCTCGTTGTAGTCCTGGCGCCAAGCCCCGATCTTGGCCTGCGCGTCGGCCAATGACAAGAACCAGTGCGCGTTCAGGCACTCCTGGCGCAGTCGGCCATTGAAGCTCTCCACGGCGGCGTTGTCGGTGGGCTTGCCTGGCCGGCTGAAGTCGAGTTCCACACCGCGCTCATAGGCCCATTTGTCCATCACCTTGGAGATGAACTCGCTGCCGTTGTCAGTCTTGATCGTGCGCGGCAGGCCGCGCTGCGCAGTGATGCCATTGAGCGTGCGCACGACGTCTTCTCCCTTGAGGCCCTGCCCGACCTCGATGGCCAGGCACTCGCGCGTGAACAGATCCACCACCGTCAACATGCGCAGCTTGCGCCCGTCGAACAGCGCGTCGGCCACGAAATCCATGCTCCAGATCTCGTTGATGGCGTGAGCCAATTGCTTGGGCTGGCGCAGCTTGGCGGCCTTGTTGCGCCGCGGGCGCTTCAGCCGCAGCGACAGCCCTTCTTCCCTGTACAAGCGATAGATCCGCTTGGCGTTGTCGGTATGGCCTTCGCGGCGCAGCAGAACGTGCACCCGGCGGTAGCCGTAGTGCACTCGCGTGTCGGTGATCTCCTTGATGCGCATCTTCAGCGCCGACTCGTCCTTCTTGACAGGCTTGTACAGGTAGGTCGAGGCCGACATCTTCACCACGCGCAGGGCATTGCGCTGGCTGCATCCAAAACGCTGCATCAATTCGGGCACCAACGCCCGGCGCTGCGAAGGCCTCAGAGCTTTTTTGCGACCACCGCCTGCAGCATCGCCTTGTCCAGGCTCAGGTCGGCCACGATCTGCTTGAGCTTGCGGTTCTCTTCTTCAAGTTGGCGCAGCCGACGCAGCTCCGATGGCCCCACGCCTGCGTACTTCTTGCGCCACACATAGAAGGTCGCATCGCTTATGCCCATCCTGCGGCACACCTCCTCGACGCTGGTGCCCAGTTCCGCCTGCTTGAGCGCAAAGGCAATCTGATCCTCAGTGAACTTGCTCTTCTTCACGACATGCTCCTGGCCCGATTCGGGCCTTCATCATGCCGGTCGTTCTGTTACTGAACGGTACGGAAACCTGGGACAGGGTCACAGGTTCGCGCCCTGAGCGGAAGTTCAGCTTTTATTGGAAGCGGCCCTTGAGCAACTGCTCATCTCAACATCCGCGCGGGGGCATTCTCGACCTAGTCAACCCCTGCGCGTTCCCTTAACGGCAACCGCGAGGCTCGGCGCGCTCATGAACCACGTCTTACACGTATGCCCGGCGCCGTGAGAGCAGCGACCAATACGGTACCGTTAGTCGAGTCAGTCACGTACAGCGTCTTGTTGTCGGCTCCCCCGAAAGCCATATTCGTCGTTGAGGAACCATCTTGGCCTTTGAGCAGAGCGACTGGTTGCGCCTTCCCGTCAAGCATCCAAACTAGACCGAGTCCCGGATTGGCGACAAAGAGGTGGCCAGCCTCATCCGAGGCGAGCCCATCTGGACCTACGGGACCAAACGAGGTGAAGAACTGGCCAACCTTTCCGATACCACCATCCTTGAAGAGTGGAACGCGCCACACGCAATTTCCTCGAGTAGCCGCAAGGTAGAGGACTTGCTCGTCAGGAGCGAGAACGACCCCATTGGGGCTGGGAACATTAGAAAGAAGCTCCTCCAGTTGGCCAGTGGGCCGCAGGCGATATAGCCTGCCTGTGGGGTCTTGCAGGCCCGTCTGTCCCTGGTCTGTGAAATAGAGGTTGCCCTGCGAGTCAAACGTGAGGTCGTTCACACCTTTGAACCGCTCCGTGTTTCGACGAGTCAGAAATGGACGGACCTCACCCGTAGCAACGTCCAGCGACAGCAGCCCATTCATGTAGTCGGCGACCACCAAGCGCCGGTCATCGAGGAATTTCAAGCCGTTTGGCTCGCCGTCGTACTCGACAACAAGGTCCCAGTGGCCCCGAGGGTCAATCCGAAAGACCCGCCCCCAAGGAACGTCGGTTACATAAAGATTTCCCGCCTGGTCGAAAACCGGGCCCTCCAGAAACGAATGGGCAGGCCGACCGCCGCGATTGGCATCGGCCCAGTTGCTTCGCCGTCCATCTCGGCGATAGTGAGCCGGCATGCTGGAGAAGAGTTCGAGTTCAATGACCTCCGGTTGCTGCAGGAAGAACATGCCCCTTCCCCTCCACCGTCACTGCTTTTCAATCTTGGAGGAATCGGCGACTTGCCCCCAAAGCCGCGAGTTCTCTCGCAGCAATTTGGTGAACTCATCACCGCTCAGAACGTTCGGAACCGAGCCGATGCTTTCAGCGAATTCCTGGACGTCCTTGCTCGCCATTGCCGTCACAATCTCCTTCTGAAGCTTGGCAACAACTGGCGCAGGTGTGCCCTTTGGGATCCATAGGCCCGTGAAGTTAACGACGCTATAGCCTTTGAATCCGGCCTCAGCGAAAGTCGGCACGTCGGGCAGTGCCTTCAAGCGCTTGGCGCCGCTGATTGCCAGAAGGCGGACCTTACCTCCCTGGACCTGGCCGATGACACCTGCCGTCGACGCCAACTGGAAATCAATCTGATGTCCCAGCAGCGCCATCGTGGCTTCACCGTTGCCCTTGAAGGGGACGTGCGTTGCCTCGAAGCCCGCTGCAGCCTTCAGTGCCTCGGTTCCGAAGTGGGGCATGGTTCCAGCGCCACCGGTGCCGTAGTTCAGTTTGCCGGGGTTGGCCTTCGCGTACCTGACAAGGTCCGCCAGCGTCTTGAACTTCGAATCGCTGGCCACGACTACAGCCACCGGGGCGAAGTTGAATGCTGCGATTGGTATCAGGTCGTGGTCATAGTCCCACGGCAGTTTGTTGAATACGTACGGCAGGATGGAATAGGTCAAATCGTTCGCCACCAAGGTGTAGCCATCGGGTGCTGACCGCACGACTTGACCGATGCCGATGGTGCCGGTTCCCCCCGGCTTGTTGTCGACGAAGAAGCTTTGTCCCGTTTGCTCGGTGAGCTTCTGCGCGACGCGGCGTGTGACTTGGTCCACCGCGCCACCGGGGGGATAGGGCACGACGACCTTGACCGCCTTTGTCGGGTAGGTGTCGGCGGCTTGAGCCGAGACCTGAACAACGAGGGCGGCAACAAGGGCAAGCCCCAGTTTCGACGCAAGCGACGGTGCTTTTGACATGTATCTCTCCACGCTGTTTGAACCAGGTCAGTCGACCTTGATGTTGCCGGCCTTGGTGACGCCAGCCCACTTGGCGGTCTCCGACTTCACGAATGCCGCAAAATCCTTGGAGCTTGAGCCCACGGCTTGAACGCCCATCTCGGCGAAGCGAGCTGCCACTGCCGGGTCAGCGACGACGGCGCGAGTCTCGGCCTCGAGGCGGTCGAGGATGGGACGAGGCGTGCCAGCGGGTGCAAACAAGCCGTTCCATTCGTTCACTTCGAAGCCCTTGACGCCGCTCTCCGCGACGGTCGGGACCTGCGGCCAGCTCTGTTGCCGCTTGGACGACGTGATGGCCAGCGGCTTGAGCTTGCCGCCTTTCACAAACGTTCCGCTCGCGGTGGTCGCGCTGAACATGAGGTCGACCTGGCCACCAATCAGGTCCGTGAGTGCCGGCGCACCACCCTTGTACGGAATGTGCGTCATGGAAATTTTCTCATTCTGGGCGAACAACTCCGCCGCCAGGTGCTGAGCACCGCCACTCCCGGCGGACGCATACGTGAGCTTTCCCGGAGTGGCCTTCGCTGCTTTGACGACGTCCGCAACCGTGACATACGGAGAGGTGGTTGGCACGACCATCAGCAGCGGGACCTGCATGATGAGCGAGACTGGTGCGAGGTCCTTCGCCGGGTCGTAGTTGAGCTTGGGGAAGAGGCTCGGATTCACCGTGTACGACGTCGCGTCCAGGAGCAGCGTGTAGCCATCGGCAGGTGCCTTTGCCACATACGAGGCGCCAATCGTTCCGCTTGCCCCCGGGCGGTTGTCGACGATGATTTGCTGCTTGAGTCGCTCGCCAAGGTACTGCGCCAAGATGCGCGCCGTGTTGTCTGCTGCGCCGCCCGCGGGATAGGGCACCACCAGCTTGATGGGTTTGTCTGGCCATTGCGCGTGCGCTGCGCTCGCCAGTCCCAGCGCAATCGCGGCGGCGGTCAGAACGGGCTTCATCCAGTGCTTCATTTTTTGTCTCCTGTAGAAAAGGGGGTCGGGTAAAGGCAGCGATTTCCCGCGCAGCCCAACGGTCCGGGATGCCGTGCGTGCGAGCGTGCGGGTTACACGGTCGCGATAGGGGTGGCAGGCGACCCCACGGCGCCAGGCAAGCGCAAGGGAGGTGCGGTCAGCAGGAAGCGGGAGCGTCCATGCTCTCGAAGCCATTTCGCCAGCGGCGTGAGATGCCACAACTCACCAAGGTGGATGCCGTTCTTGAACAGGCAGTGCTCGTGCAAGGGCAGGCGTGGACCTCGAATCGGCGTCGGCTGAGTCAGGCGAGGCATCACCAATTCAACCGCGGGGTTGTCCGCCAGAAGGCATGCAAGACGGACATCGACAATCCAGTTCAGCAGCTTGGCGTCGTTGCCGTCCAGCCCGCTGCCCGTCTCGTGCAGCCTCTCAAGGTCGGGTTGACGATTCATCGCGAGCAGGGTGTCGGCGAAGCCGGTATGGATGCACACCATGTCGCCGGCTTCGATTTCGACGCGGTCCTCCTCGATGATTCGCATGAGCCGGTCGTAACCGACGGCTTCTCGGCGACGTCCGACGTGATGCTCCAGGTCGAGCAAGACGCCGCGCCCTTGGACGCCGTGTTCGGCCAAGTTCTCGATGCCCAACGCTCCTGCGCGAGGCGCCGGGAAGCGCATCCAATTTGCAAGTGCCTCCTTATCCTCCTCGGAGGAGTGAATCTCCGCGCCAGCGCGGAAGCCGTTGTAGAAGACGGCTTCGGGTTCACCGTCGCCGTCTGCATCGAAGCGACTACCCATGTGTGCAAGGCTGTCCCATTGGGTCGAATACTGCGTATTCATGACCAGCACCTCGTCGCAGACCACGTCGGTCAGCGTCGGGTCCTCGTCGAGGTACGACCAGCAGAAGCCCTGCGCGCCGGCGCTTTTGCCATCGCGCAGGGTCGCGAAGGTCTGCGCCGGCATTCGCCGGGGATTCATGGTCATTCCGCCGGGCACGTCCAGAGGCAGAGACAGACAGAAGGTCTTACCGAGTTTCACTTCAGCCACCCCTTGAAGAACCTTCGAGCTGTCGACCAGGTTCATGCGACCTCGCTGGTCGTCGGCTCCGAATTCGCCCCAGGTGCTGCGGTCGGGAGCGTGCTTCCATCGCTGCATAGAACTCTCCTCAGGCCGCCTCAACTTGCTTGGCAAGCACGGCGAGCGCGTTCCTGGCGGCCGATTCGCCCATATTGATGTAGGCGTCAGACGTCACCGAGCCCACGTGAGGGCTCAACACAAAGCCGCGTTGGGATTGGAACGGATGGCCAGGCGCCATGGGTTCCACAGCGAAGCTGTCCAGGCCCGCAGAGCGGACGTGGCCGGTGCTGACGGAATCCAGAAGTGCGGCTTCGTCAATCAGAGCGCCGCGTGCCGTGTTCACGATGATGACGCCTGGCTTGCAACGGGGGAGAGACTGCGCATTGAGCAGCCCCTGATTGTCCTCAGTCAGGGGGCAGTGCAGCGAGATAACGTCGGACCGACTGAATAGCTCCTCCAGGTCAACCAGCGTGACGTAGTCGGGCACATCCTTGGCGAACGGGTCGAAAGCGACGACCTTCATTCCGAAGCCCTCGGCCATTCGGGCGAAACGCCGGCCGATGGCCCCCAAGCCGACGACACCGACAGTGCGGCCAGAGAGCTCCAGGCTCGAATGAACGGCTTTGTCCCAATAGCCCGCGTGCATCCGCGCATCGACAGCCGGGATTGACTTGGCACAAGCCAGAAGAAGCGCAAACGCATGCTCGGCGACTGCGCTGGCGTTGGCTCCGACCGCTGCCACGACTTCGATACCGCGCTCCTTCGCGGCGACCTTGTCGATGTTGTCGGTTCCGGACCCGTGCTTGGAGATGACCCGCAGGGCCGGCGCGGCGTCCATGGCGTCTGCACCCACTTTGCCGTACCGCACGACCATGCCGACAGGGTTGTGCTGCTTGCACAGTGCCACGATGTCTTCGGGGGTTGGCGTTTTGCCCGTGTAGACAAGTTCATAGCCCTGCAGCAGTGCGACTGCGCTGGGCGCAATCGCTTCTGCCGTGATGACGATGGTGCTCACAGGCTTTCCCCTTCCTTGAGCACACCCGCGGCGCGCAGAGCGGACACCAACCACTTGGCGTTTGTGTCGCCGCCCTGAATGGCCTCGATGCGCGCCGCCTCATCCTTGACCTTCTTGGCCGCGATAGGCAGCAGCCCTTCAATCTTCTCGCGCTCGACGACCACGACCCCATCGGCGTCGCCGATGACGAAGTCTCCGGCGTGCACCATGACCCCGCCAACGGAGACGGGATGGCCGATTCGGCCGGGCACCAACTTGGTCGGACCGTTGGGGTTCGTTCCTACTGAGAAGACCGGGAAGTCCATCTCCTCGATTTCGAGGCTGTCGCGGGCGGCGCCATCGATGACCACGCCGGCGATGCCGAGCTTCTTGCAGGCAGTCATCATGATGGTCCCCATCAGCGCCGCCGTTTGGTCTCCCTTGCCATCGATGACGAGTACGTCGCCAGGCTTTGCCATGGCCATCGCTGCGTGAATCATGAGGTTGTCGCCCGGACGCACTTCCACCGTGAAGGCGGTGCCAGCCACTTTCATGTTCGGACGCAGCGCCTTGATGCGTCCGTGCATGGCGCCGCGCCGTCCAGCGACATCCGCCAGGATGGCGGGCTGGAAGGTCGACGCCTCCTTCACGATGTTTGCGGGTACGCGGTCGAAATCACGGATGATGTCGGGTACGTTGCTCATGGTTCGGATTCCAGGATTGAAGGGTGAGGTTGGCCCCGACCCCGCGCACGCAGGGTCGACTCGGGAGGAAAGAGAAGAAGGTCAGTCGACCTTCGCGCCGGATTCCTTGACGACCTTGGCCCAGCGGCCGGTCTCGTCGCGTACCAGGGTGGCGAACTGCTCGGGGGTTCCGCCCAGTACGTCGGCACCCTGCTCGGTGAGCTTCTTCTTGACGTCGGGGGTCTCGAGTGCCTTGTTGAATGCGGCGTTGAGCTTCCTCACGGCATCCTTGGACACGCCGGCAGGCGCGGCGATGCCGAACCAGGTCACTGCCTCGAAGCTCTTGTACCCCGCCTCGGCTACCGTCGGAACGTTCGGCAGGTCGGCAGAACGCTTGGCAGACGTCACGGCGAGCGCACGCATCTTCCCGTTCTTGATGTGGCCGCTCAGTGTGACCACCGACGAGATGTACATCTGAATCTGGCCGCCGATCAGGTCAGTGACGCCCTGCGCCGCACCCTTGTAGGGGACGTGCGTCAGCTTGACGTTGGCGATGCGCTGGAGTTGTTCCGTCGCGAGGTGAGCGACCGTGCCGCTTCCGGAGCTCGCGTAGTTGATGCCCTCGGGGTTCGCCCTGGCTGCGTTGATGAGGTCCGCGAGCGTCTTGTAGGGCGAGTTGCTGGCCACCGCGATGACCAACGGGGCACTGGCGACCAACCCCACCGGGGTCAGGTCCTTCTGCGGGTTGTAGGGCAGCTTGGCATACAGCGACGGATTGATGGCCATGTTCGATGTCTGCCCCATCACGAGTGTGTAGCCGTCGGGCGCCGCCTTGGCGGCTGCATCCATGCCGATGTTCCCGCCCGAGCCGGGCTTGTTGTCGATGATGATGGTCCAGCCCTGCTGCGTTGTGACCGTCGTTGTGACTTCCCGTGCAATCAGGTCGGGACCTCCGCCAGGAGGAAACGGCACGATGAGCTTGATGGGACGCGCAGGATACGTCTCTGCCGCGGCGGCGCCAGAAGCGAACGCAAGGGGCAGCAAGCCGGCGGTGAAGGCGAATGCGCGAAGAGCGCGGACGTTGTGCAACGAGTTCACTTGATGTCTCCAGTGTGATGTGCGTCAGGCGCACCTCTATGGAACTGGAGTATTCGCTGCCCCCTTCATGCGGTCCAATCGAATTTTTCTTGGAATCGATAAATCCAACTTTGCCTATTCGGCCGCAGGCAGCCGGGCGTGCCTGGCCAGCAGTGCAATCAGCCGCTGGGCGGCAGGCGAGACGTAGCCGCTTTCCCGGAACGTCACCACCATTCGGCGCCGCATCGTGGCGCCGCGCAACTTCACCTCGCGCAACCTCGCTCCCGAACTTCCCTCCTGCAGATGCAGGCGAGAAATGAAGCTCAACAGGCCCGTCTCGCCAATCAACGTGGGCAGCATCAGCAGCATGGTGCTTTCAACCTGAACGACGGGACGCGGCAGATGATGCAGGTCGAAGGCCTGGTCCAGCCAGTCGCGGATGGGGGCTCCTTGCGGCTGCAGGACCCACTTGTAGTCCGTGAGGTCCCGGAGCGACACTTTTGTCTTCGCGAACAACTCGTGGTTCGCGATGGCAGCCACGACAATCTGGTCCTCTGCCAACAGGCGAGAGGTGAAGCCCGGTTCGCTCGGGCCTTCCGTGCCGACGAGGAGGTCGATGTCGCCGCTGCGCAGGAGCGGGGCAAGGACGTCGCCCAACGCCACCGTCGTTCGCACGGTCACGCCAGGCGCCTCCTTCAGCAGGTCCCGGGCGGCAGGGGGCAACAGGAACTGCGCCGCGGTGGGGACGATGCCAAGCTTGACCTGGCCGGAGAGCCCTTGGCCGATGTCGCCAATCTCACGGCGAGCACTTTCGACGTCGAATCGGGTCCGCTGCGCCCACTTCAGCAATGCCCGCCCCGCAGAAGTCAGTCGGATGCCGCGACCGGTCTTTTCCAACAGTATGGCGCCGTACGCTTCCTCCAGGCGACGCACGCAGCTTGTCAGGGCTGGTTGGGTCTTGTGCAGGCGCTCGGCGGCGCGGCCCATGTGCTCGAGCTCGGCAATGACTTCGAAATATCTCAAATCCCGCAGGTCCACGGGTCCCCTTTCAGCTGGCTCTGATGTCTGACAGCAAACCGCCCCCAAGGGCGGGACAACTTTCATGCGCCAGACGAGTGGCCGCCTGGACTACGCGAAAGTCTAGCCGCGTGCGCATGCCTCCGGTTTCGATGACATGGCCGCGCGCTTACGACAAGGCAGCGGCGGCAGCGGGTGGGCCGGGCCACAAACTTGCGCCATGACGAACTCTGTCATCGCAATGGCCTTTGCTATCACAACAGCACCGTCAATCGCTCGCACTGCGATCCTTGAGAGTGGTTGTGACGAAGGGACTGCGCGGAGGGCAATGGGCCAGCAACACCCTAGGAAAGTTGACTCTCAGCGCATGAACTTCGAACAACGCTGCGGACGCGGTGGTCAAGAGTATTGCGAAGGCCGCTGAGCTGCGAACCGGTCCATTGCAGCAACTTGGACCACCGACACATGACGGCCGACGCAAGTTCCATTTTTTCGTTCTTTTCCGATATTCGACGAAATTTCGGAACATCCGGCATCACCGATCTCCGCGCGCCAGGCCCTGGCCGGTGACCCTTCTCAGGGCACCGCGACACACCTCCAAGCACTCAAGGCCTGCGCCGTCGGAATCTCCCCCGAAGCATTGCGCGCCAGCGAAGGCGCCCCACTCCGCGCCTGGTCGTCGTGCACCCAGCGGTCGAGATCAGCCAGCGCGTTCCAGTTCAGCTGCAGGGGCGTGAGGCCGAGCCGCTTGAGCACCGCATTGGTGTTGTAGAAACCGTGGCTGTAGTCCTCGACGAAATAGGCGCGCACGGTGTTGCGGATGTCGGCGGCCGCGACCTGGCCGCCAGCAGGCAGGCCGTTCAGTTGCTTGACGAACTCGCCGGCCTGCGTGCAGGGCACGAGGAAGTCGGAGGTGCCCTGGTAGATCACGATCTTCTTGCCCTTGCCGCCGTCCCGCTTCTGCCGCGCCGACATCCGCAGGAAGGGCACGAGCTCGTCGGGCCGCACGTTCCACACCGGGGCCAGCTGGTCGAGAAGCCGGTGGTATCCGTCGTAGTCGGCGCCCGATTCGATCGCGACGTCGGCCAAGTAGCGCGAGGTCACGCCCATGCCGTCGCTCAGGGTCTGGGGCGACACGTCCTGGCCGAACAGGCTGGTGAGCATTGCCGAGGCGCTGGCCCAGTTGGTCGTCCAGTCGTTGACCGCGTCGGGCACCTGCAGGGTCTTCAGCAGGTTGGTCTCGTCGACCGGCGGCGCGCCCGCGACGATGCCGTCGTAGGCATCGGGCCAGTTGGCGATGGCCTTGAACGCCTGCCGGCCGCCGGTGGAGATGCCGACGAAGTAGGTGTCGGTGGGCGCCGCGCCCGTGAGCTTCTTCAGCAGGTACAGGCCGACGTCGAGCGATTTCTTGATCGAGTCCTGCCCGAAGTTCTTCACCATCTCCTGCTTCGCGACATCGGCGAGGTTGCGGCCCGGGCGCACGAAGTCGGGATCGAAGGCGCCGTTCGAGCCGTCGGCGCCCGCGTCGCTGAGCACCACGGCGTAGTTGGCCAGCGCCATGCCCTGCAGCGGCAGCGCGAACTGCTGGCTGGTCTGCGTGCCGGCGGCGACTACGTCGGACTTCCAGGCGAAGCCGCCGCCGCCGAGTTGCACGAACTTGCCGTTCCACTGCGCCGGGATGTAGATCTGGTAGTTGATGTCGCGCACGCGGTAGCTCGGGTCCTTCACGGCCGGATCGACGCCGCCGGGCGAGGTGGGCTGGATCGTGCCCCTGACCAGGCAGTAGGCCGGCAACGCGAGCCAGACCTGCTGGACGGACATGACCTTGAAGCCGCCGGTCTTCGGCGAGGGAAAGCGGCTGCCGCGAAAGCCGTCGAGCACGGCGTCGCCGTACTGCGAACCATCGAGCTGGTTCGAGCAGGTGCGCACGAGGGTGTTGGAAATGTCGGTGGCCGCCTGGGCCCACGAAGCGAGTGCGCCGCAGGCCAATGCCACGAGCAGCGAGCGGATCCACCGGACGAGATTCTCTGTCTTGGTCAAGATGTGTCTCCAACGTGATCGGTTCGAATTCACAAGACCCCACGCCTGAGCCGGAGCGGGGACCACGCCTTCTTCCAGAGGCGGTGAAATTCTTGATCGCGCTGGAATGGACCGCACTATCCCTGCGGCGCCAATCGACTGACTTCGGGCGCTCGTGGCCCGCGCCCTCTCAAGCCTCGCGCCGGATCTGCGGCGCGGGCAATCCCTCGATCATCACGTTGAGGCAGGCGGGCTTGCCGCTGGCGATCGCGCGCCGTGCCGCGTCGGGCAGTGCATCGGCCTCGGTGACGAGTTCGCCGTGCGCGCCGAAGGCCTGCGCCACCGCGTCGTAGCGCGTGGGCCGCAGCTCGCAACCGATCAGGCGCTCGGGCCCGTAGTCGCGCAGCTGGATCTGGTACTCGGCGTTCCAGCGCGCATCGTTGCCCACCACAGCCACGAAGGGCAGGCGGTGCCGGATGGCGGTGTCGAACTCGGCGATGTGGAAGCCCACGGTGCCGTCGCCCATGACGGCGATTACCGGTGCCTCGGGCTGCGCGCAGCGCGCGCCGAGCGCATAGGCGAGTCCGGCGCCGATCGCGCCCGCCACGCCGTTGTTGACGCGGTGCGGCGCGCTCAGGCAGGCCATGGCCCACTGGCCGATCTCGCCGCCATCGCAGACCAGCACCGACTCTGGATGACTGTCGAGCAGGGCCTGCAGCGGCCGCAGCATCTGCACCGGATGCAGGCGCTGCGGCAGCAAGGCGCGCGCTTCGTCCCAGGCCGCTGGGCGATAGGCCAGCCATGCATGCGCTTCCCGCAGCCACGACGGATCCCGGGCGCGAGCCGCGGCCGCTGTCAGCGCCTGCATCGCGGGCCAGGCATCGGCCTGCGCTTCGGTGCGCAGGCGCTCGCCGAGGGCACGGCGGCTGCGCGCGAGCTCATCCGCATCGGGATCGATCTGATGGACCCGTGCATCGGCGGCCAGCGCGGTGCCGAACTTCAGCGTGAAGTCGAGGCGCTTGCCCAGCAGCAGCACGCAGTCCGCGCGCGCCAGCAGTTGCGCGAAGGCGCCGAGGCTCGCATCGCCGATGCCGCGCGGGCTCTCCATGCCGGCGACCGGCACGCCCGTGGCCTGCTCCAGCGCGGCGATCAGCGCGCGCCCATCGCGCGTGAGGCAGGACGGGCCCGCGAGGATCAGCGGGCGCTCGGCCTCGGCGAGCTGCCGGGCCAGCGCGGTCGCGAGCGCGGGGTCGAGCAACCGCTGCTCGGGCGCGAAGGCTTCAGGGCCGAAAGCGGGCACGGTGGCCGCGCCCTCGAGCACATCGCTCGGCAGGCTCAGGTGCACCGGCCCGGGCCGCCCCGACTTCGCGATACGGATGGCCTTCGCGACATCGCCCGCCACCGCGTCGGCACTGGCGCAGCGCCACGACGCCTTGCAGACCGGCTCGGCCATGTCGGCCTGGCGCATCTCCTGGAACGCACCCTGGCCCAGCTGGTCGTTCGGCGCATGGCCCGACAGCAGCACCACCGGCGCCTCGGCCATCTGCGCGGTGTACAGCGCGGCCACGGCATTCGCATGGCCGGGACCGCCGGTGACGAGCGCGATGCCGACCTCGCCCGACACCCGCGACCAGGCATCGGCCATGTGCACGGTGCTGGCCTCGTGGCGCACGTGCACGAGTTCGATGCCCGAGCCGAAGGCCGCGTCGAACACCGGCATGACGTGGTTGCCCGAGAGCGTGAAGATGCGCGCGACGCGGGCCGCGCGCAGGCATTCGATCAGCGCATCGGCGCCGCGAAAGGTTCGGGTGGAGGGCATGCGGCGAACAAGGGGAAGCTAGGACTTGCGCGATTTTCCGGGCAACAGCGCCGCGACCACGCCGAGCAGCGGCAGGTAGGCGATCGCCTGGTAGACGAAGGCGATGCTGGTGTGGTCGGCCAGCAGGCCCAGCACCGCGGCGCCCAGGCCGCCCATGCCGAAGGCGAAGCCGAAGAACAGCCCCGAGACCATGCCGACCTTGCCCGGCATCAGTTCCTGCGCATAGACGAGGATGGCCGAGAAGGCCGAGGACAGCACCAGACCGATCACGATGGTCAGCGTGGTGGTCCAGAACAGGTCCGCGTGCGGCAGCAGCAGCGCGAACGGAGCCACGCCCAGGATCGACACCCAGATCACCGGCTTGCGGCCGATGCGGTCGCCGACCGGCCCGCCGAGCACCGTGCCCACGGCCGAGGCGAACAGGAAGAAGAACAGGTGCAGTTGCGCGTTCTGCACCGTGAGGCCGAAGCGGTCCATCAGGTAGAAGGTGTAGAAGCTGCTGATGCCCGCCACGTAGAAATACTTCGAGAAGATCAGCACCAGCAGCACCGTGATGGCGCCCAGCACCACGCGGCGCGAATAGGGCGACTCGACCACGCCCTTCTTGCGCACGCCGGCCGTGACGTGATGGAAGGCATACCAGCGGCTCACCTGCAACAGCAGGCCGATGCCCAGCAGCGCGGCCAGGCCGAACCAGGCCACGCTGTGCTGGCCGAAGGGCACGATGACCGCGGCCGCGAGCAGCGGCCCGATGGCCGTGCCGAGGTTGCCGCCGACCTGGAACACCGACTGCGCGAGCCCGTGCTGGCCGCCCGAAGCGAGCCGCGCGATGCGCGAGGACTCGGGATGGAAGATCGACGAACCGAGCCCCACGAAGGCCGCGGCCAGCAGCACGATGCCGAAGCTGGGCGCGAAGGCCAGCAGCAGCAGGCCGATGAGCGTGGCCGTCATGCCGATGGGCAGCGAGTAGGGCTGCGGACGCCGGTCGGTGAACAGGCCGATCAGCGGCTGCAGCAGCGAGGCCGTCAGCTGGTAGGTCAGCGTGATCAGGCCGATCTGCGCGAAGCTCAGCGAGAACGCGCCCTTGAGGATCGGATACATCGCGAGGATCAGCGACTGCATCATGTCGTTGACCATGTGGGCGCTGCTGATGGCGCCGAGGATGCCGAAGGCGGGCTTGGCCTTCGCGGGACTGGCGGCGGCGCCAGCGGGCGTGGCCTGGGATTCGAGGGAAGCGGTCGCGGAGGGCGGCATGGGGACTTTCACACTGGGGAGACGGGACCGGCCGGCACGAGGGGCGCGAGTTCGGGAGGAACGGGCCGCCGGCGCCCCGGAATTATGGGAGGATGTGCCTCGCCTGTCTTGCGCCAACCAACCAACACCTTTCGCAAAAAGGACATGAACCTCCCGCGCCGTCCCAAGTCATTGCCCGAGGTGCTGCGCGAGATCGAGGGCGAGTCCTCGCCGATCGCGGGCCGCGCCACCGACTACCCCGCCGGCTGGCATATCCGGTCGCACCAGCACACCAAGCACCAGCTCATCTATGCCTTGCGCGGCGTGATGGTGGTGCAGGCCGAGGCCGGCCGCTGGGTGGTGCCGCCCACGCGCGCAATCTGGATGGCCGCGGGCATGGCGCACGAGATCCGCTGCGTCGGCGAGGTCCACATGCGCAGCCTGCTGGTGAAGCCCGAGGTGGCGCCGAAGACCCTGACCGCGACGCAGGCCGTGGGCATTCCACCGCTGCTGCGCGAGCTGATCCGCGCGGCGATGGAGGTGAAGCAACCCTATGCGCCCGGCACCCGCGACGGCCGCCTGATGCGCTTCATCCTCGACGAGCTGCGCAGCCTGCCGGTGCTGCCGCTGCACCTGCAGATGCCCGCCGACCCGCGGCTGCTGCGCATCTGCGAACGGCTGCAACAGCGCCTGGACGATGCCTCCACCCTGGCCGACTGGGCCGGGCGGCTGTCGCTCGACGTGAAGACCATCCAGCGCCTGTTCATGAAGGAAACCGGCATGACCTTCGGCCAATGGCGCCAACAGGCCCGGTTGCTGCGCGCGCTGGAGTTGCTGGCCGATGGCGAGAAGATCATCGACATCGCGCTGCGGCTGGGCTACGACAGCCCCGGGGCCTTCGCGACCATGTTCCGCAAGCACTTCGGGCAGACGCCGAGCCAGTTCTTCGCCGAGCCCTGAGCCGACGCGCTACGGCTCAGGCGTCGGCGCACTCCAGCGCGAAGGTCGGCACTTCCGCCTGGCGGCTCAACCACACGCCGCCACCCATTTCCTTGAAGCCGCGCGTCAGCCCGCGCCTATAAACCTGCGCGCGATGGCGGAACAGCCGCGGGTCGCTGAGGTCCTCGTCGACCACGTCCTGCTCGAAGTCCTCCTGTGTCACGGCCTCGAGGTAGAGCGCGCCCGCGCTCAGCGATCCGAGGTTGCGCAGCGCGCTCTTCAGATCGGAGGGTTCGAGGTAGGCCAGCACGCCCTGGCAGATCACGAGGTCGAAGCGCTCCCTGGCGCGGTAGTCGACCACCGAGCCCCGCTCCCAGCCGTAGCGCTCGCACAGGTACTCGCTGAACTCCACGCCGTGGTAGCTGGCCTTCGGAAAATGCAACGCGATGGCATCGCGCCAGTGGCCGATGCCGCAGCCCATGTCGAGCACGCGCCGCACGGGCACGCGCAGGTACTTGAGGTACGAACAGACGAAGGCCGCGAGGCGCTCGGCGTGCTGCGGGTCGACCACCTTCGTTTTCTTGTCGAAGTAGTAACGCCGGTAGTAGGCCTCGTCGAAGGTCGCCGCGTCGGCAGATTGCATGCAGGTTGTCTTTCAGGGAGTGGTTCGCGAAGGCCGGCAGGACCGGGAAGCTGCCGGCGGCGGAAAGTACCGCATGATCGCAGACGGCCTGACGCTCCTCGGTCGGGCCTGGGGGAAGCCATCAATAGGACTTCGGCAGGCCCAACACCCGCTCCGCGATGAAGTTCATGATCATCTGGGGGCTCACCGGTGCGATGCGCGGGATATAGCTCTCGCGCAGCAGGCGCTCGACGTGGTACTCCTTGGCGTAGCCCATGCCGCCGAGCGTGAGGATGGCGTTCTGACAGGCATCGTGCGCGGCCTCTGCCGCGAGGTACTTGGCCGTGTTGGCCTCGGCGCCGCAGGGCTCGCCCGCGTCGTAGAGCGCGGCGGCCTTCATCACCGTCAGGTCGGCCGCCTCCAGGTTCATCCAGGCGCGCGCCAGCGGATGCGACACGCCCTGGTTCTGCCCGATGGGCCGACCGAAAACGACGCGCTCGCTCGCGTACTGCGCCGCGATGCGCAGTGCCGCGCGCCCCAGGCCCACCGCCTCGGCGGCGATCAGGATGCGCTCCGGGTTCATGCCGTGCAGGATGTACTCGAAGCCGCGGCCCTCCTCGCCGATACGATCGTCGTGCGGCACCGCCAGGCCATCGATGAACAGCATGTTGGAATCCACCGCGGCACGGCCGAGCTTGTGGATCTCGCGCACTTCGACGCGACTGCGGTCGAGCGCGGTGTAGAAGAGCGTCAAACCCTGGGTGGGCTTGGCCACGTCCTCCAGCGGCGTCGTGCGCGTGAGGATCAGCATCCGGTCGGCCACCTGGGCGGTGGAGATCCAGATCTTTCGGCCATGGATCAGGTAATTGCCATCCGGCTGTCGCAGCGCCTGTGTCTTCAGGCGCGCGGTGTCCAGCCCCGCATCGGGCTCGGTCACCGCGAAGCAGGCTTTCTCCGTGCCCTCGATCAGCGGCGGCAGGAAGCGCGCCTTCTGCGCCGGGCTGCCGAACACCACCACCGGGTTGAGGCCGAAGATGTTCATGTGGATCGCCGAGGCGCCCGTCATGCCGGCGCCGCTCGCGCTGATCGTGCGCATCATCAGCGCCGCCTCGGTGATGCCCAGCCCTGCACCGCCCTGGGCCTCGGGCATCGCGATGCCAAGAAACCCGCTGGCGGCTACGGCCTGGTGAAAGGCATGCGGGAACACCGCCTTCTCGTCCTGCTCGCGCCAGTACTCGATCGGGAAGTCCTCGCACAGCCGCTCGATGGCATGCACCAGCGCGCGCTGTTCCCCGGTCAACGTGAAATCCATGGTCGGTCTCCTGCAATGAGAATTCGGTGTCGCGGGGCGCCCCAAGGGTGCCCCGAGGTGTTCAGATCACGCGCTGGCGCGCAAGGGATTCGAGTTCCGCCGGGGCGAGGCCCAGGCCCCCGTAGACCTCGGCGTTGTCGACGCCCAGGCCACCTGCCGTGCGCCGAATCGCACACGGATCGAGCGCAAATCGAGGCACGACGCCCGGCAGATGCACCCGGCCGTGATCCGGGTCTTCCACGGCCTGGAGAAATCCCCGCGCCCGCATCTGCGGATCCTCGGCGATCTGGCGCGCCGAATACACGGGCGCCAGGGTGCCGCCGGCTCGCTCGAACAGACGGACGATCTCGTCGAGGTCGTGCAGCGCGAACCAATTCCCGAAAACGGCGTTGAGCACCGCGGCCGATTCGCATCGATGCCAGTTCGTGGCGTAGCGCGCGTTCGCGGCCAAGTCCTCACGGCCGATCGCCTTGCAATTGGCGGCGAAGATCGCATCGGTGCTGCCGGACAGGGACACCCATTGCCCGTCGCGACTGCGGTACACGCCGCCGGGCGCGGCGTACTGGCTCAGGTTGCCCGATCGCTCGTGCGATTCGCCCAGCAGTTCCTGCTTGAGCGTCAAGAAATCCAGCAGCTTCAGAACGCCCTCGGTCAGGGACAAATCGATGTCCTCGCCCGGGAGATCGGGTGCACGCGCACGCTTCCACAGCGCGGCCATGACGCCCAGCGCGCCGAACAATCCGCCGATGGCATCCCCGATCGGATAGCCCGCATGCATCGGCGGCCCTTCGGGCGACCCCGTGATGTAGGCCAGGCCACCCATCGCCTCGAACACCCGTGCGAAACCCGGGCGCGCGGCATAGGGGCCATCCTGGCCGAACGCGGTCGCGCGCAGGATGACCAGGCGAGGCTGGGCCTGCCACAACGCGTCGCGCGACCACCCCCAGCCGTCGAGGGTTCCAGGGCGGAAGTTCTCGATCAGGACGTCCGTCTCCGCCAGCAGCGCGCCAAAGATCGGCCCGGCACGCGGATGGCGCAGGTCCAGCGTCAACAGCCTCTTGTCGCGATTGGTCGCCTTCCACCACAGCGACCTGCCCTCCTTGGAGGGCGCGAAATTGCGCAGCCCGTCACCGCTGCCGGGCAACTCGATCTTTGTCACCTGCGCGCCATAGTCACCGAGCAGCGCGGCCGCGGTGGGCGCGGCCACGATGGTGGAGATGTCCAGGACCCGCAGCCCTCGCAGCGGCCCGGTCTTTCCGCCATCGGATGCCACATCGGCCGCCGAGCGGCTGGCGGACGACGGCTTCACTTGCGTTGCAGCGCCACGCCCTGCGCCAGCAGTTGCTCGATCTGCGATTCGGTCAGACCCGCCTCCCGCAGCACCTGCACCGTGCTGGCGCCGATTTCCTGCGGCGCCGCCCGGTAGCTCGCCGGCGTACGGCTGAGCTTGACCGGCGATGCCACCGACTTGAAGGTACCGATCCGGGCCACCATGCCGCGATGCGCAGTGTGCGGATGGTTCAGCGCTTCCACGACGTTGTGGATCACGCCGCACGGCACACCCACCGCCACCAGTCGCTCGAACAGCGGCTGCGCCTCGAACGCGCTGAACGCCGCCTCCAGGTCCCGCTTGAGCTCGAAACGATGAACGGCCCGCTGCGCGTTGGTGGCATAGCGCGGATCGGCGGCGAGATCGCTTCGCTGCACGGCCTCGCACAGCCGCCCGAACTGACCGTTGTTGCCCACCGCGAGATAGATCGGTTCCGTGGCCGTCGCATAGGTGTCGTAGGGCGCGATGTTGGGATGGCCGTTGCCCGATCGCACGGGTGCCCGCCCCGTGAACAGCGTGTTGATCGAATGCGGATAAAGCGAGAACAGCGCGTTGTCGTAAAGCGCGGACTCGATCGACTGCCCCCTGCCGCTTCGCTCTCTCTCGTGCAGCGCAAGCAGCACGCCGATGACGGCGCTCAGGCCCGTCGTCACGTCGACGATCGGCACGCCGACCCTGGTGGCCTCTCCCTCGGGGTCGCCGTTGATGCTCATGATGCCGCCCAGCGCCTGCACCGCGGCATCGTAGCCAGGCAGCCCACCCAGCGGGCCGGTGCCCCCGAAGCCGGTGACCCGGCAATGGATCAGCCGCGGAAAGCGCTTCGAGAGCACGTCATCGAAGCCCATGCCCCAGCGCTCCAGCGTGCCGATCTTGAAGTTCTCGATCAGCACGTCGGCATCGCCGAGCAACTGCAACAGCACCTCGCGCCCTTGCTGCATGCCCAGGTCCAGGCACACGGTCCGCTTGTTGCGATTGATGCCCGCGAAATAGGAGGCCATGCCGGCCTCGTCGAAAGGCGGCCCCCAGGTCCTCGTTTCGTCGCCCATCGGACCTTCGACCTTGATCACGTCGGCGCCGTGGTCGCCCAGGATCTGGGCGCACAGCGGGCCACCCAGGACCCGGGACAGGTCCACGACCTTCAAACCATCGAGCGATGCCATGTCTTTCGTTCTCCAGTGTGTGTGAGGCGCTGTTCGCCGTTCAGTGCGTTGCAAGCAAGGGCAGTTCGGCCCCCGTGTTCCATCGCGCACGCCGACGCTCACGCGCGGCGGTGACGCCTTCCACGGCCTCCGAGCGCATCTGCTGCGCAAAGGTGAGTGACGCGGCGTCGAGGTAGCACATGAGTGCCTCTGGCGGCTGTGCATCGAGCGTGCGCACCTGCGCGGTCATGCGCTTGGTCGCCGCGCTCGCCGCGGGTGCGGTGGCAACGAGCAGCTGCAGCACGTCGCGCGTGCGTGCGGGCAGTGCCTCATCCGATTCTGCGAGGTAGTCCAGCAAGCCGATGCGGTGGGCCTCGACCCCGTCGATCCGCTCGCCCGTCAGCATGAGCCGGCGCGCCGCCTGTGCGCCCAGCCGAGCGCTGACGAAGGGCAGGATCTGCCCCGGCACGAGGCCGATGCCTGCTTCGGGAAAGCCGAAGCGGGCCGCGGGCGAGCCGATGGCGATGTCCACCGCGCAGGCGAGGCCGGCACCGCCGCCCATCGCAGCACCGTGAACACAGGCAACCGTGATCTTGGGCGTGCGGACCAGCCGCGTCAGAAAGTCGCCGTAGCGGCGATTGCCCGCCGCGATCGGGTCCTGCCCGTCGGCGCCAGGCTTCACCGCGAGGCGGTCCGCGATGTTGCCGAGGTCGCCGCCCGCGCTGAATGCCTTGCCCGAGGCGGTGAAGAGAATGACCCGCACCGCGTCCGATCGCTCGGCATGGTCGAGTGCCAGCGACAGGGCCTTGACCATGTCCGCGCCCAGCGGATTCCTCGCATCGCCTCTGTTAAGCTCGATTCGGAAAATGGCGCCGTGCACCGCCGTCAGCACGAACGGCGCGCTTTCGGTCACAGGCATTCCTGCGGAAGCACCAGGGGTGGGGGTGGAGTTGGAATTCACGCTGTTCGATCCTGCATGTTGAAAATCAAGGCGTTCGTCTCTTCTGCTGCGCGCGCGTCGATGCCGACTCCATGAGCTTCCGCAACCTCGACATCGGCCTGCTGCGTACCTTCGTCGCGGTGGCGGAGAAAGAGAACTTCGCGATCGCGGCGGAGAAGGTCTTCCGCACCCAGGCTGCGGTGTCCCAGCAGATGCAGAAGCTCGAAACGGTGCTGGGCTGCGCGCTGTTCGAGCGCGTCGGGCGCAACAAGCGCCTGACCACCGAGGGCAGCCGCTTTCTCGAGTACGCACGCCGCATCGTGGGCCTGAACGACGAGGCCTATCGCGCGATGGCGCAACGGGCGTTCGACGAACCCGTGAAGGTAGGCGCCTGCGCGGACTCCGTCGACTCGCTGATCCCCGGCTACCTGGAGATGTGCGCGGAGGCGTTTCCGGGCCTGCGTGTGGACATCCAGGTCGGGCGCAGCCGCTGGCTGACCTCGTCCCTGCGCCGCGGGGAGGTCGATCTCGTGGTCATGCTCGATCCGGTACCGAACCCGGAGTTCGACCAGGTGGTGTTGCGCACCTCCCCCGTGACCTGGATCGCCGGCGCGCGCTACCACCACCAGGCCGGCGCACCGGTGCCGTTGATCCTGATCGAGGGCAGCTGCCCGTTCCGCAACATGGCGATCAAGGCGCTGTCCGAGGCAGGTATTCCATGGCGCACCGCATTCCAGACGTCGACGCTCGCGGGCATACGCGCGGCGCTGCGCGCCGGCATGGGGATCACGCCGCGCACCGTGGAGATGCTCGCGCCCGACCTCAAGGTCCTGGACCCCCACGCGGGACTGCCCGCGCTGCCGACCATCGGCTACCGGCTGTACGCCCGACCGGGCAAGTTGAGCGAAAGCGCGCTGGACGTCAGTCGCCTCGTCTCTCCGCGCTGAAGGAGCCACCTTCATGGCTGCTGCATGCCCGCGTCGATGATGATCTTGCCCCAGAGCCTGGTGTCGCGACGCTGCAGTTCCAGCAGGTGCGATGCCTCGACCCTGGCGGGCACCAGGCCCTTGCCGACGAGGAAGCGACGCCCTTCCGGCGAATCGAGAATCTCGCCGACCCAACGCGACAACAGCCTCGACGTGGGCTGCGGCGTGGAAGCGTTGGCACTCCAGATGGCGATCCACGAGCTGACGTCGAAGTCCGCGAAGCCGCTCTCCGCGAGCGTCGGCACGTCAGGCAACGAGCTCACGCGCTCGGGGCTGGAAATGGCCAGGGCGCGAACCGTCCCGCCCTGAATCTGCGGCAGCGCCGTGACCATGTCGCACAGGTAGTAGTCGAACTGCCCCCCTATCAGGTCGGTCATGGCCTGGCTGCTGTTTCTGTAGGTCACGTTCACCGCCTTCAGGCCGGCCCTCTGCTTGAACAGTTCGCCGGTGATGCGCCCGCCCACGTTGGCACTCGCGAAGGACAACGCGTTCTCGCTCCTGGCCCAGGCGAGAAAGTCCTTGAATGTCGCCGCCTGCACGCGCTTGGGATTGACCAGCAGCGCGAAGGGCGTGCTCGCCATCGTGGCCAGCGGCGTGAAATCGGCCTCGGGGTCGTAGGCCAGCTTCTTGTAGACCGTGGCATTGGCCGCATGCGTTGACGAGCCGGACACCAGCAGCGTGTGCGAGTCCGTCGGCGCACGCACCGCTGCTTCGGCGGCAATGTTGCCGTCGGCACCCGCCTTGTTCTCGACGATCACCGGCTTGCCCGAGCGCCTGGACAAGCCCTCTCCCACGAGCCGGGCGATGCTGTCGGAGGCGCTGCCCGCGCCATAGGCGACGATGATGCGCACGGGCTTGTCCAGTCGCTCGGCCACCGGTGCCGGGCCGGATTGGGCCAGGGCGGCCGTCGCGCACAAGGCGATCGCCAGCCCGGCCACGGCTGCACGACGCAGTCGGTCATGGCGCCACGGGCGACTGGACGCAGAGTGGCGAACGGACGGATGTGTGATGGGCATGGTGTCTGTCTCCTGGTTTTCTGGTTGGGTGGGATCGAATGGCGGTGTGTGCGCCCTCAGGGCGCTGCGCCCGGCCCTTCGGGCAGAAGATCGGCGGGGCATTCGATCTCCATGTCCAGCAGCATCTGCGCGTAGCACTTGCCCAGCGGATCCGAGCGCAGGCTGCAGGAGGCCCCGCCGCCGAGCGCGTTTTCGAGCACGAAGTTGAATGCGCCGATGCCCGGCAGCGCATAGCGCGTAACCGGCCCGTCGACCAGATGCGCAAAGTACGCGTGCACCCGCTCGGCGGTGGCTTGCGCGCCGATGACGGGCAGCCACGCCGCATCGCGTGCCATGAGCCCAATGTTGGCGTCGTCGCCCTTGTCGCCGCTGCGGCCTACCGCCAGCGTGCCGAGCGGCACGCGCACGAGTTGCCGCGCCGCGGTCTTCCCATCGGTCTGCTCCGTCCGCCGGGTCGGTGGCGCAGCGTCGCTCGCGCGCTCCGCGCCGGGCATTCCCGGCTCCGAGGCCACCCGCGCCGTCGCGCCGCCCATCTGCCACTGCACCGAGACCTCCTGCTTGGGCAACAGGAAGGACGCCGTGCGGATCACGCTCTGGATGTCCGAGCGGCCGCCGAAATGGCTGCGCGTTCCCGGTCCCATCGAGGTACCGGCCGACGCGGCCTCCTTCTGCAGAAAGGCCAGCGCATGCTTTTCGTCGTGCTGGGCGGCGATGCGCAGCACCACCTCGCGGCTATCCCGTACGCGTCGATGCGGCCCGTACATCGATTCGGCGCCCAGCAGCTCCACCAGGGTGTCGCTGTAGTCGGCGTGACCGGCACCGGCCATCAACGCACGGCTGCGCGACAGCAGGGCCTGCGCAGTGCGCTCGGCCTTGGGCAGCGCTCGCTGCCCACGGATAGCCATCATCAGCGCGATCTGGTAGCCCTGCTGATAGGTCGCGGTCACCTTGTAGAAGTCGCTGGGCGCCGCGCCGCGCGCACCGGTCACGCGCACGCGGCCGCCGCTGGCCTCGAAGCCGGCGAGTTCCTCGATGCGAACCTCGGAGAAGTCGCAGATCACGTCGGGCAACGCATAGGCCTTCGGATCGCCGATCTCGTAGAGCAACTGCTCGCCCACGGTCTGTCGCGTCACCAGCCCGCCCGCGCCGGCCGGCTGGTAGAGCTCGAACAGGCCATCGCCCGTCATGCGCACCAGCGGGTATCCGATGTCGCTCCAATCGGGCACACGCTCCCAGTCCGTGGCCAGTCCGCCCGTGGCCTGGGCGCCGCACTCCACCAGGTGGCCGGCCAGGCTCGCCTGCGCGAGGCGGTCGTAGTCCTGCATCGACCAGCCGAACTCGTGGATAGCGATGCCCAGCAGCGCGGCACTGTCTACGCAGCGTCCCGTGACGACGATGTCGGCGCCACCGGCCAGCGCGCGGGCGATCGGCAAGGCGCCGAGGTATGCGTTCGCCGACATTAACCGCGGCGGCGTCGCCGGCGCATCGCTGCCGGGCCAGGGCAGGAAGCGCTCTTGCAGCGCGAGCACGTCATCGCCGGACACGGTCGCGACCGTCAGATCCACCCCTTGCTCGCGGGCCAGCGCCAGGATGGCATCGCGGCATGCCGCGGGATTGAGGCCGCCGGCGTTGGACACCAGTCGCACGCCGCGCCGCTTCAACTCGCGCAGGTTGGGCTTGAGCGCAGCGCTCACGAAATCCGTGGCGTAACCCAGCTCGGGCGTGCGCAGACGCGCGCGCTGCAGGATCGCCATGGTCGTCTCGGCCAGGTAGTCGAAGACCAGGTAGCCGAGGTCCTGCTCCTGCAGCAGCTGCGGAACGGCGATCTCCGAGTCGCCCCAGAATCCCGATGCGCCACCGATCACGATCGCGCGCTCGGACTTTGCGTTCTCACCCATTCGCGCGCTCCTGCGATCCGAGGATCTCGACCAGCACCTGACCGGCGTTGAGCTGCATGCCCTCTCGAACCGACAGGCTCGAGACGCGCCCGCTGCGCGGCGCCGACAGCGGCATTTCCATCTTCATGGACTCCAGGACCGCCAGCGTCTGGCCGCGTTCGACGAGGTCGCCCTGCGCCACCATCACGGCGATCACGCGTCCGCTCATCGGCGCGCGCAGGCTGCCATCCCGGGATTGCGCGTCGCCTGCCTCGAAGCGCGACAGCCGCCGGAACACGAACGAATCAGCCGCATCCTGCAGCCACCATTCGTCCGCGCGAGGCGACGTGCACATGAGCTGTCGATACACGCCATCGACCGCGAGCCCGAGCGTGCCGCCCGGGCAGGGACCGGGGACGGGTTCCCAGCGCACGTTGCCCACCTCGACGACCAGTTCGGCGTCGTGCTTCCCGCCGGGCTTCGCATCGCGCAGAGGCACGGGTTCACCCGGGCGCAAGACGATGCCCACCGCGCGGCCGTCCGCCGATGGCCGCAGCTCGACGGCGCAGGCGGCTGCCGACTCCGCGCTTTCCGCGGCCGGCGTGTGCGTCACGTCCGCGAGCCACAGCGCACGCGCCTGGCCCGGCCCGGCGGGCAGCACCCGCAGTCCGTGCGCATCCCGCCCCACGGCACCGGCCAGCAGCAGGGCCGCGGCCGCGCGCGCATGCACCGATGGCCGGGCCTGCCAGCCGGGCCCTCCCATCTCTTCGCCGGCCAGGAAGTCCGTCGTGACCTCACCCGCGGCAAAGCGGGGGTGGCGCAGGCAGCGCGAAAGAAGGCCGAGATTGGTCCGCACGCCCAGCAGCGCCGAGCGCTCGCAGGCCCGTGCCAGGCGGCTGGTGCTCTCCTCGCGTGTCTCGCCCCAGGCCATGAGCTTGGCGACCATCGAGTCGTAGTTCGAGCCGATCTCCATGCCATCGTGCAAGGCGCTGTCGACCCGGATGTCGGGCGAGGGCCGCCAGAGATCGACGCGGCCGACCTGCGGCAGGAAGCCCGCGGCGGGATCCTCCGCGCACAGGCGCACCTCGATGGCATGGCCGCGCATGCGGACATCCTCCTGCGCGAAAGCGAGTCGCTCGCCGCGCGCCATGCGCAACTGCTGCTCCACCAGGTCAAGGCCCGTGACCAATTCGGTCACGCCGTGTTCGACCTGCAGCCGCGTGTTCATTTCCATGAAATAGAAGCGGCCCTGGTCATCGAGCAGGAACTCGAGCGTGCCGGCCCCGTGGTATCCGATGGCTTCGCAGGCGCGCACGGCGACTTCGCCCATCGCGCGGCGCAGCCCGGCATCGACCGCCGGCGAGGGCGCCTCCTCCACGAGTTTCTGGAAACGCCGCTGCGTCGAGCAGTCTCGCTCCCCCAGGTGCAGGCAGCGGCCATGCTCGTCGCACAGCACCTGGATCTCGATGTGGCGGCCGCGCACGATCGCGCGCTCGATGATGATCTCGTCGGAGCCGAACGCGCCCAGCGCCTCCGAGCGTGCCTGGCGCAGCGCGACGGCCAGGCCCGAAGCATCGCGCACGACCCGCATGCCACGTCCGCCGCCGCCGGCGGCGGCCTTCAGGATGACCGGAAAGCCGATGCGCTCGGCCGCCGCCGCCGCCTGTTCGTCCGTCGCGCAACCCTGCTCCCCCGGCACGGTCGGCACGCCCGCCTTCTGCATCGCCGTCTTCGCCTGGGCCTTGTTGCCCATCAGTGCGATCACCTCCGCCGAAGGACCCACGAAGGTCAGGCCGGCGTCCGCGACCGCTCGAGCGAATTCGGCGTTCTCGGACAGGAAGCCGTAGCCCGGGTGAATGGCCTGCGCGCCGCTGCGCCGGCAGGCCTCGATCAGCGCCTGCCCGTTGCGGTAGCTGCGGGCGGCATCGGCCGGCCCGATGCGCACGGCCAGGTCGGCTTCGCGCACGTGCAGGCTGCCGGCGTCGGCATCCGAGTAGACCGCGACGGTGCGCAAGCCGAGCTTGCGCGCGCTGCGCAGCACTCGCAATGCGATCTCGCCGCGGTTGGCGACGAGCAGTGTGTCGAAACGCATCTTGCTCTCCGCGGATCAGGCCGGCCGCTTCGGCAGGATGCCCATATGCTTGCAAATGATCGTCAGCATGATCTCGTCCGCGCCACCGCCGATGGAGATCAGCCGCAGGTCACGCCAGGCGCGCGACACGCGGTTCTCCCAGGTGAATCCCATGCCGCCCCAGTACTGCAGGCAGGAATCGGTCACCTCGCGGCACAGCCGGCCAGCCTTCAGCTTCGCCATCGAGGCCAGCTCAGTCATGTCGCCACCCGACATGTGCACCTGCGCGGCGCGATAGATCAGCGAACGCAGCATCTCGACCTCCGTCTTGAGCTCGGCCAGCCGGAAATGCACCACCTGGTTGTCGAGGATCGAGCGCCCGAAGGCCTTGCGTTCGCGCGTGTACTCGATGGTCTCGCTGATCGCGTGGGTCAGCGCCGTCACGCGGCGGGTCGCGCCGCTCAGGCGCTCCTCCTGGAACTGCCGCATCTGGTAGGTGAAGCCCTTGCCCTCCTCCCCGATGCGATAGCGCTGCGGCACCCGGACCTCGTCGAAGAACACCTGGGCCGTGTCGGACGACCACATGCCGACCTTCTTGATCTTGTTCATCGTGATGCCGGGGCGCAATTTGCCGTTCTCCCGCAACGGCAGACAGATCAGCGACTTGTTGCGATGGACGTCGCCGTCGCTGGTGTTGGCCAGCAGGCACATCCAGTCGGCCTGCAGGCCGCTCGTGATCCACATCTTCGAGCCGTTGATGACATAGTCCTCGCCGTCCTTGCGTGCGGTGGTCTTGAGAGAGGCCACGTCCGAGCCTGCGCCCGCTTCCGACACCCCCAGGCACACGACGAAGTCACCCGCGACAGTGGGCTTCAGGAAGGTCTCGCGCAACTCGTCGGAACCGAAGCGCGCCAGCGCCGGCGTGGCCATGTCAGTCTGAACGGCGATGGCCATGCCCACGCCGCCCGAGCTGATGCCACCGATCGCCTCGCAGAAGGCGATCTCGTAGGAGTAGTCGAGCCCCATGCCGCCGAATTCCGTCGGCTTGTTCACGCCCAGATAGCCCGCGGTGCCGAGCTTCTTGAACACCTCGTGCGCCGGGAAGATCTCGTCGGCCTCCCATTGATCGACAAAGGGCTCGATCTCGCGCTCGATCAGCTTCTTCACGCTGTCCTGCAGCGCCACGTGTTCGGGGGTCATCATGAAGGTGTCTCCTTGAGTTAAAAGCCTTGGGGGCGGCGAGCCGCCGGGCCCGGGCCTCGAGGCCCTGCCCGCAGTCGACGCCGAAGGGGGTCAGAGGCGGGCGACGCCGAACTGCATCGGTTGCACCGCGCGCTGCCTCGCCTGCGCGGACGTGGCCAAGGCCATGCCCAGCCAGGAGCGCGTGTGCCGCGGATCGATGATTCCGTCGTCAAGCAGCAGGCTGCTGGTATGGATCGCGCTCGACTGGCGATCGAAGGTCGCGACGATGTCCCGGCTTTCCGCCTCGAGGGCCTGTTCGTCGATGGCGCGCCCATGGCGGCGGGCGGCGTTCTCGGCGACCAGGCGCATCGTCATCGCCGCCTGCTCGCCGCCCATGACCGCGGTGCGTGCGGTCGGCCACGAAAAGAGAAAGTCGGGACGGAAAGCGCGCCCGCACATGCCGTAGTTGCCCGCGCCAAAGGACGAGCCGCACAGCACCGTCAGACGAGGCACCGTCGCATTGGACAGCGCCTGGATCAGCTTCGCTCCGTGCTTGATCATCCCCGCCTGCTCATGCTCGCGGCCGACCATGAAGCCCGTGATGTTCTGCAGGAAGACCAGGGGCCGGCCCAGCTGCACGCAAAGCTGGATGAACTGGGCCGCCTTGGTGGAACCGTCGCAGTCGAGCGGCCCGTTGTTCGTCAGGATGCCGACCGGGTGCCCCTCGATATGGGCGTGGCCGCAAACAGTGTGTGCGCCGTACATCGCCTTGAATTCCTTGAACCGGGAGCCGTCGACGATGCGCGCGATCACGCTGCGCATGTCGATCGGGGTGCGGGTGTCGGCTGGCATGAGGCCCAAAAGGTCTTCGGCGGCGTCCAGCGGCTCGTCCCAGCGCCGGCTCTCGGGCGCGTCTCGCCAGCCGATCGTGTCGACCACGTCGCGAAGACGCGCGATGCCGTCCAGGTCGTTGTCGGCCACATGGTCCGCGAGGCCGGACACGCCGGCATGCATGTCGGCGCCGCCGAGCTCCTCGTCGCTGGCTTCCTCGCCGGTGGCCGCCCGCAACAGCGACGGACCGGCGAGATAGGCATGGGCCTGTCCGCGCACCATGATCACGTGATCGGACAGGCCGGGCAGATAGGCACCGCCGGCGGCGGAGGAACCGTGGATCAGCGACACCACGGGAACGCCGGCCGCCGACAGCCGCGCCAGGTTGTAGAACATGCCGCCCCCGACCACGAAGCGCTCGACCCGGTACTTGCGCAGGTTGCCGCCTGCGCTCTCCACCAGTTGCACGAAGGGCAGCTTCTGGGCGAGGGCGATCTCCTGCGCCCGTATCAGCTTCTGGCCCGTCAGCGCCTGCATCGCGCCAGCGCTGATGCCCGCGTCGTTCACCGCCACCATGCAACGCACGCCTTCGATGTGACCGATGCCGACGATGAGGGCGGACCCCGGCACGCTGGTGGCCGGGTCCGGGTCCTCGATCCCGCAGTAGCCGCACAGCGTCATCAGCTCGAAAAAAGGACGGTCCGCGTCCAGCAGGTGGGCCAGCCGCTCCCTGGGCAGCAGCTTGCCTCGCGCGTGAAACGCCTCGGCCGATCTCGAGGATTTGTCGACCGCCCGCTGTTCGAGCGCCCGCACCTGGTTCAAAATCGCGAGCATGTGCTCGCGGTTGCGCTCGCCGGCCGTAGGCATCGCAGCCGAAGTGCGCGGGCTCGTCTCTTGGTCGTTGTTCTCTGGGTTCATCTTGTCCTGTGAAGCGCTGGGCGCATCGCTCGCGTCGAGGCGGCAAGTCATGTCTCTCTGGAACTCGATGATGGGCGCCTTGCCAGGACATTTCCAGTTAGAACTTGCCCGGGATTCGATAAGAGAAGCTTATGTTTGGCCCCTGTGCGCCCGCCTGCCGAAGCCCCGTCGGCAGGTCAGGCAGAATGCCCTGTTCCACCTTCGCGCACCCGGCGCGACCCGTGACTTTCTCACCCTCACACAACGCGCGAAGCGCTCACCGCCACTTGGAACGGCCGCCCCATCCCACACCGACGCAGCCCGTCACCCTGGCGAACTGCGACAGCGAGCCCATCCACATCCCGGGCCTGGTGCAGCACCATGGCGCACTGTTCGCGTTCGATGCCTCGACCCTCACGCTGACGCGCGTCAGCGCCAATGCCCGTGCGCTGTTGGGCGACACGGCACCCGCCCTGGGCGAACGCCTGTCGGCCAGCCACTTCATGGGCGACGCGCTGGTGCACGAGGCACTGCACGAGGCCAACGGCGTCGCGGTCGATACCGGCGAGGGCTCGCCGATCAACTTCGAGGTCAGACTCGGCGAGCGCCGCTTCGACCTGATCCTGCACCGCGTCGGCTACGAGCTGGTGGCCGAGTTCGAGGCCCGCGACGCCACGGCGGACGCGGTGTCGGACTTCGCGCTCAAGGCGCACCGCGCGATGGACCGGCTCAAGCGCCAGGGCTCGATCGACGGACTGCTCAATCTCTCGGTGGAAGCCGTGCGGCAGCTCACGGGTTTCGACCGCGTGATGGCCTACCGCTTCCGCCACGACGACAGCGGCGAGGTGGTGGCCGAGCGCCGCCACGAGGCGCTCGAGCCCTTCGTGGGCCGCCGCTATCCGGCCAGCGACATCCCGGCGCAGGCGCGCCGGCTCTACGTGATCAACACCCTGCGCCTGATCGCCGACGTGCAGTCGACGCCGGTCGGGCTCGACGTGGCCGATCCGCAGCTGCCGCCGCTGGACATGAGCCACTGCACGCTGCGCAGCGTGTCGCCGATCCACATCGAGTACCTGCGCAACATGGGCGTGGGCGCGTCGATGAGCATCTCGATCGTCATCAACGGCCAGCTCTGGGGCATGCTGGCTTGCCACCATCGCAGCGCCCACCAGGTGCCCTACGCGATCCGCATGGCCTGCGACGTGCTCGCGCAGCTGCTGGCCTCGAACGTGCAGAGCCTGCTGGCGCGCGAGCAGGCAGGCTGGGTCTCGAGCGCGGCGCAGCTGCGCGGCTCGCTGATCGAGGCCGTGCTGCATGCCGAGGACACCTTCAGCGCGCTGATCGGGCTGGCGCGCCCGCTGGCCGATGCCTTCGACGCGCAGGCGGCGATCATCGCAGAGCAGTCGCGGCTGCATGTGGAAGGCGACATGCCGCGCGAGGCCGCGGCGGCGCTGATCCAGTGGCTCACCGCGTCGACGAACGGCGACGAGATCGTGGCGCTGCACGAGCGCGAGCGGCTGCCCGAGAACCTGCGTTCGCTGGGCGGCGTGTGGTGCGGCTTTCTCGCGCTGCGCTTCGACGCGATCGACAACGGCTGGCTGGTGCTCGCGCGCAAGGAGCAGGTCGAGACCATCAGCTGGGGCGGCAAGCCCGAGAAGCACTACGTGAGCGGCCCGCTCGGCCCCCGGCTCACGCCGCGCGGCTCCTTCGACGTCTGGAAAGAGACGGTGCGCGACACCAGCGTGCCCTGGGGCACCAACGACCTCGACTTCGCGCGCCAGTTGCGCGACGAGCTGATCCGCGCCAGCGCGGCGCGGCTGGCCGACACCTACAAGGCCCGCACCGAGCTGCTGGCCGTGCTCGGCCACGACCTGCGCGATCCGCTGCAGTCGATCACGATGGCGGCCAAGCTGCTCGAGCGCAGCCTGCCCGACGGCAGCAACGCCGGCGCGCGGCTGGGCCAGCGCATCCAGACATCGAGCAGCCGCATGGCGCGGCTGATCGGCCAGGTGCTCGATGCCTCGCGCCTGCAAAGCGGCATGGGCCTGCAGGTGGTGCCGGCGCAGATCGACCTGGCACGGCTGCTGGAAGACGCGGTCGACGAGTCGCGCACCGCCTACCCCGGCTCGCAGCTCGAGCTGGAGGCGCCCAGCACGCTGCCCGTGCTGGCCGACCCCGACCGCATGGCGCAGCTGGTCGGCAACCTCGTGAGCAATGCGCGCCACCACGGCCTGCCCGGCGAGGCGGTGCGCATCCGGCTCGAGCAGGCCGAAGGGCACGTGGTGTTCAGCGTGGCCAACCGCGCGCCGCCGATCGATGCCGCGCTGGTGCCCGACCTGTTCAGCGCCTTCAAGCAGCGCAGCGTGCCCAACGAGCGCAACAAGGGCGGACTGGGCCTAGGGCTGCACATCGCGCAGGCCATCGTGCGCTCGCACCGCGGCAGCCTCGGCTATGCGCACGACGACGGCTACGTGGTGTTCACCGTGCGGCTGCCACAGACGCCCACGCCCGCCCCCGCGGCCTGAGCTTTTCGCGCCGGGCGGCGCAAGACCCGCTCCTATAATCCGCCCCGCCGGCCGATGCAAACGAAAGCATCACCCAAGCCGGCACGCGCGAAGGTGCGCCGGTTGCAGGACCGGCGTTAAACGGGAAGCAGGTGACGAGCCCTCCAGGGCCCCAGTCCTGCGCTGCCCCCGCAACGGTCGGCGGATTCGCGATTCTCACGGTCGATGCCCTCGCGGGCATCGTCAGCCACTGTGCCCCGGCATGGGAAGGCGAGGATCGCGGCAACGGCGCATCTCCCCGATGCACCGCTGCGCTCCGCAAGCCCGGATACCGGCCTTCGCCTCGTTCGGTCGCTGCGGGAGTGCAGGCAAGCCGTATCGGTCACGCGTGGGCGCGGGGCCGGTCGCTGGCGGGTCCCCTCGGCGTCCGGTTGTTCTCATGGCCCGCGGGAGCGCGGGCTCGAAGGAAACCCTCGTGCGCAACATCTCCCGGCGCGGCCGCGTCAGACCCCACCAAGCCCTCATCGGATCCGGCGTCATGCTGCTCGCCTCGGTCGCTTCGGCGCAGGACGCCGAAGGCTCGCTGCCGCCCACCACCGTCAGCGACCGCAAGACGATCTCCACCGCCACGCGCCAGGAAGCCGACACGCTGCGCCTGCCCTTCGCCACCTATTCGGTCGAACGCGCGCAGCTCGACGCGGTGGGCGCCGTCACGCTCGAGGACACGCTGCGCAGCGTGCCGGGCCTGCAGTACGGCACGCAGGGCAACTACTACTCGCGCTTCGAGACCCGCGGCCTGCGCGACACGCAGGACGTGCTGGTGCTGATGGACGGCGTGCCGCTGCGCCTGCTGCAGGGCAATGCAGACATCACGCTGATCGCGCCCGACCTGGTGGACCGGCTCGAGTTCATCAAGGGCCCGGCCTCGGCGCTCTACGGCAAGAACGCGATCGGCGGCGTGGCGCAGTTCTTCATGAAGCCCGAGCGCGCGGGCGGCAGCCTCACGGCCACCGTCGGCAGCCACGGTCGCCTCGACGGCAGCCTGCGCTACCGCTGGGACTTCGAGCGCGGCAACCTCTACGTGGGCGTGGCCAACAGCGACTACAACGGCTTCCAGCGCGATGCCGGCCGCGCGCAATCGGCCGTGCTGCTCGGCGGCGACTTCGCAGTCACGCGCCACTGGACCACCGGCTTCCAGCTCTACGACACGCGCGTGCGCGGCGACCGCGGCTCGATCGTGCCGCTGGTCAACGGCAAGCCGATCTTCGGCATCACCTCGCGCGACAACTACGGCATTCCCGACTCCTACGTCACGGGCGACTACCAGTCCTTCTCGTGGAAGAACCGCTTCGAGCTCGGCGCCGGCTGGTCGATCAACCACCTGAGCAGCTTCGCGCGCTACAACCGCTTCTTCGCCGGCGGCATCACCATCGTTCCGCCGCCCGCGGCGGTGAGCAAGGGCTACTCCGAGAGCTACACCGCCGACCGCGGCGTCTACCACGAGCTCGCCGCCACGCACCTGATGGCGGGCAAGGGCTGGAGCAACGAGTTCCAGGCCGGCTTCAACCTCGAGCGCGGCTGGCAGGGCCTCGACTCGCCGAGCTTCAGCAACGCGCCCACCTACCGCGGGCCGTTCTACGACATCCCCGTGAGCAACGTGCGCAACGATCCGCGCGGCGTGCGCGGCAGCATCACCTCCTCGCGCTTCGACCAGGAGGTGCGCAGCGTCTATCTGCAGGACCGCTTCGAGTACGGCCCGGTCGGCTTCACCCTGGGCGTGCGCCACGACCGCTTCGAGCAGACGCTCGGCCGCACGGGCACGCAGGTGATCTCGGCGCAGGAAGGCAGCCACACCAGCCCGCGCGCCGGCGTGGACTGGCTGTTCCTGCAGGGCGATGCCTCCTCGCACGCCGTGTTCGCGAACTGGAGCGAAGGCTTCCGGCCGCAGGCGGTGGCGCTCAACACGCGCGGCGGCGTGATCGTGCCCGACATCCTGCGGCCCGAGATCACGCGCAGCAAGGAAGTGGGCGTGAAGGGCCGCGCGGCGGACGACCGCTGGAGCTACCAGCTCAGCCTGTTCGAGGCCGAGAAGATCGACGGCCAGCGCTCCTACCGCAACGGCCCCGACTCCTTCGTCTTCAGCAACGCGACCTCGCGCACGAAGGGCATCGAAACCCAGTTGCAGTTCCAGCTCTCGCCGCGCTGGAACGGCTACCTGCACTACACCTGGCAGGACGCGCGGCTCAAGGACTTCCAGACCTACACCGACAGCGGCGCGCGCAGCACCAACTTCGGCGGCTACCGCGTGCGCATGTCGGCCCACAACATCGCGGGCGCGGGCCTGACCTATGCGCACGGCGCCTGGGCCGTGACCGGCACCGCGAGCTACGTGGGCAGCCGCTACCTCCGCGACAATGCGGTCAATCCGCAGAAGCTGCCCGGCTACCTGCTGCTCAACGTCGCCGTGGCTTACCGCGTCAATCCTTCGCTCACACTGCAGGCCGGGGTGAACAACCTGACGAACAAGTACTACATCGCCGACGACCTGTCGGCGCAGGAAGCCGGCAACGCCGGCGCACCGAGGACGGTGTTCGCCCGCGCGCGCTACACCTTCTGAGCGTGAACCGGCGCAACGCGATCCTCGGCATGGTGTGCATGACGGCCGTTCTGCCCGCAGGCGCCGAGGGGACGCCGTCGGCCGGCTTCCCGCGCGAACTCGTCGATGCGCTGGGCCGGCGCGTGGTCGTGCCGCGCGCGCCGCAACGCATCGTGGTGGTGTTCCCGAGCAACGTCGAGCTGGCCTGGGCCCTGGGCCTGGCCGACCGCGTGGTGGCCATCGGCGGGCGCGTGCGCTGGCCCGAGGACGCGCGCGCCAAGCCCAGCATCGGCGGCGCGCTCGGCTACTCGGCCGAGGCGGTGGCCGCCTTCCAGCCCGACCTGCTCGTGGTCACGCCCTCGCACCATTCGGCGCTGTCGCTGGTCGATGCCTTCGACCGCGCGAAGCTTCCCTGCGTGGTGCTCGCGCATCCCGACCTGCCCTCGGTGTTCCGCAACATCGACCTGCTCGGGCGCGCGACGGGTGCCGACGAACAGGCCCGCCGGGTGCGCGAAGACATGCAGGCGCGGCTGGCCGCGATCGAACGCCGGCTCGACGGCGCGCCGCGCCGCAGCGTCTATTTCGAGACCGCCGCCGCCGCGCGCGGTGCCTTCCAGACCGTGGGCACGGGCCACTATGCCAACGACGCGCTGGGCTGGGCCGGCGGGCGCAACGTGTTCGCCGACCTCCAGGGCGCGGCCCAGGTCAGCGCCGAAGCGATCTTCGCGCGCGACCCCGACGTGATCGTCTCGCTGCAACAGGTGCCGCGCGATCCGGCGCTGATCGGCCAGCGCCCCGGCTGGCACACGCTGCGCGCCGTGCGCACGAACCGCGTGGTCGTGCTCGAGCGCGGCCACAAGCTGATTCCCGGCCCGCGCCAGATCGAGGCCGTCGAGCAGTACGCGCGCGCGCTGCATCCGGAGCGCTTCGCATGAGGCACGCCGCCGACGGCCGACGCGCATCGGCGACCACGGTGTGGCTCGTGCTGCTCCTGCTGCTGGCCGCGGCCGTGGCGCTGGCGCTGAGCGTGGGCGCCGCCACGGTCTGGCCCACCCAGTGGTGGGGCACCGGCACCCTGCAGGCCGAACTCGTGCGCGTGTGGCGCGCGCCGCGCGTGGCCGGGGCCTTCTTCGTCGGCGCCTGCCTGTCGCTGGCGGGCCTGGTATTCCAGGGCGTGTTCCGCAACCCGCTGGCCGAACCCTATCTGCTCGGCAGCGCCAGCGGCGCGGCCGTGGGCGCAGCGGTCTCGCTGCTGCTGCCGACTCTGGTGCCCACCGCGCTGAGCCTGCCGGTGCTGGCCTTCGCGGGCGCCTGGGGCGCGAGCTGGCTGGTGCTGCTGGCCGGCAGGCTCGGCGGTGGCTGGCAGAGCAACCGCCTGCTGCTCGCGGGCGTCGGACTGGCCGCGATCCTGGCCGCCCTGCGCAGCCTCATCGTGATCGTGTTCGGCGACGAGTCGACCAACCTGCGCGCCATCATCTCGTGGCAGCTCGGCGGCGTGCAGACGCCCACGGGCGGCGAGCTCGCCGTGCTCGCGCCCGTGCTGCTGGCGCTGGTGCTGCTGGTGCGCGCGCTGGGCCGCGGCCTCGACGCGCTCGGCCTGGGCGAGGACACGGCCCATGCGATGGGCGTGCGCGCCGCCTCGTTCTCGGCCCGTGCGGTGCTCGTGGCCTCGCTCGCGACCGCGCTGGCCGTGAGCTGGGGCGGCCTGATCGGCTTCGTGGGCCTGATCGTGCCGCACGTGATGCGCTGGTGGATCGGCCCGCTGCATGCGCGCCTCACCGTGCCCTGCGCCATCGCGGGCGGCGCCCTCATGGTGCTGGTGGATGCGCTGGCGCGCTCGGCCATGGCCCCGAGCGAGATCCCCGCGGGCCTGCTGACGGCGCTGATCGGCGGCCCCTTCTTCCTCGCGCTGCTGCTGTGGAGGCGCGGATGACGGCCGACGCCCTGCGCCTCGACGGCCTGCGGGTGCAGGCCTCGGGCCGTACCCTGCTCGACGGCATCGACCTCGCGATCCCCGAGCGCGGCCTGTTCGGCATCGTGGGCCCCAATGGCTCGGGCAAGACCACGCTGCTGCGCGCCGCGCTCGGGCTGGTGCGCCCGCGCGAGGGCCGCATCGCGCTGCTCGGGCGCGCGCTCGACCAATGGAAGCCGACCGAGCTCGCGCGCCATATCGGCTATGTGGCGCAGCACGGCGAGAGCCATTGGGACCTGACGGTGCGCGAGATGCTGCAGCTGCAGCGCCCGGGCCGCGCGCCCGATCCCGCGCTGGTCGCGCGCTTCGAGCTCGACGCGCTGATCGACCGCCGCCATGCCTCGCTCTCGGGTGGCGAGCGCGCCCGCGTAGGCGTGGCGCGCGCGCTCGCGCACGACCCGCGCCTGCTGGTGGCCGACGAGCCCGCGGCCCATCTCGACATTCCACACCACCACCGCCTGATGGCCCTGCTGCGCGACAGCGCCCGCACGCGCGCCGTGCTCGTGGTGCTGCACGACCTGCATGTCGCCAGCACCTGGTGCGACCGGCTCGCGCTGCTCGGCCAGGGCCGGCTGGTGGCGACCGGAACGCCGGCCGAAGTGCTGAGCGACGAATGCCTGGCGCAGGCCTACGGCCCCGGCATCGCCGCCTTCTCGAGCGGCGGCCTGCGCTTCTTCACGGCCGCTCCCGCGCCATGACCGCACGCGCGCTGCGCATCGACCTGGCCGGCTGGTCGCGCGAGGCCACGCTCGGCCCGTCGCGCGAGTTCTTCGCGTTCTTCGAGGAGGCCGAGCGGCTGGGCTTCGACGGCGCGTGGTTCCATGAATTCCGACTGCTGGCCGAAGGCGGCCCCTATCCCTCGCCGCTGCTGCTGGCGGCCGCGCTGCTCGCGCGCACCGAACGGCTGCGCATCGGCGTCTCCGCGCTGGTGGTGCCGCTGCACCATCCGCTGCTGCTGGCCGAGGAGATCGCGCAGCTCGGGCTGCAGGGCGATGGCCGCTTCGACGCGGGACTCGGGCGTGGCACCGATGCATCGACCCTGCGCGCGCTCGAGATCGATCCGCAGCAGACGCGCGAGCGCTTCGCGCAGGGCTGCCGCCTGGTGATCGCGGCCTTGCGCGGCGAGAGCGTGTCGTCGAGCGACGGCCCCTGGCGCTTCGATGCGCAGCAGATCCGCCACCTCTCGACCTCGGCACCGCCGCTGTACATCGCGGGCTCGACCGAGGAGACGATGCGCTTCGCCGTCACGGAGGACCTGCCGCTGCTGTTGAGCCTCGAGCCACCCGAGCCGGCGCAGCTCGCGCATGTGGAGGCGGCTTTCGCTGCGCTCGACGATGAAGCGGTAGCGCCGCGACGTGCCGCCTTCCTCGCACGCTCCTCGCTGTCGCGCTACGTCTGTATCGGCGCGACCCCGGTCGAGGCGCGTCGGCAGTTCGACGCGCTGCTGCCCCTGCTCCATCGCCGGCGCGAGCATTTCGCGATCCTGCGCGGGCAGGCCCCTGGCACCTTGGCGATGCGCGATCCTGCCGAGGTGCTGCGCTCGCAGGCGATCGTCGGCGATCCGGCTTCGTGCCTGGAACAGATACAGACCCTCGTCGCGCGCACCGGCATCCGGCAACTGCGCTGCGTCTTCAATGGCAACGGCGTGATCGATCGCGCGGTGGCGATGCGCGGGATGCGGCTGTTCGCGCAAGAGGTGTTGCCGGAACTCAAGCGGGGCTGAAGGAACCGCCTTATCCTCCCCGCGAGCCCACTCCTTCGGTACCTCGCATGTCCGCTTCGCTTTTCACCTCCGACGACCTCGCGTTCCTGGGATCGCTTCTCGCCACTGCCGCGCGCGCAGAAATCATGCCGCGCTTCCGCACGCTCCACACCGTCGACCGCCGGCGCAAGACCTCGTCCTTCGACATCGTGACCGACGCCGACGAGGCCTGCGAGGCCGCGGTGCTCGCCGGCTTGCGCACGCGCCACCCCGAGGCCGTGCTGATCGGCGAGGAGGCCTGCGCGCGCGAGCCCGCATTGCTCGAGGCCATCGACGACGCCGAGCTCGCATTCATCGTCGATCCGCTCGACGGCACCAAGAACTTCGCGAGTGGCCTGCCTTTGTTCGGCACCATGGCGTCGGTGACCGCGCGGGGCGAGGTGATCGCGGCGGCGATCCACGACCCGGTGCGCGCAGACACGGCCTTCGCGATCCGTGGCGGCGGCGCGTGGATCGAATCGGCCTCGGGCGCAAGGCATCCATTGCAGGTCGCGCCCGCGGTCCCCGTCGAGAAGATGGAAGCCATCGTCGGCACGAACTTCCTGCCCGAGCCGCTGCGCAGCGAAGTCAACGCACGGTTGTCGCGCCTGGGCATGACCAACTGGTTCCGCTGCGCCGCGCACGAATACCGGCTCGCGGCCGCGGGCGACATCGACGCCCTGTTCTACAACAAGCTCATGCCCTGGGACCATGCGGCGGGCTGGCTGCTGCATCGCGAGGCGGGCGGCTACGCGGCGCATCACGACGGCTCGGCATACCGGCCCGCGCACCGCAGCGGTGGGCTGATCTGCACCGCCGATCGCGCGAGCTTCGACGCGGTGCGCGCGGCCTTGCTGAGCTGACTCGCGTCCGACGCTCAGTAGCCGACAGCCAGGCCGTCGCGCCGCCCGTCGGAGGCGGCGATGTAGAAATGTTCGCCGCCGCGCTGCACCAGTTGCGCGGCGCCGAAATCCAGATGCCCGGTCGGCAGTATCTGGACGGCATGCCCCCGGGTCCGCAGCCCTTCGGCGACTTCCGCGGGCATGTGCGCTTCGAGCTTCACGCTGCCGTCGAGCGGCGAGACCATGAACCGCGGCGCGTCGTTCATGGCCTGCGGATTCTGGGAGAAGTCCGCGAGCCTGCACATCATCTGTACATGGCCCTGCGCCTGCATGAACCCACCCATGACGCCGAAGGCCATCACGGGCTGGTGGTCGGGGCCCGTCACGAAGCCGGGAATGATCGTGTGCAGGGGCTTCTTGCCGGGCCCCACTTCATTGGGATGTCCCGGCACGAGGCTGAAGTTCCATCCGCGGTTGTGCAGCGAGATTCCCGTGCCGGGCACGACGATGCCCGAGCCGAAGGCGTAGTAGTTCGACTGGATGAACGAGACCATCATGCCGCCCGCGTCGGCCGCGGCCAGGTACACGGTGCCGCCGGCCCTGGGCGTTCCGGCCTGCGGGCGGCCCGCGCGCGTGGGATCGATGGCAGCGGCGCGTGCGGCCAGGTAGTCGGGGTCGAGCAGCGCACTCGCACTGACCTTCATCAAGCGCGGATCGGCGACATGTGCATGCAGATCGGAGAAGGCCAGCTTCATGGCCTCGATCTGCAGATGCAGCGTCGCTGCGGTATCGAGGCCACTGGCCCGCAGATCGAAATGCCGCAGCATGCCCAGCGCCATCTGGGCCGCGATGCCCTGGCCATTCGGCGGAATCTCGTGCAGCGTGAAGTCGCGGTAGCGCAAGGCCAGCGGCTGGACCCATTCCGCCCGATGCGCGGCCAGGTCCTCCGCGCTCAACGCACCGCCATGGGCCCCGGAATGCTGCAGCATCCGTTGGGCCAGTTCGCCGCGATAGAACGATGCGCCACGGCTCTGCGCAATCTCGGCAAGCGTGCGGGCCTGATCGGCGAAGCGCCAGAGCTCGCCCGCTCGCGGCGCCCGCCCGCCCGGCAGAAAGGCATCGGCAAAGCCGGGCTGGTCGGCCACCAGGGCGGCGAGCTGGGGCCAGACCGAGGCGATCACCGGCGACACGGGAAACCCCTCCCGCGCGTAACGAATCGCCGGCTCGAACAGGCGTTCGAACGGCAGCACGCCGAAGCGCTCCGACAACGCCAGCCATCCGGCCACCTGGCCGGGCACGGTGACCGAATCCCAACCGACGCGCGGCATCTCGGTGCGCCCCGCAAAACGCGAGGGACGCCAGGCCGCGGGTGCCGCGCCGGTGGCATTGAGGCCATGCAGTTCATGGCCGTCCCAGACCAGCGCGTACATGTCGCCGCCGATGCCGTTCATGATGGGCTCGACCACCGTCAATGCAATGGCCGTCGCCAACGCGGCATCGACGGCATTGCCTCCGATCTGCATCATCGAAAGCCCTGCCTGCGCGGCCAGCGGTTGCGAGGTCGAGACCACGTTGCGTGCCAGGGTCGGCATGCGATGCGATGCGTAGGGAAGTGACCAATCCATGGTGTGAAGCCGCTGCGAAGAGGGAAGTCCAGCGTAGCTTCGAGCCATTGCGTTGACAACAAGATCGGGTCGGTATGCGCGGCCGGGGCGCGATGTTTGCCAGTTTTCGATAGTGCGGGGCGCGGGCGCGACCTTAGCCTTCGATCACGGCACCGGCAGTTCGCCGTGTCGACCTTCGGTCCATCCACCTGTCGTGGGGAGTAGAGCCATGAGATTTCATTCACGCCTGTTGCGAGCGCTTCTTCTCTCCGCGCTCACGTGGGCGACGGTCACCGCGTCCCATGCGCAATCCGGCGAGGGGCCCCTGCGCATCGTGGTGGGATTCCCGGCCGGCGGATCGGCCGACACCATCGCTCGCCTGCTGGCCGACAAGTTGCGCCTGGACTTCCAGCGGCCCGTGCTCGTCGACAACCGCCCGGGTGCCGGCGGCCGCATCGCGGCGATGGCGCTCAAGGGTCTTCCTCGGGATGGCTCGGTCGTGATGCTCGCGCCGGACGCGCTGGTCACGACGAACCCGCTGGTCTTCAGGAAGCCCGGCTACGAAGTGGCGGACCTGGTGCCGATCTCCCTCGTCGCCGAGTTCGCCTTCGCGTTCGCCACCGGCGCGGAGACGGGCGCGAAGAGCTTTCCCGAATACGTCGCATGGGCACGCGCCAATCGCCCGCGCGCGGACTTCGGCTCGCCGGCACCGGGCAGCCCCTTGCACTTCATCGGCCTGATGGTGGGCAAGGACATCGGCGTCGACCTCGTTCATGTGCCGTTTCAAGGCGGACCGCCGCTGCTGACGGCCATGATCGGCGGCCACGTGTCGGCGGGCATCAACACACTGACCGACATGCTCGAGATGCATCGCAACGGCCGGGTGCGAATCCTCGCGGTGCCGGGCAGCACGCGCGACCCGCGGATTCCCGACGTGCCGACGTTCTCCGAGCTGGGGTTCAAGCAGGTCGTCGCGCGCGGCTTCTTCGGCCTCTATGCACCGGCCGGCACGTCGGCCGCCTCGGTCGAGCGCTGGAATGCCGCGATGCGCCGCGTGCTGGTCCTGCCCGAGGTGCGGCAGCGATTGGGCGAGCTCGCCTTCGACCCCAAGCCCAGCTCGCCCGAGGAGCTCGCGAAGAAGGCGAAGGACGAGACCGCCATCTGGGCGCCGGTGATCAAGGCCTCGGGCCTCTCGATGGATTGACGGCGCCCACCGCGGCCGGACCGGCTCAGAACTTGAACTTCTGCAGGTTCTTCGGCGTCACGATCTCGGCCTCTCCCAGCACGATCTCGCCGTTGTCGAGGATGGTGTAGCTGCCCAGGCGGCCCGCCGTGAAGCTCTCGCCCTTCTTGCCGGTGATCTTGCACTGGGCCAGTTGCTGTGCGGCGTGGTAGGCGAGATAGCCGAGGTCGCTCACGTTCCACCAGATGTCCTGCGCGGAGCCGGCTTCGATGTACTTCTTCATGAAGGTCGCGGGTGCGACGCCCGTGAGCTTGATCTTCTGGATGCCGCCCGATTGCTCGAGCGCGCGCGCCGCCGCCGGCAGGCCGATGCCCGCCGGCACCAGGATGCCCTTGAGGTTCGGGAAGGCCTCGGCCAGTGCCAGCGCCTGTTGCTGGTTGATCTGCTCGCTCTCCTCGCCGTAGGCCACCTGCGCCAGCTTCATCTGCGTGAACTTGGGATTGTTCGCGAGCTGCGCCTTCATCACGGAGATCCACGTGTTCTGGTTGGTCGCGGTGGGCGTGCTCGACAGGATCGCGAACTCGCCGCTGTAGCCGATCAACGCGCCCATGCTGTCGAGCATCTGCAGCGCCAGGCTGTCGGAACGCGCCTGGTTGATGAACAGCGTGCGCGCCTCCTTGGTCGCATCGGAGTCGTAGGTCATCACGCGCACGCCCTGGGCACGCGCGCGCCGCAGCGCCGGTGCCAGCGCGTTCGCGTCGGTGCTGGAGACCACGAGCACGTCGACCTTCTGCGCCACCAGCGCATTCACGAACTCGATCTGCGCATCGGCCGTGGCGGTCGAGGGCGCCTGCTGAATCAGCTTGCCGCCGATCTCCTTCTGCGCCTCGAGCGCACCCTGGCGCGCCACATGGAAGTAGGGGTCCGTGTCCATCTTCGGCAGGAAGCCGATGGTGCCCGGCGCCTTCAGGCACGCGGGGTCGGCCGCCGAGGCCGGCAGGGCCGCGGCCATGCAGCCGCAGGCGATCAGGCAGCAAGCGAGGGTCTTCTTCAGTGTCATGGTTGTCTCCTCAGGGGACCGGTACTTCGATCCGGCGGTTGGAAAAGCGCTGGACGAGCCGTCGCGCGAACGCGGTGTTCGCCAGCCTGCGAATGCCGTTGCTCAGCAACAGCGAAAAGATCAGCAGGAAGCCGATGGCCAGGCCCTGCGCGTCGCCGCCGGTCTGGTTCAGCGCGAGCAGGTTGCGGATCAACGCCACCAGCGCCAGGGCCCAGAAGACGCCGCCCATGCGCCCCCTCCCGCCGAAGACGCTGATGCCGCCGAGCAGCGCGATGGTGATGACATCGAGCTCGAAGCCCAGCCCGTTGCTGGCGCGCGCGCTCGACAGCCGCGCGGTGAGCACCACGCTGGCCAGCGCGCAGACCAGCCCGCTCGCCACGAACATGCCCATGCGCAGCCGCGCCACGCGAATGCCCGTGTAGAGCGCCACGTCGGGATTGCCGCCGATGGCATAGATGCGCCGGCCGGTCGCGGTACGGTGCAGGAACACGGCGAAGACGGGAGCCAGCAGCAGGAAGGGAACGAAGATCCAGGGCACGGCCGTTCCCGGCACGTTGTCGACCCCGAAATCGGTCAGCAGGGCCGGCAATTCACTGACCGAGTCGGTGCCCAGCAGGATGTAGCTCAGCCCGCGGAACAGCGCCATCGTGCCCAGCGTGACCACCAGCGAAGGCAGCAGCAGCCGCGTGACGAGCAGTCCGTTCATCGCGCCGGCGGCCGCGCCCACCGCGAAGGTGGCGGCCACGGCGGCGGCCAGCGGCACCTCGGCGCGCAGCAGCAGCCCCAGCACCACGCTGCACAGGCCGAGGATGCTGGCGACCGAAAGGTCGATCTCGCGCGCGATGATCAACAGCACCATCGGCAGCACCAGCAGCGCCTTCTCGGAGACGCCCGCCGCGATCTGCGACAGGTTGAACGAGGTGGCGAAGCCCGGCACGCGGGCCCACCCGTAGGCCGCCACCAACAGCACCAGCAGCGCGAGAAAACCTTCCCAGCCGGCCGCGCGGCCCAGCCATCGAACGAAGCGGTTCATGCGAGGCTCCTGGTCACGCGCCGGGGTTGGTTGGCGCGCCGCGTCACGACCGCGTCGATCGTGATGGCGGCGAGGATCGCGAGGCCGTAGACGGCCTGCAGCCACAAGGGATCGATGCGCAGCAGCACCAGCCCGTTGCGGATCAGCAGCAGCGCCACCACCCCCAGCACCACGCCGAGCACGGTGCCCGAGCCGCCGCGGATGGCGACACCGCCGACCACCACGGCGGCGATCACGGTGAGCTCGAAGCCGAAGGCGGTGCGCGAATCGATGGTCGCGTAGCGCGACGCCCACATCGCGCCGGTGAAGCCGGCCAGCATGCCGGCGATGCAGAACACGTCGAGCACGCGGCGCGCGATCGGGATGCCGATCAGCCGCGCGCCATCGGGGTTGGAGCCGATCGCATAGACGTCGCGGCCCACGGTCGCATAGCGCAGGCCGAGCCCCACGGCCAGCGCCGCGGCAAGCGCGAGCCAGGCCGTGGCCGGCAGGCCCATCACCGCGCGGCTCGACACCTCGAGCCACGACGCCGGCACCTGGTCGGCGCTGACCTGGCTGCCGCTCGCGAGCATGCTGTCGAGCCCGCGGTACATCGCGAGCGTGCCCAGGGTCACGACGATGGCCGGCACGCCGCCATAGGTGACGATGGCGCCGTTGACCAGCCCGCAGGCCAGGCCCACGCCCACGGCCGCGCCGATGGCAGCGGCCGTGCCGAGCTCGGGATGCGCCCGCATCAATGCCGCGGCCACATAGGCCGACAACCCGATCACCGAGGCGACGGACAGGTCGATGTTGCGGGTCAGCAGCACCAGCATCTGCGCCAGCGCGACGATCAGCAGCAGCCCCGCATCCATCGCCAGCGCGCTCAGGTTGCTGGCGCTCAGCATGCGCGGGTTCAGCAGCGAGACGCCCAGCACCACGGCCGCGATGACCACGAGCAGGCCCAGTTCGCGCCGCGGGAGTGCGGCGGACAGCCGCCGCGCGGCGGTGTTTCGTCCGGCGGTGGCCACGGGGGTCGGCATCGCCACGTCGACGCGCGGCGCCGCCGATGCGGCCGCGCTCGCCCGCCCCGCATCGGTGGCCGCATAGATCACCGACTCCTGCGTGGCCTCGGAACGGTCGAAGCTGCCCGACATGCGCCCCTCGCGCATCACCAGCACGCGATGGCTCATGCCCAGCAACTCGGGCAGCTCCGACGAGATCATCACGATGGCCATGCCGCCGCGCGCCAGGTCCGCCATCATGGCGTGCACCTCGGCCTTGGTCTGCACGTCGACGCCTTGCGTGGGCTCGTCGAGGATCAGCACCTTCGGGCCGGTCGCCAGCCACTTGCTCAGCACCACCTTCTGCTGGTTGCCGCCCGAGAGGTCGCCGATGGGCTGGTCGTAGCTGCGGTAGCGAAGCCGCAGGCGGTCCAGGTGCGGCGTGACCGCGCGCAGCTCGGCCTCGCGGTTCACCAGGCCCGCGCGCTTGACCTGGTCGAGCACCGCCAGGGTGGCGTTGGTGAGGATGCCGAAGTCCATGACCAGGCTCTGGCCCAGGCGGTCCTCCGACACGTAGGCGATGCCCGCCTCCATCGCCTCGGCGGCCGAGGCGAAGACGCGGCGCTCGCCGGCCAGCACGATGTGCCCGCTGGTGGGCCGGTCGATGCCGAAGAGCACGCGGGCGATCTCGGTGCGGCCGCTGCCGACCAGCCCGCCAATGCCGAGGATCTCGCCGGCCTGGAGGTCGAACGACACGTCCTCGAACGCACCGTCGCGCCCGAGTTGCTCCACCTCGAGCACGACCGGGCCAGCCGGCGGCGCGAGCGCCGGATACCGGTCCGCCAGCGGACGCCCGATCATCAGCCGCACCGCGCGGTCGTGCTGCATGTCGGCCACCGGCGCGACCTCGACGATGCGGCCGTCGCGCAGCACCGCCACGCGGTCCGACACGCGGTAGATCTCCTCCATGCGGTGGCCCACGAACATCATCGCCACGCCGCGGGTGCGCAGCTGCGCCACGACCTCGAACAGCCGGTCGACCTCGCGCGTGGTCAGCGCGGCGGTGGGCTCGTCCATGATCAGGACGCGAGCCTGCACCGACAGCGCGCGCGCCACTTCCACCAGTTGCTGCTCGGAGCTGCGCAGCCGGCCGAGCGGCGTGCGCGGCGCGCACGACAGGCCCACGGTCTCGAGCAGGCGCTCGGCCTCGGCATGCATGCGGCGATGGTCGAGCGCGCCGAACGGGCTCTTGAGCTGCCGCCCCATGAACAGGTTCTCGGCCACCGAGAGATCGGCGAACAGTCCCGGGTGCTGGTGCATCACGGCAATGCCCATGCGCTGGGCATCGAGCGGCGAGCGCAGCGTGACCGGCTCGCCGCCGACGTGCACCTCGCCGCGCGTGGGCTGGTGCACGCCGGCGAGCAGCTTCACGCAGGTGCTCTTGCCCGCGCCGTTCTCGCCCAGCAGGGCCAGCACCTCGCCGGGCATCAGGTCGAAGGACGCGTCGCTCAGCGCGACCGTGCCGCCGAACTGCTTGGTGACGCCGCGCAGTCCGGCCACGCCGCGGGGGCTCCCCGTAAAGGGAGACGAAAGATCTTGCATGGAGTGCTCGCTGGTAGCGGCTATGCGCCGGCCGATTGGAGGAATGCCTTGTCGCTGCGGTACGCCGCCGGGGTCATCCCGCGAAGCCGGCGAAAGTGGCGGTTGAAGTTCGAGATGTTGTTGAACCCGACCTGGTAGCAGATGCTCGATATCTGCTGGTCGGTGTGACGAAGCAGGTGGCATGCCTTGGTGATGCGCGTGCGCGTCACGAACTCGACGAAGGTGCAGCCCATCACCCGGTGAAAGGAGCGCGAGAAAGTCTGCGCGCCCATGCCCGCGAGCTCGCCCATCCCGCCCAGCGTGAGGTCTTCCATGTAGTGCTCGCAGATGTGGCCGACCACCTTGTCGATCCGGCTCGACAGCCGTTCGGTGACTTCCTGCGATGGCCGCGGGAGCGCGCGGTCCATGGACAGCGGATGGCTCTCGGGCCAGGTCGCGAGGTAGCTCAGCAGTGCCACCAGCTCCGCGAAGCGCGCCAGGCCGCGGTAGGCCCGGATGCGGTGGAAGTGTTCGCGGATCTCTTCCCCCATGCCCGCGAACTCGATCCCGTGGCGTGCCCGCTCCAGCAGGCGCAAGGCCTCGCCCAGGTCGGGAAACAGGCCCGCCGCCTGGCGCAAGGCATCGTCGCCGAACTGGATCGCCAGGCTTCGCACGGCCACGCCGCCCGCCGGTATGTCGTGGGAGACGAAATGGTGCGGCACCGAGGGACCGATCAGCGCGAGGAAGCCCGGCGCGAAATCGACGATCTCGTCGCCGATGTAGGCCTTGCCCCGGGTCTTGACGACCAGGTGCAGCTCGTATTCGTCGTGGTAGTGCCAACGGTCCAGCCGCGACGGCGCGCCGTGCACGAGGCAGCCGATGCCGCTGGATGGCGCGGTCTCGAAGCCCAGCGCCGGGTCGCGCAGCAGTGCGTGTTCGAAGGTGGCCTCGTGCAGCTCGCGCGGATGCGGTGCGCCTGCCGGCGCGTACGTGGCGCGGGCGACGGGGACGAAGGCGGTGGCGATGCTCATTGCACGGACTCCATGAAGCGGGGAGAAAGCGCCTGCGCACGCGCGCCGAACAGGGGGGCCAGGGCGCGGTACATGTCGCGGAAACTCCGGTAGCGGGTGTCGAACATCGAAGCCAGCGCTTCGTCGGGCTGGAGGCGCGACACCACGCGCGCGGGCCTGCACACGGCCCGTGGGTCATGGCCGAGCGCGAGCCAGCCCAGCCGCGCGGCGCCCAGCGCAGCGCCGAGTTCGCCGCCCGCGAGCCGGTGCACCGGCTTGCCCAGCACGCTGGCGAGCATCTCGGTCCAGTAGATGCTGCGGGCGCCCCCGCCGACGACGGCCAGGGAGGCGATGCGCGTGCCGGTCGACTCGATCGCGGCCATGGCATCGCGCAGGCCGAAGCATACGCCTTCGAGCACCGAGTGCCCGAGCAGCGCGGCGTTCGTGTCGTGCGACAGGCCGAAGAAGACGCCGCGCGCGTCCACGTCGTTGTGCGGCGTGCGCTCGCCCGACAGATAGGGCAGGAAAAGGGGCGCCTGTGCCGGATGCAAGGCCTGCGCGGGATGGCCCCCTCGTGCCATGTTGCCTTCGATCACGCGCAGCAACGCGTCTTCGTCGGGCTCGCCGACGACGCGGCTGATCCAGCGCAGGCAGCTCGCGCCCGAGAGCATCGCGCCCATCTGGTACCAGCGCCCGGGCAGCGCATGGCACCAGGCGTGGATCGACGCCGCCTCGTCGATGGCGGCGTGGCCCGTCACGGCCACGATCGATGCGCTGGTGCTCAGGTTGACGAAGGCCTCGCCCAGTTCGATCGAGCCGATGCCCAGGCCCGACACCGGCGTGTCGCCGCCGCCGGCAGCCACCACGACGCCGGCCGCCAGGCCGAGCTCGGCCGCGACCTGCGGCAGCAGCGTCGCGCCCGGCTCGATGGACTCGCGCACGCGCGGCAGTTGCGAGAGCGCGAGGCCGCTGGCCGCGACCAGCGGTTCGCTCCAGCAGCGCCGCTTCACGTCGAACCACAGCGTGCCCGCCGCATCCGAGACGTCGGTGGCGCGTTCGCCGGTCAGACGCAGCCGCAGGTAGTCCTTGGGCGACAGCACGCAGTCGATGGCGGCGAAGCGCTCGGGCTCGTGCCGCGCCATCCAGCGCAGCTTGGGCGCGGTGAGGCCGGCCATCGGCCGGCTGCCGGCGATCGCCGCCACCTGCGGCACCGCGGCTTCGATCTCCCGGCTTTCCTTCACCGCGCGCCCGTCGTTGTGCAGCATCGCCGGGCGGATCGGCTGGTCGTCGCGGTCCAGCACGACCGCGCCGTGCATCTGGCCCGTGAGGCCGATGCAGGCGATGCACGGCCAGGCCCGTGGACAGGCGTTGCGCAGGTCGGCCAGCGCCTCGCGCACGGCGGCCCACCACTGGCGGGGATGCTGCTCCGACCAGTCGGGCTGCGGACGGGAGATCGGCAGGCGCTTGTCGACATGGCAGAGCACCGTGCCGTCCTCGTCCAGCAGCAGCACCTTCACCGCGGAGGTGCCGAGATCGATCCCCAGCGAAACGTTCGTGCTCATACGGGGATCGCTCCCCGCATGGCGCGCCGGTCAGCGTCGGCTAGGCACAGCCACAGGAACGGCGCACCATGAAGGTCGGCGCCAGGCGAACGGTCTGCCGTGGACCGTCGGGCGCCTTGATGCGCTTGTTGAGCAGCTTCATCGCGCGCAGGCCGATGTCCTGCACCGGCTGTGCCATGACCGTGAGGCGTGGCTCGAAGTACTCGGCCCAGTCGAAATCGTCGAAGCCCACCACGGCCACGGCATCGGGGATGTCCAGGCCCGCCTCGCGGATCGCGCTGACCACGCCGATGGTCATCAGGTTGTTGGCCGAGACGATGGCCGTCGGCGGCTCGGGCAGCGCCAGCAGCGCCTTCACCGCTTCGCGCGCCGGCCCGATCGTCGACTGCCCCTCGCGCACCAGCGATGCATCCCAGGGCAGCCCGGCCTGCGCCAGCGCGTCGCGGTAGCCCTGCAGGCGTTCCATGGAGGTCGAGAGCTCCGGCGCCCCCGAGACGAAGCCGATGCGTCGGTGGCCATGCCCGACCAGGTGCGCGACCATCTGCGCGGTCGATGCCACGTTCTCCACGCCGACCTGGTCGAAGTCCCTCGACATGAGCCGGTCGACCAGCACCGTGGGCACGTTGGCTTCCTGCAGGTATTTCAGCGCCCGCCGCTCGGGATCGGCGGCCGGGGCGAACAGGATGCCGTCCACGCGGCGCTGGTGCAGCGTCTTGATGGCCCGCAGCTCCTGAGCCGGATCGTCGTGCGTGTCGACGAACAGCATCGCCAGCCCGAGTCGGCTGCACTCGGCTTCGATCGCATGCACCGTGCCCGAGAAGTAATGGTTCGACACCGCCGCGATCGCGACGCCGATCGTGCTCGAGGCCGAGCGCGCCAGCGAGCGCGCGAGGATGTTCGGCGTGTAGCCGACCTTGGCGATCGCCGCCTCGACGGCGCGCACCGTGTCCGGATGGACCACGCGGGTGCCGTTCAGCACATGCGACACGGTGGCTGTGGAGACCTTCGCCGCGAGCGCGACGTCGTTCATGGTTGGCAAGGGGAAGCTGCTCCTGTTGATCGCCCGGCGCCAAAAGCCGGGCGGACACGATTATTCCCTCGAACGGGGAGCTCCCTGGATGCATCTTGCTCAAGCCAGTGCCTCCGCGGGGAGGTCCTCGGGCCGCTTCGCACCGGTCATGACCGCGACCACGTCGCTCATGCCGATCGCGTTGGGGTTGACCACCGCGGCGCGGCGGCCGAGCCGCGCGATGTGGATGCGGTCGGCGATCTCGAACACGTGAGGCATGTTGTGGCTGATCAGGATGACCGGCAGCCCCTTGTCGCGCACGCGCCGGATCAGCTCGAGCACCATGTTGCCCTCCTTCACGCCAAGCGCGGCCGTGGGCTCGTCGAGGATCACCACGTGCCGCGCGAAGGCGGCGCTGCGCGCGACCGCCACGCCCTGGCGCTGGCCGCCCGAGAGCGTCTCCACCGCCTGCACCATCGAGCGGATGCCGATCTGCAGCAGCTTCATGTGCGCCTCGGCTTCGGCCAGCATGCGCTTCTTGTCGATGATGCGGAACAGCCGGCCCAGCAGGCTGTCGCGCAGCAGCTCGCGGCCGAGGAACAGGTTCTCGGCGATGGTCATGGCGGGCGCCACGGCGAGGTCCTGGTACACCGTCTCAATGCCCTTGCGGCGCGCATCCATCGGCGACTTGAACTGCACGGGCCGGCCGTCGAGCAGGATCTCGCCCTCGTCCGGAATGGTCGCGCCCGACAGCGCCTTGATCAGCGAGGACTTGCCCGCGCCGTTGTCGCCGATCACCGCGAGGATCTCTCCGGCGCGCAGGTCGAAGTCGGCGCCGTCCAGCGCCGTGACCTGGCCGTAGCGCTTGACCAGGCCGCGCGCCTGCATCACGAGCGGGGGAGGTGTTCTGGCGTTCATGTTCATCCCTTCTTACGCGAGAGTTCGTCGGTGGCCACCGCGAGGATCACCAGCACGCCGGTGATCAGCACCTGGTAGACCGAGGACACGCCCATCAGCGTGAGCCCGTTGCGGAACACGCCCACGATCAGCGCGCCGAGCAGCGTGCCCAGGAGGAGGCCGCGCCCGCCGAACAGGCTGGTGCCGCCGAGCACCACGGCCGTGATGGCGTCGAGGTTCTCCGTCTGCCCCGCGTTGGGGTCGCCCACGCTGGTGCGCGCCACGGACAGCAGGGCCGCGATGCCGTAGAACAGGCCGGCGACCATGTAGACGCCGAGCAGCACGCGATCGGTGGAGATGCCGGTCAGGCGCGTGGCCTCGGGGTTGTTGCCCACCGCATAGACATGACGGCCGGGCCGTGTGTCGCGCAGCACCCACCACATCAGCGCATAGAGGCCGAGCATGAGCACGGTGCCGTAGTTGATCTCCACGCCGCCCATCGACACCGTGCCGCCGAACCAGGTCAACGGCGACGGAAGATCGGTCACGGTCTGCGCATTGGAGTAGAGCTGCGTGATCGCGAACGCGATGTTCATCGTGCCGAGCGTGACGATGAAGGCCGGCAGCCGTACCCGCGTCACGAGCAGGCCGTTGAGCAGGCCGAAGGCCACGCACACCAGCATGCCGCAGGCGATCGCGAGATAGGGATCGAGGCCGGCGGCCGTCGCGAGCTTCGTCATGACGATGCCGCCGAGCGCCATCACCATGCCGCACGAGAGATCGATGCCGGCCGTGAGGATCACCAGGGTCTGGCCAATGGCGATGGTGCCGACCACCATCACCTGCTGCAGCACCAGCGAGAAGTTCTCGACGCTCAGGAAGCGATCGCTCTGGAACGAGAAGAAGGTGCAGGCCAGCAGCAGCGCGATGACCGGGCCGAGCGAGGACAGCCGGGGCAGGCGATGCCGCAGGCTCGGGCCCGGCGACGGGCCGGCCGTTCGGCCGAGCGACGATGAAGTGGGGGATGCATGGCTCATGGCGGCCTCGTGGTTGGCGGTGGTGCCCTGCGTGCGGCATGGCTGCGCCCGACCGCCATGCGAGCCATGGCGGCTGGAGGAAGAAACGGGTGAACGGTGGCCGGGTGCTCGCGCGTGCGCCTACTTGGCGCCCCAGCACAGCCCGAGGCCGACGGCGCTGTCCTTGCTGTCGATGCCGGGCATGGGCTTGTCGGTGATCAGCGTGACGCCCGTGTCGGTGTAGCCGCTGGCCTTCTTGCCGGTCTTCGCGAAGGCGATGCCGGCCTCGACGCCGAGGCTCGCCATGCGCAGCGGATACTGCTGCGAGGTCGCGTCGATCATGCCGGCCTTGAGGTTCTTCACGCCGGTACATCCGCCGTCGACCGCGACGATGACGACACCCTTCTCCTTGCCCGCCTTCTTCAGCGCCTGGTACGCGCCGGCGGCGGCGGGTTCGTTGATCGCGTAGACGAGGTTGATGTCGGGAGACTTCTGCAGGCAGTTCTCCATCGCGGTCTGCCCGCGCGGCTGGTCGCCGTAGCTGTCGGCCATGCAGACCACCTCGGGCGCGGTCGACAGCTGGTTGCTCCTGGCATCGGCCACGCCGGGCAGGCCGAAGCCCGCGAGGAAGCCGTTGTGCCGCTGCGCGCCCACCGGGTGCCCGGGGAACAGGTCGATGGTCGCGATCTTCGCGGGCTTCCCGCCGAGTGCCGCCTTCGCATACCGGCCGATCAACTCGCCGGCCGTGTAGTTGTTGGTCGCGAAGAGCGCGTCGCTGGCCTCGATGGGATCGGTCGGGCTGTCGAGCGCGATGACCATCACGCCCTTGGCCTGCGCCCGCTTGATCGTCGGCACGATCGCCTTCGAGTCGCTCGGGGTGATGAGCAGCGTCGTGGCACCCGCCGCGAGCATGTTCTCGATGGCCGTGACCTGACCGGCGTTGTCGTTGTCGAACTTGCCGGCACCCGTGAGCAGCTTCGCGCCACCGGCGTCCGCGGCCTGTTTGGCGCCTTCCTTCATCTTCACGAAGTAGGGGTTGGTGTCGGCTTTCGTGACCAGGCCGATGACGGGCTGGGCAGCGAAGGCGCCGGGTATCGCCGAGTGGGCGAACACGACGGCGATGCACGCCGCGGCGTGGCGAATCTTTATCAGCACTCTTGCCTCCTTGAAAACGGCATTCACCGCCGTTGGAGGCATTTTTCAACGACGTAAGCGCTTGCGCAAGCGCTTAACATTGCCAGATTCCTAGGGAAAACCAGACCATCGCGGGCTGACCGGCACGGAATGAGAACTGCGTCACACTTTGAAGGCCCGGGGAGTTCGGCCGGCGCGCTGCTGGCAAATGCGCCGATTCGCCGCCAGGCGCGAGACGCGGCGCATGCCGGCTCCTATGCTGCGTTCATGACCGCCTCCGACCTCGCCACCCTCTACCGCCACTACATCGACTGCCTCAACGCCCAGGACTGGGCGCGCCTGGGCGACTTCGTGCACGACGACGTCCGGCGCAACGGCGTCCGGCTCGGGCTCGCCGGCTACAGGGAGATGCTCGAGACCGATTTCGCGCAGATCCCCGACCTGCGCTTCCTCATCGACTTGCTCGTGAGCGAGCCGCCCCGCATCGCGAGCCGGCTCGCGTTCGAATGCACGCCCAAGGGCCTGTTCATGGGACTGCCGGTGAATGGCCGGCGCATCGCGTTCGCCGAGAACGTCTTCTATGAGGTCGCCGACCAGCGGATCCGCGAGGTGTGGTCGGTGATCGACAAGGCATCGATCGAGGGACAGCTCTGACCGGGTGCGCGGGCCTCTGGCGCGGCCCCTTCGTTCACACCGGCGCGCGTGCTTCGTCCTTGTTTCTCGCGCAGTACTCGAGCGCCGCCTCGAGCATCGGCCAGTTGGCGAACACGTAGACCCGTTCGACCCGGTCCCAGCGCCCACCGAATTCCTTGAGCGTCAGCGCGAGCCCGGAGAGGCTGCCCGACACGGCGGGCTTGGATTTTCCATGGGGTTCGCAGTGCTCGGCCACTGTGCAGCCAAGCCGCGCCGCAAGGCCCTGTGCGCGGTCCGTACCGCTCGAAGGAGGAAGAAGCATGCGCGGATTTTCGCAAAAGCCCGGGGGCGCATGTTTCTCGTCGCATCCCCCAAACGTGGGGTTGTCAACCGCGATGCCGGTGTTCGGGCCGCGCTGGCTACCGAAAGCTGGCCTCAGGATGAGGGCAGTTCGATCAGTCCCGCGAGCGGCACCGCCTCGATCCGTTCGGCGCTTGCGATCACGATCGCGCGGTCGGACCGGCCGGCGCTCTCGGAGAGGGTGCGCCACAGACAGCGGATCGAGTTGGCATCGAGCGCCGCGGTGGGTTCGTCGAGCAAGATGAGTGCACGCCCCGAGGCCAGTGCCGCCGCCAGCCAGACTTTTCGTTTCGACCCGGTGGAGAGCATGTACATCGGCTTCTCGAGGTGCGGCGTCAGGGAGAAGCCCTCCACGAGCGCTTGCCACTTCGATGCATCGAAGCCTGGGTCGCCGGCACTCAACGATGCGGTGCACTGCGTCGCCGGGATCTCATTGAAGGCGTCGGTCTCCGGGTCGACGAAGAACAGGTTCCTGGCATAGGCGTCCCGGTCTTCGTCCAGGCGCGCTCCAGCGAGGTCCAGCTGGCCGTCGCCGCGAAGCTTCCCCGCCAGCAGCCGGAGCAGCGTCGACTTTCCGCTGCCGTCGTCACCGTGGATCTGGGTCACCCCGGCGCCGACGCTGGCGTTCCAGGCGGACAGGAGCGCGGGCCGCCCGGGGTAGGCGAAGCTCAGGCTCCTGACGACGAGAAGTGGCGAGACAGACGCTGGGTTCATGCCTCGACCCTAACGCAAAACCGGCGCGTGCCGCGCTCGTCGGGTCGACGCTCTCAGGACGCCGCGATCACCGGAAAGTCCGTCCCCAGCCACTTCTGATAGAGCTTGTTGAGCTCGCCGTTCGCGCGGTTGCGCGCGACGAACTCGTCGAGCGTCTTCTTGAGCTCGGCCTGGCCGGGCCGCATGGCGATGGCCATGACCTGCTCGCGCACGGTGAACTTCTTCTCGTAGGTGTCGGGCGGCACGCGCTTGGCGATCTGCGCGGCTACGGTGGTGGAACAGCCGATCGCATCGACCTGGCCCGAGATCAGCGCCTGCATGCCCGAGGCATCGTCGTCGAAGCGGCGGATCTCGGTGCCCTCGGGTGCCATGGCGGTCAGCGCCACGTCCTGGACGCTCGCGCGCGCCACCCCGATGCGCCGTCCCTTGAGGTCGGCCGCGCTCTTGATGTCGACCTTCTTCGCGCCGTACAGGATCACGGTGGCGGTCGCATAGGGCGCCGAGAAGTCGACCTGCTTGGCGCGCTCGGGCGTGATCGCGAGCGAGGCCACGAGCAGGTCGACCTTGTTGGTCAGCAGGAACGGGATGCGGTTGGGCCCGGTGACGGGCACGAGGTTGAGCTTGACGCCGAGGTCCTTGGCCAGCAGCCGCGCGACGTCGGCGTCATAGCCGTCAGGCTGGTTCTGCGCATTGGTGGTGCCGTAGGGCGGAAAGTCCACGAGCAGCCCGACCGTGAGCTGGCCCTTCTTCTGGATTTCCGCGGCGCTTTGCGCCACGGCGGCACCGGACAGGCCGGCCATGGCGGCACCGGCCGCGACCGCCAGCAGTTGCCGGCGCGACATCGAATCGAACATCTGAGTCTCCTTGTGAATGGGCGGCGGGGTACGAGAGAGAGGCGAGGCGGTCCCGTCACATCACGCCGAAGGTTTCGAAGGCCTCGACCGTGCTCATCCCGTTGCGGATGGCGGTGCGCACCGCGTTCTCGGTACTGGCCTTCTCGAGCGCGCGGCGCAAGGCCTCGACCTCGGCCTCCTTCGGCACGATCAGCACGCCGTCCTGATCGCCGAAGACGATGTCGCCCGGACGCACGCGCACGCCCTGGATCTCCACCGGCACGCGGTAGTCGACGACCTTGCCGCGCGGGCCCTGGTCCTGCGAATAGCCGCCGAGCGAGAAGACCGGCAGGCCCAACTCGAGCACCTCGTTGGTGTCGCGCGAATAGCCGTCGAGCACCGCGCCCGCCGCCTTCAGGTGCTGGGCGCGTGTCGTCATGAGCCCGCCCCAGAGTGCGAACTGCGGCGCGCAGCCGGTCGCGACATAGACCTCGTGGGGCTTCAAATCGTCGAGCGCCTGGAACAGCAGTCCGAAGGGTTGCCGGCTCAGCGGCGTCTTGCCCTCGGGCTCGGTGCGCGCGAAGCAGTTGGTCTCGAGCACCGGCATCGCGCGGCCCGCGATCACCATCGAGCGCTCCACCGGCCTGATGGCGGGCGGCAGGAACTGCCGCAAGAGCCCCATGGTGTCGAGGATGTCGCCCACGACGGCGGGGAACAGCTTGGTCTTCATGAGCTGGAACAGCTCGTCATCGTCTTTCCACATGCTTGTCTCGTTCGTTCGGTCGGCCGGTAATCAATGGCCCGATTGAACGGGGCGCCCGCGTGGGTCGCAAGCTCTCACCCTATATGATAGGTAGACGATGACCGCCCACCCCTTCGTCCTGGACAAGCTCGAGCGCGTGCCGCTCTCGGAGCAGGCCGTGCAGAGCCTGCTGGGCTACATCGAGCGCTCGCGGCTGGCGCCCGGCGCCGCGCTGCCCGGCGAAGGCCGGCTGGCCGAGATCCTCGGCGTGAGCCGGCCCGTAGTACGCGAGGCGCTGCGCACGCTCAAGGGCATGGGGGTGGTCGACATCGCCAACGGCAAGAGCCCGATCATCCGGCGCGACCTCGACGCCACCGCGATGTCGATCTACTTCGCACGCGCGCTGCAGGTGCTCGACAACTCCACCGAGGACCTGATGGCCGTGCGCGCGGCACTCGAAGGCCAGTCCGCGGCGCTCGCGGCCGCGCGCCGGCAGCCGGCCCAGATCGAGCGCATGACGGCGCTGGTGACCCGCATGCAGGGCTGCCTGCACGACCCGGCCACCTATGCGGCGCTCGACACCGAGCTGCACGTCGAGATCGCGCGCGCCAGCGGCAACCCCTTGCTGTGGCAGATGATCGGATCTATCCGCGCGTCGCTGGAATCGCAGTCGCGCCAGGGCATGGAGCGGCGCAAGACTCGCAAGAGCCTGCAGCAGGTGCAGGACGGCCATGCCGAACTCGTGGCGCGCATCTGCGAGGGCGACGTGGCCGGTGCCGCGGCTTCCATGCAGGCCCACATGGCCGCGGCGCTGCATGCGCTGCTGCGCGAACCTCAGGCGTGATCGGTCGAGCGCGTCACCGCTTCCCAGGCATCGATCTCTTCTGACATCGCCGCGAGCTTGGCGCGCACGAGCGCGAGCGCGTCGGTGCCCAGCAGCAGGTGCGCCGGCGGATTCGGCGCATCGACCAGCGCGAGCAGTGCCTGCGCCGCCTTCGCGGGGTCGCCGGTCTGCGCCCCGCTCTTGGCCTGCCTGGCCTCGCGGATGGGATCGAAGAGCGCGTCGTAGTCCGCGATGCTGCGCTCCGATCGCACCATCGAGCGCCCCGCCCAGTCGGTGCGGAACGAGCCCGGCGCGACGGCGGTGACATGGATGCCGAAGCCCGCGACCTCCTTGCCGAGCACCTCGGAGATGCCCTCGAGCGCGAACTTGCTGCCGCAGTAGTAGGCGATGCCGGGCATGGTGATGAAGCCGCCCATCGAGGTGATGTTGACGATGTGGCCGCGGCGGCGAGTGCGCATCGAGGGCAGCGCGGCCTTGATCATCGCGACCGCGCCGAAGACGTTCACGTCGAACTGGCGTTGCATCTCGGCCAGACTGGACTCCTCGAGCGTGCCCTCGTGCCCGTAGCCCGCGTTGTTGATCAGCACGTCGATGGGCCCGTGCTCGGCGATCAACCGGGGAACGGATCGCTCGATCGCGTCGAAATCGGTGACGTCGAGCACCACGGCATGCGATCGGCCGGGCGCGCTGCGCTCGAAGGCTTCCTTGTTGCTTTCGCTCCTGACGGTACCGAGCACCGTGTGCCCCTGCGCGAGGGCGGCCGCCGCGAAGGCTTTTCCGAATCCCGAGTTGACGCCCGTGATGAGGAAGGTCTTGAGTGATGTCTGGGTCATGTTCGGCTCCTTGAAGATCAGGCACCTATCGTAGAAATCGCAGCACGGTCGCGATATGCCGAGTCCCACACATGGCTTGCCTAAAACTACGAAGCCGTGGACCCGGCGGCCCGGCTGTGGCAGATTCGCGACTCCCATGAACGACGCTCGTCCACGCAACGCACCACCCAAGGTCTACCCTATGCAGCGGCAGATGGTCGACCTGGTGCGGCCCTTGGCGCCGATCGAAGGCTACAACCTGACTGTGCTGCCCGATGTCCGGATCCTCCGGTCTGACCGGCCGCTGGCCCGCGCGCCGGTGCTCTACGAACCCGGCATCGTCATCGTGCTACAGGGCCGCAAGCGCGGCTTCCTCGGCGACGAGGTCTATCTCTACGACGCGCAGCACTACCTGGCCGTGTCGGTGCCCGTTCCCTTCTCGATGGACACGGACGCATCGGCGCAGGAGCCGCTGCTGGCGATCTACTTCCGCCTCGACTTCCAGGTCGCGGCAGAACTGATGATGAAGCTCGACGAACACGGGTTGGCCGAAGGCGCGGCACCCAAGGGCCTGATGTCGACCCCGATGGACGCTCGCCTGGCCCGCGCCGTGCTGCGCTTTTTAGAAGTGATGAATTCGCCGCTCGAGGCGCCGATCCTTGGCCCCGACCTGGTGCGCGAGATCTACTTCCGCGTTCTCACCGGCGAGCAGGGCAGCGCCATCCGGGCCTCGCTCACGCGCCAGGGCCACTTCGGCAAGATCGCGAAGGCCATCCGCACCATCCATTCGCGCTTCGATCAGAAGCTCGACATCGACGGCCTCGCCGACGAGGCCGGCATGAGCCCCACCTCGTTCCACGCGCACTTCAAGGCCGTCACCTCGACTTCGCCGATCCAGTACCTGAAGACCACGCGCCTGCACCAGGCGCGGCTGATCATGGCCCGCCACCAGGTCACGGCCGCGCATGCCAGCGCGCAGGTGGGCTACGAAAGCCCCTCGCAGTTCAGCCGCGAGTTCAAGCGCATGTTCGGCCGCGGCCCGGCCCAGGAGGCCGCGCGCATGCGCGAGGCCTTCGCGCGGCCCGATCCCTCGCCGCATGCGCTGTACGTGGCCGCGCACTGAAAGCCATGGGGCGTCTGTCAGCTTGACCTGTCGGCCAGCTTACTGAGGGCTCGTTGTCCGCCCCTGCCCCGTGGCCTGCGTGTTGGGGTTCTCGCCCGCCTTCGAACCCATCGACGAACCAGTGCCGGGGCGCGCCTTCTGGTTCGACGCCTTGCCCTGCGGATTCAGGTTGCCACCCGACATCGAGTTGCCCTGGCTGGTGGCGGAAGGCTGGGTGGTGGCCGAGGTCCCGCCGTTCTTCGGTTGCGTCGCGACACTGTCGGAGCTGTTCAGGCCCGGACCGCCGCCGCCGCTGCCACCGGACTGGGCCAGGGCGGGCACGACGGCCAAAGCAAAACCGCTGGCGCAAAGGATTCGGGTGATTCGGTTCATGAAGAAGTCTTTCCTGAAGTGGTGAAGAGAAGACTTCAATGAACCGCCTTGCCGCATCGGCCCGGGTGGGGCATCCGCGCCCTCCCCTGTCAGCCAATGCGCATCCCGCGCGACCCACGCCATGAACCGCGGGTTTCCTACGGCCGCCGAGGGAGGGCGCGGGCACGGTGTCGGCCATGGCCTCTTCCTCGACCCGCACCGCCCGCTCGCCCGGTCTTCTTCGCCTGTGCAAGGACGCCGTGATGGCATGGATCGACGATTTCGCGCCGAGCATGGGCGCGGCGATCTCGTACTACACGATGTTCTCGCTGGCGCCATTGCTGGTGATCGTGATCGCGGTGGCCGGCGCGCTGTTCGGCGCCGAAGCCGTACAGGGCCAGATCGCGGCGCAGCTCTCGGGCCTGATCGGCGCGGAAGGCGCACTGGCGGTGCAGGGGCTGATCCGAAGCGCCAGCGAACCCTCGCGCGGCCTGGTGGCCGGCGCGATCAGCATCGTCGTGCTGGTGGTCGGCGCCACCACGGTCTTCGCCGAACTGCAGAGCGCGCTCGACCGCATCTGGCATGTGCCCGAGCGCGTGAAGCCGCAGGGCGTGTGGGGCATTCTGCGCGCGCGCGTGCTGTCGTTCGGACTGATCCTCGGCCTCGCGTTCCTGCTCATGGTCTCGCTCGTGGTGAGCGCGGCGCTCGCCGCGCTGGGAAGCTGGAGCGCCGCGCTGCTGCCGGGATGGGAGGCGCTGCTGCAGGGCGTCAACATCCTCGTCTCGCTCGCGATCCTCACCGTGCTGTTTGCGATGATCTTCAAGTTCATGCCGAGCGCGCCCATTGCCTGGCGCGACGTGTGGGTCGGCGCCGGCGTGACTGCCGTGCTGTTCGAGATCGGCAAGGTGCTGATCGGCCTGTACCTCGGCAAGAGCGGCGTCAACGAATCCTTCGCGGCCGCGGGCTCGTTGGTGGTGCTCCTGGCCTGGGTCTACTACGCGGCGCAGATCTTCCTGCTGGGCGCGGAGTTCACCAAGGTCTATGCCAATGCCCATGGGTCGGTGGCCGCGGGCAAGGCGCAGGCGGCCACGGAGGAAGCCGCGCGGCAGGCGGAGGCGGGCACGGACAGCCAGGTCGCGACCGGTCGCGCGCCGCCCGAGCCTGTCCGTCGCGCGCCGCGCCGGCTGGCATCGCCACTGGCCATGTTCGTCGGCGGCGCGCTGTTCATGGCGCTGGCGATGCGCCGCACGCGGCGGATCAGGCCGGCACGGGCACCGCGAAGCTAGCGGCGCCCGACATCGCGAGTGCGGCGGGCGACTTGCGCGCCGCTCTCCGGCGGCTCACGTAGTCGGGATGGAAGCAGCGCCGGCTGCCATCCTCGAAAGCCACCGTGACCACCCCGTCGGTCGAGGACACGACGACGCCGGCGCCGAAGCGCTTGACCTTCACGGGATCGCTCTCGGCGAAGGGCATGCGCTCGCGCGTCGCGGCTTTCGCGACCTTGGCGGTTTGCTCGCTCACCACGATGGGCTGCGCCATCGCGGCCTCGTGCGCCGCGATGCGCCGGCAGTTGTCGCAGGTGCCGCAGCGCTTCGCCGTGGCCGAGGGATCGAGGTCGTCGAGCAGCAGTTGCCAGCGGCACTGGCCCGACTGCGCATAGGCCAGCATGCGCTCGAGGGTCTCGCGGTCCTGCTCGCGCCGCGCCTTGTAGCCGTCGAGCATGGCGCCGAAGTCGGCGCGCTCGGCCATCGCCTGGCGCAGCGCGATGCGTCCGCGCCGGTCGATGGCCAGCAGCTTCTGCTGCCGCAGCAAGGCGATTGCCGCCTGCATGCGCGTGCGCGGACGCTCCAGCGCGTCGAGCAGGTTCGCGGCGGTCCAGCCCTCGGGCGTTGGTGGCTCCGCGAGCAGTTGCCGGTACACGGCATCGAGGTCCTCGAGCTGCGGATAGCGGCCCGCGAGAAAGAATTGCTGCACCGATCGGTCCTTGGCGTGGAACAGCAGCACGCAGCGCGCGCGCTCGCCGTCGCGGCCCGCGCGACCGGCCTCCTGGTAGTAGGCATGCAGGCTCGAGGGCATCTGGCAATGCACGACGAAGCGGATGTCGGGCTTGTCGATGCCCATGCCGAAGGCGTTGGTGGCGACCATCACGCGCGCGCTGCCCGCCATGAACGCTTCCTGCGCCTCGGCGCGCTCGCGCGCACCGAGCTTGCCGTGGTAAAGCGCGACCGATTGATCGGCCGCCTTCAGGGCATCGAAGGCCTCCTGCGCGGCCTTCACCGTGGCAGCGTAGACGATGCCGCTGCCGGCCTCCTCGCGCACCAGTTCGACGATGCGGCGCTGGCGCTCCGGCTCCTGCGTCGTCTGCTCGACCTCGAACCGCAGGTTGGCGCGGTAGGCGCCGGTATCGATCAGGCCCGCGCGCGGAATGCCCAGGTTCTTCATGACATCCGCCGCCACCTCCTCGCCCGCGGTGGCCGTGAGCGCGAGCACGGGCGGGCCGCCGAGCGCGCGGACGGCCGGACCGATCTCGAGGAAGGCGGGCCGGAAGTCGTGGCCCCATTGCGAGATGCAGTGCGCCTCGTCGACCGCCACCAGCGCCACGCGGTGCGCCGATAGCCGGCTCACGAACCCGGGGTCCGCCAACCGCTCGGGCGTGACCAGCACGATGCGCGCGCTGCCATCGTCGATCGCCTGCTCGGCGCGTTCCAGCTCGTCGGCGTTCAATGCGCTGTTGACCTGCACGGCGGTGATGCCCAGCGCCCGCAGCTTGTCACACTGGTCCTTCATCAACGCGATGAGCGGCGACACCACCAGCGTGCGGCCCTCGAGCAGCAGGGCCGGCAGCTGGTAGCACAGAGACTTGCCGGCGCCGGTGGGCATCACGGCCAGTGTCGAGCGGCCGGCCATCACGCGCTCGATGACCTCGGCCTGGCCCGCGCGCAGGCGGGCATGGCCGAACACCTGGCGCAGCGTGTGCTTGAGGCGCGCGGCCGCATCGGGAACGCCTGGCATCAGGCGGTCTCTTCGTCGTCGTCCTCGCCGTTCTCGTCGGCGAGCTCCTCGGCATTCAGCGTTTCGGGGTCGTCGACGGCGTCGGCGACCTCCGTCGCGGCGTCCGGAAAGACGCCCACGCGGTCGGGCAGGATGTCCGCGTTGGTCGCCGGCTCCTCGCCGCCGTCGATGACGGCGCGGTCGTCGCCCGCGGCATCGCTGCCGCTGTCGCTGGAATCGCTGGGGCCGAGGGCGTCGGCGTCGGTGCCCTTGGGGGCGGTCGGGGCGTGCTCGCCGCCGAGGATGCTGCTGGTTGCCATGTGCGTCGTTTCCTTGGAAGACAGATGCACACAGACTGGGAGCCATCGCGCGCGGCGGAAGTAGGAGATTCGCGCATCCGGGCCGCCATCGATGTCTACGGATGCGGGTCGCCTCGACGGGCGCTTCAGACCGGCGGGTAGCTCCCGGTCCCGTCGGGCCAGCGCGTGAGCACCTCGTGGCCCTCGGGCGTGACGGCCACCATGTGTTCCCACTGGGCCGAGAGCGAGCGGTCCTTCGTCACCACCGTCCAGCCGTCGGGCAGGTGGCGGATCTCGCGCCCGCCCGCGTTGAGCATCGGCTCGATGGTGAACACCATGCCCGGCACGAGCCGCAGGCCCTCGCCGCGGCGTCCGTAGTGCAGCACCTGCAGGTCCTCGTGGTAGACCTGCCCGATGCCGTGGCCGCAGAACTCGCGCACCACGCCGAAGTGCTCGCGCTGCGCCACCGACTGGATCGCATGGCCGACGTCGCCCAGCGTGGCGCCGGGCCTGACGGCGAGGATGCCGGCGCGCATCGCCTCGTAGGTCGTCTCCACCAGCCGGCGCGCGAGCACGCTCGGCGCGCCGACGAAGTACATGCGGCTGGTGTCGCCGAACCATCCGTCCTTGATGACGGCCACGTCGATGTTGACGATGTCGCCCTTCTTCAGGATCTTGTCGGGCGAGGGAATGCCGTGGCAGACCACCTGGTTGACCGAGGTGAGGATGGTCTTCGGATACCCCTGGTAGCCCACGTTGGCCGGGACGAGGCCCTGCACGTTCACGATGTAGTCGTGGCAGATGCGGTCGAGGGTTTCGGTGCTCACGCCCGGCACCACGTGCGGCTCGATCATGGCGAGCACTTCGGCCGCAAGGCGGCCGGCCTGGCGCGCCTTGTCGATCTCTTCGGGGGACTTGATGTGGATGCCGGAAGCCATGGATGCTCGAACCTCAATGCATGTCGCATATACGAAACATATATGAATCATACATTCTCCGTGGCATCCGCCCTCGCCTGGAAGGAGGGGCCGGCGTGACACAGGCGCTGCCTATACTGGCCCGCAGGAGGGGAACATGCTGTCATTCATCCGCCGCCTTTTCGACCGGAAGCCCGGCACCGAACATGTCGCCCGCTTGCTCCTGCAGGAGCTGCAACGCCTGCTGCCCGACGAGAAGCTGGTCCTCGATCCCGAGCAGTTCCTGATCCGCCGCGCGGACGGCGGCACGGTCTACCTGCACAACCTCTACACCGACTGCTGCCAGGCCCGGCCGGCGGAGCGGCGCGAGCAGATCGCGCGCTTCGCGCTGGGCGTCGCGGGCATCGGCAGCGACCGGCCCGCCGACCTCGACGAGGCCAGGCCGCGGCTGCTGCCCATATTGCGGCGCCTCGCCGGCGTGGACCTCGCGCGCATCTCGCATGGCGACTTCTCGAAGAAGCTCGAGGACACGATGGTGTGGACCCCGTTCTCGCCCACACTGGGCGCGGCCGTCGCCATCGACAGCGACCATGCGATCGCGCAACTGAGCCCCGACGACCTCGAGCGCTGGGGCATCGGCTTCGAGCAGGCCTTCGAGATCGCGGTCGACAACCTGCGCCACAAGGCCGCGCCGGCCTTCGGCCAGCTCGCGCCCGGGCTCTACGTGTCGAACTACGGCGACTACTACGACGCGGGCCGCATCTTCCTGCACGAACTGGCCTGGCAGTTGCCGCTCGATGGCGACCCGGTGGCGATGGCGCCGAACCGCACCTGCCTGCTGGTCTGCGGTGCCGGCGATGCGGACGCGCTCGAGAACATGATCGCCACCGCGCGCCGGGTGCTGCGCGAGCAGTCGCGCCCGCTGAGCGCCGAGATGTTCAGGCTGCGCGACAAGACCTGGTCGCTGTGGACCCCGCCCGGCCAGGCTGGCGTGCAGCTCGCGGCGCTGCTGCGCGAAGAAAAGGCGGTCGACTACAACGACCAGCAGGAGGTGCTCGAGAAGGCCCACGTGGAGGCCGGCATCGACGTCTTCGTCGCCAAGCACAGCCTGCTGCGGCGCGAATCCGATGGCGCTCTGGTCAGCTATGCGGTGCTGCCCAAGGGCGTCGACACCTGGCTGCCCGAAGCCGACCTGGTCTTTCTCTGCGAGGTCGCGGACGAAACGCCGACCATCGTCGCATGGCCGCATTTCGCCGAGCATGCGGGCCACCTGATCGAGCGGCTGCCGCTGGCCGTGCCGCGCTGGAAGGTGCTCGGCTATCCCGAGGGCGACTGCCTGCGGCGGCTGCGGGCGCTGGCGACGACGGTGGAGGCCGTGCAGCTGCAGTGAGCGGGACGGCGGCGGTTGCCCTCAGCCCGCCGCATCCTCCGCGCCGTCGAGCAGGCGCGCGGCCTCCTGCAGGTCCGTCGTCTCAAAGCCCTCGGCGAAGTTGGCGAACACCTCCGCGAGCAGATCGCGGCCTTCCTGCGCGCGCTCGCCATCGGCCCACAGCCGCGCCAGGTCCATTGCCACGCGCAGCTCCCACGAGCGTGCGCCCTGCTGGCGGCTGACCGCCAGCGCCTCGTCCAGGCATTGCCTCGCCTGCGCGAGGCGCGGGGCCGGCCCGCCCGACAGCGCGCGCGCCTTCACGCGCAGCAGCTCCGGCAGGTTGTAGAGGTCGCCCTTGGCATGGACCAGCGCGAGCGTGTCGTCCATCAGGGCCAGGGCTTCGTCGTGCCGGCCGGTCATGACCAGGCCTTCCGCGAGCGTGAGGTTGAAGGCCGAAGTCAGCAGCTCGTAGCGCGATTCGCGCAGCTCGACCAGGCAGCCCTGCAGCGCGCGCACGCCTGGCTCGGCATCGCCACGCCGCACGCAGAGCTCGCCCTTCACGCCGCGGCCCACCGCGAGGTAGGGCGTCAGCGAATGCGATTCGGCGAAGGCGATGAAGCTGTCGATGTCGCGCTCGGCGCGCTCGAGATCGCCGGCCCAGAGATAGACCGACACGGCCCAGATCAGCGCGATGCACAGCGTAACCGGATGGTTGAGCGCGCGCGCCTCGTCGACCGCGCGCTGTGCCAGTGCCATCGCCTGCGAGGGATGGCCCTGCAGCCACAGGGTGCGGGCCAGCGAGATGCAGGCGCGGTTGTGGAAGTCGAAGCCCGAGTAGATGCTGGTGCCCTGCCGCGACAGCGTCGACCCCGCGATCGCGGCCTCGAGAAAATGCCGCGCGCCCGCCTGGTCGCCCAGCAGGTGGTTCGACAGCCCCACGAGCGAATCCGCGATGGCCCGCGCGGTCGGGTCGTCGATCGAGGCCGCCACGCGCGCGCAGCGATTCGCATGGCTCAGCGACTCCACGAAATCGCCGATCCGCTCGTGGAAGATCTGCAACCGCGCCAGCAGCTGGACCTGGCTCGCGCCGTCGCCGAGCGCCTCGGCCACCTGCAGGCTGCGCTCGAGCGCATGCCGCACCTCGTCGCTGTTGCCGCGCGTGAACATCTGAGAGAGACCGACGGCCGCCTGCAGATGCATCTCCACCGCGCTGCCGCGCGCGGCGGGCGTGAGTTCGGCCAGCGCGCGCTTCGACCAGGCATGGCATTCGGCCAGCAGCGACATCGCCATGAAGGCCGGCACGGCCGCCACCGCCAGCGAGAGGCCCAGGTCCTTGTCGCCGCCGCGGTCGAAGCACCAGGCGAGCGCCGAGCGCACGTTGCCGAGGTCGGCCAGGTCGGAGGCGCGGGCGGTGTCGCCCGAGAACGCATCGTGCTCGGCGGCCATGCGCTCGAGCCGCGTGCGGAAGTGCAGCGCATGGCGGCGCGCGCTCGCCTCGGAGGTTTGTGCATCGGCCTTGGCGAGCGCATAGGCGCGCGTGCTCTCGAGCAGGCGGTACTGCGCGGAGCCGCCCGCGCGATGCACCGCGAGCAATGATTTCTCGGCCAGGCTCGCGATCGCGTCGACCACCTGCGCCTGCGTCAACGCCTCGTCGGCCACCACCTGCCGCGCGGCCTCGAGCGAGAAGCGGCCGACGAAGACCGCGAGCCGGCACAGCACCTCGCGCTCGCGCGGGTCGAGCAGCTCGTAGCTCCAGTCCAGCGTGGCCTGCAGCGTCTGGTGGCGTGGCCGCGCCGTGCGCTGGCCGAGCCACGACAGCGCGAGCCGCTCGTCGAGCAGCGCGGCGGTCTGGCGCAGGCCATAGGTGGTCACGCGGCGCGCCGCGAGTTCGATCGCGAGCGCAAGGCCGTCGAGCTTCCTGCAGATGCCAGCGACGACCTGCGCGTCGGCATCGTCGAGCGCCGGCATCGCGCCGCTCGCGCCGGCCCGGTCCATGAACAGGCGCGTGGCCGGATACAGCAGCACGTCGCGCGCCAGCAGGCCCGGCTGGTCGGGCGGCGTGGCCAGCGGGTCGAGCGGATGGATGTGCTCGCCCGGCACGCGCAGCGCCTCGCGGCTGGTCGCGAGCAGGTGGATGCCGGGCGCGGCCTGGAAGATGCGCTCGGCCAGCAACGCGGCCGCCGCGATCACGTGCTCGCAGTTGTCGAGGATCAGCAGCATCCGCCGGCCGCGCAGGTAGGCGATGAGGCTGGGCACCGGATCGGCCGAGCGCACCGACAGCCCGAGCATCGAGGCGATGGCGCTCGGCACCAGACCGGGGTCGGCCAGCATCGAGAGGTCGACGAACACCACCGCGCCGTCGAAGCCGCTCAACATGTCCTGCCCCACGCGGATGGCGACCGAGGTCTTGCCCACGCCGCCCGAGCCCACGATGGTGACGAAGCGGCTCCTGGCGAGTTGCGCGGGAATCGCCGCGAGGTCCTTGGCGCGGCCCAGCAGTTCCAGCGGCTGCGCCGGCAGGCCCGGTTCGATCGGCCCTACCGCGGCTGCTGCATCGGCCCGGACTTCGGCCACGGCCTCGCCGCGCGTGACGCGTGCGACGAAGCAATAGCCGCGGCCCACCACGTTCGACAGGTAGCGCGCGCCGTCCTCGCCGTCGTTCAAGGCCTGCCGCAGCATCGTGATCTGGTAGCGCAGGCTGCCGTCGGACACCACCATGCCGGGCCAGGCGCGTGCCATCAGCTCTTGCTTGCTCACGATCGCGTTGGCCTTCGCGACCAGCACCAGCAGCACGTCCATCGCGCGACCGCCGAGCTCCACCAGTTCTCCGTCGCGCGCGATTAGGCGTTCGCCCACGCGCAGCGTGAAGGGACCGAAGTGGAGGATGTCGTCGGCCCCGGAGGGCGGTGCGTCGCTCATGGCGGAAAGGGGATCTGGGGGCGTCGGGGCGCGCCGAGGATACCCGAGCGACATGCGCCGCGCGCGGGCGCCGCGTCACCCGTGCGCGGCGGATTTGTATGGCCGTGTGTCGCGCCGCCTTGCAGGTACTTGCGCATGCGAATCGGCCGATTCTTCACACACCCGGGATACATCGGCTGGCTTCAATCGAGTGGTTTTCACTTCACAGAGACCACACCATGACCGAACCGATTTCCTCCCTCACGCGCCGCCGCCTGCTCGCCACCTCGATGGCCTTCAGCGCCGCGTCGGCCGCCACCGGCGCTTTCGCCATGCTGCGCCCGCCTTCGGCCACCGGCCCCGACGACACCTCGGTGCGGCCCTTCCGCGTCGCCGTCGATCGCGAGGCGCTCGTCGACCTGCGCCGGCGCCTCGCCGCCACGCGCTGGCCGAGTGCCGAGACCGTGGCCGACACCTCACAGGGCGTGCGCCTCGCCACCCTGCGTTCGCTGGTGCGCTACTGGGCCACCGACTACGACTGGCGCAAGGGCGAGGCGCGGCTCAATGCCGTGCCGCAGTTCGTGACCACCATCGACGGCCTCGACATCCAGTTCGCCCACATCCGCTCGCGCCACGCCGACGCGATGCCGCTGATCATGACCCACGGCTGGCCCGGCTCCATCTTCGAGCTGCTCAAGGTCGTGGGCCCGCTGACCGACCCCACCGCGCACGGCGGCCGCGCCGAGGACGCGTTCCATCTCGTGCTGCCCTCGCTGCCGGGCTTCGGCTTCTCGGGCCAGCCCGAGGCCACCGGCTGGGACTCCAATCACATCGCGCGCGCCTGGGGCGTGCTGATGGCGCGGCTGGGCTACAAGCAGTTCGTCTCGCAGGGCGGCGACTGCGGCTCCGTGATCTCGCACCGCATGGCGATCCAGAAGGTGCCGGGCTTGATCGGCATCCACGTCAACATGCCCGGCACCGTGCCCGCGGAGATCGCCGCCATCCTCGCCGCGGGCGGCCCCGCGCCCGCCGGCCTGCTGCCGAAGGAGCGCGCCGCCTTCGACAAGCTCGACGACTTCTACAGGAACAGTTCGGGCTACTCCGCCATGATGGTCACGCGCCCGCAGACCCTGGGCTACGCCCTCGCCGACTCGCCCGTGGGCCAGGCCGCCTGGATCTACGACAAGTTCGCGACCTGGACCTATTCGAGCGGCGTGCCCGAGCGCGTTCTCTCGCGCGACGAGATGCTCGACGACATCTCGCTGTACTGGCTCACCAACAGCGCGACCTCGGCGGCGCAGATCTATTGGGAGGACCACTCGAACAACTTCAATGCGGTCGACATCTCGCTGCCCGCGGCCGTGACGGTGTTTCCGGGCGAGATCTACCAGGCGCCGCGCAGCTGGGCGGACCGGGCCTATCACAAGCTCATCTACTGGAACGAGGTCGACAACGGCGGGCACTTCGCGGCCTGGGAGCAGCCGGAGCTGTTCAGTCGCGAGGTGCGGGCGGCGTTCAGGTCGTTGCGCTGAGCCGGGCGCGCGAGCCCGGTCGTCAATCCGCCGCGTGCGGACTGGGCCCGCGTTCGACCAGCGTGCGCAGCGCCATCTGCGTGCGCGTTCCTTCCACGCCCTCGACCTCGTGGATGCGCGCCAGCAGCACTTCCAGCGCCTGCGCATCGCGCGTGCGCACCTTCAGCAGGAGGCCGCTGTCGCCGGTGACGATGTGGATTTCCTCGATATCGGGAAGCGATTCGAGCGCCGCGATCTGGCGGGCACGCTTCACGGTGCTGGTGATCACCTGCACGAAGCACAGCAGCGGCCGCCCCAGCTTCGCGCCATCGAGGCGCGCCACGGTCGCGAGGATCACCCCGTCGCGTTTGAGCCGCTTCACCCGCTCATGCACCGCGGGCGCCGACAGGTGAAGCAACTCGCCCAGCGCGGCATAGCTGAGCGTGCTGTCGTTCGCGAGAAGCCCTAACAGTCTTCGGTCGACAGCATCCAGGCGGGCGGGTGCCTTACTCTCCGGTTGAAGCTGGTTCGTATTTTTGGCCATGGTCCTGAAAGCGCTAGGGCAGCTGAATGATGTTCGGGAGAATAAGCCAAAGACAGAACATCATTCGGTGAACAACATGCCTGCACTTTCGGACCTCGCCTTTCCGCTCTCAGCATCAGAGGCAGCCCCACCCAGCCGCCTGCTCGGAGCGGTGCCACCGGACGCATGGGCACGGGTCCTGTCTCGCATGAGCCCGATCGGCCCTTCATCCCGCGAACAACGTACCGTGGACGTGATCGATCACGCCAGCGCCGAGTCGCTTCGCGCGATCGGCGTGCCCGCACAGGCCCGGCCGCTGGAAGAGGTGGTCGACCAGATGCTGGACGAGATCTACCCCTGGCGTGCGCGCATGGACCATCCCCGGTTCCTGGCCTTCATTCCGGGACCGTCTTCGCCGCTGTCGGCCCTGGGCGACTACTTGACCGCCGTTCACAACGTCCACGCCGGCAGCTGGTTGCAGAGCTCGGGGACCAGCGTCATCGAAGCGGCGCTCATTCGATGGCTGGCGGCGCAGGTCGGGCTCCCGCCTTCGGCGGGCGGCCTGTTCGTGTCGGGGGGCTCCATGGCCAACCTGACGGCGCTCGCGATGGCACGCGATTTCAAGCTCGAGCCGGCGCAGCGCCTGCAAGGCGTTGCCTACGTTTCGGAGCAAACGCATTCATCCGTTGCCAAGGGTCTGAAGATCCTCGGGCTTCTGCCGCATCAGATTCGCCGCATGCCCACCGACGCCGCGTTCCGCATGGACATGACGGCCCTGGCGGCCGCGGTCGAGCAGGACATCTCCGATGGGCTCAGGCCTTTTGCCGTGGTCGCAAGCGCGGGCACGACGAACACCGGCAGCATCGATCCACTGCGACGGATTCGCGCGCTGTGCGATGCGCACGACATGTGGATGCACGTGGATGGCGCGTACGGTGCATCCGCAGCGCTGTCGCCATCGCATCGGGGTTTGCTCGACGGCATCGGCGAGGCCGACAGCCTAAGCTGGGATGCGCACAAGTGGCTGTTCCAGACGTACGGCTGCGGGATGGTTTTCGTGCGTCAGCGCAAGCACCTCTCGCAAGTCTTCCATACCCGACCCGAATACCTGCTTGATGCGCATGCCGACACCGACGCCGACCAGATCAATTTCTGGGACCTCGGCGTCGAACTCACCAGACCGGCACGCGCAATGAAGCTGTGGCTCACCTTGCAGGTGCTGGGATCGGACGCCATGGGCGAGGCGATTGCGCATGGTTGCCGGTTGGCAACCTGGGCTCAGGACGAGCTCGAGAAGGATCCTCGCTGGGACATCGTGTCGCCCGCGCAGTTGGGCATCGTCACCTTCCGCATGACGGATGCGGCCATGAGCCCGGAGGCGCTCGATGCGCTGAACAGCGAGATTTCATCGCGGGCACTTCAGGAGGGCTTTGCGACGGTGTTGACGACGCGCTTGCGCAATCGAACCGTGCTGCGAATCTGCGCCATTCATCCGGATGCCACTGAGAGCGACATGCGGGAGACGATCCGGATGCTGTCGTCGTGCGCCGATGCGGTGCTCGCTTCGGGCGGTCAGGCCTGAGAGAGCGGGCCGCGAAACCGCGGCCCGCGGACGGGCACTTACCCGCCGGTCTCGAGCGCTCCACGTCGCGCCATCTCGCTCAACTGAAACAGCTCCCCGGCCTTGCGAGCGAGTTCCGCCGCGAGCCAGAGCAGGTTGTCGAGGTGGCGAGGCCCTTCACCGCTGCACCAATCGATGTCTTTTCCGTGGGAGGCCCACAGAAGTGCTTCGAGTTGGGAGAGTGTGTTTTCGAGGAGATCCGCCGGGGCTTGGGCGTTTTCTCGGAGGGATACCGGCGTGCGACGCCGGGCTATAGTCTTGGTAGCCATTTTTGTGCGGTCCTTTAGAGGTGTTGCACGAACTTGGTTAGACGGCTGGGGTGCTAGTAACGCCCTGGCCGTCGCCTTTTGATACCTCGCATTTGCGTCGTTGCTTTTGCAATGACGACCTGCTGCGAGGCGGGCAGTCTTTGAACGTCTTGGTGTGGTTGGTGTGTTGTGCCTTTCTGCTTCCCTAGGTGGGGTGGTGAGTGAGAGGGGCATCCACTCTAGGGAAGAAGTGGGCGGGGTGCGGTGCCGTTTGGCATGAAGTTGCGGTAAGCGCCAACAAATGCAGCTTCTGTGATGCGGGGCGTGCGGACCTCGAAGAAGTGGTGGCGTGCGGGCCCCGATCGGCGCGGACGCCGGTGGGATACGGGGAAGAAAAGACTCAGTCCATCCAGGACCGCGCGCGGTTCAGGTGCTTGCGACACTCGCTCACCACGCGTTCCAGCAGTTCGGCGCAGGTCAGGATGTCGTCGATCAGCACCATGCGGTGGTCGGCCGAGACCCTGCCGTCCTGCAGCAGGGTGCGGGAAATCAGATTGATATCACGCTCATTCGCCTCCGAACTTGCGCTCTAATCCAGAGGTCAAGTGTCAGCGTCGCTGCGGTTGCAGTCCTTTAGGCAGGCTGCGGTGAACGATGGGTGCCTAGAGCGTTAACGCTCCAGCTCGCGTCAGCAGAAAATGCGGGTTAAAGCGCAGTGAGTGATCGCCCCGCCATCGCCACAGATGCGCTTCTACACAGCGAAGAGGTGTGAAGTGTTCGGATTCTTCAAGAAGAAGGTAGCGCAATCGTCAAAGGCGGAGGCTCCGATTGCCAGTCCGCCTGTCGCTGATCCTTCCTCAGCAGGAGGGGATGATGCAAAGGATCAATACATTGCTGACCAGCCGATCGCGAGCAAAAGCGAAGATCGGTTCAATCGCGCTCCGTTCGCAACGCGCATAGCGGAGACGCTCGCCACTCGTTCCGATCCTTCCAGCATTGTTATAGGCCTTTACGGACCTTGGGGAGACGGCAAGACATCCGTTCTCGAGATGATGCAGGAAGAGCTGAAGACCCATGACGAAATCATCGTCGTGCGCTTCAATCCTTGGCACTTTCAAACTGAGGACTTACTCCTGCGAGGATTCTTCGCCACCCTAGCAGATGCGATGGGACGGTCACTTCCTAACATGAAAGAAAAAGCTGGAAGTCTGCTTCAGAAGTATGGCAGCGTGCTTTCTCTAGCATCACTTTCGATTGCTGGTGTCGTCCAAGTCAGCCCGGGCGAAGCAGCAAAGGGGCTGGGCGACGCGATGTCAACTGTGGGTCTCGATGAACTTCGATCCCGCATTGAGGGGATGCTCGATGAAGCGAAGAAGCGCCTCGTCATTTTGATCGATGACATTGACAGGCTGGATCGCGACGAAACGCACGCCGTCTTTAAGTTGGTCAAATTGTCTGCCAGCTTCCGGCGTACCGCATACGTCTTAGCATTCGACGATGCAGTCGTCTCAGCAGCCCTGGGTGAACGGTATGGCGCTGGAGGCGCTGCCGCTGGACGAGCCTTCCTAGAGAAGATCATCCAAGTGCCGCTTCACTTGCCGCCAGTTGACGAAAACAGTCTCCGTCATCTTGCACTAGAGGGGGTGGACAACGCTTTAAATCACGCCGGTATTGCGCTCACTCAGCCTCAAGTTGATGCGTTCGTAAGGCATTTCGATGACGCGCTTTTGCTCCACATCGAAACTCCGCGTCGGGCCAAACTTTTGTCCAACGCTCTTCTCTTTGCTCTGCCAATACTTCGAGACGAAGTTAACCCGGTCGATCTGATGCTGATCGAGGGGATTCGCGTCATCCATCCCGAACTCTACGCATCAATACGAGACAACTCAGTTCTTTTTCTTCAAGGCGAGCGTGACGCACGACGCAGTCAACGGCAAGACTTCGTTAGCCGCATCGACGCTCTCATCCAGCAAGCGACGCCCACGCTCTCTGATGAAGAGCGCGCAGTCGTCAGGTCCCGACTACTCGAACCACTATTTCCACGCGCCGGAAGCATGGGATACGGCGGTGAGTGGGACTCAATCTGGGCAACAGCGCAAAAAGTTTGCTCTGCACAATATTTCAAACGCTACTTCACCTACAGCGTGCCGGTCGGTGATGTGCCTGATTCTCATGTGGCGGCGCTGTGTGAAGGCGCGGCGCAGGCGTCATCTGCGGAAAGGCGAGTTCTTCTCGAAGCGTTCGCGGCTCGCCAGGGGCTTCCGAGGCTGGTTGCGCGACTACGACAACGCGAAGACACCATGACCGTCGAACAAGCGACGGCACTCATAGCGACTTTCGCTACCAACGGCGATTTGCTTCCCCGTGAACGAGGATTGGTTCTAGCCGACACGCGCGCCAAGGCGGGGATGCTGATCGCGGGTCTCCTGCGTCAAATTCCATCGCCAGAAGATAGGCAAGCCGAGGCGGAGCGGGCTATCCGAACGGCGATTCCAGTTGGGTTCTCGATGGAATGCATTCGTTGGATTCGGAACTATGAAGACACACCACCTGAGCGGAGAGTCCTTGCCGACGAAGGAGAAACACCACTCCGGGAGATCCTCACAGCGCGCATCGAAGAGGCCAACGCAGAGGCACCCTTGTACACCTCGCATCCAAAAGATGCCAAACATCTCTATTGGGCTTGGGCGCATGGGACCTCGCAAGAACATGTGCGCGAGCGGCTCGTTGCAACGTTCGATGTGCATCCTGAAGAGCTCGACTTGTTCCTAGCGTGCTATGTGGGGGAGGCTTGGGGAATGGAAAGCGGCCTTCCCAGGCCAACAGATTTCCGACGAGAGCAGTACAACTCTGTGACACACCTCCTGCCCGCTGAGTACGTCGCGGCGAATTTGCGACAGCGCTACGGGCCTGAGCTCGATACGCCGCAAGAGTATCCACCTGAGACTATGACGCAGTCACGCCGTGTCGCGCATCAGTTCATGGAGGCTCACCTCTACGTGTCGAGGCTTCCTCCAGAAGCAGATCAAGTCCCAGCTGGAGATGGTTTTCGAGAGGATGAGCCCTAAGAACGATAGCACCTTCCGCATCTCATGTACGGCGCTTTCAACAGTCTCGTTCTGAATGCTTCAGGTAAGGCAAAGGTCTTTCGGCCCTTCCAAGACAAGCCCACTGCGCACCTACTCGCTGGACACCACTGCTAGTGCCTGCTTCGCGGCGTCTGCCGACCTTCGTCCTCGCGTGCTGAACGGCTGCTCTAAAGCGAATTGCCGCCACTGACACGTCGATCAGCCTCCACAAGTCGAGACGTAGCGTCTTTTGATGTCAATCAAAGCCGCTGCACCAAGGCACCCTGCGATTACAGGATGCGTACGATTTCGCGCCGAATCAATCGGTGGCGGCCAAGTATGGGCAGTGCGGCTTCAGCCTGAAGCCGCTTCGGAAGCCAGCAGCTCCTTCATTTGCTCAACACTCGCCTGCAGCGTAAAGTCCCGTCGAGGGCTCGCCTCTAGTTCTCCATTCACGAATCGGTAGGCCACCACGTGCATCACTCTTCCTCCGAAGCCATGCCGTATCGAATCGGAGCTGTAGACGTTCTTCTCTCCAGCGACAAGCCAGACAGCTTCCAAACCCGCCGTTTCTACTGTCCTCAAAAAGAGTTGCCGGTCGACGACCCCTGCACTGGCGCCACGTTCCTTGAGTGACGGATCCATGAATCGAACGATGTCGTTCGCATCCACGTACACTGGCCCGTGACCATCCCGAAGCCTTAGGCCCATGGCCGCGAGCAACCAAGAAGAAGGAAGATCGAGGCTGAAGCTCTCCAGGATGGAGTTGTCCTTTCCGGTCTCCTCCCTCAGTTCGACTCTGACGGTCATGCATGGGACGTTGATCCTCGACCAGGGTTCACCACGCAGCCTCGGCGCGCCGGCCTCTACCTCTCGCCACCCGTGCTCTCCGAGGAAGCTGTTGCATGACTTGTCTTCGCGCAGAGTGTTCTCGTCACCCCTGTCCCTTGCGATGAGCTCTTCGACCAGTCGCTGACCGCTTCCCTTCTTTGTCAGAAAGCATGTGATGCGCGACCAAGCATCGGGGTAGGCTCGGCGATCTCGCCGCGAGATGCTCCAGTGCCTGAACGCGCTGACCACCAGCCAGTCCCGATGATCCAATGGATCCACGACCGCGATGTTCTCGGGCCCGTTGACGAAGCCCTCCGTCGGCGAGTCCAACCACGCAAGCAGAGCCGTGACAGGCGCGACCTTCAGGTTCGGCGTCGTGGGCGTCCACCAAGTCGCGGGCGTGTAGGCCCAGTTCGTCTCCTGGGTCTCCTTCACAAGCAGCGACGGATCGATGTCTCTGAGGTGCGAGAGTTCGGACAAGCTGCCGGAGTACGCTCCAATCAGGCCATCCCCTTCGTCCCGAGCCAGGTGGTCTGAGATACGCGCGACCGCTTCTCCAAGAGCAATTCGCTGGTACTTCTTGCCGATCCGCTCAACGCGATGGTCCCCCATCCGATCGTGCGTAATTCGTCCACTGTGCTCGAAGGCCGAGAACAGCTTGCTGGTCCACCCCAGGTCATGCGCGCGCCAGCAAACCCAGCGCCGAACGATCGCAGGATCGAGGTCACGCGGCGAGATGTCCGTGCTGCCCATTCGCACGGACTCATGCAAGTAGTGTTGCGCCTCGAACTCGTAGGCGGCTCTCTGTCCCGAGTCAAGCACGGCAGCGAAGCCAGCCAACGCGTGCTCGAAAACGGAAAAAGCTTGATCACGTTGAGGTCGCAGGCGGTCGTCGGACCAGTCCGTGCTCAACCCGATCTCGCCGTACCTTGCGGCGGCCTCGTGGACGCTGACGTAGGCCCGGAGTTGCTCAGCTGTCGCCTCATCCTCGAAGCGCACTTCCCAAGACTTAAACAATTGCTCAGTCGTCTGCCCCGCCAGCCTCCTTGGCAGATCCGTCCACGCGTGGATTGCATACGGTATGGAGTAACAGCCAAAGTCTCCATGTCGATCAGCCGACGAAACGATGTCATCGTCGTAGGCCTGCGGCTCACCTTCCTTGTAGCGCGACATGGTTTCGTCCGACACCGGCTCCAGCGGCCACGGCGTGTCGAACGGGCCGCTGCACAGAGCCAGATCCACGCCTTCAGGCAAGGTCGCGAAGCGTGCCGTGTATTCGAGGATGCCGCGCGCATAGTCCCGGGAAAGCGGATTCAGCGGCGGTCGTCCCCCCTCGAAGTATTGACTCCAGACCTGCTTGGACAACGTCGCAAGGCCGGGTCGGTTCGCCCCCTGAAGCGCGGCGCCGTAGCATGCAGCAAGCAGACGTTCGACAACATACGGATCGTCCACGTCCTTGAACCGGGCGAGCAGTTCCGCCGCGACTGCAAGTCGACGTGAAAGGATGTGCGCCAGCCCTTTGGTACACAGATCTCGGACTGCTCGATTGGATGTGCTCAGGAACCATGTAAGGGTTGTCGATGCCAGCAGCAATCGTTCGACCTCGATCTCCTCGGGGTCGACCTGCCAGGCCCAATCGATGAGCGACTCGACCGCGCCTCCTTCCGAGAGATCGTCCATCGCCAGGAAGACTGACCAATCGGCGTCCCTCTGAGGCATCGGAAGGGCCAGCAGGTGCTCATGCAGTGCAAGCGCATTGAACCTGTTATCAGGTTCCGTGGTGATGCCGATTAGAACCTCATACGCCGAGATCATGCCGTCTTCTTCAAGCTTGCGTATCCAGGACATCGTGTGATCCGAAAATCGGCTCTGTTGACGCCATAGGAGGCTGTCGAGGAATAGCCGATTGAATCCTCGTTTAACCTCATCAACCTCAGCGACGACATCCAGGATCTCGAGTCCGCAACGCTCGGGCAATTGGATTGCGATGGCCTCCACGACCCCGGCATGCCGCCACCAATCATCGGCCGAGACGAATCGCCGGAGCGGTTCCTCCTTGAAGGAGGCCCGCGGCCGTTCAGGATCGAGATAGTCGTCAAGCAGGCTCTTGGCCAGTAGGTGATCGTTCAAGCGTTCGAACGTGAACCTGACCGTCTCCTCGGGGGCGTCGTCATCCGAATTGACGACGTCCAAGGTAAGCACACCCTCAGCCAATAGCGCACTGAAGAGGCTTCGACTCTCTAGCCCTTGTGAAGGCAGGTGCCGGTCGAAGAGCTCGATCGCCTCGAGCTTCGATACAGAGCCGGCACGCGGCCACTGCGCAGACATTTGTGTGAACGCCTTGAGCGCAGACAGCGGGATGCTTCGATAGCGGTCGAGCCCTAGCTTCGTCTCGATTATCGACGCGATCGCGGAGAGGTAGAAGCCGAAGAGTGCGGAGATACCCTGCACGCCTTTGGGAATGGCTTTCAGCTTCTGCCGATCCAGGTAGTCGCAGCAAGTCCTCAGGAACAAGGGGTTTTCGAATTCCCTCAGGAGGTTCGGGCTGCTGGTGCGCGCGACGCCCCGAACATCCAGATAAGCCTTTGCAGCAGCGCCAGCGTGACCCGCGAAGCCGTGATGGACGAGCTTGGGCAGCTGTGGAACGGGCAGATGCGCCTCGTATGTCGAGCGCAAGGTCAAGATCACCGAAACCCGTGGGAAGGCTTCAAAGACCTTCAGAAATCCCGCGAGCCGGTCCCGCCAGAGTTGCAAGCCATGCCGTTCGTTCAATGCATCGATTGCCACCACCGCACGGCTGCCCGCCGCCTCTGCCGCTGCATCCAGGGCCCCCAGGAACTCGGCGACTCGACAGTCGCCCAAGTCCAGTTGCTGCAGGATCTGCGGCCAGGGTTCAGAGTCTCCCAGCGTCTGGGTTAGTACAAGCACGAACGGGCAACCCGATGCGAGCTGCCGAACGCCGAAGTCAGCCAGCATGTGGGACTTCCCCGCCCCGGCTTCTCCGACAACAAGCAGACGGCGTTCGTTGACAAGAGTCCACGGCGTACGCTCCACCGCAGCCTTGACCGTCCGAAGCGCGTCGTAGAGATCGTAGACAACCCGCTCGGCATGCCGACGCTCCTGCTCCGGGAGCGACTCAGACATCGTGAACACTTCGGTCAGTGCATCGATGGCCTCATCTACGCATCGGCTCCACAGCGCGATCGGAACCTCCTCAACCTGCTCACGGCGCTGCTCCAGGCTCGTGACGAGTGCGTTCGTTGGAGCACACACCTTTGCCAGTGCACCCTTCATCGCGCCGTCTGCAGGCGTGCGCTGAACATCTCCGAGATGCTTGCTCAACCGCTCGCCCCATGCACCGGCCTGACCAACGAATGCCTTGTCGCGCACCAGTGCCAACAACGCTTGCCGGATAGGCAGATCAACGTGACTTTGCGCGGTGTAGCGCTCGCCAAGGTTGACCTTTGATACCTCAAACCGATCAGAGAACCAGCCCGCTCCCAGGCGCTCCTGGTCGAACCAGTAGCGCAGACGTCCCGAGTACAGAGGTGCATCCCGCATCAAGCGTTCACGAATCTGGCTGGCACCCCATAGACGGATCTCTAGGTTCCTGCCAGTTCCAGATGCCTCCAGGATGCGCTTGTCCCTCCATCGCTCGTAGCGCTGCAGAGGGCTGGGCTTCTTTCCAGCCCGCAGGTCACTCAGATCAACGGGCAAGCAGACCGTGTAGGTATGCAGCCTAGGGTGGGCCGCCAGTGCCCTGCTCAGTGAGTCATCGAGCTGCTTAACTTGCGCGTCACCGAACCCCAAGAGGAAGTACTTGGCTTGCCACGCAAGCTCTCCGCCGTCAGCCAGCTTGATATAGCACTCGACGCCTTGATCCGCTCCTGCGCCCTTGCGAAGGAAGGCCGCACTGTGTGGTCGCGGCTCCAAGCCGGCGAGCTGACAGCAGAGCTCCTCGAAACCTAGATTCTGGGATCCGGCGTGCGCGCGGATTCGGGAGAAGTCGATCGATAGTGCCATAGGTCCGAATTCAATCTCTCAAGCTAGGAAGCGGCAGCGCTCCACACCCGGTTGTCAGCCAACTTCAGCTCGACAGGAGCCGAAGCGTCGAAGCGACCCCGTGGAAACGCAGGTCGAGCGCTTGGCATCGGTTAGCTCGAATCACCTATCCGTGTCGCCAGGCGGATCAGCCAAGTTAGGCGGGAAGTCGTCTTTAAGAAGCATGTCGAACATCATGTTGGCCATAAGTCGGGCACTCTCGTCGATCGTCAGAAGATCGATCCTCCCGTTTGGAAGAAAACGCACCTTCGTCAGCTGACCAACCCCACGGCTAGCCTGCGCGGAGATGCGCATCCTGCCCAACCGGAACTGTTCACGAAGGGCGTGCATTCGTTGCTGAAAACCCGAGCGCGACTCGGGCGTACCCATCATGCCGACATCCATCGCTTCTCTCCTTGCTCAATCGATCGTGGCGACGGCCTTGCCGTCAAACCTAACCAGCCACCCGAGTCTGTGGCCATCGGGCAAGCGCAGGGCGCTCTTGCTGACGCTCAGAGCCGCATTTTCTCTGGAGTAGACGTCCCTCACGCCATCGGTGTCAGTCCAGTCATACCACACAGAGCGGTGAATCTCCGCAGGTGACGCGCCGAGTTGTTGCGCAAACCGAGGCTGGAGAATGGCTGGAGTCAATGTGCCGAAGTAAGCGATTGCCGGATCGACGAATGCGCAAACCTTAGATGGATCGTCTTGCCCTGCCCTCGGGAGCTCCGTCGAAATGAAGGACGGCTGCAAATCTGGAGGCGACCTAAATCCACCGCTACTTGGCGTATGTGCACAGTGTGTGCCAGTTTAGAGAGTGCCGCTCTTCGTGGCTTCAAGCATCGTGTCGTTCGCTTCAAGCCAAATTTCCAAATTCTCCATTTGCGCCTTCCAAATTTCGTTGTACTCAGCATCGAATAACACAATGCAGCCACGTATCCCGTCAAGGTGAGTGTCGCCGTACAGCGCACCCCATCTGTTAGAGAACGTGGTCACGTAGTTTCCTCGGTCTGACTTCGAGTAGCCGACGCAGATTCCTTCGTAATTCGGGTGCGCGCTTTCGGACAGGTCGCCGTACCACTGCATGATCCCCGGATAGCGCTTGTCGCAGTGTCCGAGAACAGTGACGATATTGATAGCCGCATGTTTCGTTGATTTGTCTTTAGACCCGAGTAGCAGTTGCGATGTCTTCTCGCTGAACGTGTGAAAAGCCAAAGATCCCTCCAGGACCTTCGCCGTCATCTGGTTCAGGTGAATGAGGATAGCCACCGTCTCGAAGCTACTGCGGAGCAGGATCCGAGCTCCTAGGAGGTGTCCCGCTTGCTGAAGTTCGTACGACTGCGTCAGCAAGTCAAGCAATCTCCAGGAGACTGTTTCCCGAAGAATCAAGCTTCGGAAGGGCGCCTTCCATTTGTACGCAATAGCGCTCCGCGAAAACAACCCACCAACGTCAATCTCATGACAGAGAGAGGCTTTCCATTCGGTTAACGCTTGTTCAACGGTTGGTGCGGTGTCCATGCTGTGTATTGTCGGCTTTTTGAGAGCTTGCGCTGCAAGCCACCGCTGCTCGCGCCGCGAGCATGACGTCGACCAAATCCGTTGGTACGGTGCGAGCTCGTTCTCACTCCACGGGCGGCAGCGTTGCACAAGCAAACTTTGCCTTCGCACAGTCCATCGAAAACTCGACTGCCTCGGATCTAGGCTTGCGGTTGAGTGCCGTACACGCAGCAATCGTTCGACCGCAATGGGTCAGCAGTGCCCGTTAGTTTCGCCCCGACCTACCATTCACGACCAAACCACGACCGCACCAACTCAAGTACCCGGTTTCGAGGCGCAGCGGCACACGGGCCGCTGCCCGCCGAAAATACGGTGATGATCCCAGCCGCCGCTTGGCTCGCCGGGCACGAATGACTCTGATCAGTCTTAACGAACTTACCTCCGCGCTCCCACTCCACAACAAGCCCTCGCAAAAACTTACCCCTTTCGCCCAGGCTTCGCCTACCCCCTTTACGCCACCACCAACGGCAACGTCAACCGCGCCTCCAACCCTCCAGTACGCCGGTTCCGCAGCAACAACTCCCCCTGCATCGACCGCGCCAACCTCCGCGCAATCGCCAGCCCAAGCCCAGACCCAGGCTTGTCCTCCTGCCCGTGCCGCCCCCGCACCCACGGCGCGAACACCGCATCGATCTGCGCCGGCTTGATCCCCGGCCCCGAATCCACCACCGCCAGCACCAGCCGTTGCGCATCGACGTGTGCGCACACCCGCACGTCGCTGCCATAACGCAACGCGTTGTCGATCAGGTTCGCCAGCACGCGCCGCAGCGCGAGCGGGCAGGCGACCACCGGCTGGCCGATGCGGCCGTCGAGTGCGATGGCGCGGCCGGCGTCGCGGTAGCCGCGCACGAGGTTGTCGAGCAGGCCGTCGGCATCGACGCGCTGCAGCGGCTCGGCCACGCTGCGCTGCATGCGCGCGCTGGCGACGCTGGCCTCGACCAGCTCCTGCATCTCGGCAAGATCGCGCTGCATCGCTTCGCGCAGCGCGGGGTCGTCGAGCATCTCGCAGCGCAGGCCCATGCGGGTGAGCGGGGTGCGCAGGTCGTGGGCATAGGCGGCCTGCACGTCGAGGTGCTCGGCCTCGCGCTCGACGCGGCGGCGCCGGCCCTTGTTGATGGCACGCGCCAGGCGCGCGATGGCGCGCGGGCCGCTCTCGGGCAGCTCGGGCATGCGGGCATCGCCGCCGTGCGACTCGAGGGCGCGGGCGATGCGCACGGAGCCGGCACGGTAGGCCAGTAGCTCGAGGCCGAGGCAGGCACCGATCAGCGCGAGCACGACGAGCACCGATACGCCGAGGATCCACAGCAGGCCGTCGTCGATGCTGCAGACCATGGGCGCGAGCGTGGCGGCGTGCGTGTTCTGGCCGAGGGCGGCGAGTGCCAACGCACGGGCGGCGTACAAGGCCAGGCCCTGCGTGCGCGGGATCGCCTTGGCGGGTGTTTCGGATACGAGGTCGATGGGTGTCTGAAGGCTGCGGGTCATCTGGAATCTCCTGTCGCCGACGCACCGGCCGGCATGGAAGCGATGACATCACGCGAGGTGGGCCGCCCACCATCGCACCAGCGTTCGCCCAACCCCTACGAAGGTTTGCCCCCGGCATGCGCGCGGCTGGCGCGGCAAGAGACGATGGCGTGGGCGGCGCGCCTCAGCGCCGCGCCTCGGCGTCGTGCAAGGCGTGCCGGATCCAGGCCTCGAGTTCGGCGGCGTCGATCGGCTTTTCGATCAGGCACAGCGCGGTGCTGGCACGCACGCGCTCTCGCGTGTGCGCCGAGGCATAGGCGGTGATGAACAGCGTGGGCACGCGCAGGCCGTCGCGGTCGAGGCGCTCGAGCAGCTCGATGCCGTCCATGGTCGCCATGCGGATGTCGCACACGAGGCAGCGGGTCTGCCGCTGCAGGCCCGATGCCAGGAAGTCCGACGCCGATTCGAACGCGCGCGCCTCCCAGCCGAACGAGCGCACCAAGCTGCTGGTGGCGGCGCGCACGAAGGGGTCGTCGTCGACGATGGAAACGAGATCGATGGCTGACAGGGACAAGAGGCTTCCCGTTCTCTACCGGGCTTAGGACGATGGCGCAGGACACGCGGGCACGACCCGGGCTTGCAGAATACCGGCGGCACGGCGCGACGCCATCATCTCTAGGTATGGTGCGCGACGGCCGGCTGCGCGCGCGGCAGGCCCTGCACGACGCCGAGCGCTTCCATCTTGCGCACCAGCTCGGCGACCGAGCGCGATTCCATCTTGCGCATGGCCTGGCCGCGGTGGATCTTCGCGGTGATCTCGGCAATGCCCATGCGGTCGGCGATCTGCTTGTTCATGAGGCCCGAGGCCACGTGCTGCACCACCTCGCGCTCGCGCGGCGTGAGCAGGGCCCAGCAGTCGCGCGCGGCCTGAAGCGCGCGGTCGGTGTCGAGCCGCCTGGCGTCGGCATCGAGCGCGGCGGCCACGGCGTCGAGCATGTCCTGGTCGCGAAAGGGCTTGGTGAGGAAGTCGACGGCGCCGGCCTTCATGGCGCGCACGGTCATCGCGATGTCGCCATGGCCGGTCATGAAGATGATCGGCATGTGCGGCCGGCCTGCCTCGCGCAGGGCCTGCTGGAACGCAAGGCCGCTCTGGCCGCGCAGGCGCACGTCGAGCACCAGGCACGAGGGCCCGGGCGCGCGCGGCGCGGCCTGGAACTCCTCGGTGGTGGCGAAGGCGCGCACCTCGAGGTCGACCGAGCGCAACAGGCTGCCGATGGCGGCGCGCACCAGGTCGTCGTCGTCGACGACGAACACCACGCGCGCGTCGCCGGCCAGCGGGGCGCCCGGGGATCTGTAGAGGAGGCTTTGGGAAGAGGTCATGGGGCGAGGCCAGGTTCGGACAGGGGCAAGGTGAAAACGGCGCGCGTACCCGCGGGCTCGCGCCGCGACAGCGACAAGGTGCCGCCATGCGCGTCGAGGATCGACTTGCAGATCGCCAGGCCCATGCCCATGCCGTCGGCCTTGGTCGTGAACAAGGGCTTCAGCAGGTGCTCGCCCGCTTCGTCGCCGATGCCGGTGCCGGCGTCGTCCACGGCCACGCGCACCCGGCCCTCGCCGTCGCCACCACCATCGCTGCCGCAGCTCAGGCACAGCGGACGCGGGCCCGGCGGCAGCGAAGCCATGGCCTCGGCGCCGTTCATCAGCAGGTTGACCACCACCTGCTGCAGCTGCACGCGGTCGCCGTGCACGAGCACGGCGGCCTCCAGGCCGCGCAGCTCGAGCGCCACGCCGAGCGTGTCGAGCGGGCCGGCCACCAGCACTGCCGCTTCGCGAAGCGCCTCGTTGAGATCGAAGGCCACGAGCCGCGGCTCGGCATTGCGTGCCTTGGCGCGAAGGGCCTGAATGATGCTGCGGGCGCGCAACGCGCTCTTGCCGATGTGGGCGAGCATCTCGCGCGCCTCGGCGATGTCGGGCGGGCTGCGGTCGAGCCAGCGCAGCGCTGCGCTCGCGGAGGTGTCGACGGCGGCGATCGGCTGGCCGACCTCGTGCACGATCGACGCGACCAGCTCGCCCATGGCCTTGAGCCGGGTGGCGCGCTCGAGGTCGGTGAGCGCGCCGCGCAACTGCTCCTCGGCGCGGGCGCGCTGGCGGTTCTGGTCGACCAGCTCCTCGTAGAGGCGCGCGTTCTCGAGCGCGAAGGCGGCCTGCGACGCGATCACCTCGAGCACCTCGGCCTTGGCCGGCGTGAACACGTGCGAGGCGAGGTTGTTCTCGAGGTAGAGCACGCCGACCAGGCGCGCATGGCGCATCAGCGGCACGCACAGCACGGAGCGCGGCCTGCGCCGGCGGATGTAGTCGTCCTGCGCGAGCGAAGCGTTCTCGCGCGCATCGTCGATCACCATGTGCTGCTGGGTGCGCGCGACGGCCTGCACGATGCCGAGCGGCAGAACGTCGGGACCGAAGGTCGCGGCCTCCTGCATGACCGCGATCGTGCCGTCGACCACCGAGGCCCGGGCGCGCAGTTGCCATTCGTCTTCGCGCAGCAGCGCCAGCGAACCGTGCTCGGCACCGGCGTTCTCGAGCGCAGTGCGCAGCAGGGTGTTGACCAGGCGCTCGGGCACGATCTCGCTGGCCAGCGCGTTCGAGATGCGCAGCACGGCCTGCGCATCGAGCGCCTGCAGCCGGCTGCAGGCGCCCACTTGCTCGTCGCTCTCGAACAGGCCCGGGTACTCGGCCTGCAGCAGCCGCACCTTGGCCATGGCGCCCCAGCGCTGCCAGGCGCCGCGCGCATGCCGCAGGTTGCCATAGGCCGACAGCTCGTCGCCACGCGCCGCATGGAAAGCACCGGCGCATTCGGCGGCCAGCGCTTCCACTTGCGTGAAGCCATGCCGGCGCGCATGCGTCACGGCGCGCGCATAGGCCTCGACCGCGGCCGCGGGATCGCCGTCGATGCGCAGGCGCTCCGCGCGCACCAGCTCGTGCCGCGCGAGGAAGTTGCCCGGGCAGGCCAGGGCCCAGGTCTCGAGCTGGGCCAGGTCGCGCCGCAGCGCGGCCTGCTGCGCGTCGTCGCGCTCGGGCAGCGCGAGCAGCGCCAGCGCGCCATAGAACGGCAGGTCGCCGCTCTCGGCGAAGGTGCGTGCCGAATCGGCGCAGGCCTCGGCGCGGCGGCGCGCCTCGAGTGCCTCGTCGAGCCGGCCGAACAGCAGCGCGGCCTGCAGGCGGTAGACCCAGAACGCGAAGTCCACGAGCGTGGCGGGATCGCCCTCGCGCGGAACGCGCGGCTGCGCCTGCGGGTCGCCGTCGCTGCCGTCCTGCAGTTGCGACAGCAGCTGCTTCTGCGCGAGCAGCGCGTCGATCACGAGCTGGAAGTTGGCGTCGCGCGCAATTGCCAGGCCGCGCTCGACGGTGTCGCGCACGTCGCCCAGCAGTTCGCCCGCGAACAGCATGCCCGTGGCCTGGTTGCGCCCGCAGTAGATCGCGAAGGTGTGGTCGCCGCTCGCCACGGCGAGCTCGTAGGCGCGCCGGATGTAGTCGCGCGCCGCGCGCGCGGGCTGCGACCACGGGACGACCATGGTGCCGAAGGTCATGTAGACCCGGCCGCGATAGCGCGCGAGGCCGCGCTCGTCGACCAGGTGCAGCGCGAGCGCGCCGAACTCGCGCGCCGTGGCGTAGTCGCCGTAGCGCACGCCGAACACCTGCGTCATGCAGACGTAGCCGTCGGCCGAGGCATCGGCATGGCCGTGCGCGATGCCCAGCCGCGCCATGTGCAGCAGGATCAGGTCGACCAGGTTCTGGTCGGTGTAGAGCGCAGGCGGAATCAGGTCGGCAAAGATGTCGGTGATGGCGCGGCGCAGCGGGTCGGCCACGATCGGCAGTTGCCGGAAGGCGGCCATGCCGTGGCGCTCGATCCAGGCCCGCAGCGCCGCATGCTCGCGGTCCACCGCGGCGGCATCGGGCTGGCGCGGCAGCTCGATGCCGGCCTTGCGCAGGAAGGCCAGGCCGACGTCGAGCGCGCGGTCGAAACGGCCGAGCGTGGTGTAGAGCGCCGCGCGCAGGCGCGTGAGGTCGGCGCCGAAGATGCCCTCGCCCGCGACCTGCTCGAGCGCCGCGAGCCGTGCCTCGGCCACCTCGAGCGCACCGGTCATGAACTCGGCCTCGCCGCACAGGGCGCGTGCATGCAGGCCGTCCTCGCTCGCATCTTCTTCGCCCAGGAAGGCCAGCGCGGCACGGAAGAAGCCGAGCGCCGAGTGATGGGCGGTGGCGGCCTTGGCCTGCCGGCCGGCCTCGAGGTTGAGCCGGGCGAAGGCGCGGCGCTCCTCGGGCGCGTCGACGGCCGGTCGCGCGAGACTGGCCTGCACGGCGAGCGTGAAGCGCTGCGACGGCGCGCCTTGATGCGCGAGCTGGCGGCGCACGATCTGCAGGTGCAGGCCCGGACGCTCGCCGGCCGCGAGCGAGAGGTAGGCGGCTTCGCGGATGCGGTCGTGCCAGAACACCCAGTCCTCGCCCTCGCGGTGCACGCTGCCGGCCTCGAGCGCGGGTTCGAGCACCGCATCGAGCGCACGGGCCGCCTCGGCGCCGGGTGCCAGGCCCATGGCGACCGCGAGCGACTCGGCCGAGACACGGTGGCCGAGGCAGGCCATGACGCGCAGCGCCGCCTGCGCGGACGCGGGCAGCAGCTCGAAGCGGCGCGCCATCAGTTCGGCCACGTTGTCCACGCCCGGATGCGAGGCGAGGCGCTCGAGGCTCCAGCGCCATGAAGCGCTGTCCGCGTCATAGACGAGCACGCCGTCGTCGGCCAGCAGGTGCAGCAGGTGGTGCGCGAACAGCGGATTGCGTCCGGTCTTGTGGCCGATGGCGCGCGCCAGTTCGTCGACCTCGTCGGGTGCCTGCTGCAGCGCCTGCGCGATCATCTCGCGCAGCGCGGCTTCGTCGAGCGGGCCGAGTTCGATGCGCGCGGCACCGGGCACCTGGGCCAGCGGGCCGGCGCGCAGCGGATGGTCTTCTGCCACTTCGCCCGCGCGGTAGGCGCCCACCAGCAGCAGGGCCGCGTCCTCGTGCTGGTGCAGCAGGCGCTCGAGCACCTGCAGCGTGCCGGCATCGGCCCATTGCAGGTCGTCGAGCAGGATCACGAGCGGCCGCGCCGAGCTCGCGAAGCAGGCCAGCAGCCGCGCCATACCCTGCAGCACCCGTTCGCGCTCGAGGCCGGGAGCGGCGTCGGGCGCATCGGGCGGCTCGGGCTGCGCGCCGAGCACGACGGCGAGCGCGGGCAGCAGTCCCGAGAGTGTGCGGTCGACCGGCTTGGCCGCGGCGGCGATGCGGCGGCGCCAGAGCGCGAACTCGTCCTCGGCGCAGCCGAGCACGAACTGCAGCAGCTGCTCGAGCACATCGACCACCAACGCATAGGGCCGGCCGCGGCGCCCCTCCTCGCTCTTGGCCGTTGCCAGCAGCGGCGCGCACGACTGCTGCATGCGCAGCATGGCCTCGCGCAGCAGCGTCGACTTGCCGATGCCCGAGTGGCCCGAGACCCAGGCCACGCGCGAGCGCGCATCGAGCGCAACGCCGCGGTACAGCGCGAGCAGCGCCTCGAGCTCGGCATCGCGGCCCAGCACGCGCGTGAGGCGCGGCAGCCGGCGCAGCGCCGAGTGCGCATCGAGCGCGAAGCGCGGGATGCTGCCGCGCTCGCGCAGCAGGGTGTCGCAGCGGCGCAGGTCGGCCAGCACGCCGGCGGCGTCCGCGTAGCGCTGCTCGGGCGCCTTCTCGAGCAGCTTCATGATCAGCAGCGAGAGCTGTTCGGGCACATCCGCCACCAGCTCGCCCGGTGCGCGCGCGGTGCGGGTCGCATGCGCATGGACCCGTACCGCGGCATCCTCGCCCTGGAACGGCGGGCGGCCCGTCAGCAGCTCGTAGAGCACGCAGCCCAGCGAATAGAGATCCGCGCGCGCGTCCACGCGCAGGTTCATGCGCGCGCCCAGCTCGGGCGCCATGTAGTGGAAGCAGTCCTCGTCCCAGGCGGCCTCGCCGTGATCGGGCGCGGCCTCAGCGTCCGACATGGTGGCGGCATGGCCGAAGCCGGTGAGGCAGGCCCGGCCGTCGGGCGCGAGCAGCAGGCGGTCGGGCGTGATCGCGCGATGCAGCACGCCGGCCGCGTGCATCGCACCGACGGCGGCGACCAGCCGCAGCGCGAGATCGAGGAAGGCGGCAGTGTCGCTGGCGCCCGCACTCGCGCCGCTGCCGCGCAGGGTCTCGCCGCCCGGGTCGCGCAGCACCAGCAGCGCGCCTTCGCCGTGCGGCATCAGCGCGACGGGGAGCGCGGCCCAGTCGTCGCGCAGCACATGGCGCAAGCCGTACTCGCGCTGCAGCAGCGCGGCCGCGGCCGGCGTGGCCTGGCCCCGGCCCGCGACCAGCGAGGTGGGCCCGGCGCCCGCGCGCGCGCGTTCGAGCCGCGGCATGCCGCCGCTGAGCTCGCGAAAGTCCTGGAACCGCATTTCCGGCGGATGGGCCGGCCCCTCGGGTGGATCGGACGCCGCCGCGCTGTCACGTGTCCCGAGTTCCTGATCCTGCATGGTGTGAGCCTCCTGCCGGCTGCTTCCGACTGACGGCCTCGATTGGAACCGCGCTGGCCGCGCGAGAGCGGCGACTGGCGTTGGCGGGTGTTAGGCGTTGTTAGGCGACGGCGCGGAAGCGGGTTTTTGTCGTCGCGGCATGAAAAGTAATGTGCTCATGGGCCGCCTGGACACACAGGCATACAGAGGCCGGCGGCTCGCCGTGGCAGCGCCCCTAGATTCAGCGCCATCGGCCGATGCCGACCACCCCCCTCCCCCTGTTCAAGCAAGGAAAGACACCATGACCCCGATCTCCCGCCGCCTCGGCGCCACCCTCCTCGCCGGCGCCTTCGGCCTCGCCGCCCTCGCGCCGCTGGCCACCTTCGCGCAGCCCGCGCCCGGCGCGCAGCCGCCCAAGCCCACCATCGTGCTGGTGCACGGCGCCTTCGCCGATTCGTCGAGCTGGGACGGCGTGGTGCGCGATCTGCAGAAACGCCACTACCCCGTGATCGCGGCCGCGAATGCGCTGCGCGGTCCGGCTTCCGACGCGGCCTCGGTCGCCGCCGTGGTCGATTCGGTGAAGGGGCCGGTGGTGCTCGTGGGCCACTCGTATGGCGGCTCGGTCATCACGGCGGCCGCCAACGGCAAGCCCAACGTGAAGGCACTCGTCTACGTGGCGGCCTTCGCGCCCGAGGCCGGCGAAACCGCGCTCGGCCTCACCGGCAAGTTCCCGGGCAGCACGCTCGGCCCGACGCTCGCGCCGCCGGTGCCGCTGGCCGACGGCGGCAAGGACCTCTACATCGACCAGGGCAAGTTTCCCGCGCAGTTCGCCGCCGACGTGCCGCTGGCCCAAGCGCGCCTGATGGCCGTAGGCCAGCGCCCGATCGCCGAGGCCGCGCTCAACGAAGCGGCGCAGGCGCCGGCCTGGAAGTCGGTGCCCTCGTGGTTCGTCTACGGCGACCGCGACAAGAACATTCCGCCGGCCGCGATGGCCTTCATGGCCGAGCGCGCGCATGCGAAGAAGACGGTGGTGGTCAAGGGTGCCTCGCATGTGGTGATGACCTCGCAGCCCGAGGCGGTCACGCGCGTGATCGTCGAGGCGGCGGGCGGTTGAGAAGGAGCACACCATGAGCGACATGAATAACGAAAAGGCACTAACGGCGTGAGGACAGCACTCATCTTCGGCGGCGCAAGAGGCATCGGGGCCGGCGGCCATGCCGTGGCCTTCACCTACGTGTCGCGCCCCGACAAGGCCAGCGGACTGGTGGCCACCGTGGAATCCGGCGGCGCACAGGCGCTGGCGATCGAGGCGGACAGCGCAGATCCCGGGGCGATCCGCCACGCCGTGACGCGTGCGGTCGAGCGCTTCGGCAGCATCGACGTGTTGGTGGTCAACGCCGGCTTGCTGCGCATGGGCACCATCGACACGGTGAGCCTCGAGGACCTCGACCGCATGCTCGACATGAACGTGCGCGGCGTGTACCTCGCGATCCAGGCCGCGCTGCCGCACCTGCGCGACGGCGCGCACGTCGTCACGATCGGCAGCAACGTGGCGATCCGCACCGGCCTCGCCGGCGCGAGCGTCTACCAGCTGACGAAGACCGCGGTCGCGGGCCTGGTCAAGGGCGTGGCGCTGGACCTCGCGCCGCGCGGCATCACGGTCAACAACGTCCAGCCCGGCCCGACCGACACCGACATGAATGCCGGCGCGATCGACGCGCTGGCCGGCATGAGCCCGCTCAAGCGGGTCGCGCAGCCGCGCGAGATCGCGGGCCTGATCGCCTACCTGGCGAGCGACGAAGCCGGCTACTTGACCGGCGCGAGCTTCACGATCGACGGCGGGCTCACGCTCTAAAGGCGTCGCCCGCGGCGCTCTCATGTCCGATGCCCGCGCCGCACAAGCACCTCGCCGGCCTCGACGCGGTAGCGCGTCGCATCGACCGCCAGTCCCGGCAGCGCCGCGAGGCGGGCGCGGAATTCCTTCATGTGGGGCGTCTCGAAATGGGCCTGCAGGGCGCCGTCGTCGTCCCACAGCTCGCTGAGCCATGCACGCCCCGCCACCTGCGCGTCGAATCCGATGGCGTAGTGGCGACAGCCCGGCTCCGCGCGCGTAGCGCACTCGAGCACCATGCCCAGTTGCCGCAGGCGTTCGGCGGCCCGAGGGTCGACCTCGATATGCCCGATCACCGCGATCATGCGTCGCTCCCTTCGATTGCGGCGGCATGCGCCACGGCCTCGATCTCGATCAGCCACTCGGGCCGCACCAGGCGCTTGACCACGACGAAGCTGCTGGCCGGCGGCCGCTGCGTGTTCACGAAGCGGTCGCGCACGACGACCACCGAGCGCAGGTCCACCTGAGGCACGCGCTCGTCGCAGAAGTAGTTGAGCTTGACGAGGTCGGCCATTGACGCGCCCACGGCTTCGAGCGCGTGTTGGATATTGAGGAAGCACTGCTGCAGCTGCGCGGTGAAGTCGCCTTCGCCGACCAGCGCGCCATCGGCGTCGCGCGCGGCCTGACCCGACACGTGGATGAGGCGGCCGCCCCGGGACTGCACCACGTGCGAGTAGCCCACCGGTGGCGGCAGGGTCGCGGGGTTGTGAAACAGCGTGGAGCTCGGTGTATGGGTCATCGGGAGAGGTCCTTTCAATGGCGGTGGAAGCATCGGCCCATCGGGGCCGCCGCCATTGCAAGGGCTCGAGTGCACTGGAGGTCAAGCACTTTCCGCGCGCGCGCAGCGACGCGGAAAACCCGCCTGGCGATGCGCCCGCGGCTGGCTAGGATCGACACACACGCAAGGAGACCTTAATGCACGACCTCGCCTCGCTCCAGCAACTGCTGGAACCGATCTTTCCCGGCCTGATGGGCGTGCGCCTCACCGTGCTCGAACCCGATCGCGTGGTGGCGCAGATGGAGGTGCGCGCAGACCTCTGCACTGCCGGCGGCATCCTGCACGGCGGCGCCTACATGGCATTCGCCGACACGCTGGGCGCGGTCGGCACGATCGCGAACCTGCCCGAGGGCAAACGCACGACCACCACCGATTCCAGCACCAAGTTCATCGCGGGCGCGAAGCTGGGCACGAGCGTGACCGGGACCTGCGTGGCGCTGCACCGCGGCCGCACGACGATGGTTTGGCAGACCTCGGTCACCAATGCCGACGGGCGGCTCTGCGCGCTGGTGACGCAGACGCAGCTCGTGCTCGGCTGAGGGATCAGGCGTCTTTCTTGCCGCCCTCGGCCTTCTCGGGCGTCTTGTGTTCGGCCAGGCCCGCCTCGTGGAGCTTTGGATTCTTCACTTCCTTCATCAGCTTCTCGCCCTCGGTGTCGCGACCATCGGTCGGCACCGACTCCTCGCGGGTGACCTCCGGCTCCTCGCGCGGAAGCGGCTCGGTGTTCTCTGCGTGCTCGGCGCTGCGGGTGCTGGCTGTCATGGGACCTCCTTTGGCGGGCTTGGGCGGGTGAAACACACAGCCTCGCCAGCGCGCACGGCACGGCACGCAATCCTTCGGCGACAGCGCGTGCAGGACATTGACCATGGTCGGCCGGTGCTTCCCTACTTCTTGAGCAAGGTCACGATGCCGGTGACCACCGACACGATCGCCGTCACGATCGGCGTGACCAGTGTGATGAAGTCGCGGATGCGCTCGGTGTACTGGCGCAGCCGCTGCGCCTTGCCCGGTGCGGGCGAACCGTCGGTGAGCGCGCTCGCGAGTCGGTGCGAGAGCCGGTCGATGCCGCGGTTGCGGCGATGGAACACCAGCAGGCCGGTGAAGATGCCCGTGATGTGGCTGAACGCGATGCTTGTCACGTAGTAGAGGATCTCGCGCCATTCGCGCGCGCCCTGCGGCATCAGCGGCACGTCGTCGGTGTAGGCGATGACCGCCGCCATGCCGAGCACCGATAGCACGGCAATGGCCCCGGCCATCAGCAGCTGGTAGGGCAGCCGCACCCTGAACAGCGCGACGAACAGCATGCCCAGGCCCAGCGGCAAGATCACTGAGGCCACGCGCAGGAACAGCTCGTTGAGATCGAGCAGCACGATGGTCACGGCATGCATCGCGACCAGGCACAGCACGGGCAGCACGAGGAACAGCAGCACCGATCCGATGCCGGGACGCTGGGGTTGTGTCGGGGTTGGCGGGATCGCGGGCTCGGCTGCTTCCGGTGCCGCGACCGGCGCGTCCACGGGAACGGCAACGGGCGTCGCCACCGCGCTGCGCGAGGCACTCAGCACACTCTCGAGTTCCGCGACCCGCCGCGACAGCGCCTCGAGCTCGCGCCGCAACGGCGCGAAGAAGAACAGGTCGCGCCCGCAATGCCGGCAAGCCAGCGCCTGCTCGGCGATGGGCTCGGCGCAGTAGGGACAGGCGACCGTGAGCGGCGCGTCCGGCGAGATTGCGGCGACCCCCATGCGGACTACTGCGCCTTGAACTGGATCAACTTGCTGCTGACACGGCCCTCGGCATCGCCGACCTGCACGCGCAGCTGGTGTTCGCCCGCGGGCACGCGCGCGGCGTCGATCGCGATGCCGGTGTCGCTGATGTAGGGCCGCACGCGCTCGGTGAGATCGACCACCGGCTCCTTCATGTACTGCACCTTCACCGTCTTCGGATCGATCACGACGCCGCCGCGCGGCTTGAAACCGATCTTCAGCGCGACCGCCTCGCGGCCGGCCTCGGTGCTCGGGCTCGCAACCTCGATGCCGGGCCCGCGCGTGAGGCCGGCGCGCTTGTTCTCGAGATAGGCCGAAGGCAGCTTCGCTTCGGCATCGGTGATCAGCTCGAGGCTGGAGGCGGCATGGCAGTACGCCGCGCCGCAGAGCAGGAAGACCAGGGTTGAGAACTTTCCTTTGAACATCGATTGCCTCGCCATTCGCCATTGCCGAAGACCAAAGTCTCGCGCCATCACAGCGGGCCGCACGCTACGAAAGCTCGTAGTCGTGCAGCGGCGCCGACGCCCTTAGCTTCGGGGCATTCACCGCGCGAAAGATGCTCTTGCCCACGCTGCTCCACCGCCTCCTTCTTTCATTGCTCCTGCTGCCGCTGACCGCCGCGGCCGCGCCGCCGTTTCCACCACTGGGCGCGGCCTATTCGGAAGTTGGCGGCCTCGTGCGCGAATCCGATGAGTTCGAGAAAGCCGGCCGCTTCCGCGACAGCGACGAACGGCTTCGCCGCGCGCTGCAGCAGTTGCCGCGCGAGCAGGCCGCCTCGCTGTCGATGGAGGCCTTTCTCGCGAAGGACCTGATCCTCGGCCGGCTCGCCGACAACAGCGATGCGCGTGCCGACGATGCCGCGCTGCTGGCCTGGCTCGAGCAACGCGCGGCCTGGCGCGATGCCTTCTGGGGCCGCGAGGCCAATGCTGCGCTGTCGGGCCGCAACGCACTCGCGCTGCAGTTGTGCAAGGTCGGCCGCTGCCGCGAAGCGCTCGCGCTGCAGGAAGAGATCTACCGCCTCACGCTGAAGTCGGCCGGTCCCACCGCGCGCAACACGCTGGTCGCACGCCACAACCTCGCGGGCACGCTCGGCGAATCGGGCCGCTATGGCGAGGCGCTGGCGATCGGCGAGGAACTGGCCGCGGCCGCGCAGGCGCAATGGGGCGCCGACGATCCGACGACGCTGCGCATGCGCAACGCCGTGGCGGTGAACCTCAGCGACCTCGGCCGTTTCGCCGAGGCGCTGAAGCTGCACGAGCAGGTCTACGAAGCGCGCCGCCGCGCGCTGGGCGCGCAGGCACCGGACACGCTGAGTTCGCTGGCCAGCCTGTCGGCCACCTACTCGGCGCTGTACCGCCACCGCGAGGCCCTGGCCTATGCGCAGCGCGTGCACGAACTCACGGCCGCGGCCCATGGCGACGCCGATCCGCGCAGCGCGCGGGCCGCGAGCGCCGAGGCCATCGAACTGCGGCGCATGGGCCGGCTCGGCGCGGCGCACGACAAGGCGCGCACGGCCTGGACGCAACTCGCGGCCGCGCGCGGCGCGGGCCATCCCGACACGCTCTATGCGCTCAACGTCTATGCCAGCGTGCTCGAGGCGCAGGGCCGGCACGAAGAAGCGGCGCAGCGCTCGCGCGAGGCGCTCGACATCCGCGTCGCGCTGATGGGCGAGCAGCATCCGCTGACGCTGGCCGCAGTGCACAGCCTGGGCCGCTCGGTGCTGTCGGCGGGCGATGCGAACGAGGCGCTCGCGCTGTTCGAACGCGCGCACGAGAGCCGGCGCGCGCTGCTAGGCGACGCACATCCCGAGACGCTGCTGTCGCTGATCGAGCGCATGGGCGCCGCGCTGGCGGCCGACCGGCTCGACACGGTGAAGCCGCTGATGCCGCGGTTTCAGCGCGACGTGGAAGCGCTGCGCGCGCAGCATGGCTTGAGCGTGAAGAGCCGGCGCGCGCTGTTCGAACGCTATGTGGAGGGCTACCGCCACCATGCGCTGGCCAGCGTGCGCGACGGCGAGAACGCGCGGGCCTTCGAGATCGCGGAGCTGTCGAAGGCGCGCACGCTGATCGAGAGCACGGCGCTGCAGCAGGCCAACCGCGGCCGGCTGTTGCCAGCGAAGGAGCAGGAGGCGGTCGACCGCCACGAGGCCGAGCTGGCGCGCATCGACCGCAGCCTCGACGAGACCGGCGCGCAGGTCGACCGCCGCCAGACGCTGGAGGCCGAGCGCAACCGCGTGGTGCTGTCCTATGCCGACCTGCAGCGGCGGCTGCGCGCTCGGCATCCGAAGTACGCGCAGCAGTCGCAGCCGCATCTCGCCTCGCTGGCCGATGCGAAGCGGCTGCTGCCGGCCGACAGCGTGTTCGTGAGCTACCTGCTCGATGGCGACCGCGTAATGGCCTTCGTGGTCGATGGCAGCGGGCTGCTGCAAGCTGCCGAACTCGCACCGCTGCCCGGCCTCGCCGACAGCATCGATGCCTACCGGCGGCTGGTGGGCGATGCGCTCGGCGAGGGGCAGGCGGTGTGGCAACTCGGGCCCGAGCGCTATCGCGTGGCACCGGCCGCGCAGCCGCCGCAGGAAGGCGCGCAACGCGTGAGCGATGCGGCGCCGATCGGTCAGTGGCTGTCGAAGCGGCTGATCGCGCCGCTGCAGGCGAGCATCGGCGCGCGGCGGCGGCTGATCGTCTCGCCCGATGGCGCGCTCGCGATGCTGCCCTTCGAAACGCTGCCGGTCGACGGCGAGCTGCTCGCGCAGCGCCACAGCGTGGGCTACGTGCAGTCGCTCTCGATGATGGAACTGCTGCAGCGCCGCTCGGCCAGTTACGGCCGCCTGCCACCGCGCAAAGCGATGCTGGCGATCGGCAATCCGGTGTACGAAGGCAATGCACGGGCGGCACAGCCTTCGGCCAAACGCGGCGCGGCCGCCGGCGACGATGCGCTGCTGTCGGCCCGCGCCTCGGCCGAGAGCGAGGAAGGCATCGGCGCGGCGGTCGAGGAACTGCGCGAGAACAGCTGGGAGAACCTGCCCGGCACGCAGCGCGAACTCGAAAGCATCGCGCGCGTGTTCCGGCATCGACAGGTCGACCTGGTCAGCGGCGCCGACGCGACCGAGCAGAACCTGCAGCGGCTCGACCGCGGCGGCGAGCTCGCGAAGTACCGGCACCTGCTGTTCTCGGTGCACGGCTACCTGAGCCCGAGCGTGCCGGCGCTGAGCGCGCTGGTGCTGGGCCAGGTCGACAACCCGCCGTCGGTGGACGGCTATGTCACGGCCGCGGAATGGCCGGGCTACACCTTGCGCAGCGACCTGGTCGTGATGTCGGCCTGCGAGACCGGCATCGGCAAGGTGGTGGCGGGCGACGGCGTGATGGGGCTGCCCTATGCGCTGTACGTAGCGGGCAACGTCAACACGGTGATGACGCTGTGGCCGGTCAGCGACGAGAGCACGGCGCGCTTCATGGAGGCCTTCTTCGCGCGCATCGAGCGCAGGCTGCCGGTGGAACGCGCGCTGGCGGAGACCAAGCGTGCCTTCGCCGAGGGCGAATACGGCGAACGCCTGCGAAAGCCCGCCTACTGGGCGCCGTTCGTGCTCTACGGCACCTGAAGCGCGGGTGCCAGCGGCACGTGGCGCGCCATCGCCTCGGAGGTGGCGCGGTCGCGCGGGAACCACATCTCCACGCGCAGCGAGGCCGGCGTCACGTCCTGCGGCAGCGCGAACACGCTCTGCATGACCTCGAAGGACAGCGCGCCGAACTCGGTGTCGAAGACGAAGCTGAAATACGGCACGCCGACCGCGCGGCCGCGCTCGGGCATGCGGCCCGGGTAACGGCGCTCGAGCGCGCGTGCGAGCCATTCGACGCGCGAGGCGAGCGCGGGCCGGCTCCAGGTTTCGGCGCGCAGTTGCGTGAGCAGCGCGGCGGCCGTGGCCTCGGGTTCGCGGGCGCGCGACAGCAGGCCCTGCGGATGCCCGATGGCCGTGATGATGTCCAGGCCCATGCCACCACCGCCGGCCGTGCGCCAGAGCCCGGGCATCACGACCGACGACAGCCAGCGTGCGCCGCGGTTCTGTTCCACCGTCTTCCAGTCGGCATCGAAGGCCAGGCCCGGATGCGGCAGGTGCGCCTCGAGCGTGCGGCGCACGGCCTCGCGCACGAGATTGGCTTCGGCGCCCTGCGTGTCCTCGTCGGGCTGCGGCAGCGCGAATCCGCATTGCAACAACGCTGCGTTGCGCACCGACACCGGCACGCCGAGCTCGGCCATCCACGCGAGGATCAGGCCGCGGCTCGGCAGCGCGCGGCCGGATTCGAGGAAGCTGACGTGCCGCTGCGAGACGTCGAGACGCCCTGCCAGCTCGAGCTGGCTGATGCCGTGCTCGAGGCGCGTGCGGCGCAGGATCAGCGCGATGCTCACGCGGCCGGCCGCTCGCCCATCGAGGAGATCGTGCCTTGCGCGACGGCCACCAGCTTCTCGCCGCCGTCGGCATCGAGCGCGAAGATCTCACAGGCACAGACGGCCTGGTGCTTGCCGCCATGCAGCACGCGGGCGCGCGCGAGCAGCGTGTCGCCCTGCGCGGGGCGCACATAGTTGATCTTGTACTCGGCGGTGACGACCGCATCGGACAGCGCGCTGCCGCCCGCGAAGGTCAGCGCGTTGTCGGCCAGGTAGCTGAGCACGCCGCCATGGGCGAAGCCGTGCTGCTGCTTGAGCTCGGGCCGCAGCGCGAGTCGCAGCTCGGTGAGCGCGGGGCCGAAGGCCAGGATCTCGGTGCCGAGCAGCACGCTGAAGGGCTGGGCCTGCAGCACCGCGCGTGCATGGGCCAGCTGCTTGGGCTCGCTCATGGCGCGGGCTTCTTCGGCGCCATCTGCGCGGGGTCGTAGAAGAACTGCTCCGACGCGATGCGCTCGCCCGACCAGCGCTGCCAGGCGATCTCCTCGATGCGGCTGCTGCTGCCGTCGAGCCAGTCGAACTCGAAGATCCAGCGGATCGCGACATGGTCGCCCTGCACGAAGGCCGGGCGCACGCACTGCGAACGGACCGCGGACGCGCGGGCCAGCGTGGCGCGCTCGCGCGCGATGTTGGCGGCCAGCCCCGCGCGCGGCGGCGACTGGTTCTCCTGCATGGTCGAGTCCTCGGTATAGAACTCGGCGAGGGCTTCGGCATGGAAGTTGGACTCCACGCGCGCGATGAATTTCTCGAGGGTCTCTGCTGTGGGCATGGGAAGGCTTTCGAAACCGGGAGGGGCGCCGGGGCCGCAAGGGCCGGCCGACACCGGCCATCATGCGGCGCGACGGCCGGGTTGTCGATGACCTCCGACGTAGTCGGAGGCCCTCCCGCCGCAACTCAGGCCGTGGCTGATCCGGGCGTCGAGCGTCGCGCGACGCGACGCAGATCGTGCGTGTTGAGGCGTCGAACCTGCGTTGCCTGCGCTTCGTCCATTCCCTGTGCAACCTGGTGCAAGAAGCGCTTCATCGCCTTGTGAAGGCCCGAAGCGGACCAGGGGCTGGGCTGGGGCACCCCGGGGGAGAAGCGCGCCAGTACCGCGATACCGTGATTGCTTCGCGCGTTGACATGCGGCTCGAGTCCGTGACGCGCCAATTCCTGCTCCAGTTCGTACACATGCTCAGCCGCAATCGGCAGCCGCTTGGTCACGCGTGCAGAATCCCTCACCTCGAGCAGCCAGGGTTCTGCGCGGTGGGCACCTCCCTCGTCTCCGGGCGGCACCAGGTCTTCGCAGCGCAGTGCCGTCACCTCACCGAGCCGCAGGCCGGTGGCGCGGATCCAGCGCAGCGCTCGGCGGAGCCGGCGCGCCGACTCGTCGTCGCTATGCAGTTCCAACTCCCGATCAAGGTGATCCCATGGCATCGGATCTGCCCGATCAACTTGCGCTACCACTGGCGGAGTCACGGGCAAAGGGTGTGCCGCAAAGGGGCTATGCGTAAGATATCCCCGTTTCACAAGGTGGGCGAACAGGCCACGCAAGATCACCAGGGCCTGCCGCTGTGCGGCGGGAGAGAGTCCACCTTCAAAGGGTCGCCATAGCGGTGACCAGCGTTGATGGTGACGCGGACCGCACCATTCGGCAGGCGGTGATACAAGGAATCTCTGGTAGGCGTGCACATCCTCAGCCGTGACCGACGATAGGGGCTTGCCTCGCTCGAGCGTAGCCCACAAAAGCATACGCTCGGCCTCCTTGCGATAGGACCGTTGCGTGGCGCTGAGTACCGACGGCACGGACGAAGTGACCGCCCCCAGAGAAGCGCTTCGACTGCCAAGCCACTCGACGATGGCCTCGACATCGTTGCGCGCGGACGGGTTGCTATCGGCTGCAACTGCTCTGCGAAACGCCCCTTGGCTGCCATCCAAGGCGGGTGGCAGCATCAGCTTCTCCAGAGGTCGAAGTTCCAGCGCAGGCGGCACCACCGCATGGAGTTCATTCAGCGCCAGTTGTGATCGTTTACGCAGGGCGTGTCGCCCCACGCGCAGGCCAAGCGCTTGCTCATTCGCCTGCAGCCATTCCACCACGCGTGCCGCTTTGTGCGCGCCGATACCGGGCACCCTGGCCCACCAGCGCGCGCCGCTCTGATTAACGCGCTCGACAAGCTCTTGCAGCGTGCGCAATTGAGCCCTTTCCAGCCGGCCCGCCAGCAAGGGATGCAGCCACGCGCTGACGGGATCGTTGGGTCGAGGATCTTCAGCTGTCAGATCCTCGAGCCAGCGCAAGGCTTCCAACTGGCGCTGCACGACCCGGGCCCGACGCGAGCTCGCGCCGCCCTGCGCGGCGCCGTCGCTGGCACCCGCTTTCGGATGGGCCGCCTCGTACGCCTCGATCTGCTCGGCATGCGAGAAATCTTCCAGCCCCTGCTCGCGCGCGAAATCCTCCAGGGTCGGGAAACTGGGTGCGCTGGCGAACCGCTCTGGGTCCAACAGGATCAGCCGCGCAGTACCAGGGCGGCGCTCGCGCCGCGCAGCGGCCGCGAAGGCATCGCGCATCCACCCGATGGTGCGCCGAACATTGCGCATGTCGGCCGACTCCCCCTCGAGCCGCAGATACCGATCCCAGCTCGCTCGAGCGTCGAGACCTTGGATCAACGCGCGCATGAACGCGAAGTGCGCGCGTTGCAGGCGTTGACGGTGGGTTTTCATGTGAAATATCGGAGACGGGACGATCGCGACGCCTCGGCACGTCCTGCCGGACCACGCGCGCAACCCCGTCGCATCGGATGCTCTACCCTGACTGATTCTAGCTGGCGTCCCACGGCGTACCCGGCCGGCAAGGCGCTCCACGGGTCTTCACCCCCTTCCCGCGCTCATCGCGAAGAGAAGCGATCGATCATCGCGACATCGATCGCGCGTCCGATTCGCTCGAGAACGTCCGGCGTCGGCTGGATCCGACCGAGTTCTAGGCGAGAGATCATCGCGCGAGACACGCCGGCGCGTCGTGCCAACTGCCTTTCGGAAAGGCACGCCGCATTCCGAAGATCGAACAAGTTCTTACCGCTGCGCATATCCCATCGGTCTCGTTGCAAGCTCAATGAGTCCCGAATTTTCAGGGGGCTTTGTGCGTCCCCGGGGGGCGAGGAAACACACGACGACCATTCATCCGCTCCAGGACCTAGCTGGCGGCCAAGCCATGTCACGTCGATCCACTGTCGCATGACGTCTTCATGACTTCAAGCTCGAGGCGACAGGCCTCGTCGATGATCAACGAATAGAGCGCTTGCAGAAAGCCGCCACGAATGCCATGGTCCGCGGCGAACGCAGACGCGAGTCGCTGGACGCGATCCATCCGCCAAGGCTCCAAGAGTGACATACCGTGCTTGCGCTTGTGGAGACCAATGCGCGTGCTGCAGTCCAACCGCTGCCGGAGTGCGTGGAGCAGACGTTCGTCAATGCCATCGAGTTGATCGTGAAGCGCATTCAGTCTCGCGAGGGCTTGATCGGGGCTGGCGCTCACTGTCCGACTGTCGAGCGCATAGAACGAAGATGGGGGTTGCATGAGTCCGATGGAAGAAATTCTTGGACCCCATCCTTGTCGCTTCCGTGATCGACCGCAAGGCTTGCATGAGATGCAAAGTCATGTCGCTCTGACCTGAACGCGCGGCAAGCTGAAACCGCGCCGGACAACGATACAAGTCAGTCCGAGCCATGCGCCTTTCGTGTGACGCAATTGTGGTCGGGGGCTATGGCACCGCGGTGGCCTCTCCCGCCACGGAAAACTGGTGCTCTTCTCGCCAGGAGACGGTCCGTGGCAGCGCTACCGTTTTGATCTGCACACGGCGAGCAACGTTGGCAGCCGTCACCGCTCCGCGATGCACGCCTGTCTCCGGTGCCAGATCTGGTAGTTCTCAAAGTCTGTGCGCTTTCATCTAATCCTTCGAGGCAAACTCAGTGAAAGCGAATCATGCACATCGTGGCAGGCACCGCGAGCTCTTTGTCGAATAGCGCATTCGCGGCGATGGCACACTACCGCTATCGCGTCTTTGTCGAAAAGCTTCATTGGGAGCTTGAGAACGATGGCGTCACCGAACTCGACCAGTTCGATCGTCCGGACACCATGTACGTGATGGCGCGCGAGCGAGATGCTCGTCTGAAAGGTGTAGCCAGACTTCTACCCACCAATCAGCCTTACCTGCTGAATGACGTTTTCCCGGAGCTGCTTGACGGCCATCCACCCCCAAATAGCGAAAAGGTATGGGAGCTGTCAAGATTCTCAGTCATCGATCTCGACGCTCCCCGCCTCGAAAGCCAAGGCTCACACGACGCCCCCGAACGCGCCCTGGCACTGCTGGACGTCGTGATGCGCATGGCCGCCTTCGGCGGCGCGGACGAACTCGTCACCGTTTCGCCCCTCGGCGTCGAGCGAATTCTTCGTCGAGCCGGTGTTGTCGCACATCGCATGGGCAGGCCAGTTTGTCTGAACCAGCACTTCCTGTACGCATGCAGGATCGAAATCGCGCCTTCGATCCGCAGGCGGACGGGCCATTGACCTTTTCGATGAACCCTCACGAGCGGCTTTGGCGTGTCAGCCGCTACCTTGCCGCAAGGCGACAGCAAGGCTGCCGAAAAGCATTGTGGCACCGCGGTCCAATCTCATATCAGCAGTCGGAGACGAACCAAACACGCTACCGCCGCAGCCTTGTTCGCAACCCGCAACTTTCGGATTGCGTTCTTTACGTGATAGTTGACCGTATTGGGCGAAACGCCGAGCAAGATAGCAACTTCGTCCGACGTCTTCCCGTCTGCCGTCCAACGCAAAACATCCAGTTCCCGAGCCGTGAGAGCCGGGCACAGCCGTCGCTCGCTCGGCCAGAGTACCTCCGAAAGGTGTTGGTGTGCCGCATCCGACAACCATTGCACCTGCGCGCCTCGCGCCGATACTTCCGCTGCGGAGAGCGGCTCATGCGAGCGTGCCAGCGTAAGCATTCCGACACTTCCGGTGGCATCAAATGACGACTGGGCCCAACCCGCAAGCAATCCTGCCTCGCGGGCCTCCGTCCAGAGCTGCGGGACATCCTTGAATACATCCTGTCGCCAGATCAACGGCGCGCGCGAGCGAACGCCGTGCGCTACGGTCGGGTCGATTGAGAGATAGTCTTGCTCACGATAGCGTTGCTGCCAAGCCGGCGCATAGTTGTTGACCATCAACGTCTTGGGATGGGCAAAAGAGTTGAAGACCCGAAATCCATAGGCACAGTGCTCGAACCCCAAGCATCGCGCACCACGGGCAATCGCTTCGAATTTGGACTCGACTCCCGTTGCGCGTTGCAACGCATCGTCAATCTCCAAAAAAAAGTTGTTTGTTCGAATGAGGCTGTCGCTCCGTCGGGGTTTCGAGAGCCGCAGCGCATTGCCATGGCGGTGACCCAGAAACGGTAGGTAGGATTTTTTCTTCACTGCCGGACTTTCATTCAACAAATGTCTACGTCCGTCGGTCTTTGCTTCACCAGAGCATGAATGCAGAAAACCAAACCGGTAGCAGGCAGTCTAAGAACAGACTTCTTTCGTCACACCGACAAATGTTCCATTCTTCCCGCCACGGAAGCGTGCTCGCGGCCATTTCGAAACGACGACGTCTAGGATCGAGCAAGGGCACCAATTCTGAGTGTCTCGACGCCCCCAATACCTCCATTCACCCTTGATGGCGCAAATCTGGTTGATCGTTGTCGACGGATTCGAACTGTTCGATGTCGCGGCTGCGATACAGGTCTTCGAGGCAGCCAACACGGCTCACGGCGAGATCTACGGGAGATCGTTCTATGAGATCCACATCTTTGCTCCGGCAGCAACTCCGGTTCGTGGCGCTGGCAGCACCATCCTGAACATCAGCGCACTGCCGGCAGATTTCGGCGAAAATGTTCACACCGCGCTGGTGATCGGTGGCACTGCATCGCACATGTTGTCCGCATCTTCGACGCATACGAGCCGTGCGCGTGATTGGATCCTTCAGCATCGATCGAAGATCGATCGCATTGCCTCGGTCGGAACCGTTGGTTTCACGGTGGCCGACGCCGCACACCGAAGGACCGGGCGACCAGACGCCCGTCGCCTGTGGGATGCCGTGGCGGCCTCCGCAGGCATGAAGCTCGCACTCAAGCTGGTGGCGGACGACCTCGGGCAGCCTATCGCCATCAAGGTGACCGAACAGATCGGCGCCTCCTGGGAGCCGATCTCCGCACCGTTCCGCTTTCGCAGTGGCCTTCCCGCACGCGCCACCGGGGACAGTCGTGTCATTGCCCTGCACGCCTGGATGGACGAGAACCTCCACGAACGCCTGTCCGTGGAGACACTGGCGGAACGGGTGGCGATGACACCAAGAACTTTTGGTCGCTTTTACCTCCGAACCACTGGCATCACGCCGGCGCGCGCGGTCGAGTTACTTCGTCTAAGTCGGGCTTGCGACGAGATCGAGACAACGCCGATGTCATTCAAGGCCATAGCCTTGCGTTGCGGCTTCTCGACAGAAGAAGTGATGCGTCGAGCATTCTTGCGAGTTCTCAAGATGTCGCCGAGTGACTATCGCCGGCAGTACCGGGCCGGTACGCAGCAAGGTAGCCAGGACTGACCAGCACTCAGCAGTAGTCTCTCAGGGCTGCGGAAGGTGGTCAGGCCAGATGAGACGCAAGGACAAGATCCTCGCGCCGAATCGATCGTCACTCAGTTGGCAAACTGCTCGCTGCCGACGATCCCGATCTTGACGACGCCAAGACGCTGAGCGCTGGCCATGACGCCTGCCACATGCTTGTACGGAACACTCTTGCTGGGGCGCAAATGGACCTCGGGTTGGTCGGGCTGCGCGGCAATCGTTGCCAGACGTTGCTCGAGATCAGCGCGGCCAGACACGACCTCTCCGTTCCATCCGATTGTTCCATCGGCTTCGACCTCGATGCGGACCTCCTTTGTGACAATCGGCGGATGCGGATCGTTGCTGGGGACCGGCATGTTCATCTTCACGGCGTGTGTCTGAATGGGGATCGTGATGATGAACATGATCAACAACACCAACATGACGTCGATCAGCGGTGTCGTGTTGATGTCGACGATGATCTCTTCATCACCATCGCCGCTATTCGCACTCATTGCCATCTTTTTCTCCTACCGGCTCGCGCTGCCCGCAGGCGGCTCGGTGATGAATCCAACCTTGTGGATGCCCGCCCGTCGACAGGCGGCCACCAGTCGCCCGACTGCCTCGTAAGGAACTTCTGCGTCACCGCGGATGTGGACCTCGGGTTGCGGCTCCTTGACTGCCATGATCTTCAATCGGGCGACCAAGGCTTCCACGTCGGGCATCCGTTCCACACCCCAGTAGAGGTCACCGCCACGGCTGACAGCAAGCACGATGTTTTCCGGCTTGGTCTGCGTCGGAACGTTACGTTCCTTGGGGAGTTCGAGCTTGATGGATTGCGTCACAACCGGAATGGTGATGAGAAAAATGATCAGCAATACCAACATCACATCGACCAAAGGGGTCGTGTTGATGCTCGAGTTCAATGCCTCGTCATTCCCATCGGCACTGACGTTCATTCCCATTTCGCAGGCTCCGTCGTGATGACAGGCGACTGAGCGCCCGCCTGTCCGTAGGCGCGCAGCAGGTAGGCAGGCACAAGCACGACCAGGCTCATCGCTTGGCTCCGATCAGTACATTGTGAAGATCTCCGCTGAAGTTGCGCACCCGCTCCATCGCGCTCTTGTTGCGTCGGATCAGCCAGTTGTAGCCCATCACTGCGGGAACGGCGACCGCCAGCCCGATGGCAGTCATGATCAACGCCTCCCCGACCGGACCTGCCACCTTGTCAATCGATGCCTGGCCTGAGATACCGATCGCCGTGAGTGCGTTATAGATGCCCCAGACCGTGCCAAACAGACCCACGAAGGGCGCGGTGGAGCCGACCGTCGCAAGAAAGGCAAGCCCATCCTGCAGCCTGCTCTGCACCTTCTCCACGGCGCGCTGGATGCTCATCGTCACCCATGTATGCAGATCGATCTGTTCAACCAGCGTGCCCTCATGGTGCTGACTGGCCGTCAGGCCCTGTTCGGCGATGTAGCGAAAGGCGCTTCCATTTCGCAGCGTTTGCGCTCCGGCTTGCACACTGCCAGCCTTCCAGAACGACTTGCTGGCCGCGCTGGCAGCATTCAGCAGCTTTTGCTGCTCGTACAGCTTGACGAAGATGATGCACCAGCTTCCGATGCTCATGAGCACCATGATGATCAACGTCCCTTTCGCGACGAAATCACCCTGCGCCCAAAGGGCGCTCAGTCCATAGGGATTCTCTATCGCGTGCGCGGACGGCGCTGCACTTCGGCCTTGATCCGGGCTCTCACCGGTCGTTGACGAGGGGACGTTCGCGTGGGTGCTCGCAACTGCCGGCGCACTGGCCGCTGGCATCGGACTTGGCACCGGCTGGGCTGACGCCGTAAGTGCGCCAACCATCAAGGTGACAGACATGGCAGCGAGCCGGACGCTGCGAATGAAATTGATGAGGGACATGAGTGCTTCTCCATTTGAAAATTTGACAAAACGTGCATCACTGGCACGTGGATCGCGCGTGGCAACGCGCCCCGCACGAACAGACCTGTCGCGGCAGACGCGGCGAGCGCGCGACGGCGAGGCGGCTCTTACTCGAGCTTCCACACGTACTCGACGGTGGCGACCGCACCGCCTATCGGTTGCCCCTCCGAATCGGTGCCCGGCTTGAAGGGACACCGGCTCAACACCTCCACCGCCGCCGCATCCAACGAACGATGCTCCCGGGTCGGTCCCGAGGGCCTGTCGATCTCCGCTTTCGCCACGCGACCAGACGCGTCGATCGTGAATCGAATGCGCGTGGTCCCTGTGGCCTCTGCTTTCAATGCCGCTCTCGGGTACTCCGGCTTCTCGCAAGAAGACACGTCGATGCGCGCCGGTGTGCCCAAGGGTCGAGGCACAGACGGCGGCGCTGGCGGCGCGATGACCACGGGCGCGGGGGGCGGCGGCACCGAAGAGGCCGTGATCGACGGCTGCGCATCTGCAGGCGGCGCGACATTGAGCTCCGGCGGGGGCACATAGCTCGGTGGCGGCGGCGCGGCCTTGCGTGGAGGCGGAGGCTTTCGGGGCGTTTCTTTGGGCGGCGGGGGCGGCGGCGGGGGGGGCGGTGCCTTGGGCTCCTCCAGGATGCTGACTTCCACGGGTGCCTTCACGACTTCCACGACCCGGCGCGCCAGTCCGCTCACCAGCGCCCAGCCCAAGAGCAGATGCAGTCCGACCACCACGAAGAAGCCGACCGCCTTGCTTGCAGGTCTTCGGTTTTCACTGAAATCCATGGATCAATTTCCTAGCCGGGGATCTGCCAGGCAGATGTCGGCAAAGTGCGAGGCGACGCAACCGCGGCGTCGGCAAGTCAGAGCGTTGAGCAACCCGTTCATGCGAACCTCGAGGGTGAGAACGCCTTCGCCTCCGTGTAAGGCCGCTTGGACTCGATAAGGTCCGCCAGAAGGCGTGCCCCGGCCGGCCCCAACGTGAATCCATGGTGTCCATGACCAAAGTTGAACCACAGGCCGCGATGGCGATGCGCCCGCCCGATGACCGGCTTCATGTCCGCGCAACATGGCCGCGCGCCGACCCAGGGCTCGTCTTCGACGGGAATACCCAAGCTCAGCAGCTCGCGGGCCTCGGCTTCAGCACCGGCGAGCTGACGTGGCGTCGGGTGCGCATCGATACGCGCGATCTCTGCGCCCGTTGTGATGCGCAGGCCTCGACGCTGCGAAGACATCACGTAGCCGCGTTCGGCGTCCAGGGTCGGAACGAGCACGCCATCTCCCCCGATATAGTGCCGGTGGTAGCCACGCTTGACGAACAGCGGCAACCGATAGCCCAGTGGTTTGATCAGCGAATCGGACCAGGGGCCGAGCGCAACCACCACGTGCCGTGCATGCAAGATGCCGCCATCGAGACGAGCCTCCCAACCGATCGATCGCTCCCTCAAGGCGATCGCGTCGGCACGGATGATGTGGCCGCCTCGTCGCTCGAACGCCTTGGCATAGCGTTCGACCAGTGCCCCTGGATCGCTCACGCTCCACGACTGCACCCAGTGAACGGCGCCGGCAACCGGCATGCGCAGCGCCGGCTCGGCCAAGGCCATCGCATGAGTGTCAAGTGCGTCAAAGGCGATGCCGTACTCCAGCTTCAGGCGCTCGGCCTGGGCGACTGCTCCCTCGAAGGCGCGCGGACTTCGGTACATCAAGCGAAGCCCCTTGCGGCGTACCAGATCTTCGGCGCCAGCAAGCGCCACAAAGCGGCCGTGCTCGTGCGTGGAATGTTTGATGAGCCCCGCGTACTCGCGACTGATGCGGCGGTGCTTCGACGGGGCAGAATTCCGCCAATAGCGCACCAACTGAGGTAGAGCGGCCAACAGGTCCATGAAGTGATAGTTGATGTCCAGGCCCCGTCCGAGGGCGGCACCGACCAGCGCTTTCAGATCGCGCGGGAACGTATAGGGTTCGACAGCCTCGCGCTGAATGACTCCCGCATTGCCATAGCTGGTCTCGCGCCCGACCGGCGAGCGATCGACCAGCGTGACTGAATGTCCGCGCAGCGTCAGTTCCAGGGCCGTACAGGTGCCGACCATGCCGGCGCCCAGCACCACGATTTCATCTGGCATCGGGCATGGCTTCGGTTTCGAGCCGCGTTGCGGCGGTCACCGTGATTTCGATGCGTGCGCCGGGCACCAGCAACTGTGCCACCACCGTCGTGCGCGTCGGATACGGCGTCTGAAAATGCTTTCGGTACGTCGCATTGAACTCAGCGAAGTCCTCCGCGCGTGCGAGATGGACGGTGACCTGTACGACGTCGGCCAAGCTCAGGCCAACGGTGCGAAGCGAGGCATCGATGCGCTCAAGCGTCAGATTGGTTTGTGGCGCGATGCCATCGGGAATCGGTCCAGCGTCCGGGATCGGGAGCTCGCCGGAGAGGAAGACCAGTCCATTCGTACTGCGAATCTTGGAGAACGGAAGTTGGTTGTCGGTACGGTTCATCGTGTGCGCTGCGCCGTGCTTTGGCGCAGATAACTTCTGTGAAGTGAAAGGTTGGAAAACTTGTCGAGAGCCGGGGGAGCGCCTGCGAGCGATCGAGAGCCGGCCTTGCTAGAGCAACTCGCGCAGCGCGCCAAGCAACTGGGCGATCTGTTCAGGCGTGTGATCCGCGAAGGCAGCGCAACGCAACACGCCCATCGGTCCGGCGCCCACGTAGGTGGAATAGGCCACGAAAATGCCCTGTTCCCAGAGTGCGCGCTGGATCCGCTGCATCTGCAGACCATCCCCGTGCACAAAGGCGGCAATGGGTCCGGCGTTGTCCTCGACCTTCAGACCCAGGCCCCGCAGGCCCGCCTTGAGCGACCGCGCGTTCTCACGCAAGCGCAGAAGGAGTTCGGGGCGTCTGCGAATCAGGCGCAGGCTCTCCGCGGTCATAGCGGCGCCCGCGGAGCAGCCCAGCACCGCGCCACGCGCCACCGGGGTGCGCCACAGCTGCGCGATGGTTTGCGCATCACCAAGCGCAAACCCTCCGTGCGCGCCCAACGCCTTGGCAGTCGAGCCGCCGATCACCAGCCGGTCGAAGGGAAGCTGCGCGAGTTCTGCGCTCCCCCTTCCCTGCGGACCGATCGTTCCGAAGGCGTGAGACTCGTCAACCACCAGCCACCCGTTGAAAGGGGCGATCAGCTCCGCATACGCCGACAGTGGCGCAATGGCTCCCGTCGTCGCGAACACTCCGTCCGTGGCGACGAGTGGCCGCTGACCGCGCTCGAGTGTGTTTCCGAGCATGCGCGCCAGGTCTTGCACATCGCGATGCGCAAACGAATGGATTGGCTTGCCGGCCGCGTGGGCTCCTTCCCGCAGGCTGTAGTGGGCGGATTCGTCGATGTAGACAACATCACAGTCGGGCGCCAGTCCGGTGAGCGCAACGAGCCCGAACAGGTAGCCCGTTCCGAAATACATCGCAGCTTCCGTGCCGAAGAACCGACGCGCCTCGGCCTCCGCTTGCTGATTCGCGCCTGAACTGAAGCCGTAGTGGCGCGGCAGGTGTGTGCTCGCACCAAACTGCCGCAGTGCAGCGCAGCCGATCTCGACGAGCTCCGGCGCGCCTCCCAGCCCGAGGTAGGCCGAGCCGCCGAAACAAAGCAGTTGCCGCCCGTCGACCATCATCGATGCGCCACTCGGCGATTCGACAAGACAAGGCGGTGATCCGCCGCTAGCCAAGGAGATCGTGGTGTTCATGCCAGATGCGGGGACGGGTTGTCCGTCGCGGGGAAGAAGTGCATGTGCCGATGGCGGTACGGGAGTCGTGCGAAGTCCATCGACAGCGCCGCACCGGTTTCGATGACGTGCCGGTCCGTCGATAGCTTCGAGAACTCCGCGTAGTAGTGATGGCTCGACTTCACCGCGATGACCCGGGCTTCATGCAGAGGAACGCCCAACCCGGTGAAGGCGGATGGCGACAGCGTTTGTTGCCGCCGGCTGCTCAGGACGATGTCCGTGGCATTGACGCGGATCCAGGCGGCGCGACCCAGCGGATCACGAATACCCCCGACGCACTGCACGTGATCGGGCGCGAGCCCTCGAACGATTGCGACCACCTCGAGAGGTTGTCCCGATACCGCTCCGCTCTTTCCGCCCAGGCTCAACCGCAAGCGCGTCCCGATCCCGGAATCGAAGCATGCCTGGACACTTTGCGGGTCGACCAGCATCCCCAGCGCACTGCGAAGCTGCGTGCGCTCCAAGAGTTCGGCCAGCAGCACGGTGTGGTCGCCCGGCGCCCCGCCGCCCGGGTTGTCGCCTGCGTCCGCCAGCAGCCGGGGCGCTAGGCCCTGCGCGTCGAGACCTTCGAGCGCCTGGCTGACCGACTCCAGACGAGGCAGCATCGCATGGCGGATCCGATAAAGCGCCTGCGCAAGTTCTGTGGCCTGGGCCATTGCGAAGGCGGCGTCGCCGTCCGCCACCACCAGCACCTTCGTTCCCGCATCCGCCACATCGCCCCATGGGAAACCATGCACCAGGCTCACCGAAAGGACGCCCGGACGTTTCTCGACCTCGCTCATCTTGTCCACCAGGCCGCGCATCGGCTCGATGGTCGTGGGGTAGAAGCCGACCATGCGGCAATCCGCGACGGCCATCACCGGACGGGTGACACCGCTTGCCGCGGCCCGGCAGGCGTCGAACAGCTCCGCGGCCCGGGCTTCGTAGTCCGTGTGGGGGTACTCGCGCATGAGGATGATGACGTCCGCATGCTGGGTCATGGTGGACGTCATGTGGCAGTGCGGGTCGAGCTCCACGCCAATCACGCATCGGGGACCCACGAGTTCGCGTACGGCGCGGATCAGGTCTCCCTCACAGTCGTCCTCGCCTTCGGCCACCATTGCGCCATGAAGGAACAGCAGCACCATGTCCAGCGGCATCGCCGCGCGCGCTGCGCTAAGGATCTCTCCGCGCAACTGCGCGTAAGCTTCTGCCCTGACCCGCCCCGCCGGTTGAGCGATGGCATACACGCCTTCGATCACCTCGTCGCCATAGCGGCGCGCGCGAAGGCGCCACTGTTCCACGATCGGGCCGACGTCGCCCAGCGCTCGCGCGGGTGTCGGTCCTCGAATGATGCCCAGTTCCTCGAACGACGCGAGGGTCGTGGGGTGCTCCGAGAATGTGTTGGTCTCCGTGACCAACGCGGATGTGAAGATCTTCATGAAAAAGAGCCTGTCTTAAAGCGCACGCAAGCGCGGTGCGAGCAAAGCGACGATCACTAGCGCGAGCACGAGTACTGATGCCGGCGCCGCCAGCCAGAGCAAAGCCAAGCGCTGTAGGGACGACGCATCGGGCGCCGCGCCCAGGGTTCCAACCCAGCCGAGCCCGATCCCCACAACGATGCCACCCAGTGATTGACCAAACTTCTCGGCGGAAAAGAGAACACCGAGGTATAGCCCGAGGCTTTCACCTTGCGCGGACGACTGTGTAGCGGTCTCCATCGCCAGTGTGGTGATTACTACCGTGAGCCCTCCACAAGCGACGCCGAACAGAACGGCTCCAGCAACCATCGGCGTGAGCGTGCGCGGTCCGGCAGTGAGGCAGACGACGCCGACGAGCGCCAAGAAGAGCGCGCCGCCAAGGATGCGAGCCGGGGCAACGCGACGCGCGACCCACGGAGCCACGGCAACGCCCGCCAACAGCGCGACAAAGATCGGCGTAAGAAGCAACGAGAGGCTTTCAGGACCTGCCTTGAGCAAATGCTTGTTGGCGTAGGGCAAAGCGCTGAGGAGCGCCGTCGAACTCGTGCCAAGTAGCAAAAGAACTAGCGCGACGCCATAGAACGCCTTGTTACGCAGCGTCGCGCGCAAAGCCTTCGGCAGCGACGGAGGCCGCTCGCGCTCGATCCCGGTGCGCATCGGGACCCTCCGCACGACGAGCCAGCAGACACCCAAAGCGACGAAAGCACCGGCGGCCAGCACCAGCGCGGCGACGAGGTACCCGCCATGAAACTCGCTAAAGTGCGCAACGATCTGTGGCGCCAGTACAGTCACCAAGAGTCCTGCAATGGTCTGCCCAAGTGCACGGGATGACATCAAGGTGCTCCGGTGCTCCATGCCGTCGCACATATCACTCGCAATCGCTGTGTGGGCCACAGTGAAGACAGTGAGCAGCAACGATTGCAGGATCAAGATGGACCCCAGCACAAAGATCCTTATCGGCAGCGGAAAAGCCCACGTAGGCACAAAAAGCAGTACCAAAATGAAGGGGAGCGAGAAGGCACTGAAGGCAATCAAGTGACTTCGACTGCCCGCGGCACGCGCGGCGTTGTCACTTCGTCGCCCAATCCATGGGTCGAGCAGCAGATCAGCAAGCTTGGGAATCGCCAATAGCACGCCTGCCAGCGCGGGCGGTACCTTTGCAAACTCTGTCAGGTAGAACAGGAAAAGCAGAGGCACCACGCCAGAACTCAAGGTAGAGCCGAACGCCCCGGCACCAAATCCCGCCAGGGCTATGCGCGAGGGCGCGCGCATCTCAGCCATGGGAGCAATCCCTTGTGAACCGCAGCTGTCGAGTGCGTGCGGTATCCAACAATAGCTCGCGCTCCCCGTCCTTACCGGTCACCAGGCGCAGCGTGCCGTGCAAGGGTAATGCCGGATCTTCGCTGACCATCAGACAGGTATCGGCAAGCAACGGCTCCAACTTGTAGGTGCTGCGTCCATACAGTCCCGCGATGCGCATCAACCCAGGGCGGCTGTCCTCAATCACGGCCTCGCCACCGAGTTCCCTGCTGCACCACTTGCCCGCGAAGGCCTCGAGAACCTTCCGATCCTTCCCGGCGTTCTCGAGGCGATCACAGCGATAGCGCCGGCCTTGTTCGATCACGTCGATCGCGACAACCCTGTCAGCGTCGTTGCGCACCAGCTCGACCGTCAGGGCAATCACCGACAACAGATTCACCTGCAAGACGTCCGACGTCGATTGAGTCAAGGGGAGCGGAAGCCCGAAACTGCGCAGGACCAAGGTGTCCCCCTGCTTTGCAATGGCAAAGTGGCGGCCGTTCAAGGCACAGTGAAAGTCACCGCACAGCGCATCCGCAGAATCTGCGCTCACTGGTTCCTCCGCTGCTTCTAGTTCGTCCTCGAGCATCACGCTCAACAATCGCTGTGCAATCTCTACCGCGGTGACGTCGCTGCGGTTGCTCATGACCACGATCTGGACACCGTAATCAGGTGCCGCGATCATCTGACATGTTCCGCCCACCACGCCACCGGCATGATGAAGAATCTGCACGCCTCGCCATGTCTCACGAATGAGCCCAAAGCCGTAAGGGTGGAGGTATCCGTTATTCAGTTCGGTTGGTGCCATCAACTCGTGTGAGAGCCGCTGCGGCCAGATCCTTGGCGTGATGAGGTGGCTCAGCCAGCGCTGCATATCATCCAAGGTGGACGCAATGCCACCTTCTCCGAGAATGACCGAGGGAAAGATCCCCTTCGAGAATCCGCCCTCGGCTCTCGCGATGTGCGAGGTCGCGCTTCCAAGCAGCGGATCAAGATCTGTACACCACAAGAAGGAATCGTTCATCGACAACGGCTCAAATAGCCGTTCACGCAGGCCTTCAGCCAAGGAGACCCCAAGCACGCGCTCGAGCACCTTGGACAGCATGCGGTAGCCCCCGTTGTTGTACATGAGCTGTTCGCCAGGCTTGAAGTTTTCTTCTTGCTGTCGGCACTGATAGTCGAAGGCCCCTTCGCTGGGCACAACGGTCATCCCGTTGGACAACAAGGAGAGGTCCAAATAGTCGCGCGTGCCCCCCGTGTGATTCATGAACTGCCGAAGTGTGCGGATTCCTTGAGTCGCTGGAAGCTCAGGCAGCCAGCGCCCGACGGGCTCATCGATCGAGAGCAAACCTTCATCACGAAGCAGCAGCGCGAGCGCTGAGGCGAAATGCTTGCTCGTCGAGCCGATGCGCATCTTCGTGGAGGGTGTGTTGATCAGGCCCGAGTCCAGGCTGGCCATGCCATAGCCGCGACGCAGAAGCGTCTTCCCATAGTGCTGGACGCTGGCCACCAGGCCGGGGGCGTCGTTGCGGTGAAGTTCGGAAAGCACGGCTTCCAGCTTTTCGGTGCGATGGAGGGTCATGGTTCTATTCGGTCCTAAAATGAATGATCAATCATTGTTTTTTCTGTGCAGCATGCCCAAACGAGATGAGAGCCACATGGCGTCGGTGCGTAAGCAAATCCTGGACGCCGCCCGCGTCGTGTTCGAACGCAAGGGAGTCGCTGACGCATCGATGGCCGAAATCAGCACGCAAGCGGGCCTTTCGATCGGCTCGATCTACGTTCACTTTCGTGCGAAGGAGGATGTCCTGCTTCAATTGATCGAAGCGGCGGATGTCAATGCCTCGCCCTTCGAGCAGTGCAGCAGTGCGGGAGAACTGCTGGGTCTTGTGGAAAGCCTGCTCAAAGCCCAGGAGCGCCCGGATGCCAGCAACCAGACGGCCCGCACGGCGCTCGAAGTCGCCGCGATCACGCGACGCAATCCGGACGTTCAGGCCGTTGTCACAAGAAACTTCAAGAGCTTGCGTCGCGCCCTGCTCGAGGCGGTGGCGCGCATCGGCCAGGCATCCGGTCATGCCGACGACGGCGAGATGCTTGCCATCGGAGAGTCGATCCTGGCGCTGCTGATCGCGGCCCAAGCCCAGATGCTGATCGGTGTTCCTACCAATGCTGAAGCCAAACTCAAGGCGGCGCGACTGCTGATCAAGTTGCTGCACGGCGCCCCCGTTCGGGTGAAGCGGTAGCCCACAACGGCTGCTCACTCGTATCGATGACAAAGGCTGCATCGTCAAAATCGATGTAGCCATCCGCGTAGGCTGCCGCCGGCGTGGTGTCTGAAGCCATCAGCAAGGGCGAGTCGAGGTCGACCAGGTCGGCCCACTGCGCTGCGATGAACGCCGGCTGGATGGCACGCGATCGTCCTCCCATGCACCCGACCATCACTTTCATGCCGCGCTCACGCGCTGCGTGAACGAGCAGCAAGGCAGCGCTCAAACCACCGCATTTGTCGAGCTTGATGTTCGCAACTTGGTATCTCTGCGCGACATCGTCCAGGTCTTCGATGGTCTGCAGAGATTCATCCGCGGCGATCGGAATCGGCGAGAAGTAGCCCTGCAGTTCGTGATCGTTCGCGGCGGGCAACGGTTGCTCGATGAGCACTACCCGGCAAGCGAGCAAGGCGCCCATCATTCGCTCAAGGTGGGCCATCGACCACCCTTCGTTCGCATCGACGGAGAGTGCCGCGTCCGGCCGTGCAGAGCGTACTGCCTTGATCCGTTCGATATCGAGCTCGTGCCCATCGAGCTTGAGCTTGAGAGCCTTGGCCGCCGAGTGCGACCGCGCTGCCAACGCCATGCATTGAGGCTCGTCCACCCCAAGCGTCACCATGGTGGGGAGTGGACGCAGCGAGGGCAGAAATGCCATGCGATAGGCGGGTTCCCCCCGTTGCGCGGCCATGAGCTGCCAGAGCACCCAATCGAGTGCGTTGCGTGCGCCACCCGCGGGCATCTTCTGGACCTCGCGCCAGGCACCAAGGAGGTCCTGCGGCAGCCAGTCGCGCATGGCCTCGATGTCTTGTTTCATCCGCAGCCCGTCCTCGCCGCGGTAGAACACGCCAGCGGCCTCGGCGCGCGCCACATGGCGCCCATGGCGCCCTTCCACCCCGAGGACACACTGCCCCGGCAGCACGCGCCCGGCAATGGCCAACGGCTGCTTGAAAAGGATGTCCTGCGCGGACGCGTGTATTTCCATCGCGTCTCGCCGCTCAGGAGAAGTCCATGGAGAACTGCAGCCCGATCGTGCGCGGGGTGATAAGGTTCACCCGCGCCGGTCCGCCCGCAGTGCTCAGGGTGGTATCGGCTGCAGTCTGCCCGCGGCGATTGGTCAAGTTACGCACAAACAGACCCACATTGACCTTGCCCACCTGCACGCCGCCGCGCAGGTCGATCGCCGTGTACGCCGGCAACCTGTATTGAGGGATCCCAGGGGAGGACTTGAAGCTGTTCAAACGGTCGCCGGTATAGCGCAGGGTCGCACCGAAGTACGCCGGGTAGCCGCTGACGCTGAAGTTGTAGTCGGCCTGCACGGCGGCCGAGACCCGCGCCGTGTTGGGCAGTCGCTCCCCAGCACTTCCACCCAGATCGGGGCTGTCGTCGACGAGCTTCGCGTCGATCACGCTGAGCGATGTGGCCAATCGCAGCGAGTCGATCGGCGCCGCGCGCAGCGTCCATTCAAGACCGCGCGAACGCGCACGCCCCGCATTTCCTATGCCGGAAAAGCCCGCGCTCGACGTGAACACCTGCATGTCCTTCCAGTCGATCTGGTAGAGCGCCACCTCCGTCGACAGGCGGCCCGGTATCACGTCGCCTTTCCAGCCCAGTTCATAGCTCCACAGGCTGTCGGACTTGAAGGAGGAGTTGGTGAGCGGTGCTCCGGTCAGGGGATTCACGATGAGTGGCAGCGGTCCCCCTGGCCTGTATCCACTGGCAGCGCGTACGTAGATCGCTTGATGTTCGGCCGGACGCCATCTTCCTGTGAGCAGCCAGGTCGTCACACCCTCCGATGACTGCGACGCAGGCTGGGGTTTTGGCGCGAAGATGCCGCTGAACTGCTGATCCAAGCGTTGGCTGTTGCGGCTGTGGCGTACCCCCATGGTGACGTCGGCATCTGGCGTGATGTAGTAGGTGCCGGTGCCGAAGATGGCAGTTTCACGGAAGGTCGATGGAAACTTGGCATCTGCCAGAACCGGATTCGTCGGCTGCGCAAACGCGTTGAACGGGCTGAGATGCTGCGTCTTGGAGCCAGTCTCGTCGGTATAGAAGAAGCCCCCCAGCCATTCAAACTGCCGACTGCGCGGCGAGGTCAGTCGCACCTCCTGCGTGAACTTCCGGTTGTTGAACCCATAGTCCATGCCATACGCACTGTTGACGATTCCTTGCGGCGCGAGCAGCGGCACGTAAAGTGCAGAGGTGTCGACGCGGCCCGCGCTCGAGGTACGCTGCCATCCGGTGATCGCATCGAGCGTGGCCCACTTCAGATCGACTTTGAGTGCTGCAGAGACGAGGTCGTTGCGAACCTCGGATGGCTCGCTCAACATGAGCCGCTTGGTCCGTGCGCCGAAGAGGGGGCGACCTGTCGCGATGTCGGTGTCCTGGGTCGACGCTCCGTCGCGCTCCTGGTTCTGGGTCAGCGCGGTCAGCCGAACAGTCACGTCCTTCGAAGGCGTGAGGAGCAAAGCGACGCGAGCACCGTCCGTCTTCGAAGCGTCCACCAGGCGTCCGGAGCGATTGACGTCACGGATGAATCCGCCGTCCGAACGCTGATAAACGGTCGCCCGAAGCCCGGCGACGCCGTCGCTCAGCGGCGCGTTCAACATACCTCGCATGACGTGACCGGTCTTGCCGCCCTGCACACCGGAAGCTTCCGCGGTCACTTGGCCGCTGAACGCGCTCGAATCCGGCTCTACAGCCACATACTTGATCAGCCCCCCCATGGCGCCGGCGCCATAGAGCGTTCCCTGTGGTCCGCGAAGCGACTCGACGCTCGCGAGATCGAACAGGCCGAGATCGAGCGAGGAAGATCCCCCGCCTGCATAGGCGGAGCTCGAGCCGAATGGAACGTCATCCACGTACATGCCGACCGTCGCCCCAACTTGCGAGCCTGTCGAAATGCCGCGCATGGTGATCTGGCTTCCGCCCGTGCCGCCCCCCGACTGGTTGTGATTCATGCCGGGCAGCAATGCAGCCAGGTCACTCAGTGACTGGTAGCCACCACGCTCCATGTCCTCGCCTTTGAGCACATCCGCCGTCAACGGAACCTCCCTTGCCGGCTCTCTGCGTCGCTGCGCGGTGACGCTGATGGACTCGATCGATTTGGGCGCAGCGGACTCGGAGGTGGACACGGCAGGCGGCGCATCTGACTGCGCACTGGCGTACAGATGCACGCTGCCACAAGCAATGGCGATGGTGGCTCGCAGCCACGCAGGGCGCCGAGGTGCGCCAGAGTGATCCCGAAGAACTAACATTTGTCTCCTATCAAAATGAATGAGGCTTCGTTTTTTTTGAATTGTGCGGTTTTTCTCTTTCAGGTGCAAGTGGTAGTTCAAAAGGCTCTGCATGCGCGCGGATCAACGCGGGTGCGACTGCTTTGACGGCGGCGAGACGACGGACAGAACCGCCAGACTTGGTGTATGTGTGCAAACAACTCAGGTCGCCCGGGGACAGCTGCGGCGCCTTGTGCTCGACGGCGATACGAACAACACCTCGCGCACGGCACTTCGCGCTTCTTCACGCATGCCTGCGTCCGGGGCCGGGGCCTGCCGTTCTTCATCGACAGCCGTCGTATCGTGCAAGACACAGTTGGCGCCACAGCCATGGAGCAGTCGCACGCGAAAAGCCATGCCCTGCCCGTGAGCCGCGGGGCACCGAGCGCCTCGAATGGGCGTCTCGCAGTCGAGGCGGTCCCGAGCGAACGCGTGGACGTCCCTACCCGCTATTGGTGAGACCGACGTTCAAGCGACACACGGATGTCGACCTTCTGCGGGCCACGAAAGCACCATCAAGTTTTCCGCCGATGTACCGATAACATGAATAGCTTGGAAATCAAATGAGGCATCGTTTCCCTCTCGGGACGCAGTATTGGACCCGCGGCAGACACCCATGTCTGTGTACCGTGGTCGACCAACTCACCGTCTTAAATCTCGCCGGCCACGTCGTCTCGACGCACTACGCCACGCAGCACGAGTTCCTCGGTCAAAAGATCAGGGATCACAATGTGATGGACGCAACGATCGCTCGGGGACTTCTCCCCGAGTACCAGCAGCTGCTGACCGCCTCGCCGGCGGCACTTGAAGCAAGGCACACGGCACGCCCGCCTGGCTGCGTCCACTTGTGCGAGGATGTCGAGGCAAACAGCTGAGCGGTGTCGATGAGCTCGGCGCTGATGGATGCACCTGCTCATGAACGACGAACAGGTCACCGAACGCCAGCGTGCGTGATCCGGCGAGGATGGCGGCGCTCGGAACGCATGCGACAAGATCAGGACGGAGGCCTTCGAGGACAACGCGCCATCCGAGAACCGCTCCCGCGCGCTCGCAAGCTCACAGGCCGTCCCGGGGCGACAAAAAAGCTTCCAGCCTTCCCCCCGGCATCGGGACCCGCCAGGGTCAGAGGAACGTCGTGACCAGCACCATCAACGCTATCGCAATGATGTATGCCGCCATCAACCACTGGAAACGATGGCCGACCCAAAAACTCTGCTCAGCGAAACGATCAGGCGGCCGCTCTTCCTCGGGGCGATCTTGCCCGACGGGCGAATCCAGACGCTCGCTTGTCTGCCGAGCGATCAGCAATGGGAACCCGGTGCCTCGGCATGCGCTGCAGATGACCACCCCTTCCGTAAAGCAGGAAGGGCAGGGAACTTCATCGCCGTCGTGCGTTCGGTACAGGCCGTTGCCGTGGCAGCTCCGACAAGCCACGACCCCGGCGGTGCATATCGGACAAGAAGAGGGAATGTCGATTTTGTTTTGAGTTACCGAAGCGGCGTCGGGTGACATGAGGATTCCAGAATCCGGAACCTGTAATACGCTTGGTGGCCGCGATCGGATGACCATTGTTTAAGTAAAAACCATTCGAACTCGATCTTGGTGGCTATAGCCATCAGCGAGCACAACACGCCCCCTAAAAAGCGGAGGAGGAACGGGGAAATCTATGGTTGCGTGCCCGGCCGCGAAGTTGCAGTTTCCCCCGGCACCTGAAAGCCGAGCGCTCAACATCCCCTGCCCCCTCTAGGAGCGGTCGCTCATCTCTTGAAGAAACACGCGCTTCCAGTCTTCGATCGTTGACTCGGAGACCACCGAGGCATGGGCCGCGATGCTGAGTGCCAAGCTCGGGGCGCCGCTCGCACTAGGCACTGCAGTGCCCATGCCGAAGCCGTCCTTCACCACGGTGCCCTGACTCAAAGCGAAGCCGGTCTTGCGCGCCATGCGCACGGCACTGCGCACGCTCTGGGGATTCAAGCGGGGATAAGGCTTCAGACCGGGAGCGATCAGGTCGATGATCTGCTCGCTGTGTTCCTTGTCCAACGCAGCCAGCAATGCGGTGGCACCCGCACCCACCCCAAGCAAGCGTCGCTGGCCTACTTCCACAGGCACGAAACGCATGAGCGCCTGACTGTCTGCCTTGGCGAGGCAGACCGCTTCGACGCCGCTTCGACGCATCAGGTACGCGGTGGCGCCCGTTCGACGTGAAATCGCGTTAAGCACGGGCCGCCAGTGCGCTACCTCGAGCATGCTGGCGGACGGCGCGAGGCTCAATTCGTGGACCAACTCCCCCAAACGGTAGCGCTTGTCCCGCCCGGGCGCGCTCGCAAGCCGTTCCTCAATCAGGCAGCGCAGGATGCGGTGCGCGGTGGAGCGGGCCAGACCGCAATCGTCCGCCACCACCGCCAGCGTCACGCCCTCGGCGCCGGCTTTGCCAAGGGAGCGCAGCACCGCGGCGGCCCGGCGTATCGCCTGCGTGCCGCTGGGAGGATCCGATTCGGGAGAAGTGCCCATGATGTGGAACAGCGGTTGCCGTGATTTCCCTTGCCGGCAGGCGAAGGGCTGGATGTTATCGAACGCATGCGCCAAATTCGATGCTCGATTATTCCATCATGTGGTTGATCTCGATTCCCCCGAAGCCGCAACAGGAGCACGACCATGGGCCACCCGATTTCCTTCACGCCTTCCCGCCGCCGGCGCAACCTGGTTGCGGCCGCCACGGTTGCCGCGCTGGCAGGCATCGCCCCGTGGCCCGCCTTGGCGCAAGGTGCTTTTCCGGACAAGCCGGTGCGCATCATCGTGCCGTTCGGCGCCGGCGGATCCGACTCGCTGGCTCGTGCACTCGGCGAGCGACTCGGCGCGCAGCTCAAGCAACCCGTGATCGTCGAGAACAAGCCCGGCGCGGCGGCATTGATCGGCACCGAATACGCGGCCGCCCAGCCCGCCGACGGCTACACCATCCTGTTCCTGGGCGGCGGCAGCCTGACGCCCGTGCTGGTCAAGGACCTGAAGTTCAACCTGCTGCGCGCCATGCGGCCCGTCGTGTGCGTGGCGCGCGGCGGCATGACGCTCATGGTCCCGGGCACGCTGCCGGTGAACAACTTCCGCGAGTTCGTCGACTACGCGAAGAAGAACCCCGACAAGGTCAACTTCAGCTACACCGCGGGCAGCATCCTGCTGGCGGGCGAGATGCTGAAGTCGCGCGCGGGCTTCGGCGCGACGCCCATCCCGTACAAGGGGTCCACCCAGGTCGCGACGGCGCTGATCGCCGGCGAGATCCAGATGGGCATCGACGTGCCGCTCTTCTACGTCGGCATGATCAAGGAAGGCCGCATCAAGGCACTGGCGCACGGCGCGTCCGAACGCTCGCCCTCCCTGCCGGACGTGCCCACGCTGGCGGAAGTCGGTGTGCCCGACCTCAGCTTCGCCTTCTCGTTCGGCTTCTGGGCGCCGGCCGCCACGCCGAAGCACATCGTCGACCGGCTGAACGCCGCGTTCAACGAGGTGCTGAAGGAGCCCGACATCCGCGCCCGGCTCGCACAGGCCGGCGTGATTCCGGTCGGCGGCCCGCCGGAAGTCCATTCCAGCCAGGTGATGGCCGAGCAGCAGATGTGGGCGCAGGCCGCCGCGGCGATCGGCTACAAGCCGGAGTAGGCGCATGTTCTCCTTGTCAGGCAAGACCGTCGTCGTCACCGGCGGCGGGCGCGGCATCGGACGGGGCATCTCGCTGGCGGCGGCGCGCTGCGGTGCCAACGTGGTGCTGAGCGGCCGCTCGATGCAGGCCTTGGCCGCCACCCGGCTCGAACTGGAAAAACTCGGCGCGCGGGCACACGCCGTGGCCGCGGACGTGACGCGCGCCGACGACATCGCGCGCCTCGTGGCCGAGGCGGAAGGCCGCTTCGGCGCCATCGACGGCTGGGTCAACAACGCCGGCAGCGCGGCGCCGGGCGACACCGGCCCGCTGCTGGAGGTGCGCGAGGACCAATGGGACCGCGTGGTCGACCTGAACCTCAAGTGGACCTTCTTCGCGGCGCAGGCGGCCGCTCGCGCGATGCCGCGCGGCGGTTCCATCGTGAACATCACCTCGCGCAGCGCCTCGCATCCCAATCCCAACACCGGGCACTATGGCGCGGCCAAGGCAGCGGTCGAGAACCTCACGCTCACCATGGCCGCCGAATGGGGGCACCGGGGAATCCGCGTCAATGCCGTGGCGCCCGGGGTGGTGATGACCGAGGAACTGGCGAAAGTGTTCGACTCCGAGACCCGCATCCGCCGCCAGGTGGAGACGGTGCCGCTGCGGCGCCTCGGCACGCCCGACGACATCGGCCCGCTCTGCGCCTACCTCCTGTCGGACGAGGCGTCGTGGACCACCGGCGCCCTCATTGCGGTCAACGGCGGCAGCCCCGTGCCCATGGGCTACCTGAGCTATCTCCACAAGGTGAACAACGCGTGAATTTCGAATGGACACCCGAACAGCGGGCCTTGCGCGAGCGCGTGCGCGCGCTGCTGGCGCGCGAACTGCCGCCCGACTGGGAACACATCAGCCGCCATGGCCCGGGCTCGCCGGCGCAGACGGCGTTTTCGCTGGCGTTCTGCCCCAAGCTCGCGGCCGAGGGCCTGCTGGTGCCGCATTGGCCGGCCGCGCATGGCGGACGCGATGCGCCGGCATGGGAGCACTTCATCATCGGCGAGGAACTGTTCGCCGCGGGCGAGCCGCGCGGGCCGCAATACATGAACGCCAACTTCATCGGCGCCACGCTGATGAAATTCGGAACGCCGCAGCAACAAGCCCGCTACCTGCCCGACATGGCCGCGGGCCGCGCGGTGTGGTGCCAGGGATTCTCCGAACCCTCGGCCGGTTCCGACCTCGCTGCGCTGGCCACGCGCGCGGTGCCGCGCGGCGACGAGTACGTCATCAACGGCAGCAAGGTGTGGACCTCCTATGCCGGCATGGCGCAGACCTGTTTCCTGCTGGCGCGCACCGACGCGGGCAAGGGCGGCATCGCCATCTTCCTGGTGCCCATGGACACGCCGGGCATCACCGTGCGCCCGATCCCGTCGCTGATCGGCCATGGCGACATCCACGAAGTCTTCTTCGACGACGTGGTGGTGCCCGCGGCGGCGCGTCTTGGCGAGGAAGGGCAGGCCTGGGCCATCATCGGCTATGCGCTCTCGCTGGAGCGCGTTGGCCTGGCCCGCTACGCGTTCTCGCGCCGCGTGCTGGACCGGATAGTCGGCGAGCTGACTGCGCAAGACCGGTTCGCCGACAGCGCCGTCCGGGCCCAGGCCGCGCAGGCCCTGGCCGCGTGCGAGGCGGCGCGCCTGCTGGTCTACCGCGTGGTCGACGAGCGCGCGCGCGGGCTGCCCCCCAGCGCCGTCTCCAACCTGGCGCGCGTCGCCGTCGTCAAGGCCGACCATGCCGTGTCGGACTTCGCGCTCGCGCATTTCGGCGATGCGCTGTGCGGCGACCGCTGGCCGCTCGTGCTGGCGCACCACGAACGCGCCATCGCCGCCGGCATCGCTTCGGGCGCGGCCGAAATCCAGCTCAACCTGGTGGCCAACGATTGGCTGCAGCTGCCGCGCGAATCCCGCCTGGAGCGCTCATGAACCTTCAATTCAACCCCGATCAGGTGGCGCTGCTGGATGCGGTCGAACGCATCGCGCTGGAGCACGAGACGCGGGCGCTGTCCCACGCCAGCCACTTCGAGTGCTCCGCGTCGCTGCAGGCCGACCTGGAAGCGACCGGTCTCCTCGACGCCGCGGCCATGGAGGAACTCGGCCCGGTGGCCGCGGTGGCGATGGTCCATCGGCTCGCCAAACTGCCGCAGTGCGTGGAACTGCTCGCGGCCGCGCTGGTGCGCCCGTTGCTCGCGCCCGCGCTGCCCGGCCCCTGCGCGCTCGTCTGGGAGCGCCGCGACCGGCCCGCGCGCTGGCTTCCCGGCGCGCGCTCGGTGCTCTGCGTTCGCGGCGACGCGGTCGAGCACGCCGTGCTCGCCGACGCCGATGTCATGGCCGTGGACAGCCCCTTCGGCTATCCGGTGGGCCGCCTGCTCGCGCCGGATGCGCTCGCATGGCGCGCGCTCGACCTGGACGCGGCCGAGCTGGGCCGGCTCTGGCGGCTGGGGGTCGCGGCCGAACTCGCCGGCTGCCTCGAAGCCGGCCTGAACGCCGTGGTCGCGCATGTGAGCGAGCGTCGCCAGTTCGGGCGCCCGCTGGGCGCGCTCCAGGCGATCCGGCACCGCCTGGCCGCGGCCGCGGTGCAGGTGGAGGCCGCGCGCTGGCTCGCGCTGCAGGCGGCGCACAGCGGCAGCGATGCCGACGCCGCCTGCGCGCTGGCGCACGCGCAGGAGTGCACGCCCGCCATCACCTACGACCTGCACCAGTTCATGGGCGCCATGGGCCTCACGCTCGAACACCCGCTGCACCGTTGGACCACGCGGGCCAAGATGCTGCGCTCGGACCTGGGCGGCGCGCAGGCGCAGCAACTGGCCCTGGCGGCCCTGGCCTGGAATCTGGAGGAAACCGCATGAACGATACCCGCCCACGCATGCCGCTCAGCGGCGTCAAAGTGCTCGACCTGAGCCGCATCCTGGCGGGCCCGCTGGCCGCGCAGGCCCTGGCGGACCTGGGCGCGGAAGTCATCAAGGTCGAGCGCCCCGGCAACGGCGACGAGGCACGCCGTTGGGGCCCTCCGTTCCTGAAGGACCGCGAAGGCAACGACACGCGCGAATCGCCCATGTACCTGTCCGCCAACCGCAACAAGCAGTCGATCACCATCGACATCGCCAGTGCGCAGGGGCAGGACCTGGTCCGGCGACTGGCGGCGCGCTCCGACGTGCTGCTCGAGAACTTCAAGGTCGGCGACCTCGCCCGCTACCACCTGGACCATGCGTCCTTGCGCACGCTGAATCCGCGACTCATCTACTGCTCGGTGACGGGCTTCGGCCAGACCGGCCCCAAAAGTCACTTGCCAGGCTACGACACCGTTTTTCAGGCCATGAGCGGCATGATGAGCGTGACCGGCTTGCCCGACGGTGTGCCCGGTGGCGGCCCGATGAAGACCGGCCCCAGCCTCGCCGACTTCATCGCCGGGCAGTACGCTGCCTCAGGGGTATTGGCCGCGCTGTACGAGCGCGATGGGCCTCAAGGCACGGGCATCGGGCGGCACATCGACATCGCTTTGCTCGACTGCACCATCGCCGCCCAGACGCATTCGGTCATGACGTACCTGGCGGCCGGCGTGATCCCGCCGCGCCGCGGCACCGAAGGCAACGGCGGCCTGCCTTCGCAGGCGTTCGAATGCGCCGACGGCGGCATCATCGTCATCTGCGGCAGCGAGGCGCAGTACCGGGCATTCTGCGGCGTGCTGGAGCAGCCGCAGCTGGCCGACGATCCTCGCTTCGTCACCAATTCGGCGCGCCTGGGGCACCGCCGCGAACTGGCCGATGTGTTCAACGCGCTCACCCGGCAATGGCGTGCCGGCGAGCTGCTGGCGGCGCTGGAAAAGGCGGGCATCCCCAGCGGCCCGATCCATCGTTATCCGGAAGTGTTCGCCGATCCGCAGGTGGTGCACCGCGGCGTGACGCAGCGCGTGCCGCACCCCACGGCGGGAGAAGTCACGCTGTGCGTCAGCCCGATCCGCTTCACCGGGACCACGGCGCCGCAGCCCACCGCGCCGCCGACGATCGGCGAGCACACCGATCGCATCCTGCGCGAGGTGCTAGAGATGGCGCCCGAAGCGATCGCATCGCTGCGCGAGCAGCGCGTCGTTTGAGAAGGCATCGATGACGCACAGCTTCGAAACCCTTCTTTGCGACGTGTCAGACGCAGGCATCGCGACGCTCACGCTGAACCGTCCCGCATCGCTCAACGCCATCAACCGGTTGATGGCCGATGAAATGACGGATGCGCTGGAACGCCTCGCCGCCGACCCCAGCGTGCGGGTGCTGATCTTGCGCGGCGCGGCTCATGCGTTTTGTGCAGGCGGCGACGTGCGCGACATGGCAGGACAAGGCATCCGTCAAGCAAGCGAAGCCCTCGAAGGCATGAGCCGGTACCGCCGGCTTGTGCTCGCACTGCACGGTTTTCCGCGACCGGTGATCGCCGCCGTGGACGGCGTAGCCTTCGGCGCCGGCATGAGCCTCGCACTTCTGGCCGACATGGTCCTGCTGAGTGATCGCGCGAGGCTCTGCATGGTGTTCCAGCGTGTCGGCCTGATTCCTGACTGTGCCGCGCTCTTCACACTTCCGCGTCTCGTGGGCCTGCAGCGAGCGAAGGCCCTCACCCTATCGGCGCGCGAGATCGGTGCGACCGAAGCGCACGCCATGGGCCTGGCACTCGAAGTCCTGCCTTGGCAAACACTGCATGCAAGGGCGGACGAAGTAGCCGCCGCACTGGCCACCGGTTCGCCTACCGCGCTGTTGCTGACCAAGGAGGCATTGGACGCATCACTCCAAAGTGATTTGCCGACGATGCTAGCGATGGAAGCGAGTGCGCAAGCCATTGCCCTGGCAAGCGAAGAACACCGGATCGCAGTGCAGGCCTTCGTGCGCAAGAAAGGGCAGTAAAGCGAATGGCCAGCGAGACCCGCTGAGAAAGCGGAGTCGTTATGCCTGAACGTCGAAAGAGAGCCTTCGGCGAGCTTGCATCGCGACCATCGCGCTGGGCAAAGCTTCTCGAGCGACACCCGCGCTTGCTGTTCGACGAACCTTGCGAGTTGGCCTGACGCGGGCGCAACCTGCAGCCTCGACCCTCAATTGCAGAAGGACACAGAACGCCACGAATTCGTTCGCATGCCGACGACCGGCCCCTGGCAGAATCGCAACATGCTTCTTCCAGCTCCCCTAGGTTCTCAGCGCGCACAAGGACTTGCTGCCCAGTTGGGCTGCACGGTGGGCGAGTTCGCATCGTCGGATGGTCAGCCGGAGGCCGCGTTGCTGGGCAGCGTGGCCAGTCTTGCCGACATGCTCCTCGAGTTTGGCGCACGCTTCGATCCCGGCGAGAAGGTATATGTGTTCCGCAACTGGCCGACGCTCGAGGCTGCTCTGAGGCACATCGTCGATTCGCGAAAATCGAGCTAAGGTGCTGGTGTTGCGGGATCAGCGCCAGGTGCAAAGGCATAAATCTCGATGGTCTTGGCGTACTGTCGACGTTCAGGGCTGGAAATCCGTTGCGGGCGAAGCCGCGAATGCTGGGTGACAGATCGATGGCCTGCCGCACGTCGCGCTGGGGCGGCATGTAGGGTAGATGGCGTGCACAGTTCATTGACCGCGCGGGTGGTGAGGGCAGAAACCGGCGCCCTTCGCTTTCCTCTCGGTTAAGCGGTGATCAAACTCGGTTCAGAGGCTCTATCGGCTTCAGGTCGCTCGCCGATCATTTTTGCGGAGACGCGCCATCAGTCTTGCGAAGTCCGCGCAGGTTCATCGCGGCCAAGCAGACTTGGAGCGCAATCAGCGCCCAAGCGCTTGAATAAAGGCCCCAGACACCCCACAGCGCGTTACTTGCAAGAAATACCCAAAATCCAATGTTGCGCTTACTCTTCACGTTCGATGCAACAAGCCAGGCGGCGCCGACCGAGGCGACGAATGCGGGCCATTGCAGCCAGGAAAGCCAGTCCATTGCGCTTAGCTCGCGGAAAACGTTGGCGGGTCTGCGGCCGCTGACCGGCTTCCTATCCAGGCGAGGCACTGTTCTCGTAACAGGTCGATCGATGCAAGCGCATTGCGCTGCGGCTCGAAGATTGGCAACTCGCAATAGCGTTCGCCCCCGCGACGAATTTGCGCAGGTCCGGAGAAGGTGGCGAGCGCGGGCGCCGGCATGAGTCTGTAATGAAACTCCCATTCCTGATAGCGCTCGGAATGCGAGAGCGCATCGCGCTCGTCACCGCGCACAGCGGGCGTCTTTGGCTGCTTTCGTGCAACGAAGGAGTGGAAGGCCCGTGGCTGATGCATATATGACATGTCGGATGAGCAGAGACGGGGGGAGCCGAATCAGGAATCGGAATGAGACTTCGTTTGATCCCAAGATCCAGAAGAGCGTAGTCAACGGCTTTTGCAACGTTTGTCGGAAAAGATGCCGACAAGCGCGAGCCGGGTCCAGCAAGCGTCGGACCATCGCAGAAGTATCGCTGGACGTCCTAGACGAGACCGCGCGTTTCTTTCCATGTCGCGGATGCGCCGCGCCAAAATTTAGATGAACACCGCAGCTATGGGCTGAGGATAAGCTGCAGAACGTGATCTACCAAGGCGATTGAAAGAGGCCAAAGGCGACGATGCGACCGCTCCGCTCGTTGGAGGAATTTTGATTTTTCGTTGCTGTGCATCTCCGCCGTGCGGGTGCCCCTACGGGCACCATCCACAGGTTCTAGCGAAGAAGCAGCGTGACGACCTGCGGCGTGCTTTTCGCCAAGCCTCGATAGGGAACCGTGTTGAAGGCGAATCGCAGTTTGGTAAATCGGAACGGGTGTTCGACCCTGGCTGGGATGCTGGCCTTCACCTTCTCCATGTGCTCGGTCACGAACTCAGGTTGGATCAAGCACCCTGCCTGCCCGCGTTGTCACATGTCAGGCCGACCTTGCGGCGCGGCGCGCTCGCGCATGCCCGGGTAGCCTGAGTCGCCGAAGCCGTGTTTCGTCGATCTGGTTCAAGAACTCAGGCACTTCCTGTCCGCCACCTCATCGCGCAGTTGAGCGCTCCCGAGGCCGGCCGGAGCCCGGGATGCTTCATCGAAAGTCACGGAGTTTGAGAGGCTGGACAGAAACGGCGACGCGCGAATGCATGAAGCTGGGCCTGAGCATGAACATCGTGAAGCTGCCCTCGATGGGCGGCGTGTTCCGCATCGCGCCGCCGCTCACCATCAGCGACAGCGAGATCGACCTCGGCCTCGAGCTGCTCGACAAGGCCATCGCCACCGCGGTGCGTTTGCAGCGGGCGTCCCGAGCTATCGCGATTTCATTCAAGCCGGCTTAAGTTTGGCGGCCGATACTGGCGTCGACGGTCTTCAGGCGTTGGTAGAGGTCGCTTCGGCACCCGCTCTGGCAGCGGTTCCTCGAGCCGTGGGTCGTCACGAATCTCCGCCATGGCCGCTTCGCATTGCGCCCATGCCGACAGCCGGGCGGTGCCATCGTCCTACGCTTCGCGCCGCGTGCCATCGCACGATGGCGCTCATGACAGCGGCAGCGGCCAGCCTCCAGAGCCTTCCATTCGGCAGCGTGGTCACGTGGGATGTCGAGCCCGGCGCCTACTGCAGCGCGCACGAACGCGAGACGCGCGCTCATTTCGCGCGGCGGCTCGCCGAACTCAAGGGCTATGCATACGCGGGCGACTGCGGCGGTCGCGCGGGGCCGAGCCTGCGCGCGGACGCGCCAAGGACCTATGGCGGGCATGTCTATTTCGTCCCGAGCGGCACCGTGACAGACCCCGTTCGCGCCCGCGCGATGGGTATCGCGGGTGCGGACGACCTGTTCGGCGGTGTCGTCGAATTCGCCTTCGTCGCCACCAAGGCGATCACGCACCCGTTGTCCGATGCCGGCGCCGCGCGTCCCGCGGGATGGTCGACGCACTTTGGAACTGCCGTCGCCGGCGCGGTGCTCGCGGGCTTCTCGGCCTTCTCGCCCGATGAGGCGCGCCGGGCCGGACGGCGCCTGCTCGAGGCCGGCGCGGTGCGGGTCAAGCCGGTGCGTGCCACGGGCGGCCGCGGCCAGACCGTGGCGCACGACACGGCCGAGCTCGACCGCCAGCTCGATGCGCTCGACGCCGGGGAGCTCGCCGCCCACGGCGTGGTGCTCGAGGAGAACCTGCGCGATCCCGACACCTTCAGCATCGGTCAGGTCGTGGTCGACGAACTCACCGTGAGCTACCACGGCCGCCAGCGCATGACGCGCGACAACGCGGGGCTCGCGGTCTACGGCGGTTCCGACCTGATGCTGGCACGCGGCGGCTTCGACGACCTGCTTGCCGCGCGCGACCTGAGTGCGCCGCTGCGCGCGGCCATCGACCAGGCCCGGCGCTACCACCAGGCCGTGCGCGAGAGCTTCCCCGGCTTCTTCGCCTCGCGCGTCAACTACGACGTGGCGCAGGGCCGCAATGCCGCCGGCCACTGGCGCTCGGGCGTGCTCGAGCAGTCGTGGCGCGTCGGCGGTGCCACCGGTGCGGAGATCGCGGCGCTGGAGGTCTTCCGCCGCGCGCCCGAACGCCGGGCGGTGCGGGCCTCGACCTTCGAGGTCTACGGCGCGGCCATGGTGCCGCCCCAGGCCATCGTGGCGTACCGCGGCGAAGACCCCGAACTCGGGCCGCTCGCCAAGTACGCCCTGATCCAGAACCATGACAGCGACACGACATAGCACCATCGACATCCCCGTGGACGGCCAGCACATCGCCGGCACCCTGGTCGCCGCCTCGACCATGGTGCCGGGCGTGTTGCTGGTGCATGGCTGGGACGGCAGCCAGCAGCAATACATGGCGCGCGCGCACGATCTCGCGGCGCTGGGCTGCGTGTGCCTCACCTTTGACCTGCGCGGCCATGCGCAGCATGCGGACCAGCGCATGAGCGTGACACGCGAGGACAACCTGCGCGACGTGCTCGCGGCCTACGATGCGCTCGTGGGCCATCCCTCGGTCGATCCCGACGCGATCGCGATCGTGGGCAGCAGCTACGGCGGCTACCTCGCGGCGCTGGTCAGCAGCATGCGGCCGGTGCGCTGGCTCGCGCTGCGCGCGCCGGCGCTCTACCGCGACCGCGAGTGGCTCACGCCCAAGGGGCAACTGAGCCGCTCCGACCTCGTGGCCTATCGCCGCACGCTGGTCGGCCCGGACGACAACCGCGCGCTCGCGGCCTGTGCCGCTTTCAAGGGCGACGTGCTGATCGTCGAGTCGGAGGACGACCAGACGGTGCCGCACCCCGTGATCGAGAACTACCTCGCGGCCTTCAAGGGCGGCGTGCGCTCGGTCACCTATCGCGTGCTCGCGGGCGCCGACCACGCGCTGTCGCGCCAGGAGTCGCGCCAGGCCTACGGCACGCTGCTGGTGTCGTGGATGACCGAGATGACGCTGGGCGCGAAATCGGTCGGCGCGCCGATCACCCGGCCGGTGCACGCGGCACCGGCCTGAAGGCGAACATGGCCGCCGCCGCGATCCGCATCGGCATCTCGGGCTGGCGCTATGCGCCGTGGCGCGGCAGGTTCTATCCCGCGGGGCTCGCGCAGCGGCAGGAACTCGCCTTCGCCTCGCGCGTGCTGCCGACGATCGAGATCAATGGCTCCTTCTATTCGCTGCAGCGACCGTCGTCCTACGAGGCCTGGCACGACGAGACGCCCGCGGGCTTCGTGTTCGCGGTCAAGGGGCCGCGCTACATCACCCACATGCGGCGCCTGAACGACGTGCGCGTGCCGCTCGCGAACTTCCTGGCCTCGGGCGTGCTCGCGCTGCGCGAGAAGCTCGGGCCGATCCTGTGGCAGTTTCCGCCGCGCATGGCCTGGGATCCCGAGCGCTTCGAGGCCTTCTTCTCGCTGTTGCCGCGAAGCAGCGCTGCCGCCCTGAAACTCGCGCGCGAACACGACGACAATGTGGCGGGGCAGGCCTGGCTGCACACCGGCGGCCGGCGGCGCATCCGGCATGCCGTCGAGGTGCGCGACGACAGCTTCGTCGACCCGGCGTTCATCGCGCAGTTGCGTCGCCACGGCATCGCGCTCGTGGTGGCCGATACCGCGAAGCGCTGGCCGCTGCTGGAGGACCTGACGGCCGACTTCGTCTATCTGCGGCTGCATGGCGACAAGGAACTCTACGCAAGCGGCTACAGCCGGCAGGCGCTGGCGCGCTGGGCCGAACGCATTGCAGCCTGGCGCAAGGGCCGGCAGGTGCGCGACGCGCGGCTGGCCTCCAAGGTCGCGGCGAAACGCGGCGCACGCGAGGTGTTGTGCTACTTCGACAACGACATCAAGGTGCATGCGCCCTACGACGCGGCGCATCTGGCGCGGGCGCTGGACCTGCCGACGCGGCTAGAGGAGGGCGCGCGCGACCGTTTCGCGCTGCCGGCGGAGATCTCGTTGCGGCCGGCGCGGAGGAAGCGGATGTAGGACGCCCGCACGGCCGCGCCCGTCCGCCAAGTGCATCCAGGTTGCAGCAGCGTCCTACAGGTGGAGCGGGGGCCGCGCACTACTTTCGGTTTCCCGAGGTCACCGACGAGGCGAGCATGCCGAGGCCGAGCGAGCAGGAAAAAAGCAGCGAAGGTGCCGAGCCTTCCGGGAAACGCGGCTTCCTGAACCGCCTCGGCCCCGGCCTCATCACGGGCGCCGCCGACGACGATCCCAGCGGCATCGCCACCTATACCCAGGCCGGCGCGCAGTTCGGCTACGGCATGGGCTGGACCCTGTTGCTGACCTATCCGTTGATGGTGGGCATCCAGCTCGCGAGCGCGCGCATCGGCCGCACCACGGGCCGCGGCCTCACCTCGGCCTTCGCCACCCTGTGGCCGCGCCCGGTCGTGCTGCTCGCGGTCCTGCTGCTGCTGGTCGC